>Ga0207716_100013_pt1 | contig 543990 bp, 549 predicted proteins | sample TtaePargueraPR_FD_187739 | JGI IMG/M metagenome (GOLD analysis project Ga0207716, IMG submission 187739) | Aerobic enrichment media microbial communities from Bioluminiscent Bay, La Parguera, Puerto Rico - Tt and P2 (5) (SPAdes) | ecosystem: Environmental > Aquatic > Marine > Unclassified ... | reverse complement strand
CGACTTGCCACCGGTGAGGCCAAGCACGATCCCGCGTCCGATGAGCAGCATTGTCAGTGTTGCGATGAAGGCCGGCACGCGCAGGAAAGTCACCAGTACGCCATTTATCGAGCCGATCGCCACGCCAACGGCGATACAGGCCACAATCGCGGGCAGAACGCCCATATCGTAGTGCGCCGGATCGAAGAAATAGGAAAAGACCACGCCGATCACACCGAGGGTCGAGCCCACCGACAGATCAAGGTCCTTGTTGGCAATGACAAAGGTCATACCCACCGCCATCACGCCAAAACGGGCGGAGTCGCGGAGCAGGGCAAAGAAGGCGTCAGAGGATCCGAAGAAGCTCGGATTGAGGATCGCGCCACCGATGTAAAGAACCACCATCAGGATGAGAAGACCGATTTCCCATGTCCCGATCAGTTGCATCGGCAGTCGCATTTTTGACGATCGCGCCGCTTCGGCCATAAGTTGCTAACCCCCGCAAGTGCCGTGGCAGAAAAGTACGGAAGGGGAAAATCCCCTCCCGTATTTCACGCATACTGTCCGTTGGGATGGACTAGTTTTCGTAGCGGGCGCCAACCGAGCCGACAGTGTCGCCGGTGACGAGCTGGGCGCGCGTATCGAGATTGGCAGCGGAAATGCCGCGGTCGATCTCAAGATAGAGCTGCATGACCGGCCAGAAGCCCTGCAGGAACGGCTGCTGTCCAAGTGCACCGGTCAGATTGCCGGCCTTCAGCGCGTCTTGCTGTGCCGGGCCAAGGTCGAAGCCATAAGCACACATCTGACCCGTATTGCCTGTCTGTTCGACGGCACTGGCCAGAGCCGGTGTGAAGACGTTGTTGCCGGCAAAGGCGCCGACCACGTCACCACGGGATTCGATCAGCGAAATGATCGAGTTGGCCGGATCGTTCATGTCGGCGGAAACACCAACATTTTCCGGACCGGCATCAATCTGGAAGTTCTCCAGCATGCCATTGGCCGAGAGCGACGACACGATTGCCTCGAATGCCGACGTCACACGGTTGTTCACTTCGACATTGCCCATGGCCGTATCGTTCGGCAGGATAATTGTGCCGCTTTCAATACCGCGATCCATCAGACACTGCACGAGCGCCTCACCGGCAATCGCGGCGGCCGACGCATCCTGACCGGTGTGGCTGATGCCGTTGCGGTTGAGAATGCCCGGATCGAACGAGTTCGTCGTCGCGATCGGAATACCTTTGTCCTGCGCCGTGCGGACGATATCGTCATAGGCACCAACCTGCGGCGTGGTCATGATGAGACCGTCGAGTGTCGGGTCGTTGATGATCTGATTGAGGATTTCGATCTCGCGGGCCGGATCATCGGTCGGCGATTCTGAACCCAGAAGCAGAACCTTGGCGCCAATCATGTTGGCGGCAACTGTGGCGCCGACATAAACCGGGTCAAAAAAGCCGTTACCGGCGGTATGGGTGACGATCGCGAATGTCAGCACGCCATCGTTGGAATTGAAGTCCTTGGTGCCGGGGGCTTCCTGAGCCGCTTCATCGAAGCTGTAGCCGCCAACGGCCTGCCCGATTGAACCGGATTGCGCAAGCGCTCCAACGCTGGTGGATGCCAACAGCGCGGCTGCACCGGCAGCCAATGCAAGTTGTTTCATAGTTTCCTCCCTGATGTGTCGATTTGCCTTCGTGTTCGAACACGAAAAAGCAATTCACGAAGCTGCAGCAGACTCTCCCTCAAGCGCCCATCCTGCGAACTTCTTAATCAAAGTTAATGAAGTCTGTTTACCCTGTAAAGTAATATTAATTATTGTTTTTATTAATCAAATCTAATCCCATGGCGCCTAATAGTACTTACATTTCAAAAGCATATCAGCACCGGACATTGCGCGAATCATAGCCGCGCACCAGAATTCCAAGTATTAGACGACACAATATCGCATTCCGGCAACCAATTTTCGCATAAAGTGCGGCCTGCGGTCAGACCTGTTGCATACTCAATGACGCCGCGAGCATCACGCCCATCCGCACCCGGCCCGGCTCGTTAGAAGTTAGCCCGGGGCTGACATTTCGAACATTTTTGCCGCAACAGCTTCACCCAGCTTCAGATGTTCACTCTTGTCGAGGTGAATTCCGTCGGTATCGCTCGATTGAATGATCGTTCCCGCGTCCAGAAATCCAGCGCCATGTGAGGCCGAAATTTCTTTCAGATAGGGCGAAAGTGCTGTCGACTTTTGTTCCCCGCCTTCAAACATGACACCGAAGACCCCAGTGACTTTAACAGGCGGCGGACACACCACGAGAACATTGGAAACGCCGCCCACAACCGTGCCGCCACCACGTATTTCCTTGAGCAAACGGTCAATTCCAACTGCAACGTCCTCCGCCACCAGATTGAACCGGCGCTTGAGATCGTTGGTTCCCAGACTGAGCACAACAAAATCGAGCGGTGTGTGACTTAAAAGGCAAGGCCGCAAATAGGTAAGCCCGTTCATATGCGGCCCATCCACCGGATCATCCAGAACGGTAGTTCGCCCCGGCAACCCTTCGGCAATTACTACCCAGCTGGCGCCGAGTTTATTCTGCAGCACGCCTGTCCAGCGCTCTTCATCCGAAAACCGGCCGATCTTGTCCCAGCTTGGAACCGGTATCGCGCCCCAGGTGTTGGAGTCGCCGTAACAAAGTACATTGCGCCGGAACTTGTTCATGTCATCGCCTTGTCATTCCCATCCCGTGGCGAAGTCTGGTGATTGCCGTAGCGCAAAGCCTATATGCGCATCACCGGAGCCATTGCTTCCCAAGGCATCCCGTAAAGATCTCGCAGGGTCATGGCAGCGGCACCTCGCGCCCAAACGTCATCACTCCACTCATGCGATGTGACCTGGTTCACCGCATTCAAAATTGCGGGCGTGTCGCGCGCCACAACTTCCCGTAGCGGGTCGAGGAGCAGATTTCCTGTGCCGACCCCTACACCGACAAGAATAATCCGTGCCGGTGCGAACAAAATCGTCAAACTGGCGATAGCCGCACCGAGCGCGCACCCTGCCCGTTCAATTGTGCTGACTGCAGTTGCATCGCCGGCGCGCGCCCTGTTCACCAGCAAATCGACAGCGTCTTCCAAACCGTGTGCCTGTTGGGATTGAGAACCATCGCTCCAAATGCCCGCTGCGTGCAGCATCGCCTCGACCGACGCAATATCAGCGAGCCGCTGCGGTGACTGCCCCTTGTCGGGCACAACCAGCAGATCCCCAAGGTCCGGGCAAAGCCCATTCGCGCCGCGAAACAACTCACCCCTGTGCATGATCCCAAGGCCAAGATTCTGTTCGACGCTAATCACCATAAAGTCGTCCAGATCGCGGCCGTGACCGAACCAGCTTTCAGCGAGCGATACCAGGTTGGCATCAGTATCAAGCGCAACTTTTACGGATAGCTTCTTTTCAAGCTGGTCAGCGAGTGACAGGTTTCGCTCATGGAACAGCGGGCTTTGCAGGCACATGCCCGAACTGCGCTCGATAATACCGGGCAGTCCAACGCACACACCACTTATTTCGTGCATATCCAATTCAGCATTTTGCGTGCACTGCACGACACAGTCGGCCACAAGATCGACAATTGCAGCCGATGTCAGGCTGTGAACGCTAACCGGCATGGAATAGGTGCCGAGAACTTCAGCACGATAGTCGGTGACGGCCACGGTGATCCGGTCCGGTGCGAGTTTCACACCGGCGACGAATGCCGCTTCCGGATTGAGTGTGAGCATCACCCGCGGCCTGCCCCGCGCATGATCCTGGGCGACACCATACTCGCGCGGTACCAATCCGCCTTCGCCGGCTGGCTGACTTTCCGCCCGCACGATCAGATTGTCGCTCAGCAGCGTGGACGTAATCGATGAGACCGTCGTCGGGCTCAACGCCGTCCGGTCAGCGATTTCCACGCGCGAAATCGGCCCGTGTCGCCGGATCGCGTCTATGACCTGAAAATTGTTGATAGCCCGCATGAGTGCGGGATCGGCGGATGCCATGAAAGTTCACTGTTCTTAGTGGGATAACCGGTAAGAATTTCACTCCCCAAGGCAGCTTTGTCAATTACACTGCTACGCGCCAGCCCTGATTTCTCACAGTTAGGCGCTGACAGTGTACGGGGCCGGTTAAGTTCATCTATTTGTTCGCGTTCTTTTTCAGCCACTCTTCATATTCAGTATAGGCATCCGGGTGCAGCGGATAGTAGCGCTTCAAGGACTCGCCCTTCAAAAGCATCTCCTTGGAGAACCCTTCCCAACCATGATCCTTGTGGGCTTTCTCGACCATTTCCTCAGCCAGGTCGACCGGCACCACTACCGCGCCGTCATCATCGGCAACGATAATGTCGCCGGGCACCACCGTCGTGCCCCCCACTCCGATAGTCACGTTCACTGCGTGCGGGTAAATATTGGTCTGCGCGTGATAGTTCGGCGTCACGCCTTTCAGCCACATCGGGATGTCGAGTTGCTTGATTTTACCCCAGTCACGCACGCACCCGTCGATGACGATTCCAGCGCCGCCTTTGCCCTTGAAGTAGGTCGACATCATATCGCCGAAAATACCGGAATCCATGTCGCCGCGCGCGTCGACTACCACCACATCACCGGCCTCAACCTGATAAAGAACGTGCCGATGCAACTGCAGCTCAACATCCTCATATTCGCCCTCTTTGAAAAGGTCTTCGCGCTTGGGCAAGCACTGCATGGTCACTGCCGGTCCGGCGATGATTTTGCCAGGCGTCCATGCCGGAACCCCGCTGATAAAGCAGTTACGCAGTCCCATATGCGCAAGTGTTGCGCTTGCAGTTGCGGAACCAACCTCTCTGACGGCCTCCACAAGGTCGGCCGGCGGCCGTTTGATTGGCTGAATATCCATGAACTCCTCCACATATGCAGTCGTGCGATCGCGCGTTTTGTATTATCGTTACCACAGCCGTGCATTTGACTGAAGACAGATTGCAATTCTGCTCACTTGTAACGCAAGATCAAGCCATTGCACTGGCGCAGGACAGAGTTGTTAACCGGCCGCCGGCAGAGCCGACAATGTCCGGCATCACGGGCCTATCGAGGGGATATCATGAATACCGAACACCATGGCAGCATTGAAAATGCGGTCAATCATAACTCGGAACCAAGCAGCCTCAGAATCACGGATATTCGCGTTGCGACAATCCGGGCACAGGGTCTGCACCCGATTATAAAAATAGACACCAATCAGGGCGTTTACGGACTTGGTGAAGTGCGTGACGGTGCGCATCCGGATACGGCATTGCGCCTCAAACCCCTGCTGGTCGGTCAGAACCCGTGCAATGTTGAATATCTGTTCCGCCGCATCAAACGCTATGGCGGCGAGAGCCGTGAGGCCGGCGGCGTTTGCGCCATTGAGATCGCGCTCATGGATCTGGTCGGCAAGATTTACGGTATCCCATGCTATCAGCTTCTGGGCGGCAAATTCCGCGACCGGGTGCGCGTCTATGGCGACACGCCGACGCCTGATAATCCGACCCCCGATGAATTCCGCAAAGTCGTCCGCTCACGCCGCGATATCGGTCTGACCTTCATCAAGTTCGATCTTTCCGCGCGCATGTTTGAGGGCCATCCGGGCGCGATGATCGGCTCGGACACGAAGTACGAATACCCGCAATATCGTCAGTTCCACACTCCGGGGCGTGGCGCAGGTGCGCGCGTCTCTGAAGCCGGACTTGAATATGTGCGCGAAGTTTGTGCCGCAGTCCGCGATGAAGTTGGGCCTGAAGTGTCCCTGTGCACCGACCATTTTGGCGAAGGGTTTGTGACCGTTGACGAAGCGATCCGCATTGGTCAGGCAGTGGAGCCGTTCAACCTCGCATGGGTCGAGGATGTTCTGCCCTGGACTGATATTGCAGGGCACAAGAAAGTTGCAGACGCCCTGCTCACACCGGTCGCGGCCGGCGAGGACCTTTACCTGTTCGAGGGCTTTCAGGAGGCAATCGAGACCCGCGCCTTCGATATCATCCACCCGGACATGCTGTCGTCAGGCGGGCTGACAGAAACCAAGAAGATCGCCGATCACGCGGAACGCTATGGTATTCCCACAGCACTGCACGCCTGCTGCTCGCCGATTGCATTCATGGCCAACGTCCATCTGGCAGCCTCTCTTGCCAGCCTGACGGCGCTTGAAAATCATGCCCTCGATATCCCCTGGTACACCGAAGTGGTGACCGGGCTGGAGCCGGATTACATGAGCGATGATGGTTATGTCGTCGTGCCCGACGCACCCGGTCTTGGTGTCGATCTGGTCGAGGATGCCGTGCGCGAGCACCTTGTCGATTGGTCCGGCTATTTCGACGACACCAGCGAATGGAACGCTGAGCGTACCGGCTTCCTCGGGCATCTGGTCTGGTAAATGTATCTGGGGACCCAGAACCGCGTTGTCACTGACGATCAGTACCGGCAGTTGGCGCAGTTGGGCATTCGCCACATCTGCGCCGACCCGGACGGTAATCCGCACGACTGGACGCTTGAGACGCTCAAGCGTCACCGTGATCGTCTCGACGGGTTCGGCCTCACGCTGGACATGGTCCAGCTTCCCATGGGGTCGATGCCGGTCGAGCGCCAGCACTCACCGGATATTTTGCTGAAAGGGCCGGACCGCGACCGGCAGATCGACAGTATCTGCCGGCTGATCGAGATGCTGGCGGAACTGGGCATTCCAGCCGCCAAATACAATCTCAACCTTATCGGCATTCCACGTTCCGAACCGGAACATGGCCGCGGCGGTTCGCTCAATTCCACTTTCCGCTGGGACAAGATGGATCAGGACCAAGCGCCGGGGCTCGCCGGCACGCTGTCCGAAGACGAAAACTGGGAGCGGATCGATTATTTCCTGGAGCGGGTCATTCCGGTCGCAGAAAGCAACCGGGTGCGGCTCGCCTGCCATCCGCACGATCCCTACACGCCGCCCGGCTATCGCGGCGTTACCCGCGTCCTCGGCACTATCGACGGGCTCAAAAAGCTCGTGATGATGCGGGAAAACCCCTGGCACGGCCTGAACTTTTGTCAGGGCAGCATCGGCGAGATGCTCGACGATCCGGGCGCTGAAATTGCCGATGTGATCCGCTGGTTCGGAGAACGCGACAAGATTTTCAACGTTCATTTCCGCAACATCAAAGGACGCAAACTCTCCTTCATGGAAGTGTTCCCCGACGAAGGCGATATGGATATGTGGGCGTCACTCAAGGTCTATGCTGAATTTGGCTATAAATACATGATCATGCCCGATCATGTGCCATCCCTCAGCGCGGACCCCGACCATGCGGTCGCGTTCTCCTATTGCTTTGGATATATCCAGGCGCTTTTACAAGCACTTGCCGAACCCCATCCGGGCGCCGTCGAGCTCTAAAAAGCAAAACGGGCGGTCCGAAGTCCGCCCGCTTACACTCGGTGCAGGAAGCCGAATTTACCCTCGGCTTATCCCTTCACACCACCCACAGTCAGTCCTTCGACAAGGAACCGCTGCGCGTAGATGTAAAGCGCTGCAACCGGGATCGCCGTCAGGAGAGAAGCGGCCATCAGTTTGCCCCAGGGCAGTATGTCCCCGACCACCATGGACAAGAGGCCAATCGGCAATGTCCGGATGGATTCGCTGGTGATGAACACGAAGGCGAACAGGAACTCGTTCCAGGCCGTGGTGAAAGCAATCAGCGTCACCGAAAGAATGCCCGGTGCGGCCAGCGGCAGGGTGATTTTCCAGAACGCATAAAGCCGTGTCGCCCCATCGATCATCGCCGCCTCTTCAAGCTCCACCGGGATGGACCGGAAATAGCCCAGCAGCACCCAGGTCGCAAACGGCAACAGGAAGGTCGGATAGGTCAGGATCAACGCCGCATAGCTGTTGATTACGCCAATGTCCGTCAGGATCTGATAGAGCGGAATGAAAAGCAGCGTACCCGGCAGCAAATAGGTGATCAGCAGAAGGTTGGTGAGCAGTCCGGCACCCTTGAACTTCAGCCGCGAGAGCGCATAGGCCGACAGTGCGGAAAACGCCACAGAGATGACCGTTGCCGCCGTCGCGACGAGCAGCGAATTGCCGAGCCAGGTCAAAAACGGTGTAGAGAACAATAGATCGGAATACTGGTCGAGCGTGAAAGGTTCAGGCCAGAAGATAGAGCTCCGCTGGCTGATCTGCGGCGTGGTCTTCAACGATGTGATGATCACCCAGTAAAAGGGGAACAGCACAAAGATCATGAACGGCGTCAGAATGAAGAGCCGCGCGGTCAGGCTGGCGCGGCGCTGGTTCGCTTTGTCGAGCAGCGGCTTGTCAGCGCTATTGCCGACAAGCGAACGCACCCAACGTGAGAAGGCATTGAATGCCAGCAAGGCCCAGTGCAATGGCAGAAAAATCAGGTCCAGGAGCAGATTCACGCCCTTGCCGAACACCTTGTAGATCTGGTCGCCCCAGCCGGGCTTGCGGTTGACCGCGCTGCTTTTCTCATCCCGCCGCATGAACTTGGCCAACAGCCAGATCAGCACCGCCATCAGCGGCGCAACAGACAAGGCGATGGCAATGCCCGGACCATACTGCAGAGCCCCAATGGCCTTTTCATATGCCAGGAGCGAATAGAGTTTCGTGGCGCCGGCGGGCCCACCGCCCGTCATCAGAAACGGCAAGCCAAACTGGTTGAAGGTCAGAATGAACGACAGCAGCAACATGATGAGGATCACGTAGCGAAGGCCGGGCAGCGTGACATGCCTGAAACGCTGCACCCCACTGGCGCCGTCAACTTCCGCAGCTTCAAGCTGTTCCTTGTCGATCGCCTTCAGCCCTGCCAACAGCAGGATCACGTAAAAGGGAATACCTTTCCAGACATTGACCGCAATGATACTCGGCATGGCCAAGGTCGGATCGGAAAGCCACCCCAGCGGCTTGTCGATAATTCCAGCGCCCTGAAGAATGGGATTGAGACCACCGAAAATCGGGTCGAAAATACTCTTCCACGACAGGGCCGTGACGATCTCAGGAACAATCCAGGGCAGCAGAATGACACCGCTCAGCAAATTCCTGAACGGCAGTCTGCTGTTGAGAATAAGGGCGATCACCAGGCCTGTGATCAGTTTCAAACTCAGCGACCACAGCGTGAAGGTGATGGTATTACCCATGGCGAGGGCATAGTCAGAATTGCTGAAAAGCCGGAGGTAGTTCTTGAAACCGACATAGACGGTTTCACCGGTTATAAAACTAAAGGTCGTCGTTGAAAGCAGGATCGCATCGACAAACGGGTAGGCAATCAGGCCCACCATGAGGATGACCATCGGAAGTACGAACGGGTAGCCCACGCTCCAATCGTGCCCAAGCGTCAGTCTGAGCCGACGCTGCCAGCTCATGGAAGGCGCAGAAGCCACATTGAGGTGGGAATGCGTGTTGTCCATAGACCTCGTTTATCCTCGAATTTTCCGCCGTTGGTGCGAACACACCCTGCAATTGCACAGGCGTTCAGCTCTCAACTGACGATAATGCCGCGCGCGCATTTCCAACTGCATCGCTCGCGGTTTGTGCCCCAACTATAATGATGCGAAAGGGCGGCCCGCATTCGGGCCGCCCCATAACAGGACAAAGTCCTATTGCATCGCGCCGCCTTCTTCGAAGATGTCGACGATCTTGTTGTGCGCATCCTGGGCCGCTTCGTCTGCGGTCATACGACCGGCAATCACATTGCCCATCGCCTGTTCTAGGATACCCTGCGGACGGATCGCGTCGATCAGCGGATTTGGATCCGCCGGCCAGGAGGCACCGATCCACGGCTCTTCCACGCTGACCTGCTCCTTGATGATCGCGAAGTTCGGATCGGCGGAAATCAGCTCGTCGGTCCACAGATCTTCGTAAGCCGGCATCAACAGGCCACCAGCAACCGAGGACATCGGCGTGAAGTTTTCCGGGTTGAGCAGATCGAGCGCCAGTTCCTTGGCGAGATCGACGTTCGGCGCATTCTTGAAGATGGTGAGCCAGCCACCAACCTGACCGCCGTCAGTGCTGGTGCCGTCATTAAGTTCAGGCTGACGCAGCAAAACAGTATCCGGGAACACCGGGTTGTTGTCGCGCTTGGCCGCCGCATAGACGGAGAATGCGTTGTGCGTATAACCGATATTGCCAGCGAGATAGGCTTCGTTGTTGGAGATGTCACCCCAGCTTTCGACACCCGGCGGCAGCATGGCTGCATATTCACCATTGCGGTCATAGATCTTCTTGACGAATTCAAGAGCAGCAACCGATTCAGGCGAATAGAAGGTCACCTTTAGGCCGGACTCGTCAGTGAAATGGCCACCGAAGGCGTTGAGAATGCCCGAAGCAATACCCCAGCCGTCGCCCGACTGATTGACGGTATTGCCCCAACCCCAGAACTCGCCATCCGGATCGGAGATCGCCAGAGCGGCATCAGCACGCTGCTGCCAGGTCTTGAGCGACTGCGGGTCGATACCTTTTTCAGCCAGTTTGTCGCCACGGAAGAACGTACCGGTTGTGTTGGCGATGAACGGAATGGAATACCACTTGCCATCGATCTTGCCGATCTTTTCAGCATTGATACCGGGCATCACACGTCCATAGCGGCTGATGGCCTCTTCCACCACATCGGTGACATCCTCGACGATGTCGAGCGCTGCCATCTGCTGAATGGAAACGTTGGATGTGTAGGCGAGATCAGGCGGATTGCCGGCGCGCACAGCGGCGGTCATCTTGCCAAGGAAGTCGCCAAATGCTTCGGCGTTCGTTGTCGAGATATCGAGTTCAGCACCCTTGGCGCTCGCAAATTCCGTCACAGTCTCGCGGAAAATATTCTGCGCGGCTTCGAAATATTCGGTCCGGTGGATAACCGTCAGCTTACCGGCGGCACCCTCGGGCAAATCCATTTCATCCTGGCCGAAAGCCGAAAAACTATTCCCGGCAGCGACAAGACCCAAGCCCGTCGCCGCAGTACTTTGCAACAGTTTCCTGCGCGTTATTTTGTTATTCATGTCCTCTCTCCTCCCATAAAGTAATACGAAAAACCGACAAACAACTGACAGTTGATCGTATTTGGACGACAAATAGTTGTCCCAGACATGGCGATTGTCCAGTAGAAAAAGAGCTTTTTTGGGCCAAATGGCTCATATCGGTGGAAAAAATTTGGAACCCGGCTTAATTCGGCGCGGACTCCACTCTAGTATCGCCCGATGCCGGGAGAGTGGGTGAAACACGGGTTTCGGATACAAAAGATTGTTATGAACAGCGCGACGTAATACTAAAGTTGCGCATAGGGCAATTTGTCGGGGAGGGACATGTGGCCGGGCTTCAATTAAGGCAAATCCAGAAAAACTTCGGCTTGGTCAATGTCATCAAGGGGATTGATCTCGATATCGAACATGGTGAGTTCGTGGTCTTTGTGGGACCATCGGGCTGCGGAAAATCCACGCTGCTGCGTATGATCGCGGGCCTCGAGGATATCTCGGCAGGCGAACTCTATATCGGCGATCAGCTTTGCAATGACGTTGCACCGCGCGACCGTGGCATTGCCATGGTGTTCCAGTCCTATGCGCTCTATCCGCATATGACGGTGTATGACAATGTCGGCTTCGCGCTGAAACTTTCCGGGCTGCCACAAGCCGAACGGGACGAGAAAATCCGGGAAGCGGCGCGCATTCTGAAAATGGATCAGCTGCTCGAACGCAAGCCGGCGCAATTGTCGGGTGGCCAGCGCCAGCGTGTCGCCATCGGCCGCGCCATCGTGCGGGATCCAAAGGCTTTCCTGTTCGACGAGCCGCTCTCCAACCTCGACGCCGCGTTGCGCGTGGACATGCGCATGGAGATTGCAAAACTGCATCAGGATCTTGGCGCCACGATGATCTACGTGACACACGACCAGGTCGAGGCGATGACATTGGCGGACAAGATTGTTGTGCTCGACGAGGGCGTTGTGCAGCAGGTCGGCTCACCACTGGAGCTTTATCATTATCCGGCCAATCTGTTCGTGGCCGGCTTTATCGGTTCACCGAAGATGAACCTCATCCCCGTCACGGTCAGCGCAACGGATGGAAAAACTGTCACCGTACAGTCGGAGAGCTTGAAGCCGGTCGTATTCCCGGTGTCCGATAACAGTGTCAAAGTCGGCGACGAACTCATTCTCGGCGCTCGTCCTCAGCACCTGACCATTAAAGATGGCTCGGGAGATATTTCCGGCAAGGTGGAACTTGTCGAACATCTGGGCAACGAAACCGTCTTGAATGTGACCTTCGCCTCCGGTCAGTCGGCGATTGTCACCGTTCCCGGAACGGTGAAAGTGAAGGTCAACGAAAAGCTGGACTTTAGCCTGGCTACAGATGAGACCCATCTTTTCCTGACATCGGGACCGGCGATAAGCGCGCGTTCGCGCTAATCACCTCCGGGTTCCATACACAAGACAAGTGCACCGGCTATCTGCCGGACACTTGTCGAATAACGAAAAAATTTTCGGCGTCAGTCTACGCATGAGGCTGTAGTATCGTTAATATAGGCGCGATGAAACGGGAGGCCTGGTGCGACACCGGGGAGACGATCAGTGAAGATTACATCTATCAAAACCGCCGCCACACTCGGCCATTGCATGCATTTGTGGGTGAAGATCGAAACTGATGCCGGCATCACCGGGATCGGCGAATGCGTTCACGGGCAGCAGGAAGCCATTGCCATCATCCAGAAGCTCGAGCAGCGACTGATTGGCAAGGACCCCTTTGCCATCGATGCTATCTTCGAACAGACAAGGCGCAGCCTGGTGTTCGAGGGCGGGTTTGCCGGGGCGCTGATCACGGCGTTGACCGGCATCGAAATCGCGCTATGGGATCTCAAAGGCAAGGCGCTTAAAGCGCCGATCTACGATCTGATGGGCGGCAAGTTCCGCGACAAGATCCGCGTCTATGCGGACTGCGAGGTCGACCCCGGCCTTAATCTGGACGAGACCAAGCGCATTGTTGACGGCATCGTGGCGCGCGGCTTTACCGCACTGAAGATCGACCTCGATATTTTCGCTTACGAAAAGAATACTGGAAGCGAAACGGCACACTATCGCAAAGACAGCTTCAACATGACCCCCAGCAAGTGGGAACATGAGCGCATGGTCAAGTTGGCAGAAATGGTCTGCGAAGCGGCCGGTCCGGATGTGGAGGTCGCCTGCGACCTGCATACGCGTCTCGACAAGCATTCAGCGATCCGCCTTGCCCGTGACCTTGAACATCTCAAGCTCATGTGGCTCGAAGAACCGATCCCGCCCGAAAATGTCGATACGATGCGCGAGATCACCGCAGCGACTTCGACGCCCATTTGCGCTGGCGAGAACCTTTATCTGCGCCACGGCTTCCGCGATCTCATTGAAAAGCACGCGGTCGACATCATCATGCCGGACATCCCGAAGTGCGGCGGCCTTTCCGAATGCCGCAAAATTGCGAACATGGCCGAAATCTATTCGATGCCGTTTGCACCGCACAATGTGTCCTCACCCATCGGCACCATGGCTTCGGCGCATGTGTGCGCGTCCATTCCGAATTTCCTCGTGCTCGAGTTCCACTGGACCGAACGCGACTGGTGGTCGAGCGTCATCACCGAGAACCGCGACATCATCAAGGATGGCTTCATCGAAATGAGCGATGCGCCCGGCATCGGTCTTGAGCTGAACGAGGAAGTGGCCAAGCAACATCAATATCCCGGCACCACCTGGTTCGAGTAGAACCCGGCTACTGGCTGGCGGTGATGCCACCGTCGACATAGAGGGTCTGGCCGGTGACAAATCCAGATGCCGGGGCGCAAAAGAACATGGCGGGTCCAACGATGTCCTTCGGGTCCGCAATGCGGCCAAGCGGGATCCGGTCCAGAAGTCCCTGACGGAACTCGTCGTTCTCCATCACATGGCGGATCATCTCGGTGAAAACAAAGGTCGGAGCCACGCCGTTGACCGTGATGTTGTGCGGCGCCAGTTCCATGGCGTGCTGCTTGATCAAGGTGACCATGCCACCCTTGGTGGCGCAATAGGCGGAATAGCCGCGATTGCGCAGACCCAGCTGAGAGCGGACCGAAAGCAGATGCACCTGTCGCCCGCCCTGCCCTTTGTCGACTTGGCGTTTTCCAACAGACTGGGCGAGGAACATGGCGGATTTCAAGTTGATCGCGTAGACCTCGTCAAAGGCTTCCTCAGTCACTTCCAGAAGTGATTGCTCGCGCTGAATGCCCACGCAGTTCATTAAGATGTCCGCAGAGCCAAACGTATCGACGCAGTCGCCGACTGCACGATCGATATCGTCGACAGATCCCGCATCGAGCCGGGTACCTGCGGCCTCAAATCCCGCTTCGTTCAGCTGGGCAGCGAGAGCTTCGGCCTTGTCCTGGTCACGGCCCGCGATCATCACTTTCGCGCCGGACATTGCCAGCCCCCATGAAATGGCTTCGCCGATGCCGCCATAGCCACCCGGCACAAACGCTGTCTGACCGTTGAAATCAAACAGTCCCTTTAGTTCAGTTTTGAAGTCCACGACGGGCGTAATACGATTCACTGTTCTGCTCCGGGTTTGGGCTCAATCAAGGTGAAGGCCGCCATTGATATCGACAATTTCACCCGTGATGAAACCGGCCATGGGTGAGGCCAGATAAGCGACAAGATAGCCGACCTCTTCCGGTTCACAGAAGCGGCCGACCGGGATTGCCTTGAGCAATTCCTGGCGTTGGGCTTCGGTCAGCTGCTCGGTGACCATCGGCGTCTTGATGTAGGCAGGTGCGATGCCGTTGACGGTTATGCCGTGCGGGGCACTTTCACGCGCGAGCGAAAAGGTCAGTGCGCCGAGTGCGCCCTTGGATGCGGTGTAGGCCGTGCCGGCGGTCAGTCCGCCGGTCTTCATGGCCAGCGAGCACATATTGATTATACGGCCCCAGCCCGCTGCTTTCATATCGGGCAGGCACAGGCGGCTGAGATAAAACGGACCATCAAGATTGACCGCCAGAACCTTGCGCCACTCGTCGGGCTGGGTTGCCTCAGATTTGTTGTTGGACAGGATACCGGCATTGTTGACCAGAACCGAGACAGGTCCGTGATGCTCACGCATATGCTCCCATGCCGCCTGCACCGTCTCAGGATCGCTAACGTCAACAACCAGGGGCGTGAACGCGTCCGCGCGCGCTGCACACAGTTCATCCAGCCGGTCGGCATTCATATCCGCCAGAATGACTTTCGCGCCCGCATCAGCTAGCGCATGCGCAATGGCAGCTCCGGTCGGCCCGGCCGCTCCGGTGACAAGTGCGAGCCTGTTTTCCAAGGAGCCCGGTGACGTCATGATTGCGGTGCGGCCAATTTGCCGAGATAATTTCTCACACCTTCGATTTGCAGGAACTCGTCGTAGTTTGCAGCCTTGGTTACCTGGCCGTTGAGAACGAACAGAAATTCCTCACAGATCGAGCGGACGATGTCGATGTGGAACGGCTCTTGCGGATGGACACACAAAAACACCAGCCGCCCCTCCGCCCTGAGCTTTTTGAAAAAGTCGAGCATGAAGCCGATATAGCCGTCCTGCGTGCTGAACTGCGGCTCATCGAAAAGATGAATGTTCGGATAGTCGGTTACAGGACTTTCAAGCATGAAGCTTGGCAATCTCTTGGAAAAGTGCCGCACCTGGTATGACTGGTGGTAGTGAATGGCAACGCGGTCGCGCTTTTTGTATTTCACCTTGTGAATGTTCTGCCCTGAGCACAGGACCTCGCCTGATGTGGGCTGGTTAGACCCTGTAATCAACTCAAACAGCGTCGTCTTGCCCGAGCCGTTCGGGCCCATGACGCAGACGACTTTGGGTTCGGCGAATTCAAACTCCGCTTCCAGCCGAAAAGTCTCGCGCTTTTGCACTAAACCTCTGGCATAGACTTTTTTCAGTCCGTCGACTTTGAGTAATGGTCCGGTCATGATTGCGACCCCAGATAGGTGTGCCGCAACGCAGCGTCGTCGAGCAGCTGCTTTGATGGACCGGAGAACACGATCTGACCCTTGTCGAGGACGTAGACCCGATCGGTGACCGCGAGAACCGAGAGCGCATTTTGCTCCACCACCAATACCGACATGCCTTCCGCCTTCAGGCGTTCTATTGCGTTGAGCACATCCTGCACCAGCTTTGGGGCAAGACCCTGAGACGGCTCATCGAGCAGGATGAGGCCGGGTCCACCCATCAAAGCGCGGGAGATCGCGACCATCTGCATTTCACCGCCGGAAAGATTTTCACAATCGCGGTCGAGCAGATATTCAAGCGCTGAGAACAACGCAAAACAGTCGCTTTCAGTCCAGGCCCGGAAACGGGTCTTCTTCTTGCCAAGCGACAAATTTGTTTTAACTTTCAAGGTGGGGAATATGCGTCGGTCGTCAGGCACCCATCCAATGCCCGCACGGGCAATCTCATGGGTCGGCGTACGTGTAATGTCCTTGCCGTCAAAGGAAATTGTGCCGGAGCGCGCCGGGGTCAAACCAAGGATGGACCGCAGCATCGTTGTCTTGCCAGCGCCGTTTGCACCGAGCAAGGCAACGGACTCGCCACTCCCAACCTCGATGGACGCATCGAACAAGGCCTGAGTCTCGCCATAGAAGGCGTCGATTGCATTGACCGAAAGCATTACGCCACCTTCCCGATATCCGAGGCGCGAACCCATTCATTGGCCGTCAGTTCCTTGGGTGTGCCCTCGGCAATAACCTGACCCCAGTGGATGACGGAAATGCGGTCCGCCAACCTGAACAGGAACTGCATGTCATGCTCGATCACGACGAGGGTGAACTGTTCTTTGAGACTCTGGATAAGATCGGCGAGCTTGTTACGTCCCTCCGCCCCGAGGCCCTGTGTCGGCTCATCAAGAAACACCATCCGTGGCCGCGCTGCCAGAGCCACGCCGATTTCCAGCGCCCGCCGCTCGCCATATGGCAGATCGGATGCCAAATGATGTTCGCGCCCTCTGAGGCCGACCAGTGCGAGAATGTCGGCTGCGGCGTCAGAGGTTTCCGCATCACCGCGCACATCCCAGAATGGCTTGATCAGATTGGCGCGGGTTTTTGGTGCCGCCACCATGATATTTTCAAGCGCCGTATACTCATCAAACAAGTTCATGATCTGGAAGGATCGTGAGATGCCCAGATTGGCGACCCTGTCGGGAGACAATCCCGCAATGTCCATGCCATCGAACCGTATGCTGCCGCCATCGGGCTTGTACATGCCTGTCAGAACGTTGAAGCAGGTGGACTTGCCCGCCCCATTGGGGCCCATGATCCCACTGATGCTGCCTTCGTCGAAACTGAGGCTGATATCCTCCAGAACCACCTGGTCACCAAAGCGCTTATGCAAATGCTCGGCTTGAAAGATCGGTTGCGTACTCATTCCGCCGCCTCCCCGATCGGTTTTTCCGCCGCCGGGCTTTTGCGCAACCGGCGCACAAGCCGTCCCCATGCACCCGCAATACCCTCAGGTGAGAACATCATGACGGCCATGAACAGCAATCCGTACCACAGCAGCCAGGCCTCGGTTGAGGCACCCAGCAGGTCACGTGCCAGATAGTAGAAGATAACGCCGACCACCGGGCCCCAGAATGAAACAAAACCGCCGCCAATCAGCGTCATCATCACAACAAGCCCGGACGCGTGCAGGCTCATGACATCAGGATAAGCACTTTCCTGCGCGAGGCTGAACAATCCGCCTGCCAACCCGGCAATTGCGCCCGACAGGGTGAAGACCGACCATTTGATCAGCCAGACTCTGTAACCCACAAAGCGTGCGCGCATTTCGTTCATGCGGATGGCTTGAATGGCCATGCCAAATGGCGAATGAACCAGCCTCCACAGCAACAGCGTGACCAGTACGAGCACAAACGCCACAAAATAGTAGAGCGCTATATTGGGTTTCAGGCTGATTTCAAAAAAGCCGAAATTCAGTGTCGGGCGGAAGATGTTCAACAGCCCGTCTTCACCGCCAGTGACGCCGCGCACCTTGATGGCGAGAAACCAGAATATTTGGCCAAAAGCGATGGTCATCAGAGCGAAATAGATGCCGCGCCGATGCGACAGGAAAAGCGCAACGATCGCGCTGGCGATGGCCCCAGCGATGATCGATGCGACCAGCCCGGGCAACAACCCCGCCCCCAAATGCACCTGCATCAGGCCATAAGCATAGGCTCCGGCGCCAAGGAAAGCGCCGTGCCCGAAAGACGGCAGACCCGTGTAGCCGAACAGCAGGTTGAAGCCGAGCGCATAGAGAATGAAGATCGCGATTTCGATACCCAGATATTCGTAAAGGCCCACAGCCTGCGCCCAGAGCGGATAGGTGAGCAGGACAGCAAAAAAGGTCAGCATCTGCGGCGTGGTAAGCGGGGCCTTGGTTTTCGCAGTAAGCACGGGTCAGGCCTCCAGAGCTGTTTTCTTGCCGAGCAGACCACGCGCACGGAATGTCAGCACGGCGATCAGCAGCAGATACATGGAGAGCAAGGACCAGTCGCTTGCAAATGCACCTGTCAGACCCACAGTCAAACCGACGAGAAGACCGCCAAGCACCGCGCCCCAGAAACTGCCGATACCGCCGAGCACAATGATCAGGAATGCCGGGATGACGGCATCAATGCCTACATGCGGTCGCAGACCCCAAATCGGCGTAAGGATGAACCCGGCCACGGCAGCGAGCGCAGCACCAAAGCCGAAAACCAGCAATTGAAGCCGCGGCAGATTGATGCCGAGTGCCCGGACCATCTCGCTGTCATGGGCACCCGCCTTGATGATGGCGCCATAGGGGGTTCTATCCAGAAACAGCCAGACAAGCACAATCGCGATGACCCCGAAAATCGCCGCGTAAATCCGGTATGTCGAATAGATCATACCGTCCATCAGAAACGCGCCCGAGAATTGGGCTGGCACACTGAGGACCTGCTCTACAGGACCCCAGGTCAGGCGGATGGATTCTTCGATCACCAAAGCCGCGCCGAAAGTCAGCAGGAGGCCATATTCTTTTTTCTTGCCGTAGGTGCGGCGCAAGCAGATTTCGAGCACAAAACCAACGACAGCCACAAGCGCGGGCGCCAATATGAGCGCAATGAAATAGCGCGCAATATGCGGAAGCTGCAGGTACCACTCGCCAATCGGGCCGGCGTTCTGCAGGTTCGGATCAATGATGACCATGGCGAAATAGGCACCCAGCGCAAAAAGCGAACCATGCGCGAGATTGATCACTTCCATGACGCTGACGATCAGGGTGAACCCCAGTGCAATCAGGGCAAACAATAGACCCAGCGCAATGCCGTTGATCAGGTGCGGCAACAAAATGGACAGGAAATCCATGTCAGTTCTTTCAAGCGGCGTTTGCGCCCACTCAGTGCGCAAAAGAGATAAGAACGCCCGATCCACACAATAACATGGACCGGGCGCGATAGCGTTTCAAAAGCTATTAGGGCTCGTAAACCGGGGTGTCCTCAAAGGACTCCAGCTGACAGGCTGCATCAGCCGCATCGTCGGCAATCGTATCCGGCGACGAGTTTGAAACGATGGTGAACATGTCGTTCGTATCGTCACTCTCGGTGTTGGCTTTTGCGAGATAAATGGTCTGCTGCAGCTGGTGTGTATTCGGATTCATGTAGGCGTCATCGTGCTGCATGCGCACTTCAGCCGGAATACGCAGCTGCTCGAGCTGCTTGATCACTTCGTGATTGTTGGTCGTGCCGGCAGCTTCGATAGCTTCAAGCAACGAACGGGTTGCCCAGTATCCATTGTAGAAGACGTTACCCGGCACTTCCATCTGGGTGTCGGGATACATTTCCCGATATTTGGCAACGAACTCATCTACACCCGGCAGATCGAGCGTGTAGTACCAGGTCGTGCCAAACACCCCAAACAGATTGTCTTTGGGCAGGCCATAGACATCCGGCCAATCCTGCTGGTTGTTGATCCAGGCATATTTCTCACCCATGCCCAGTTCGGCAACCTGCGAACGCAGCGCCTTCAGGTCGTCACCGCCGACAGCGGCTGCGATGGCTTGCGGATCCACCTGCTGCACAGTCAAAAGCGCGGCAGTGAAATCACGTGTGCCCTGCGGCACGAGGACGTTTTCGACCACTTCGCCGCCATACTGATCAATCAGTTCTTTGGTCGCAGCGGATGTATCATGACCCCAACCATAATCGTTGGTGATCTGCATCCATTTCGTGCCGTAGGCATCAATGGAGTTCTTGATCGCGGCTTTGGCGAAGTTGGCACCATTGCCATCCCAGACGAACTTCACGCGGTGGCAGTTTTCGCCCGATTCCGTCGGTGAAGACGAGTTGGTGTTAAGATAGATCACGCCATACTTTTGGGCGACCTGTGAGATCGCGTTGGCAACACCAGACGACACAGCGCCGACCAGGAAGCCGACATTGTCACGTGTGATCATGCGTTCTGCGACACGTGAACCGGTTGCCGGAGTTGTCTCGGTATCGATGTGGATCGTCTCGATCTGACGCCCCAGAACACCACCCTTGGCGTTGAATTCCTCGATGGCCATCAGCATGCCGCGGCGGTCAGATGCACCGCTGTTCGCATATTGGCCGCTGGCGTCCGATGTCAGGCCGATAATAATTGGATCTGCGGCCTGGCTTGCACCGGCTGTCAGTGCGAAACCAGCAACTGCCGTGCTCGCCATAAGCAGCGAACGCATCAGTGCTTTGGTCGTTTTTGACTTCTGCATATTTAATCTCCTCCTTTGTCGCCCCAATTTGTTGCCGGAAGGACGGGCCGGTTTTTCCTTGATTAGTGCTTGGTTGGGATACGCAGACTGTTGCGATTGGCTGCGGCTAAAACCAGTTCAGCCACCAGACTTTCCGGGTCACCCGTCTGCTGGGCGTCCGTTAAAGCTGCCAGAACCTCTCGGCCCAGGCGGTGATCGATGTCGGCGCTCTGCGCCATATTGTTGTAATAGCCGAGGTCCTTGGCGGCATTGGCGATGGAGAATTTCATGCCCTTGTAGGACCCCTCCTCAAGAATTGCCGGCACAACCATCTGGAAAATGCCGGAGTTGCCGCCGCCCTTGCTGATGACCTCATAAAATTTGTCGAGATCGACACCTGTGGCGACACAGGCCGAGATCGCCTCGGCTATCAAAGCCGCCTGCCCCATGGTGATCAGATTGTTGATCAGCTTCATGCGGATGCCGGCGCCGACATCCCCCATGTGGAAAATGTTTTCACAAAAGCATTCCAGAACCGGCAGGGCCCGCTCGAATGATTTCGTGCTACCACCCACCATGGTGTTGAGTTTGCCGGCAGCCGCCTCAACCGGCGTGCGTGCCAGCGGCGCATCGACGAAATCGACATCGCGCCCGGCAAGCTCTGTTGCCACGCGGGTCACGATCTCGGGTTCACCGGTGGAGCAATCGATGACTAACTGCCCGGCAGAGACCGTCTCCAGGATGCCCTGATCGCCAAAGAAAACCTGCTCGAGCGCCGGTGTGCCCGTGACACACAATAAAACGATGTCGGATTGCGCGGCGATCTCTGCGGTTGTGGACACCTCGCTAGCACCATTGGCCAGCAACTCCTCAACCACATCGCGCGAGCGGTGTGCCATCGTGACCAGTTCATAGCCTTTGGCCATCAGGTTCAACCCGATGCCCCTGCCCATTTGCCCGGCTCCAATGAGTCCAACGCGGCGCGCCATAAATTTCCTCCCCACGACACTTTCAGCAAGTTAGAAATTTTCTTCTGTTCTTGTCAAGCTTAGAAAATTTTGATTATTTTGTTGAATGAAGTGGTGCCAGCGGGTAAGAGCCGGGCAACGGTTCGGATACTCACGAGGAATGCGGGGGAGGAAATTGGTGGCACAACAAGCGGCACCGGACAGCTTCGAAAGCTTACGCGAGCAGGTGCTCGACCGGCACGATTCCCTCAGCCGGCAGTTGCAGCGCATCGGACGTTTTTCAATTGAAAACCCCGACACTATCGCGCTGGAAACCGTCACCAGTGTTGCTCAGAAAGCTGATGTTCAGCCCTCCGCAATTGTGCGGTTTGCGAAGGCCTTCGGCTATGAAGGCTTCTCCTCAATGCAGCAGGTGTTCCGGCAGAACCTGATCACCAGCCAGGACAGCTATCGCGATCGTATCGCGTCGCTATCACGCGATGACAAGGGCACCCCGTCTCATCTGCTCACCGACTTCGTACGCGCGGGCATTGCCTCGCTTGAGCAGTTGCAAGGCGCGCAGACGGAAGCAAAACTGGAAGATGCGGCGACCATTCTCAGTCGCGCGCGCGACATCTATCTGCTCGGGCACCGTCGCGCATTTGCTGTGGTCCAGTATCTCAATTATGCGCTCTCACGCCTTGAGCGTAGATGCATTCTGGCGGATGGGTCCGGCGGCATGCTGGACCAGCAACTGGCACGTTGTGACAGCACCGATGTTGTCATTGCCGTCAGTTTTACACCTTACACCGAGGCGGTGATTGAGCAGGCCGCGCGTCTTGCGGAATCCGGTGTCAGCGTCATTGCCATCACCGACAGTCCCCTAAGTCCACTGGCGCGGATCAGTCAGGTCGCGTTTGAGATCAATGAAGGCGATATCGCGTTTCGCTCACTGGTCGCACCGATGTGTCTCGCCCAGACGCTCGTTGTGTCGCTTGGACAAACCCTATCGAAAAACGAAGAACAATCTGGCCCGGATGACGGCAAGGGAGCACCTGCGTAATGCAAAAGAGTTTGGACGTCATCTGTCTGGGGCGCTCGAGTGTCGACCTATATGGCGATCAGATCGGCCTGCCGCTTGAGGATATGAGTTCATTCTCGAAATATGTTGGTGGGTGCGCCACCAATATTGCAGTTGGCACCTCTCGCCTGGGGCTGAAAAGCGCGCTGATCACGCGGGTCGGCGATGAGCAGATGGGGCGATTTGTCCACCAGACGCTTGCGGTTGAGGGCGTGGATGTCTCGCATGTGTCGACCGACCCCGAACGGCTGACCGCGCTTGTCATTCTCGGCATCCGTAACCGCAAGGAATTCCCGCACATCTTCTATCGCGAAAATTGCGCCGACATGGCGATTGAAGCGGCGCATATCGATCCAGACTTTATTGCCTCTGCAAATGCACTTGTGCTGACAGGCACGCATTTTTCCAAGCCCGGGGTCGAAGCCGCAAGCCGCAAGGCGATGGAATATGCCAAGGCGGGCGGCACCCGTATTGTCCTCGATATTGACTATCGGCCTATCGCCTGGGGACTGGTTGGACATGCCGATGGCGAGAACCGGTTCGTCAAGGCCGACACGGTCACCGCGCACCTCATGAGCATCGTGCCGGATTGCGACCTGATTGTCGGCACCGAAGAGGAAATCAATATCGCCGGTGGCGGTGCAACCACCATTGAATCGCTGCGCAACATTCGTGCCGTCAGCAATGCGGCAATTGTCACAAAACGGGGGCCTTTGGGTTGCTCCGTGTTTCCAGACGAGATTCCGGATCATCTGGACAAGGGCATTGCCGTGCCCAGCCACGAAATCGAGGTCTACAATACGCTAGGTGCTGGTGACGGCTTTATGAGCGGGTTCCTGCGCGGCTGGGTGCGCGGAGAAGACTGGGAGACCTGTTGCCGTTTCGGTAATGCCTCCGGCGCCCTTGTCGTTTCACGTCATGGTTGCGCACCGGCAATCCCCAGTTGGCGGGAACTGCAATACTATCTCGCCAACGGCTCCAGCCACCATCGGCTGCGCGAAGACACGGTGCTTGAGCATCTGCATCGTATGACAACCGGGCGCCGCGAGATCGATAATCTGTGCACAATGGCGTTTGATCACCGCGCCCAATTGGAGGCGCTGGCAGCCGCCAATGGCGCGTCCAAACAGCGCATCATCGACTTCAAGTCACTTGTAGCCAAAGCCGTCGAACGGGTCACCCCGGACGGTTGCGACGTAGGTATGATCATCGATGACATTTACGGTGCCGACGCCCTTGCAAACGCAACGGGTGGCGCAGTCTGGCTGGCACGTCCAGTGGAACTGCCCGACTCCCGGCCGCTCAGATTCCAGCACGGCGACAACATCACTGGCACGCTAATGGCATGGCCACGCAGTCACGTAATCAAGTGTCTGGTACAATATCATCCGGACGATGCCGCCGCGCTACGGCTTGAGCAGGAACGCGATGTCATGCGGCTCTACAAGGCCTGCCTGCAAACCGGCCATGAACTGCTGCTTGAAATCGTACCCAGCGATGCGAATGGCGATCGTGACGAGGCGGTGCAGCGTTCGGTGAACCGATTCTACGACATTGGTGTGTTTCCAGATTGGTGGAAGCTGCCCCCCTCAAAGACTGACACACACTGGGTGGCACTGGAAAATATTATTGAGGATCGCGATCCTTTATGCCGCGGCGTGTTGGTCCTCGGACTCGCAACACCTTTCGATGAACTGGCGCGGGACTTTGCCCGCACAGCCGCATCCAACATCTGCAAGGGATTTGCGGTTGGACGCACGCTATTCCACGGGCCTGCTGAAGACTGGTTCGCCGGACGGATCAGCGATGAGGATGTGATCGATCAGGTTGCCAACAACTTCGCACAAATGATCGACGCGTGGGATCGCCGGGCCGATGCTTCGAAAAGTGTGCAGGCATGAGCCGTCTGCTGGTCAAAAACGCCGAACCCAATGCCGAAGGCCGTACGGTTTCGGTCACCCGCCAGTCAGCGGGCTGGGACCATGTCGGTTTTGAGTGTTTTCAACTCAAGACAGGTCAGACCGTCACCCGAGACACCGCCGATATGGAGTATTGCATTGTGGTCGTTTCCGGCCACTGCAACATAAGGGCGGGCGCCGAAAGCTTTTCCGATCTGGGAACACGCGCCTCGCCGTTCGAAGGTGTTCCTCCGGACGCTGTCTATGTCCCTCCGAACGCATCGTTTGAAGTTCACCCGACCGGCGATCTGGAACTGGCTTTGTGCAGCGCACCGGGTACCGGCAAATATCCTGTGCGGCGGATCCAAACGGACAGGATGAGCATGGAAACACGCGGCATCGGCGCAAATATTCGCCACGTGTGTAACATTCTGCCGGAAACTGAACCGGCGGAAAACCTGCTTGTGGTTGAGGTTGTTACTCCAGCGGGCAACTGGTCGAGCTACCCGCCGCACAAGCATGATGTAAACGATCCACCGCGCGAAACCGAGCTGGTGGAAACCTACTACCATCGGCTCAACCCACCGCAAGGCTTCGCCTTTCAGCGTGTCTATACCGACGACCGATCAATCGACGAGACCATGACCGTGGAAAACGGTGATGTCGTCCTCGTTCCCCGCGGCTATCACCCCGTCGGCGCTGCGCACGGCTATGATCTTTACTATCTCAATGTCATGGCCGGGCCAGTGCGCGCCTGGCACTTCACCGACGATCCGGCGCATGCGTGGATCACCTCGGCCAAATAAACACAGTTCGATATCCCCGCCGGAAACACCGACTCGCACCAGACTTTCCCCGATGCCCCTTTTGGTTTTCCAAAGGCCTCAACGCTGTTCAACATTGTATTGATTAAGCTGATTGGGACTGATCATCATTGCTGGAACGCGCGCATCGCAACTCGCCGGGTAGCCTTTTCCAGCCCGATCCAGAACGACCCAGCCATCTTCGAAAACGACGCAAAGGTTGTCTGCTGACTTTACCTCTGAGTAGTCGAGCACTGTCTGAAACCCATCGCCGAAATTTCCAATCTTGGTCCAAGCCTGGCTGCGCGCGACTTTGAGGTCCTTTTCGCCATTGCGGAAGACAATAAAGTAACTTGTCTCTCTCGGAACCTTGATGTTGACGTAGACTTTAGCACCCTCTTCCAACTGATCCTGGTATGCTTTTTCTGCCCCGGAGAGTGGATATTTCGCTGTGATGGCAAGACACCAGTTTTTGTAGGTGAAATCTTCAAACGGGTAATTGGCAAGCTGCGGGAACACTTTGCCTTTGAATTTCTCAAAGGCTGACTTCGTCCCATTGCCTACGACGCCGTCCACCGCCCCTGCGGAATAACCAGCGGCATTAAGTCCCGCCTGAATACATTTTTCCGCAGCTAAGGGATCGTTTTCACTCTCAAGCGTTGATGCAACCTGCGTAGCATTCTCATCCGGTTCCGTGCTCCCGCTGGTGTCGCCCACCTCAGGATCTACCAATGGAACGCCTTCATCTTCCAGCGCTGCGATAGCCCGCTGATGCCCTTGCGCGGCCGCCTTGCGAAGCCAGGAAATGCGCTCATCCCGCTCAGACCGCGGCAAGAACCACATCGCCAGTCCAAACTGGCCCTGTGCATCCCCATTTTCAGCCGCGAAGCGGAACCATTTCGCCGCTTCCTTTTCGTTCTTTTCAACGCCACGGCCTTCCCCAAGCATACCGCCTAGATTACGCGCCGCTTCCGGGTGGCCCGCCTGCGCGGCCAAACGATAGAGACTTGCGGCCTCTTTGTCAGAATCGCCGCCTTTACCGTCGAGATTCAGCGCCTGCTCATACCAGGTGATGGCGTTGGGACTAAGAGGCTTTGCTTGGGGTTTGTCTGACTTTTCCGCGACGTTGATTGAACCGGCTGGTGCAAGTTCTAATTTCGGGCGGTTCTGGATCGCACGCGATGGGTTGCGGACGAATTGCTGTCGCCAGTCATCGAACTGATCGTAGAAACTGTCGAGTTCAAGTCCGAATGCAGCGGCAAATGCTTGCCGCTGGTCTTTTCCCTGCTGCACCTGCTCGGCAATATCGCGCAAAGACATTATGCCGTTCGGCGTGTCGCGCACCAACCACTCAATGGCCAGAAAGCCAACATGACCCGGCCAGGCTGGTGTTTGCGTTGATCCAAAATCCCGAAGCGGGCGTTCAGTCTGAATACCAGACGCCGCGTAGCGCATATGTGTAAGAACATTGTTCCACCGCATCAGCCCCGCATCTTCCATAGCCTTATAGGCCAGATACTCGGCAATGCCCTCATTCATCCAGTTGCCAAGCACCTGCCGATTAATCGTCAATGCGCCGAGAACCGACTGCCAGCCATGCACATACTCATGCACAACAGTCTTCATATTGTCGGATTTCGTGGTCCAGCCACGCCCGCTTGAATTCTGGTTCCACTGCTCGTTGGCAACGTCAAAGAACGGTCGTGGATACTTTTGTCCCATAGCCAATGCGGTCGCCACACCACCGCCACCGCCCGGTTCCTGATTGCCTTTTCCGGTAGCGACAATCTTGACCGTCATTTGCCGCCGAATGTCAGCCGGGATCTCTGCGCCGAAGGTTTTTTCGATGTATGACCTGGCGATCCCAAACCCTTCGCGGATTTCCAATACAGAGGCGTCCGGCACATTTTCGGCGATATCATACATAAAACCACCTGTTTCCTCGGCGATTGCGCCAGCATACTTGGCTGCAATCGGAGAGATTTCGGTGTATCGCTCGGCCAATGTTGAACACCATTCGGCAGCTGACACCGCAGAAAGCCGGGTGTCAGCAACTTCTCCAAACTGTTCCGGATTGCTGGCTACAAGGGCATCGAATGCTGAGAGTGTTTTGCGCCCGAACTGCCCATCTATCGGCCCCGGATCGCTACCCAGCGCCGTCAACTGTTCCTGTACGCAGGCAACACCGCTATCAGCTCTTACAGGTTGAACAACGCCGGTCAGCCCGATCGCAATGACCAGCCCGATTTGCGCCACACCTAGTCGCGTGTAACAGCCACGCACGATGCCCGAAGTACTACCTAAAGCACCGCACGCAAACTTCGCAATCAACCCCATTACCAAAGCCACTCCCAAGACCTTGAAAATTCCCAGTATCCAAACTAACGGTGATTCAACAAAGAAACCAACAAGGATTTTTCCTGTTTGTGGACTTGTGGCCAACGGGTGCAGTGAATTATTTCAGGAAATTCTACTTACCTATTTGCCGCACCATGATACTTGTTTAGATGTAGTGCCTGTGAAAGCTGACAGGCAAATAACAATCACCGGTCAAAAAGCGGTGCACATGTGGGGGACTTGGGGTTAGTTGCTTGAAGCAAGAGTGTGCTGCTTCAGCGCATCGCGCAACCAAATACTCAACACCTTGTAAGAGTATTTGAACGCAAACTTCTGATTGTTGATATGACGCAGACGCCCTGGACGCTTGATCAGTTCGTAGCTCAATTTGCGCTGGCGAGAGATCTCGACGAGCAAATTGGTGTTCTCAAGCGCGCAATCAGTTCCTTCGGCTATGACACCTATGTGTTCGGCCTGATCCCCAACACGCAGCCGAATGAAGCGCGCGATTTCATTATGATCACCAACTACGATCCGGACTGGATGCAAGAGTATGCTGATCGAAATTTCACACCGCATGACAATGTCATAACCCACGGCTTACTTCGCGACGAACCAATTCTATGGAGCAGATACCACACACCCGAAGAGCGTGAACTCATGACGCCTGAAGAGGCGCTCGTGATCGAACGCTCAACCGCTTGGGGTTATCACGTGGGTGTCACCATACCTCTGTGGATACCGCATTCTCTGGTTCGCTACGGCATGAGTTTCTCTACGCGTTGGCTTATGGATTTCGACGCCCACGACGCGATGTTTGAAAAGCACAGGCATGCACTCGTATCAATGGCGAAGCTATTCTTTCTGGGTGCTGATCTGTCAGGGAAGGTATTTGATCACTACGGGCTGACACGCGCCGAACAGCAAATCATTGCGTTGCTTTCCAACGGCAGAAAAATAAAAGAAATCACACACCTTCTCAATCAGGAACAGGCGCGGCTGCACAATGGCGGGGACTTCTCGCCCATAACCGAGTCGGCACTCCACCAGCGTGTAACCAGAATCTGGAAAAAGGTCGGTGTGAAAAACACAAGCCATCTACTCGCAACGATGTCCGAACTCGGCATCATGCCAGATAGTGAATTTCATTGATTTTGCTTTGGACTGCGAAGCCATGAATTGGAGCCTCGACAAATTTTCCGAACAGTTTTGGCGGGCCACTGATCTGGATGACCAGATTGAGGTGCTTTTGAAGGCTATTGGCTCTTTCGGCTATGACACCTACCTGTTCGGGCTTGTGCCGAAAACTACTGCGAGCCGATCCCGTGACTTCATCATGATCTCAAACTACGACCCTGAGTGGCTCTCCGAATACTCTAGAGAAGAGATGTTTACACACGACCGGACCATTTCCATGGCTTTGTTAAGTCAGGATCCGATTCTATGGAGCAGCCTGAGAACTCCGGAAGAACGTTCGATCATGACACCCGAGGAAATCCACGTTCACGAGCGAGCAACGGCGTGGGGTTACGGCACTGGGGTCTCGATTCCCCTTTGGCTACCAAACTCAACGGTACGATATGGAATGAGCTTCAGCCGACGCGGCCTCACGGATGCGAAGAAACATGATGCTATGTTCAGGGAACACCAGCAGACTCTGGTTTCGATCGCGAAACTCTTTTTTCTTGGCGTCGACATATCCGGGAAAATTTACAGCCATTACAAACTGACTGATCTTGAACTTCAAATCATTGCGTTGCTCGCCAACGGCCGCAAGGTGAAAGAGATCGCTTACGCACTCAACAAAGATCAAACGCGCAATAGCGGACAGTCGTATCGGGAGCCTTTAAGCGAATCTGCTTTGCATCAACGCATCACGAAAATCTGGAAAAAGGTCGGCACTAACAACACCAACCATCTTGTTGCTGCATTCTCGCAATTGGGCGTGACACCCGAAGTCAATCAAAGCCTACCATTCGTGGACTGAATTGCTGCCACATAAGGAGCTAGTTATGACTGACCTTTTTGCATATATCGGGGGTATAGCCGCCATGTTGAGCTTTATCCCGCAAATCGTAAAATCTTGGCGAACACGGTCAACCAGTGACATATCCTGGCTCATGCTCATTACGACCCTGGTCAGCGTTAGCGGATATGAGGTTTATGCCATCGTGCTCGGACTGGTCCCCGTGGCGGTGATGAACGGCACACTCGGCCTGACGGTTCTCGTCATGATGCTCATGAAGATCAAATTTGATCGAAATAAAGCCGTGGCCTGACCAGTTTCAACCGCGCAGCGAAATCATCTGGCAGCGACAAATCGCCGGTTCATGGTCTCCAATGCATAGCTGATTCAAATAATCTGCAACCCCGGCTCCTCAATGTACGCGACTTAAGCCGTGCGCGGGAAAGCAGGAAATTTCCTGTATTGACCCACAAACGGGGACAATAAACGATCTCCAACGGTCCCTAACATTTTTCGGAGGAGATAGGGTTGTACATTAAATCTTTTGTCAGGCTGGCCGTCGTTGCCGCAGCCACGATTTTTCATGTTTCAGCGGCACAAGCCGCTGATTGGGATTTTACCGGAAACTGGCAAATGAAGGTTTCCTGCAAAGGTTTTAAACAGGTCAATACACTGCGTATTTCCCGCGCTGACATGAAGAAAGTGACTGGAACAACCAATGTTGGCGAGGGGTTCGGAAAAATCGTCTCCGGTCAGTTTGATGGTGAGCACGTTGTCTTCATCAACGAATACCGCTGGGAAGGGCGCAAGTACTCCGAAACCTGGAAAGGCAAACTGAGCCGGAACGGTAACTATCTGCGAGGCCGGTTTGATAGCACCAATAAGGATAGTGGCGGATGTTCGTTTAGCGGGCCGCGCTTATAGGTCGTCGGCTTCTACAACCGAACCCGATCATAATTGTTCAGCCTGCTGATGTGGCAGGTTGCCTATTGGCAGAAATCACTGAGCCTGTCGTTCGAGGCGCAAAACTGCGCTCTCGGGAACAGGTTTGCCCGCCAGGTTGTGGGCCACGGTATGCTCGAAATGGATGTGAGAAAGAAGTGGTGCCCAGGGGCGGAATCGAACCACCGACACGCGGATTTTCAATCTGATATGGGGTGTTGAATTTACTGGGCTTTTTGTTCTTGTGTCGCGTCTATGTCGCGCTCAGCCCAGCAAAGCATTGGCAGCGGCGGTCATTTCGTCATTGCCTTCCGCCTTCGGGAACAGGTGCCCGTAGACGTCCATCGTCATGACAATCGAGGAATGCCCTAACCGTTCCTGAACCGTCTTTGGCTGCAATCCGAGGCCACCATCCTCGCGACTGTTGATGCACCATGAGGCATAGAAATGCCGAAGGGCGTGCATGCCGGTATACTTAGCAGTGAGGACGGGCTTGCCTTCATCATCGACCTTGCCTGTATCGACCGTGATCCCAGCCTTCAGTTGCACCGGGATCAACGCCCGGTTGATGATGTTGCCCAGGGACTCCACATTACCCTGCCCGTTTGGGAACACCAGATCGAGCACCCGGATCGGCTCACCTGCTTCATCGACCTTGCCGGTATCGCGGCGCGGACATTTCAGCTTCCATTCCCTCAGAGCATTCGTGACGATCGCCGGCATAGGTACAGTCCGCTCACCGGCTTCTGATTTCGGACGGCCGATTTTGTTGTATCGATCGGCGCGCTGATAGACGCGCAATTCAGACTTGTCGAAGTCGATTGCAGCCCAGGGCAAACCCCTCAGCTCCGATGCCCGCAATCCGGTGAAGATCGCAGTCAGCATCAATGGCCTCTGTTTGCCGCTGAGGAACCCGCACAGCGTCCTAATCTCTTCGGGGGTGGGTATGTCTACCCCAACCCTCAGCTTGGCTTTCCTGCGCTTCGACTGCCGGGTGTCCGCTGGACCGCGCCGACCACGCATGTCTCTCACCGCATTGCGGGTGCATAATCCGCGCTCATTGGCATCCGCAAGAAGCGAGCCGAGACTGACCAGAACCTTCCGAACCATCGCATCGGAACGACCTTCATCGCGCAACTGATCTTCGAAAGATCGGACTGCCGGCACATTGAGCGCATTTAACCGGGTATCGCCGATGAACGGCGTGATGTGTAGATCTAGGTGTTGCTTGTACTGAGCGACCGTTGCCTGTTCCCGGCCTGCACGTTCCCGTGCCGCGATCCAGAGCTTTCCCGCTTCCCTGATCGTGGCGGATGCGCTGTCCGCTACATGAAGTCCTTCCCTGACCTCAACATGAGCCGTTGCGGCAAAGTTGTCTGCTTCCTTCTTGCGGTCGAAGGTCTTCAGGCGCCGGACGCCCTTGCTGTCCGTGTAATCGACAACCCAGGCCTCTTTCTCGACGCCCTTACCGGTTGTCCATGTGCGCTTGCGGACTGACATTCAGAACTAGCCCTTATCTTTTGCTGGGTCGAAATTTCGTGATTCCCGGTGACCACATTGATCACATTCCAGCGTTCTTTCCTGCACCCCGAAATCAAAAAATGCTGGGTGAGGCTTCGAGTCGATCACCTTCATCTTGCCTTGACCGCAAATGATGCAAGCCTCCCCAGATTTGAGGGTTTCCATCTGATCCTTCAGTGACCTTATTTGCCGATCACGTTCGTGAATTTCGTCTCTTGCGTCAGACAAAGCAATCTTCACATCCGCCAGGGTGGAGTAGAGGTCAGCCATCTGCGCTTTAAGCAAAGCGGCGTCATAGTTCTTGTCCATCTCTCGCAGCTCTTTGACGATGCCGAGAGCTTGTGCAACCAGTGTCAGTCCTGCCGTGGGGTCCATGGTTTCTCCATATACACTCGCTGATAGCGTTTGAACTCATCGTCGAGCCAAGCCTCAACATCAATGTGAACAGAAGCCCGCGTTCGGAAACTCAAGTATTCTGAATGACCTTTGCGCTTCAGCCAGGTCATGAATGAACCAGCGTTCGGGTACCAACCCGGCATGGGCGTCAAGTCAGTTTCGAGCGCCCAATCCCAAAACAGCAATCGAATTGCTCGTTCAGCTTCGGCTTTTTTTACCACGAGGCTCCTCGCTCATCAGCGTCGCAAGTCGTTCTTCGATCAATGTACCGACACTCGCGTCCTTAGCTTGGTTTGCGCGACGGGCGTCCCGCTTTTCGATCCAGTCCTCGAGAGGATTGAGTTCGTCCTCCATCTCCCGTCCGACCGGCACAAAGAATACAGCGTCTTTTCGAACAACGATGGACAGCTCAACCCCAGCCTGCTTGGCCCCTGCCATAATCCGGCGAACTTCAGCTTGGGTGATGAGGGCGGGGCGGCGGGTCAATTCTCTGATCCGTCCTCAGTATCATCGATGATCGAATGCAGGGTGACGCCATTTCGCCTAAGCACGGACTTAATCGCCTCACTAATGGCTTTAGACATCTCCTTATCCATATCGCTCTCAACTGGGATATCTGACAATCGATCCATCGCCTCAGAATCAATGTCTTGCTCAAGAGTTCTTTCTAATCGGGTCACAATTTCGGCGTTCAACGAACGGTTGTTTTCCGCGGCAACTATCTTGAGCCTATCTCGCATGCCGTCCGGCAGTCGAAGCATGAACTTATCGTGCTCCCGAACGGTTCTCTCGCCAGTTGTTGTGCGCCTAGATGTCACTGTGACTTTCCCTATTGACATGTCACAGTGACATACGCATCATCAATGCGTCACTGTGACAGCATCATAGTGCGCTAGTTGCAGCAAAATTGGAAGAGGCTATGTCCGCCAGAATTATGTTGAGGCTGCCAAACAGCCTGCGCGATCGTATTGAAGCTAGCGCTCAGTCCGAACGTCGATCAATGAACTCTCAGATCATTGTGCTTCTCGAACAGGCTTTGCCTGCGGAAGAAAAAGTAACGGCCGAGGTGGCTGCAACCACCCCGACCGCGAAATCCTGAACCCTCACGAAAGGAAATCAGAATGAATGTTTTTGATATCACCACACCGAGCAAGTCGGCAATACCCGAAGATGTCGGCAGCAAATTCGAAGAGCTTTGGTCACAGGCCACCGAGCTTACTCACCTGCTGCACTTCCTGATGGGCGAGCTTGAGGACAGCCTCAACCCAGATCGCGGTCATACCGATGATCGCGGAACCATCACACTGATGTTTCAGAAGGACGGCATCGAAGCGAAACTGTGGGCGATGGGCAACTCATGGAGCCGGTGCAAGAAACTGCGCAATGAGTTGGAAGAGCTGTTTGAACGGTTCGAACGCCAGACCGACCCGCGCGAGGTCGCCAATGGCTGAGTCGGAAAACCTTGATCTGCTTTGGGGGGCGGCGGCGATTGCCGCCTTCATCGGCAAAACGAAACGCGCCACGTTCCATCTTCTCGAACAGCAGCAAATCCCTGCCCGTAAGATCGGAGCGCAATGGGTGGCTTCCAAATCGGCTCTGAGGGCACATTTTGAGGGAGAGGCGGCATGAAGGTGTTTGCTTTTCAACTCGCCGCTGGTCGATCTCTACTTGGCTGGTCGCCCAAAGACCTCGCTCTCGCTGCCGGCGTCTCTCTCTACTCGGTTCAGCAGCTAGAGAAAACTCCAGGCGACCTTGAGCCGGACAAGAAGCTGTTGGCGGTCGTTTCCGCCTTAACGGCAAAGGGCGTCGTGTTCACCCGCGACATGAGCCGTGTCGGTGTCGCCCTCGATATGCGGGGGCGCTGATGGGGAATGTTTCCCGCGTATTTATAGCTGGGGTCACGCCGGAAGGCGTGGCCCGCCGTGCAGCGAGAGGTAAGAAACGAAGCACAGATAAATCAAGGGGATGGCAGATGAATGCAGCCCAGAGACGTTCCGACCTGAACAGGCTTTTGCACTACCGACGCAAGAATGGCTTTGCTTTCGGCCCTGAGATCGGATGGGTCGAAGTCATTGCCAACCTTGTCCGCGTACTAAACGGAACTGTTACAACCGAAGTTGTCCATGAGGAAGCGAAACGCCTTGGCCTCGGCAAGATCGATCAACACTTGGTCGCAGATGTCGTCGCCGATATCTCTGCCAGAGCGTGGGGAAAATACAAATTATTCTCACCGCGTCTTGCCGGCGCAAAGCTTCAGGTTACAAGTGTTGAGCGCGACGAAGCCGGCATAATCAAGCTCGATGCTGTCGATGAGACCAAAGAAGAACGCAGGCGCCGTGTTGACCGGGAACGTAAAGCTGAGAAGCGCGCGGCCGAAGCCACGCTTCGCACCCAATCAAAGCCAAAGAGTGAGATAATGGCGGAGCTCGCAAAGGAGCTCGGAATCTCAGTCTCCACACTCTACCGCAGACTTAAAAAAGGTGATGAGAAAATTTGTGTCCGAATGTCTATTACCTACGGTAATAACCATCGGACGGAAAAATTCTCACCTTCGATGACCGAAGGAGGCGCGGCATGAAGTGCGTCATCGATGAGAGTATACCAGGTCAGTATTGGGTAGTGGTGGACCCGAGTATTACACCGGTTCGGCACATCGTTGGTCGTTTCGACACCCGTTCAGACGCTAAAAACGCGGTCGAGCGGAATCGCCTTCGCAGCTATTTTGTGATCAATCCGGGAAGGGCGAAATGGACAGTCACTGAAACCAGAGTGAGCGACCAAAGCCCAAATCAAGTGATTAAGCACGAGTGTTCCGGTGCGGGCGAAGCGCATCAAGTCAGACGCAAATTGATCGACCGTGGTCTGTTCGAGGTGCGTCTCACCGATGGCTAAATCACTCACACCTGACGCATTCGATCGCAGCCTGAGCAAGTCAGGCATCATCTGGACCGCATCGGCAATTGGGCAAAGGGTCGGTGTAAGCGCCGACTTTGTTCGCAACACACTCGCCAAATTACCGGGTTCACCAGTCAAGCAGATCGGCACTCGCTATTGCGCTGTCGAAGCCGATCTCATCGCATTCTTTCGATCCGAACACGAACAAACCTAATCCAGCCCACTCAAACCGAGTGCGGTAATCAAATACCGCAGGCATGTTCAGGGCCATGAAGATTTGGCCCTTCCATCGCGATCAGAAAATCGAGGCGAAAGCCGCTGACCTTTCCGTATGGTCGACCGAGATCGCGGAAATCTTCGGGATCGTTACTTCGAATTCCGGCGTTGCGGTTTCCGGTGCAGCCGCCCTCAACGTTCCAGCGGTGCAATCGGCCGTCCGCGTGATCTCCGAAAGTGCAGCCAGCCTAGAGGCCCGTGTCGAGGTCAAGGCCGATGGCAAATGGAAGCCTGACCCGGATCATGATGTTCAAGCCCTCATCGATGGTGGTGTCTCGGACTGGTGCGACTGGTTTTCCCTGATCCGCGATATCGTCGCCGAGGCCCAGCTCCAAGACGCCGGCGGCATGGCCTGGGTCAACCGCACCGATAGCGGTGTCGCCGAGATCATCAAATATGATACCGGCCTGATCCAGACTGAACGTCTCGACACCGGCGAACATCGCTACAAGATCAAGGAAAGCGGTGTCAGACCCGGCGATGTTATCCACATGCGCAACGGTTTCACCCGCTGCCCGGCATCCCTTGCCCGTGAAGCCATCGGCGTTGCCCTGGTGCTGGAACGGCACACCGCCAAGTTCTTCGCCAATGGAGCGCGGCCGTCCGGCGTTCTTGAAACTCCCAAAGCCATCGGTGACGAAGGGGTCAAGAAGCTCCTCACAGGATGGAAAGCGGCACAGTCCGGCGCCGACAATGCTGGCAAGACCCCCCTGCTCTGGGATGGCACCACCTATAAATCCCTGTCCCTCAATTCAGTCGACTCCCAGCTGCTCGAACTCAGGAAGTTCGCGATCCTCGAAATCGCCCGGGCCTTCCGTGTGCCCCCCTCGATGCTCTACGAACTGGATCGGGCAACCTGGTCGAACTCGGAACAGATGGGCCGTGAGTTCCTGGTCTACTGTCTTGAACCGCAGCTCCTCGCCTTAGAGGGCGCACTGCGCCGGGCGCTGTTCCTGCCCAAAGAGCGCGCCACGCATCGCATCATCTTCGAACGCGACGATCTGACCCGCGCCGATCTCGGCCAGCGGGCAACGGCCTATTCGAGCCTGATCGCATCCCGCGTCATCAATCCAAACACTGCCCGCGATTGGGAAGGCCTCCAGCCCTATGACGGTGGTGAGGAATACGCCAATCCGAACACCGGCTCCAGTCAACCCGGTGCCGCTGCACCTCAGAAGGATGATCCGAATGGAACTGAGTGATGCTCTCAACATCGCCACCGATCAGGATCGCGGTCGCGAACTGGAACTGGTGCATCCCTATACCGGTGAGCCAACCGGCATGAAGCTCTGGATGGCCGGACCCGACAGCGACACGGCCCGCCGGGCCGCTCTGGCACTTTCTGATGAGCTGGCCGATATGGCCGACGATCAGGGGCGCGTCACAGCCGAGCAACGCGAGAAGGCTCGCCTCAACGCGCTGGCAAAGCATGTCCTGCGCTGGGAAGTCAGCGAAGATGGCAAACCCGTACCGCTCAACCAGAAGAACGTCCTGACCCTGCTCAAGGTCCAATGGGTGCAGGAACAGGCCGATGCCTTTGCCGGTGATCGCCGCAACTTCGCACCGGAGGCCGCGTGATGGATCGGGTCTTCGTCGAAACCAAGCTCATGACCGATGACAACGGTGCCATCTCAGGTGTCGCTTGGAAGTATGATCAGCCGGATCGCGTCGGTGACATGATCGCGCCTGGCGCCTTTGCCAAGGCCGCTTTGCCGATCCCAATGCTGGCCTTCCATGACATGCGTGATCCCGTAGGTGTCTGGGATGCCGCTGAAGACAAGAACGGCGCGTGGAATGTCGCTGGCAAGCTCTTTGTCGAAGATGTTGGCCGGGCCCGCGAGGTCCGCGCACTGGTCAAGGGCGGGGCCATCCAAGGCCTCAGCATAGGCTTCGTGGCCGGCAAGGCCGAACGCCGCCCCGGTGGTGGGCGTCTCATCAAATCACTCGAACTGCTCGAGGTCTCGCTTGTGACAAAGGGGATGCACCCCGGCGCCAAGGTGACTTCGGCCAAAGACGTTGTAGACGCTATCCGGCTCACAACGGCACTCAACCGCGCTGCGGCGCACCTGAAAGGATAGACATGAAACACGTGTCCCAGGCGGCGCTGACCAAGGCCGCAATCGAACTCAAGGATGACGGCGACGATCCAATCGATATCGTCACCAAGGCAATCGAGGATCTGCAAACCGCTGTTGATGAGCGGCTGAAGAAGCTCGAGGCCAAGGGTGACAATCCCGAAGGCGACGATGAACTTGTCGCGCTCAAGAAACGTCTGGCCGATGTGGAGAAAAAAGCCAATCGTCCCGGCACTGGTGAACCGGATGCCGATGAACAGACTAAGGCGGAACATAAGGCCTTCGCTGTCTATCTTCGTCGTGGTGATGGCGCTCCGGAGGAAGAGATCAAGGCGCTTACCGTCTCCGATGACACCCAGGGCGGTGTCCTGGCACCGGCGGAGATGTCGAGCGAGTTCATTCGTGACCTGGTCGAGTTCTCTCCGATCCGGTCCATCGCATCTGTCCGCAACATTGCCGGTCCATCGGTGAAATACCCGAAACGCACCGGCACCACCAATGCACAGTGGGAAGGCGAAGGCGACGATAGCGAGGAATCGACTATCCCGCTCGGTCAGGCCGAGGTCACGGCGCGCAAGCTGATGACCTTTGTCGATATCTCCAACGAGCTGCTTGCCGACAGCGGTGGCACGGCAGAAGCCGAAGTCCGCATGGCTCTGGCCGAGGATTACGGCAAGAAGGAAGGCACGGCTTTCGTCAACGGTGACGGTTCTCTCGCTCCTGAAGGCTTCATGACCAATGCGAGTGTTCAGCACACTCTAAACGGTCATGCGACCAATCTCGCCGCCGATCCGCTGATCACGCTCATGTACGCGCTGCCGGCAGCTTACCGGAACCGCGGCGCATGGGTGATGAACGGCCAGACTCTTGCCACGGTCCGCAAGCTCAAGGACGGCCAGAACAACTATCTCTGGCAGCCGAGCTATCAGGCCGGTCAGCCTGAAACCCTGCTTGGCCGTCCCGTGGTCGAAGCCATCGACATGCCGGATATCGCATCTGGAGAGTTCCCGATCATCTTCGGTGATTTCAACACCGCTTACCGGATCGTTGACCGTCTCGCGATGTCGATCCTCGTAAACCCGTACCTGCTTGCAACGAAGGGTTTGACCCGCATTCACGCAACCCGCCGCGTTGGCGGTCGTGTGATCCAGCCGGCAGCTATCCGCAAGCTCAAAATGGCAACCTCTTAAGGAGCGATATCCATGCGCGATCAAGCACACCATCTCGGGCCGGTTCAGGCCGTTGCCCCCGCCGTTCTTTCGGCAACCAACACCAGCAATCCTCTCGATCTACTTGGATTCGAGAGCGCCACGGTCATCATCAACACCGGCGCCATCGTGTCATCGGGTGACTTCACTGCGAAGTTGCAAGAAAGCGATACCACCACGGGCGCCGACTTCACCGATGTTGCTGCCGAAGACCTGATCGGCACCTTCCCTGCCAGCCTCGAAGCGGCAAGCGTGGTCAAGGTCGGTTACATCGGATCGAAGCGGTATCTGCGCACGGTTCTCACCAAGAACAGCGGCACATCGATCGCGGCCGGGGTTGTCCTGGTCAAAGGCCATCCCGCAGATATGCCGGTGGCCTGATGAGCGATCCGTTTGCATCCAACACCCTGGTGCCCGGTGGCATGGCGACCCGCCATGTCACGATCACACCGGATGATGACAACGATCTGCCGGAAATCCCTCGCGGCCTTTACTGCGAGGGCGCCGGAACCGTTGCCATTGTCGACGAAGCGGGAACAGAGAAGTCCTACACGCTCACCCAAGGCCAGGTGCTCACCTTCAGGCCAGTCCGCGTAAAGGCCAGCGGAACCACCGCAACCGTCTATGGGTGGATCTGATGCCGAAGCGCGCGCCACAGGTCTGTCAGTGCGGTGCCGTTCACCCTTCAGGTGAGAAGTGCCCCACAGCGAAGCGTTGGGAGCGGGAGCGCAAGGCCCGCGCCGATGCCAAGAGGCCGAGCGCGCGCAAACGTGGATATGACGCTGAGTGGGAAAAGCTGAGAGCCAACCACCTAAAGGTCTATCCGAACTGCAAGCGGTGCGGTGAACCAGCCACGGTCGTTGATCACATCATCCCCGTCCGCCAGGCCCCACACCGCAGGCTCGATCCGTCGAACCTGCAATCCCTCTGCACCAATCATCATTCCAGCGCCAAGCAATCAGAAGAACGGCGCAACACTCACAAGGAGTAACCCATGCCTCTCTTCGCAGCAGCAGGCTCCAAGGTCTATATCGGCGGTGCCAAGGCCTCGACCTCAACTGACTTCGTTGCGTCCGATTTCGATAGCGAGACCTGGACTGAAATCGATGGCCTCGAAAACATCGGCACATTCGGTGATGCCGCTCAAACCATCACTTCGTCTCTCATCAATCGTGGCCGTGACGTAAAACAGAAGGGTACACGCAACGCAGGCACGATGGACCTCATCGTTGCTCTCAACTATGCCGACGCCGGCCAACTCGCTCTTATCGCGGCGGAGAAGTCTCCCAACGAATATGCGTTCCGTGTCGATTTCAACGATGCACCTGAAGGCGGCTCACCATCCCAGCGGTTCTTTGTCGGCCTGGTAATGAGCGCCAGCGAAGAGCTGGGCGAAGCCAACAATACCATCAAGCTCAATGCCTCGCTCGAGATCAACTCGAACATCGTCCGCGTTGCGGCCAGTGCATAACCCGGGGGGTGGCTTCCGACTTTGGAGGCCGTCCTGGGGACCGGCGCGGGGATCGAAACGCGAAAAAATGTCGAAATCGGCCTCGTTTTGAACGACTGAGGAATTTGGAATGACCATCGTCGCCACGGCAGACCTGAAATCGCATCTCAACGTCACGTTCGACGATGATGACATGCTGATTGATGACAAGATCAGTGCTGCCCAGGCGCATATCGATCGGCTGCTCGGCTTCAAGATCGAGGATACCTTCGGCGGTGAGGATCAAGACCCGGTTCCGGAGGATCTGAAGCAGGCCGTACTGATGCTTGCTGCATGGTGGTATGAGCAGCGCGAGGCTGCTTTGACAGGCACGATTGTCGCATTAGTGCCCCTCGGTGTGCAGGAAATCGTCTCCGAATATCGGACATTCACCTTCGGAGTTTCCGATGACGCGTGATGATGGCGGTATATCGAGACTGAAGCGCCGCATGGCAGCCGTGCCTGCGGTAGCGAAGGATGCCGTTCAACCAGCGCTCAATCGCAATGCGAAAGCCATAGTGGGGACAATGCGCAAGTTGGCACCCGACGACCCCGCAACCGGAGAACCCGATCTGGTGACTTCCATAGAGGTCACAACGGCAGGTCAGCGTTCCCCATCTTATTCGCAACCAGGCGGATCGATGGTTGTTCCAGAGAACGCCATTGCGATCACCGTGGGCAATGAAGAGGTCCGCTATCCCCACCTGGTCGAATACGGCACCCAACATGCCCCTGCGCAGCCATTCTTCTGGCCTGCCGTCAGGCTGCACAACAAGAAGGCCAAAGCCTCAATCAAACGCGCCGTTGGCAAGGCCGTGCGCGATAACTGGGGCAAGTCATGAGCGCGGCCCTTGCATTCCAGAAAGCTCTCCGGACGCGGCTGGTTTCAACATCAGCAGTGACCGATCTGGTGCCAGCGACAAACATCCTCGACCGCAACGCTCGACCGGCACCGGACCCGTCGATCATCATCGGCGAGGATCAGGTACTTGAGGACGATGGACTTTCCCGATCCCGCGAACGTGTCTTTGCGACGGTCCATATCTGGAAACAGGAAGCCTCGTTGACCGGTGTGAAGGCCATCGGGTCTGCGATCCGCACCGCCATTCATAGCGCCAGGCTGACACTTGATGCCGGCTTTCACTGTGGTGATTGCCATGTCTCAGATATGCGCTTCCTGCGCGATCCTGATGGCGAAACCTCGCACGGCGTGGTGACCGTCGAAGCCATGCTGGAGACACTGACATGAGAGCGGGAAAGCTGGATCGTCAGATCACGATCGAAGCCTATGCAACGGCTGGCATCGATGACTACGGTACACCGACTGAAAGCTGGACCGAGTTCGCCACCCTTCGCGCCCAGATCATTCAGGCCAGTACCGAGGAATATCTTCGGGCCTATGGCGAGGCCTCAGACACTGCGATCATTTTCCGCACCAGGTTCGTCGAGGGTGTGACGACAGAACACCGCGTCACCTATGAGACCCGGAACTTCAATATCAGGGAAGTCAAGGAGATTGGCCGGCGCAAGGGTCTTGAGATCAGGTGCGAAGAGGTCCGCTCATGAGCACCCGTGGCAGGAAAGCTGATCTCAAGTCCATCGAGGGCGGACTGACCGGTGTGCCCAAAGCGCCGGCATCAATCCCCGCGAACATGGTCGACGAATGGACGGCCATTGCGGCCGATCTTGTTGAGCGCAAATTGCTCAACGCGCCTGCTCTTGGATTGCTCGAAACCTACATGCTCGCCAGATGGGCCTGCGTTGAGGCTCAGAAAGCCATTGGCGAGCATGGCGCACTCACCAAGGGGACACACGGCTCACTGAAGCCAAACCCCGCCTGTGGGTTCCTGTCAAAATCGATGGAAGCCGTTGCCCGTCTCGGTGCCGAACTCGGCATCTCACCGGCCGCGCGATCGAAGTCTCAATTCCAGTCCAAAGGAGGGAAGCGCAATGCAGGTGCGCCGGCCGGACTGGATATTTGATGGTTCAGAAATCGATGATCCGTTCGACTTCGGTGAGCGGGCCGTTGATTTCATCAGGTGTCTGAAACATCCCAAGGTCGAAACCGAGGACAAGGCCTTCGAGCTGCCGTTCTTCTGGGAGCGGATCGTGCGGCGCATATACGGCCCGCGCCATCCCAACGGGCAACGTGTGGTCAAGACTGTGTTCTGTCTACTTCCCCGCGGTGCACGCAAAACCACCGTAGGCGCGGCTCTGTCTCTTCTCCACACCTATGGCTGGGAGAAGGTACCGGCGGGTCAGGCTATGGTTGGCGCTTCTGCTGAGGAACAGGCTCAGATCGCCTATGACGAGGCACTGGGCATTGTCGAAGAAACCCCATGGCTGGCAGGCGCGGCAAAGCTCAACGCCTCGACCCTGGAGATGAGCCATCCGAAGTCCGGCGCCACCTTCAAAGCACTTTCTTCGGAAGGGTCCGCCAAGCTCGGCAAGACTCCGAACTTCGTTCTCGCCGACGAGCTGATCGCCTGGAAAAACCGTGAACTCTGGAAGGCGCTGAGAACCGGCCTGAACAAAACCCCGAACTCATTGCTGATCATCATCACCCAGGCCGGTCGAGGTCAGGAGAACCTCGCCTTCGATCTGTTGCAGTACGCCCGCAAGGTCGCATCCGGCGAAGTCGAAGATCCCGGCTTCCTGCCCATCCTTTTCGAGACCGAGGCCGATGCGGATTGGGAAGACGAAAGGCTCTGGCATTTCGTCAATCCCGGACTGGCCGAAGGCTTCCCCGATCTTGAGGGGCTGCGCCAGTTCGCGCGCGAGGCCAAGGAACGGCCGGCCGATCGCGATGACTTCCGGCAGTTCCATCTCAATGTCTGGCTCGACCATTCCGCAAGCCCGTTCGTCGACATGCACGTCTATGACGATGGCAGCGGTGCGATCGATCTGGACCGGCTGGAAAGCGATCAGGCACCGTGCTGGCTTGGCGTCGATCTATCGTCAACCACCGACCTCACCGCAGTTGTTGCGTGTTGGGCGGACGGTGAAAGCGGTTATCAGGTCTGGCCCTGGTTCTTTTGCCCCGAAGACAATCTGCAGCGCCGCGCCGATCGTGATGGTGTGCCCTATCCCCTTTGGGCAGAACAAGGCCTCATCACACCAACGCCCGGCAATGTCGTCGACTTCCGCATAGTCGAAGACTTCATTCGAGAGCTACATGCCCGCTTTAATGTTCGCGAGGAAGCATTCGATCCGCACCTTGCCCGGAACATGCTCAACAATCTGCTTGAGGACGGATTCCCAGCAGTCGAAATGCGGCAGGGCTGGATCACGATGGCGCCGGCAGTCAAAGAGCTCGAACGCGCCATCATCGGACGACGGTTCAAGCATGGCGGTCACCCGATCCTGAGATGGCACTTCGACAATATCGCGGTGCAAACCGATAAGGCCGGGAACCTCAGCTTTCATAAGGGCAAGTCCAAGGACCGCATTGACGGAGCCGTTGCGACGGCAATGGCGATTGCCCGATGCGCAGCCGGAAACACTGGATTGTCGAGTTACGAAACATTCGATGGTGACATCGAGGAATGGGCATTCGCCTAGAAAGGGTCAAACATGGCCGGAGAAGGTGACGCAGAGCGTCTTGTTGTGCTGCTCGAAGCACGTATCCGTGATTTCGAAAAGAACATGGCGAAGGCCAGTGGCACGGCGGATAAGAGCTATTCCCGCATGCGCAAGGGTTCCCGATCGGCCACCCGTAATATGGAACGAGACATGACCCGGTCGACAAGCCGGATCAATCAAGCGCTCGCCTCGACCTCAACCAAGATCGGCACATTGGGCAAAGCCTTTTTCGGAGGGCTGGTTGCTGGTGGTGTAGCTGGCCTGGTCTCGCAGATCGGGAATGTCGCGAGTGCAGTTGCCGAAGTCGGCGATGAGGCCAGACGTGCTGGCGTCGATGTCGAGGCTTTCCAGGAGCTCAAGTACGTCGCTGAACAGAACCGTATCGGTGTGGACAGCCTGACCGATGGCATAAAGGAACTGAACCTCAGAGCCGATGAGTTCATCATCACCGGCAAGGGTGCAGGTGCCGAGGCCTTCCAGCGTCTCGGTTACGATGCCGAAGGCCTGAAAGAAAAACTCGAAGACCCTTCCGCTCTGTTCACTGAGATCATTGGTAAGCTGGGGCAGCTCGACAAAGCCGCACAGATCCGCATTGCCGATGAGATATTCGGTGGCACTGGCGGTGAGAAATTCGTGCAGCTCATCGAGCAAGGCGCGGACGGTATCCGAAACACCATTGATGAGGCACGCGAACTCGGCATCGTCATGGATCGTGAGATGGTCGACAAGGCCGCCGCTGTCGATCGTGAGTTCAACAAGGTCGCGACCACAATCGGCACAGCAGTGAAGGGCGCCATCGTCGACGCCGCATCAGCCCTCGGAGATTTCCTCAATCTCTTCGACGAAACCAGTCGCATGACATCGGAAAACCTCTCGGCAATGCTCAAGGCCAACCGGGAGAACCGAGACCTTTTCGGCATCCCCGGCACCGAGGCATACAAACAATCCCTCGCTCAGGAAGCCGAAATCCTCGCCGAACTGGAACGGCGCGCTGGTAAGGGTCTGCCATCCGGTGTTGCAAAGAGTCTCCCAGCCTCCGGACTGCCGGTGAAGACCGGCGGAAAAACACGCGACAAAGCCGCAGAGGAAGCCGAGCGCGAGGCTAAGGCAGTTCAGAACCTGATTGCTGGCCTCGAGTTCGAAAAGTCGCTCCTCGGCCTCTCTGCCGTGGAACAGGCGAAGTTGAATGCACTTCGTCAAGCTGGCGCCGCAGCAACCGATGAACAGCGCAATCGTATCTCAGCACTGGTCGAAGAAACCTATGCCGAACAGCAACGCATCGACGATCTCACCGAGATCTATGACATGCTGGGTCAGGCCGGTCAGGCCGCGTTCATGGGCATCATCGACGCAATGAAGGACGGCAAGATCGAAGCCGAGGAGCTTGGCGACATCCTGTCAAACGTTCTTAGCATTGCCGGGAACTTCTTTCTCAATGCCGGTTTAAAGGGATTAGGCGCATCGCTGGGATTGCCGGGTTACGCGACCGGAACTGCCAACACTGGTGGTGCTAGGGGTGAAGTTCGCGGTGTGGTGCATGGTCAGGAAGCGGTTATCCCGCTTCCGAATGGCGGCAAAGTGCCCGTCGAAGTTCTCTCGGCACCGGCGCCAGGGGCATTTGGCGGTGAAATGGTTGGATTTGGGGAGGTGCTCTCATGAGTGGAATGATTATGACGCGGTACGCTTCGGGGATTGTGTGCCTGACCGATGGAATGACCTGCGCTGGTGACAACGATCCAACACTTACCGGCATCATGTCCAAGCCGATTGTGATCACCCACATGCCGGCCGTTATCACGATGACCGGAGATTATGTAAGTCTCCACATAGGTCTTCTCACCCATGCACATACTTGGCGTGATTTCGATGAGCTGCTTGCGAACTTTCGGCAAGCTGTCGGTGAGCAGATCGAGTGGCACCTTCGGAACAGCGACCTGACAGAGATTGGTTGCCGGTACTTCATCGGAGGCTATTCACCCAGCCGAGATAGATGGGAAACCTACCAAATCGAGACATATGCCTACTTCTCGGATCCTTGGGACGGGATCGGCGAGCTTACACCTGCGCCCGAGGTCGCAATGGCTCCCGCACCTGGTGTCGACGAACTAGTCCGCTATGGAATTGATGCAAAAATGGATGGTGATCGTCTCGACGTACACCTCGAAAACCTAGACATGGATACCCTCATTCGGTTGATGCGCGCTCAACGCGCGACCGAAATTGGCTTCGGCATCAGGAGCGAGAATAATTGGGTGCCGGGGCACATGGTCGGCTTTTTCATCGAAAGCACGGTGCTGGAAAGGGACTTATGTGTCAGGCGCATTGAGTGGCGATGGCCTGATGAAATTGGCAAACCGATCGACCCCACTCAGGAAGGCGAGGCGGTAACTTGACCCCATCTTCATTGCAACGTGCTTTGATGAATGCAGTATCGGAATCTCTCAGCGCCGGTTGCCGTCCGCAGATCCCTGACGGCGGGGAATTAGCATGGAGTTGGTTTCTTGCGCTCAATCGCACCCGCGCTATGGGATTCACTGGCCCCAACCCGATCTCGTATTCCGAGATCGAGGCATACGCCCGCCTTCATAGATGGCCTCTGGAAAAGCGCCATGTCGATCTCATCCTCGCGATGGACCGGGCCTATCTCGAATTCAACCAAGCTCGGCGGGAAGCACCTCGCACACCAAGCGCAGATATCTCGCCTGACCTATTCGATGCGGTGTTCTGATGGGTAAGAAAAAGAAGCAGCCAGCGCCATTTGTGGGTATTGCTTCTCACTACAAGGAGTATCGCCACGGTAACCCACGCGGCGGAAAAATCTATGTGCCAGGCTCAAAAAGAAGCCCCGGCAAGCCGCTGAACAAGGACGGACGTGAAGTATTGGTAACCAGAACTGCCGAGGTTCTGAGGGGTTTCAAGTTCAGTCGCTTCGAGTTTGAGGGTGCTTGCCGTGCCGGTCTGAGGTCGGCGCTCTGCTTGGCAGGCAATTCATGGCAATCATCAGATAACGTTGCTGCAGATGTGGTGCATCAAGCTCTGAGCAGTATCGGTGCTAAGCGACCCACCTGGATTGAAGGGCAACCCCATTATTCGATTTCTCTCGAATACTGTGCATGGTGCGCAAGAGAAATCGACGATCCAGACGCGAAACGAGCACAGCGCTTCTGCTCTGCCGACTGTGCGAAGTCATTCGTACAACATCGGGAAAATGTCGAATCTCGAAAATACGATGTTGCGGTTCGAGCCGCTCACCACGTGATCGATCGGGACAAGGCTGAACCGAGGCCATGCCATCATTGTGGAAAGGCATTCAAAACGGATGCAAAGCACAGTCGCTTTTGCTCGCTCAGTTGTGCCGCCACGTTTGCGCAGGGAGACCGTGCCCGGCAGGATCGCAACTGTCTGGTTTGTGGGACACAATATCACCCGCTGAACTCCGACCAAGAGTGTTGCAGTCTCAGCTGCAGGACGAAGCTCGCGCTGAGGCGCGAGGCGGAACAGCTCATTCACCTTCGGAGACGTTGCAGCTATTGCGAAGAGGTCTATACGCCGCACAAGCGAACTCAGGAATACTGTTCTCGCGAGTGCCAGATTCAGCAAAATCGTGAGCGGGGTTACGCTCGCAAACGCGTCTCCCACAATCCCCGCCCATGTAAGTGGTGTGGAAACGAATTCGTACCTGGGAACAGCATGGGGCAGTTTTGCAGTTCGAGGTGCAGTAAGGACGCATCCCGTTTCAGCGATGGCTCAGTTCCGAAGAACCTTACCTGGCGTATCTTCGACCGCTACATTTCAACACCGCTTCAGGCAGATGCTGCCTGACCGATTTCATGTCGCGTTTGTGTCGCATGGATTTGCCGCGATGTTTGGGAAACGCCCGGAAATGCTCGAAACCGCATTGCAACATGAGTGCGACATACAGAGCGTAATCTCAAGCACTCAAGGCTCACCAAGTCATTGATTTTGTGTGAGAAAGAAGTGGTGCCCAGGGGCGGAATCGAACCACCGACACGCGGATTTTCAATCCGCTGCTCTACCAACTGAGCTACCTGGGCCTGCAATGTCAGCGCCGGACGGCGCGAATGCGAGGGGGTTATAGGGCTTAGGCGCGTTTATGTCCAGCACTCAAAGCCCCACTTTTACACCAAACCGGTCCAACAACAGAACAGCGTTACCCAACGCCTTCAAACCCCTTGTTTCACGGGACAATAAATTCCATGGCCAGGCGCTGGAAAAGGCATGGCGGGCCTTGCCGGTCTTCCATGAATGCGCAATGTTAGCGCTAACATGTCAGTCAATCGGAGCGCGCAAAATGCTAGAAGATATCAAAGGCAAAAAAGTCCTCATCACCGGATCCTCGACCGGTATCGGCGCCGCGCTGGCGCTTGAGCTGGGGCGCATGGGCGCCAGCGTTGCTGTGCACGGCAACCGGTCGCTGGATGCGGCGCAAAAGATCGTGGACCAAATCACAGCTGCGGGCGGCACCGCTATTCTTGTCTCTGGCGATGTCAGCGATACGGCATCGGCCGAAACGATCGTCGCGGATGCTGTTGCGGGCTTGGGCGGGCTTGATGCGCTGGTGAACAATGCCGGTGCCATCATCGACCGGAAAACAAACGAGGACTTTTCCAACGAGCTCTACGACCAGATTTACGATCTCAATGTGCGTTCGATTTTCAACGTCACCAAGGCAGCCCTACCCCATCTCAAATCGGCTGGTAGCAGTGCGATCATCAACACCGGCTCCATTGCCGGCCGCAATGGCGGCGCACCCGGATCGGTGATTTATGCCTCCGCTAAGGCTGCTGTGCACTCAATCAGCCGCAACATGGCGCGTGAATTCGGCCCGTACAATATCCGCGTCAACACCGTGGCACCCGGCGTTATCGAAACACCGTTCCACGCCGAAACGCCAAAATCCGTATTTGAAGGTGCTATTGCGACGATGGCGCTCAAAAGACTGGGCACCGCGGAGGAATGTGTCGGGGCTTATGTGTTCCTGCTCAGCGAACAGATGAGCGGTTACATCACCGGTCAGATCATCGATGTGAACGGTGGGCAGTTGATGCCCTAAGAGCGCGCTTACTCTTCTTCCGTGCTGATTTCATCGGTGTCATCCTCTTCCTCGTCATCGCGGACGGGGATGACATAGCGGCCGGTCAGCCAGCGATTGAGGTCGATGTCTGCACAGCGGGCGGAACAGAACGGGTGAAAAGCCTGCGCCGAAGGTTTGGAGCAGATCGGGCACGGCTTTTGCGGCCGCAAGCGCGTTACTTTGGCCTTCTCAGACACCGGTCAAATTGGCCTCGTGCATCCAGGCATTGTGGACGGGATAGCCCTCGCCGGAGAGAAGCGAAACGGTCTCGTAGAGCGGCAGCCCCATCACGGCGGAATAGGACCCGGTCAGCTTGACCGCAAAGCACCCGGCAATGCCCTGAATGGCATATCCGCCGGCCTTGCCGCGCCATTCGGCACTGGCGAGATAGGCTTCGATTTCCTTGCCGGAAAGCCGCTTGAAGCGGATGCGGGTTTCAACCAGCCGCCGGCGCAACTGCCCTGATTTTGTGCTGAGGCAAAGGCCGGTGAAGACGCGATGAGCCCGGCCCGACAACAGGTTGAGACACTGTGCCGCCTCTTCCATGGTTTCGGCCTTGGGCAGGATACGGCGGCCAACCGCCACAACCGTGTCCGCGCCGAGGATAACAGCATTGTCCGCAATGCCGGTCTGCTGCGCCCGGCTGCGCGCGGTCAGAGCCTTGAGCTCGGCCAGACGCATGGCGAGCTTGCGCGGCAGCTCACCCTTTTCGGGTGTTTCATCGACATGAGTTGGGAGCAGGTGCTCGGGCTCGATGCCCACCTGGTTAAGCAGGGCAAGGCGCCGTGGCGAAGCGGATGCAAGGATCAGAACCGGACGGCTGGCCATGCGAACTCCCGAAGCAGCTTTTATTTGAAGCGGTAGGTAATGCGGCCCTTGGTCAGGTCATACGGTGTCATCGACACCAGAACCTTGTCGCCTGCCAGAACGCGAATGCGGTTCTTGCGCATGCGTCCCGCCGTGTGGGCGATGATTTCATGACCATTCTCGAGCTTGACGCGAAATGTTGCGTTGGGCAGCAATTCCGTAATCACGCCCGGAAATTCGAGCTCTTCTTCCTTTGCCATATTTTCTCCTGAAAACGCCTCCCGGACCCGTATCCTGAGGCAGAATGCGCCGGAACGTAACGGAATTGAGGCGATTTGTGAACCTCTCTAGATGAGGCTCTTCAATCCGTCGAGTATCCGCTTGCTGAGGTCATCGCGGAGCGCCCGATAGGCGCTCAGTTTCTGCTCACGCGTACCCTCGACAAGCGTTGGGTCTTCAACGTCCCAATGCTCCGTGCGCCCCACCTCAAGATTGCGTTTTTTCACCGCATCGCGCGCATCCCTGGAGAGAGTTACGACAAGGTCAAATTTCGTCGCCACCAGTTCATCCATGGTGTGGGGTGTGTGCACGGACATGTCGATGCCGATCTCTTCCATCACCTCGTGGACGAAACCATCCGCCTTGCCTGACCGCACACCGGCGGACCGCGCAATCAGCCGCCCGGGAAAACTGCGCCGCGCCAGCGCCGCCGCGATGGGGGACCGCACCGAGTTCATTGAACAAACGAACAGCACAACCGGCAGACCGCTTTCCTTCTCATCGGTGCGCGCCGCATAAGGCTGCACCGCGCAGATCAGGGTGAACAACCGCCGGGCGGTTTCGTGGTCCATCTCGATCTTGTTCTTGAGCCGCGTGCGTAAGAGCTCCGCGGCTTCATTATGCATGCCGCGACGGCCCATATCCACAGCCTCGATCTGGTAGGGCTGCGCGCTCTTGATGGCTTCATAATAGCTGTCGCGAATGCGGAAATAGTCGCGGATCAGACCCCGGAACGGGGTCAGCGACAGATAGTGCGCCGCGATGGGTTTGAACCCGTCCGGATCGCGCACATCAAGCAAAATATAATTGCCGACAATCGACAGGTGCAGCGCATAGGGACCCTTGGCTTTCACCCGGGCGGGATAAAGCTGGTTCTCTTCGATCAGGTCATAAATCGCCACCCGCCACTCATGCACTTCATCCGGATCGGCTGAGGTAATGGTGGACGGATCGAGCGTGACCGTCGTGACTTTATCAGTTTCGGGGTCGAAGGGGCGGGCTGCCATGCCGACTCTACGAATTGCGCCTGATGGAGACCGACCGGCCATGCGCCGACAGGTCTTCGGTTTCAGCCAGTGTCACGGTGGCATCGGCCAGTTCAGCGAGTGAATTCGGATCGCATCCGAGGATCGATGTGCGCTTCATGAAATCGAGCACACCCAGCCCGGAAGCGAACCGCGCCGTGCTGGAGGTTGGCAGCACATGGTTCGATCCACCAACATAATCGCCGATGGCTTCGGGTGTGTGATGGCCAAGAAAGACAGCGCCGGCGTTCTGCACCTTGTCGAGATAGCTTTGCGCATTGTCGAGCGCCAGTTCCAGATGTTCGGGCGCAATCCGGTTGGCGAGCGCGAAGGCCGCATCGAGATCAGGCACCGTGATGATTGCACCACGGGCCTCCCATCCTTCACGCGTGATCTCGGCACGCGGCAACGTTTCGAGCTGGCGATCTACTTCGGCGGCAACGGCCTTGGAATGATCACGGTCCGTCGTGATGGCAATCGCTTGTGCACCGGCACCGTGCTCAGCCTGCGCCAGAAGGTCTGCAGCGACCCAGGCCGGATTGGCGGAGCGGTCGGCAATCACCAGCACATCGGAGGGTCCGGCGATCATGTCGATCCCCACAAGCCCAAACACCTGTCGTTTGGCTTCCGCGACATAGGCATTGCCCGGACCAACAATCTTGTTCACAGGGGCAATGGATTTCGTACCATAAGCCAGCGCCGCCACTGCCTGCGCCCCGCCGATCCGGTAAATCTCGGTCACGCCAGCGATCCTCGCTGCCGCCAGCACCGCGGGGTTCACAACTCCGCCGGGTGTCGGCACAACCATCGCCACGCGGCCCACCCCGGCGACCATGGCCGGGACTGTGTTCATGAGCACTGACGATGGATAGGATGCAAGCCCGCCCGGCACATAAATGCCAACAGCCTCCACCGGCGTCCAGCGTGTGCCGAGAAGCACATTGCTCTCATCGGTATAGATGTGGTCTTCAGGCTTTTGTTTTTCGTGATGGCGGGTGATGCGTGTGTGTGCAAACTCCAGCGCCGCGCGCACATCATCGTCAATCGCGTTGTAAGCCGCCTCGATCTCGTCCTCGGAAAATCGCAGGGTCTGAGAAGTCAGCTCCTGCCGATCAAACTTCGCCGTCAGTTCGATAATCGCCGCATCGCCCCGTTCGCGCACATCGGCGAGGATCGCCGAAACTGTGTCCCCGACATCCGCCGGGGCCTCGCGCTTGGCGTCGAGGAGCGCATCGAACGCTTTGGCAAACCCGGCATCACGGCTATCGAGACGAAGCGGCATCAGGCTTAATCCCCGTCGAGGCTGTGCGCGGGACGCGCTGTTGCCGCCCAGGCGGCGCCGAGATCGCGCATCTTGGCTTCAAGACACTCCACCTCGAGCCGGATCGAGCCGCCCCCGGCAAAATCGAGCACGACGGTGCCTTCCGGCGCCTCACCGGGTATAAATGTAATCGCCAGAAGATCGAGAACGCCTTCGCGGGCCTTGAGATCAATGCCGCTCGGCGTCGCCTTCAATACACGCTCAAAGTGCAGCGCACTGCGTTTGCGCTGGCCGCGTGAACGTTCGTCACCCTCTTCCCAGGCAAACCGGTTCATGATCAGGGCAAACCGCTTGTCGGTCTTGGCAAGGCCAATATCCTCGACCCGCACGATCGCGTCCTGCACATACGCGGAAATGACTTCGAGATCCTCGCTATCAAGCGCGATGAGCTTGAGATCGGGCATCGGACTATCCCCCAGTCGGCTGGTTGTCATCGCGGCCCATCTGGTGATGGTGTGCCGCCATTACAAGCTATGTCCGGGGTGTCTTGTGCTGGAAACGCCGCCCCGGGTCCAGTCTTTTTTGGTCAGTAAAGCTTACCCGGCCAGACGCTCAATGGTCGCGCCGCAACGGCTCAGCTTGTCTTCCAGCCGCTCAAATCCGCGATCAAGATGATAGATCCGGTTGACGATTGTCTCGCCTTCGGCGGCAAGTCCGGCGATGACCAGGGACACCGAAGCGCGCAAATCGGTTGCCATAACCTGCGCCCCGCGCAGTTCGGGCACACCGGTCACCGTCGCCATCTGCCCCTCGACCTTGATATCGGCCCCAAAGCGCATCAACTCGGCCACATGCATGAAACGGTTCTCGAAAATCGTTTCACGGATGGTCGCGGTGCCGTTGGCGCGGGTCATAAGCGCCATATATTGCGCCTGGAGATCGGTGGGAAACCCGGGGAACGGATCGGTTTCCACATGCACCGGCATCAGGCCGTTGCCATTGCGGGTAACGCGAATGCCGTCTCCTTCGGCGGTCACACCGACACCGGCCTCAACCAACACATCCAGTGCCGACTGCAAAAGCTCCGGCCGGGTGCCGCGCAACAGCACTTCGCCACCCGTCATCGCGGCGGCCATGGCGTAAGTGCCGGTCTCGACCCGATCAGGCAGAACCGTATGGTGCGTGCCATGCAGCCGCTCCACACCTTCAATAGTCAGGCGATGGGTGCCAATCCCCGAAATCTTTGCACCCATGGCATTGAGACATTCGGCGAGATCGGACACTTCCGGTTCCATCGCCGCGTTTTCGATTGTCGTGGTCCCATTCGCAAGCGTCGCCGCCATCATCACCACATGGGTCGCACCCACCGACACGCGGGGAAACACCACCGGCCCACCGACAAGCCCACCCTTGGGCGCGCGGGCGACCACGTAACCGTCATCGATTTCGATTTCAGCGCCCAACTGGCGTAGGCCCTCAAGATAAAAATCCACCGGACGTGTGCCAATGGCGCACCCCCCAGGCAACGAAACGCGCGCCTCATGTTCGCGGGTCAGCAGCGGTCCGATAACCCAGAAGCTGGCGCGCATCTTGGACACAAGCTCATAAGGCGCGCAGGTGTCGACAATCGTCTTGGCGTGAAAGGTCATGCGTTGGCCTTCCATGTCACCGTCACCCAGACGGCGGCCATGCACGGCGATATCGACACCGTGATTCTCCAGGATGCGTTCCAGCTGTTTGACGTCTGCCAGGCGCGGTACATTTTCCAGCACCAACGGTTCGTCTGTCAGCATCGAGGCAATCATCAGCGGCAGGGCGGCATTCTTGGCCCCGGAAACAAAAATCTCCCCGTTCAGCGGATTGCCGCCGACAATACGAATACGATCCATTCTACCAAGCCCTTTTGCGTCCGCGCCTACTGCGAACAACCCAACCAGCGGGAGTATCGCGCGTTGTTAGCGCACCCCAGCGACCGCGACAAGCACACCGACGCCAACCAATAATTCATTTATCCCGCGATTCGGACGGTTTTCGGGCAGGACTGTTTTCCGCGCCCGGCACATCGGTCTCACTGCGCGCACGCGATTGCACTTTGCGGCGGCGCAGATTTTCCCGCAGCTTTTCCGCCAGCCTTTGCTGCCTGGGTTTGTTTGCTTTGTCTTTTGCCATGCTGAACGGTGATACCTTCGCTAACCCTACACGCTCAAGCCCGCTTTTTAGCCTTGCGTCGGCAAAAAGCCTATGGCACTAGAAGCGCGATTTCGCATCCGCTCCATATTTTCTGTCGTGACGCGTGATCCGGGCTGCTGTAGCTCAGGGGTAGAGCACTCCCTTGGTAAGGGAGAGGCCGAGAGTTCAAATCTCTCCAGCAGCACCATCCCACTGCTCCTCACATATCGTGTGCGCACGGCGTCAGGCAATTCCCACGAGAAAAGCGGCCCCGAAGGGACCGCTTTCCAGGGTGGTCATAAGGTCGTTCCGATCAGGACGCTGTTATGCGCTTGTTGCGCCAGCCGAGGAAGCCCAGCCCGCCAAGTCCGCCCAACAGAAGTGGCAATGCTGCCGGGACGGGGACAACAGACGTGTTGGATGCGATTTTATAGTACAGGTCGTCCATACTCGATAAGTCATAGTTCCAAGTGGTTGAGAATGTTATGGAACTGATAGCCTGGTCGAATTGGAAGCCGAAAGGCCCGCTTCCGCTTGTAAAAGAGTGAAGGTCGAACACTTCAACGCCAGTCCCCTCGTCAAATGACATGGTGAAACCGCTTTCGAAATCACCAAGCGTCAAATGAAAGCCCGTAATTGCCTCAGCAAAATCCCAAGTAAATGAACTGAAACGGGCGGGTTCGCCCTCAAAAAGTCCGTCTCCCCATGACAGCTGAAGCTCTCCTCCGTTCACCCGTTGGTATCCGCTGCTCACACCGCCAACTGCGGTCGATGTCAAATCGCTGTTGATAGCCAACACATCGGCGGATGAGACCGGATCGGAAAAATCCTCGTATACAAGCGTGCCAGTGGTGTCATCGTTCCACCCGGCATAAGAAGAATAGAATGTTGCCGCTTGCGCTGAACCGGAGGATAGTCCGGCTGCAATCACGGCAATTGGTAGTAATCTGGCGAACATTGCAATTTCTCCTAGTCGTCTGTCCTCAGAAACAGGGTGGCGAACACCCTTTCCGCAACGGGCGCCAATCGCCCTCTGACGGCATGAAATGCCCAGTTTTGCTGGACCGTCAAACGATTGAGAGGTGATTTTTCAGAACGAAAACAGGTGAGGTTATTGCCCGGTTAACCGGACATTAACCACAAAGGCAGGCAAACCGCGCGACTGGCGGAAATCCGGCATTTCCGCAAGCCAGCAATTTTTTTCAAATAGCAAAAGGCCGATTTTTCGGGTTTTCGACCCGAACCCGGGATTCTTTGCCCGAAACCGGTTACGACCCGCGCTGCCATGGCCGCTCGATCACCGGCACATCTGAAGAGTCATTGAGATAGGAATCGATCAGCCGGTCGATGGCGCGTCTCGCCAATCGGCTGTGCTCGTGGGAGTATCCCAGGCTCGCCACGAAACTCCAGTGCGCATGCATCATGGAGACGAACATGAACGATATTTCTTCGCACGCAGCGACCTTCAGTTGCGGATAGGCAACCTGCAATTCGTGAATAACAACACGGCCGAGCGTATAGTAGCGTTCGCACATCTGGTTTTTCAGTTTCGGTGAGCCAACCGAATAGGCGACCATTGCATCATAGGCCTCAAGCGTATCGGGCATTGGATAGCCCTCTGCCACACCGAAGAAAAAATCGAGGAAAAACTTCAGCCGCCCGACTTGCTTGACCTCAACGATGCCGGTGGTGAGAATGTTCTGGTAGACATTGCCTAGATGCTCGCAAAGGTCTGTGATGAGATCGTCGAGGCTGGAATAATAATATCTGACCAGCTGCCGCGAGAGGTCCGCCTCATACGCAACGTTTTCAAATGAAAATGCCTGAACGCCATCTTTGGTCAGCAGTCTCGCTGCGGCATTCAGGATTTGAACTTTCTTGTCCGGCGCTTCATCTCTCTTGCCCAACGTCCTCGCCCCGCCCTTGTTGACAGCTGACCTTATTCAGCGACGGCATTTTTTGTCGCTTTTGCTCAACAAATCAACTGGCGCGAAGATTATCTCAGCTGCGCGGCTTGAGATTCTCCGGATCGTAGAGCGGCTGGTAGCCGACGCCTACCACTTCGACCGGATAGGTCTCGGCGAAATATTCGACATTCAGCTGGCGCCCAATCTCGGCATAATCATGCGGCAGATAGGCCAGCATGATGTTTTTGCCGATGGTTGGGCCGTAGGCGACTGAGGTCGTGTAGGAGAGACGGCCAAGGGCATCGACCAGGGTTTTGCCGGTGTCCGGATCCATAACCGGCATCGCGCCAACCGGATAGCGTTTTACGCCTTTCGCATCAGTATGTTCGGTCATCACCAGCGTGCACAACATGGCAGGCTGGTGATCGCGGGCGCGGTATTCGAGATGTTTCGCTTTGCCGCGGAAATCGGCCTCTTTGACTTTCGGGCGGGCCAGATCGGCTTCATAGAGATTGTACTGGGTCAACAGGTCGGCGTTCTGCAGTCGCAGTGATTTCTCCATGCGGCGCGAGTTGGCATAGGTCTCAACACCCACAGGCGTAATGCCGATGTCGCGCAGCGCATCCCAGACAGCGAGGCCGTCCTCATACTTCATATGCAGCTCCCACCCCTGCTCGCCGACATAGGAGAGGCGGAAGGCCGTCACAGATTTACCCGCAATCTCGATCGGCTTGATCGCGGCAAAGGGGAAGTTTTCAGGATCAAGCGCATCAGGATCGCTAACGACCTTTTTGAGGCTCTCGCGGGCGTTGGGACCCCAGATACCAATGGTGATGTATGTCTCGCTGACATCAGTAACGGTGACGTCGAAACCTTTGTCCGCAGCCATGCGCTTCACATAGTTGAAGTCGCGTGGTCCGGCATCTGCACCGTCAATCACCCGGCAGCGGTCCTCCATACGGATCACCGTCAAATCGGCGCGCACCATGCCCTCATCGTCGAGGAAGTGAGTGTAGATGCCCTTGCCGATCAAATTGTCGCCGCCGATCTTGGCGGCGCAGAGCCATTCCATCAGCGCAACATGGTCCGGCCCTTCCACATCAAAAATGTAGAAGTGGCTGAGATTGATGATGCCGCAATCCTCGGTCAGGGCGAGGTGTTCAGCGTTTGAAACACGCCAGAAGTGTCGGTTGTCCCATTCGTTCTCACGCACCGGAACCTTGTCGCCATATTTTTCAAGGAGGTGTTCATTTGCGGCATATCCGTGGGCACGCTCCCAGCCGCCCAGTTCCATGAAATAGCCGCCAAGCTCAACTTCACGTTCGTAGAAAGGTGACCGCTTGATGTCGCGGCTCGTGGCATAGGGTTCGCGGGGATGCACTGCCGGGAAGTAGATTTTCTGCGCCGCTTCATAGCAGCGATTGGCGATGAATTCTTCGTCCAGCTGATGCTGGTAAAAACGCGCATAATCGATCGACGCATGATCGATTTCCGTGCGGCCATAGGTCATCCAGTCGGCAATGAGCTTGCCATAGCCCGGACCATCCTTGACCCAGATGGCAACGCAATACCAAAGCCCGCGCACTTTCTGGCTTTCACCGCAGGATGCGCCGCCCGATGCTGAAACCTGCAACAGTCCATTGAACGAATGGCTTTCATTGTAGCCAAGCTCGCCGAGGATCGGCGTCAGCTCCATGGCGCGTTCGAGCGGTTCGATAACCTGCTCCATTTCAAGATCGCGCTGCGACGGCGAGAGGCGGGCTTCCTCTTTCTCCAGAATGTCGCGCGGATGGCACATGCGCGGCTCATGCTGCTCGTAATAGCCCCATTCGATCTGGCCGCCCTCCGTCGATTTGGGGTCGCCAGTGTCGCGCATATAGGCGGAGTTGCCCTGATCTCGCAACAACGGGAAGCCGATCTCCTTGCCGGTGCCCTCGAATTCGTTGTACGGGCCGAAAAAGGTCAGCGGGTGATCGACGGGCATCACCGGCAAATCTTCACCGACCATTTCGGCGATGAGGCGGCCCCAGAGACCGGCGCAGACGATCACATGATCGGCCATGATGGTGCCGCGATGGGTTTTGACGCCCTTGATGTGGCCACCTTCAACGATCAGCGCCTCAGCCGGCGTATTGGCGAACGCCTTCAGCTTACCTGCTTGTTCACCCTGATCGACCAGCTTGCCGGCCACGGTTTGCGAACGGGGGATGACGAGACCTGCATCGGGATCAAACATGCCGCCCTGCACCTGATCTTCCTCGATCAGCGGAAACAGCCTTTTGATTTCAGCTGGATCGACGAGGCGCACATTGGTGCCAAAGGCCTTGCCGGATGTGACCTTGCGCTTGATCTCTTCCATCCAGGCATCATCACCGGTGCGCGCAACCTCCAGCCCGCCGATGCGCTCGTAATGGCCCATCTTTTCAAAGAAATCGATGGAGTATTGTGTCGTCCAGACCGACAGATAGTCGTGGCTGGTTGTGTAGCAAAAATCCGAGGCGTGCGCCGTCGAGCCGATGTCGGTGGGGATGCCGGACTTATCGATGCCAACAATATCGTCCCAGCCGTTCTCGATGAGGTGATGGGCAATAGATGCGCCAACAATACCGCCGAGGCCGACAATCACAACCTGGGCTTGCTCCGGAAACGACGACATGTTCTCAACCCTCCAATCGTACCGGCACGACACCGGTTTCAATTCCCCACAATGGGTGAAAACACACCCATTTCAGGCAGGGTCGGCCGGAACGGCTGCCGCCGTCTGCACCAGATGCGCCAATTTTTGTCGCTGTTCGGCCTTATCGAACTTCTCTGAGGGTGCGAAACGAAGCCTGTCCCCGCCGGACTGGTATTTTTGCGCCGTAACCCATCGCGACAATATCCACCGGCATTCGCCGCCCATCCATTGCATTCAAGGCAGTTTTGCGAACCAGGATGATCTCTTTAGCGCTCATGAACAGAATGATTGCGTCATTGTGGGATTATCGCTACCACATAAGAATACACATGCTGGTCTGGAGGATTGATGATCACATCCCCGCCAAACGTTTCCAAGAACACACCACCACGCCCCACCAATCCACGGGCGCTCAAACCGCGCATCGAAGCGGCGCGCCTATCCGTGGGGTTCATTCTGGCGCGGCGGTTCACCTTGTGCGCCTTCGCCAATTTCGTCGATGTACTGCGCCTTGCCGCCGACGAGGGCGATCGCAGCCGCCCTATCCTTTGCGACTGGGCCGTGCTCTCCGAGACGATGGACCCGATATCCTCGAGTAGCAGCATCACGGTTCAACCCACCGAACGGCTCGGCGACCCCAGAAGGTTCGACTATATCGTTGTCGTTGGCGGCCTGATGGATGAAACACCGACGCTCAGTTCGGCCTATAATCGCTTCCTGCATCAGGCGGCAGACGCCGGTGTGCCTTTGATCGGTGTATGCACGGGGGCATTCCTGCTGCACAAAGAAGGCCTGCTTGATGGCTACCGTTGCTGTGTCAGTTGGTTTCACCACAATGATTTTCTGGAGCAGTTCGAGGGATTGAACCTGGTCACCGACCAGATTTTCGTTGTCGACCGCGACCGGTTGACGTGCTCGGGCGGTGCCAGTTCGGCGCATCTCGCCGCCTATCTGGTAGAAAAGCATGTGGGCCGCGCGCAGGCGAACAAGAGCCTGCACATCATGATCATCGATGACGCCTTGCAAGAGGACAAGCCGCAGCCCGGCCTGCCTCTCGACCTCAAAACGCACGATACCATCGTGCAACGCGCCCTGTTGCTCATGCAGCAAAACATCGACACGCCGATTTCGGTTCAGGAACTTTCCCAGCGCATGGGTAAAAGCAAGCGCCAGATCGAGCGGCATTTTCGCACTGCCCTCGGCACCTCACCACAAGCCGCATTTCTGGATATGCGGCTTGATATGGCCCGGCATCTGATCGCGAAAACGCAAAAATCAGTGGCCCAGGTGGCCGTCGATTGCGGTTTCTGCGATTCCTCGCATTTAAGCCGCATGTTCCGCCGCCGTTACGGCGAAACACCGCAACAGAGCCGCCTCAACGCAAGCTGATAGGGATCAGCATTCCGGCAGATTGACGGCGATGCCGCCGGTCGATGTTTCCTTGTACTTTTGGCTCATGTCCCGCCCGGTTTCCATCATCACCTTGATGCAATTGTCGAGCGGCATGAAATGCTCGCCGTCTCCGCGCAGCGACAGGCTGGCGGCAGAGACCGCTTTGATGGCGCCGAGCGCGTTGCGCTCGATGCAGGGCACCTGCACAAGCCCTGCAGCCGGGTCGCAGGTCATCCCCAGATGGTGTTCAAGCGCGATCTCCGCAGCGTTCTCGACTTGCGCATTGGTGCCGCCAAGCGCGGCACACAACCCTGCCGCCGCCATGGACGAAGCCGAACCAACCTCGCCCTGACACCCAACCTCGGCACCCGAAATCGACGCCTTGTGCTTGATCAAACCGCCAATGGCCGCTGCAACCAGCAACAGGTCACGGCAGCCCTTTTGCGTCGCGCCGACACAGTGTTCGCGATAATAGCGCAGCACCGCCGGTACGACACCTGCGGCACCATTGGTCGGCGATGTCACCACTTTGCCACCGGCCGCATTCTCCTCATTCACCGCCATGGCATAAACACTGAGCCAATCGTTCGCCTGATGCGGCTGAGTGATGTTGTTCCCGCGTTCGGCCTGAAGCTGCTCATGGATGGCTTTGGCCCGGCGTTTGACGTTCAAACCGCCCGGCAAAATGCCATCCTGCGACAAACCGCGGGCGATACATTCGTCCATGGTTTCAAGGATGTGATCGATCTTTTTATCAAGGTCCGCGCCATGCAGGACGCGTTCGTTGGCGCGCTTCATTTCCGCGATGGAAAGCCCGGATTTGACGCCCATCTCCAGCATCTCTTTGGCCGATCCGAACGGATAGGGAAAGGCCTGTGCAGTCTTTTCGTCGCGCAGACTCTCACCGCTCTTTTGCTGCGCCTCGAGTTCTTCGGCAGTGACAACAAACCCACCGCCGACAGAGTAGTAGGTCTGCTGGTGGTAAATGTTGCCTGCCTTGTCATGAGCACTCAAAACCAAGCCGTTGGCATGGCCAGGCAGTGGCGGGCCATAGTCGAAAATCAGATCTTTTTCAGGATCAAAGCGCAGTTCACACAGTCCCTCAGGACGAACGATTTTTTCGCGCTGCGCCTCGTTGAGAAGAGCTTCAGCCGCGTCCAGGTCAAGTGTTTCGGGAGCGAGGCCGCAGAACCCGAGGATCACGGCCCGATCTGTCGCATGTCCCTTACCGGTAAAGGCAAGCGAACCATGCAGGCTTGCGCCGAGCCGATAAACGTCTCCGGCACCCGGACGCCGGCCGGCCCCGGTTCGCAGATCGTTCAGAAACCGCGCAGCCGCAACCATTGGCCCCATCGTATGCGATGACGATGGGCCGATGCCGATTTTGAAAACGTCGAATACGGACAGGAACATTCACGCGCCCCGGTTTCAGTTGTCAGCAATGATCGCGCTTCCAGCAAAATGGTCAAGCATCGGTTTGCTGACCCATCATGCGACTTCGGCAGCCAACTCCTTGCAGCCGGTCTCAAGTGTTTGGGCAACGAACGGCGCAAAGCTGTTCCAGACATCCATCCGGTAACGATCCGGCGCATCACACCAGATAACCACCGATACGCCATCGAACAGGGTCCGGCGCGCTTCGCCGACGCCGATACTGGCAATGTCGCGGGGACAGCCAATCGTCAGGAGTTCCCCCGCCTGTGCGCCCGCGATGATCAGCGTTACTTCTCGGACCGAAATATCGGTCAGGCTGTGAGGATGTTGCGCATAAACCTCAGCGAATCTGGCGCGCAGGTCATCCGCCAGTTGCGTCTCCACCACAAGCGTCCACTCGTCCGGGCCAAGGCGTATCGCCTCAATGCCCTTCGCGGTGGCCCGGGTGCCGATCTTGTCCGGCAAGGTCAGTCCCAGCGCCGTGTTTACAAGACCGAGATCACCACGTGCCCGCAACGAAAAGCGGCCTTTCATCCCGGATACAGAGACCTGTGCGGCGCTTGTTTCCACGACAACAGATGGTTCCAGAGCAGAAATTGTCTTTGCCAAGTTCACCTCCGCCTCAAATCTTCAAACGCGTGTTTTCGGGGTCGTAGAACACGGTGTTTGTGATTTTCGCCGCAATCGTCCTGTCGGGCATCGGGACGTAGACCGTCTCACCGATCTTCGTCTGCCCGCCCTCAACCAGCGCCAGAGCGATCGGGCGCCCGGTTGTACCGACGTCATAAGACGATGTGACATGGCCGGACATTTTCATCGGAATGGACTGATCCGGATCGAAAACGATCTGCGCACCCTCTTCGAGTTTGGATTTGTCCTCCGTCAAAAGCCCCACAAGCTGCTTGCGGTTCGGATCGGTCAAATCGGGACGCATAAGGCCGCGCATGCCGACAAAATCATGCTTCTTCTTGCCAACAGCCCAGCCCATACCGGCATCGTATGGGGTCACCGTTCCATCGGTGTCCTGCCCCACAATGATGTACCCCTTCTCAGCGCGCAGCACGTGCATCGTCTCGGTGCCGTAAGCCGTAATGCCGTATTGCTGTCCGGCGTCCCAAAGCTTTTCCCAAAGCGCGCGTCCGTGTGGCGCAGGGACGTTGACCTCGAAGCCAATCTCGCCGGTGAAACTGACGCGGAACAGGCGGGCCGGGAATCCGGCGACCTCGCATTCAATGCACGACATATGTTGGAAAGCTTCCTCGGTCAGCTCGACACCCTCAACGAAAGGCGCCAGCAATTTGGCCGAATTCGGGCCATTGAGCGCGATGGTCGACCATTGCTCGGTCGTTGAGGTCAGCCAGACATGGAGGTCCGGCCATTCGGTCTGGAGGTAATCCTCCATCATGTTGAGTACGCGCGCCGCGCCACCCGTCGTCGTGGTCACGTGGAAGCGGTCATCGGACAAGCGCCCGATCACGCCATCGTCGCGAATGTACCCGTCGTCACCGAGCAGCAGGCCGTAGCGGCAACGGCCCGGAGCCAGTTTGCTCCAGGGGTTGGTGTACATGCGGTTCATGAATTCAACCGCATCGGGACCGACAACCTCGATCTTGCCGAGGGTTGAGGCATCGAAAATGCCAACAGCCGACCGCGTCGCCGCGCACTCGCGCCGAACCGCAGCATCCATATTCTCGCCCGCTTTGGGGAAATACCAGGCGCGCCGCCACTGACCGACCGGTTCGAACATTGCGCCGTTTTCCTCGGCCCAACTGTCGATCTGGGTCTTGCGCACGACCTCGAAATGATCGCCGCGATGATAGCCGGCAAAGGCACCGAAAGTCGTTGGCGTATAGGGTGGGCGGAACGTTGTCAGCCCGACTTCGGGCTGCTTTTTGCCCAGCGCGTCGGCGGCGATGTTGAGGCCATTGATGTTGGACATCTTGCCCTGATCGGTGGCCATGCCGGTCGTCGTGTAGCGCTTGACGTGCTCGATCGAGCGCATGCCCTCACGCACAGCAAGCCGCAGGTCCTTGGCCGTCACATCGTTCTGAAAATCGACAAAGGCTTTTGCGAGGCTGGCGTTACGGTCGGTGGGCAGTTCGCGCATGGTGGCACCTGTTCCGACGCGATCCTCTGCGACTTCATATCTGTCCGTCTTGCCCGACTTGCCAAGCGCCTTGACCGCTTCCAACCCACGCGCTGCACCATCGTTCAGCACCACCTCAATGCCCCAAAGACCACGCCCGGCACCGGCGATGACGCAATCTTCCGGCGTCTTGTTCGGCAGGAACGTCGTGCGATCATCGTCCCATTGCAGGGTGCCTTTGGTGTGGGAAAATAGATGCAAGGACGGCGTCCAGCCGCCGGACATCAGCACACTGTCACAAGCGATGTTTCGCGCGCCACCGACATTGCCATTGCTCACGGGATTGATCCGGAGTGACCTGACCCGCAAACGTCCCGATGTGCCGGTCGCCGTGTGAGACAGCAGTACCAGAATGTTGCGTGACTTCGCCGCGTCCAGAAGCGCCGCGCTCACTTCGACGCGCGTATCGACGATGGCCTGAACCATCGCCCCCGCATCATGCAGATCGAACGCGGCATGCCAGGCGGAATCGTGCGAGGTGATGACCGCCGGTTTCTTGCCCACGAGAACGCCGTAACGGTTCAAATAGGTCTGCGCCGATCCCGCAAGCATGACGCCCGGCCTGTCATTGCCATCGAACACCAGCGGTTTTTCCAGCGCACCCTGCGCCAGCACAACCTGCTTTGCCCGCACCCGCCACATGCGCTCGCGCGGGGTGTTTTCGGGCAGGTCCGGCAAATGATCGGTCAGCTTTTCGACCATGCCGATCATGTTCTGATGGTAGTAGCCAATGGCAGTCGTACGGGTCATGATCCTGACCCCAGTATCCTTCAATGCCGCGACTTCCGCTGCGAGCCAGTCCCATGCTGACTGTCCGTTTATCTCGGCTTGCGGCTCTGACAACAGTGTGCCGCCCACTTCCGCATTTTCATCGACCAGCACAACCGAGAAGCCGTTTCCGGCAGCGGTTCTCGCGGCGGCGAGACCGGCAGGTCCAGCGCCGACGATCAGCAGATCGCAGTGCAAATAGCGCGAGGCATAGGTGTCCGGGTCCTCCTCAGTCGGTGAAACACCGAGACCAGCTGCGCTCCGGATGAAGGGTTCATAGACCTTGTCCCAGAAGCTCCTCGGCCACATGAAGGTTTTGTAGTAAAACCCGGCCGGAAACAGGATGCCGAACGCGTCGTTGAGCGCGCCAACGTCAAACTTCAGGCTTGGGTATTTGTTCTGCGAATTGGCTTCGAGACCTTCCCAGATTTCCTGCACGGTCGCGCGGGTGTTCGGCTCGAACCGGCCCGGACCGCGCCGCGTGCCCATGAGCGCGTTGGGTTCTTCCGACCCGGCGGATACCGCACCACGCGGACGGTGATATTTGAACGAGCGGCCCATCAGGTGCACGCCGTTGGCGAGCAGGGCAGAGGCGACCGTGTCACCCATAGCGCCTGTGAACGTTTTTCCGTCGAAGGTGAAAGTCACCAGCTTTGAAGTGTCAATGCGTCCTTTGCCGGCGACGCGATAGTCGCTCATTTGCCGCCTCCCAGAAGTTTGGAGAGATCGGGTTTCGTCTCACCGGCTTTGTAGGTCGCATAAAATCTGTCGCTCACAGTGTCGCGCACGGCGTTGAAGAAACGCCCGCAGCCATGGGTATGACGCCAGCGTTCAAAGTGCGGGCCGCGCGCATTTTCCCTGATGAAGAGGAACTCTTCCCACTCTTCATCTGTCTGTTCCGACGGTGTGTCCGGGCGCACAATATGGGCCTGCCCGGCATAGACAAACTCCAGTTCCGGCAATGTTTCATCGCAATAAGGACAATGGATCAAAAGCATTTCATCCGCCTCCTCAGTGCGCCACGGCCGCCGCAGCGGCTTCATCGATCAGCCGACCGGTGCGGAACCGTTCCAAGGTGAAAGGGGCGTTGATTGGGTGCGGTTCGTCCTTGGCGATGGTCCAGGCGAAAGTGTGGGCCGCGCCCGGCGTTGCCTTGAAGCCCCCCGTGCCCCAGCCGCAATTAACGTAGAGCCCTTTAACCGGTGTCTTGCCGAGGATGGCGGAACGGTCCGGCGTCACATCAACGATGCCACCCCATTTGCGCAGCATCCGCATGCGGCTGAAAATCGGAAAAATCTCGGTGATCGCCGCCACGGTGTGCTCGATCAGCGGCAGGCCGCCGCGCTGCGAATAGGAGGTATACTGGTCGGTCCCCGACCCGATCACCAGTTCGCCCTTGTCGGATTGCGAGATATAGGCGTGCACCGCGTTCGACATCACCACGCACGGGAATATCGGCTTCACCGGTTCAGAGACCAGGGCCTGCAGTGGATAGCTTTCGAGCGGCAAGCGGACATCGGCGGTCTGCATGACGACCGAAGTGTATCCGGCAGCGGAGACCGCGACCTTTTTCGCCTTGATGAATCCCTTGGCGGTCTCGACGCCAGCAACTGAGCCATCAGTGTTGCGCCGGATCGCAGTGACCGCGCAATTCTGAATGATATCGACACCCCGTGACGCGGCGGCACGGGCATAACCCCAGGCCACGGCATCGTGGCGCGCCGTTCCGGCCCGGCGCTGCAACGCGCCGCCCATCACCGGATAACGGGCATGTTTCGAGATGGAGAGCGGCGGGCAATAGTCCTTGCACTCTTCCGGCGTCAGCCAGGCGTTGTCGACACCATTGAGCCGGTTCGAATGCACGTGCCGTTTGAAACTCTGCACGTCATGCACATTGTGGGCGAGCATCAAGACGCCGCGATTGGAGTACATGACGTTGTAATTGAGATCCTGGCTCAGATCCTGCCACAGATCGACCGCGTGGTCGTAAAGCCGGGCGCTTTCATCATAAAGGTAATTCGAGCGGATGATGGTGGTGTTACGGCCGGTATTGCCACCGCCAAGCCAACCCTTGTCGAGCACCGCGACATTGGTGATGCCATGTTCCTTGGCGAGATAATGCGCCGCGCCGAGGCCATGGCCGCCCGCACCGACAATGACGACGTCATATTCAGCCTTGGGTTGGGCATCCGGCCATTGCTCGGTCCATTTCTTGTGACCACTCAGCGCATTCCAGGCAAGGTTGAGAGCATTGAAGCGGGTCATCGTACAGTGTCTCCCAAAGAGAAACGTCACAACGACAATTGCGCCATATGCAAATGTTTTATCGGACGAATGCGTCGGAACAATTGAACATTTGCGTCACAACAGCTCTTTCATCTCCCACGCTGATTGCGTAGGCTTTACCTCTCAATCGGCGTGACAATGAGGCGATGATGCTCCGTTCAAAAATTGTGCTGTTTGTATTGTTCGTTGTGATCACTCTACCGGCTCGCGCCGATGTCTGGACGTTCGAAACGCCATCCGAAAACATACAGTGCGTTGTGGGCGAAGATGTCGACGGATCGGACCTGACCTGTACGATCATCACGCGCACAGGCGGACCTGCCCAACCGAAACCCTCCGACTGCCAATCGGACTGGGGGCATACCTTTTTTATGCGCGATCACGGGCCGATTGAGATCATGTGTGGCCCGACCAATCAGAACAAGGACGGTTTTGACCGGGCGGAGTATGGTGTCACTGGAGAGTTCGGCGGGTTTACCTGCAGTTCAACCCGCAAGGGCCTGACCTGTACCAATCGCGATGGGCACGGCTTCTTCCTCTCCCGCGCACGGCAGGACGCCTTTTAACAGGCGGAGGGCAAGCTAACGTGCACCACAGTCAAACCTGTTGAGCACCTCACCCACTTCGGCCACCCTGCACCCATGAATGATTCGCGCGTGCCCCTGTTTGGCAAAATAATGCTGTTCGTTGCTCTGGGGCATTTCGTGCTGATCGCCTATCTCGCTTTTCTCGCGCTCAGTGCCGCGGAAGGTTTGCTGTTGTCCGAGGCGCAACCTTTGGGCGGCGACTTCATCAACCTGATTTCCACCGGGCAAATGGTACTCGCCGGACTTGCCGAGCGCATTTATGATCCGAACGCCTTCATGGCGTTTCAGCGCTCAATCATCGACGCTGATATTTTTCTCAGGCTTTGGGCGTATCCGCCACACTCGCTGCTTTTCGCCTGGCCGTTCGGACTGATCCCGTTCGTGCCGGGACTGGTTATCTGGGGGCTTCTTGGCGTTACTGTGCTTGGTCTCGCCGCAAAACGGTATGGATTTGCCTGGTGGGAAATCGCGTTACTGGTCACCTCCCCCGCAGCATTGCAAAATGCCATGCTCGGGCAAAGCGGCAGCCTTGCCGCCGGCCTGATGCTGATGGCGCTGTCACAGCGCGGTTCGCGTGATGCGATGCCGGTTCTCGGCGCAGCATTGCTGACCATCAAACCGCAAGCGGGGTTCCTGCTGCCGCTTCTGTGGCTCATCCGGCGGCAGTGGTGGCTCATTCTCATGACCGGTGGGGCCGTGCTTGCCCTCTGCGCCATCACGTTGATGGTATTCGGACCAACACCATGGATCGATTATCTCGGCAAGACCGTCCCCCTGCTCGGCGAGCTGGAAAAATATGGTTCCGGCCCATTCATGCTTATGATCCCGACGGTCTTCATGTCGGCGCGGATTTTTGCGATTGAGGGTGATTTAGCCCTGACACTGCATCTCGTCTTCGCAGCGATTTTGGGCGTGTGGCTGATCGTCCGGTTGGTGCGCACTGACGATCGCACAAAGCAGGTCATGCTGCTGCTGTTCGCCACCTGTCTGATGACGCCCTACATCCATCACTATGATCTGACGCTGCTCTTGATCCCGGCGCTGCTGCTGTTGCGTCGTACGGATGAGATGCCGGCATGGAAGGGTCATACTGTGCGGGCATTGGTCGTCTTTGCCTGGGCGCTGCCAGAGGCTGTGCTGTTTCTCAACAGCTTCGGTTTACCCATCGCCCCTCTGGCCATCCTGGCCTTGTTCGTTCTGGCATGAAAAACGGCGGCTCGAAGGCCGCCGCTCCAAAGTATGATGTCTTGAGCAGGCTACGGCTTTTCACACCTACTGGGTGAGCGGCGCGATCGTAATTTCTACGCGACGGTTCTGAGCCCGGCCGGATTCGGTGGCGTTGGAGGCAATCGGATCGCTCTCGCCCCGGCCATCGATATAGAAGCGGCGCGGATCAACGCCCTGCTGCGAGATGATGTTGGCAACCGCAATCGCGCGCTGCTGCGACAGTTCCAGATTGTGCGCTTCCGAACCGGTGGAATCGGTGTGCCCGATCACATCGACAATAGTCTTGTTGTACTTTTGCAAGATGATTGCGACGGAGGTCAGCGTGGCCCGGAATTCGGGGCGTACCGCCGACTGGTCGACACCAAAAGTCACGTTGGACGGCATATTGAGGATAATATTGTCGCCAACGCGTGTGACCGATACGCCGGTCCCTTGCAGTTGCGCCCGCAGTTCAGCTTCCTGCTGATCCATATAATTGCCGATGGCGCCACCGGCGAGCGCGCCGACACCGGCACCAATAAGCGCCCCGACGCGTGCGTTACCGCCAACAGCACTGCCGATAATTGCACCACCCACAGCGCCGGTACCGGCGCCAATGAGCGCCCCGCCTGCCGTGTTGGAGACACGTGATTGACCCGTATACGGGTCGGTGGTTGTACAGGCAGCCAGGGAAAGCGCGGCTACGCCTGCTACGATTACTTGATACTTCATGGATCAGCCCCTTGTTGGTGATGTCCTGCCCGCGATCTACGCCGCGATTGGGGCAGGAAGGTGATTAACCTGAATTTAACTTAAAGCATCAGGGACAGGTTAGGCAATCGCGGCGATGACGAACGGTCAGGCATGCGCCCATCCGCCGTCGACGACAAAGTCCTGGCCGGAGATCATCTGGCTATCGTCAGCACCCAGAAACAGCGCCATCCGCGCCACATCATCGGGCATGACGCGGCCCTTGAGCGCCTGGGTGTTGTCGATGAGTTTTTCTTCCTCTGGCCCGATCCACTTTTCCAGCTGTCGTTCCGTCATCACCCAGCCGGGCACCAGTGTGTTGACGCGAATGCCGTGCTGACCCAGATCGCCGGCAAGCGAGCGTGACAAACCATGCATTGCCGCCTTTGACGCCGTGTAGCCGGGCATGTTGCCAACCAGAATCATCCAGCTGATCGATCCGAAATTGATGATGGAGCCCTTTCCGGCCTTGATCATGCCGGGGATAACGGATTGTGCGGCAAAGAAAGCATGCTTGAGATTGACCGCCACGCGGCCATCCCAATAGTCCGATGTAACTGTGTCCCAGCTGTGCCGTTCGTCATGGGCTGCATTGTTCACCAGCGTCAGCGCGTCGCCATGTGTGTCGGCAAAGTCTGCAATCACTGCCTGATAGGCGGCAATATCGGTGATATCACAATGGGTGAATTTCACAGTGGCGCCGCCCGCATTCAGCTCGTCAGCAAGCTGCTTGCCCGCCTCGCCTGCAATATCGACGAACCCCACTTTTGCGCCCTGTGCCGCAAAATTTCTGACCAGCGCCGCGCCGATCCCGGTTGCACCGCCAGAGATCACAACAGGCCTGTCTTTCAGGCTCGGATATGTTGCAAAGCTTTGGGCGGTCATGGCGTCGTGTCCTTTGTAATTCGCGGTCTTCGTTTCATGTCAGATGGTGCAGCGCGGTCATTTCCCTTTTGGGTCTGCGTGATGCAGCAAGACTTCGCGATGCGGATAGGGAATTGAAATGTCATGTTCTTTAAAGGTGTCCCAAAGGGCAAGGAACGCATCGCCCCGAACATTGGTTATACCGTTGGTGGGATCGCCGATGAAAAATCTCAGTACATAGTCGACCGAGGATTCCCCGAACCCGACGATATGGCATGCCACCTGGAAATCCTTCTCCTTGCTGATTACGCGCGGCAGGTTCGAAACCGCGGCCTTAGCAAGCTCCCGCACCTGATGCGGATCATTTTCATATGAGGTGCCGAAATTGATTTCCATGCGCACATAAGGATCGTCAAACGACCAGTTCTGTACCTGCTGGGTGATCAGATCCTCATTGGGGATGAGGATCTCACGCCCATCGCGCATCGACACCGAGACGTAACGCGCGTTGAGCGCCGTGATCCAACCGAAGGTCTCGCCAACGGTGATGACGTCACCCGGTTTGATCGATTTGTCGAGCAGCAGGATGATGCCGGAAACGAGATTGGAAACGACCTTTTGCAACCCGAAGCCAAGGCCGACACCGACCGCACCGGAAATCAGGGTCAGCGCCGTAAAGTCGATCCCCACCGCGTGCAGGCCAATCATGAAGGCGATGACGATGAGCCCGAACCGGGCGACCTTGCCAATCAGCACCCGCATGGTCGGCGTGAAATCCTCCAGCTTGTGCAATTGTCGATCGACCAGCGTCGAAATGACAATGGCCCCCCAGATCAGGGCGGACAGGACCACGGCCCCTTGCACCAGGGTGAGTAGCGACAACCGGAATTCGTTAAATTCTATGGCAAGGGAATCGAGCAGCGCCATCGCTTCGGGCAAAATGCCAAGTAGTGACAATGTCACCAAAACCCAGCCACCGAACTCGACGACGCGTGCCAACGAGCGGTTGCGAATAGTGCGCGAAGAGATGGAAATAACGATCCAGGCTGTCAGAAGGCTCGCCACCAGCGTCAGAAAATAGGACCGCGAACTCCATGTCGCCGCCCGCATGGCGAGCACCGAAAACCACAACAGTATGGTGAAATAGATACCGCGCTGACGGCGCAAAATGATGGCGGCGAGGCGCAATACACCGGGCCGGAGTTCGGCCCTGCGGATGCGTGCTTCAAGGATTGGCGTTGTAAAGCGCGCCACCAGCACCGCAACCAGCAGCGCCAGCAAAACAAGGGCGATCTGAACAACTGTCCAAATGGCGCGATTGCCGCTGACCGGCAAACCAATCCACAGCAACAGGCTGTTGATCAGTTCAGGCCAACGGGTCAGCCACTCGCCAACCAGAGCAAATTGTTCCTGCACGCACTGCCCTCCACGCCGATGCGTCCCTCGGCTGCAGGATCAGGCAGAGCCTATTCGGCGTCAAGCGCTTCCAGAATATCCAACACCTTATCCGCGTTGGGCAGATGGCGTTCACGCATCGAGAAGTTGAACGTGACGTAATCCCGCCCAGGACAGAATGTGCAAAGGTTGGTGCCGGGATGATACGATCCGCAATAAACCGGCTCTTTGAGACCACGTGTCAGGTTGCCGTACATCCGATGCGGCGGCACCAGCGTCAGCACAACAGCCGCTTCACCATTATAGCGGAAAAACCGTTCCTTGTAGAAAAACGGAAACACCTTGGACAGCATGCGATGCGCCTTGAACGTCGCATTCATCACCATCTGCATCTTTGAGGTATCGGTTTTCTCGACTTCCATAATGCGTTCTTCGACATGGCGCAGGAACTCGGGCAGGTCCTTGATCACATCGAACTCTGTATTGATCGTGCGAACACGGAAAAACTCGTCATCTGTGTCCAGGCGATCGCTGTCGAGTGTTGTGTAATAGGACTTGATCTTGTCCTCGGCAAAACCCTTGCCATCGTCATTGACCGCATAAAGCACGGCACCAAACATCAGTGCCCGCTGGCTGACGCCCAACTTGTTGGCGATCCTGCGCAGGCGCGGCCGGGGGAAGGAGAGAGAGCGAAAGCCCATCGTGTCCTTGGACGGTGCGCGCAAATTCGCCATGAGTAGGTGAAGCGGTGCCGTAAAACTGGCGATCAGCCCGAACTTGAGGCGTTCACGCAGCGGCAATTTGCCGGTTTTCGGGATAACGCCGTGATGCGAGCTGAGGGAGCGCGTCAGCAGTGCTGAATCGGAGCCTTCCATCAGCGCATGCGACGACCGTACGAGAATCATCGCGGCGCGACCTTGCGCGTCCGCACCTCCGCGCCGCACAATCGCCTTGACGCGGAACAGCGGCAAATCCTTGGGTTCAAAGAGTTCCTGCCCCGGTTCAAACCAGCGGTCCGGTTCGGCGTCGAATTCGTCGACTTCCTCGATTGTGGTGATCGCTTCGAGCAGATGACGCGGCAGCGGCGCACCAGGAGTGGCGCCCTTGAACCCGTGCGTGAGCTGCGGCGCCAGCGTGACCATATTGCCGACGAAAGTAATAAGCCCTTCTTTGTCGTAACTCGTCTCGGAATAGGCTGTAAAATAGACCGTGTTTTGTGACTTGAATAAATACCACTGAAAATCGGTGAACAGGGCCTGCGGATTTTTACTAACCGCCGCCTGAGCCAGGCTGTGCATTTCTCCCGGATCGGCAGCGATGCTTGAAACCGAAAAACTTTTCACAATTTTGTCCTCAACTCTATTTGATACAATGCTAGCGGCCAAATAAACGCCTATCAAGCAAAGGATTCATCATTCAAAAAATGTCATTAACCCGTTGGCTGCAGTGTTCCATGATGTTTGCAGTGCGTAAACATTGTGTTCTCTTCTGAACTGATCCAGATCAATGGATTCGTGCACACAAACTGACTATGTTCACTATCAGGCCTGCGACGTTCCGGCACTGGCCAGCCTGCAAGCGTCCGGATAATGTCGCAGCCAACGTAGAAATCTGACTTTTGTATTGCGGCAGGAGATGGACCGGCAATGGATTATCGCGGCATTTTCGATGATGCGCTCGACGCCCTCAGGCAGGAAAAGCGCTATCGGGTTTTCGCCGATCTGGAGCGCCTCGCCGGGCGTTTCCCAACCGCAGTGTTTCGCGATGATGCTGATAACGCGCGTGAAATCACGATCTGGTGCTCGAACGACTATCTGGGCATGGGGCAGCATCCCGATGTCATCGCCGCCATGCAGGAGACAGCCGGTCGCCTCGGTGTCGGCGCAGGTGGCACGCGCAATATTTCGGGCACCAATCGCCCCCTCGTAAAACTGGAACGCTCCTTGGCTGACCTGCACCGCAAGGAAGCGGCGTTGGTTTTCACATCCGGCTTCGTCTCCAACGAGGCGGCAATTTCGACCATCGCCCGGCTGATCCCCGATTGCGTGATTCTGTCCGACCAGCTCAACCACGCCTCAATGATTGCCGGCGTGCGCCATTCAGGCATGCACAAACAGATTTTCCGTCACAATGACACCCAGCATCTGCGTGAACTGCTGACGGCTATCGGCAAATCGCGGCCGAAAATCATCGCGTTTGAGTCGGTTTACTCCATGGATGGGGATATTGCCCCGATCGAGGAGATCGCTGATCTGGCTGAAGAATTCGGTGCACTTACCTATATCGACGAGGTTCATGCCGTTGGCCTTTATGGCGAACGTGGTGGCGGCATTACCGATCGTGAGCAGCTGACCGGACGGATCGATATCATCGAGGGCACTCTGGCCAAGGGCTTTGGCACCATGGGCGGCTATATTGCCGCCAACAAGTCGATTGTCGACGCGGTGCGCTCCTATGCGCCCGAGTTCATTTTCACCACCGCTCTGCCCCCGGCTTTGTGCGCAGCGGCACACGCCTCAATTGAGCATCTGAAAGCTTCAAATGCCGAGCGCGTCGCGCAGCAACGCCAGGCGGCTAAAACCAAGCAGGTGCTGACCGATGCCGGCCTGCCGGTTATGCCGACCGAAACCCATATCGTGCCGCTGATCGTGGGCGATGCACGTTTGTGCAAGGCGGCCAGCGACATGCTGTTGGAAAAGCACAATATTTACATTCAGCCCATCAATTATCCCACGGTTCCCAAGGGCACCGAACGGCTGCGGATCACGCCGACGCCGCTGCATGATGACGCGATGATCGAAACTCTTCGTGACGCGCTTCTCAGTGTGTGGGAGGCGTTGGAACTGCGCAAAGACATTGATGTGTCGCAACTGACCGCGCGCAAACTCAATTCCGGTGATCTGACACTGCCAACCATCGGCGGCTAATTGCGCCCGTTCCGTTACGGAACAGGCGCTGTTATTCTCACCCTCGCCATTCGAGCGTTCTTCGGGCAATCGCTCCACCGGAGCGATTGTTTCCCCTCGAACTCTCATGGCCTTCTCCGCTAAAATCGCTCCACTGGAGCGATTTCTTCACGCTACCTCGCCATTCGAGCACAGCTCTCATGGCCTTCTCCGCTAAAATCGCTCCACCGGAGCGATTTCTTCACGCTACGAAGTCAATACGATTCGCATCAGATCGGCGGTGTTGCGGGCACCGAGTTTTTCCATCACCCGTGCCCGGTGCACCTCGATGGTGCGCGGACTGATGTTCAATTCCCGCCCGGCTTCCTTGTTCGACTGACCGTTGGTGATCAGTTGCAGGACTTCGCGTTCCCGTGGCGTGAGCTGGTTGAACCCCCGGATTTCAATGGGCCGGCGCCCGCCCTGAACCGCACCCAAATGTACATCACGCCGCAGCGCGTCGCGCACTGCCCGCACGAACCGTTCGGTATCAATAGGCTTGGTGATGACATCGGTCGCACCCGCTTTCATTGCCGCGACAGCCATGTCGACATCATGACGCTCGGCAAGAATAAATACCGGTGTACCGGTACGCTGCGCCTTTATTGTCTTGAGTGTCGACAGCGTTTCTGAACCGCCAACACTGATGTTCATGACAACCACATCGGGCCGGTGCCGGTCGAACGCGGAATTAATTCCATCCACATTCAGCGAGAAAGCTGTTTGAAATCCTTCCAGCCGAAACAATACGCTGAGTGACTCACACGTGCCGCCATCATCGTCGACAATATGTATGAGCCGGTCCCGGTTCAGATAGGAATGATAGTAGACCTCTTCGTTCATTTGTTCGCTCCGCTTGCGAAAAACAGGAATAGTCTTCATCCCCAGCCGCGCTCCGGGGTCAACCGAACGTGTTTTCCCAACCACGTACAATCCACCTCAGGTGAACCGCGCCCGCAGTTTGCGATAAGTGTTCCCGCGTGCCGAGCAGGAATACACCTAGGTTCGATCACCTACATATTAGGTATATTTGCCTAGTTGAGTTTGCAAGTCTTCTTTTTGCAAATCACAAGAAAAACGCCGCACTTGATAGCGCGGCGTCCGAAAGATTGTGATTGGTCTGTGTGTGTCGCGGCTATTTCTTTTTCAAAAGATCACGGATTTCGGTCAGCAGCACAACATCAGCTGCAGGCGCCGCGGGCTTGGCTTCTTCCTTTTTCTTCATCGAATTCATGCCCTTGACGACCAGGAACAATGCAAAGGCGATGATGACGAATTTGACAATTGCATTGATGAACAGGCCGATATTCATCGGACCGAGGACCAGGGTCGAAAAATCGATACCACCGATGATCAGGCCGATGATCGGCATAAAGATGTCGTCAACCAGAGAACTGACGATTGCACCGAATGCGGCACCGATAACGATACCGACGGCCAGATCGACCATATTACCCTTGAGGGCAAATTCCTTGAATTCCTTGAGCACCGCTTTTCCCCTTCAGATCAGTTTGCATTCCGGCGCTTCCGCCGCACCGGCTCTCACTATTCCGCCTTTTTGGCGGCCATGGCAATTGTGCAGCGGGTGTTTTCAAACGAACGATTGTTCGTGGTCTCCGGCATAAGGTCGCGAGACGCAGGTGATATGCACAACCTTTGATCTACACGGCCGAAAGTATTCAATGCCCGAATTACAGAGGGTTAACTGCTTATTTACCTTGTTTTTGCAATGTTCTGATTGAGTTTTCGCGACCCTCGCGAACGACCTGCCCGCTTAGTATTTGGACATGTTTTATGGCACGCGCCCAGCCTGTTGATGATTGGAACAAGACCGGCAGCGGGCGGAATGCCAATGAATGGCAGGCCCTGCGTGCCGATCTGGTCGACCTCCTTAATCAGGTCGAAGGGCAGGTTGCCCGGTCCGGACAGGCCCCGGCACCGCAACAATCCCAACAGTCACCTATTGACGGCGACAATCGCCGGCACGAGGCGCTGCAGTCTGTGACGCGCGCAATTGAGCGCTTTAACGACAAGGACGAGCGTTCCGACATTCGCGCCGCCATCGAGCAAATTCGTGGGCGTCAGCGCAACGAGGACCTCAACACCTCCCTGCGTGGACGGGCCCAGCGCCACCTTGATGAATATGCGGAAGCGGTTGGCAATATCACCGACCGGCTTGAGCGGATCGAAAGCGGCCTGCGTGGCCGTGAAACGTCAATGGACGGTCTGCGCGAGATTACCGGTCAGGTGGCCCAGCTCACCGGCGTCGTCGAATTGCTGGCCGGAGCCGTTGGAGAGACCGGGCAGGTCAAGCGGCTGGAATCACAAATTGCCGATGTGGCGCATCTGATTGCAGAGGGCCAGAGTGCGAAGGAACCTGACGGTCTGACCAGCCGGGTTGACGCGCTGGTTGATACCCTCGAACGCCTTACGCGTGACGATGGCGCGCTCGCAGCCAATCAGAAATTTGACGAAAAGTTCGAGAGCTTTTCAGCGGCGCATGACCGCAACATGAGCGCCATCGAACAAAGTGTCCGCAATATCTACGACCGGATCGATACAATTGAGCAGGGTTCCGGACTGGCGCCCGGCGAGGTTGACCGCTTGTTCGGCGAAATGTCCCGCATCAGCCAGGATACCGCTGATCTGCGCACCTTCCTGGAGAGTGGCCAGGACATTGGCGGCGCATCCGATGCGATTCTGTTGCGCATAGACGAACTGAACGCGCGTATTAGCGAAATCGGTGCCGGTGGTGGCAGTGTCGACGGACTGCAATCTGATCTCGCCGGCTTGCGCGAAACCATTGGCAAGACGTTCGACGCCGGATTTTCTTCTCTGGAAGACAAGGTCAGCGCCCTGCTGGACAGCAAGGTCAACGAGCTCGGCGAAAAGTTTGCCTCCGGCCCGGCCGAATTGTCGCTCAAGGAAATCGAGGCGCAGATCGGTAAACTTGTCGATCGCATGGATCAAACCGGATCGCAGATCAGTGAGTTGTCCGGCCTCTACAAGGAAAACGCCAGCGCCGCTTCCGGTGTCGACACCGATTCCCTGGCCGAAAAGATCGCCCGTCGCACTTCGGAAGAAGTTGTCCGGCAAACCGGCAAAGAACAAAAACTCGGCGAGAGTTCACTCAGTGCCATCGAAGGCCGGATATCCAAACTTATCAAAGCCAAGCATGCCCAGGCGGACTCAGATATGTCCGGTGTGCAGACCGGTATTCGCAAGGTTGACGACCGCCTCGCCCGTCTTGAGCGGACACTGAACGACAAGGGCGAGAAACCGACGGAGACGTCAGCGTCGACAGCCGCCGCTCCTGCCGAATCCGCCGTCGAAGATGCCGGGCCTCAGGCCGATACCGCAACGACGGCGGAAGTGCCGCAACCGGATTCCGCGTCAGCGACCACATCGGAATCGGAAGCTGACGAACAGTTCGCGCAGGTGCTGGCTCCAAAAGCCGAACAAACGACACCCCGTCCTGCCGATGATGCAGGCGACAGTGTGCGCGCAAGCACGGATGCGGATGCTCAGCCGAGTGCATCCGAACCTGAGCCGGTGGCCGCCAATGCGGATGAAATTGTAGCGTCGCCTGAACCACAACAGCTCTCCGGCGCATCCGAGGCCGACCGGATGGATGCCAATCCGCTTGATGATGCGCCTCTGTTCGACATGGGTTTTGTCACAATCGGCCAGAACGGCGAAAAGCCCCGCTATTTCGACGATCCCCCGATCGACACCTCTCACATTGCTCCAGCGGAAACGGCGGAAGCGGAGACCGGTGTCACCGCAGCGGAACCTGCGGCGCAAGCGTCCGTCTCGCCCGATTTCGACCCTGAAACCGTGGAACGGCCCGCCAAACCGCACTCAAGCTTTGAAGCCGAAGATGATGTAGCAGGCCCAGACGGCGCCGCCGCAAGCCGCAGCACGTTTATTGAAGCAGCGCGCCGCGCCGCCCAACGACACAATGAGCCTTTGGAGCCGCAATCAAAATCCCTAATCAAAGGGCTGTTAAGAAGCCTCAAACGCCGTGCTGATGAGAAGGCTGAGGCGGATGCTGACGTCCAGCCTGACCCGGCATCTGAACCGGTTGATAAAAAGGCAGCCGCTGCGGCTCGCAAGGCCGAAAAAGCAGCTGAAAAGCAGGCCAAGCGCGAGGAACGCGCTGCGGCAAAGCAGGCCAAAATCGACGCAAAGGCCGCAAAAAAAGCCGGTCTCAACATCGAACGTTCTGAGACCGTGGAGACTGAAGATCTTCACGCAGATCCCGAAGATGCAATTGCGCAGGACGCAGAGAAAGAAAGTTTCCTGTTGCGGCATCGCCGGACAATCCTTCTTGCCGCGACATTGGCGGCGGTCTGCATCCTGACCTACGATCTCATTTCCAAACGGCAGGCTGCGACGCAGCCCCCTGCGGAACCGGCTCCAGCCGCTGCGTCCATGCTCACCCCGGAAACACCGACTGAACCCATCGCGACGGATGCCACACCGACCGGCTCCATCGGCCCGACCTTGCAAAAGGCTGACGAACTAGCGCGCAACGTGCTTCAGGCGCCACCGGAGCTCATCGACAACACTTTGTTGATGGCCGAGCCCGAAGACAGCTTCGAAACCGGAGCCATCAAGCCCGATACCACACTCGATCCGGTGTCCCTTGAACCGCAGCTTCCGCCCGAGCAGGTTGGCCCGATGCTGCTGCGTCAGGCAGCCGTTGATGGCGACCCGCGCGCCCAGTTCGAAGTCGCCGCCATCTATTCAGAGGGCCAGGCCCTCGAGAAAGACCTTGCAAAGGCCGCCGAGTGGTATCGGTTCGCTGCTGAAAAAGGTTTTGCCCCAGCTGCCTTCCGTCTTGGCGGACTTTATGAAGCGGGCAAGGGTGTTGAGCGTGATCTCGACAAGGCCCGCCACTGGTATGAAAAAGCCGCAGAGGCGGGTAATCGCATGGCGATGCACAATCTCGCAGCGCTTTACGCTGGCGGTGAATTGGGCAACCAGGAATTTGGCAAAGCCAGCGAATGGTTTAGGAAAGCGGCCGAACTCGGCCTTGCCGATAGCCAGTTCAACCTGGGCATGCTCAACGCCCGTGGCCTCGGCATCCCGCAGGACATGGCTGAATCGTACAAATGGTTCTCGCTGGCTGCAGCCCGCGGTGATGAGGATGCCGCCAAAGCACGCGACGAGGTCGCCCGGTCCCTGGATGCGGCGACCGTTGACCGTCTGCACGGCGAAATATCCAGCTGGCAGCAAGGACAGATGGACATCAAGGCGAACTTCGCCCCCATCGGCACATGGTCGGAAGAATTCAATCCCGGGCAGGACATCGTGGATCGCGGCATCGTCGAAAAAGTTCAGATCGCTCTGAACCGCCTCGGCTACGATGTCGGTATCCCTGATGGGATCATGGGACCGCGCACGCGCGAGGCCATCAAGGATTTTGAACGCACGACCGGAATGACTGAGAGCGGCGCTGTGAACCCGCGCCTTCTCGCCGTTCTGGGAAGCCAACCTGTTTAGCGGCGGTCTTCACGCCACACGCCAGGTCTGACAGGCCGGCCCGGATTCGCGCCCAGGCGCATAAATAATGTGCCACTACCCGGCACGCTTCGCCGTCCGCGTTGACACGGACCGTAAGGCGCGCCTATTCGTGGCCAAGATCAACTCCGGCGCGAAAGCGTTTACGGCCTTGCAAATTTATCTGCCGATAGCCGAAATCTCGGTCAACCTGTTCTTCCTGATGGGAATGGGCGGCGCGGTCGGGTTCCTGTCCGGCCTGTTCGGCGTTGGTGGCGGCTTTCTTCTCACGCCCTTGCTGATTTTTACCGGCATCCCGGCCCCTGTTGCCGTCGCCTCAGTGACCGGCCAGGTGACCGCCGCATCCACGTCCGGTGCCTGGAGCTATTGGCGGCGTGCCGGTATTGATCTGCATCTGGCACTTTATCTTGTGCTGGCCGGTATTCTTGGCGCGTTTGGCGGCGTCATGGCGTTCTCCGCCTTGCGCGCCGTTGGCCAGCTCGATCTGGTGATCTCGATTTCCTATCTGGTGTTCCTCGGCTTGGTTGGCACCCTTATGCTCAATGAAGCCGTGCGTTCGCTGCTCAAGCGCCGCGCCGGTGTCATCAGCCGCGACAAGCTGCCGGGCAAACACAATTGGATACACGGGCTGCCCATGCGGGTGCGTTTCAAGCGGTCCAACCTCTATGTTTCGGTGTTGCCGGTGCTGGCCATCGGCGCAGCGATCGGCTTTCTGGGCGCGCTGTTGGGAATTGGCGGCGGCTTTATTCTGGTGCCGGCGTTGATCTATTTGCTGCGGGTGCCCGGTAATGTGGTTATCGGCACATCGCTGGTGCAGGTGCTGGCGATCATGGCAGCCTCCACAGTCCTGCACGCGGTCAACTCGCAAAGCGTTGATATCCTGCTTGCCTTCTGCCTGATGGTCGGTGGTGTCATCGGTGCGCAATTCGGGGCGTCGGCCGGCCAGTATCTGCGCGGCGACCAGTTGCGCGCCTTACTCGGCCTATTGGTGCTTCTGGTGGCGATTCGCTTTGCCTTCAGCCTTCTGGTGACGCCGGAAGATCCGTTCTCGACTGCAATCCTCGGTATTGGGGAGGATGTGCAATGAGGTGGCTGCGCACATGTTTAGTCGCACTGCTCACACTTGGCGTTACTGCGCCGGTGGGTGCGGAGCGTCTGGTCAGCGTTGTCTCGGACAAGGTGGTATCGATCGATTCCACCTTCTCGGGCGAAACAATGACCTTGTTTGGCAACATAGAGCCTGATCTCGATTCCGGTGACCATTATGTCGAAGGCCCCTTCGACGTCATCGTCGTGATCCAAGGGCCGGCGCAGGATCGCGTAACGCGCCGTAAAACGCGGCAACTGGGCGTCTGGCTCAATACCGAGCAACTGGCATTCAAAAGTATCCCGTCTTTTTTCTGGGTGCTGGCCAGCGACGAGTTGACCGACATCGCCTCCGATGAGCTGCTGACAATGGAAGGTATTCTGCCAGAGACCCGTCCGCAGCTCACCGTTGTACAAGGTAGCGGCGATCCGCAAACCTTTGGCACCGAACTGGTGCGGTTGATGACCGAAGCTGGGCTCTACGGCGTCGATCCACGCGGCGTGCATTTTCAGTCCGACACATTGTATTCAGCCCAGGTTGCGCTGCCGGCGGATGTGCCCAACGGCAATTTCCTGGCGCGGACATATCTGTTCAAGAACGGCGAGATCGCCTCCATGCGCGCTGAAGGCTTCTCTGTCCGCAAAACGGGGTTCGAGCAGTTTCTCAACCTGTCCGCCCGGCAATATCCCTGGGCCTACGGTTTTGCCTGCGTGATTGTGGCCATCTTCACAGGCTGGCTTGGCGGCGTCGTGTTCCGGCGCTAATCATAGGTCATGACTCGCATCATTTCATTGACGGCATTGGCAGGGCTGGCCCCGTTTGTTGCCGCCCTACTGGTGACTTTCCAACCAGGACTCTCGCCGCTCGATCCCGTCGTGTTCGAACGGGCGGTCATCGGCTATGGCGCACTGATCCTGTCGTTCCTCGGCGGTGTGCGTTGGGGCATCCGCATGCAGGGCGGCGCGGGAAGCGACCTGATCTTTTTCATAGGCATTGTGGGATCGGTGGCCGGGTTCTTCACCCTTTTGATGCCGTACACGTTCGGCCTTGTTACGCTGGCGATCGGTTTCGCGCTGCAAGGTGCCTGGGATGTGTGGTCCGGCGGGGTGCCCACCTTTTATGCGCGCATTCGCGGCATTTTGACCTGGCTGGTCTGCTTCGTCCTGCTCGCGATCCTGATTGTGCAGGCAGTTCTATAAAAAAAAGCGCCGGACGGCGCTTTTTTAATTTTGATTTGGTCACCTGCTAAAACTCGGCCCAGTCATCGTCCGCCGTTGCAGCGGTAGCTGTTGCAGCAGCGGCGGCACCACCACCACCGGATTTCCCGCCGAGATAGGTCCTCGCGGCAGTGACAACTTTTTCCTGCAAGGCTTTAACACCGGTTGTGGCACTGCCCGGCATGTTGCCGCCAGCTTCCACCTTAAACACTTCAACAATCCGGTCGAGTTCGTTGGCCTGCGCCTCGGTCTGTTCGATGGCGGCATTGGTTTCTTCGACCAGAGCCGCATTGTGCTGGGTCATTTCATCCAGCTGCCTGACCGCGGCATTGACCTCATCGATTGAAGAGGCCTGTTCCTTGCTCTGTTTGGCAATGCTTTCCATCAGCTCCGAGTTTTCGCGAACCGCGTCGAGCATGGATGTGAGTTTCTGCGCAGCTTCCGCGACCAGCTTGGAGCCGTCACCCACTTCTGTGGCCGACTGTTCGATGAGCTGCTTGACCTCGTTGGAGGCTTCAGCTGCCGACTGCGCCAGCCGCCGCACTTCCACGGCCACAACCGCAAAGCCCTTGCCCGCTTCTCCAGCCCGCGCTGCCTCGACAGATGCGTTCAGGGCAAGCAGGTTCGTCTGGAAGGCGATGTCGTCGATCATGCCGATGATGTTGGAGATCTTCTCCGACGATGAGGTGATCCGTTCCATGGCCTGATTGGCCTGCGTCATAACCTCGCCACCCTCTTCCGCCGTCCGGCTCACAGCCTGTGACTTGCCGCTGGCATCTTCGGCTTTCCTGGCGTTTTCCATCACCGTGGTCGCCAGCTGTTCGATGGATGCAGAGGTTTCCTCGATGGTGGCCGCCTGCTTGGTTGTCCGCTCGCTCAAATCGTTGGCACCGGTCAGGATCTCGCTGGTAGCTGTCTTGAGACCGCGTGAGGTGTCGCGCAGCTGGCCGATCACCTCGCCCAGCTTGTCCGCCATCATGTTGGTATCGTTCTTGAGCTTGTCGAATGCACCCCGGTAGTCGCCCTCGACACGCATTGTCAGATCCATCGCTGCCAGGGCGCTTAGCACCTTGCCGGTTTCCCCCACACCCCGGTCGACCGTCTCAACCAGATCGTTGACACTGCCTGCGAGCGCATTGAGTTCGGCATCTGGGAACTCCGCTTCGACCCGTTTCGAAAAGTCGCCAGCAACGGCTGCATCCACCACCTCGCCAAAGGCCTGCTGAAGCTCCTGCATCATCGCTGTGCGTTCCACACGCCGCTTCTCGCTTGCAGCCTTCTCTTCGTCCGTCATGGCGGCAACGCGGATGCCGTTCTCCCTGAAGACCTGCACCGCCCGCGCCATGTCGCCCAGTTCATCACGGCGTGTGTCGCCCGTGATGGTCACATCATTGTTGCCTGTCGCAAGTGTTCTCATTACATGCGCCAGCGACTGTATCGGTCCACTCACACGCCGCGCGAGCAGCATGCCAACAGCTGCTGCAAGAACAATGGAACCCATAATGCTGATGATCGCGCTTTGGCCGACTGCATCTGCGCCGGCCAGAAGTTCCGATTCTGATTTTTGCGCCACAACGGACCATTTCTGACCAAGAAACTCGAGCGGCGCTGCTACGGCGACGATCGATTGACCGTTTTCTTCAAATGTCAGTCGGGTGGTCCCGCCCTCACTGGCAGCCATCGCCTCTGCCATGCCGGGCACGACATCTACAAGTGCCGTTTGCATCTCGGATAGCGGTTTGTCGTTAAGGACCAGGCCCTCAGGGTTCGCCAGAAAGGTTTGACCGGAATCGCCTAATCCTTCACGTGGCTGCAGTATGGCGTTGAAGAACGAAGCATCCAAACGGATAACGGCAACGCCTTTTTGGGTGCTCACGCCCAGCCCCATACCACTGCTTTCAGAGGTTGCGTTTCGCGCAATGAAGATTGCCGGTTCACCGTTATTTGCAGCGTAGCTCGCAAACTGCGTTGCTAATACGAGCTCAGGCTGCTCCGGGTCCATCGCGGCAACAACTTGTGCCAGCCCGGACTCCTTCAGATCTCCCGCGCCCAGATCTTCAAGGAAGTCACCCGATTTTGTGACCGAATAGAGAACGAAGCCGTCAGTATTGACGAAGTATATGTCGCCGTAGCCGCCATTTCGCCAAATGGGCAATATGGCGCCATGCATGGCGCTATGCCGATAGGCATACATTGTTTTATTTTCCGAACCGTCATTTGAGGCTCGTTCAGCCAGCGTTGATCCTTCAGGACCGAAAAAGGCTTTCACGGCCGGAATGTCGGATGTTGTCTGGTCTGCAATCGCACTCATTTCCGAAACGACAATGCCAGCACTCTGACTGGCAGCAACGCTCTCCAGATCGCTGAGCACGTTGGCAAGGCGTGACCGCAATAGGTCGGCGCGCGCCGTCGCCAGAACCTGTAATTCCTTAAGGCCGGCGACATGCAGACTGTCACGCGATGTGATGTAATTGGAAATCCCTACGACTGAGGCACACAGGACGGCAAGGCCGATCATCATGGCAGGTAAGGTGACCGACAATCCGCGCCATTTTGTATTGTCTGCTTCTTGGGTGGAGTTAGCGATATCGTCGGGCACGACTGAGATCCTTTGATTCTCGCGGGCGCCCGATCGAGTTTCCGGCAGCCTCATAAGAAAAGTACCCAGTTTGTCTTAAATGATAGTTATGGATCTGGCGCTCGCCCGAAGTCACAACGACCTAAACATCGCTGCGGCATTTAGTGTCCTGCTGCTAAGGAAAGAATGTGCGGAAACGGTATGCAAACCAACCTGTCCGCTTCAATTACGGCAATATGGGCCGTACCAAGTCGCCCACTATTGCAAATAACCAAAGTCCCCCCGGCGAGAAAGCCTCCTCCGCCACTTCTTATAAGCAGTCCGCGGAACTACGACACCAAAGACTGGGATGAGTTTATGCCGAATGCATCACAGAAATCGGCAGTCCCAGACCGCTTGTCAGAGGCAATATTTCGCCAATGCCAACGAGATTTCCGGGAGTTAAAAAGTTACCGTCTTGGGACGAAAAATAAGTGCAATCAAGTACTTAATGCTGGCGGAGAGAGAGGGATTCGAACCCTCGGAACGCTTGCGCGCTCAACGGTTTTCGAGACCGCCCCGTTCGACCACTCCGGCACCTCTCCGTGCAATGGCTCATAAAGGGACTTTCACCCCGTGTCGAACAAGCGGGCTGCTTATGGCATAGGGTCTTTTGACCTGCAACACCTCAATTTCATCGCAGCAAACGTTCGGCAATGCGTATCGGTCTGTTCATGTCCGGAGCGATCACAGGTTGGTGACTGCCATCTTCATGCCAGAGACGATGGATTAGTCTTTGAGCGATACCCGAACAGGGACCAAACCCCAAGGAGGTGGCTATGACTTTTACGCGCAGGACAGCACTTCGCTACGGTGCAGCCGGGATGACCGGGCTGGCGCTTGCACCCGCCGGAGCGCTTCGCGCCGCAGCACAGGACATGATGCTTGAGGGCGACAAGATCATGGCGGGGAACGGCGATATCACCGTGCATCCGGTCAGCCATGCCAGCGTGGCGCTGTCCGGCGGCGGCAAGATCATCTATGCCGACCCTGTCGGTGAACCGGCCATGTATGAGAGCCTGCCCAAGCCGGACCTGATCCTTATCACCCATGAACATGGGGATCATTACAATTCCGATACGCTTGCAGCGCTTACGGGCGATAACACGTCGATCCTCACCAATCCGGCTGTCTACGACATGCTGCCCGCCGATCTCAAAGCCAAAGCCGCGGCCATCGGCAATGGCGAGAACGCCATGCCCGCCGATACCGATATTGCCGCCATACCGGCCTACAATACGACCGCCGACCGGCTGCAATATCACCCCGAAGGCCGGGACAATGGCTATATCGTCACCCTTGCCGGTGCCCGCATCTACATTGCCGGCGACACCGAAGACATTCCCGAAATGCGGGCGCTGGAGGGCATCGACATCGCCTTCGTGCCGATGAACCTGCCCTACACCATGTCTGTGGAACAGGCGGCGGATGGCGTGCTCGCCTTTGCACCGAAGGTGATCTACCCCTATCACTACCGTGGCAGCGACCTGGATCAGTTCAAATCACTGGTCGATGCGGGGGGTAAATCCATCGAGGTGAAGTTCGGTGACTGGTACGCCTAATCCGCAACCAAAACGCCTGCGAAACACTTGACTTCAGGCGGTTTTGCCAGCATAACCCGCCCCGGAATGCGTACCGGTCCACCGGTGCGCGTCTTTCTGTTTGAAAATGCTGCTAGAGGCCGCCTGCCGGGAACCCGGCAAACGCCAAAGTCTACGGGATGAATTGAGGCAATGCCCGTAGCGCCACATAGCGCGTGATACAAGGGACCGGCCCCGGGGCCGGCGAAAGAAATGTTCGCAGTTATCAAAACTGGCGGCAAACAGTATAAAGTTGCCGCTGACGATGTGATCAAGGTCGAAAAACTTGAGGGTGAAGCCGGCGATACGGTGACCTTTGAGAACGTGCTGATGGTCGGCAATGGCGGTGATGTTACCGTTGGCGCCCCGCTGGTTGATGGCGCACTGGTTGCCGCCGAACTGGTCGAAACCAAGAAGCAGAAGACGGTCATCATCTTCAAAAAGAACCGCCGCCACGGCTATCGCCGTCGTAACGGGCATCGTCAGCTTCTGTCGACCGTCAAGATCACCGAGATCCTGACCGGCGGCAAAAAGCCCTCCGCCAAGAAGGCAGCAGCCCCCAAGGCCGCGCCCAAGGAAGAGGTAAAGGACAAGCCGGCAGCAAAGGCCGCGCCGAAGAAGCCGGCAGCCAAAGCCGCAGAGGCCAAGGCCGCGCCCGCCGAAAAGAAAGCCGCACCGGCTGAGAAAAAGGCGGCACCGAAAAAAGCCGCAGCCCCCAAGGCTGCTGCAGCCAAGAAACCCGCTGCCAAAAAGCCGGCAGCAAAAGCCGCGGCAAAGCCCAAGGCTGAGAAGAAGTAAGGAGACGACACGATGGCACATAAAAAAGCAGGCGGTTCGTCCCGCAATGGTCGCGATACAGCTGGGCGCCGTCTCGGCGTCAAGAAGTTCGGTGGCGAATCCGTGATCGCCGGCAACATTCTCGTGCGTCAGCGCGGCACCAAGTGGCACCCGGGCACCGGCGTTGGCCTTGGTAAGGACCATACTATTTTCGCACTTGTCGACGGCACCGTATCCTTTGCCACCCGCGCGGGCGGCAAAACCTTCGTATCCGTCGAACCGGCGAAAGCCGCAGAATAGACCGGTAAGGACCTGACACACCCTGCCGGAGACACGCTCCCCGGCAAAGTTTCAGGGCCAAACGCCAAGATTCTCAAGGGGAGCCCCAAAAGGCTCCCCTTTTATTTTGCGCGCCGCAGAGGGGACCTCGCCCATATACCGGCGCGCAGTGACGAGGATGTTTGCCATGGCCGATTTCAGTTTTGTGAGCCGTTTGCCCGAAACCATCACGACCGAACGCCTGGTTCTGCGCGCACCGAACCATGATCATGTGGCAGCCATGGCACGGCTGGCCAACAGCAAGGACATCTACAAGTGGCTGTCGCGGCTGCCGCATCCCTACACAAAGGACGATGCCATCGATTTCATCGACAATTTGGCGCGCTCAGAGGATGAGCATGCCTATGCCATTGAAACGCGCGATGGCGATTTCATCGGCACTGTTGGCCTGCATCCCATGCATGATGAGATCGAAATCGGCTACTGGGTGGGTGAACCCTATTGGGGTGAAGGCTATGCCAGTGAAGCGACGCGGGCCCTTGCCGATGCGGCAGAAGCCGCTGGTTGCGCCGATTTGCGCGCGAGCGCTCAATCAGCCAATATCGCCTCCCTGCGCGTGCTGGAAAAGTGTGGGTTTGTGAAAACCCATGAACAGACCGGCGATTGCGGGCCGCACAAAGGCGTTGCCATCACATATCTGAGACGGGAGCGATCGGCATGAGCATTCGTATCGCGACTGAACGGCTGATCCTCAGACCCTTGCGCCAGAATGATGCCGGACCGCTCGCCCGGGGAGTTGGCAATATCAATGTCGCCCGGACCCTTAATCCGGTGCCCCATCCCTATACAGAGGAAATGGCGCGCAGTTGGATCGCTTCGCTTCCCGCAAACACACCGGCACAGGTCAACTTCGGTATCGAACTGCCCGGCGCGGGTTTGATCGGCGACATCGGCCTGGAAAACGAACTGGGATTCTGGATCGCCGAACCGTTCTGGGGCAACGGCTATGTCACCGAAGCCGCGATTGCGGTGCTGCGCTGGCATTTTACCGGCACCGATGCACGCAGTGTGCCCAGCGCCGCACATATCGACAATCCGGCCTCAATGGCCGTGCAGGCAAAGCTCGGTTTCGTGGAATGTGGCCATAAGACAGTCTATTCGGCCGGCCGCGGCTGCGATGTTGAACACATTGAGACCATACTCACGCGCGACGCCTTCCATAAGAAGGGATATCTATCATGACACCGTTTTTGCTGACCGACCGATTGCGTCTCAGGCAACCCGGCATTGGGGATGCCGCCCGCATGGCAGAATTTCTTGGAAATTTCGCCGTGTCGGGCAACCTCGCCCGTGTGCCGCATCCCTATACGCTACAGCACGCCGAGGACTGGCTGGGCACGTGGCGAGCCGGTGCGCGCCCGGAGAATGCCCGGTTCGTTATCGAACTGCCGGGTGAGGGCGCCATCGGCCAGATCGGCATGCATGCGCGTGACGGTCAGGCCGTGATCGGTTATTGGCTGGGTGAGCCTTATTGGGGTCAGGGCTATATGACCGAAGCTATGGATACGGTCATTGGCTGGTATTTTTCCGCCTCAGGCGCCGATCAACTGATCTCCGGCGTTTTCCATTTCAACATGGCCTCTCTTGCCATTCAGCAAAAACTGGGCTTTGTCGAGACCGGGCGGTCGCGGGTCTATTGCCAGGCACGCGGCGAGACGCTTGAACATATCGATACTGAGCTGACCCGCGAGGCATTTGACGTGCACGCGGCCCGGCAGACGGTCAACAAAAAGCTGGCGTAATGAAGTTTCTCGATCAGGCCAAGGTCTACATCAAAAGCGGCAATGGCGGCGCCGGGGCGGTTTCGTTCCGGCGTGAGAAATATGTCGAATTCGGCGGTCCCGACGGTGGCAGTGGTGGCCGTGGCGGCGATGTAATTGCCGAATGCGTCGACGGGCTCAACACGCTGATCGATTACCGCTATCAGCAGCACTATAAAGCCAGCACCGGCGTGCACGGCATGGGCCAGAACCGCACGGGTGCCGATGGCGAGGACGTGACACTCAAAGTGCCTGCCGGCACACAGATCTTTGAAGAAGACAACGAAACCCTGATCGCCGATTTCACCGAGGTCGGGCAAAAGGTCACGCTGCTGGCCGGTGGCAATGGCGGCTTCGGCAACGCCCATTTCAAGACATCCAAAAATCAGGCACCGCGCCACGCCAATCCCGGCCTTGAAGGCACGGAAAAGTGGGTGTGGCTGCGGTTGAAACTGATCGCGGATGCCGGGCTTGTGGGCCTGCCCAATGCCGGTAAATCCACCTTTCTGGCCGCGACAACCGCCGCCAAGCCGAAAATTGCCGACTATCCGTTTACGACGCTGCATCCTGGCCTCGGAGTGGTGAAAATCGGCGGCCATGATTTCGTGCTCGCCGATATTCCCGGCCTCATTGCCGGTGCCCATGATGGCGCAGGAATTGGTGACCGGTTTCTCGGACATATCGAGCGTTGCGGCGTGCTGGTGCATCTGGTCGATGGCACTGAAGAAGATGTCGCCGCCGCCTACAAAACCATCCGCACCGAGCTTGATGCCTATGGGCACGGGCTTGCCGACAAGACAGAACTGGTGGCGCTCAATAAAATTGATGCGCTTGATGAGGGCGCACGGGAAGAGAAACTCAAAACGCTCGAAAAACTGAGCGGCAATATGGTCTTTCCCATTTCCGGTGTCAGCGGTGATGGCGTCGACATGCTTCTTTATGCGGTGACCCGGGAAATCGAAAAAGCGCGTGTTGAAGCCAAAGAGGAAGAGGCGCCTACAGAGTCCGAGGCGTGGACACCGCTATGACCGGGCAGTCTCCCCTCGCCGGTTACGACCGGCTCATCATCAAGATCGGATCGGCATTGCTCGTTGATGGCCGAAGCGGAACCTTGCGCGCCGATTGGCTCAAAAGCCTTGCCGCCGACATTGCCGCATTGAAGGCTGAAGGGCATGAGATCGTCATCGTGTCATCCGGCTCGATTTCTCTTGGCCGCCGCATTCTCGGCCTTGATGCCAAGACCCTGCCGCTTGACCAGATCCAGGCTGCCGCCAGTGTGGGGCAGATTGCCCTCAGCCAGGCCTGGCGCGATGTGCTGGCCGAGCATTACGTCACCACAGGCCAGATTCTGTTAACGCCGAATATCACCGAGGAACGGCGGCATTACCTCAATGCCCGTACAACCATCTCGACCCTGCTGGCGCTGGGCGCGGTACCGATCATCAATGAGAATGACAGCGTCGCGACGGCGGAAATCCGCTATGGCGACAATGACCGGCTGAGCGCACGGGTCGCTGCCATGGTTAGCGCCGATTGCCTTATCATCCTGTCGGACGTTGACGGGCTTTACACAGCCGCCCCCGAACGCGATCCGAATGCTGAGCATATCGGCCGGGTCAAAGCCATCACCCCCGAGATCGAGGCCATGGCCGGCGGCGCGGCCAGCCACCTGTCGCGCGGCGGCATGGTCACCAAGATCGAGGCCGGCAAGATCGCAACCCAGTCCGGCACAGCCATGATCATTGCCAAAGGCACCGAAACCCATCCGCTCAGAGCCCTGGCGGACGGCGCGCAGCACACCTTGTTTGCCGCCAAGCAAAGCCCTGCCGCAGCACGCAAGCGCTGGATCCTTGGCACGCTCGAAGTTGCCGGCACCATCCACGTCGATGATGGCGCGGCAAAGGCTTTGAGCAATGGCAACAGCCTGCTACCCATTGGTGTCACCCGCGTTTCGGGAGACTTTTCACGCGGCGATGCGGTGTCTATTGTCACAAATGCCGGACGGGAAATCGCGCGCGGTCTTGCCGGGATGAATGCGGAGGACGCCAACCTCGCCAAAGGCAAGAAAAGCCAGGCGATCATCGGCATGTTCGGCGCTGAAAACCGGACGGAACTGGTGCATGCCGATAATCTGGTTCTGCTGCACGCCGGAACCGGGGAGGAATAATATGTCTGCCTTGCAGGAAACCGAAGTGACAACCGATGTCGCAGCTGTGATGGCCGAGGTGGGCCGAAACGCCCGCGCGGCATCGAACATCCTGGCGACGGCCACCACGGACCAAAAAAATGCCGCGCTTATCGCCGCCGCCGAAGCTCTCAAAACAGCAATGCCTGATATTTTGTCGGCAAACGCGCGCGATATGGCCGCGGCGAAGGAAAACGGTATCACCGGTGCGTTTCTAGACCGGCTGGAACTGAACGCGGATCGTGTCGCCTCGATGATCGCGGGCCTTCACGCCATCGCCGATCTGCCCGATCCTGTCGGCACAACTATTGCCGAATGGGATGTCCCATCGGGCCTGCATATCGAGCGGGTGCGCACACCTTTGGGCGTCATCGGAATCATTTTTGAAAGCCGTCCCAATGTGACCGCCGATGCCGGGGCGCTCTGCCTCAAGGCAGGCAACGCCGCAATCCTTCGGGGCGGTTCGGACAGCTTTCATTCTTCGCGCGCCATTCACGCCTGTCTGGTCACTGGGCTGAATTCAGCCGGGCTACCCGAACACGCCATCCAGATCGTCCCGACAACCGACCGTGCGGCGGTGGGCGAAATGCTCAAAGGCCTCGACACCAATATCGATGTGATCGTCCCCCGGGGCGGCGCTGGTCTTGTGGCACGGGTGCAGGCAGAAGCGCGGGTACCGGTTTTCGCGCACCTTGAGGGGCTCTGCCATCTTTACATCGACAAATCCGCCAAGCTGGAGATGGCGGTGGAGATCGCGGTCAATTCCAAGATGCGGCGCACCGGCATTTGCGGCGCGGCGGAGACGCTGCTCATCCACAGCGACATCGTTGACACCCATCTCGGCCCCATTGTCGAAGCGTTGCAGGCGGCCGGATGCGAAGTGCGCGGCGATGAGACCGTGCTGGCACAGATTGCTGACGTCAAGCTCGCCAATGATCTCGATTGGAACACGGAATATCTCGACGCGATTATCGCGGTGAAAATTGTTGATGACGCCGATGCGGCCATCGATCACATCGCAGCGCATTCCTCGCATCACACCGAGGCCATCGTCGCCGAGGATCAGGCGGTGGTTGAGAAATTCTTCGCCCGCATCGACAGTGCGATCCTGCTGCACAATGCCTCGACCCAGTTCGCCGATGGCGGCGAATTCGGCATGGGTGCGGAGATCGGCATCGCAACCGGCAAGATGCATGCCCGCGGCCCTGTCGGGGTCGAACAGCTCACCAGTTTCAAATATCTGGTGCGCGGCACAGGACAGACACGCCCCTGATGAGAGAGACTTATCCCCCCGACATCACAGCCCTGCCGGTCTCGGCGCCCGGCATGCGTATCGGCCTGTTCGGGGGCAGTTTCAACCCGCCGCACCTGGGGCACAGGCTGGTGTCGCGGCAGGTGCGCAAACGTCTCGGTCTGGACGCTGTCTGGTGGCTGGTCTCGCCGGGCAACCCGCTCAAGGATACAAGCCACCTTGCCCCGCTTGAAGAGCGGGTTGCGGCGGCGCGGGCACTGACAACGCTGCCAAATGTCCATGTCACCGGATTCGAAGCCGCACACGGATTCCGCTACAGTTACGATACTATCCGCTATCTCAAATCCACCCTGCCGGGGCGCAAGCTCGTTTGGATCATGGGCGCCGACAATCTGGCCGATTTCGACAAATGGGAGCACTGGGCTGACATCATTGAGATGATCCCCATGTGCGTTTATGTGCGGCCCGGTTCGTCCCGGCGCGCGCCTTTTTCCAAGGCAGCGCTCAGATTTGCCAAATACCGGATCGATGAAAGCGATGCGCGCCTGTTACCTGGTCTTGAGGCCCCGGCATGGGTCTATCTGAACGGCGTCAGGTCAGCCTTGTCATCTTCCGCAATCCGGGCTGCGAAGGCCGGCAATCAACCTTAATTCACCTGATCCCTTGCAACACAAGCGTCATGAACGCATATTAGTATCGTGTAACGGGACCGCCTTTATTGGGAATCAAAAATCATTTCCACCGCAACAGCCAGTACCGCTTTCAAAAAAGGACAGATCGACAACGCATGACCAATGGGTATCGCCCCTTGGCGACGGGTGTTTATTGATGTCGCCAGTAACCGAACGCCGGAACCGCAAGAAACCGGCCCCAAAACCGCAACTCACCTTGCTCGATACCGTGCTCACTTCGCTTGAGGACGCCAAGGCCGAGAACACCGTCAGCATCGATATTGCCGGCAAATCGTCCCTCTCCGATCATATGATCGTCACCTCGGGTCGGTCGCATCGTCATGTTGGCGCGGTCGCCGACCAGTTGGCGCGGGCGCTGAAAGATGCCGGGTTCGACAAGCCACGGGTCGAGGGCCTGCCGCATTGCGACTGGGTCCTGGTCGATACGGGCGATGTCATCGTTCATATCTTCCGCCCCGAAGTGCGCGAGTTCTACAATATCGAGAAGATGTGGGCCGCAGACTTTTCGTCCGACCTGCACTAACTGCGGATGAAGATCGGCATTATCGCCGTCGGCCGGATGAAAAACGGCCCCGAGCGTGAGCTTGTTGCACGCTATCTCGACCGTGCATTAGCTGGTGGGCGGCAAATCGGATTGACGGGCTTTTCTGTCACTGAACTTGCCGAATCCCGTGCCGGCAATCCTGAAACCCGTAAATCAGAAGAAGCAAAGGCCATCCTCGCCGCCCTGCCGGATGGCGCTATTGCCATCGCGCTCGACGAGCGCGGCAAGGCCACCGATTCCGAGGCGTTTGCCGCCAATATTGGCGACTGGCGCGACAACGGCAAACACGACCTGTTTTTCATCATTGGTGGCGCTGATGGGCTTGCAGCCGAGATTCGCCAGCGCGCCGATCGAACAATCGCCTTTTCGCCGCTCACATGGCCGCACCAGATCGTGCGTATCCTCTTGGCCGAGCAGGTTTACCGGGCAACAACCATATTGTCCGGTCACCCCTATCACCGCAGCTGAAACGCGCAGCCTTTCACAAAGGTGCCACCATCCTGTGTTCGCTGACGCGAAGGTGAGTACATTTGTCGAAAACCGGGCGAATCGCCGTTTTCTTCAGGGTTTTTACCTGCTCAAAAAGTGCTATCCACGTTCGGTGCACAATTGGACATCTGATTCGTCCAGGGAGGAAGTTTCCCGGTTATGCCGGTCACAAGGTCCAGCATTGCCCGTTGGTTTGCGGGCGCGGTCGCTCTGATCGCGCTCGGCTTTGCTGTTGTGGCCATGGCGCAGGAAACCGGATCGATCCCACCGGCTGAGACGAGCGTCGATGCCGCTCGCGCCGAATTGGAAGTCATCCAGTCCTCGATCAATCTCAGCGAAGCCCGGGCCGAAAAACTGCGCGATGAAATCGCGGCGCTTGAGGGCGACCGTGCCGCACAAAACGCCGCCCTGATCGCAGCCGGTCAGCGTGTCAAACTGGCCGAGATCGAAGTCAACGCTGCAGAGGAGCGGTTAGCCGGACTATTGTCGGAGCGCGATACTATCCGCACCCGGCTCGATGGCGCCAAAAGCCAGACCGGTGGCGTGCTGGCTGCCCTGCAACGCCTCGGCAAAACGCCGCCGCCCGCTGTGCTCGTCTCCCCTGGTGATGCATTGGGCTCCGCCCGCAGTGCCGGTCTGATGGCCGCGATCCTGCCGCAGTTGCGCGACCGCAGCGAAGTCATTGCCAGGGATTTGACGCGCCTCGAGACGGTGCGCGAACAGGCGCGGCGGGAAGAAGAAGAATTGCGCACCAATCTCAACGGATTGTTTGAGGAGCAGTTGCGTATTGCAACCCTGATCGAGGCCAGAAAGCGTGGGCGCGATCGTGTGACCGCCGATCTTGCTGCCGAAGAGGCGCAAACTGCCGCCCTCAGTGGTCAGGCCGCAGACCTAAGCGAACGTATCAAGACATTGACCGCCCCAACCGATCCCGAGACCTTTTTGAACGGCGCCGGTGAGGTCGATGCCGAGGCCGTGCGCGTCGCCCTGGCGAAAGCCGACCGCACGGCACCGGCGGTGCCCTTCGAGACAGCGCGGGGCTTTTTGCCTTTGCCTGCCGCCGGGGTCCGGATCAACCGGTTCGGCGGTGAAGACGGCTTTGGCGGCAAAAGCGATGGCGTATCGATTGTGACCCGAGCCGAGGCCCGGGTGGTCGCCCCCGCTGATGGCTGGGTCATGTATAAGGGCCCTTACCTCAATTACGGCCAAATCGTCATTATCAATGCCGGTCAGGGATATTCCATCCTGCTGGCCGGGCTCGATACCACCAATGTGGAACTGGGCCAATTCGTCATGATGGGAGAGCCGATCGGTGTCATGGGCACGCGGACGTCGGGGCTGGCGCTTGCAACGAGCGCTGGCGTTGCGCGCCCAACGCTCTATATTGAACTCAGACACGAGGATGAACCCCTCAATCCGGACGATTGGTGGGCACAACAAAATACTCAGAACCGGAGTGGATAGCTCGAATATGCGATTTTTCTCACTACGTACGGCGGTCTTGGCCGCAGGATTTGCCGGCGCTTTTGTGCTTGGCGCCGCCATTGCGCAAGAGGCTGCTGACGACACGGAACCGCTGCCGCAAACCCGGACCACTGACGAGATCTATTCCGATCTCAATCTGTTTGGTGAAGTCTTCGACCGTATCCGGGCCGAATATGTCGATCCGCCCGATGAGCGTGAGCTGATCCGGGCCGCGATCCAGGGCATGTTGACCTCGCTCGATCCGCATTCGGGCTATCTCGACCCCATCAATTATGACGAAGTGCGCGAAGATACATCCGGTGAGTTTGGTGGTCTTGGCGTCGAAATCACCATGGAAGAAGGCGTGGTCAAAGTCGTCTCACCGATTGATGACACGCCCGCCGCCCGCGCCGGTATTCTGGCCAATGATTATATCGTCGAACTGGATGGCCAGCAGGTCTACGGCATGACGCTGGATGAGGCGGCGGAGATCATGAAAGGCGAGATCGGCACGACGATCAACATCACCGTGGTGCGCGAGGGACTGGATGAGCCACTTGAATTCGAACTGACCCGCGATGTCATTGCGCTGCGCGCCGTACGCTGGGTGTTTGAACGCGAGGTCGGCGTCATGCGCCTCGCCCGTTTCACCGAACAGGCCTATACCGGCATCGAAAAATCGATCCGCGAAATGTTCGAGGAACTCGATGGAGAAGCTCCCAAGGGTATCATTCTCGACCTCAGGAACAATCCCGGTGGCCTCGTCGATCAGTCCGTCTATGTGGCCGATGCGTTTCTCGACAAGGGCAGCGTGGTGCTCACCCGTGGCCGCTCCGAGGAGGAAAGCGCACGCTATGATGCCAAGCCCGACGATCTCGACCGCAAGATTGCTGATATCCCGCTGATCGTTCTGGTCAATGGCGGCACCGCTTCAGCAGCGGAAATCGTTGCCGGTGCCCTGCAGGATCACAAGCGGGCCACCATTGTGGGCACCCGCTCGTTCGGCAAGGGCTCCGTACAATCGATCATCGGTTTGGGGCGCACTGGCGGTGCTATGCGGCTGACGACGGCGCGTTATTACACACCCAACAACCGCTCCATTCAGGCGGCCGGTATTTATCCGGACATCGAAGTGTTCCAGGATGTGCCTGAAGAATTCCGGGGGCGTGACGAGATCGTCGGTGAAGCTGCATTGCCCGGGCAGATCGGCGGTGGCACCGAGGAAGAGGCCACAACCGGCTCCTCCGTCTATGTTCCTGCCGACCGGACCGAGGATACGCAGCTCAATTACGCCATCGATCTCATTCTGGGCGAGAAGACCGATCCGGCCTTCCCGCCGAAACCGGATATGTGATCCATGATATAAGGCGGCATGTGGCGGGCTGATTCGTCTGCCGCATTGCCAATGTTGCGGAACCTGGCCCATGGCCGATGAGCTCAGCGCCCCTCTGGGGCGCAAGAAGAAGCGCAAGGAGCGCCCCCAAAGAGAATCCCGGTTCCGGCTGGGTGCTTTGCCGATTGCCCGAATTCTGTTCGGGCTGATTGGCATTATCCTGATTGTCGTTATTGGCCGGATCATTCTGGTCGACGACCCTGAAGGTGGCCGGCCTGTGACCGAAATGTCGATTTCGTCTGCCCGGGCCACCAATGAGGTGGCCGCAGACGTTGTGACCGAGCCGATCCAGGGGGTCACACCCGGATCTGCCGACCCTGATAGCAATGCCCAGTCCACCGATAGCAGTATCATCGTTATCGATGACACGCTGCCCGAGTTCAATGACGAACCGGAACTGGGCATTGCGGCCCTGACCGAGTTCGGTGTCGACCCTGACCTCATTGAGGAAACCCAGAACGGACCCATTCCGCGCGTTTCCACTGACGGCCGCACCCCGTTCGAAACCTACGCCCGCGCATCGATTACCCCTGCCACCGCCAACGGCAAAGCGCTCATCGCTATTGTTGTGACCGGCATGGGGTTGAGCGAGGGGGGCACGCTGGAGGCCATCGAGAAGCTGCCCGACAATGTCACGCTCGCCTTCGCGCCATATGGCCGGTCGCTGCAACGCACCGCCGGCGTCGCGCGGGCTGGTGGGCATGAATTGCTTCTCGAAGTGCCGCTGGAGCCATTCGATTATCCCGACAACGATCCCGGCCCGCAGACGCTGCTGACCGGCCAGCCGCCGCGCGCCAATCTCGACAGGCTGTTCTGGCTGCTGGCGCGGCTGGGCGGTTATACCGGGCTGATCAATCATATGGGCGCGCGTTTCACTGCCTCTTCGGCTGATTTCACCCCGGTCATGGAGGAGTTAGGAACGCGGGGACTGGGCTATATAGACGACGGGTCATCGAACCGCTCGCTTGCCGCCAACCTGGCGCAAAATAACCGGGTGCCGTTCGCGCGCGGCAACAGCCAGATCGATCTCAATCCCTCCCGCGCCGCAATTATGGCGGAACTGGAAGCGCTTGAGGTACGTGCCGCACAGAATGGTAGCGCCATCGGCATTGCAACAGCGCTGCCGGTGACCATACAGACCATTGCCGACTGGGCGCGGGCGCTTGATGAAGAGAGCACTCTGCTGGTACCCATCAGTGCTCTGATGACCAAACCCTGATCGGATGCCCGTATGACGACCAAAGCCAAAGGACCGGACCGCGATGCCATGCCCTATCGCGACTGCGCCGGCATTGTTGTGTTCAATCGCAGGGGTGAAGTGTTTCTGGGGCAGAGGCGACCGGACAAGAGCGGCGCCACCGATTACACTTGGCAGTTCCCACAGGGGGGCATCGACAAGGGTGAAGATCCCATCGATGCGGCGCTCAGGGAACTTTATGAAGAGACTTCGATCAAATCGATTTCTCTGCTCACCGCGGCACCGAACTGGATTCACTATGACCTGCCTGATGAACTCCTCGGGCAGGCGCTCAAAGGCATCTATCGCGGGCAACGGCAAAAATGGTTTGCCGTGCTGTTTGAAGGCGATGACAGCGAAATCAATGTTCTTGAGCCGGGCGGTGGTGCGCATCCGGCGGAATTTACGGACTGGTGCTGGGCGCCGCTCCATTCGGTGCCTGACAAAATCGTGCCATTCAAGCGAGAGGCCTACGACAAAATCGTCGCGGCCTTCGCCCATGTGCCAGACGAAATCAGCAAGCTATGAAGGTGATTGGTCTCATTGGCGGACTGAGCTGGGAATCGACAGCGCATTACTACACCGCGATTAACCGAGAGACAGCGCAACGGCGCGGCGGCTTGCACTCAGCCCCAATGCTCATTGAATCGGTGGATTTTGCCCCCATAGCCGAGATGCAGACACGGGGCGCATGGGACGAGGCAGGCGATGTGCTGGCAAAGAGCGCGGCCCGGCTGGGCGATTCCGGCGCTGAAGTGCTTGCGATCGCCAGCAATACGATGCACATCGCCGCCGACCAGGTTGCCGCGGCCAGCACCGCGACCTTTGTGCATATCGCTGATCCAACCGCTGCGGCCCTTGCCGAAGATGGTGTGGAAACGGTTGGCCTGCTTGGAACGCGGTTCACGCTCGAAATGCCTTTTTACCGGGACAGGCTGGCGGCGGCAGGTCTGAACGTTCTTGTCCCCGAAGTCGATGTCACCAACCTCAACGGCATCATCTTTGAAGAGCTTTGCCGTGGGATCGTGCGCGATCCGTCACGCCAGACCTATGTCGCGGCCATTTCGCGGCTCGCCGCTGCAGGAGCGGAGGCGGTTATTCTTGGGTGCACAGAGCTCAACATGCTCATCGACGATGATGTCAGCCCGCTACCGGTCTACGATACGACAGCATTGCATGCCAAAGCATTGGTGGATCTGGCACTCGCATCCTAGAGTGTTTTCAGGAAAAGTGGGCTCCACTTTTCCTGTTCGAAAACACGACCACACGAAGACTTAGAGCCAACGTTTTGATTCCGTCAAAACGTTGGCTCTAAACTCGCACAGGATCAGCGCCCGTTGCGCCATTTCTCGCCAAAAGATTCCTGGGCGAAGTAGGCCAGATAGAGCGGCAGGTTTGCGGCACCAATAGCCGGGGCGCGCGGGCCGATATTACCAATTGTCACCAGTGGCGGCTCAAAGGTCTGAATGGGAAGCTTGGCAATGTTTTGCTGGGTCTGTTCCACCAGGCGCCTTAGAATGTCTCTGGGAATGGTGCCATCGATGATCGCGGTTGAAAAATCTATAACCGTGCAACTGTTGGCAATTGCCAGCGCCAGACCCTCGGCGGCCTCGGCAAGCCATTTCTCGGCTTCCGGGGCGATTGCATCCCAGTCCCATTTGTCCGGCGGCGTGCGCAAAACCGGTTTGCCGGCCTTGGCGACCCAGTCTTCGAGCGCCTTCACTGATGCGGTGAAATGCAGGGCTTTGATCTCACCGGACTCGTTCGGCACCATGAAGGATCCGATGGTTGCCGCGTCCCCGGTGCGCCCCACGATTACCCGGCCATCGAGATAGATACCGGCGCCCACAAAGGTTGAAATGAAAATGTGAACAATGTCGCCATACTGGGCGCCCTTGCCATAAGTACATTCGGCCCGGCAGGCCGAAGTGCCGTCATTGGAGATCACAACCGGGCAACCGAGCCGGCGCTCAAGTTCGCCACAAATATCGAGATTGTGTATCCCTGCAGCTTCCTGTTCGCTGGCACCCAGAAGGAACATGTTCAAGCTCATCAGCGACGGCATGGCGACGCCGGCCCCGACGAGCCGTGCCCGCGCCACTTGCGAAATCGCCCCGGTCACATTGCTGATACCATCTTCAATCATGCCGAGCAGCGTCTCAGCGCGCGGATAGTCATATTCAAGATGGTCGTGCGCCAGTATTTCACCGTTGAGATTGATCAGGACGATGTCGAGATGCCGCCAGCCGATTTCGATCCCAAGCCCATAGCCGCCATCCGGATTGATCAGGATCGGAACAGCGGGTTGCCCGCGGCGGCCGCGCAGCACTTCGCCACGCATGACCAGTCCCTGTTCTTCAAGGCCGCGCAAAAGCACTGATACGGTTTGGGGGGCCAGGCCGGAACGCCGAGCAATGTCGGCGCTCGATAACCCCTCGAATCGTCGGACATGCGAAAGCACGACGCTTTCGTTCTTGCGCCGCATGTCTGCATGCTGTGACGCACGACGCGCGCGCGCGGTCTTTGAATTTGAGACCCTGCTGTCCACCGGTAATTCCAGAAACCGTTTACTGGTTCAGCGCGAATGGCTGAGTTTAGTTGAGCCCGTAACTCTAAATTTAAAGGCCTGAGATACGCAACACCCGGCACTCATGATTTCACAGCATGAGAGTGTGCCGGAACACCGTTCAAGTGACAAGCACCATACATCCAGCCTGTGAAAGCCGGTATGCACAGTCAATCTATCAATTTTGATAGGTAAAAGGGCGCCCTGGAGCGCCCTTGTTCTTCTAGCCAATGGTGTGCGGCAGATCAGATCTGAACCGTGTTGCCCATTTGCGAGGATTCCATCATCAGGTTCATCCAGCCATCAAGGGCGGCCTGAGCCGCACTCTTGGCATCGATGTCTGATGCCTGCTCGAGCTCTTCCCGTGCAGAATTGATCATCGCCTCGATCTCGGCCCGGTCAAAATCATCACCGGTCTTGGCTTCTTCAGCCAGGATGGTGAGGCCTTCAGGCGCAACATCGGCAAAGCCGCCCTTTACATAAAAGGTGCGGTTGCCGTCCGATGCGGCAACGGTCACAAAACCCGGCTTCAGCGTCGTCATCAAAGGTGCGTGATCGCCCATGACGGTGAAATAGCCCTCACGTCCGGGCACGGAGACCGCGCGGACATCTTCCGACAGGATCAGCTTTTCCGGTGAGACGATTTCGAGTTTGACGCTTTCGGCCATTGTGACAGTTCCTTACGCGGCTTCGGACGCCAGCTTCTGTGCCTTGGCAACAGCATCGTCGATGGTGCCGACCATGTAGAACGCGGCTTCCGGCAGGTGATCATATTCACCGGCACAAAGACCTTTGAAGGCACGGATGGTTTCCTCGAGCGGCACGAAGATACCGGGCGAACCGGTGAAGACCTCGGCCACGTGGAACGGCTGTGACATAAAGCGCTCGATCTTGCGGGCGCGGGCTACGGCCAGCTTGTCTTCTTCGGACAATTCATCCATGCCGAGAATGGCGATGATGTCCTGGAGCGACTTGTAGCGCTGCAGGATTTCCTGCACCTGACGGGCGACATTGTAGTGCTCTTCACCCACGATCTGCGGGTCGAGCATACGCGAAGTGGAATCGAGCGGATCCACAGCCGGGTAGATGCCCTTTTCCGAGATGGCGCGGTTGAGGTTGGTCGTTGCGTCAAGGTGGGCAAACGATGTTGCCGGCGCCGGGTCGGTCAAATCGTCCGCGGGCACGTAAACGGCCTGGATCGAGGTGATCGAGCCCTTGGTGGTCGTCGTGATGCGTTCCTGCATCGCGCCCATGTCCGTCGCCAGCGTCGGCTGATAACCCACAGCAGACGGGATACGGCCAAGAAGCGCCGACATCTCAGCACCGGCCTGGGTGAAGCGGAAAATGTTGTCCACAAAGAACAGCACGTCCTGACCCTGATCGCGGAATTCTTCAGCAATCGTCAGACCGGTCAGCGCGATACGGGCACGGGCCCCCGGAGGCTCGTTCATCTGGCCGAAGACCAGCGAACACTTCGACCCTTCAGTCGATCCGTTATTTTCCTTGGGGTCCTTGTTCACGCCGGACTCGATCATTTCCCAGTAAAGGTCATTGCCTTCGCGGGTACGCTCACCAACACCGGCGAACACCGAGTAACCGCCGTGATTGTTGGCCACATTGTTGATCAGTTCCTGAATGAGCACCGTCTTGCCCACACCGGCACCGCCGAACAGGCCGATCTTACCACCACGTGCGTAAGGTGCGAGCAGGTCGACGACCTTGATACCGGTCACCAGAATCTGGGCTTCCGGGTTCTGATCGACGAACTCAGGCGCGTCAGCATGGATCGGGCGCTTTTCCTTTGTCTTGACCGGGCCGGCTTCATCAATCGGCTCACCGATCACGTTCATGATCCGGCCAAGCGTTTCTTCACCAACCGGCACAGCGATGGCCTCGCCGGTATCCTTGACGGCCTGGCCGCGCACGAGACCTTCGGTCACGTCCATGGCGATGGCGCGCACGGTGTTTTCACCCAGATGCTGCGCCACTTCGAGCACGAGGCGGTTGCCGTTATTGTCTGTTTCCAGCGCGTTCAGAATGGCCGGCAGATGGTCGTCGAATTCAACGTCGACAACGGCGCCGATGACCTGTGCGACGCGGCCTGTTGCTTTGGTTTTGGCTGCCATGGTTTTTCCCCTGTCTGCCTACTACAGCGCTTCCGCGCCGGAAATGATTTCGATGAGTTCTTTTGTAATCTGCGCCTGACGCTGACGGTTGTAGCTCAGGTTCAGCTTCTTGATCATGTCGCCCGCATTGCGCGTCGCATTGTCCATGGCGCTCATCTTGGCGCCCATTTCACCCGCGACGTTCTCCAGCAGGGCCGAGAAAATCTGCACCGACACATTGCGCGGCAGCAAATCCTCGAGAATGGCTTCTTCGCTCGGCTCATACTCATAGTTGAGCGTGCCTGCATCGTCTTGACTGTCATCGGCCTCGAATGTAGCCGGGATCAGCTGCTGGGCGGTCGGGACCTGACTGATCACTGACTGGAATTTCGAGTAAAAAAGTGTCGCCACGTCGAACTCGCCCTCAGCGAACAGCGCCAGAACTTTCTCGCCGATTTCCTGGGCGTTGGCATAGCCGATGCTCTTCACTTCGCGAAGAGAAATGAAATCGATGATCTGGTCCTTGAACAGACGGCGCAACACATCGTTGCCCTTCTTGCCCACGGTGATGATCTTGACCGTCTTGCCCTCGGCAATCAGCTTGTTGGCATGCTCGCGCGCCAGCCGGGCGATGGATGAGTTAAAGCCACCACAAAGACCACGATCCGCGGTTGCCACGATCAGAAGATGGGTCTGGTCGTTGCCGGTACCACCCAGCAATGCCGGCGCACCCTCGCGCCCGGCATAAGCAGCACTCAGACCGGCCAGCACCTGACCCATGCGTTCGGCATAGGGGCGGGCGGCAGCGGCGGCCTCTTCGGCACGGCGCAGCTTGGCGGCAGCAACCATCTGCATCGCCTTGGTGATCTTCTGGGTCGATCTGACCGAGGAGATCCGGTTTTTAAGGTCTTTCAAAGAGGGCATGACGCCATCTGCTCCCTAAATCGGTTTCTTACCTAGGCCGTGAAGGTCTTGGCGAACGCGTCGATTGCCGAGGTCAGCTTTTCCTTGGTCTCGTCCGAGATCGCCTTTTCGGTCGCAATCGTCTTCAGGATGTCTTCATGCTTGGAATGCAGATTTCCCAAAAGACCCTTTTCAAACGCGAGAACCTGGTTCACCGGGATCGCATCAAGATAACCGTTCACGCCGGCAAAAATCGATGCCACCTGCTCTTCGGTCTTGAGCGGTGAGAACTGCGACTGCTTCAGCAATTCGGTCAGGCGCGCACCACGGTTCAGCAAACGCTGGGTCGCCGCATCGAGGTCGGAACCAAACTGGGCGAAGGCCGCCATTTCGCGATACTGGGCCAATTCACCCTTGATCGACCCGGCCACCTGCTTCATCGCCTTGATCTGCGCGGCGGAGCCCACACGGCTCACCGAGAGACCAGCGTTCACAGCAGGACGGATACCCTGGAAGAACAGGTCGGTCTCAAGGAAGATCTGGCCGTCGGTGATCGAGATCACGTTGGTCGGAATGTAGGCCGAGATATCGTTGGCCTGCGTCTCAATGATCGGCAGCGCTGTCAATGAACCCAAACCATGGTCTTCGTTGAGCTTCGCAGCACGTTCGAGCAGACGGCTGTGGAGATAGAAAACGTCGCCCGGGAAGGCTTCACGCCCCGGCGGACGGCGCAGCAGCAGCGACATCTGGCGGTAGGCCACGGCCTGCTTGGACAAATCGTCATAAGCCACCACGGCGTGCATGCCATTGTCGCGGAAATATTCGCCGATGGCACAGCCGGTGAACGGCGCAAGGAACTGCATCGGTGCCGGATCGGATGCGGTTGCGGCAATCACGATGGAGTAATCGAGCGCGCCATTGTCCTCGAGGACCTTGACGATCTGCGCCACGGTGGAGCGCTTCTGCCCGACAACCACATAAATGCAGTAAAGCTTCTGGCTTTCATCGTCGCCCGCATGGGCTGGCTTCTGATTGAGGAAGGTGTCGACCACGATAGCGGTCTTGCCAGTCTGACGGTCACCGATGATCAGCTCGCGCTGGCCGCGGCCGATGGGGATCAGCGCATCGATGGCTTTGAGGCCGGTGGACATCGGTTCGTGCACCGATTTACGCGGCAGGATGCCCGGCGCCTTCACGTCAACACGGGCGCGCTTCTTGGCCTTGAGCGGACCCTTGCCGTCGATAGGATTACCGAGTGCGTCAACCACGCGGCCAAGGAGCTCCTTGCCCACAGGCGTATCAACAATGGAGCCAGTCCGCTTGACGGTGTCGCCTTCTTTAATGTCGCGGTCGGAACCGAAGATCACGACGCCGACATTGTCGGCTTCGAGGTTCAGCGCCATGCCCTGAATGCCGCCCGGGAACTCAACGAGTTCACCGGCCTGCACATTATCGAGACCATACACACGTGCGATACCGTCACCGACCGAGAGCACCTGTCCGACCTCGGAGACCTGGGCCTCCTTGCCGAAATCCTTGATCTGGTCTTTGAGGATCGCGGAAATTTCCGCAGCCTTGATGTCCATTAGCCGACCTCTTTCATGGCGATACGCATCGCTGTCAGTTTCGTCTTGAGGGATGTGTCGATCATCTGCGAGCCGACCTTCACCTGAAGGCCGCCGATCAGCGAGGGATCAACAGTTGAATTGATAGTCACGGTCTTTCCGATCTTCTTTTTCAGAGTATCGGAAAGCGATTTCTTTTGCGCTGCACTCAGCGTCGAAGCCGACGTCACTTCAGCGACGACTTCACCACGTGCCGCGGCGGTCAGTTCCTTGAACCGGGAAATCATCACCGGCAGGGCGAACAGGCGGCCATTGGCGGCGACAGCTTTGAGAAAGTTTGAAACCAGTTCCGGCGTCTTGGCCTTGGCCAGAAGCGCATCCATGACCGATGCCTTGGCATCTGCCGCGATGACCGGCGATTTCAGATAATTTTCGAAGTCCGCATTGTCGCCGATGAGCTTGGCGACCTGGTCGAGACTTTTTTCGACCGCCGTGACGGCTTTCGCGTCAACGGCAAGATCATAAAGCGCGTTCGCGTACGGCAGGGCGATATGATTAAGAACTGAATTTTGCGCGCTCAATGGTGCTCGACCCCGTTTTTTGTCAGCCCGGCCACCTTCAGGAGAATTCTCAAACCCTAAGGGCGGTCTTGCCGGAGCAACTATAGCAAAGCAAGGATTGGGCTCAAAGCCCGTCAAAGTCGCGCCTCTCTAACACACCATTTATACAAGCCGCAAGCGCCTAGGAGTCGATTCTGTGACAGCTAGTTCGTCGCACTTTGTCGCGGTTGCGGATCGGTGCCCATCGGACCGGTGCCGCCGTGCCACGCTCAGTAAAAACTCATCGGGTCGATATCGACCTGTACCCTGAGATTGCCGGAAACTTTTGGTCCGTTGCCAAGCCAGAATCGCACATAACCTGAGAGATCGAATTCCTTGGGGCTTTGCACCAAAAGCCGCACCCGGTGACGGCCACGCACCATGGCCACCGGGGCATCGGCGGGCCCGAACAGGCGGATACCTTCCGCCATGGGAGCGGCCCGCAACAGGGACCGGGCATGATTGAACGCAATATCATGCTCGTTGGCTGAAATGATCAGCGCCGCCAACCGCCCAAACGGCGGCAGCCCACCCTCTTCGCGGACCTTCAATTCGTGGGCATAAAACGCCTCGCTGTCCTGCGCGATCATGGCTTTCATCACCGGATGATCGGGATGATAGGTCTGTAAAAACGCCCGCCCCGATTTTGCTGCCCGCCCGGCGCGGCCGGTGACCTGGGTTAATATCTGGAACGTCTTTTCCGCCGCGCGCGGATCGCCATGCTGCAGCCCCAGATCAGCATCAAGGACGCCGACAAGGGTCAGCTTTTCGAAATGGTGCCCCTTGGCGACGAGCTGGGTGCCGACAATGAGATCAAATTCGCCACGTTCGATTTCGGCGAAGCGGTCACGGATCTGGGCATTGGTGCCCATGTCGGAACTGAGGATCACCCGTTTGGCTTCGGGGAACCGCGCCGCCGCTTCCTCGGCCACCCGTTCGATTCCCGGCCCGATAGGCGTCAGCGCATCCTCGGCCCCGCATTCACCGCAGGCCTTCGGCGTGCGCACTTCATGTCCGCAATGGTGGCACATCAGAACGCCGCGGAACCGGTGCTCGACAAGCCAGCTTGAACAGTCGGGACATTGATATTGATGCCCGCAGGCCCGGCAGAGCGTCAGCGGCGCATAGCCGCGCCGGTTCAAAAACAGCAATGCCTGCTCGCCTCGATCGAGCGTCGCGAAAATCTCGCGCGCCAGTTTCGGGGCGATCCATTGGCCCTTGTCCGGCCCCTCTTCGCGCATATCGATGGCGGTGATGTCGGGCAGGACGGCATCGGCAAACCGGCTTTCAAGCCGGATGTGGGTGTATTTGCCGCTATCGGCATTGTGCCGGCTTTCCACCGACGGGGTGGCCGAAGACAGAATCACTTTCGCCCCGGCCAGCGAGGCCCGCACCACCGCCATGTCGCGGGCGTGATAATTGACGCCGTCAGATTGCTTAAACGCGCCGTCATGTTCTTCGTCGAGCACCAGCAATCCCAGCTCATGAAACGGCAGGAACAGCGCCGAACGCGCACCGACGACGGCCCTCACCGTCCCGTTCATCACCCCGCGCCAGACCTGACGCCGCTGCGCGGGGGTCATATCGGAATGCCACTCGGCCGGTTTGGTGCCGAACCGGCGCGTGAACCGGGCCAGAAACGTGTGGGTGAGCGCGATTTCGGGCAACAGGATCACCGCCTGCCGCCCTGCCTTCAGGCAATCGGCGACGGCTTCAAAGAAGACCTCGGTTTTGCCGCCACCGGTCACACCGTCGAGTAGCGCTACGCCAAAACCATCGGGCATGGCGCGGAAGCTGTCGAGCGCCTCTTGCTGTTCGGGGTTGAGTTTCGGCGGCGCGGCATCGGGATCGGGTGCCTCGACCACCGGTGGCGGGGGCAGCTCGACCTGTTCGAGCACACCCTGCTTCGCCAACCCGTCGATCACCGAAGGGCTGACCCCCGTCGCTCCGACAAGCGCGGCTTTGGCCCACGCCATGCCGTCCATGACGTGATCAATGACCCGGGCGCGGGTGTCCGTCATGCGTTCGGGTTCCACCCCGGTGTAGCGATAGGCAATAATCGGCTTTTCCGGCTCCAGCGCCTCACTGGACCTCAGCACGCCGCGTAACACCATGCCCGGTGCGGCAAGTGTGTAGCGCGATACCCAGTCAACAAGTCGCAGTAATTCCTCCGAGAGGGGCGGCACATCGAACACGCGGGATATGTCTTTGAGCCGGTTGTGCGCCACATTGTCTTTCGGAGCCCCCCAGACAACACCGAATGTGGGGCGTGGACCGAGCGGCACGACAACAATAGAGCCGCGCTCGACATGCATGCCCTCAGGTACGCGATAGGAATACGGTCCTTCAACCGCGACCCCTACCATCACCGCAACAATGTCGCCTAGTTCATCCATGCCGGACCTGATCCGAATCCCTTTTGCGCACGTACCAAAACAAAATCATGCCCGCACCCATTCGCAAAGGCGCGATGACCAAACATTTAAACATAACCGTCAATGACCGGATGCAGTCGGACTATACCTACAGGCTTGAAGCGCCTGAAGGTGCCGATTTCGCGGCGGACTTCACGCCCTATCTGACCCCACCCCAAATGCTGGAGATGGGGGTCTTCGAGGGCAAATATATGAATGATTGCCGGGATGAATTCCCTGAAAGCTGGTTCGCCAACGCCAAGCTCAGCTACACGCCGGACCCAAATGTCAATTATTTCGGCATCAAGAGCCGGCAGCCATTGCGCGTCTGGCAGGAGAAGGGCTGGATCTACGGACCGGATCCGCGCGGCTGGTTTCAATGGTATTGCCGCTATTATCGCGGCCGCCGCCTACCGGAGATCGATGCCAAGCAGATCAAACGCTGGCGGGCATTTGCCCGGCATGCCGGACAGATCAGGACAAACTGCGAACCGGGCGACCCGCACTGCCGTCCCCGTCAGCGCCAGGCACTTTTGCAATGGGCCTATGACCCGCTGATTTGAGCGCTCAGAAATCGCCCTTGAAGCCGGTGGTAATGGTGCCGCTGATCAACTCGCCACCCGCACCGTTTGCGGTAGAGCTGAGCAGGGTGCCGGTATTATTGTTGTAGGTCTGCGTATCGGCGCGCGCGAGGAAGACCTTTTCCATCGATCCCTTGAGGAATATGGCTGCGCCGCCGGTATCGTAGGTAACCTCGGCCTCGGCCCCGGCCAGAGGCGCTATATTCAACTTGTCGACAAAATGCAGCGGCGGCGTGCGCAACAGGTGCTTGTCCACGCCCTCACCAAGAAATGTCACACCCGCATGGCCGCCAATGTCGAAGCCCCATCGGCCGTAGGTCATTTCCGCGTTGGCACCGGCAAAAAGCGCCGGCAGCTTCTGCCGGTAAATGATACCATCTACCCCGGCGGCGAAATTGCCACTCGAGTCGCGGAACCCGCCAACACTATAGACGAAGCTGCCACCAGTGGCCGTCCATTGCAAATCTGTGTATTTGAAGCCGCCATGCAGATTGACCAGCGCATCCGGGTTCAGCTGCATGTCCTTGCCGATAGCCAGTCGCCCGTCAAAGAACCAGTCGAGATTGGTATTGGGGTGCTGGGACCTGTGGGTCCAGTCATTGAACGCAAAGCTGGGGCGGAACGGTGCCAGCCAGTCATAATCTTCCATGTAGCTGTCGCCGGCCAGCGCCACCTGCACATCAGCATCGAAGGTCCAGCCATCGGGCAGCGTGACCTGAAAACCCGCCGTCAGGACCGGCGCAGCCGATTGCCAGATCAACAGGCTGAGAACATCCGGCGAGCCGCTGCCATTGTACACATACTCTTTCGCCTCGATACCAATCACGCCGATACCGCCGCGCAACTGATAATCGTTGGCGTCGAGCGCCAATGCCGGTGCGGCACCAAGCGACAGCAGCGTACCAAGGCATAGGGTCTTCAAAAGTGACGATGTGTCGATCATAAAACGCAAGGCCCTCACTATCGGTCATTTTGATCCAAATGCATGCCGCGCACCGGGTGGCGGCTAAACCGGAGTCAGTATGGCAAATAAAATCATAAGATTTTGTATCCAATACCGCCATTCCTCCAGACCTGTTTGAACTTGTTTAATTGGTCACGCCTAATCTAAAGCGCATGACTGACTTTGCACTGATGACGGAAAAGAAACTGACCGGGCTTATTGTTGCCTGGCATGGGGAGTTGTCGTCTGTGCGGCGGCTGGCGCCAAATACGGTTGAGGCCTACACCCGTGATCTTGGCCAGTTCATCAGCTTTTTGTCCGGGCATTTCGGCGGCACGGTGACGCTGGGTACCCTGCGTGACCTCACCCCAGCGGATATCCGCGCCTATCTGGCCCAGCGCCGGCGCGATGCCGCCGGATCGCGCACCCTGGCCCGGGCCCTGTCGGCGCTCAAAAGCTTTTTTGCCTATCTCGAGCGCGAGAACATCATGAAGGCAACGGCGTTGGTTGCCGTGCGCACGCCCAAGCAGCCCAAGACCCTGCCCAAGGCGCTCTCGATTATCGAAGCGAAGCAAGCCGTCGTCGCCACTTCTGAACTCGAGGATCGCCCATGGGTCGCGGCGCGCGACATCGCCGTGCTGGCGCTTTGCTACGGCGCAGGCCTGCGCATTTCAGAAGCCTTGTCATTGACCCGCGCCGATCTTGAAGGCGACACGCTGCGCGTCACCGGCAAGGGCGGCAAAACGCGCATGGTGCCGCTGCTTTCGCCGGTCGCCGCCATCGTCAAATCCTACATAAATTTGTGCCCGTTCAAGCCGGGCCGCAACGAACCGCTGTTTCGCGGTGTCAAAGGCGGGCCGCTGTCGCCACGCCTCATTCAGTTGCGCGCCCAGCAATTGCGCGGCGCGCTCGGCCTGCCTCCCTCGGCCACGCCGCACGCGCTGCGCCATTCCTTTGCCACCCACCTTCTGGGCCGCGGTGGCGACCTCCGCGCCATCCAGGAACTGCTCGGCCATGCGTCGCTCTCAACGACACAGATCTATACCAAGGTCGATACCGAGCAATTGCTCGATGCCTACCGGCAGGCCCACCCCAGAGGGTGAGCCGGGTTGCCATCGGCAAGAAACAGGACTACTGAGATCTCTATGAACATGCGTTTGAACATTATTGCGCTATGGCAGCTCGCCCTTATTTCCAGGGGCCGGGATTGCTGTGCGCTGAACGTCTGACGCAAACACACACAAACCCGGCCCCGCACTTAGGCGGTGGGTCACGGGTTTGTTCTTGTCTCCCCTGTCAGTAGTGGTTAGGCCGGCCAACAAGGATATGATCCATGGCCGAGACCGGCATAGAGACGACACCAGCAGCGAAATTCGATTTCACCGGCTATGCCATGGCGCTCACCGGTGCGGCGCTGTTTTCGACCAAAGGCGTCTTTATCAAACTGGCCTATCAAGCCGGGATCGGCACGGAGGGCATCATCGCCTTGCGCATGATCGTTGCGGTGCCGGTCTATCTGGTGATCGGTGCCTATTTGCTAGCGCGCAATCCTGACCTCAGAAAGAGCCTGACGCCGGGCACCATTGCCGGAGCCGCGGCAGTGGGCAGCCTTGGTTATTATGTCGCGAGCTATCTCGATTTTGCCGGGCTCAGTTTTGTCACCGCCCAGTATGAGCGGCTGGTGCTGTTCACCTATCCGTTTTTCACCCTGGCTTTGGGTGTGCTGTTCTTTGGCGACCGCATGAACTGGCGCACCGTGCCCGGTCTGGTGTTGTCCTATAGCGGCTTGATCGTGATTTTCAGCTGGAACCTGGTTGCCAACCCGGATGGATTGTTTACCGGGACAATGCTGGTGCTTGGCTCGGCTGTCGTCTTCGCACTTTACCAGCATCTGGCACGGGGACGCATGCGCACCATGGGGTCGCGCATGTTCACCTGCATAGGCATGAGCGCCGCCGGGCTGATCGCCATCACCCACAACAGCGTGGTGAACGGTGTTGAGAGTTTCGGCGGTTTTTCCAGCGAAGTCTGGATGTACGGATTGGCGCTGGGCATTCTCGGCACGGTGTTGCCAAGCTTCGTGCTCAATGGTGCCATCCACCGCATTGGCGCCCGCGCCACTTCGGCCACCGGCTCGCTCGGTCCTGTCATGACCATTGCCATGGCCGTGCCAATTCTCGGCGAGGCGTTCACGATCTACCATGCCATCGGCACCGCCATGGTCATTGCCGGCATGATGATATTCGGACGTGCCGAGCACAAAGGTTGATCGGATCGGACAAAATCCACACATCACATTTACTTCAGCCTAGGCCGGGTGTGCGAGACTGGCCCGCACACAATGGAGATCACGATGCTTCGCATATTCGGAGCCCTGGTGGCATGGCTGGTGATGAGCACAAACGCGCTTGCGCTTGATCCCGGCTGCACGACGACGAACCTGTTTGAGGATCTGGCCGTGACCGCGCCGGAGGACTATGCCGCCCTGCGCGCCGAAATCGATGCCATCCCGAATGCCCGCGGCATTTTCTGGGAAGTGGTGCACCCTGATGTGGACCACACCTCCTATCTGTTCGGCACCTTCCACAAAGCCGATCCGCGCATTCTTGATCTGCCGGATAGCGTCGATTCGGCCTTTGGCAGTGTGGATACGGTTGCGGTCGAGCTTGCCAATCCGCGTGGTCAAATGACGCTCACCATCTCGATGGCGACGAACCCGGGCAAATTCTTTGCCACCGACGGCAGACGCTTGTCGCAAACCCTCGATCCGGACACCATTGGTCCGCTCACCGACTTTCTGGTGGAACGTGATGTCAATTTCGCCGAGATCGATGTGCTGCGACCGTGGGTTTCCATTTCCGTACTAAGCGTGAGCACCTGTGATCTCACCTATGGCGGTCTTGGCGCCAAGGTGCTCGATGAAGCACTGATCGACCGCGCGAAAGAGACGGGTAAAACTGTCGTTGGCCTTGAAACGATCCGCGAACAAATGGATACGCTTGCCGGTGTGGATGAAGACTTTTATCTGGCATCCTTGGAGGACACTGCCCGCCTGCATGCCGCCGGGCTATTGGAAGACCTGCTCAGAACCTCAACACAGCTTTATCTTGCCGAGGATGTGGCCGCACTGCTGCCCCTGTCGATTTACTATTCTCACTTGGTGTCACCGGATCAGGATTTGAGCGAAGGTTACGCCCATTTCGAGGAACGGCTGCTGTCCGCCCGCAACATCGGCATGACGGAAAATGCGGCTGATCTGATACTGGCTGGCCCGACCTTTGTCGCCGTTGGCGCGGCGCATCTTTATGGCGAGACCGGCCTTGTGGCCGGCCTGCGTAATAAAGGGTTCACCGTGACGCGGATACCGCTTAAGCGCTGACGCCCGATCAGATATGGATCGCACCAAGGCCACAGGCAAGCGCGGCCTCGCGCACAGCTTCCGACATGGTGGGATGCGCATGGCAGGTACGGGCCAGATCTTCAGCCGATCCGCTGAATTCCATCAAAACCGCGATCTCATGGATCATCTCACCGGCACCCTTGCCGACAATATGCCCGCCGAGCACACGGTCTGTTTTTGAATTGACGATGATTTTGACAAAGCCCTGTGTCGCCAGCATGGCCTTGGCGCGGCCATTGGCGGTGTAGGGGAATTTGCCCACACGGTAGGAGACACCCTCCTCCTTGAGCTGCTCTTCCGTCTTGCCGACCGAGGCGACCTCGGGATTGGTGTAGACCACGCCGGGAATGACATTGTAGTTCACATGGCCCGCCTGTCCGGCAAGGATTTCGGCAAGGGCAACGCCCTCATCCTCAGCCTTGTGCGCCAGCATTGGCCCTTCAATCACATCGCCGATAGCGTAAACGCCGTCGACATTGGTCTTGTAGTGGTCGTCAACCTTCACCCGGCCGCGATCATCGAGCGCCACACCGGCCTCTTCGAGACCAAGACCCTCGGTATAGGGCTTGCGGCCAATAGCGACCAGCGCCACGTCCGCCGTGACCTCGGCAGCGTCGCCGCCCTTGGCCGGTTCGGTGGTGGCGGTCAGGCCCTTGTCGGTCTTTTTGATGCCGGTGACTTTGGTGCCCAGCTCAAATTCAAAGCCCTGCTTTTGCAGCATGCGCTGGAACTGCTTGGCGACATCGCCATCCATGCCCGGCAGAATGCGATCAAGGAATTCAACCACGGTGACCTTGGCGCCAAGCCGCTGCCAGACCGACCCCAACTCAAGCCCGATAATCCCGGCACCGATGATCAAAAGATGCTCGGGTACGGTATCCAGCGACAGGGCGCCGGTGGAGGTGACAATCCGCTCCTCATCGATATCGATACCGGGCAGCGGCATTGGTACAGAGCCGGAGGCGATGACGATGTTCTTTGTGGCAATGTCTGTGGTCTTACCGTCTTCACCCGTCACCACGACCTTGCCGGTTCCGGCAACAGCACCGGTGCCCGCAAAAGCAGTGATCTTGTTCTTTTTGAACAGATACTCGATGCCGGAGGTGTTGGAGGCAACCACGTCGTCCTTATGGGCCAGCATCTGCTCGAGGTTGAGGCGCGGGCCATCAATGTCGATGCCCAACCGGTCGAAATTGTGCATCGCCTCTTCAAAAAGTTCGGAGGCATGCAGCAGCGCCTTTGAGGGGATACAGCCGATATTGAGGCAGGTGCCGCCATATGTGGGCCATTTCTCGACCACGGCCACTTTCATGCCCAGCTGTGCGGCGCGCACCGCGCACACATAGCCACCCGGGCCCGTACCGATAACCGTGAGATCGAAAGTGTCTGCCATGGCCTCTATCCTTTTAGTTCCTGCCTGCAGTTACTCATGTGTTCTATTGAGACCCGCGCCGCCTTGCAAGGAAGTGCGGACTTTATTCCGCAGCCTTAACTGCGCTGGGTGACCGCAACCCTGATCGCCAGAAAGATCAACGCAGCGCCTGTTGCTCGGTTGAACCACCGGCCCATGCGGTAAAAGCCCTGCCGCACGCGCGGCGTGGTGAAAAACAAGGATACGAGCGTGAACCAGACAAACAGCATGACGCTCATGGAGACGACATAGAGCGCCTTGACCTCAAGCGCCGTTCTGGCAGCAACAAGGGTTGTGAACAGGGACAGGAAAAACAGCACTGCCTTGGGGTTGAGCAGATTGGTCAAAAAGCCGATGCCGAAGGCCTTGGCAATGCTCATCTCGCGGCGGCGCGGTGCATCAATATCTGCGGGCGGTGTTGGCGCGGGTGCCCGCAACGCCCCGATGCCGAGCCAGATCAGATAAGCGGCGCCAACGAATTTCAGAATGGTGAAAAACAGTAGCGACTGGCTGACGATCAGGCCGATGCCCAAAAGCGTGTAAGCGCCATGCACCAGAATGGCTGACGCGATGCCGGCGCTGGTGACAATGGCGGCCTGGCGTCCATGGGCAATGGACTGGCGCAGCACCATGGCGAAATCGGGACCCGGCGACACCGCACCGATGCCGAAGGCGATCATCAATCCCAGATATTCAATCCACGGAAATCCGGTCACACCAAAACTCCTATCACGATCAGGGCCAGCCCGAATGTGGCGAGGTTCCAGGAGAACGTTCGCAGCCAGCGCACACCGGCAAGGTAAAGCGGCAAATAGACCACGCGCATGCCAAGGTAAAGACCCGCGCCCCATTGTGTCCAGCCATCCGAAGCATGGCCGAGTTCAACCACCACCACAAGGGCAACGAACACGGGATAGGTCTCGAGAAAATTACGAAGAGCGCGGTCCGCCCGGCTGGAGAGGACGCTTTGTTCCGGCATGCTGTCACGGGCGCCGATGGTCGCATCATTGCCGACATCGGCCTTCAGGATCAGCCCTTGCGTTCCGGCATAGACCAGTCCCAGTACAGCGCTCCACAACAAGAGTGTGAGCTCGAAGGACATGGCGGTTAAACCACTATGGCCCGGCCGCCGGAAACGGTCACCACAGATCCGGTCGTGTAGGAACTTTTATCCGACAACAGCCAGACAATGGCCTCGGCCACCTCATCAGCAGTTCCGGCGCGTTTGACCGGCAAGGTCGCGGCAATACGCTGCACCCGGTCCGGATCGCCCCCCGAGGCGTGAATGTCGGTTTCAATAATGCCGGGCCGGACACCGTTGACCCGGATACCCTCTTCCGCCACTTCCAATGCCAGCCCGAGTGTGAACGTGTCGATTGCGCCTTTGGAGACCGCATAGTCGACATTGGTGCCCGGCGCCCCGAGCTTTGCGGCGGCCGAGGTCAGGTTGACAATTGCACCACCCTTGCCACCATGCGCGGTCGACATCCGCTTAACCGCTTCGGCGGCGCAGAGGATCGAGCCGGAGATGTTGATATCCCACATGCGTTTGAGGCGTTCCGCCGTCATCGCATCAACGCGCGACGGCTTGTCAATCACACCGGCATTGTTGACGAGACCCGCGAGCGCACCCATCTCGTCGGCATGGGCAAAGATGCGCGCAATGTCTTCGGGTTTGCCGACATCGCCCTGCACCACCGAGGCGGTGCCGCCCGCGGCTTCGATCTCTGCCACGACCTCGTTGGCCGCTGTCTGGTTGCCGGCATAGTTGACCACCACCGCCCAACCGAGTTCCCTCGCCGCAAGTTTCGCGGTTGCCGCGCCGATCCCGCGCGATCCGCCGGTGACGATGAGAACGGGACTGGGCATGCGACTTCCTTATTCTGAGAGCGTCTAGGCGAAGATGGCCGTCCTGCCGAATCGGCGCCAAAGCGCAACGCCGAGCACGGGAAAACCAACGACCTCAATGGCCATGGAAAGGGTAAGCGCGGAGTTGGCCAAGACATCGAGATCTGCCCACAGCCTGAACCATCCTGCAAAAAAGCCGATTGCGCAAAGAACCGTCAACGCCTTCCACAGGCGGTGGGGAACAACCACCCCGGCTACAAAGGTGAGGCCTACGCCGCAGAACATGCCGCCGAGGAAGCGCACATGGCTATCCTGAATTGCGAACGCCACAGAGTCGGACACCGTGGCGAAATCGTTCGGCACCTGAAAGCCAAGGGTAAGAATACCGCCCAGACCGACATTGATGCCGACGTAGATGATCATTGCGCCAAGCACCAACAGCGCGCCTCGTAGAACCAGATCTTCGGCGTTCACGGCGTTGCCTATAGATCCAGCACCAGCCGCTGCGGATCCTCAAGACTCTCTTTGACGCGGACAAGGAAGGTCACGGCTTCCTTGCCATCAACGATGCGGTGATCGTAGCTGAGCGCCAGATACATCATCGGGCGGACAACGATTTCACCATTCACCACCATGGGCCGTTCCTGAATCTTGTGCATCCCGAGAATGCCCGACTGCGGTGCGTTGAGGATCGGGGTCGACATCAGCGAGCCGTAAACACCACCATTGGAAATGGTGAAGGTGCCACCCTGCATGTCGGCCATGGAGAGCTGGCCGTCGCGGGCTGCCGCACCGAGGCGGCCGATTTCTTTTTCTATTTCGGCAATGGTCATCTGGTCGGCATCGCGCACCACCGGCACGACGAGGCCCTTGTCAGTGCCCACGGCCACGCCGATATGGGCGTAATTCTTGTAGATCAGGTCATCGCCGTCGATCTCGGCATTCACTGCCGGAATCTCCTTGAGCGCATGACAGACCGCCTTGGCGAAAAAGCCCATGAAGCCAAGCTTCACACCATGCTTTTTCTCAAACAGGTCCTTGTAGGATTTGCGCAAATCCATCACCGGCTTCATGTCGACTTCGTTGAACGTGGTCAGCATGGCGGCGGTGTTCTGCGCGTCTTTCAGCCGCGTGGCGATGGTCTTGCGCAGACGGGTCATTTTCACCCGCTCTTCGCGCGAAGCATCGTCGGCATTGGACGGTGCGCGCGGCGCGGCGGGTGCCGGTGACGGCGCTGATGCGGGTGCGGCGGATTTGGTAGCCGGTTTTTCAGCAGCAGCCAGCACGTCTTCTTTCAGGATCTGACCACCCTTGCCGGACCCTTCTATTTTCGCAGGGTCGAGCTCATGCTCTTTGAGGAGCTTTTGCGCCGCCGGAGACGGGGGCGTATCACCTTCGCTGGCTTCCTTGGTAGTTTGCTTGGGCGCTTCCGCCTTGGCTTCTTCGGCCTTGGGTGCAGGTTCTTCAGCTTTGTCGGCTTTTTCACTCTTGCCGCCGCCTGCGCCTTCAGCAATGGCGCCGATCAGTGCCCCGACCTCAACCGTCTCGCCCTGCTCGACGGAAATGGCCTCTAGCGTACCGGCGGATGGCGCGGGCACCTCAACGGTCACCTTGTCGGTTTCCAGCTCCACCACCGGTTCATCAGCGGCGACGGTGTCGCCGACTTTCTTGTACCATTGGCCAATGGTGGCTTCCGTGACGCTTTCGCCGAGAGTGGGGACGCGTATTTCAACCGACATCGTATCGTTCCTTGCTTGCGGGTTCGCCTATTCGGCGAAAGCCTCGTCGAGAAAATCCTGGAGTTGTTCAAGGTGCAGGCGCATAAGCCCGGTTGCCGTGGAGGCGGACGCCGGACGGCCTACATAGCTGGGACGCGCACCGGCCCGGCCCATTTGCTCAAGCACCCATTCCACATAGGGCTGCACGAAAGCCCAGGCACCCATATTCTTGGGTTCTTCCTGGCACCAGACCACATCGGCATTGGTGAACCGGTTGAGCTCATCAAGCAGCGCCTTGGCCGGGAACGGGTAAAGCTGCTCGAGCCTGAGCAGGTAGACATTGTCGATGCCGCGCTTCTCACGTTCTTCGAGCAGGTCATAATAGACCTTGCCGGTACACAGCACCACGCGGCGGATCTTGTCGTCTGCCGCAAGCTTGATGGTGGTCTTTTCGACCCCCGGCGCTTCGGCATCGTCCCACAACAGCCGGTGGAAGCAGCTGTCCGCGCCCATTTCGCTGAGAGACGAGGTGGCCCGCTTGTGCCTGAGCAACGATTTCGGCGTCATCAGGATCAGCGGCTTGCGGAAATCGCGTTTCAGCTGACGCCTCAGAATATGGAAATAGTTCGCCGGCGTCGTGCAATTGGCGATCTGCATATTGTCCTCGGCGCACAATTGCAGATAGCGCTCGGGACGGGCGGAGGAATGCTCCGGTCCCTGCCCCTCATAGCCATGCGGCAACAACAGCACCAGGCCCGACATGCGGAACCATTTGCGCTCGCCCGAGGAGATGAACTGGTCGATGACCACCTGCGCACCGTTGACGAAATCACCGAACTGGGCTTCCCACAAGGTCAGCGCGTTCGGTTCGGCCAGCGAATAGCCATACTCGAACCCGAGCACCGCTTCTTCCGAGAGCATCGAATTGATGACCTCATAGCGGGCCTGATCGTCGCTGATATTATTGAGCGGTGTGTAGGTCTCTTCCACGTCCTGGTGATAGAGCACCGAGTGGCGCTGCACGAAAGTGCCGCGCTCCACGTCCTGACCGCTCAAACGCACAGGGTGCCCCTCGGCTACAAGCGATCCGAAGGCAAGTGCCTCAGCGGTACCCCAATCCAGCTTGTCGCCGACCTCTATGGCCTTGCGGCGATTGTCGAGAAAGCGCTGGACAGTGCGATGTACAGTGAACCCCTCGGGCACGGTGGTGATCTTCGCGCCGATATCCTTGAGTTTGCCGACCTCGACACCGGTCACGCCACGGCGCGGGCCGTCAACATCGGCGAGCTTGATATCTTTCCAGGCCCCATCGAGCCAGTCGGCCTTGTTTGGACGGTAATCCGAGCCGGCGTCGAACTCTTTGTCGAGATAGGCACGCCAGTCGGCCTGCATCTTCTCGACTTCGTCCGCCGTCACGAGACCTTCTTCGATCAGCTTCTTGGAATAGATTTCCAGCGTGGTCGGATGCGAGCGGATGCGCTTATACATCAGCGGCTGGGTGAAGCTCGGCTCATCGCCTTCATTGTGGCCGAAGCGGCGATAACAGAACATGTCGATAACGACAGGCTTGCCGAACTTCTGGCGATACTCAATGGCGATCTTGGCCGCGTAGACCACCGCTTCGGGGTCGTCGCCGTTCACATGGAACACCGGCGCCTCGATGATCTTGGCGACATCGGTCGGATAAGGTGATGAGCGCGAATGGATCGGTGATGTAGTGAAGCCGATCTGGTTGTTGATCACGACATGGATCGAGCCACCAGTACGATGTCCTTTCAGGCCGGAAAGCCCCAGACATTCAGCCACCACGCCCTGGCCGGCAAACGCCGCATCGCCATGGATCAACAATGGCAGCGCCGACGTACGGTCGGTCTGGCGCGTGTCGAATACGAAACGGCCATCGGTGGCGCTATGCTGGTCCTGCTTTGCGCGGGCCTTGCCCAGCACCACCGGATCAACGATCTCGAGATGGCTGGGGTTGGCGGTCAGCGACAAATGCACTTTGTTGCCGTCGAACTCGCGGTCCGAGGACGCACCGAGATGGTATTTGACGTCGCCTGAGCCCTCGACATCTTCAGGATAGTAGGCACCGCCCTTGAACTCATGGAACAGGGCCTGATGCGGCTTGCCCATCACCTGTGTCAAAACATTCAACCGGCCGCGATGCGCCATGCCGAGAACGATGTCCTTGACCCCGAGCGCACCACCACGCTTGATGATCTGCTCAAGCGCCGGAATAACGCTCTCGCCACCATCAAGGCCGAAGCGCTTGGTGCCGGTATATTTGACGTCGAGAAACTTCTCGAACCCTTCGGATTCGATGAGCTTGTTGAGAATGGCCTTCTTGCCGTTCTCGGTGAAGCTGATTTCCTTGTCCGGACCTTCCACGCGCTCCTGTATCCAGGCCTTGGCTTCCGGGTCGGAGATGTGCATGAACTCCACACCCACCGTCGAGCAATAGGTGCGCTTGAGGATCTCGAGCATCTGCGGCACGGTGGCGTATTCGAGCCCGAGATAGAAATCGATAAAGATTTCGCGGTCGTAATCGGCCTCGGTGAACCCGTAATTGGCCGGATCGAGTTCGGGTGCTGATTCCCGGTCGGTCAGATTGAGCGGATCGAGATCGGCATGCAAATGCCCGCGCATGCGATAGGCGCGGATCATCATGATCGCGTGGATGGAATCCCGCGTAGCCCGCAGCACATCTTCGGTGGAGGCAGCGACGCCGGCCTTTTCGGCTTTTTCAGCGACCTTTTTCTGCGTCTTGACGGCAAGATTGCCCCAGTCGCCATCAAGGGCGGAAACCAGCTCGCCATTGGCGGCCTGCGGCCAGTCGGCCCGGGCCCAGCTTGGTCCGTCAGCGCTTTTCTCTACACTTTCGGTACTGTCTTCGAGGGTGCCGAAAAAGGTGCGCCATGTAGGATCGACGCTGTCGGGATTACGCCGGAACCGGGCGTAGAGATCTTCGACATAGCTGGCGTTCCCGCCATAGAGGAAGGAGGTAAGCAAGAACGATTCGTTCTTTTCCTGTCGTGTCATTGTGTGTGGGCGAGGAGTGGCCTCGTCTTCCCTTACTTGGCGTTACCGCCGTTACCGCCTGTTAGCGCTGTCAGGATGCATAGTGGCTTTTACACCCTGACATGCTGTTAACTCTCAATATCGGAATACAACCACTACCCTTTCAAGACTTCAACCAGAGTCTGCCCGATCTTCGCGGGAGATCGCGAAACCTTGATGCCTGCAGCCTCCATGGCAGCGATTTTGTCCTCGGCGCCACCCTTGCCGCCCGAAATCACCGCACCGGCATGACCCATGGTGCGGCCCGGAGGCGCTGTAAGTCCGGCAATGAAGCCCGCCATCGGCTTTTTGCGGCCCTTTTTGGCCTCATCGATGAGGAACTGCGCCGCGTCTTCTTCCGCCGAACCGCCAATTTCACCGATCATGACAATGGATTCAGTCGCGTCATCGGCGAGGAACATCTCAAGCACATCGATAAACTCGGTGCCCTTGACCGGGTCGCCGCCAATACCGACCGCCGTGGTCTGCCCAAGCTTCTCGTTGGTGGTCTGGAACACGGCCTCATAGGTCAGCGTGCCGGAGCGCGAGACGATACCGACGGACCCTTTTGAGAAGATATTGCCCGGCATGATGCCGATCTTGCACTCTTCCGGCGTCAGAACACCGGGGCAATTCGGGCCGATCAGGCGCGAATTGGATTTATCGAGCTTAGCTTTGACATTGACCATATCCATGACCGGTACACCCTCGGTGATGCACACGATCAATTCGATCTCGGCCTCAATCGCCTCGATGATCGCCGCAGCAGCGCCTGCGGGTGGCACATAGATCACAGATGCATTGGCGCCAGTCGCTTCCTTCCCTTCAGCCACGGTGGTGAAAATCGGCAACTCTGTGCCATCGACACCTGAGGTCCAGGTCTCACCGCCCTTTTTGGGATGCGTGCCACCAACCATCTTGGTGCCATAATAGGCCAGCGCCTGCTCGGTGTGGAAGGTCCCAGTCTTGCCGGTCAGGCCCTGTACGAGAACCTTGGTGTCCTTGTTAACGAGGATGGACATGTCTCAGGCTCCCTTGATTGCGTTGACGATCTTTTGCGCGGCATCGTCGAGATCGTCAGCCGGGATCACATTCAGCCCCGATTCATTGATCAGCTTTTTGCCCTCGGCAACACGTGTGCCTTCGAGCCGCACAACCAGCGGCACTTCGAGGCCAACCTCTTTCACCGCGGTCAAAACACCTTCGGCGATCACGTCACAGCGCATGATGCCGCCAAAGATATTGACCAGAATGCCTTTGACGTTCGGATCGGCGGTAATGATCTTGAAAGCCGCCGTCACCTTCTCCGCCGTGGCACCACCACCCACATCGAGGAAGTTGGCCGGCTCTTCACCATAAAGCTTGATAATGTCCATCGTCGACATGGCGAGACCGGCGCCGTTGACCATGCAGCCGATATTGCCATCAAGCGCGACATAGGCGAGGTCCCATTTACTGGCCTCGATTTCCTTGTCGTCCTCTTCGGTCAGGTCGCGCAACTCCTGGATGTCGGGGTGCCGGAAAAGGGCGTTATTGTCGAACGAAACCTTGGCATCGAGGACGCGTAAATGCCCGTCTTTCATGACGATCAGCGGGTTGATCTCGAGAAGGCTCATATCCTTCTCGACAAAAGCCTTGTAAAGGATCGGGAACAGCTTCGCCCCATCGACCCGGGCCTCGCCGGTCAATTCAAACGCGTCGTTCAATTTGGTCACATCAGCATCAGTGACGCCGGTCACTGGATCGATACCGATGGTGTGGATTTTCTCCGGCGTTTCCTCGGCTACCGCCTCGATGTCCATGCCGCCCTCGGTCGAGGCGACAAAGGCGACCTCGCCAGTTTCACGATCAACAAGGATCGAGAGATAGAGCTCGGTTTCGATGTCGGCGCCGTCTTCAATATAGAGCCGATTGACCTGCTTGCCCGCCGGGCCGGTCTGCTTGGTCTCAAGCGTATTACCGAGCATTTCCTTGGCGTTGGCGACCACCTCATCGATGGTCTTGGCCAGCCTAACGCCGCCTTTGGCATCTGGCCCCAATTCCTTGAACTTGCCCTTGCCGCGTCCGCCGGCGTGAATCTGAGATTTGACCACATAGAGCGGACCGGGCAGCGATTTTGCTGCCGCTTCGGCTTCTTCCGGCTTGAAGATGGCAACACCGGCGGCCACCGGCGCCCCGTACTCTTTCAACAGGGCCTTGGCCTGATGTTCGTGAATGTTCATGAATTTGCCTGTGTTTCAGGAAAAGGAATTATTTCAGCTTGGGCGCGATGGTCTTGCACGCATCGACCAGGCCTTCGACGGCCCCGACCGATTTGTTGAATGCCTTCTGTTCGGCAGCGCTCAGGGAGATTTCGACAACGCGCTCGACACCACCGGCACCGATGACCACAGGGACACCGACATACATGCCCTTGACCCCGAACTCGCCCTTAAGGAAGGCGGCGCAGGGCATGACGCGCTTTTTGTCTTTGAGATAGCTGTCAGCCATATCGATGGCCGAAGCGGCGGGGGCGTAATAGGCCGAGCCGGTCTTCAAGAGACCGACAATCTCGGCACCGCCATCGCGGGTACGCTGCACGATTTCATCAAGGCGCTCTTTGGTAAGCCAACCCATTTTGACGAGGTCCGTAAGCGGCACACCGGCGACCGTTGAATAACGCGGCAGCGGCACCATGGTGTCACCATGCCCGCCGAGCACGAAGCAATTCACGTCTTCAATGGAGACATTGAGTTCTTCGGCGATGAAATGGCAGAAACGGGAACTGTCGAGGACACCCGCCATGCCCACAACCCGGTTGGCCGGCAGGCCAGAGAAGCGCTGCAGCGCCCAGACCATGGCATCGAGCGGGTTGGTGATGCAGATGACGAACGCATCGGGTGCATATTTGGAAATGCCCGCGCCGACCTGCTCCATGACCTTGAGGTTGATTTCCAGAAGATCGTCACGGCTCATGCCGGGTTTGCGCGGCACACCGGCGGTGACGATGATCACATCGGCCCCGGCGATGTCCTTATATTCTGATGTTCCCTTGATGGACGCATTGAACTGATCGACAGCACCGGACTGGGAAAGATCGAGAGCCTTGCCCTGTGGCACACCGTCCTGAATGTCGAAAAGAACGATATCGCCAAGTTCCTTGAGTGCAGCGAGATGCGCCAGCGTCCCGCCGATTTGCCCTGCACCGATCAGAGCAATTTTCTTACGCGCCATGTGTGAGATGTCCTGTCATCGGAAATTTATGAAAAACCCAGCACTCATTAACTCTTCGGCCCCCGCCATGCAAGGGGCGCAGCTTATATTTGCATACGCATGCATATCAGGCGTCCCTCTCCGCCCCGGCCCCGTCCAGGGCCGCAGAGATATAGGCGTCCGATTGCATCTCGATAAGCCGCGAAACACAGCGTTGAAACTCGAACGCCGTCTTGTCGTCCTTGCCGAGCTTTTCAATCGGCACGGCGAAACTGGCTGCCAGTTTGACACCCCTGTCGTAGAGCGTGTCGATCAGTTGAATAAACCGTTTGGACGCATCGGTGCGGGTGCGGTCAAATTGCGGAATATCGTCAATGACGAGGGTATGAAAGGCATGGGCGATCCGCAGATAATCGCGGGCGCCCAAGGGCTTTTCACATAGATCGGCAAAGCCGAACCGCGCCACGCCCATGGCCTGCCGGGGTACAGTGATCGTGCGCCCCAGTGAGTGGATTTCACCTGAAGTGCCGGACTGACCACCTGTCAGGCGCTGCCAGATCGCATCCATCGCCCGGTCGCCCTCAGGGCCGTTGCCGATGTGAAATATCTCGCCGCCACTCAGCTTGTCACGCCGGTAGTCCTTTTCAGCTACCAGCTCGCGCACATGGACATGGTCCTTTAGGAGCGAAATGAAGGGCAGAAACAATTGCCGGTTCAGCCCGTCCTTATAAAGTTCGTCCGGCGGCACGTTCGAGGTCGCCACCACCACGATGCCGGCGGCGAACAGCTTTTCAAACAAGCGCTGCAACAGCATGGCATTTGTGATGTCGTGGACATGGAACTCATCGAGACACAAAAGCCGCGTATCGCGAATGATCGGCTTGACCGCCGCCGGGATCGGGTCACGCGACCCCTTGTCGTCGCGGGTTTCCTTCCGGAACGCGGCGATGCGCTCGTGCACCTCGTCCATGAACTCGTGAAAATGCACCCGCCGCTTGGCCGCTGTCGGCGCCGCATCAAAAAACAGGTCCATCAGCAGCGTTTTGCCGCGTCCAACCTCACCCCAGAGATAGGCGCCCTTGGGGGCTTTGTGTCTCTTCTTAAAGAATCCGGCCAGCCCGGAACCGCCCGTCTCCAAGGCAGCAAGGCCGGCAACGATGTCATCGAGCAGGGACGCGGCATCTTCTTGCGCCGGATCGGCGTTCAGCGCGCCGTCTGCGACCAGGTCCTGATAGGATTGGGTGACGGGCGGATGCGACATGCCGGGTAGGAAACCGCCTATCCGTCCATCGCAACGGGTATGCCGCCGGACATGGAGCCCACAAACCGGTTCCCGGCCTGCTGGAAGGCGGCAATGATGTCGCCATTTTCATCAAAGAGCTGCACCTGCGTTCCGGCCAGCTGCCACGACGACACCACCATCAGCCCCGGCATGGTGCATCCCGGCGTCGAAGCGCGGAACCGGTCGGTACCGGTCTTGGTGGTCTGGGTGAGATTGAGCCGGCACTGCTGCAAATCGGCGCTCACTGTCCAGGCGCCTAGAAGTTTAACCGGCGTGAGCTGACCGCTGAGATCACGCCCAGCCGGGGTTATGGTCGAACCACCAACATCGTCAATGGAGACGAAGGACCCGTCTCCCTGCTGAACCGAGCCGGTCAGCCCGGGATCGGCACCGGCTGTGGGATCAAACGTGTCCGCGGTCCGGATGGTGCCGTCTTCGCCTTGCAGCGGCGGCAGGTTGGAGCTTTGCACCGAGCCATTTTGCACCGGCGGCAATTGCGACGGTGCAGCGGTACGCTGGGTATTGCCAAATTGCGACGAGGAACAGGCGGTCAAAAGCCCGGCAATGGCCAGAAGACCGAATGTGGATGCGGTGCGGCGAAAAACTGTCATGAAGAGATATGAGCCCCAGCGGCCGGTTAGCGGACGAAAACTGCGCGCTTATACAGCCATGCCCTTGAAAGGTTCAACACCCTGCCGGCTTTTGGGCGCGCATTTGTCCCATAAATCGTTCCTGTGGCGCTATTGCGGCGGATCGGATTTTTGCATTTCAGCAATCAGGCTGTTGGCCAGCAACCGCGCATCCGCCGCCTCGTCTTCGGGTACGATGATCGAATAGGTGCCTTTGATGCCGGTGACACCGGGCATACCCGGCAGACCGGTCTCACTGCCATCGGGCGGGTTGAACCCATGCGCCTTGAGTGCCGTCACCAGCACCCGGGCAATGGAGATATCTTCAACCTCGGCGATGACCTCGAAATTGGGCAAATCAGACTCTGCGCTCCACCATCATCTTTTTGATCTCCGCAACCGGGAGTTTGCCAGGAAAAGTGCCCGGCACTTTTCCGGTTCGGCATGCGACCCAGATTAACGGCGATTGCGCGTTCAAACGCGGCGCTCCACCATCATCTTCTTGATCTCCGCAATCGCCTTGGCCGGGTTCAATCCTTTGGGACAGGTATTGGCGCAGTTCATGATGGTGTGACAGCGATAGAGCCGGAATGGATCCTCGAGATTATCGAGCCGCTCGCCGGTCGCCTCGTCGCGGCTGTCGATGAGCCAGCGATAAGCCTGCAGCAGCACGGCTGGGCCGAGATAGCGTTCGCCATTCCACCAATAGCTCGGGCAAGAGGTCGAGCAGCAGGCACACAGGATGCATTCGTAAAGCCCGTCCAGTTTTTCACGGTCCTCACGGGCCTGCAGCCATTCCGTCCCCGGTTCGGGCGTCTTGGTCTGCAGCCAGGGCTCGATGGAGCGGTGCTGGGCATAAAAATTGGTCAGGTCCGGCACCAGATCCTTGACCACCGGCAGGTGCGGCAGCGGATAAACCTTGATGGCGCCCTTGATCTCATCAATGGCCTTGGTGCAGGCGAGCGTGTTGAGTCCGTCAATATTCATCGCGCAGGACCCGCAGACGCCCTCGCGGCAGGAGCGGCGCAGGGTCAGGGTCGGGTCAACCTTGTTCTTGATCCACAACAGCGCGTCCAGCACCATCGGCCCGCAATCGCTCAAATCGACGAAATAGATATCGAGCCTCGGATTGTCGCCGCTGTCGGGATCATAGCGATAGACCTGCATTTCCCGCACAGAACCCGAATCCGGCCGCGGCCAGGTTTTGCCTGCTTTGACAATAGAGTTTTTCGGTAGACGAAGTTCAACCATCTCGCCTTTTGTCCCTTATCGCTCTCACCGCAATTGTTTGCGGATCATAAACTTCAAACCTGACCAGACCGTATCTACGGCGCACACTTTTACGTCCACCAGTCCGATCGGCAAAAACACTTCACGCAGCACATCTTCAGTGATGTCGGTTTCAACCTTTGAGGCCTTTTTTGGCCAGGAGATCCAAACCATTCCATCGCGCTTGATCGCTGCCATTAGCACCTTTGCATTCGCCTCCAGATCGGCGCGGACTTTGGTGAAGACGTGCAACACATCGAACCCGCTCGCGCCTTTCAATCCATCCCAGTTCAACTCCGCCACAGCTTCAAAATCACGCGCCTCTTTGAGCTCAGACAAGGTCGCCGGTAAATCCACAAACCCCACAACCTGCCCGTCCTCGAGACCAAGCTTTTTGGCCAGTGGAGTGCCAGAATATCCTGCCTCTGCCACCGTCACGAACCCGGCTCCCTAGTAAACCCGTGCTTTGGGCGCGATCTTTTTAAGATCAATACCGCCCTCGGATTGCTTGGTCAGCGTGTCAGTGTGCACCGGACGGTAGCTCAACGTCACCTTGCCCTTATCGTTGATGCGCGAAATGGTGTGCTTGCGCCATGTGCGATCGTTACGGTCCGGGAAATCTTCGCGGGCGTGAGCACCGCGGCTTTCTTTGCGCGCCTCGGCGCCGACCACAGTGGTCAGGGCGTTGGCCATGAGGTTTTCAAGTTCCAGCGTTTCGACGAGATCGGAATTCCAGATCATCGAGCGGTCGGTGACCTTGATGTCTTTCAGATCACCCCAAAGCGCACTCATACGTTTGACGCCCGATTGCAGCGTTTCAGCTGTGCGGAACACGGCGGCGTCTTCCTGCATGGTGCGTTGCATCGTGTCGCGCAACGCCGCGGTTGGCGTCGCCCCGTCGGCATGGCGCAACTTGTCGAAGCGGTCCATGATCTTGTCGAACGCTTTTTCATTGACGCTCGGGATCGCCGCCTTGCGGTCGATCACCTGGCCGGCGCGGATCGCGGCGGCGCGTCCGAAAACAACAAGGTCGATGAGCGAATTGGAGCCCAGCCGGTTGGCGCCATGCACCGAGGCACAGCCTGCTTCGCCCACCGCCATCAGGCCCGGCACGATGGCATCGGGATCATCCTTTGTGGGATTAAGCGCTTCGCCGAAGTAGTTGGTCGGGATGCCACCCATATTGTAGTGCACGGTCGGAATGACCGGGATCGGGTCGCGGGTCAGATCGACACCGGCGAAAATCTTGGCGCTCTCGGAAATGCCCGGCAGGCGCTCGGCCAGAACCGCCGGATCAAGATGGTCGAGATGCAGGAAGATGTGATCGCCTTCCTTGCCCACGCCACGGCCCTCGCGAATTTCCATGGTCATGCAGCGGCTCACCACATCGCGTGAGGCCAGATCCTTGGCGTTGGGCGCATAGCGCTCCATGAAGCGCTCGCCCTCTGAATTGACGAGATACCCGCCCTCGCCGCGCGCACCTTCAGTGATCAAACAGCCGGACCCGTAAATGCCGGTGGGGTGGAATTGCACAAACTCCATATCCTGCAGTGGCAGCCCGGCGCGGGCCACCATGCCATTGCCATCACCGGTGCAGGTGTGGGCCGAAGTGGCGGAGAAATAGGCACGGCCATAGCCGCCGGTCGCGATCACCACCGTTTTGGCGCGGAAACGATGGATGGTGCCATCATCAAGCTTCCAGGCGACCACGCCTTCGCAGGTGGTGCCGTCGTCGCTCATCAAAAGGTCGATGGCGAAATACTCGATGAAGAACTCGGCATTGTTGCGGAGCGACTGGCCGTAAAGCGTGTGCAAAATGGCGTGCCCGGTGCGGTCGGCCGCGGCGCAGGTGCGCTGCACCGGCGGTCCGTCACCGAATTCGGTCATGTGACCACCGAACGGACGCTGATAGATTTTGCCCTCTTCGGTGCGCGAAAACGGCACGCCATAATGCTCAAGCTCATAGACCGCTTTCGGCGCCTCACGGGCCAGATATTCCATGGCGTCATTGTCACCGAGCCAGTCCGATCCCTTGACGGTATCGTACATGTGCCATTGCCAGCTGTCGGGCCCCATATTCCCGAGCGATGCGGCGATGCCGCCCTGCGCGGCGACAGTGTGACTGCGTGTGGGGAACACCTTGGTGACACACGCCGTTTTCAGCCCCTGCTCCGCCATGCCAAGCGTTGCGCGCAAACCCGCGCCGCCCGCACCCACAACTACAACATCGAACGCGTGATCGATGACCTCGTAAGCCTTGCCGGCCATGCGTTAACCCCCGAAACTCAGTTTGAGCACCGCAACAATGCCCAGCGCCCCGGCGCCAAGCGAAATGAAATTATTGGCCGTCACCGCGAGGATTTTGAGACCCTCGCTGTGTACATAATCCTCGATGACAACCTGCAGTCCGAGCCTCATATGCCAGCTCACTGAAAACAGGGTGAGAACCATCAGGCCCGCCACCAGCGGATTGCCCAGCAGCGCGACAATCTCCGCCGCCTCCTTGCCGCCGACCTGAATGACGAACCAGACGAAGAACAGGGTCAGGGGCACATTGGCCAGCGCTGTCAGCCGTTGATGCCAGAAATGCCCGGTGCCGTCCTTGGCTGATCCGAGGCCCGAAATTGTGCCAAAGGGTGTGCGCATGCTCATGTCAATTTCCTCAGCTCAACAGCACAAAGGCCCAGACGATCAGCGCCAGCGCCAACCCGCCGATCGCTGTCATCCACGCCATCCCGAAACGGACGCTCTCGGAAAAGCCCTTGCCAAAATCCCAGATAAAATGGCGGATGCCGCCGACGAGGTGGTGAAACAGCGCCCAGGTGAAGCCGAACAGGATCAGCTGGCCGAACCAGTTGCCTGTGACGGCATTGACCGTGGCCAGCGCATCGCCGCCCCAGGCAGCGGCCACCAGCCACCAGACGATGAGCGCATAACCGAGATAAAGCCCCACACCGGTGATCCGGTGCACAATGGACATCACCATGGTAATTTCGGGACGATAGATAAACAGGTGAGGAGAGGTTGGGCGGGACGATTGCGCCATTCTGATCGGCCTTTGTTGACTGATTGCCGCGACGAACAGTTCAGAACCATTCAAAAGTTCAGGCTCACTGATAGCGGCCACAAACGCATTCGTCAAAGCCTTGCGCGGCCATCTTGCGGGCGGCACAGCTTTTTTTGCATACGAATGCATATGTCGACGGCGTTTTGCGGTATGCACCCATCCAAGATTCTGCCAAAGCGGCGGCTTGCCCGATTGAAAGTACCTTTATGACGCGCACGATTCCAATCCGATCCGAAACCACACTCAGCCGCGGTTGGGGCACGCTGAAACTTTTTGAAATCGACTATGTGTACAGCGACGGCACCCGGCAGCTTTTAAAGCGCGAGGTCTTCGACCATGGTCACGCCGCCGCCGTGCTGTTGCATGACCCGGACCGGGACACAATTGTCCTCGTGCGCCAGTTCCGCCTGCCCGCCCAGCTCAATGGCACAGATCCCTTTGTTATTGAGGTGTGTGCGGGCTTGCTCGACGGCGACGATCCCGAGACCTGCGCCCGCCGTGAGGCGCTGGAAGAGACGGGCATTGCAGTGACCGAGCTGCGCCGTCTGTTCACTGCGATTGCCAGCCCCGGCTCGCTCACCGAAACCGCAACCTGTTTTATCGGCACCTATTCAGGCCCGGCAAATACTGGAACCGGCAACGGCCTGACGCATGAGGGCGAAGATATCGAAGTTCTCGAGCTGGATTTCGAGGCGGCTTTCTCCATGATCGCCGCAGGAGAAATTACCGATGCCAAGACCATCATGCTGCTGCAGGCGCTCAAGCTTGAAAAACTGTCAGGTCAGGCGCAGACTGGTGATCATGGCCCTTAAACGCGACATCCAGTCGATGCCGGACGATATTGCGGCGCTGCTGGCAAAGCGCGGCCTCAGCTCCGCCTACAATGCCCGACCACCCTATCAGCGCAACGATTATCTTGGTTGGATTGCACGCGCCAAGCGCCCCGAAACCCGGCAGAAGCGCATCGAGCAAATGCTGGATGAGCTGGAAGCCGGTGGTGTCTATATGAACATGAAGTGGTCAGGTGGCGACCGCTGACTTATCAATAATCCACCAGCTTCTTGTCGGGATCATAAGGCTGATCGTCGACTTCCTTGGTCACAGCCTGCCCGCACCGCATCTTGTTCTCCGCCGCATCGAACACATAGTGCGGCGGACCATAAAGCACCCACCCCTCGGTCAGCGCTTTTGTGACCTTGTGGCAGAACTGGCTATCGTCGTCACCGGAAAGAAAACGGTAGATATGCATGCTTGGCCTGTATGATCCGTTCGGGTTAAACTTGCGTAGCAAACATCATACAGTCAATCGGATTGCCATGCACCGTTTTCCCGCCCAACTGCTCAACGGATACCGCAACTTCATGAACGGCCGCTACACGGCCGAACGCGACCGCTATCACAAGCTGGCCACCGAGGGGCAGACGCCCACCACAATGGTGATTGCCTGTTGCGACAGCCGGGCGGCGCCGGAGACGATTTTCGATTGCGGGCCGGGTGAATTGTTCGTCTTGAGGAACGTTGCCAATCTCGTGCCCCCCTTCGAGCCGGGTGGTGGACAACATGGCACCTCTGCTGGCATCGAGTTCGCCGTGCAGGTGCTCAAGGTCCAGCATATCGTCATCATGGGGCATGGCCGTTGCGGTGGTATCCAGGCGGCGCTGACGCCGGATCTGGAGCCGCTGGCCGAAGGCAACTTCATCGGCAAGTGGCTAACCCTGCTCGACCCGGTCGCCAAGCAATTTACCGACAACGGCCTGATGACCACCGGTGAGCGCCAGACCAGTTTCGAGCGCATTTCCATCCGCAACTCGATCCGCAATCTGCGCACCTTCCCCTATGTCGCGGACCTCGAGAAAGAGGGGAAGCTGGCGGTACACGGCGCCTGGTTCGACATCAAGACCGGCGAGTTGTGGATCATGGACGATGAAAGCGGCGAGTTCGACCGCCCCAACGTCTGACACGCGCAGCAGGCGCTGTTGCGAACCGATAACAGTTTGAATTTATTGCGGTGTTGTCAGATGGGCACGCCGCAATTTTCTTATTTCCGCCCCATCACGGGCCGGACAGAATAACTCCTCCAAAACTCCTTTTTCATTTCAGCGCACCGACACAATCGGGGCGCAGCTTTTGGGCGTCGGTTCGCTGAACGGATCGGCCGGATGGTCAAAAACAGAACAAGAGCCGTCCGCAACTCCACGGAAAAGGAGAATAACAATGAAGAAGATCGCAATCTCTCTCACCGCCCTGGCCTTTGCGGCCCCGGCAATTGCACAGGACATCACGCCCTTCGCCGAGCTTGATGTCGATGCCAGCGGTGGCCTGCTCTATGAAGAGCTGATCGTTGCCATGCCGGACCTGACTGTCGATCAGTTCGCCGAGATCGACACAGACTCGAGTGGCGATGTCTCCGAAGAAGAGTATCTCGCCTACACAGGCGAAATGAACACGGCAGAGTAATCCTGGCGTGAACGGTGTTCCGCCTCCTGCCCCCGAGGGGGCGGAACACCTCCATCTCCCCTCGCCTCGTACTTGCCATGATCAAGGGCTAAGCTTTGTTATCAAAAGCCACTCAGCAACCCTTAGGGAGATTTGCCATGAAGAAACTGATTGCCCTGACAACGTTCATCGCCATGACCGCCCCGGCATTCGCGCAGGACGAAACCTTTGTCGCGCTTGATGCCGACGCCGATGGCGCCATCTCCATGGAAGAACTTATGGTTGCCATGCCCGACCTGACGGAAGCGGATTATGCCGCCGCCGATACCGATGGCGATGGCAGCCTGTCGGAAGAGGAATTCCTGGCCTACGCGGCGACCACCGCCGTTGGCTAGACAGATCCGGTCGGCCGGACCTTTGAGCGCCACCTGACAAGCGTGACGGCCAATCCGGCGATCACGAGAACACCCCCGGCAATCTCGACGGGGGTGATCACTTCACCCAGCACCAGCCAGCCGGACAACAGGCCGGTGATCGGCACCAAAAGCGCGAAGGGTGTAACCGTTGACGCCGGAAGACGGCTCAACAAGCCGTTCCAGACCCAAAACCCGAAAACAGTTGCCGGATAGGCAAGAAACGCAATCAGGCCGATGGTCCATGGGCTCAGGCTGAAAAGCGCGGCCCCTGCCACTGGCCCTTCAAATATCGCTGAAAGCAGAAAAAGCGGCGGCGCAGCACAAAGACTGGACCATACGATAAAGGCCAGCATATCGACCCGGCCCGCCTTTTTGGCGATGATGTTGGCCACGCCCCATATGACCGCCGCCACAATGGTCAGTGCAAATGGCTGGAACGCCGCACCATCGAATTTTTCGATTGCGATAACACCGATGCCCAAAAAGGCGATGGCTCCGCCAACATATTGCGCCCGGCGCGGCCGCTCACCAAACACAAAGAAGGCGAACAGAATTGTGAACAGCACCTGTGTTTGCAAAACCAGCGAACTAAGGCCAGCGGGCATGCCCAAAAATATCGCGCCATTAAGCGCTGCATAGAGCATGACCCCAAGCGTCATGCCGAACCCCACGACCCAGTACCATTGGGTCTTTGGGGGTTTGACAAACAGCACAAGCGGCACCGCCGCCAGCCCGAACCGGAGACCAGCCTGCAAAAGCGGCGGCACCTGGTCGACACTGAGCTTGATGACAACGAAATTGAAGCCCCAGATCGCAACGACCAGAAGCGCCAGAAATATATCGCGTAGCGGCATGGCCGGGTCTTACGCCGCCTTTGTCATCAATCCGCGTGCGATCAGCGTTTCGGCAATCTGGATGGTATTGAGCGCCGCGCCTTTTCTCAGATTGTCCGAAACAACCCACATGGCGATGCCGTTCTCCACCGTCGCGTCTTCGCGGATACGTGAAACGAAACTGGCGTCTTCGCCCTGGCTTTCGACCGGGGTGATGTAACCACCATCCTCGCGCTTGTCGATGACAGCAACACCAGGTGCTTCACGCAAAATATCGCGGACCTCGTCGGCGGTGATCTCGTTTTCAAACTCGATATTGACCGCCTCGGCATGGCCGACAAACACCGGCACACGGACGCAAGTCGCGGTAAGCTTGATCTTGGGGTCGACCATCTTCTTGGTCTCGGCCACCATCTTCCATTCTTCCTTGGTAAAGCCGTCTTCCATGAAGACGTCGATATGCGGAATGGCGTTGAAAGCGATCTGCTTGGTGAACTTTTGCGCTTCGGGCTTGTCGTTGACAAAGATGCCTTTGGTCTGGCGCCAGAGCTCGTCCATACCGTCCTTGCCGGCCCCGGAGACCGACTGGTAGGTCGACACGACCACCCGCTTGATCTTTGCGGCATCGTGGAGCGGCTTTAACGCCACAACAAGCTGCGCCGTCGAGCAATTGGGATTGGCGATGATATTGAGCCGGTCGTTCTTGGCCATATAGCCATCGAGCACCGCGCCGTTCACCTCGGGCACGATCAGCGGCACGTTGGAATCGTAGCGCCACTGGCTCGAGTTATCGATGACGATGCAGCCGGTCTTGCCGATCTTCGGCGAATACTGCTTGGAAATCGCCGACCCGGCGCTCATCAGGCAGAAATCCACCCCGGTGAAATCGAAGGTCTCGAGGTTTTTGCACTTCAGGGTCTTGTCACCAAAGCTGACCTCTTTGCCGGTCGAACGCGAAGAGGCCAGCGGAATGACCTCATCGGCGGGGAAGCCCCGCTCGTGCAATATGTTGAGCATTTCCCGGCCCACATTCCCGGTGGCGCCGACGACAGCTACGCGATAACCCATTTGGTGTTCCTTCACCCTTGATCCCCGAACAGGCTTTGGCCTGCCGCCATCATGTCCGGCCATGTCCCCGGCGGGGATATGGCCCGGGGAAATGGCTAGAGGGTTTTGGTGGTTTTTGTGACAGCCGGTTTCAGCCCCGCGCCAATGACGCGGATCATCAGATCAAAACTGGTCGCGAAAAGGTCGCGCATATCAGTTGGTCCTAGCCGTTTGTTGGGCGCTAAATGCCGCTGCATGGCGCCAAAGTCAACTGATTTCAGGTTGCGGCGTCGCGGCTAATCGAATTTCCAGCCGAGTTTCAGCCCGAGATTGCTGAGCCCGTAGTTGGGTGAACACATTCTCATGTTCGACATATGCTCATAAGACAGGGTCGCCGTCACATTTTCCGTGAGCATCATGCCGATGCCGAGACCTGTATAAATCTGCACCCGGCAGCCCTGCGGCCGGAGCTTGCCGCCATTGGTATTCGGACCATTCAACCGGCCCTTCAAAATCCCGTCATGCACCGCAGCGCCGAGGCTGGCTTCGACAAAGACCGGGCCATCGAGCACGTTCTTTTGCCAGGTCAGCGCCAGGTGCGCCATGTTCTCCTGACCGTCGAGATTGAAGGTGGCGCCGAAATTGGGTTTAGGCGATCCCAACCAGTCGAACACCGCAACATCCGGCGATGTGAACAGGATATCGAAGGACACATCCTCGATCTGATTGGCATTGATCAGGGGCACGTTCCAGGGCAGCCACAGCGGATAGGCGTCATGCGCCATCACCCCGGCACGGATTTCGGACACGATCTGTTGCGCCATCACCGGCGCTGCGCTGAACAGCATCGCACACAGCGCCACTAAAACCCGTACCCGTTTCATCCCGATTCCCTTGACCGCGTCCGCTACAAAAGCCATAGGCCCAGAGCGTTGTCAAACACTGGTGACGTAACCATAAGGGTCCGCTGTGAAAGTTCGGTAAAGCGAAGCCGATTAGCTGGTCAGCCTGGCAATGATTGCGTCGCCGATCTCTTCGGTACCGGCCTGCTTGCAGCCCGGCTGCATGATATCGGCGGACCGCAAACCATCATCAAGCATCCCGGCAATCGCTGCTTCAACCTCGTTGGCCAGCTCGACCATGCCGAAGGAATAGCGGAGCGCCATGGCGAACGAGGCGATCATGGCGATCGGGTTGGCGACACCGGTGCCGGCAATGTCGGGGGCCGAACCGTGGACCGGTTCGTAAAGCGCCTTGCGCTTGCCGGTCGCCGGATCGGGTGCGCCGAGGGAAGCGGAGGGCAGCATGCCGAGCGAACCGGTCAGCATCGCTGCGGCATCTGACAAAATGTCACCAAAAAGATTATCAGTGACCATGACATCGAACTGCTTGGGATTGCGCACCAGCTGCATGGCGGCGTTGTCAGCAAGAATGTGCTGGAACTCCACATCGTCATAATCCTTGGCCACATCGCGGGCCACCTCGTCCCAGAGGACGCCGGACTTCATGACATTCTTTTTGTCGGCGGAATGCACAAGCTTGCGGCGGGTGCGGGCGAGGTCGAAAGCAACGCGGCAGATGCGGTCGATCTCATAGGTCTCGTAGACCTGTGTGTCGACGGCGCGTTTCTGGCCATTGCCCAGCTCGGTGATCTCCTTGGGCTCACCGAAGTAAACGCCGCCGGTCAGCTCGCGGACGATGAGGATATCAAGACCCTCGACCAGTTCTTTTTTCAGCGCCGAAGCATCGGCCAGGGCCGGGTAGCAAATGGCGGGGCGCAGGTTCGCAAAGAGCTGCAGGTCCTTGCGCAGGCGCAGCAGCCCGGCTTCCGGGCGCACCTCATAAGGCACATTATCCCATTTCGGTCCGCCGACGGCGCCGAAAATCACCGCATCAGCGGCTAACGCCTTTTGCATATCTTCTTCCGAGATGGCCTGGCCGTGCGCATCATAAGCGCAGCCGCCGACGAGACCGGATTCAGTCGCGAAGTCGGTTTTACCGCTCGCGTTCAAATGCGCGATCAACTTTTCGACCTCGGCCATGATTTCGGTGCCGATGCCATCGCCGGGCAGAAGAAGAAGGGTCTGGGACATGATGTTCTCTCTAACTCTTGTGCGCGCCAATGCGCGCCGTCACTTCGATTTCGATTTTCATTTCCGGCATGGTCAATCCGCAGATGACCATCGTAGCTGCGGGACGGATGTCGCCGAACAGCGGGCCAAGCGTTGCGACCAGCTCATCATAGTCGGCCTGATCGACGAGGTAGTAACGCACGCGCACCACATCCTTGAGCGACGAACCCGCCTCCTCCAGCGCCTTGGAAATAGTCGCAGCCGCATTGCGCGTTTGCGCGGCAACACCCTCAGGCATTTCCATTTTGGTATAGTCGTAGCCGGTTGTGCCCGACACATAGATCATGTCGCCATCAACGACGGCACGCGAATAGCCGATTTTGGCCTCGAACGGCGACCCGCTGGAAATGCGCTTGACCACTGGACCGGGTCCCTTCTCCCTGGCTCGACTAAACCCAGGGGCGGCTTTCGCCCACCTTGGCTTCGAACCCACCAATGGCCGCATCGCTCTTGAGCGTCATGGCAATATCGTCGAGCCCTTCGAGCAACACATGCTTGCGGGAAGGATCAATGTCGAATTTGATTTCGCCGCCATCGGGTCCGGAAATCGTCTGGCTTTCAAGATCGACCGTCAACGTCGCGTTGGAGCCGCGCTCGGCATCGTCCATGAGCATATTGAGCTGTTCGGGCGTTACCACGATGGGCAGGATGCCGTTCTTGAAACAGTTATTGTAAAAGATGTCCGCAAAGCTGGTGGAAATGACGCAGCGGATACCGAAATCCAGAAGCGCCCACGGCGCATGCTCGCGGCTCGATCCGCAGCCGAAATTGTCACCGGCAACGATGATCTGGGCATTGCGGTAGGCAGGCTTGTTGAGAACAAATTCAGGGTTCTCCGATCCGTCTTCATTGTAGCGCATCTCGGAGAACAGCGCCGTGCCGAGCCCGGTGCGTTTGATGGTTTTCAGATATTGTTTTGGGATGATCATGTCGGTATCCACATTGATCACCGGCAGGGGTGCCGCAACGCCTGTCAAAGTGGTGAATTTGTCCATTTCGATCATCCTTTTGTTTGCCCGCTGCTTTTTGGCGCAACAGGCATTATGCCGTCAAGCTTTGCCGGTGGTTATAGCCCTGCTGCCGGATCGGCGCCGATCATCAGGTTGAGGTTCTGCACCGCCGCGCCCGAGGCCCCCTTGCCCAGATTGTCATAGACCGCCAGCACCACAGCCTGCGCACAATTGTCATTGGCGCACACATAGAGCGTCAGCGCGTTGGTGCCATTATTCGCCTGCGGCTCGATCGCTGCCGATTTCTCAAAATCGGCCAGCGGTGCAACAGTGACAAAACCGTTCGGGATACCGGCATAATGATCCGCCAGCGCCGCATGCAGGTCGTGGCCTTTGGGCGCATCCTGCAATGGCACCGCCACCACCATGCCCTTGTAGAAATTGCCAACCGTTGGAACAAACAGCGGGTCACGCGTCAGCGTCGCGTAGGCCTTCATCTCTGGCAAATGCTTGTGGCTGAGCCCGAGCGCATAGGGGAGATATACCGGCGGGGACGCCTCACCGTTCTCATAGTCGGCAATCATCGATTTGCCGCCACCCGAATAGCCGGTGATACCGTTGACGGTCACCGGATAGTTAGCCGGAATGAGACCGGCCGCAATCAGCGGCCTCAGGCTTGCAATCGCGCCCTGCGGCCAGCAACCGGGATTGGCGACAAACCGGGCTTTGGCTATCGCTTCGGATTGGCCCTTGTCCATCTCGGCAAAGCCATAGGTCCAGTCAGGATGAACCCGATGCGCCGTTGAGGCATCGATCACCCTTGTGCTGTCATTCTCGATCAGGGTGACGCTTTCCCGCGCCGCATCGTCAGGCAGGCAAAGAATGGCAATGTCGGCAGCGTTCAAATATTCGGCCCGCGCCGCCGGATCCTTGCGCCGGTCCTCGGGGATGGACAGCAGTTCGATATCGCGGCGCGCAGTCAGGCGCTCCCGGATTTGCAAACCCGTGGTGCCCGCTTCGCCATCGATGAAAATCTTTGCCGTCATGGTCGCCCCTTTTATCAAAGCGCGGCGCTTCAATGAACCGCAATGCGCACAAAATCAAGCTTTGCTTGCGGCCCGGCACCGCAGATGGCAGATTTGACCAAACGGTCGAAAACAAAACCGGGAGAGAGGCGATGACGCCGCATAACGAAGCCAAAAAGGGCGACTACGCCGAAACCGTGTTGCTGCCAGGTGATCCACTGCGCGCCAAATGGATCGCGGAGACCTTTTTCGATGCACCGAAACAGGTCAATGGCGTGCGCAATTGTCTTGGCTACACCGGCACCTGGAAAGGCAAGCCGGTCTCGGTGCAAGCCACCGGCATGGGCCAGCCCTCCCTCGGCATTTATGTGCATGAACTGCTCGATATTTACGGCGTCAAGAACCTCATTCGCGTCGGCACATGCGGCGGGCTCAACGCCAAGGTGAAAGTGCGCGACGTCATCATCGCCATGGCGGCGTCCACCGACAGCGCCATGAACAATGGCTTCGCGCCCTATCATTACGCACCGTTTGCCGACTACGCATTACTGCGCAACGCCACCGATCTGGCAGCTGAGCGCGGCTTTACCTGGCATGTGGGCGGCCTCGTGTCCTCGGACACTTTTTATGTGCCCGAGGGGGTCAAATCCTATGGTGCGCTGCCACAGCATGGCGTCCTCGCCGTCGAGATGGAAGCCGCCGTGCTCTATACGCTGGCGCATCGTTTCGATGCCCGGGCGCTTGCCATCTGCACCATGACCGACTGTCTTGTGACGGGCGACCAGATCGACGCTGATCAGCGCCAGTCCTCACTTACCGACATGGTGGAACTTGCGCTCGATACGGCGCTCGAAGTGTAGATTTTTCAGCGATGGCTTGCGGATAGCTTTCAGGATTTCAGCGGCCAGAACACATCCGTCCGCCATTTTGCCGGGTCCGGCTCCGAGGCCGGATCGGTGACATAGGATTCCCATGGCGGACCGGCCACCTCGTAGCCATTGTCCTTGATCCAGCGCTCAATGGCCGCACCGGTTTCGCTCAATTGCTCGTAAGGACCGTTATGCATGGCATATGCAACGGGACCGGCATGCAGGTTGCCGGCAACCATTTCGCCGTTGCCTTCCGCCGGTGCTGCGAGCGGCATGACAAAATCCACCGTCCACAAACCCGGGCCGGCTTTCACATAACGGGCGATTGGCTGCCCCACGATGGCCAAGCCCTTGGATTGCCCATAGCCGTATAGCTTACCAAAACATTCGCCCATGGTTTCCTGAAGACTGCTGAACGTGAGCTCACGCTGAATATACAGAATGGGCTGCGGATCCAGGTCCCGCCGTTCAATGTTGGGTGTCGTCATCTTTTTACTCCAGATTGGCTTTGACGTGCTGATCCGGTAAAGCCCCAGACACGGCGCTGCACCGGTAACCGCTTCGATATGCGTTCTCCGTCGCGCTTCGGTGTGATCGGCCTTGGCGCGCTGGCGAAACGCACGTGGCGCCATTCCGAACTGCCGGGCAAACGCCCGTAAAAACACCTCATGGCTTTGATAGCCCGCATCAAGCGCGATGGAGAGAATGGATTGATCCGTCATCATCAGCTTGGCCGCTGCCCGCTCCAGCCGTAACCGGCTGGAAAAGGTTTTCGGGCTTTCTCCTGTCACCGCCTTGAAGCGGCGCTGGAGATAGAAAGGCGAGTATCCCGCCTGTTTGCTCAGCCGCTGCAGGAAAGTCGTCTCCTCCAGACTGTTGCTGATCACCCGAACGATCGAAAGAACATCATCCTCACGCAAGGCTGCACCCTATCCTCGTGGTTCACTGCAATCTTGATGTTTCTTGCGTACCACTCCGAAGGCGATTTGAACAATCGCCGGCGGCGTTACCATTCTGAGCGGGCGGGATAATCGGAGTCGTCTGACCTGCTTTGGTTTTCATGCCATTCCTCGGGCAGTGCGCTCAGAGCCGCCCGAGTCGCTACGAGCGTGTTCAGGAACCGCTGCGCTTTCGCAAGCGTCTCCTCGACCTGCGCGATCTTGGCATCGATGAAGGCATTGACGTCGAACGTGCCATCACCACCCGTCTCCATCGCCGTAATCAGCAATGTCAGGTCGGCGACGCTCAACCCCGCCTCACGCGCCTCGGTAATCATCGCCAGCCGCTCCACCAGCATCTCCGGATAGTCGCGATAGGAATTGGCCGGATCACGGGATGGCAGGGAGTCGATCAAACCCTGCCGTTCATAAAAGCGGATCGTGTCCCGGCTCATGCCCGTCCGTTTCGCCAGTTCTCCAATTCGCATGCAATCCGCCTACAGCAAAACCATTGACTTCACTCCATGGTTTTTCTATCACATCAAATAAAGTTTGCCCAGCCGGAGGACGACCGAGATGGCAAAATTCTGTCAAAGCTGCTCCATGCCCATGGACAAGGATATTAATGGCGGCGGGACGGAAGCCGACGGCTCCAAAAGCGATAAATATTGTTCGCTGTGCTATAAGGATGGCGCCTTCACCAATCCTGACATCACTACCGCCGCCGAAATGCAGGCCTTTTGTATCGAACAGCTCAAGAAGCAGAGCATGCCCGGCGTCATGGCGTGGATATTTACCCGTTCGATACCCAAGTTTGAGCGCTGGTCGCACTGATGGATATTCTTGCCGAATTATCATCGAACCAGGGGCGGCGGGACCAGGACCCCAACCAGGCATTGGCCAAGAAAATCGCTGTTGAAGATGACCGCGCGGCCTGCGCGGCGCTTATCGACATTGTCCAAAACGGCAAGCGCGCCGCACGCCATGATGCCATTGTCGTTGCCTACGAGGTCGCAACCGCCAAACCGGAATTAATGCGCGACCACGCCGAGACGTTTTTCGCACTCCTGTCAGACTCCGATAACCGCATGTGCTGGGGTGCGATGGACGCCATTCTGCATCTTGCAGATCTGATGCCTGCGCGGGTCATGGCCGATCTTGATGCGCTTTGCACAGCAGCGGACACAAGTTCAGTCATTGCCAAGGACCGGCTGATGGCACTGCTGGCCAAACTCAATGGCTATCCGGAATTCGCACCAACAGTGACCCCGGTCATTCTCAACCGGCTCCGTCATGCCGCCGTCAATCAGTTCCCCATGTACGCCGAGCTTGCCGCGGAAACACAGCCGGCAAACGAGATGAACTCGCTTGTGTCCATCATCGAAACCCGGCGCGATACCATTTCCTATCCAGCCAAGAAAAAGCGGCTCGACAAGCTGCTCAGAAAAATCGCTACCGGCAGCCGTTAACCTTTGCCGTTGAACGCCCGTATTTTGCCGTCTTCGCCGTGTTAAGCTTCGCTTAACCATGCAACCGGGGGGCGTTACCGCCATGACCAGCCGCACCAATGCCGCGCAATTGCGCCACACCGTCACCAGCATCGCGACCATGACGCGCTTTGCGCTCGCCGTTCTGGCGCTGGCGTCGGGGGTTTACACCTATCTGGGGGTCCGCTCGCTGCTTGATGGATCGGCGACCTTCGTTTTCTTCGCGGCGATCATCTATTCCGCCGCCGTGTCCGTCGGCATATACGCCTTTTGGTCCTACATGCTGCGCTTCGTGCCGCTGATCCGGTCGTTCGCCAAGCGCATTGCCTTGTTCGCAACCATGGCCGTCGGCTCGGTGATGATCATCGCCATGTCGTCCTGGCTCAATGCCGCGGCGCTGGCCGGATCTGCGGCGCTCGAACAGCATCTGGCGGTTACGCTTGAAGGCTATGCCCAGGATCTCGATGCCGCCCATGCCGATGCGCTGGCCGCGCAATCGCTGTTGCCTGATGTGCAACGCGCATCCGATCGCTTTGCCCGCCTTGCCGCCAATGAACGCGAATCCGGCGCGCTGACCGGCTCATCCGGTTCCGGCTCGGTCGTACAATTGCTGACCCAGATGTCGGCGCAAATGGACGAGCTTGGTCAGTCCATCGTTGAGTCCCGGGCAACCGTGTCGGCGCTCTTTGACGATGGATCGGCCCGGATCGCCACCATGCGCGAACTGGTTTCCGCTCCCGGTCAGGTGCAGCCACGTGCCGATCAGTTCGCTGCCGAGGCCGTGCAGCTATCGGGTGTCATTGCGGCGCTGAAAGAGACCTCCGTCGCCCCGTCAGTCAAGCGTGCCGCCGCTGATCTGTCGCTGGGGTTCATTGCCCCCGTCGCCGATGGGCGCACGGCTGATCTGGTGTCGCGTCAGGACGAGGTGATGGCCAATGTCCGCGATGCGGTCGCAGCACAATCCACTGCCCTCAGCGCGGCAGCCGATGAAATCCTAGAAGTGCCCGCCGTGCCGACCCGGCGCTTTGTGCCTTTGTCGAGTGCCGAAGCTGTCCTCAAATATTTCTCCGATTTCATCCCGTCCTGGGCCGGGGCGATTTCCATCGATCTGTTGCCCTTCGTCATGGTGCTGGTGCTGATGATCGTGCATGATGCCATGCGCCGGGAAACCGATGTGCTCGAAGATGCCGAGACCATTACGGCGGCGGAAATGCTGCGCGCGGTGGCGCTTTACAAGCAAATGACCGAGGACGAAACGACACCCGAAACGCCGGACCCTGAGCCCGAGAAAGCCGAGCCGGAAGAGCCGGACACCAATGAGACCATCGTTGCCGACAGTACGGTCACCCCACTCAAGACCGGCCAGCGTGGCCGGGGCGACACCAAGGGCGCCTGAGATGGCGGCCACCGAGACCGCCGACAAAGGCTGGACCAGCCGCATGGCCCGGCTTGCCCGGCGTCTCGACGATGGCCGGCTGTTGCGGTTTGTGTTCTTCTCTCTGCTCGTGGGGACGGCAGCCATCCTGGTGCTCGACTATCTCGAACTGTCCGAAGCGCCGGAAACGGTGTTGCCAACACCCGATATCACCCCGGTATTGCCCGCTATTGACCGGCCCGAACTTGACCCGGACAATCCCGCGTTTCGTCCGGCCGAACGGATCGGCACACCTCAAGACACCTTGCGGCAGCGGCTTTCCATAACTTTGGAGAGTGGCGGCACGCTGAAACTGCAAGGCACCATAGCGCCCGGCAGTGCCGAGACCTTTGCCGAAGAGATCGCGCGGCTGGCTGAATATATCGAAACGGTCAGTCTCGATTCACCCGGCGGTGTGGTGCAGGAGGCGTTGGCCATGGGCCGGCTGATCCGCGAGACGGGGCTCAATACCCATGTCGGTGACGGCGCCTTGTGTGCCTCATCCTGCCCACTGATTTTTGCCGGCGGAATGGACCGGGTCGCAGCAGAAAAAGCCGTCATTGGCGTGCATCAGATTTTCTCCGGGCCCCAAACCACCCGCATCAATGCGGCGCAGGAGATTTCCAATGCGCAGGTCACAACAGCCGAAATCAGCCGCTATCTGTCCGACATGGAGATCGATCCCGCGCTTTGGCTGCACGCGCTCGAAACACCGCCGGACAGGTTGTATTACCTGACGACGGACGAGCTAACTGCGTTCAAACTTGCGACAGAACTTCTCGCAGCAGAGTAGCGGTTAGCCCTTCGGCCACTCGCGGATATCGACAAAGTGACCGGCAATCGCTGCTGCTGCCGCCATGGCCGGCGACACCAGATGCGTGCGGCCTTTGAAGCCCTGACGGCCCTCGAAGTTGCGGTTCGAGGTCGAGGCACAACGCTCACCCGGCGCGAGTTTGTCGGGGTTCATGGCAAGGCACATGGAGCAGCCTGGCTCACGCCATTCGAACCCGGCATTGATGAAAATCTTGTCGAGGCCTTCAGCTTCCGCCTGCGCTTTGACGAGACCGGACCCCGGCACCACCATCGCATTGACGCCGTCGGCCACCTTGCCATCACCGATGACAGCGGCAGCTGCGCGCAAATCCTCAATGCGGCCATTGGTGCAGGACCCGAGAAACACCCGGTCAAGCTTGATGTCGGTGATCTTGGTGCCGGCGGTCAGACCCATATAGTCGAGCGCCCGCTGCTTTGAAGCACGCTTGGTTGCATCCGGGATATCGGCAGGATCAGGCACAACGCCGGTCACCGAAACCACGTCCTCGGGTGACGAACCCCAGCTCACAATTGGCGGCAGGTTCGCGGCATCGAGGGTGACCTCGCGATCGAACTTGGCACCTTCATCGGTGTAAAGCGTTTTCCAATAGTCCATCGCCATGTCCCATGCCGCACCCTTTGGCGCACGCGGCCGGTCTTTGACATAGGCGAAGGTTTTCTCGTCCGGCGCAATGAGGCCGGCGCGGGCACCGCCCTCAATAGTCATGTTACAGACCGTCATGCGGCCTTCCATCGACAGAGACTGAATGGCTTCACCTGCGAACTCGATCACATGACCGGTGCCGCCCGCCGTGCCGATCTCGCCGATGATGGCAAGGATGATATCCTTGGCGGTTACGCCGTCCGGTAGCGCACCGTTGACGGTGACGCGCATATTCTTGGCCTTGGACTGGATCAGCGTCTGGGTGGCAAGCACATGCTCGACCTCGGAGGTGCCGATGCCGTGCGCCAGCGCGCCGAACGCGCCATGGGTCGAGGTATGGCTGTCGCCGCACACAATGGTCATGCCCGGCAGGGTGAAGCCCTGTTCAGGCCCAACGATGTGCACGATGCCCTGACGCTTGTCGAACGCATCGTAATATTCGATGCCGAAATCCTTGGTGTTCTGCGCCAGAGCTTCGATCTGTGTGACGCTTTGCGGATCAGGGTTAGGCAGCGACCGGTCGGTTGTTGGCACATTGTGGTCGACAACGGCCAGCGTGCGCTCAGGCGCGCGTACCTTGCGGCTGGTCATGCGCAAGCCCTCGAAAGCCTGCGGGCTTGTCACTTCATGCACCAGATGCCGGTCGATATAAATCAGCGAGGTGCCATCCCCGTTATCCTGAACCAGATGATCGTCCCAGATCTTGTCGTAAAGTGTTTTTGCCATGCCTGTCCGGCCCTTTCGGGCGTTGCTGTTAATCAAGTTGGAAGCGTTCTAAGCCGCGTCAGCCGGGCGGTCAAGCAGCCGCAACGGTTCCATTGCCCAGATGGGGCGGCGCACAGCAGATGGCAAGCCCGGCCACTAAAGTCCATTGTCGTTCCCGGCATCAAGACCGCAACCATGGGTGCAAAAGGTCACATAATCCATGTACGATGAGCTTGGCAGCGGTCTTACCACTCGACATTTGCCACCGGCTTTAGCAGTCTGAGGCATCGGGTAAATTGATTCCGTGTCATGGGGGGCAGAATGACCGTGAACAAGGACACCGGAAAGACACGTACGGCACTCCTGTCCCGCGCGCGAGAACTTGCGACTGTCGATAGTAGCTTCGCCACCTTCCTCCGGCTGACCGTGGAATCCATCGATGAGCGCGATCTGGCGGGGTTTTCCGCCGAGGATTATGAAAGCGTTCTCAAGCATTCCTATGAGCGGCTCGGCCAGCACAAAGCGGGCAGTCATCTGATCAATATCTGGATGGCCGACGGCGATGAAGACGTCGACCCGGTGACCATCATCGACATTTATGTCGATGATATGCCGTTCCTGGTCGATTCAGTGCTCAATGCGGTGCGCGCCCATGGTGGCCACATCCGCCTGATGGCGCATCCTATTCTGAGACTCGAAGCGTCGAAATCCGGCGTCAATGTCCTGGCCGAGGGCGGCAGCCGATCCGAGAGCTTTTTGCAAATTCACATCGATCCCATTCACGACGAGCACCGGTTAACCGCGCTCTTCAACGAGATCGACGGGGTTCTGAACGAGGTGCGCGCCACCGTGCGCGGCTGGCGCCCGATGCTGGAGCGGCTGCACAGGCTGGTGCAGGAATTCCGCAACCATCCGCCGAGGATCGCCGCGCCGGTGCTGGCGGAAACCCTGCATTTCCTCGCCTGGCTCGCCGATCACAATTTCACTTTCCTCGGCATGCGTGAATATCGCCTCAAAGCCGATGGCGACATGCATCATCTCGAGCCGGTTGTTGAGTCCGGTCTCGGCATTCTAGAGGATCCCGCCTACCACTTCATGCGCCACGGCACCGACTATGTCGAGATGACCGAGCAGCATATCGCCTTTTTGAAAGCGCCCGATCCACTGATGGTCACCAAGGCCAATCTGCGTGCCCGGGTGCACCGGCGCGGGCATATGGATTATATCGGCGTCAAACTTTACGACGATAATGGCGAGCTGGCCGGCGAGCTGCGCATTCTGGGCCTCTTCACCTCCATGTCGCTGGCCACGCCGCACACGGATGTGCCGTTTATCCGGCGCAAAATCTCCGAGGTGATGGCCCGTTCCGGCTTTGATCCCAAGAGCCATGCCGGCAAGGCATTGATGGCGGCGCTCGATAATTATCCGCGTGAAGAACTGTTCCAGATTTCCATCGATCAACTGGCCGAATTTGCCGGCACTATCGCCACCCTTCCCGACCGGCCGCGCATCCGTGTGTTTCCGCGCATCGACACCTATGACAATTTCGTCTCCATCCTCCTGTTCATGCCCCGCGAGCGCTATAGCTCGCAGATCCGCGAACGGATCGGCGAGCATCTGGCGGCAGTGTATGAAGGCCGGGTGTCTGCCTATTATCCGCACTTCCCCGAGGGTGACCTGGTGCGGGTGCATTTCATTATCGGTCGTAATGGCGGCAAGACTCCAAACCCTGACCGCACCGAACTCGAAGCCGAAATCCGGGGCCTAACCGAGAGTTTTGGCGATCGCCTCCTTGAGGCCGCTGAAGATCCCGCCGCCATTGAGGATTACCGCGATGCGTTTTCCGCCGCCTATCAGGCGCAAAACACTCATACCGACGCCATTATCGATATTGCCGCCTTCAAGGCGCTCGATGCGGATAATCCCATCGGCGTGCGGCTGGTGCGCCCCGACGATGCCGAGGCCGATCATCACTATACGCTCAAGGTCTATCATGTGGGCGGCGCCATTCCCCTAAGCGACCGCGTGCCGATGCTGGAGAATTTCGGCTTCCGGGTCATCGACGAGCGCACCTATGAGGTGACCCCGCTTGATGCGGAAGCACGGCATCTGCACGACATGCTCATCGAGCCGCGCGACACCACCCAGACCGGTCTCGCCACCATTGCCCCGGTGATGGAGCAGGCCATGCTCGCGGTCTGGGATTTGCAGGCGGAAAGCGATCCGCTCAATCAGCTCAGTGTCAGCGCCGCGCTGAACTGGGACGATGTGGTGATATTGCGTGCCCTCAGCCGCTATCTCAAACAGATCGGCATTGCCTTTTCCCAGCACTATATCGCATCCGCGCTCGACACCCATGCCGATATTGCCGCCCATCTGGTCAATCTGTTTCACACGCTGCACCAGCCCGATTTTTCGGGAGATCGCGACGCGGAAGCGGATCAGATCCGTGAAGCGATTATTGAAGGGCTGGACGCGGTCAGTTCGGCGGATGAAGATTTCATCATCCGCCAGATTCTCAACCTGATCGAATGTGCGTTGCGGACGAATTTCTATCAGCGTGGCGCCGACGGGAACCGCCGTCCGGCCCTGGCCATCAAATTCGATTCCGCCCGTATCGAGGGCCTGCCCGAACCGCGCCCCTATCGCGAGATTTTCGTCTATTCACCTCAGGTCGAGGGCGTGCATCTGCGCGGTGGTTCCATTGCCCGCGGCGGCCTCAGATGGTCGGACCGGCCCGAGGATTTCCGCACCGAGGTGCTGGGACTGGTCAAGGCGCAAATGGTCAAGAACGCGGTGATCGTGCCGGTCGGCGCCAAAGGCGGGTTCGTCCCCAAACTGATGCCCGCCAATCCGGACCGCGAGACATTCCTCTCAATCGGCACCGCCTGCTACAAAATCTATATTGGTGCCCTGCTCGATATCACAGATAATCTCGACGGCGACACGGTCGTGCCACCCACCGATGTCACGCGTCGCGATGGCGACGACCCCTATCTGGTTGTTGCGGCCGACAAGGGTACAGCGACGTTCTCCGACACCGCCAACGCCATTTCGGAATCGCGCAATTACTGGCTCGGCGATGCGTTCGCCTCCGGCGGGTCGGCAGGCTACGATCACAAGAAAATGGGCATCACAGCCCGTGGCGGCTGGGAGGCGGTCAAGCGCCATTTCCGTGAGATGGATCACGACATCCAGAAAGAGCCGTTCACAGCGGTCGGTGTCGGCGATATGTCCGGTGACGTGTTCGGCAATGGCATGCTCTTGTCGCGTCACACCCGTCTGATTGCCGCCTTCGATCATCGCGACATTTTCATCGATCCCGATCCGGACCCGCAATCGAGCTACAAGGAACGCAAGCGGCTCTTCGAGATGGGCCGGTCGAGCTGGCAGGACTACGACACCACGCTGCTCTCACGGGGTGGTGGCATCTATTCGCGCAATGCAAAGACCATCGATCTGTCGGTGACCGCGCGCAAACTCCTCGATCTCGGCGAAGGCAGCCTCACACCACGCGAGGTTATGAACGCCATTCTCAAGGCGGACGCCGACCTGTTGTGGTTCGGCGGCATCGGCACCTATATCCGCGCCTCGAGCGAAAGCGACGCCGACGCGGGCGATCGCGCCAACGACGCCATTCGCATCACCGGCAAGCAGGTGCGCGCCAAGGTGATCGGCGAAGGCGCCAATCTCGGCGTCACCCAGCTTGGCCGCATCGAATATGCCCTTGCCGGTGGCCGTGTGAATTCCGACGCCATCGACAATTCCGCCGGGGTCAATTCCTCGGACCTCGAGGTCAATATCAAGATCGCGCTCGGTACGCTGGTGCGCGCAGGCAAGATGGATATCGAAGCCCGCAACGATCTACTGGTCGAGATGACCGAGGAAGTTGCGGCACTGTGCCTGCGCAACAATTATCTGCAGACCCTGGCGCTCTCTCTCGCTGAGCGGCGCGGCATGGATGATTTCCCTGATCTGGTGGGCTTCATGCAGGCGCTGGAGCAAAAGGGTGTCCTGTCCCGGCAGGTTGAATATCTGCCCGACGACACGGCCCTTGCGGATCGGGTCGCCGCCAACCAGCCGCTGACGCGGCCGGAACTCGCAGTGCTGCTTGCCTACGCCAAGAACACGCTTTACGCCGATCTGCTTACGTCTGACGTCCCGGACGATCCCTATCTGTCGCGCGAACTCTTCCGCTATTTCCCTGACAAGCTGCGCGAATTGCACCCTCAGACCATTGAAACCCATCGTTTGAGGCGCGAGGTCATTGCCACCGTCCTGTCCAACGCCATGATCAATCGCGGCGGGCCCGCCTTCGTGCACCGGATGACGACGGTGACCAGCGCCGATCCCGGCCGTGTGGCCTGCGCCTATGCCGCGGCGCGGGATGCTTATGGGCTGGCGGCACTCAATGCCGAAATCGACGCCATCGACAACAAAGTATCCGGCAAGACCCAGCTCGAGCTCTATGCCGAAGTGCAAACGCTGCAAATCGACCAGACTCTCTGGTTTTTGCGCAATGTCGATTTTTCCGCCGGGCTTTCCGGCATCATCGACCGCTACAGCGCGGGCATCGCCGAAGTGCGCGAAGTCCTCTCAGGCCTGTTGCCACAATATGTCGCCCAGAGTGTTGCCGATCAAGCAGTCGGTTTTGTCAATGGCGGTGCATCGCGAACACTGGCCCGGCAGGTTGCCGAACTCTCTGCGCTCACGCTGGCGTCCGATATTGTCTATGTTTCCGAACAGACAAAAGCCAGCGTCGCCGAGGCGACAGAGGCTTATTTCGCCGTTCTTGAGACCTTCAAGCTGGGGCGGATCACCGAGCATGGCAGCCACCTCAGCCTCAGCGACCGATATGACCGCATGGCGCTCGACCGGGCCCTTGCCAATCTGATGCGCGCCCAGCGCAATCTGACCGGCAATGTCCTTGGCGCCGGCAAGGGCGATATCAGCTCCCGTATTGCCGTCTGGCGTGATATTAAGGGAGCCGAGGCCGACCGCATCATTCACACCGTTAACGAACTGACCGAAGGCGACCTGACCGTATCCCGGTTGTCCGTCGCCGCCGGTCTTCTAGCAGACCTGGTCCGGACATGAGCGAATAAATGACTACCAAAATTGCGCCCTCTAAGGTCCCGCGCGTGGGGATCTTTTCCTGGATGCTGTTCGACTGGGCGGCACAGCCCTATCATACACTGATCATTACCTTCATCTTCTCGGCCTATTTTGCCAACTATGTCGCCCCCGATCCGGCCACCGGACAGGAATGGTGGGGTTGGGCCACCGCCACCGGCAGCCTGATTATCGCCCTTCTCGCGCCCGTTCTTGGCGCGATGGCCGATATTTCAGGACCGCGCAAACCCTGGATTGCCGGTTTTTCCGTGCTGATCGTGCTGGGATCGGCTCTGATCTATTTTGCGGTTCCTGGACCGGACGCACCGGTGCTTCTGGTTTTGACCGGGTTTGTCATCGGGTTCATCGGCCTCGAGTTCGCAACCGTTTTCACCAACGCCATGATGCCGAGCCTCGTGCCCCGTGCCGAACTTGGCAAGCTGTCCGGGTCGGGCTGGGCACTCGGCTATGTCGGCGGCATTGTTGCCTTGCTCATCGTCCTGGCGTTCCTGTCCGCCAATCCCGATACGGGCAGGACACTGGTTGGCCTTGAACCCATATTCGGTCTTGACCCTGCGGCCCATGAAGGCGACAGGGCCACCGGGCCGCTGACCGCGCTTTGGTACATGGTGTTCGTCATTCCGATGTTCTTGTTCACTCCCGATGTCGTAAAACGCGCCGGGGTGCGCCTCGAACTGCGTGCCGCCCTGTCCAATCTGTGGACGACGGTCAAAAACCTGCCGCGGCGCGGCTCCTATTTCGCCTTTCTCGCCACCTCGATGATCTATCGTGACGGGCTCAATGCCCTGTTCGCCTTCGGCGGCATTTATGCCGGCGGCGTGCTTGGCCTGTCGATCATCGAGGTCGGCATTTTCGGGATCATTACAGCTGTTGCCGGCGCCATCGGCGCCTTTGCAGGTGGTCGGATGGATGCGCGGTTCGGACCACGCGCGGTGGTGTTCTGGAGCTGCTGGATCCTGGTGCTGGCCTGCATCATCGTGGTCTCGACCACACGGGACACCGCATTTTTTGTTCTGCCCGCCAGCGATCCGATGATACCGCTTCTGGTGTTTTACGCGGCAGGTGCGCTGATTGGTGGTGCGGGCGGATCGGTACAGGCCGCCTCACGCACGCTACTGGTCGATCAGGTCGAACCCGAAGAGGCCACCGAAGCCTTCGGTCTGTTCTCATTGACCGGGCGGGCGACATCCTTTGTCGGCCCCTTAGCCATTGCCATTGTTACCGGCGCCACCCAAAGCCAGCGCATCGGCATCACGCCGGCCATAGCACTTCTCGCCATCGGCGCGATCGGGCTTTACTGGGTCCGGGAGAAAAAGATTTAAGTCACCAGCCGGACTCAGTGACGGAAATGTCGCATGCCAGTGAAGACCATGGCAATGCCCGCCTTGTCCGCCGCCGCGATGACCTCGTCGTCACGGATGGAACCACCGGGCTGAATAACCGCCGTCGCCCCCGCATCCACCGCCGCCATCAGGCCGTCCGCGAAGGGGAAGAAGGCGTCAGAGGCCACCACCGAGCCTTGCGTCAGCGCGCCCTTTTTCTTCATCGCCTTGGCGGCGTCTTTTGATTTTTGGACCGCGATGCGCGCCGAATCCACCCGGCTCATCTGCCCGGCGCCGATGCCCACCGTCGCGCCGTCCTTGACGTAGACGATAGCGTTGGATTTGACGTGCTTGGCCACCTTGGCTGCGATCCGAAGATCAGCCATTTCCTGCTCTGTAGGGGCTCTCTTTGTAACGACTTTGAGCTCGCAATCATCGACGGATTGATTATCCCGCGACTGCACAAGAAAACCACCAGCAACCGATTTGACCATCAGCCCGTCGCTCTTTACGTCAGGCAATCCTCCGGTCAGCAACAAGCGCAAATTTTTCTTCTCTTCAATAATGGCGCGCGCCTTGTCCGAGATGGACGGGGCGACAATCACTTCGGTGAACGTCTTGACGATTTCCTCGGCCACCGCCGCGTCAATTTCCCGGTTAAGGGCGACGATGCCGCCAAAGGCGCTCACCGGATCACAGGCCAGGGCGTTGGCGTAGGCCGTTGCAAGGTCCTCACCCAAACCGACGCCGCACGGATTGGCATGTTTGATGATCGCGACCGCCGGGCCTTCTTTGGGCGAGAATTCGCCAATCAGCTCAACTGCCGCATCGGTGTCATTGATGTTGTTATAGGAGAGGGTTTTGCCCTGGGTCTGCTCCGCCGTTGCGACCCCCGCCCGGCCCGTTCCATCGGTATAAAACGCCGCCCACTGATGCGGGTTCTCGCCATAGCGCATGACTTCCTTTAGCTTGCCCGAAAATGACCGCCACGGCATGTCGTCAAATTCGAGCGCATTGGCAAACCAGTTGGAAATCGCTGCATCATAGGCGGCTGTGCGGGCATAGGCTTTTGCGGCAAGTTTTTGCCGCAGCCGCAGCGGCACCTGGCCGGTGGTGGTCAGATGCTCGATCACCTCATCATAGTCACCCGGATCGACGATGACGGTGACATAGGCATGGTTCTTGGCCGCAGAACGGATCATGGCCGGGCCGCCAATGTCGATATTCTCGATCACCTCGTCATAGCCAGCACCCGATTTCACCGTTTCCTCGAATGGGTAAAGATTGACCACAACCAGATCGATGGCCGGGATCTGGTGAATGCGCATGGCGCTTTTGTGGGTCTCGTTGTCCCTGATACCGAGCAACCCGCCATGCACCTTGGGGTGCAGGGTTTTCACCCGCCCGTCCATCATCTCGGGAAACCCGGTCAACTCGGCAATATCGATCACCGGAATGCTTTCATCCTCGAAAAGCTTGCGGGTGCCGCCGGTGGAGACGAGTTCCACGCCAAGCCCCGAGAGGGCCCGGCCGAAGCGGGCGACGCCACCCTTGTCATAAACCGAGATCAGTGCGCGCCGCACTTTGGATTTGCCGTCTGCCTGCATCATGTTGCTTTGTTTCCGAAATTCTGGTTGTCAGCCGTTCTGGCGGGTGAATATCCAGGACACTTCACCATCTGCCCTGACATCGGTTTCAATGACGATTTGCCGGGTCCTGAAAAAGCCGAAATAAGCCGACTGGCGGACACTCTCGTCAATGGCCGCTTTGCCACCTTCCCATAGAAAAGTCCAGCGCGCGCCCGACTTTGTGGTGATCTGGATGAGATCCTCATTCGGCTGTCGCCGCACAGTGGCACCGGGGGCGATGTGAAACCGAAGGGTCAGCGTGCCCTTGGGTTCGCCCCGGTCTGCCGCGAACACCCTGTCTTGCCCGACCAGCGTGTCACCACCGGCAATGAGCGCAATATCGCGCTGCAAAATCACACCGAAACGTCCGGCATAGCCAGAGGTCCGCATTTGCAGCGAGGGTTCCTCGGTATTGAGTTCCAGAAGCGGCGGATCACCGAACTGTCTTAGCGCCCCGGCATGCGGACCGCGCGAAATGATCCGCGCCGACGACAGTCCATCAATGGTCGGACCGCAATGGGCAACACCCTGACGGAAAAGATGCGCATCCTCCTGCCGGTCCGCGGGCGCGGGACCGCAATTGCCGATCAGCAATTCGCCGCCATGGCTGAATTCAAAGGAGAGGCCGCCGGCATGCGCTTCGCTGCCCAGGGCCGGTGGCGGGGTCTGTCCTGAATCCGCGATCAAAAGCGCCTGCCCGGTTTTGAGCCGGCCATAGCCGCCGATCACGCCACAGTCAGGTGGACGGGCGGCGCTTTGGGCCTGCACCGCGATGACCAGATCGACCGGCATCTGCCCGCAGCCGTTGAAGTAGGCCGGCTCGCCTGATCCCATAACCAGCATGCCAAGCGCAGTGTGCATGGCATCGATGCGCGTACCCAGATCGCCAGCCAGGTTTTTGTGCCGCTGGGTCAGAGCCCGGCGGACAGTGGCGAGTTCGATCAAAAGCCCGATCTGCACCCGGGCGCTGCGCGATTTGTGCAGCCCGTCGGGTCCGACATGCTGATCGAGCAATGCCACAAGCCGATCGATGCGCTGACTGATCTGCCGGGTGGAGCTGTTGTCACACAATGCCGCCCCTAAAAGCGCAATCGCTGCGTAGAGCGCGTCATAGGGATTGGCCACCAGCCCGCCCCTGAGCTTGAGCGATTGCAACTGCGTGCCCAATGACCGGGCGATAGTGCGTTTTTGTCCCGGCGTTGCCCCTTCATTGATCAGGGGCAGGTGCCGCAGCCAATTGAGCGTCCGGACTGCCGTGATCGCAGGTGCCCAGGCCATGGCATTGTAGCTATTATTGCGGCCGATCCAGTCGAGCACCAGCGTACGCGCGAACCGGCACTCCTGTTCGCCGGTATCCTGAAAATGCCGAAGCCAGGCAAACTCATGCAGCGCCCGGCCCCATGCCGACCCGGCGGCATCAATGGCGAAGGGCGATTGGTCACCTGTCTCAACGAGTTTGGAGGCCAGCAAAAAGCGTCCCGACATCATCTCGCGGACGCTCTCGGTATCGGTGGGGCGGAATTCGTGCAAATGGCCGGTGAAGTTCTGTTCGGCAAGCCCGCTCCAGGTCCATCGGACCAGAGGCGATCTGACGATCAAATCGGCAAATGACAATGCCGCCTGCTGCATTGCAACCGGAACTCCCCCAAAACGAAACTAACGCACCCGTGCCGCAACACGGGTCACCCACGCGGGCACCACGCCCCGTTAGTAATCATCTTCGGCGGTAGCGGGCAACAAAGAACCCATCGAGCGCGCCGGAAACTGCCCCCGGCAGGGATAATTGTGGATGGGTGCGCACAAAACCTGCCGGTGTGACAGCGGCTGGCAGTCCGTCCACCTCGCTGGGCATGATGGGATCATGCTGCAACATCTCAAGATGATCGGCGATCCAGCGGGCCTGATCCTCGCCCTCCGTCGTCTCAAGACTGCAAACGCAATAAATAAGCATGCCACCCGGTTTGAGACTGGCAGCCGCGTTTGTCAGCATGGCGCGCTGCAATTCAACGCGTGCTGCAATATCCTTTTGGGTCCGATGCCAGATCACCTCGGGATGGCGACGGAATGTGCCCGTAGCGGTGCAGGGTGCATCGAGAAGAACACCATCGAACGGCGTGTCACCGCGATAGTGCATGGCGTCACCGGCAACCAGCTCGGCACTGTAGCCAAGTCGCTTGATATTGGTGCTCAACCGCTGCAACCGATTTTCGTCCTGATCGAGAGCAGTGACCGCGAACCCCATATTGGTCATTTGTGCGGTTTTGCCCCCGGGTGCCGCACACATATCGAGAACTTGTGCGCCGGTTGCGCAATTCATCAACCGGGCCGGTATCGCTGCCGCCGCGTCCTGCACCCACCAGCGCCCGTCGCTATAACCGGGCAGCGCATCGACAGATGCCAAAGGGTTTGCGACCCGGACCGTGTCGCCTATCAGCGGTGCGCCGCCAAGTGCCTCGACAAGCGCCGGGTCTTCGGTTTTGAACGTCAGATCAAGTGGCGCACCGGCCAGCAATGCCGCGGCAAAATTCTCAGTGACATCACCAAAGGCCGTCTGCCAACCAGCCAGCCGGTCAGCGGGAAACAAAGCCGCGTCAGGCAGGGCCCGCCATTTTTCGGCGTCACGCTGGGCCTGGCGCAAAACCCCGTTCATCAGCTTTGAAAGATGCTGGGCCTTGCGGTCTCGGCGCACCGCTTCCACCGCCAGAAAGATGGCGCTGTGATCGGCGCCTTTTTCAAGGAACAGCAATTCGGTCAGCGCCAGACGCAACACCGCCTCGAAACTGCCGCTGCGTTTGGGCAGGCCGCGCGTGAGCGCATTTTCTATGATGTGATTGAGATGTCCCCATCGTCTGAGCGCGGTGGTTACCAGCCGGTTGGTGAACGCCCGGTCCCGGGCATCCGCGATCTCTTTTGCGTCAAAGGGCGTAAAAGGCGCACCCTTCAAAACCTGCTGCAAGCGGTCGGCGGCAATCAGGCGCTGGGTCAATCCGGCAGGCGTTTTGATGGACAAGCGGCTCAACCCCACGGCCCGCTGGACGGGGTGTCATCAGGTGTCGACCGCCCGGTCTGCGGGACGCGCCAGCTGGTGCGATTGCCGGTTGCACCGCGGCGGGGTGCTGCGCGTCGGTGGGATGATGTGACCGGTTGCGTACCGGTATTTTGCGCCAGCTCTTCAAGGGCCGCCACCCGGTTCTCGACGGCTGGGTGGGTTGAAAACAGATTGTCCATCTGCCCACCCGCCAGTGGATTGGCAATATACATATGCGCCATGCCCGGTGTCCGTCGCGCAAACGGGTTTTCAAACCTGCGCGTGAGGCTTGAGATCTTCTTGAGCGCTGAGGCCAGCGCCAGCGGATCACCGGAAATCTCAGCCCCATCGCGATCGGCTTCATATTCGCGGGTGCGGCTGATCGCCATTTGCACCATCACCGCCGCCATGGGCGCGATGATGACCATGGCCAGCATGCCAAGAAATCCGAACGGGCTGTTGTTGGATCGCCCGCCAAAAAACAGACCGAATTGCGCCAACATGGAGGTGGCACCGGCAAGGGTTGCGGTGATGGTCATGGTCAGGGTGTCGCGGCTGCGGATATGTGCCAGTTCGTGGGCCACAACTGCCGCAACCTCACGCTGATCGAGATGCTGCAACAAGCCTGTCGAGACCGCAACCGCAGCATTTTGCGGGTTGCGCCCGGTGGCAAAAGCATTGGGTTGATCGGTCTTGATCACATAAATACTCGGCATCGGAATGCCTGCCCGCTGCGCCAGCACATCGACCATGTCGTAAAGATCGGGCGCGCGGGCGCGGTTGACCGGTTCGGCATGCTGCATGCGCAAAACGATCTTGTCGGCGTTCCAATAGGCGATGAGGTTGGTCACCAGCGAGAAGCCCAGCGCCAGGATCATACCCACTTCACCACCGACGACAAAACCAACGACCATGAAAATCACGGTCATCGCGGCAAGCAGAAATGTCGTTCTGACAGCGTTCACCATCTGAAAATCCGAACCTGTTGCATTCGCTATAATGATGGTGTCTGATCGCAGCCGAAACAAGTGCTGTCAGACGATACCGGATGAATTCTTGATGCCGCCATCAGATGCCGACATGCCCAAGATCAAGCGCCCCGATCGGGATGTCGCGGCGCGGGCACTGGCTGAGGCCGAAGCCCGGCGCGCGGAGATCGACGCCAAAACGACCAACCGCCCCAAGGAAATCAATGGCCGCAAAGGCCCCGATCCTGTGCGGTTCGGCGATTGGGAAACCAAGGGCGTTGCCTCGGATTTTTAATTGTCCCGGTTCAAAAGTCTTCAAAGCAGTCGTAATTGCGTATCGCGACGATTTTGCCATCGCTGAATGCGAACGCAGCGGCGCAGTGCGCAATCATTTCGTCGCCAGCTTGCAGCGTCCCGATGTCAGCGTTCAACTTGCCATTCCAGGTCAACTCCGCAACGACCAGATCATCCGCCGTCGCCAGATGCAGTACATCGTAGCGTTGAGAGGCCAGAATGGTTTTGGCCTTGGGCACATCTGCAACCATTTGCGCGACCGTCTGCGTACTACCGGCAGGTTTGAGCTTGTTGGGAAACTCAATCCGCTGCGCCGCCGGATGCAACAGGTTTGCGGCACTTTCGCCATCAAACCTCTCCAGCGCCAGGAGGAAATCCCGCACAGTTTGGATCAGTTGATGTGTCGACATAGCTCTGCAATCTCTCTAGAATGACGTTCTATAAATCAATATTAGAATGCCGTTCTAATGTCAAATGCTGAAACACCCCAACGCGTCGCTGACGCAGCAATCAAACTATTTCTAAACAAGGGATATACCGGCACATCGATTGCCGACATCTGCGATGCCAGCGGTGTGACCACGGGTAGTATCTACCATTTCTTCGGCAGCAAGGCAGGCATCGCCATTCACGTCTGGCAGGATGCCATTGCCGGTTGGAAGTCCGCATCTGAGGCGCATGTCGCTGCGGATAGCGCCAAGGCGTACATCAAGGCCAGTATATCAGGGCTGCTACACTGGGCCCGTGCAAACCCGGCCCATTTCGGGGTTTATGATGAGATATTGATGTTATCGCGTTCATTGGACGAGTTTTCGCCCATCAGGCAAGAGATTGAACAGGGGCATGCCGTATCACGCGACCTCTACGCTACGTGGGTTAGTGCAAATGCGGTCAAAAACATACCCTGGCTGCGTGCGCGTGCCTTGATGATGGGACCCGCACTTGAGCTCTTGCGCTCGGGAGGCGATGTCGACGATACCGACATCGCGAAATTATCTGAAGCCGCTTGGGCTGCAGTGCGTACCTGACGGGACGTCAGCACCGTTGCGCAAACGGTCACCCAAACAGACCGATAACAATCCCCTGCACGACCACGACGCCGAGTAGATAACCGCTGTCAATCACGGTCAGCGACCATTTGGCGCCCTGATAGCGGTGATTGATGATCATGGCCGTGAGAATGAAACCCAACCACATATGGGCGCCGACCAGCGCTGCATTGTAGGCATTCACACTGTCCATCAACAGCGGCGTCAGGATGGCAATGAAATAGGCCATCACCAGCTGGCAGGCAGCCGACCAGATAAACGGTGTCGCCGAGGCAGCGGCCTTGATTTCTTCCTCGGTTTTGCCGATGGCGGCCATCCATTGTTTGGCAAGCCCCATGTACCAGACCATACCGAGCGCCATGCTGGCCACAACGGCCAGTACGATGCCGATCCAGTTCACACCGAAATGTATCATATTGTTCCCCTCCCGTGATCACCGGGCGCAGCCGGCATACCAACCGGTTTGACTATGGGGAAACGCCGGCCATTTGGCAAACCAGTTTCCATTCGTCGTCGGTGACTGGCTGCACCGATAGTCTGGAAATGCGCACCAGCGCCATATCGGCGAGACGCGGCTCGGCCTTGATCTGATCCAGCGTTACCGGATTGGGCACCGGTTTGACCGCTTCGATGTCGACGCACTCCCAGCGCGGATCATCGGTGGTGGTGTCCGGGTGCACCTCGGCGGCAACGCGCACAATCCCCACAATCTGCTTTTCGTTCACTGAGTGATAGAAAAATCCCAGATCGCCGATTTTCATCTCACGCATGAAGTTGCGCGCCGCATAGTTACGTACGCCGTCCCATTGCTCCGGCGCGCCTTTTTTGACCTGATCGTCCCAGCTCCAAGTATTGGGTTCGGATTTGAACAGCCAGTAGCGCATAGTCAGAAACCTTCCGGTTTGTTGACCGCCCAGGACCAGGCACGGATCTCAGTTGAGACAAACAGGCCCGCAGCGACATAGGGGTCGCGTGCGGCCATATCTTCTGCTTCGGCCATAGTCTCCGCCTTGACGACAATCATGGAGCCGGTCGGTTTTTCATTGGCCCCGAGGAACGGTCCGGCCAGAACCACCCGGTCGCCAAGCGACGCCAGATAGTCGAGATGGGCGGGCCGTGTCTGCAATCTGAGCTCCAACGCCCCCGGCCTGTCCCGGCATTCAATGACAAATAACATCAGGAGTCCCCTTCCCGTTTGAGCGGTCGCGCCATCAGTTGCGCGACAATGCTATCGATGTGTGTATCCCCGGCCAGCAGCATGTTGACCGCGCCAATAAGCGGTGCGTCAACACCATGCTTTTGCGCCAGATGCAGCGCCGCGGGTGCGGTTTTCACACCCTCAGCCAGAATAGTGTTTTCAGTGGTGATTTCAGACAGGTTCTGACCTGCGCCAAGCGCCAGGCCAGTACGGTAATTGCGCGATTGCACCGATGTGCAACTCAAGGCCAGATCGCCAAGACCGGCCAGTCCGCTGAGGGTAGCCGGTTGCCCGCCCATTTTGACGATCAGCCGGGTCATTTCGGCAAAGGCGCGCGCCATCACGGCGGAGCGGGCCGACAGGCCCAATCCCGCGCCCTCCACCGCGCCACAGGCGAGGGCATAGACGTTTTTCAGCCCGCCCGCGAGTTCAACGCCGCGCACATCGGTTGAGATATAGGGCCGGAAGCTGCCGCTTGCCAGTGACCCGGCAACCTCTTCGGTCACAGCATCGTTGGCACCGGCGAGTGTCACCGCCGTTGGCCGGCCGGCGGCCACATCGGCGGCAAAGCTTGGACCGGACAGCACCAGCGGCACGGCGTCCGGTGCGGCGGCAGCTAGAATTTCAGACTGCAGGGCCATGGATTGGGTTTCAAATCCCTTGGCGCATAGAACAACCGGTTTGCCGGCCAGCCGGTCAGCGTCTATGCCCCCTAATACCTGCCGTGACGTTTGCGCCGGTACAGCCAGCAGCACAAGGTCCGCCACGTCAAGCGCCCCGGTATCGGCGCGTGCGACCATGCGGTCGGACAAGGTCTGTTCGCCAAGATAGCGCGCATTTTGATGTGTGGCGTTGATCTGCTCGGCCAGCGCTGCTTCTCGCGCGACCAGCGTCACATCACGACCGGCGAGCGCTGCGGCCTGCGCCAACGCCGTGCCCCATGCGCCGGCACCGATCACATGCACCTTTGTGATCATTCGACATCCTCCAAGGCCATGTCCATTGCATCAAGCGGCCAGCGCGCCTTTGCGGCAACCGATAGCGGGTCGGTCACGCCCAGCGCCAGCCTCTCGGCCCCGGCCCAGGCCACCATGGCGCCATTGTCTGTACATAAAGCCGCAGGAGGCACGACAAGCTGCGCCCCCGCATCGTCCGCAACCTGCCGCAATGTTAGACCGATCATCTTGTTGGCGGCCACACCCCCCGCAACAACCAGTTGCGGCGTTGCCTGAGGACACTCGGATTTAAACCGCAAAAGCGCATCGCGCGCCCGCGCGCCGATCACATCCGTCACCGCGGCCTGAAAGCTCGCAGCGATATCGGCAATGTCGGTCTCGGTGACCGGCGCGATGTCATTTGCTGCCAGTCTCACAGCTGTCTTGAGACCGGAAAACGAGAAATCGAGCCGATCCTGTTTCAACAATGGCCGCGGAAAATCGAACCGGTGCGGATCGCCATTTGCTGCACGTTTCTCCACCTCCGGACCGCCGGGATAACCAAGGTCCAACAGTTTCGCCACCTTGTCGAACGCCTCGCCAAGCGCATCATCGATCGTCGTGCCCCAGCGCTCATAATCGCCAACCCCCCGTACCAGCACGAATTGCGTATGGCCGCCCGAGACCAGCAGCATCAGATAGGGAAAGGCAACATTATCCGTCAGCCGCGCCGTCAGCGCATGTGCCTCAAGGTGATTGATGGCGATCAGCGGTTTATTCGCTGCCGCGGCCAGCGCCTTGGCCGTTGTCAGCCCCACCAAGACGCCACCGATGAGCCCCGGACCGGCAGTAGCGGCGATGGCATCGACATCCCCCAACTGTAACCCGGCCTCATCCAGCGCTTTTGCGATGATTGTGTCGAGGTGCACCACATGCGCCCGCGCCGCCAATTCCGGCACCACGCCGCCATAGGCCTGGTGTTCGGCAAGCTGTGAACGCACCACGTTGGAGACAATGCGCCCCTGGCCCGATGCATCGCGCACGACAATGGCAGCGGCGGTTTCGTCGCAGCTGGTTTCGATCCCAAGAATGTGCAACTGCGCTTGCCCGGTCACGGCGAACCGTCTAACCCTCATTGCCACGTCAAATTTTCCAACCCGGCCTACAATGGAGGGCCAGATATTGCAATCGGCAAGCCCAACCCCGTTTCTCACTCTTGGCACGCGCGGGTCGCCTCTGGCGCTGATTCAGGCCGAAGAGGTGCGCCGCAGGCTGGCCGCCACACACGGCGTTACCGAGGCTGAAATTGCCATCAAGACGATTTCCACAGCGGGGGACCGGTCACAACCGTCAAACCGTCCATTAAGTGAAATTGGCGGCAAAGGCCTGTTTTCCAAGGAAATTGAAGCGCGGCTGCTTGATGGCACGATAGATATCGCGGTGCACTCGGCCAAGGACATGGCCACGCGCCTGCCCGATAGGCTGGTGATGCCTTATTTCCTGCCACGCGAGGATGTGCGCGATGCTTTTATTTCGCTATCCGCCGCTTCGCTTGACGAGCTGCCGCGCGGGGCGCGGTTCGGCACCTCATCGATACGGCGGCGGGCGCAATTGCTGCGCGTGCGGCCCGATCTGCAAATGCGCGAGTTTCGTGGCAATGTCGGCACCCGGCTGAAAAAGCTTGCCGACGGACAGGCTGACGCGACCCTGCTTGCCGCTGCCGGACTGATCCGCAGCCATGAATCGGCGCGCATCACCGCCTTCCTTGATCCGGATCGCTTTCCACCCGCCCCGGCACAAGGCGCGATCGGTCTGGAAATGCGGGCCGAAGATGAACGCGCTCACGCGCTCACCCTGCCGCTAAACGATCCGGCAACCGCCGCCGCCATCATCGGGGAACGCGCCTTTCTGTCCGTGATTGATGGATCCTGCCAGACACCGATTGCGGCGCTCTCCAAATATCGGAGTACCGAACTGACCATTTTCGGCCAGATTTTAAGCCCGGATGGCCAGGATGTTTTTGAATCCGTCATCTCAGGCGGCATGGCGGACAGTCATGAAATCGGCCTGGAACTGGGCCATAAACTGATCGGTCTGGCTGGGCACGATTTCATCGCGCGATTAAGGTCTGGTCAATGACCAGCCCCAAGGTGCTGGTCACACGTCCGCAACCTGATGCCGCCGACACAGCGGCACGGCTCGATGCGCTTGGGCTGACCCCGGTGATCGCCCCTTTGCTAGAAATGCAGTTGCGCACTGTTGAACTCCCCGACGCCGGTAAATTCGCCGCTCTGGTGCTCACCAGCGCCAATGCGTTGCGGGCGCTTGAGCAGCAGGGGACGCTTGACCACTATTTGCATCTACCAGTTTTCACCGTTGGCGACCGCACCGCCACCCATGCACGCAATGCCGGGTTCGAGATTGTCACCAGCGCCGATGGCAGTTTTGAGGATTTGGTGACGCTCCTCGCCGGACGGCATTTCGATGGTCCGTTATTCTATCCGACCGGAATTCATGTCGCGCACGATTTGGCCGAGGCTTTGAAACCGGCAGGGATCGATGTCCATCCGCTGCCCGTCTACGATATGAAACCCGTGACCGCGCTGCCCGATGCCATTGCAACCGATATAGAATCAGGCGCTCTGTCCGCCGTTCTGCACTACTCACGCCGCACCGCCGAGATATTCTGCCAACTTGCATCCGAGCATCTCGCCCCCACGGCGCGCGACAGCCTGACGATGCTGTGCCTGAGCGAAAACGTCGCAGCACCGCTGATGGAGAACCGCTACCCCAGGATCAGCCTGGCCGATTACCCAAGCGAAGAGGCGATGATGGCGCTTGCCCTGTCATTTGCACGCGGTCAGACCGGACCATGAATGTGACGGGCTGCAATGCATCCATAGCTGTTTAATTCACACACAGAATAACCCATACTAAATAGAGTTTCGCGATCCTGAGCGACAAGGCAAGGCGCCATGGCTGACGACAAAAAATCCGGACCGGTGAATCCGCCCGTTCTCGACCTGGAGGCCGGATCGGTGAAAGACAAGACGACAACGGACAATAAGGCCAAAGATCGCTCGGGCAGTGCTGGCAGCACATCGGGCGCACGCAAGCCCGGCGCCAGCATTCCCGAGTGGGCCAACCCGCGCAACTGGCCGCTTGGCGACAATGCCCGCCTGCTCGGTGGCGTTGCCGCCGGTGCTGTGCTGGGTGCGGGGCTGGCGTTCGTGCTTGCGCTTGGCGGGTTATGGCCCCGCACCGCAACGCCTCAGACCACTAGTGATGCTGACATGGCTATCGCCGGGCTGGAGCGCCGGATTGAGACCATCGAAAATGCGACCGGATCGGACTCCGCGGCCACAACCGAACTGGCGGACCGGATTGCAGCACTCGAGCAAACCGCGGCGGAGACGGCCGGGAACAGCGTGGCACTGGCTGAACTTCAGGCCGATACAGCCGCATTGGCAGCCCGCGAAATTTCCGCGCCCGCCATCGATCTGTCACCGCTTGAGACGGAACTCGCCGCGCTTTCAAGCCGTGTGGATGCGTTGGCGGCCGGTGCGTCGTCCGACGATGCAAGCGCCATCTCCGACGAACTCATCGCGCTACGGTCTGAAATTGATGCGCTAAATCAGACATTTGCAGGCCTGCAAAGTGATATGACCGAATTTGACAGATCGGTCACAGCTCTGAAAGCCCAAACGGACACGTTACAATCGACCGTTGAAGCGCTCACCTCCGATATGAATACAGCTTCGGCACCGCAGGAAGCGACACGCGATACGATGCGCCTGCCGCTGGCCCTGTCCGGGCTTGAAGGCGCATTGACCGGCGGCCGGTCGTTCAATGCAGAATTGGCGCTTCTCAGTCGTGCTCTGCCCGATCTGAATGTTCCCGACACAATCACAGCCGCAGCCGGCACCGGCCTGCCTGCGCCGGGTGCCGTCGCCCAAAATCTCAATGCCATCATCCCGGACATTCTCGCCGCCCGGCCCATCAATCCCGATGCGGGCTGGCAGGCGGCACTGACCGACCGGGTACGCGGCGTTCTGGCCTTGCGCCCCACGGGCGATGTCGAGGGGGATAGTCCAGAGGCGCTGGTGGCCCGCCTTGAGGCGGCAGTGAACAGGCGTGATTTCAGAGCCGCATCCACCCTGCTCACGGCATTGCCCGAACCCATGCGTGACGCCGCGGCTTCAGTCGCTGATGATATTGGAGTCCTGGCGGCAGCCGAGGCGCTGATTGTCGATGCACGCGCCATGGCCCTCGAACCATTGGAGAGCCAAGACCTTTGACCCGGCTTATTGTCTATATCGCGCTCAGTCTTGCCATCACCGCCGGCGCCGCCTGGCTCATCAGCCTACCGGGTACGTTGACGATTGATGTTTCAGGCTATCGGTTGCAGCCCGGTTTCGGTGCGACCGGTGTGGCGTTGATTGTGCTGATTGTCATCTCCATTGCCATCTGGGCGATTATCCGGCGCGTTCTTGAGACACCAAAGCGTCTCGCCCGCGCTGCCCGGCAGCGGCGCAAGGATATGGGTATCGAAGCGTTGTCCGACGGCTTTATCGCCCTCAAGGCCGGTGATTTGCAAAAAGCGCGTCAGTTGGCCAAAGACGCGCAAACCCGGTTGCCTGGCAATGCCGCCGCGCAACTGCTCGAAGCCAGCGCCGATCTGGCGCTTGGCGACCTCACCACTGCCCGCACCCACTACAAGGCCCTGATCTCCAATCCCAAGACGGCGCTTGCCGCCCTTTCCGGGCTCTATGACCAGGCCCGGGCGCAAAACCGTGACGATGTGGCGCTCACCTTCGCCCGCAAGGCCTTGTCCCTGTCACCGGGCGCGGGCTGGGCGGAAACCGCTGTGTTTGATGATCTCACCGCAAATGCTGCCTGGGAAGACGCGCTTGAAATGACCGTTGCGCAGCCGGCGGCGAACCGTGCCGATCGTGCAGCCAAACGGCATCGTCGCGCCGTTTTGCATACCGCCATCGCCCAGTCCGCCGAACCAACGGATCCTGACAGCGCGCTGACCAACGCCCTTGCGGCGCTCAAACTTGAGGATGCTTTTGTCCCGGCGGCGCTTATTGCCGCGCGCATCCAGATCAATCGTGGCGAAACCCGGCGCGCGCAAAGCCTGTTACGCCGCGTCTGGCGTGCAACCGGGCATCCGCATGTCGCCCTGTTGTTCGCCAATGCGCGGCCCGGCGCCTCCGCCGTTGAACGCCTGAAGCGTATGCGTGATCTCACCCAGATCAAACCCGATGAACGGGCTGCCGCCCTTGTGTTGGCCCGCGCCGCCGTCGACGCCTATGAATGGCCCACCGCCCGCGATGCGCTCACGCCCTATATTACCGAAGATCCGAGCCAGGGCATTTGCCTTTTGATGGCCGAGATCGAGGAAGGACAGAACGGTGATCAGGGCAAGGCGCGCGAATGGCTGGCCCGCGCCGTCCGCGCCCCGCGCGATCCGATCTGGGTCGCCGATGGCATCACCTCGGATGAATGGGAGCCGGTCTCTCCGCTCACCGGCGCGCTCGATGCGTTTGAGTGGAAGGTGCCGGTTTCCGCCGTCACAACACAACGACCCGCCGCCGCCAAAGGGCCGGAGGACGAGAGCCAGGAAAAAACTGCCCCCGCCCTGCCGGCAACAGGCAGCAAAACGCTTGCACCGGACTCTCCGGACCAGTAAAAGACCCGCACATTGCCCGGACGGCATAGCACGACCACCGGCAAGCCGCTTTAGCTCAGTTGGTAGAGCACATCATTCGTAATGATGGGGTCACGTGTTCGAGTCACGTAAGCGGCACCACTTCGAACCGGCGGCAATGCCGCAAAATCCTTCCAGTGGAAGGATTTTAGGTGAGAAGGCCATGAGACCTATGGTCGAATGGCGAGAGCCCTGCAGGCTTCGGGTGGCGCAGCCACCCGGAAACGCAGTTCATCTCAGATGCGCCGCCCACACATTCCATCCTACCAAAGGAAAACGGCGGCCCGAGGGACCGCCGTTTGATATTCTGATGTGCGATGTTCCAGCTTTATGCTGAGACAGCGGCCTTGCGGCGGCGGCCGAGAAGGCCGAGACCGATAAGGCCGGCACCGAGCAACGGAAGCGCTGCCGGGACGGGAATAGCGGCTGTGGTGATCGATGTGAGTTTGAAATAGTCACCACGATTGTTGGCGCCAAAACCGAAATACCGACCGGTCAGACCTGTGACTGCACCTTCCGTTGTATTCACGAGGGAAAGCAGCGCGCCCAAAGAATCTCCGTAGAGCAGGTCGAAGTCGCCACCATAGGGTGCAATGCTGTTGTAGAGGTCAACGAGTGCAATGGTCACAGTTGTACCGAAGTCCAACATCAACATTTCGTCGGTGTTGTTGCCATCGACAGCCCACTCAGTGCTTATATCGTCTTCCCAGCGCTTCATAACACCGAGGCCGAGATTACTATTCTGAGTGATCAACGGATCAGTGTATCCGCCGCCACTGGCTGTGAAGTCAGCAGTCGGGTACGGGTAGTTATTGTAGGTACCCGCAGTAACCGTAACGAAATCACCACCTTCAACAGATTCATAGACTTCAACAGCACTCTCGACTGTAAAGCCCGGGAACTGGAAGTTAAAGGTTGCAGCGCTTGCTGCCGTCACAGAAGCTGCAAGCGCGAAGCCCGCCACTACTGCCAATTTGCCTAGTTTTGAAGTTGTCATCTTGCAGTCCTCTAAAATATGCCGCAACTCATTAATGAATATATTGATGAGATTTGCCACGCGCATTTTAAGGAGTCAATGATCAAATAAGGCGGGAATGTGCCCAATCCGGATGATTTGCCGCATATTTTCAAGCTGTTGCCGTTCGACAACAATTAATTGTTATGGTTAACAAAATCGGGGTGCGGCGTGGTTTTTAGGCGCGACGGATCACGTCTTGGTTAACCGCCTCAAACCGCCGTCAACCCCTGGTCGCAGATTTTTCCACCACCGCGACCCGGTGGACGGACATTTCGATGTTTCAAAAACGAAATACGGCGGCCCCAGGGACCGCCGTTTTCTCGTCTCACCAATCAGTGCTGTTTCAGGCTGCTGCGGTAACTTTGCGGCGGCGGCCGAAGAAACCGAGGCCCAAAAGGCCGGCGCCGAGAAGCGGCAGCGCTGCAGGAACCGGGACTTCGGAAACCGGCGTTACGCTCAGGGCTTTCACTTTGAAGCCGTCTTCAGAGCAATAGTGGTAACAGCCATCGCCATCGGCACCGAACCCGAACACCGTACCGGTCAGCAGGTCCGACGACAGGCCGGCCAGTGAGGAAATATTCGACGCAACAAGAATATTGTCGACAAACAGGTCAAAAATATTCAGATCGTTGCCATTCCAGAAGCCAAGGACGACATCCGTCAGCTCAACCACCGCGCCAAAATCGAAGGTCAGCATTTCACCGGTATTGGCGCCGCCGCCAACATCACCGTCCACTGTATGGCTGTCATCATACCAGCCGTAGACGTCCGTGAGCAGACCAAGACCATACTGGCCGTTCTCAACAATCGTATCGGCATAGCGCCAGTCACTGACACCACCACCATACTGATCGCCGGGGGTGAACGTAGCCGGGTTGCCCGCACCATTATGCTGGTACATGCCGGCGGTGACATTCACGGATCCACCAGATCCGTCGGTGTAGGTCTCGTAAGTACCGACGTTTCCGGTGCCAACTTCCAGGGGATTGTATGTTGAGGTGAAGTGGAAAGTCGCCGCGTGCGCACCACCTGTCAGCATGCCGGTCAAGGCAGCCGTCGCGAGAAGTTTTTTCATCATGATAGATTCAGCTATCCTGTTAAAAGCCTTTAAGTCGCCGCAGCGTCTTAATTATTGTGGTAACTAAACTCATAACAGGCGCATTTCGTCAACAAAAACAACGCGCTTTCAGCGTTTAGGGTTAACGCTAAAAGCGCGCTTCAAAAGTCAAAAATCGCGTGATGGCTCCCGCATTTCCGCCTGGCAGCCGGTTCAGCTTTACAGGCTTTCCACCAGCGCAACGCGGAACGTATGCATGGTGCCATCATCGTCCTTGATGGACATATATTCGCCCTGCTCGAACTTTTCGTCCTCGAAGCGGAATGCCGGTTCGTCATTATGGCTGCCAGTGCCGGGATAATCGACCGCCCAGTGCCCGCCGGGCCCGCGCGCCAGCACGCCAACGGCATCCGCCTCGCCCGGCCGGAACCGGCGTACCCGGCAACTGGACTTGTGCGCAGTCGCCGTGTCGCCATCGATGTGCCCATCCGGGGTGAGCGGCAGCAAAATGTCATAGCCGTGATCGGCCTCACCATCGGGGTGCCCCTGTTCACGGGCCAGCAGCAAACGGACATGGCGGAAATTTTCGGGCAGGTTTTGCAACTCAGTCACTCCTTGTTGTCTTGATAATCAATGCGCCAGCAGCACCGGCACCTGGGCGGCATTCATCACGTCACGCGTCACCCCGCCCAACACCCACTCGCGGAACCGCGAATGGCCATAGCCGCCCATGACCACAAGGTCGGCACCACTCTTTTCAGCCTCGTTCAACAAGGCCGCCGCCGCATCGCTCCACCCGGTGATCTGGCGCAGCTCGACATTGACGCCGTGCCGGTCGAGATGGCGGGCAATGTCTGCACCGGGCATTTCACCATCGCGCTCCGGCGGCGTGCTATCGAGCACAAGCGCCACGATAACATTTTTGGCCTGTTTGAGCAGCGGCAGCGCTTCCGCCAGTGCCCGGGCCGTCTCGCGCGTGTTGCGCCAGCCCACCAGAACCGTATCCATATCGCCCCCCGGTGTCTTGCCGGGTGGTACGAACAGGCACCCGCGGCCGGAGTTGAACAGCACCGTCTCGAAAAGTTCGGGATTATCGACATGATCGCCATAAAGACGGCTGGCGACGAACAGATCGGTGCGGCGCGCCGCCGCTGCAACCTGATTTCCGGCCTGACTGGCGAACACGTCGATGCGGCGCAGTTCGGTCGGCACGCTAAGTTTTTCGAGCTGTGCCTTCAGCGTCTTTTCCACCTCGTCGCCGGCTTTTACGGCGGCTTCCTGCATTTCGACGATGATCTGGGCCGAGGTCATGGCCGCGTTCCCGGCGACCAGCATTTCGGGCACGATATTGCAGTAAAGCCCCGTCAAATGCGCGTCCTGGCGGCTGGCGATGTTTTCGGCATAGGCGAGCCGGGTTGCATCCTCCGGGCCGCCATCGAGAAAAACAAGCATGTCCTTGATCATATCTGCCTCCCTTCAAAGGCGTCTGTTTGACATGAATAGAACATACAAGCGTCGCAACCGGCCTTGATTTGCGTCAAGACCCAGGCGAAAGACGCGCCGGATATTTGGAGATATTTCAGCGGAACGCTGCCGGTCAGGCCGGCTGCATGTCCGTGACCGATTCCAGCTTGTCGAGGGCCGTCCGCGCCGTACTGGGAACAAATCCGGTAAACCCGGCGCCTGAGTTGGGATCGAACAGGTCCGTACGCTCCACCGGTGTTGAGCGGAAGGTCGGGTAACGCCTGTAAAGCGTTTGCAGCGTGTCATCGACACTGGTTGCATAAAGCGTGATCGGGAAGTTCAACCCTGGATATTGCCGCAATCCCGCCAAAGGCTGGGCACGAAACACACGGCGGTAAAAGGCCAGATGCTCGGGCCGGGCCGTGGTCAGGCAATAATTGGCGCTAAAATAGTCCGAGGCCATGACCGCCAGACGCAAGGTCAGAAACGGCAAGGCCGGAAAGGCCAGGCTGGCCTCATAGTCGGCGGTGAACCGGCTCGGATCGATAAAGGTCACCCCATCGTCGAGCATCGGCTCGATGACATCGGGATAGACTTTGGCGGCCGGCGAATGCCGGTGTTCGGCGGTGACATAGTGCAGACGCAGCGAACTCACCAGTTCGGCATCAATATAGACACCGAAATTCATCGCGTTGGGTTCCTGGTCGAGATCGTCGGTACAAATGCCCAAACTGTTGAAGGGAATAAACTCTTCCCGGCGATAGGCATCATAGCGCAACCGATAGACCGGATCGTCGAGCTCAACAGTGCTCACGCGGCGATAGCTTACGCGGTCGAGTATCTCAAGCAGCGTGTTTTCTTTTTTGTCTGGTTTCACGGACTGATGCCTCTTCGGTCCCTGCGGGCGCGCACTCACTTCGAACGAAGGTTACATTAACCCAAAATTAACCGGATGAATCAACTCCTGATTAATTTGTGTTTATCATGGTTAACGCCACACACGGCAAATGCCGCATACCCAAAAGGATACGCGGCAAATATCAGGCTGATTCCGTGAGAGAATTATGACGCGGCGGTGCTGGCCGCTTTCTTCTTTTTTGCCGTCTCTTGTGCGGCTGCCGCAGGCTTGGCATTCGGCAACACACGTCCGATCAGTTCACGGACATCCTTGGCCGGGAGCGGCGCGCCAAACAGATATCCCTGCACATCGTCAACCTCAGCGCTCGCCGCGATCACGTCGAGCTGTTCCTCGGTCTCGATACCCTCGACCGTGACATTGAGGTTCAGGTCACGGCTGAGTTTCGAGATGTTGGCCAACAGATGCCGCGAACGCTCGTTCTCGACAACATCTATGACAAACGAGCGGTCGATCTTGAGTTTGGTGAACGGCAGGGTGTGCAAATAGCTGAGGGAGGAATAGCCGGTCCCGAAATCATCAAGGGCGATTCCGATGCCCTTGCGCCGGATCGTGCGCAGGGCTTTGACCGCGGCATGCAATTCCTCGATCAGCGTCGTTTCGGTGATCTCGATATTGAGGCGCGCGGGATCCAGCCCGGAATGGTTGAGCGCCTCTTCGACCATATCGACCACATCATCGGACCGGAAATCCGTCGCCGAGAGATTGACCGAAATGGTGACATCTTCTGGCCAGGTAATGCACTCATTGGCCGATTTTTCCAGTACCCAGCGGCTGATACGCGACATCATGCCGATTTCCTCGGCGATCGGGATGAAATCGATCGGCGGGATGATGCCCATCTCGGGATGCGCCCAGCGCACCAGCGCCTCGCAACCCTTGACCCTGCGGGTCTCAAGATCGACGATCGGTTGGTACAAAAGATACAATTCGTCATTGACCAATGCCTTGGCCAGATCCGTTTTAAGGCGCTGGCGGTGCTTGTATTCAATGTCCATTTCCTCATGGAACAGACAATACTGGCCCTTGCCATCGGCCTTGGCCCGGTAGAGCGCCAGGTCGGCGCGCACCAGCAACGCTTCCAGCGTACAGTCGGCGCCATCCGACAGGGCGACACCAACACTGGCATTGACCGAAAACACTTCACCGCGCAGATCAAATGGCACTCTTAAGGCCGCAAGGATAGCATTGGCATCATCCTCGGCCTGCATCTCGTTGACCTTGCCGCTTCTGAAAATGGTGAACTCGTCGCCACCGAACCGGCAGATCAGCACATCATTGGGGAAAATCGCCGAAATCCGGCGGGCCGCCGCCACCAGCAGCGCATCACCCATGGGATGGCCGAGCGTGTCATTGATATGTTTGAAATCGTCAATGTCGACGATCATCATCTGCACCGGGTCATGATTTTCCATCATCCGGCGATGCTTGAGCTGGGACTCCACCTGCTCGGAGAAGAAGGACCGGTTGATCAGTTGCGTCAACCCGTCATAGCGCGCCATGAAATTGATCCGCTCGGCGTCACGGACCCGTTCCGTGATATCTTCGAGCATCAGAACCGTGTGCCCGGCCTTGGTGTTGATCTTGAGCTCGCACTGGCGCCCATCGGGCAATCCGACAATGATCTTGCCATGGCCGCCCTGCCGGACTTCCGAGATCAAATATTCGGCCTCGGTCGCGGTCAGCAAATCTTTTTCACGCGCATCGGTAATCAGGGTCTCAAAATCGTGCCCGACATAATCATCCGCCTCTCCACCCAGAAAGATGGCGTGCACCTGTTCATTGACCACGGCGATCCGGCCATTCCGGTCGATCATGCACAAGCCGTGCGGCATGGTGGTCAGCGCCGTATCAAGTTCCTCGGCAAGACGGGAAGCGTCGATGCGTCCATGCACGGCATTAAGCAAAATGGTGCGCACATTGGCCGAAATCAGCCGGATACTGGCAAAAAACGGGATGAGGCAGACGGCCAGCAGCGTGTGATAGAAATCACCGACAAAAAACAGTCCAAGGGCAATGGGCACCGTCATGAGGACGGATTGCAGCGTTACCAGCCGGTCTACACCGAAATTGCGGGCCGCAACACCAACCAAAGCCGCGACGGACACGGTAATGGCTGAAATCTGCGCGAAACTGTCATCAACAATGCCAAAACTGACCAGGCACCAGATGCCATGCATGAGTGCAATGGCGGTGCCGCCAACGGTTGCATGCAGTTCCCAGCGCGCCGCCTCGTCCGCATCGTCGGCCGCCAGTTCGGTACGGGCGAATTTGAGACAGTCGACATGGCGTAAAAGGCCAACGATCATGAATCCCGCAGCGACTGCAAACAGCGCCGGCGATCCGGTTTTTATGCCCGCAGCAAGTGTGGCGATTGTTGCAGCAATCGCGCCATAGAGCATCGACCATGGATCAGCGTAAAGCGATCGGACGATGGACACATAGTCCACAGCGGGGAGTTTTTTGCGCACCGAATAAAACATTGCTCACCGTTTCTGAGCCACCTTTGTGCACCAAAAGGGGTTAAGAACCTTTTTCACATTGGGCGTTTCAGACGGACAAAAACGGAAAAAACCATTGTAGTTAAAAGAATATAGGCATTGCTGCCTACGGCGTATTCCGAAGCCGCATAAGGTCTTGACTGGATAGTGTCGCGGCACCCGAAAAGATATGTCCACAAAACGGATCATTGCGCCGGCGCCTGACGAACTGTCCGGCTTTTCACCCGTATTGTACCAGCTGGTCTCTTTCGTTGCGGGAAGGTCGCGTCTCGACTATCTTGTCGGGTATGGTTGCGACGATTGACAAGCGAAAAGACATACACAATTCCGATGTGCCCAGGATCTGTCAGGCCTGTGAGGCCCGGCACCGGGGCATTTGCGGTGTTTTAAGCGCTGAGGAATTGTCACAGGTCGCCCGCCACAGCCACCTTGTCCGCCGTGAGGCCGGCACCGAACTGATCGGTGATGCGGAGGATGTCACCTCCTATGCCAATGTACTCAAAGGTGTGGTCAAACTGTCCAAAATGCTGGCAGATGGCCGTCAGCAACTGGTTGGGCTGCAGTTCGCTCCCGATTTTCTCGGCCGCCCGTTCAAGGCCCAAAGTCATTTGACCGCTGAAGCGGCATCCGAGGTGGATCTGTGCCGTTTGCCCAAGGCCGCGATCGAACAGCTAATCGCCTCAAATCCGGCGCTGGAACACAAACTGCTTGAGCAAACGCTCAAGGAACTCGACGAAGCGCGTGACTGGATGGTGACGCTGGGCCGCAAGACCGCGGCGGAAAAAGTGGCGAGCTTCTTATATCTGATCGCAACGCATATCGACCCGACCCTGGAAGAAGACCACCGCAACAACACCACATTCGATCTGCCGCTGACCCGTGCCGATATTGCCGACTTCCTCGGGCTGACAGTGGAAACGGTGTCCCGCCAGCTGACCAAGCTGCGCACCGATGCGGTGATCGAAATTACCAATAACCGGCATCTGACCATTCCCGATATGTCGCGACTGCGGAACCGGTGCGGATAAGGTGTGATATCAACACATTGTCCGGTTAATGCGTAGAATCGGTCCCACCCTGGTCCGCCTGATCGAGTACCGGGGACAGGAGCGTGTCTTCAAACGCAATGTGTCGCCGCAACCCGATGAAAAAGCCGCGCAGCATATACCCGGTTGCCTCGGCGTTTTGCAGCGGCGCACCCTGAGCACATGACATCAGCGTCTCGGCGAGTTCCTCGGCAAAATATTCATCGCCGGCATGATCGAGTTTCAACCGGTCAAATGTTGCCTGGATATCGATCAGGAGTGGCCCGGCGGATTTGATCGCTGGAAACAGCACATCCTCTTCAAGCCGGTGTGCCCGGTTCATAAGCGGTATGAGCGCACGGGATGCATTCAGGCAGGCATCCCGATCGATCTCATTGGGAAGCGAATCAGCGATTCGCTCAAGCACGGCGCACAGGGCAAGAAGCTCGTCCCGCGTCTGACGGTAGCGGCTGGCCAGCTCCTGATTGTGTTCCACTGTCATCCTGATCGGGCCTTTATCCACTCCAAAGGGGAAAAGATGGAATTTGCACTCGATCCGGATCGCACCACGCGCCTAAGCTTTGCGCCTTGACATATGTCAAAGATAACGCGGCCACTGCAGTTTAGCGTGCCAGCGTTCGCAGCCGGATATCCGGCTTGGGAGCAATAAATCTGCTCGGGGTGAATCATGAAACATTTAAGCGAGACCATTATCCTTGGTCTTGGGACGTTGCTTGCCTTGCTGGCGGCAGCGTTCGCGGCGGATGCTGAATTCCGCGTCCATGCCGTGGTGCTGGTGCTGGTGCTCGGGATCGCGACCATTGTCATGGCGCGTCAGGTCCAGTTCGCGGCAACCGGCAAGGCACCGGCTGAAACCGAATCCACCTATATGGACGGACCGATCCGCATTGGCGTCATTCTGACAGTTTTCTGGGGGGCGGTCGGATTTCTGGTCGGCGTTATCGCGGCCAGTCAGCTCGCTTGGCCCGACCTCAATATCGAGCCCTATCTGAATTTCGGGCGCGTCCGGCCGCTACACACCTCGGCAGTTATTTTCGCTTTTGGCGGGACAGCGCTCATCACCACGTCCATGTATGTGGTCCAGCGCACGACCCGCGCCCGTTTGTGGGGTGGCAGCCTCGCCTGGTTCGTGTTCTGGGGCTATCAGCTGTTTATCGTCCTGGCGGCAACCGGCTATCTGCTCGGCATTACCCAGAGCCGCGAATATGCGGAACCCGAATGGTATGTCGATTTGTGGCTGACCATTGTCTGGGTCGCCTATCTGATCATGTTCCTGGGTACGCTGGTCAAGCGCAAGGAACCGCACATCTATGTGGCGAACTGGTTCTACCTCAGTTTCATCGTCACCATCGCCATGCTGCATGTAGTCAACAATCTGGCTGTCCCGGTCTCGTTCCTTGGCGCCAAGAGTTACTCGGTTTTCTCCGGCGTACAAGACGCGCTGACCCAGTGGTGGTACGGCCACAACGCGGTCGGCTTCTTCCTCACAGCCGGCTTTTTGGGGATGATGTATTACTTCATGCCCAAGCAGGCCGAACGGCCGGTCTATTCCTACCGGCTCTCCATCATCCACTTCTGGGCCCTGATCTTTTTGTACATCTGGGCCGGTCCGCACCATTTGCACTATACGGCGCTGCCTGACTGGGCGCAGACGCTCGGCATGGTGTTCTCGGTCATGCTGTGGATGCCCTCATGGGGCGGCATGATCAACGGGCTGATGACGCTCTCAGGGGCCTGGGACAAGATGCGCACCGACCCCATCATCCGCATGATGGTCATCGCCGTCGCCTTTTACGGCATGTCGACCTTCGAGGGACCGGTCATGTCCATCAAGGCGGTCAATGGCTTGTCGCACTACACTGACTGGACCATCGGCCATGTGCATTCCGGTGCGCTTGGGTGGGTCGGCATGATCTCGTTCGGGGCCATCTACTTCCTGACGCCGCGTCTTTGGGGCCGCAAGCAGCTCTATTCGCTCCGGCTGGTCAATTGGCACTTCTGGCTCGCTACGCTTGGCATCGTCGTTTACGCCGCCGTCATGTGGGTTGCCGGCATTACCCAGGGGCTGATGTGGCGTGAGTACGACGATCAGGGCTTTCTCACCTACTCGTTTGCAGAGACGGTTCAGGCGCTGCAACCCTATTATGTGATGCGTGTGTTTGGCGGGTTGTTGTACCTCGCCGGCGGGTTGGTCATGGCCTGGAACATCTACCAGACCATCCTTGGCAATGTCCGCAACGAGAAGCCGCTGGTCACCACCGCCACAGGTGTGGCCGCACCGGCCGAGTAAGGAGCCACGAAAATGGGATTTCTCGAAAAACACAAAGTCCTTGAGCGCAATGTCACGCTCCTGCTCATCTTCTCGTTTCTGGCCGTAACCATCGGCGGTATCGTCGAGATTGTGCCCCTGTTTTATTTCCAGAACACGATTGAGAAGGTGGAGGGCATGCGACCCTATACCCCGCTCGAACTGGCCGGTCGCAACATCTACATCCGGGAAGGGTGCTATACCTGCCATTCCCAGATGATACGGCCCTTCCGGGACGAGGTGGAACGCTACGGGCATTATTCGCTCGCCGCGGAATCCATGTATGACCACCCCTTCCAGTGGGGCTCGAAACGCACCGGCCCGGATCTGGCCCGCGTGGGTGACCGCTATTCAAACGACTGGCACGTCGCCCACCTGACCGATCCGCGTTCGGTGGTGCCGGAATCGATCATGCCCAAATACGGCTTCCTATCCAAGACATTGCTCGACTACGGCAATATGAGCGGCCATTTGCAGGCCAATGCCGTGGTCGGCGTGCCCTATGAGGAAACGCATATCGAAAACGCCTCCCTGGACGTGGAAGCACAGGCGACTCCGTTTGCGGATACATCCGGTCTCGAAGAGCGCTATCCCAATGTCCGCTTCGGCGATTTCGACGGTAATCCGCGCGCCATCACCGAGATGGATGCGCTGGTCGCCTACCTGCAAATGCTCGGCACACTCGTGGACTTTGAGTCCTACGAGCCCGAAGCCAACTACCGCTAGGAGGGTCCGATGTCATACGAAGCTTTGCGTCAGTTCGCAGACAGCTGGGGCCTTTTGTACATGTTCGCCGTCTTTGTCGGTGTCATCCTGTTTCTCTTGCGCCCCGGTGCGAAAAAGCAGGCTGAGGATGCTGCCCAAATTCCCTTCAACGAAGACCGCTGAGAAGGATCACAATAATGGCTAAAAAAGACATAGACGAACTCAGCGGCACCGAGACGACCGGCCATGAATGGGACGGCATCAAGGAGTTGAACACGCCACTGCCGCGCTGGTGGCTATGGACCTTTTACGGCACCATCGTCTGGGCGGTTGGCTATGTGATCGCCTATCCGGCCATCCCACTGGTCAGCGAGGCAACCAAAGGTGTGCTGGGCTATTCCAGCCGCGCCGATCTGGCACAATCTGTCGAGGCGGCAAAAACCGAGCAGGCCGTTTATCGCGATCAGATCGCCGAAATGGAGGTCGCCGAGATCATCGCCGACGATGATCTGGCTCGCTTTGCCCGCGCCGGCGGTGAATCGGCGTTCAAGGTCAATTGCTCGCAATGCCACGGCTCGGGTGCCCAGGGCGCGCCGGGTTATCCCAACCTCAATGACGATGAGTGGATCTGGGGTGGTACACCGGAAGCGATCTATCAGACCATTCTGCATGGTGTGCGTTATGAGCCCGACTTTGACACCCGCATCAACGAGATGCCGGCCTTTTCCGACGGCCTTCTCGATGGCGAGCAAATCGATGCGGTTGCCAACTATGTCGCCTCACTGTCAGGTGGCGAAGCGGAGACGACGCTCCTGTCCGAAGGGCAGATCGTATTCGAGGAAAACTGTGCCGCCTGCCATGGCGCCAATGCCGAAGGGTTGCCCGAACTCGGCGGCCCGGCGCTCAACAACGGCATCTGGCTTTATGGTGATGGTAGCGTTGAAGCAATCACCACCCAGATATCCAACCCGCAGCACGGTGTCATGCCTGCATGGAACGAAAAGCTGGGCGAGACGACGGTCAAACAACTCGCGGTCTATGTGCACAGCCTTGGTGGTGGGCAGTAGGAGCGTGAGCAGGAAAAGTGGTCACCACTTTTCCGGTTCGCAAGCGCGACCACTATAATTAACACCATCATCATGCATAAGAGGCCGCCTCCGGGCGGCCTTTTTTATGCGTCGCGCAATCTGCGTAACGCCTCTTCGAGCTGCGCAAAAAGGTCATGACCAAGCCGAATACGATAGCGCTCTTCGATTGCGCGTTTGACCATGGTGCGGGCCGCGTAGTCGCGCAGGCCCAACTCCGTCAGTTCGATGCGCCTTGCCCGCTTGTCAGAGGGGTCCAACACACGCTTGATCACCCCGTCCTCCTCAAGCTGGTCGAGGAGTTGTTGCACCGCCTGCTTGGTCATGCCCATGGCCGCGGTCAGCTCCGCTTGCGCCCGCCCCGACGGGCCGAGATGCGCCAGCACTTCACCTCGTGCTTCACGATGCCAGGGGTAGCCGCGCGCCGCCATTTCGTCAGCCATGCGCCGCCGCCAATCCCATGCCGCCTGCCATAAGGCGATGCCGATGTGATCGATCGTCTCCGGCACCTCTGCGCCATCAGGGTTGACCATGCGTCAAATCCAATCTATATCGTCAAGTACCTTGACTATATAAAGTTTTCACCAAAAACCCAAGCGAAACCGGCCCTTCCGGGCGATTTCCAACACAAGATTTTGCAAAGGCATTCCAATGAAACTTCTCAAATCCGAAACGGTGTCGGTGCTTTTGAGCGGCAACACCCTGATCCTGCGCCGCCCTGACGGTATCGAGGCATCAGTCTATTATGACGCTGACGGCACGGCCTATATGCAGCATCCTGAACATGGCAGGCTTGAGGGCCCGTGGGCGCTGACCGAGCATGGTTACACCATCGACTGGAACAAGAATGTGGGCCGCATGGAATGGACCCTCGGACACACTGGCGATGAAATCGCCTATCTCGATGCCGGCGGCACCCAGCGCGCAATGCTCACACAGATGGTGCACGGCGATGCGGGTGGTCTGGCAGGTTAGCGCAAACTGTCCTTGCCGCCGGGCGCGGCAAATTGTGCTTGACCCAAATCAAGGAGTGACAATGCCGGGCATGCGATGACATCATGTTCCAGATTCCGGAGACACCAACGGATTCGTGAAAGCCCATGCTTGACGAGAAATCAGCCAGCACAGCAATCGAAGATCATGATGTCGAGGCCGTCAATCGCGCCGCCGACCGGCAGCCTCTCTATGCGCCGCGCACAAAGATCTTTCCCAAGCGGGCATCGGGCAGCTTCCGCCGTTTCAAATGGCTGATGATGCTGATCACTCTAGGCATCTATTACATCACACCCTGGTTGCGGTGGGATCGTGGTCCCTATGCGCCAGATCAGATGGTGCTGGTTGATCTGGAAAACCGGCGCTTCTTTTTCGCTTTCATCGAGATCTGGCCGCAGGAATTTTATTATGTCGCCGGCATGCTGGTGATGGCGGGCATTGGCCTGTTCCTCGTCACCTCAACTGTGGGCCGCGCCTGGTGCGGCTATGCCTGCCCACAAACAGTATGGGTCGATCTGTTTCTCGTTGTTGAGCGCGCGATTGAAGGCGACCGCAATGCCCGTATCAAGCTCGACGCCGCACCCTGGTCGCTAGGAAAGATCTCCAAGCGCGTTGCAAAGCATGCGACATGGATCCTGATCGGCGTTCTGACAGGCGGCGCCTGGATTTTCTATTTCGCCGACGCTCCAACGCTTCTCAACGACTTCATCCGGCTTGAGGCACCATTTATCGCATATGCAACGGTCGCTGTCCTGACCGCGACCACATACGTTTTCGGCGGTTTGATGCGGGAACAGGTGTGCACCTATATGTGCCCATGGCCACGCATACAGGCCGCAATGCTCGACGAATATTCGCTGACCGTCACCTATAATGACTGGCGCGGCGAGCCACGTTCCAAGCATGCCAAGAAGATGGCCGCCGAGGGCAAGGCGGTGGGTGATTGCGTCGATTGCAATGCCTGCGTCGCCGTCTGTCCCATGGGCATCGATATCCGCGACGGCCAGCAGCTTGAATGCATCACCTGCGCCCTGTGCATCGATGCGTGTGACAATGTCATGGACAAGCTCGGCAAGGAACGCGGGTTGATCTCCTACGCGACGCTGAACGACTACAACGCCAATATGGAGATCGCCACCGGTACACCAACGCCGGCCGGTCTCATCCAGCCCAAAAACGTACGTGACAGCACAACAGGCAAGCTGGTTGACGGGCTCAAGCACACCAACTGGCGCTCCATCATCCGTCCGCGCACAGCGCTTTACTTCCTTGTGTGGGGCGGCATCGGCCTTGCCATGCTGACGGTCCTGTCGCTCAGAAGTCCGCTCGACATTAACGTCCTGCACGACCGCAACCCGCTTTACGTGTTGTTGAGCGATGGATCGGTGCGTAACGGCTACGATGTGAAGATCCTCAACATGACACCGATGCCCCGGACCATTACACTTTCGATGGATGGACTGCCCGGCGCGACCATGAGTCTCGCCGGCAGCAGTGCGGACCCGACGGCAACGCTGACCATCGACGCAGAGCCCGATAAAGTGTTGCCCTTACGACTCTACGTCAGTGCGAACCCGGGCGATCTGGATGGCGCCCGCACGCCTTTCACCTTCATCGCACAGTCGCAAAGCGAAGATGATGTCAGCGTCACCACCAAAGTGAATTTCGAGGCCCCGGAATGACGACACAGATGACTGAAGACACTGGAAGGCGCTTTACCGGCTGGCACATGCTGGCCCTGATGATCGGCTTTTTCGGCATTATCATCAGCGTCAATGTGTTCATGGCCGTATCCGCCACCCGCACCTGGACGGGTCTGGTCGTCGAAAATTCCTATGTCGCCAGCCAGGAGTTCAACACCAAGCTGGCCAATGCCCGCGATCAGATCGCCATGGGCTGGGAAGGCGGCCTTGAGTATGCCGATAGCACCTTGCGTTTCACGCTCGTCGATGGCGATGGCAACCCTTTGAGGCCCCAGACCGTCTCGGTGCATGTGAGCCGGCCCATCGGTGTCACCGGGGATCAGACGCTGATGCTCGAACACATGCCTGACGGTTCCTTCAGCGCACCTGTCACCCTCGACACCGGTGTATGGAATGCCGCAATCATCGCCACCTTCGCCGATCAACCCGATTATGAACATCGCGCCCGGCTGAACGTGGGCGGTTGACCGGGTAGAGGACCGCCATGAGCTGCTGCGCCCCCGGAGCTGAAACCGCCGCCGAACTGGTCACCGCACCGGAAGCCGATGACGAGACTCTGTTTGCCGCCTCAAAAGAGCTTAAAGATGGGACGCGCCAGATCGATTTGGCACTGCCGGATATTCATTGCGCTGCCTGCATCAACACGGTTGAAGGCGCGCTGAACAAGCTCGACATGGTGGAGAACGCCCGGGTCAATCTTTCGACCAAACGGGTTCGTATTGCCTATAGGCCGGGTGCCGGACGCCCCTCCGCACTGACCGCCGCGATCACCGCCAAGGGCTATCGCAGCTTCCTGCTCGATCCCGCGGCCGATCAGGCTGGCGACCGTACACTGACTAGTTTGACGCGCGCCCTCGCCGTTGCCGGGTTCGCCGCCGGCAATATCATGCTGTTTTCGGTCTCCATTTGGTCGGGTGCCGATGCGGTGACCCGTGATCTGTTTCACTGGATATCAGCGCTCATCGCCATTCCGGCCGTGGCCTATGCCGGGCAGCCCTTTTTCACCTCGGCGTGGCGGGCGCTCAAGCATGGCGCGCTTAACATGGATGTGCCGATTTCTCTGGCCGTCATTCTGGCGCTGCTCCTCAGCCTGTTCGAGACCATCAATGGCGGCGCACACGCCTATTTCGACGCCGCAGTATCGCTGCTGTTCTTCCTGCTGATCGGCCGCACCCTGGACTACATGATGCGCGAAAAAGCGCGCGGCGCAGTGCGCAATCTCGCCCGGCTGGCCCCACGAACGGCGTTGCGCGTTTTTGAAGACGGGCATCGTGAACAGGTACCGGTCGACGACATTGCACAGGGTATGCAGCTTGAAATCGCTGCCGGCGAGCGGGTGCCGGTGGATGCAACTATCATCTCCGGTGTCTCTGATGCCGACCTGTCGCTGGTGACCGGTGAATCGGTGCCCGAACGTGTCGGACCGGGTGCCGCGCTTCTGGCGGGCACCACCAACCTCTCCGGCACCCTCAGTGTCAGCGCGACCAAGCCGGCAGCGGATTCTTTCCTCGCCCGCATGATCGCGCTGATGGAAGCTGCCGAGGGCTCGAAGGCCGGCTACAAGCGCATTGCCGACCGGGCCGCTGCCATTTACGCACCGGCAGTCCACCTGCTGGCACTGGCAACCTTTCTCGGCTGGGGGTTTATCGGCGGCAACTGGCACACCGCAACGCTCAATGCCATCGCGGTTTTGATCATCACCTGCCCCTGCGCTTTGGCGCTGGCGGTGCCCATCGTCCATGTTGTGGCATCGGGACGCCTGTTTGAGCGCGGCATCATGTTGAAAGACGGCGCCGCGCTGGAGCGGCTGGCCGAGATCACCCGCATCGCTTTTGACAAGACCGGCACCCTGACCCGTGGCAAGCCGGTGATGACTGGTCAGGCGTTCGGCGATCCGGCCCTTTTTGATCAAGCTGCTGCGTTGGCCGCGACCAGCCGGCATCCGTTTTCAAAAGCCCTTAGCGCCCGCTATGCTGGCCTTGCCGCCACCGATGCCACAGAAGTGCCGGGCATGGGTGTCGAAGCCAAAGATAACGGACATGTTTGGCGTCTGGGGCGTGCGGCGTTTTGTAGTGCCGAGACGCAAAAACTCGACGCCGAAGGTTCTATCGTCTGGCTCAGCCGCAACGGCGAACCGGTTGCCGCTTTTTCCTTTACTGATCAGGTCAGGCCTGAAGCACCTGCCGTGATCAACACGCTAAAAGCGCGCGGCTTTGCGGTCTCGCTTCTGTCCGGCGACCGCGCGGGTCCGGTCAAAGCCCTTGCCCGCAACACCGGCATTGCCGATGCCCGCGCCGGGCTGACGCCTGAGGACAAACTTGAAACCCTGACAACATTCACTACTGAGGGCGAAAAAGTGGTGATGGTCGGCGACGGTCTTAACGACGCCCCGGCGTTGATGGCAGCACATGTATCGATGGCCCCGTCGAGCGCCGCCGATATCGGCCGCAATGCCGCCGATTTCATCTATACGCGCGATTCGCTTGAGGCGGTGCCCTTCGCGCTGGATCTGGCCCGCCGCGCCGCCCGCGCGGTCAAACAGAATTTCGGCCTCGCCATAGCCTACAATTGCGTCGCTGTACCTCTGGCCGTATCGGGACATGTCACACCACTGGTGGCAGCGCTAGCGATGAGTTCATCCTCGGTGCTGGTCACCCTCAACGCCTTGCGGTTGCGGTTTGGCGGCGCGCCGCTGCCGGTACCCACGCAGCCATCCGCGCCGGAGACCGCCCGCCCGGTGCCCGCGGAATGAGCGCGGTTATTTTCCTCATCCCGATTGCGCTGTTTCTCGGCGGTCTTGGTCTCGTCGCTTTTTTGTGGTCGCTGAAATCGGGCCAGTATGAGGATCTCGAAGGTGCCGCGCACCGTATCCTGACCGATGATGAGACACCGGAAGAGGAGGACGATGACCATGACACAGAAACTGAGCGCAACTGAACGCGCCGATGCGCTGACATTCCTTCCCAGTTGGACATACGATTCCGAGCGCGATGCGATATCACGCGAATTCAAGTTTCAAAATTTTTCCGAAGCCTTCGCCTTCATGACCCGCGTCGCCCTTCTTGCCGAAAAGGCGGATCATCATCCCGACTGGTCGAACAGCTACAATCGCGTTTCGATTGCGCTTTCCACGCACAGTGCGGGCGGAGTGACACGTAAAGATATCGATCTGGCGACCGCGATCGACGGACTTTGATGTGCTGCGGTGAAACCCGGCGGCTGCAGCCGGGGTGTCTTGCCCTTCAGATCGGCTGTGGCTAAACCACTTCAATTGCCCTTAACCGCCCGGACCGAGCTGTGACCGACACCGCCCTGCATATTGCCTTGTGCTTTGATGACAATTTCTGGGCACCGGCTTATGCGGTGATGCGCTCAATTTGCCTCGCCACCAAACGGCGGAAAGATCTCAATTTTCATCTCTGCCATCGCAAGCTGACGGCTGAGCACGTCGCCGACCTCAAATCCATTGCTACGGAATTCAAGGCCACCCTGCATTTTCATGCCCTTGATGAGATGGATATTTTCAGAAGCGTTGGACTGAAAGCAAAATACCATCCACGACTGACGCATACGATTTACGGACGGCTGCTGTTCGATCATTTCCTGCCTAAAACCATATCGCGCCTCATCTATCTTGATTGCGACATGTATGTGCGGGCCCCGATCGAAGAGCTTGCCGAACTGGATCTTGACGGCAAAGCCATCGCCGCAGTGCCCGATCCGGGCTCACACCTGCATACCAACGGCCGCGATTTTAAACAAAAATGGGATCTGTTCGACACCGCTGACCCCTATTTCAATTCGGGCATGCTGGTCATCGATATGGATAAATGGCGGGCGCTCAAGGTTGAGGAGAAATTCGCCAATGCCGTCGAAGACGGTACACTCGACCGCATCTACTATGATCAGGATTTCTTGAATCTGACCTTCCGGCACAACTGGCTGCGGCTCGATCCGCGCTGGAACCTTATCGGGCCGCGCAAGGTGCATCAGGCGCTCGACCCGGCCATTTTGCACTATACGGGCAAGCGCAAACCCTGGAACCTTGTCTCCGGTGTCGCCTTTGCCCGTCTCTACCGGCACGCCATGACCAACGAACTCTTTTACCGCTACATGCGTTACCGCATGAAAAAGCGCTTCAACCGCCTGATCGGGCGCAAATAGTCTTCACAAAGGCATGATGACCCAAGGGTTGACGCGGCCCGTCACATCACCGACGTGTTGAATGAAAAACAAGGATTTTTTCATGCTCGACGCCCTGACCAGACTGTTCGCTGCCCCCGAGACTGACAAGACGCCCGAGATCGATACCAAGCTCGCCGTTGCCGCGCTGTTGGTGCATCTGGCCAATGTCGATGGTGTGGTCAGCGATGATGAGCGCGAAACCATCGCCGGGGTGCTGCAGGGCCATTTCGACTTGAGCGAACTGGATGTCGACACCCTCATCGCCGAAGCCACCAAACGCGACAAGGAGGCGGTGGATTTTTACCAGTTCACCTCAACCCTCTCCAAACTCGAAGAAGAGGAGCGCATCGCCATCATCCGGCTGATGTGGCAGGTGGTATTCGCCGACAATGAAAATCACGAAATGGAAGACAATATGGTCTGGCGGGTGGCTGAGCTCATCGGCGTCTCGAACCGCCAGCGCACTATTCTCAGAAACCAGATGAAGAACGCTTGAGCTGCCCCAAATTAACCCATCCGGGGAGCAAATGCCGGGCGCTCTTGTTCTTCAGCGCACCAATCGCTAGATAGGGTTTTCCGCTGACGGAGGAAAACGATGAGAGCCGTTCTTGATATTGTCCTGCTGTTGCTACAACTTTATTGGTGGGTAGCCATCATTATGATCGTGATGAGCTGGCTGATAAGCTTCAATGTCATCAATACACGAAATCAATTCGTCGAGACCGTCTGGCGCGTGGTCACCGGCCTCACTGATCCTGTCTTACGTCCAATTCGGCGCGTTATGCCTAATTTCGGCGGTCTTGATCTCTCGCCCCTGGTGCTGTTTCTCGGAATCATTTTCATTCAATCGGTTATTAGCTACTACATTTATCCATACGTCTTTTAGATCTTGACAGGTCCTTGGACGACACATGCAAACGGGGCTAGTCTGCATCTGCGCGTCACACCCAACGCATCGCGATCTGCAATCGAGGGTGTGGAGCTGCGCGATGATGGCAGCGCCGTACTGCGTGTCAGGGTGACGGCGCCACCCGACAAGGGTAAAGCCAACAAGGCCGTCATTGCCCTGATTGCGAAAAATCTTGGCCTTTCCAAATCTGCGGTGATCGTCAAACGTGGCGAAACCGCCCGCATAAAGACCCTTGCGCTGACCGGTGACCCCGAGGCGCTTGATGTAAAACTGGCCGAATTGACGGCAAAAACGGCGTAATCCCCGGCCTTCAGCCCGCCTGAGGGCGATTTGCGTTGCCTCTGGCGCTTCAATTTGGCATATGTCCGCCACATCCCGGGGGAGGGCAAACGGGTGGTGTGATTGCGCACGCCCAAAAACCGTGTTCCCTCGTTGATCGAAGTTCAACCATCTAGAGGGTCCTTTCCATGAATCTCGACCTCGCACTCTGGCTGATCGTCATCTGCGGCGCGGCCTCCGTGCTCTACGGTATCGTCACTACGCGCGGCCTTTTGGCTGCCGATGCCGGCAATGAGCGCATGCAGGAAATCTCGGCTGCCGTCCGCGAAGGCGCGCAGGCTTATCTCAACCGCCAGTACACCACCATCGCCATTGTCGGTGCGGTGATTTTTGTCATCGCCTGGCTGCTTTTGGGCATGTATTCCGCCATCGGCTTTCTGATCGGTGCGGTGCTGTCCGGTGCCGCCGGTTTCATCGGCATGTTGATTTCGGTGCGCGCCAATGTGCGTGTCGCACAGGCGGCCACAAAGGATCTGGCCGGTGGCCTCGATCTCGCCTTCAAGTCCGGTGCTATCACCGGTCTCCTGGTGGCGGGTCTTGGTCTTTTGGGTGTCACCCTCTATTTCATGTTCCTCACCGGCATCGGCTTTGACGCCACCAGCCGTGAAGTCATCAACGCACTGGTCGCCCTTTCCTTCGGCGCTTCGCTGATCTCCATCTTCGCGCGTCTTGGCGGCGGCATCTTCACCAAGGGTGCCGACGTTGGCGGCGACATGGTGGGCAAGGTCGAAGCGGGTATCCCCGAGGACGATCCGCGCAACCCGGCCACCATCGCCGACAATGTGGGCGACAATGTCGGTGACTGTGCCGGCATGGCGGCTGACCTTTTTGAAACCTATGTGGTGACCGTGGTTGCCACAATGGTGCTGGCTGCAATCATCCTGCCGGCTGATCTCAAGCTCATCGGCATGGTGTTGCCGCTCGCGATTGGCGGCGCTTGCGTCGTGACCTCGATTATCGGCACCTATTTCGTCAAGCTGACGGGCGGGTCCGACAATATCATGGGTGCCCTCTACAAGGGCATCATCGCCACCGGCGTGCTCTCGCTGGTCGTCCTCTTCCCGGTCATTTGGCTGCTGTTCGGCGACATGGGCACAACCATCGTCACCAACTCGTCGACCTTCACGCCGATGAGCCTCTTCTGGTGCGGCGTTGTCGGTCTCATCATCACCGGCCTGATCATCGTGATCACCGAATATTATACCGGCACCAACAAGCGTCCGGTCAATTCGATTTCCGAAGCCTCGATCACCGGTCACGGCACCAACGTTATTCAGGGCCTTGCGGTTTCGCTTGAATCCACCGCCCTGCCGGCGCTGGTCATCGTTGCCGGCATCATCGTGACCTTCAATCTCGCTGGTCTCTTCGGCATCGCCATCGCGGTCGCCACCATGCTGGCACTTGCCGGCATGATCGTAGCGCTCGACGCCTTTGGTCCGGTCACAGACAATGCCGGCGGCATTGCCGAAATGGCCGGTTTGCCCGACGAGGTGCGCCAGAACACCGACGCGCTCGATGCGGTCGGCAACACCACCAAGGCCGTCACCAAGGGCTATGCCATCGGTTCTGCCGGTCTTGGTGCGCTGGTGCTGTTCGCGGCTTACACCGAGGATCTGAAAGCCTACTTCTCCGACCTCGTCGTCAGCTTCGATCTCGCCAACCCCTATGTGGTTGTCGGTCTGATCTTTGGCGGTCTGTTGCCATACCTCTTCGGTGGCATCTCGATGACTGCCGTTGGCCGCGCCGCACAATCGGTGGTTGTTGAAGTCCGGCGTCAGTTCAAGGAAGACCCCGGCATCATGAAGGGCACCTCGAAGCCCAATTATGGCCGCGCTGTCGACATGCTGACCAAGGCCGCGATCAAGGAAATGATCGTCCCGTCCATGCTGCCGGTGCTCTCGCCGCTGGTGATCTACTTCGTGGTTACCTGGATCGCCGGCCAGGCCCAGGGCTTCGCCGCGCTCGGCGCCATGCTGATGGGCGTGATCGTCAACGGCCTCTTCGTCGCCATCTCCATGACCGCCGGTGGCGGCGCATGGGACAACGCCAAGAAGAGCTTCGAAGACGGTTTCACCGACAGCCAGGGCGTCAAGCACGAAAAGGGCTCGGAAGCCCACAAGGCCTCCGTCACCGGCGACACCGTCGGCGATCCGTACAAGGACACCGCCGGCCCCGCCGTCAACCCGATGATCAAGATCACCAACATTATGGCGTTGTTGCTGTTGGCTGTGCTCGCTCACTGATCCTTACCGGATCGTATCCTTGGGCTTGACCCGAGGACCCGGAAACAAGAAGGGCCGGTCTCATGACCGGCCCTTTCTTATGTGCATGTCATCTAACTCTCATTGTAACCCTCGGCAATGGGTCAGGGCCTATTTGAACTGACACCTACCGAAGAACTGAGAAGCTACGATTTCGCCAACTATCACCGTATTTCGAGAGTGAACAGCTTCTCCATCTCGTGTGATAGTTGTTGTTTGCGTAGTTCCTGACGCAACATTCTCAGTGAAACTGAATGCGTCATCGCCAATATGCAGCCCTACCTCAACAATACCGTTGTTGCCTTCCATATATGCTCTATGGGACAGCGAATCGACTTTGAAAATAAGGTTCATCTGCTCTGCCGCGACACCATCTGCATCAACTCTCGTTTCAAAAAAGCAATCCCACGTGAGCACCTCGGCATGAGCAGAAGAAACTCCCAGAACAATTCCTAACAGGATTAGTATTGAACGCATTGGCAACACCAAAATCATGATTTGTGTTGGACGATGGCACCAACATCGAAACAAAAGCAAGTTTTCGACCTCAACCTTATCCACGCCCCCAACCCCCATGCCATACTCCCCTCACCTTTCCGGTGCGGGACGCTGACGGAGCGTCACGGAAAGGGAACAGGCGGAGCGCAAGCCGTTGCGCGCCGGGTTTCGGGGACCACCCGTTTCGCTCAGCGGGCCTGAAGCCAAAAATCGTTCGCGTCGGCGGGGCATAAGTCCCAGCTACACACAGCGGACTAACCGCATGACGGGATGAACCCCCGCCACGCCGCATTCATACCCGCAGGTTTTCGCCGTGCGGCGGTTTGGTGTGCGGTAAACTCTCCAACCCTCCGCTGTCACCCCGGCCTTGAGCCGGGGTCCATTGGCACCTGTAGACCGGGTGACGTGCACGACAACTTGCGATACAAGTGGCGCGGTATAATGGATCCCGCATCAAGTGCGGGATGACAATCGAGAGCGTGAACCCCGCCAAGCCCACCACGTCATTCCCGCGAAAGCGGGAATCCAGCGCGGGCAGTCCTGCCCGCAAAAGACCCTTCTCGCGCGACAGACGTCGCGCACTGGATTCCCAATCAAGTTGGGAATGACGCAGCGGTTTTATGGCACCTACAATCCACACGCCTCACGTATCGCGATTTGCACCGGCGAGGGCGGCAGCGCCGGATTGAACGGACCCGTCGGTAAAAGCGGTGGCTGGGCCATGAAACGCGGTGCGGTGCCCCGGTGTGGCTGGGCCGCATGCACGAGGAAGGGATGACACAAATAAACCGTCCCCGCCGGGCCCGTTGCCAGCAGTTCCTCGCAATTCGCGGTCGACGCAAACCCGTCCGCCGCCAGTTCACCGAGCGTCAGTCCCGCTTCGCCATGCGGCATCAACTGCCGGGCAATCTCAAGATGCGACCCCGCCCGGATACGCGTCGGCGCATCCTTTTCCGAAATATCGGAGAACAGGAACAGCATCAAAAGCGCCCGATCGCGACTGACCACATTGACGCGCCACTGCATGAAATCCGGGTTGTCGGTGCCAAAACTGACATCGACATGCCAGCCGGCATCACCCGGATCATCGCGCGAGGGAAAGCGTACCGGAAAAGTGCCCATGGCTTTGGGCGCAATCCAGCGCCCCTCGCCAACCAGCGCGTCATAGGCTGCATGCAGCCTCGGCGTGTTGGCCGCGGCAACGAAGGGCGGTTGGGCATGCATGCCCAGCCGGATAACCGGTTGGGTCCACCCGGACGGGTCGTTAGGTGACAAACCCATCTCGGCCCAGAGAATGTCGCGTGCCGCGGCGGCTGTTGCCGGATCGAACGCATTGTCGATGCGCACGAAACCTTCGGTGATGAAGCGGGAAATATCCGCGTTGTTCAACGCGGGTGTATGATGTTCAGGCATTTCAATAATCTCTTCCTGCCCGTCATGCGCCAGGCATGCGGGTGAAAAACGTTCAGGCGTTGCCGCCCGGCTCAGGCTAGTGCGCCCAGCCCAGGAAGAACGTAGAAGAGGATTTGAATGCGTACATCATGATGACGACCCGATAGACCTGGGCGCATCTCATGTCAATTGCCGCAACCGCGCGATCAGCCAGTCCCGATCGGATGTTAAACCCTTATAAGCCAGCTGATCGGCATCGAACCGTTCAAGTTCCGCACTTAGCTGCGCGGCGAAATCCGTGCCGCCCTCCGCCGCCAGAAGCGCCTCAAGCGGCGTGACAAATATCCGGATCGTAAAAAGGATTGCGCCGGTCTCGGGTAACTTGGAAAGCGTCTGGCGTTCACCACGTAAAAATATCCGGTCACCCTCTGGCCCGAAGCGCGGCACGTCCGGGTCGGCCTCGTCGGGATGAAAGAGCTCATCATCGCCGTAAAGCGACCAGTTACCGCGCTGGATCGGCGCCTCGGGCCGCAAGGCATCGAACATGCGCGCCATGATTTCGGCGTTACGCGTACCGGCCGCAAAGCCGGGCACCGGGGCGTGCAGGGAATCGAGCGGTTTGCAGATTTTTTCCGAAAGCCGCCACGCTGATGGAAAACAGAGCGCGCCGGCGGTCAGCCGCCAGGCGTCCGCATCACGCTGCATGATGATGAGGTCTTCGGCGACAAGCTGCGCCGCGGCCCACAGCGGCGGCACCGACGCCTCGTGCGCCGAGTTTCCGGTTTCGGCACACACCAATGCCAGAACCTCGCGCTGCGCATCGTCGGTGTCCGGTTCAGCCAGAAAAATCTCATCAAAGCGCGTTTCGGCCAGCCGCTGCTTTTCCGCCAGGTACGCCGATAAATCCTCACCCGCCACAAAACGCGGCGCACCATCCAGCGGCTTTGCGCCGATCCGGAAAAGCGGCGGCAACCCGGTGGTTTTGAAGGGATGATCGGGGGACATAAGGCAAAGTCCGGGCTGGAAACATTGGGTTTGGCCCTACTCTGCCACAACAAAGGTGGCGGCGGGCAAGTGGAAATTCAAGAGCACTCTGGTGACATAAACTGACAGGACATGTCTTTTTTATTCTGAAAGACGCTGCTAGAAGCAGCCGCCCGTTTCCTTTGAGGGATTTCAAACATGACTGATCACGTCTCCACCGACGCGGCGCCTCACAGCGCGCCGCCGGAAATTGATGCCGCTACCGCAGCCCGCAACCGGCTGGTGATCACAATTCTTCTGGTCTCAACCTTCGTGGTCATTCTCAACGAGACCATTATGAGCGTCGCCCTGCCCCGGCTGATGGACGCCCTCGATGCGCCCGCCAGTGCCGTGCAGTGGCTGACGACAGCGTTCCTTTTGACCATGGCTGTGGTGATTCCGGTCACCGGGTTTCTCATTCAGCGCAACAATACGCGTCCATTGTTCATGCTGGCCATGGGCCTGTTTTCCCTCGGTACGCTGGCGGCAGCGCTGTCGCCAAATCTTGAGTTTCTCATCGCGGCTCGCGTCATTCAGGCCCTAGGCACCGCGATCATGATGCCATTGCTGATGACCACGGTGATGACGCTTGTGCCCCCGCACCGGCGCGGGCCGGTCATGGGCAATATCTCGCTTGTGATCTCGGTAGCGCCGGCCATCGGTCCAGCCATTTCCGGCATCATTCTCGAATATCTGACATGGCCCTGGCTGTTCTGGCTGGTGCTGCCCATTTCGCTGATGGTTCTGATCCTGGGATCGCGCCGTATCGCCAATGTCACCACGCCGCGTTATGCCCCGCTCGACATTATCTCGGTGCCGATCTCAGCCATTGCCTTTGGCGGGTTGGTTTACGGGCTGTCCAGTTTCGGCGAACCGGCGGTTGGTGACGAAGGCGGCAACATGACCGGTCTCATTGCCATCGGGCTCGGGGTCGTCGCGATGGCGATCTTTGTCTTCAGGCAGGTGGCGTTGCAAAAGCGGGACCGCGCCCTGCTGGATTTGCGTACCTTTACCTCGAAAAACTATGCCATTGCCGTTGCCATGATGGCGATCTTCATGATGGCGCTGTTCGGCACTGTGATCCTGTTGCCGATCTATTTGCAGAATGTGCTTGGTTTGAGCACCCTCAATACCGGCCTGATGCTGCTACCCGGCGGTATCATCATGGGGCTGCTCGGCCCGCAGGTGGGCAAGCTTTATGAAAAGTTCGGACCGACAGCACTCGTGGTCCCCGGTTCCGTGGTGGTCAGCGCGGTGTTGTGGGCCATGACCCTGCTGACGCCCGAGACCGCGTGGATCAACATTCTGATCGGCCACATCGCCATCAGCGTCGGTCTGGCATTCATTTTCACGCCGCTGTTCACGGTCAGCCTGTCATCGGTCCCACCGCAGCTTTACTCTCACGGCAGCGCCACGCTTGGATCGATCCAGCAGGTTGCCGGTGCCGCCGGTGTGGCGCTGTTCATCGCCATCATGTCGGCGGTCTCCGGTGGCGCACTCGCCAGCGGACAGGCCCCGGTGGCAGCGCTGTCGGAGGGCATCACAGCCGCTTTCATGACCGGCGCAATCCTGTCACTGCTCACTATCGTGGCGGCGACACTAATCCGCCGGCCGCCGGACTTTGGCGATACGGCAGCTGGTCCGGGCGGCCATTAATCAGGGAAAGGGCGCGTCAGGCGCCCTTTTTCTTGCCCAGTTCAATGGCGGCGCGAATAACCTCGCGGGCTTCGGCCAGATCTCCGATATGATCGATCTTCGCCCACTTGTCGGGTTCGAGATCCTTGTAGTGCGAGAAGAAGTGCTTGACACGTTCCATCTGGATATCGGGCATATCGTCAATATCGTGGATATGATCGTAGTTGCGGGTGAGCTTGTGCACCGGTAGGCAGATCAGTTTCTCGTCGGTGCCGCCATCATCTTCCATCATCAGAACACCGATGGGCCGGCTGCGCACCACCGCACCGGGCACCAGCGGCCGCGAACTCATGACGATGGCGTCGAGCGGGTCGCCATCACCGCACATGGTGTGGGGGATGAAGCCGTAATTCCCCGGATAGCGCATGGGCGTATAAAGATACCGGTCCACAAACAGCGCACCGCTGGCCTTGTCCATTTCATATTTGATCGGCTCGCCGCCGATTGGCACCTCGATAATCACATTGAGATCGTCGGGGGGGTTATTGCCTATACTTATCGCATCGATATTCATGTCTGATTAGTCTTCCGAACTTGAATGTGATGAGTTTGGTCCAGTTACGTGCTTTGTAGCTGCAAACTACACTGTGTCGTATCGGGGATGATCCCTATGATAAATTTGCGTTGGCTGCCAGTCCTTCTGGCAGGATTGTTGGCGGTGAGCGTTATTCCCGCCGGCGCAGCCGAGTTTACATCGAAATTCATAACATACGATTTGTCCAAATGCCTGAAGCTGAATCGGCAGGCGGCAAAGACCGAAACCATGTGCATGGGCGAGAACGATATTCCGGTCTGGATTATCAATACCCGTGCCGACCGCCAGACCTTCGTCGGCTATGGCGACAATGGCCGCCGCGAGATGGCGGCGCGCCAGACCCTGCCCGGCACCTTCTCTGTCCAACCCGTCATTGAATGGCGGCGATCCCGCAATGAGGGTGAGTGGCGCACATTTGCCGCCATCCAGCGGTGGCTCACCCGCGACGAACGCGGTATAAAGGGTGAAACACTGGTCATCACCAAAATCGACGGGTCCGAATCATGCCACATCGCCTATCTCGACGCCGTGGTCACGCCGCATGTGCAGGCGCGGGCCCGTTTTATCGCCGATCTGTGCGTCCCCAAATTCGACTGCGCGGCACACGAACCGCTGCGGATCGAGGGGCCGCCGGACGACGAGCAGCAACGCATCTGCTCAACAAGCTGGGCGGCATTTGTTGCGCCCTTGCGCTAGTCACAAGCCCCGCCCTGGCAGCCAATTACGATTCTGCTTATACCGAGATCAATCTAGATGAGTGCCTGGTGCTTCACGCCGATGATTTCGGTGCGTCGTTTGCCTGTCCGGGGTACAAGGGTTATCCGCTCTGGCTCGCCGAAGGCGATTTGCGGTTTTTCGTCTCCTACGGCTTTGGGGCACCGGACGAAAAAGCCGCCGAGCAGACCCTGCCACAGTTCAACTATGTCAATTCAACGCTGGAATGGCGGCTGAGTAACGAGACGGGTGACTGGAAGCCCTTTGCCTCCATCCTGCGCTGGTTTACCCAGACCGGTGAACCGGGCGAAGATGAGGGTGAAGTGCTGGTGGTGACCAAGATCGCCCCCGGCGACACCTGCCACATCGCCTATATCGACGCCAAGCAGACACCCAACGCCAATGAACTCGCCCGGCAGGTCGCAGATGAGGGCGCACAGCTGTTCGATTGCGCAACCGATGCGCCGGTCTATTATCCGGACTAGGTTCGGCTGGTGACGTTCGCGCTCAAATCCGTCTGTGATCGCAAGCTTCTTTACGTCATGGCGGCCGAACAGGAGTACGGCCCGCATCTCCGTGCCCGGTTCAAACCGCTGATGACCGGTGTCGGCCCTGTCGAAGCCGCTGTTGCGCTCGCGTCGGCACTGACACAGCTTGCTGCTGGTGGAACACCGCCCGATCTCGTTGTCTCGCTCGGCTCCGCCGGCTCGGCACGACTTGAACAGACTGGCATCTTTCAGGCGCGCGCTGTCTCCTATCGTGACATGGACGCTTCTGCGCTCGGATTTGAAAAGGGAGTGACGCCGTTTCTCGACCTGCCCGCAGAGATCCCCCAGACGCCCCTCATCCCCGACCTGCCCTCCGCCAGATTGTCGACCGGTGCCAATGTTGTCTCGGGTGCCGCCTATGACGCCATAGATGCCGAGATGGTGGATATGGAGAGCTTTGCCCATCTGCGCGCCTGTCAGCGGGCAAAAGTTCCGCTTGTCATTCTCAGAGGTATTTCGGATGGCAAAGCCGATCTCAATCATGTCGATGACTGGACGCAATATCTGCACATCATCGACGAGAAGCTCGCTAGCGCGGTCGACACTCTCGAAAACTGGATCAATTCTGGCCAGTTTTATTGACTGCCACTGCCGGACCTTTAGGATTGCTCCTTAAAAGGAAGGAGTCGTTCTCAATGTATAAAACTATTTTGGCCGTGCCCGCACTCAGTCTGGGCCTCACTCTTTCAGCTGCAGCCGATGAACGGGCATTTACCAATGCTACGGTCGAATGCGGCTTTGTGGTCGTGAACGGCCAGCCGCTCGAACAACGGTTTCCGAACGCGCAGCCCTTGGACGGTTATCCGCATATCCATGAAGAGTCACGCGGTACGGTGGAGATCCGCATCGATACGGCGCAGAACAGCTGTTCGATCACAGACACTTCGGTGTCGATTGATGCCGGCACGGCCCTATTGCCTGATATCATTCACAGCATGCGCTTGATGGACCCGGAGGATACATTTTTCGGGCGTGGTGAAAAGGCCATCAGAGGCGACTTTGTGACTGCTGAGGGCAAGCAGCCCGTATACGTAGTCTATGCCCAGGGCGGTGTTGGCGGTACGCAGTTCAAGATCATTCCCGAATAAACACCTGCTGCCCGGCTAACCCGCCTTGGCTTCGGCCCGCATGGCTTTTTTGCGCTCATGCGGGTCGAGGTGGATTTTTCTCAGGCGGATGTTCTTCGGCGTCACCTCGACAAATTCGTCGTCGGCAATATAACCGAGCGCCTGCTCGAGACTGAGCTTTTTCGGTGGCGTCAGGCGCACCGCTTCGTCCTTTGAGGTGGTGCGGATATTGGTCAGCTGTTTGCCCTTCAAAGGGTTCACTTCCAGATCATTATCGCGGCTATGCTCGCCAATGATCATGCCTTCATAGACATCGACGCCGGCATCGATCAGCATCGGACCGCGATCCTCGAGATTGAACAGGGCATAGGCCACCGACTGGCCGGTGCCGTTGGAAATCAGCACGCCGGTACGCCGCCCGGGTAGCGCCCCCCGGTGCGGCTCATAGGCATGGAACACGCGGTTGAAAATCGCCGTGCCGCGAGTGTCGCTCAAAAGTTCAGGTTGATAACCGATCAGTGAGCGTGTCGGCACATAGAGGGTTAAACGGGTGCGCCCGCTGCCGGAGGGACGCATATCGATCAACTCGCCGCGCCGCTCGGTCAGCTTTTGCACTACCGCGCCGGTATGTTCATCATCGACATCGATGATGACCTCTTCGATGGGTTCGAGGGTCTGTCCGTTTTCGGTGCGCATCAGCACGCGCGGACGCCCGACCGTCAGTTCAAACCCCTCGCGGCGCATGGTCTCGATCAAAACAGCGAGCTGCAATTCGCCTCGGCCTGCAACCTCGAAGCTGTCGGCATCATCGCCTTCGGACACCTTGATTGCCACATTACCTTCCGCCTCGCGCATCAGCCGGTCACGGATGACACGCGATTGCACCTTGTCGCCTTCGCGGCCGGCAAAAGGCCCGTCATTGATGCGGAAGGTCATCGAAAGCGTTGGTGGATCGATGGGTTGGGCGGCAATCGCTTCACTGACTTCAGGCACGCAGATCGTGTCAGCCACGGTTGCCGTTTCTAGCCCGGCCAGGGACACGATATCACCGGCCTCGCCGGCATCGATAGGCTGGCGCTCCAGTCCGCGGAAAGCCAGAACTTTCGACACCCGTCCCTTTTCAATTTCCTTGCCATCACGGCTGAGCGCATGCACCGCCTCGGTCGCCTTGATGGTCCCGGACAGAATCCGGCCGGTCAGAATCCGGCCAAGGAACGGATTGCGTTCAATGGTTGTGACCAGCATGCGGAAAGGACCGTCTTCCACTTCCGGTTCCTTGACATGGGTGAGCACCAGATCGAGCAACGGCCCGACACTATCCTGCGCGCCCTTTGGGTCCGATGCCATCCAGCCCTGTTTGGCCGACCCGTAAAGCACCGGAAAATCGAGCTGTTCTTCGGACGCGTCAAGCGCCACGAACAGATCGAAAATCTCGTCGAGGACTTCATTGTGCCGCTCGTCGGGCTTGTCGATCTTGTTGATGGCGACGATGGGACGCAAACCGAGCGCCAGCGCCTTGGACAGAACGAACTTGGTTTGCGGCATTGGCCCTTCGGCGGCATCGACCAGCACCACAACACCATCGACCATGGAGAGAATGCGCTCCACCTCGCCGCCGAAATCGGCATGGCCCGGCGTGTCGACAATGTTGATGCGGGTGTCGCCCCACATCAGCGATGTGACCTTGGCCAGAATGGTGATGCCACGCTCGCGCTCCAGATCGTTGGAATCCATCGCCCGTTCCTCGACACGCTGATTGTCGCGGAACAGACCTGACTGCCGCAACAGCACGTCAATGAGAGTGGTTTTGCCATGATCGACATGGGCAATGATGGCGATATTGCGCGAGTTCATAAAAATCTTCCGTTGGGAGAAACGCTGTGCCCGCCGGAACCTGCCGGCGCGGACGTTTGCGCTCCTCTATCCGAGCCCCGCCCAACACACAAGGAAAATCCTGCACGGCATTAACTGACCGCGAAATTTCGCATCACTATGCCTAATAATTATGCATATGATAGAAGTCAAAAATTCAATGTCACAAAAAATTCTTATGCAAGTCGGATCAAGTTCTGACGGCATGAATATATATTCAGGCCAAGAGTCAATTATATTTTGTCTTGCATCATCTTAAGTAATGAAAAGTTGTCCTGATTTTATTCTAAAGTCAAAATCTTAAACTTTTGGCGGCTGACAAGCGTCCCTGTTGACTTAGACGTGACTTTTGTCAACTGTCCCCGCCGTCAGCCAGAATTTCGAGCCGGAAGCACCCTTTCACAAGTGGCCCGCCGGCGTACGCCCGATTGGAACCATTCGGGTGGGGGGAAATTTGCGTCGGGACAATTGGCACGCCAGAGGCTGCCACAAGTATAAAGAGAGGAACGTAATGTCATCGTCTGCCGCACTCGCCAACAAGGACCTCAGAACCAAAGAGCAAAGCTATGGTGAGGATCCGCTTGCCGATCGCGAGACCGATCAGTACCGCAATGAATATGTGATGAGCTTTGTCGAAAAATGGGACGAGCTGATCGACTGGGACGCCCGGGCCGAAAGTGAAGGCCAATTCTTCATCGACATTTTGCGCGCCCGCGGCAAGGACACAGTGCTCGATGTGGCCACCGGCACGGGCTTCCATTCGGTGCGCCTGACCAATGCCGGCTTCAATGTCACCAGCGCCGACGGGTCGGCAGCCATGCTCGCCAAAGCGTTCGCGAACGGTCAGGCTCGCGGCCTGATCCTCAAAACTGTGCAGGCCGACTGGCGCTGGCTCAACCGCGATATACAGGGCAAGTATGACGCCATTATCTGCCTGGGCAATTCCTTTACCCATCTGCATGATGAAAAGGACCGGCGGCGGGCGCTGGCCGAGTTCTATGCCGCGCTCAAGCATGACGGCATTCTCATTCTCGATCAGCGTAACTACGACACCATGCTCGACAAGGGCTTCACCACCAAGCACAAATATTACTATGCCGGTGACAAGGTGAAAGCTGAACCCGAACATATTGATGAGGGTCTGGCGCGGTTTAAATACACCTTTCCCGATGGCGCGGAGTACACCCTCAATCTCTGTCCGATCCGCAAGAACTATGTCCGCAAGCTGATCACCGAAGCGGGGTTTGAGCGCGTGCGCACCTATGGCGACTTTCAGGAAACCTATGCTGAGGACGAGCCGGACTTTTTCATTCACATCGCCGAGAAATCTTCATTGCACCTTGTGCGCTGGGGCAATGGCGCTCTGGCGGAAGGCCAGACGGACATCCGCGACGTCACCGAAGACTATTATGACAGCGACGATGCCGATGCCTTTTATTCGACCATCTGGGGCGGAGAAGATCTGCATATCGGCATCTACGATGAGACCGATGACATCAAAACTGCCAGCGTGACCACCGTGAAACGCATGGTCGACACCCTTGGCGGATTGAATGGCGACCAGGCCGTTCTCGATATCGGCGCCGGCTATGGCGGCTCGGCCCGGTACCTGGTCAAGAATTTCGGCGTCGATGTCACCTGCCTCAATATCTCCGAGACGCAGAATGACACCAACCGCTATCAGAACCGCCTGCAGAAGCTGGCGGACAAGGTCACGGTCAAGCATGGCGTGTTCGAGGACATTCCTGAAAAGAACGAGACCTTCGATGTGGTGTGGTGCCAGGATTCCATCCTGCACTCGGACCAGCGCGCCGATGTGCTCAATGAAGTCTATCGGGTGCTGAAACCGGGCGGATCATTCATCTTCACCGACCCGATGCAGGCTGACGATTGCCCCGAGGGTGTGCTTCAGCCCGTCTATGACCGGTTGCAGCTCAATTCGCTTGGATCGTTCCGCTTCTATCGCGAAGCAGCACAGGCAGCCGGGTTCGAGATCGTCGATCAGATTGAAATGACCCAACAGTTGCGCACCCACTATGACCGCGTACGTCAGGAACTGGTCGCCAACTATGACAAGGTCGCCGAAACTGCTTCCAAGGACTATCTCGACAAGATGATCGTGGGTCTGGAGAACTGGGTCAACGCAGCCGACAAAGGCTATCTCGCCTGGGGCATCCAGCGCTTCAAGAAGCCTGAATAACAGGCCATCCGCCACGCCGGTGCTGCACATAGGCAGCGGTGTGGCGGATTCTCCAAAATTATGCAGGGTCATATAGGAATATTGTCACTGCAGTTTAGAACCCTTCTAACATATTGTAAAATATATTGATTTCGCTCCAATCCTCCTCTAACCGGGGGTCGTAAACTAATGGCGGGGCCCTTGATCCCCGCATATTGGAGTTGAAAATGAACTTGATTGCTCGCGCGGCTTTTGCCGCTTGCGTGGCGATGGCCGTTCCGGCTGCGCCCGCACTTTCCCAAACCATCACCGTCTCGCATGCCCAGGGCACGACCGATGTCCCGGCCAATCCTGAAACGGTTTTTGTCTTTGACCTTGCCACCCTCGATACCCTCGATGCGCTTGGCGTTGCTGTCGCCGGTGTGCCCACCTTCAGCATGCCAGAAAATCTCAAAGCCTATGAGGGCGAAGCTTATGAAAAGATCGGATCGCTGTTCGAGCCCGATTTCGAGGCCGTGAACGCCGCACAACCCGACCTCGTCATCGTCGCTGGCCGGTCGTCGGGCGCTTATGAGGAGCTCTCGAAAATCGCCCCAACAATCGATGTGACCAATGACTGGGTGGATTTCACCGGATCGGTGAAGGCCAACAGCCGCGTGCTTGGTGAGATCTTCGGCAAGTCTGACGAGATCGAAGCCATGATCGCAGTGTTCGACACCAGTGTCGCAGCGTTTCAGGCCGCTTCGGACGAAATCGGCACCGCACTTATCATCATGACCTCCGGTGGTGAAATCACCGCCTATGGACCCGGATCGCGTTTTGGCTTTTTGCATGACACGCTCGGTGTCGCGCCAGCGATTGCGGATGTGGAAGCCGCAACCCACGGCGATGCGGTTTCCTTCGAGTTCCTGCTCGAGACCGATCCGGACTGGCTGATCGTCCTCGACCGCGATGCGGCCATCGGCCAGTCGGCAGACTCTGCGATGCAGGTGCTCGACAATGAGCTGATGCATCAGACAACCGCCCACAAGAACGATCAGATCGTTTATGTGGATTCCGCGCGCTGGTACGTCACCAATGGCGGTATTGCTAACCTCAACCATATTGTTGACGCGCTCGCGGATGCCATGCTGGCGCGTGAGTAGCCAGACCTACGCTCCGGCATGGGCCGGGCCGCGCTTTTCCCGCGCGGTCCGGTATTAACTGTTAATGACTCATCGTTTCGCAATTCCTGCAGCGCTCCTTCTGGTGGTCCTCCTCGCATGTGCGAGCCTGACCATCGGCGTGAGTGATCTTGATCTGACGGCGCTCCTCAGGGGCGGCGGCACTGATCGCCAAACACTAATCCTTTTTGCCAGCCGTATCCCGCGCACCATTGCCCTGATCCTGTCGGGCGCCTCCATGGCAATTGCCGGGTTGTTGTTGCAGATGCTGGCCCGTAACCGTTTCGTCGAACCCTCTACGGTCGGCACCATTGAGAGCGCCAGTCTCGGCCTGCTGGCCACACTGGTATTCTGGCCCGCAGCGCCGGTGATGGTAAAAATGGGCATCGCTGCCCTCTTTGCGCTCGGCGGCACGACACTGTTCCTGCGGATACTCTCGCTGATCAAATGGCGCGATGTGCTCATTGTGCCGCTGGTGGGACTGATGTTGAGCGGTGTCATTGAATCGATCACTGACTTTTTTGCTTACCGGTTTGAATTGTTGCAGGCACTTGCCAACTGGCGCACCGGTGACTTTTCCGGCGTGCTGCGCGGACGTTATGAGCTTTTGTGGCTGAGCTTTGCCATGGCGTTGATCACCTATGTCGCTGCCGACCGCTTTACGGTCGCGGGGCTTGGGGAAAGCTTTGCCACGAACCTCGGGCTCGCCTATCGCCGCATTCTGGCGCTCGGGCTGACCATTATCGCCATTGTCAGTGCCATCGTTGTTGTCAGTGTCGGCATGGTGCCATTTTTGGGTCTGGTCGTGCCCAATGTGGTGCGCATGGCGGTGGGTGACAATATGCGCCGTGGCTTGCCCTATGTTGCGCTACTCGGTGCCGGGCTTGTTCTTGTGAGCGACATAGCCGGTCGCCTGATCCGCTTCCCTTACGAAATTCCCATCGGCACCGTCATGGGTGTGCTCGGTAGTGTTATTTTTTTGTACCTGTTGCTGAAAAGGACGCCGGCCAATGCCTGACGCTCTTGCAGCCCCCGTCCCGGCACCCTTGAGAAATCCCACCATTGTGATTGCGGTACTGGCCGCTGTCACAGGCCTGCTCATCCTCGGCTTCATGACCATCGGTGCGCGCGGCGACTGGAGTTTCATTCTCGCTTTTCGCGGCCGCAAACTGTTTGCATTATTGCTGGTGGGCTATGCCGTTGCCCTGTCGACGGTGATCTTCCAGACCATCACACAGAACCGCATTCTCACCCCGGCCATTATGGGCTTTGATGCGCTGTTTGTTTTGTTGCAGTCGGTACTGGTGTTCCTATTTGGCGGCCTTGCCGTCCTCACCTTCAACGCCCAGGCCATGTTCGCCATCGAAACTCTGGTGATGAGCGCCTTCGCTGCACTCATCTATGGGTTTTTGTTTTTCGGGGCCCGCCGCAGCCTGCACCTTGTCATGCTGGTCGGCATTGTTCTTGGCACCCTGTTTCGCAGCCTGACCGATTTTCTGGTCCGGCTCATCGATCCCAACGAGTTCGCCACCCTTCAGGATATGTTCTACGCCGGATTCAATGCGGTGGAGACCGACATCCTTGGCCTGTGCTGTATTGTGCTTCTGACCGCAAGCCTTGTGGCCTGGCGCAAATTTCCGGTGTGGGACGTTTTGGCGATCGGCCGTGACAGCGCGGTCAATCTCGGCGTTGCCTACCATCGCGAAGTTCTGATCGCACTGGCGCTGGTGACCTTGCTGGTCTCCACCTCCACCGCCCTTGTCGGGCCGGTGACTTTTTTCGGGCTTCTGGTCGCCAATCTGGCCTATCTGATCACGCCCTCACACAAGCACATACATATCGTGCCGGTTGCCGCGCTGATCGCCGCCATCTGTTTGATCGGCGGACAAATGCTGCTCGAACGTGTCTTTGCCTTCAACACCAGCCTGTCGATCATTATCGAGTTCGCCGGTGGCATTGTTTTCATTCTTCTCTTGTTGCGAGGCAAAGCCCGATGATCAAACTCAATCAGGTCACCAAGACATATGACGGCACGCCAGTGGTCGATAGTGTCAGCCTCGATTTGCCGCGTCAGGGGCTGACGGCAATTATCGGCCCCAATGGGGCCGGCAAATCGACACTTCTGAGTATGGTTGCACGCCTGCTGCCCATGAGCGCCGGAACAGTGACAGTCGACGGGCTCGATGTCACCAAAACGCCCGGGGACACCCTCGCCAAAAAACTGGCGATCCTCAGGCAGGACAATCACACAAGCGCCCGTCTGACGGTGCGCGACCTCGTCGGTTTCGGCCGCTTCCCGCATTCCAAAGGCCGGCTGACATCCGCCGACGCCGAAAAAATCGATGAGGCAATTGCCTTTTTGGGCCTTGATGCATTGCAGCACAGGTTTATCGACGAATTGTCGGGCGGTCAGCGCCAGCGCGCTTATGTAGCTATGGTCCTCTGCCAGGACACGGAATTCGTTCTGCTCGATGAACCGCTTAACAGCCTCGATATGAAGCATGCGGTGGGGATGATGAAGCTAATGCGCCGCGCGGTCACCGAGCTGGGTAAAACGGTTGTTGTGGTTCTGCACGATATCAATTTCGCCTCCTGTTATGCCGACCATATTCTGTTGATGCAGGACGGCAGGCTTGCCCATGCCGGCCCGCCGGTCGACGTCATCACCCCCGAAATCATCAAGTCGGTCTACGATATCGACATCGCGGTGCACAGCATCGCCGGCCAGCTGATTTCGGTCTATTACGCATGAAGGAACGCCATATGACCACGATCACCGCAAAATTCGCCACCAGCTCCGGTGCGAAATACATGCAGCAATTGTGCAAGCATTTCGCCCACAAGGCGGACGCCGAATGGGATAGCGAACAGGCTAAAGTCCAGTTTGAACCTGGTCTGTGCACGATGACCGCCACTGACAGCATGCTGGTCTTCAACTGCACTGCGGACGCACCGGAGAAACTCCAACAGATGATCTTCATCCTCGAGGTACATCTGGTGCGCTTCGCCTGGCGGGAAAATGTCGATCTTAATTGGACCGACGAAGACAGCCAGCCGGTGATGAAAGCCAGCAAGGTCATCGACATGCTCGCCACCGAACGGGAAAAGTTCGCCGCAAAACGCAAGGACTAACAGGCCATACGGGATGCAATTTCGCGCCAGGGGCGGTAAACTCGTACAAACGCGAGCAAGGAGCATCCCATGACCGCAGTGTTTTCCTCCGGCAATGTTGCCGTGATCACCGGCGCGGCCAGCGGCATCGGCCGGGCAACGGCCCTGCAACTTGCCGGCAAGGGCATGCGCATCGCGCTGATCGACGCCAATGCGGAGAAACTGCCCGCCGCCGAAGCCGATGTACTGGCAGCAAGCCCGGGCGACACATCGGATCATGTTCTGGCGTTCAATCTCGATGTCTCAGACCGGGTGGCCATGCAATCAGCTGCGGACCGGATTCTCTTGGAATGGGGCGTACCGTCCTTTTTGATGAACAATGCCGCCATCCATGTACATGGCGGCCCCGGCGGCATTCTCGATCCCATCGATAATTGGCGGCGCATTTTCGACATCAATTTGTTCGGGGTGCTGAACGGTATCGCGGCCTTTCTGCCCGCCATGCTGGAGGCAGGACATTCCGGCATGATCGTCAATACCGGTTCCAAACAGGGGCTGACCCACCCGCCCGGCAACCCGGCCTACAACACCGTCAAGGCGGCATTGAATGCCTACACCATGAACCTCGCCCGCGATTTACGCGACAGGGGCGGGGCGATTTCCGCTCACCTTCTGGTGCCGGGCTGGACGACGACCGGCGACAATGAACATAAAGATGGTGCCTGGCTACCCGAACAGGTGGCAGCTTACATGTTCAACCACCTTGAAGCGGGGGATTCCTACATCATCTGCCCCGACGACGAGACGTCGAGCGAAACGGACAAAAAGCGCATCTTGTGGCAGACCCTTGACATCATCGAGAACCGCCCCGCGCTCAGCCGTTGGCATCCCGACCATGCCGATGCATTTGCGGACTTTATGAAAAAGCCGCTCGGCTGACGGCGCGCTGCATCATTCCAGCCCGATACTGAGCAGTTCGATTTCGCGCTGCAGGCGCTCGATCTCCATTTCATAAAGGCGCGAACAGTCGAGGCGGTTCGGCTGCCCGCCGAGTGGAATGACGATCCGGGCATATCCGATGGCAGAGGGGTCGGTGCGAATGGCGTTTGAACCGATGGTCAACGCCCCGCCCCCGGCAACGCCGACATCAAGGTAACCGGAACTGGAATTAATGCTCTGGCTGCACCGGACACCCTGCGAGGTGGTGATGGAATCCGAACCGCCGGGGCCTGAGGGCGCCGAGGGCAGCAGAACCCCTTCAGCCGCCAGCGCCGTGGAGCCGGGTGCCGGCATAAGTGCCGCAAACCCGAGGCAGAACAGGGCCCTCGATATATTTTGGGTAAACACACAAACCAACTGTCCTCTCCTTTTTATCTGGAGGAATTTCAAATGCCAGGATGACCTGCCGCGAGGCGCCCGGCGCCAGAATCAGTTCAGCGGGATTGATCTCGGCCTGCGCTGCAGCGGCGGCAAAGCCGGGCTCGGTCGGTTGCAGCGCAAATATCATCCGCTGCGTATAGGGGTTGCCAACCGTTAGTCTGAAGCCCTTCACGTCACTGGGCGTATGCCCGCTCTTGCGCATCGGTGACAGGGATTGCGCTGCGGTCGGCAGAGCCGTCAGCACCAATACAGTCAGAATCAGGATCCGGATCAGCTGCATGTCAGCACCGTCCGGGTGGTATAGAGCCCCGGGGCAAACCCATCGGGATTGACGATGCGATTGTGTAGCGTGAGGACAGACAGGGCAATTGTGCCCACTGTAAATCCGCTCGGTCCCGTGGTGTAGGCTTGTGAAACCGCCGCAAGGCCACCGAGGCCCTGATAGGCAAGTTCGACGCTCTCGGTCCCGGTATTGTATCCTGCAGGCGGACCGCTCACCCGTTGCGGGGCATCAATATCGATTGTGTTGGTGCCAACCGAGACGATGGTCACCGCTGCCGGAAGGCCACCAATCTCCTCTGAACCGAGCACGGTGCCATCCAATGCCAATCCCAGCGTGCCGCCATTGCTGAGTGCCAGCGTGCAAACTTGCGCCGCCGCCGGCGTCATGCATGACATCACGGCGCACCCGGCCAGCAACAATTTTCGCACTCTGTCGATCAGCTGCATGTGATCACCGTTCGCGTGGTGTAGGTACCCGCCGCGAACCCGGCGCTGTTGGTGATCCGATTGTTCACTGTCAGCACGGAGAGCGGGATATTGCTCGCCGGAAAATCGGTTGCGAGCGACGTATAGGCTTGAGAGATGAGCGACAGTCCGCCGGCACCGGCGTAGGAGACTTCCAGCACTTCCGTGCCGGCCTGGTAACCGGGGGGATCGGCACTGATTCTGATCGGCGCGGCAACATCAATGGTATTGGCGCCAATGGAGAGTATGGTGACGGTCGCCGGAACGGCGACCCCCTCTTCAGATCCCAAAATTGTGCCGGAAGCGGAAAGGGCCAAGGTGCCCGGTGTCCCCAGTGCCAGGGTGCAAGTGGTTGCAACCACCCCGTTGAATTCGACATCCAGCGCCGCTGCCGGAGCCGCACAAATCCCACTGAAAATCACCGCAACCAAAAACCGCATATCGCAACTCCCGACACGAGGACACGCTACGAATTTATGGTTAATCGGCTCTTAAAGAAGGTAATTTTCGTTTTTAATATCAAATACTTACGTAATTATACCAATGATTGGCCCTTAGCGCTTCTTACGCGCCGCATAGGTCTTGAGGCGCAGCGCGTTGAGCTGGATAAAGCCCTCGGCATCGTGATGATCATAGGCCACCGCACCTTCCTCAAAGGTCACAAGGTCCTCGGAGTAGAGCGAATAAGGTGATGTGCGCCCAACGACTGTGGCGGAGCCTTTGTAGAGCTTCAACCGTACTTCGCCGGTGACATAGGTCTGGCTGTTGTCGATGAGGGCCTGCAGCATTTCGCGCTCGGGTGAGAACCAGAAGCCATTATAGATCAGCTCGGCATATTTGGGCATCAGCTCGTCTTTGAGGTGCGCCGCGCCGCGATCAAGGGTGATCGATTCAATCCCCCGATGCGCCACCAGCAGCACGGTGCCGCCCGGCGTCTCGTAAATGCCGCGCGACTTCATGCCGACAAACCGGTTTTCAACCAGATCGAGCCGGCCAATGCCGTGCTTGCCACCCAGTTCGTTTAGCTTGGTCAGAAGCTCGGCCGGGCTCAGTTTCTGACCATCGATGGAGGTCGCATCGCCCTTTTCAAAGCCGATGGAGATATACTCAGGCGTGTCCGGCGCTTGTTCCGGATCGACGGTGCGCTGATAGACATAATCAGGCGCTTCTTCCGCCGGGTCCTCGAGCACTTTGCCTTCGGACGAGGTATGCAGCAGGTTGGCATCGACCGAGAACGGCGCTTCGCCGCGCTTGTCTTTGGGGACCGGGATCTGGTTCTTCTCGGCAAATTCAATGAGCTTTGTTCGGCTCTGCAAATCCCATTCGCGCCACGGCGCGATAACCTTGATCGCCGGGTCAAGCGCATAGGCGCTCAGTTCGAACCGGATCTGATCGTTGCCCTTGCCCGTGGCGCCATGGGAAATGGCATCGGCGCCGGTCTCATGCGCGATCTCGACGAGGCGCTTGGAAATCAGCGGCCGGGCAATGGAGGTGCCGAGCAGATAAACGCCTTCATAGACAGTGTTGGCGCGGAACATCGGGAAGACAAAATCGCGGACGAACTCTTCGCGCAGATCCTCAATATAGATCTCCTTGATGCCCATCATCTCAGCTTTTTTGCGCGCCGGCTCCAGCTCCTCACCCTGCCCGAGGTCGGCAGTAAAGGTCACCACTTCGCAATTGTACTGCTGCTTGAGCCATTTCAGGATGATGGAGGTATCAAGGCCACCCGAATAGGCCAGAACCACTTTGTTGATGTCGCTCATATGTCTTGTCTTTTCCTTCGCGCCGCCCCCGCGACAGGCAGCTGAGATAAATTTCGCGCACACTATTCAAGCCTTTGCGTCCGTGCAATTGTTTCCGCCGTTAAATTTACCCGGCGCGTGAACGGAACCCCCGAAATGCCCCTGTTTATTCCCGACCTGTCCATTCTTTTGGCCTTTGCGCTCGCCGCGATCGTGCTTGCGATCACCCCCGGACCCGATATGGCGCTCTTCATCTCACGCACCGTCAATTATGGCCGCCCGCATGGGGTTGCCGCCGTGCTTGGTGCAACCACAGGCCTATTGGTGCATATCTGCCTCGCCGCTTTCGGCATTTCGCTGTTGCTGGTGGCAGCCCCGACGGCGTTTCTGGCGCTCAAGATCGCCGGGGCGCTTTACTTGCTCTGGCTCGCTATCCAGGCGATCCGCCAGAGCGGCGGCATCACATTACTGGCCAAGGCCCGCAAAACACCGACCTTGAAACAGAGCTATCTGACCGGTATCGGCATCAACCTCACCAATCCCAAAGTGGTGCTGTTTTTCGTGACTTTCCTGCCCCAGTTCGTCTCGCGTACCGATCCCGATGCATCGGGCAAGCTCTTGTTCCTCGGTGGCGAATTTCTGCTTTTATCCGTGCCTATTGTGATTGGCATCGTCATGGGCGCCGAGTGGGTGGCCAACCTGCTCCTTCGCTCGGACAAGGCGCAAAAAATTCTGAATTGGAGCTTTGCCGCCGTGTTCGCGACATTTGCCGCCACCATTCTGCTTGTGGAGGGGCGGCGCTAGCGCAACGACTACTCTTTAGTCCCGAGATCGAACTCAAAGAAATTGATCTTCGAACCGCGTCCGCCCAGCGTCCGGTAGAGCGCATTGGCAGCGACATTGTCGGTCTCGGTGCCAAGCCAGGCATAGGTGCAACCCTCGGCGCGGGCCCAGTCGAACAACATGGCCATCAGTTTTGAGGCAATGCCGCGCCGAAGATAATCATCATGAGTGCCGCACTCGTTGATATAGAATTCAACATCCTTATCGGGGTGGAAATAGGTGAAGCCCGAGGCCATGCCGATGATCGCATCACCGTCGAGGGCGACGGCTATGACATAACCCTCGCGGTTGAGATAGCGTTCGGCCAGTTCCCGTTTCACATCATGATCGAAAACCTCGGCTGTCCCACGTGACAAAAGGTCAACGTCATCAGGCCCGAGGACCTTGTAGCTGATGGCCATCAGGCCGTGAGCGCGTCGCGCTCTTTCTTTTTCAGCCGTTCGCTTTCGGACTTCAGTTGCCCGCAGGCAGCAAAAATATCACGGCCGCGGGGTGTGCGGACTGGTGAGGCATAGCCTGCCCGGTTGACGATGTCGGCAAAGGCCTCGATCCGGTCCCAGTCAGAACATTCATAAGGGCTGCCCGGCCAGGGGTTGAACGGAATGAGATTGATCTTGGCGGGAATTTTTTTCAAAAGCCGCACCAGTTCCTTCGCATCGGCATCGCTGTCATTGATGCCCTTGAGCATCACATATTCAAAGGTGATACGCTTGGCGTTGGACGCGCCGGGATAGGTCCGGCAGGCCTCGAGCAGTTCAGCGATTGGCCACTTCTTGTTGATCGGCGCCAGTTCGTCGCGCAGATCATCGCGCACGGCGTGCAGCGAGATCGCCAGCATGACGCCGGTTTCCCGGCCCGTCGGTTCGATAAACGGCACCACACCGGAGGTCGACAGGGTAATCCGGCGTTTGGAGAGGGAAATGCCATCGCCTGCCGAGGCAATCAGCAGCGCCTGTTTGACATTGTCATAATTATAAAGTGGCTCGCCCATGCCCATCATCACCACATTGGTGATGGCGCGGGTGTCGCCATGGGGCACAAGCCCGTCTGTCGGACGGACGCCGCCGGGGAAATCCCCGAGCCTTTGGCGGGCCATCAGGATTTGCGAAAGAATTTCCCCCGTCGTCAGATTGCGCACCAGGCGCTGGGTGCCGGTGTGACAGAAGGTGCAAGTGAGCGTGCACCCCACTTGCGAGGACACACAGAGCGTGCCGCGTTCTTCTTCGGGGATATAAACCGTTTCCACATCCACCGGCGGCATGTTGGGTTGGGCCGGATCGGTAAACCGGAACAGCCATTTGCGGGTGCCATCGGTCGAGACCTGTTCGCTGACAATTTCCGGGCGCGGAATGACAAAATTCTCGGCCAGGTCGGCGCGCAGGGATTTGGCGATATTGCTCATCTCGCCAAAATCTGTGGCGCCGTTGACATAAATCCAGTTCCACAACTGGCTGGCGCGCATGCGCGCTTCCTTGTCGGAAAGCCCGCGCGCGCTCAAAAGGCCGGCAAGCTCGGACTTGCCAAGACCAACCAGACTGGTCGGCCCCGCCACGGGGGCATCGGGTTTTTGGGCCATATCAAGGGTGACAGGCATGGTCGATATCCAAATTTAGAAAGCGCGCCCGTTTAACACGTGGCGCGCTTACCTGCAAAGCAGAAGCGTGTGAGGTTGGTATCAGGAGCACTCGCTATCGATGGCGCGCGAGGCGGCAGTGACACCCGAAAGCGAAAAGGTCTGCGCCACGGCAACACCCTGATCGGTTGTTGCCTCGATCACAAGGGTCGAGCCGGCGCGCATTTGCCCCGCCACGGTATCGGCCTCCGCCGGGTTGTCGAGCCAGGCCGCATCGGCCTCAACGAACAAATCGTAGGCATTGCCACCGATCTTGACCACCGCCGGTGTTTCAGGCGCGAAACTGTAGCCGGCAACAAAATTGAACTCGTTCTTGATATTCTCGCCCGGCCGGTGCGTAAGATAGAGATAGCCTTCGTCATACCCGTCCGGCGTTGGCCGGACATCCTTGGGCTTTGAGAGTACGAAGCACAACTTGCTCGCCCCTTCAGACGTCGCATAGGCCGACCAGTCGCTGTAATCGCCCAATAGCCGGACTGATTGTGCCTGCGCCGGAGAAAAGACCGCGAGTCCCGCCGCAACAACAACGCAACCCGCAACGGTTTTGCCAAAGGCAGATTTTGAGATCTTCATGCTGTACCACCCGTTACGCCAACATCATACGACAAGAGGAAGATCAGGAAAAGTTGTTCGCCTTTTCCGGTGCGATCTTCCGACCAAGCCTGTGTGTACCTGCCCGCACAATCGGGACAAGATCAAGGCGGTATCGGGGAAGTTTTATGGATTCACGCCTACGGGGCGGAAAATATCAGGCACAGGCCTTGTCAATTTCCGTCATCGCTGCCGTCACACCACTCAAAGAGTAGGTGTCGGTGGTATCGGTGCCGCGCCATGAGGTCGCCTTGACCACCATTTCCCGGCCACGCTTCATGGCGTCGACAAAGCCGCTTTCATCATCGGCGCTGGCGAGCCAGGCCGCCGATTCCTCGACGATCATGTCATAGGCGCGGCCATCGACGGTTACCTGCGGGGTCGAGCCTTCGCGCAGCGGATAGCCGACAAGGGTCTGCACCTCATTGCGCACGCCAGAGCCCTTGCGGTGAATGACAAGGAAATGGATGGGATCGCGATTGACGTTGGTTGGTTGTGCATCCTGCGGCTGGCTGGAGATGTAGCAGATCACGCCATCCGCATCGCTGCCTTTCCAGGCCGTCCAGAAATTGAAAGTACCGAGATTGGTCGCTTCCTGCGCCGACGCAGCGGGCACGAACAGCGATGCAAAGGCCAGGCCTCCGGCAATCAGACCTGTCGAGATTTTGCGGGCCAGTGCGTTCATCACCAAACAATCCTTATGGGTTCGGGTCTTTTTGTTCCGGTCTTGCTGCTATCGTATCAGCGCCATGGTTACCAAGGAGCAAAGACGGATAAAATTTGAATTAAGTGCGCACACTAGCTTCAAATTTGACCGCAATTGGGCGTGCACACATTCGTGAGAATGTGTTTGAAGATGCTTGGTGAATAAAGTCTTAAGATGCGGCTGCCGCGAACGGTTCAGGCGGCAAGTTCGTAAGCCTGTTCAACGATGTAGGGTCCACCGCCAATAGACTCGCGTGACGAATAGAGGACGAACCGGCCCACATTAAACATTAAAGGCTCGAACCGCATGGCCTCGGCCATGTAGCGGGCCGCATCGCCCGCCCCGGTGCCGCGCAGGCGCGCCAGGGTGACATGGGGCAGGAATTTACGGCTGTCCGGCGGTAGACCGATCTGTTGCAGGGCCCGCTCCTGCGCCGCCTGCAGGCGGTTAAGCGCGGCATTGACTTCGGCACCGGCATAAAGGGCCCGCGGCTTGTTGCCACCAAACACACCCAAATGGGTCAGTTGCACCAGGAACGGCTCCATGCGGGTGAACCGATCGAGCACGTCGCTGACCTCATTGGCGGTGCGATGATCAACATCGCCAATATAGCGCAAAGTGATGTGATAATTATCCCGGTCGATCCAGCGGGCGCCCGGCAGTCCGCCACGCTTGAGCGACAGGGCGAATCCGACATCTTCGGGGATTTCGAGACCGGTAAAAAGCCTGGGCATGGGGTCCCACTTTCTGCGTTATATCCGGGTGTCCGGCGCTGTCCCGAATCAAACGCTAGCACATTTTTTCGTCACACGATTGTCATTCATTATGCCGGTTATGCATATCTTGTAATCCGCGTATGCAACCGCCATATTGTCAGGCAAATCATGCTGTCCATTCCGGTCAGCGTGGGATTTATGTCGAACCAAAAAGGAAACCGACAATGGCTGAATATGATCGTCAGACCATGGGCGCACGTGCCGGTTCTGCCGCCGTCATCGACCAGGGTCTGCGCAGCTACATGCTGCGTGTTTATAACTATATGACAGGCGGCCTGGTGATCACAGGCCTGGTGGCCTTCTTCACATCGCAATGGGCCCTGTCGAGCGCTGAAAATGCGCAGCTGATCTATGGCAGCCCGCTGTCCTGGGTGATCATGCTGTCGCCGCTGGCTTTCGTGTTGGTGCTCAGCTTTGGCATCAACAAATTGAGCGCCTCAACCGCCCAGATGATTTTCTGGGCCTTTGCCGGTGTGATGGGCCTGTCCCTGTCCTCGATCTTCCTGGTGTACACCGGGGCATCGATCGCGCGGGTGTTCTTCATCACCGCAGCAACCTTTGGCGCCATGAGCCTTTACGGCTACACGACCAAGCGTGACCTCACGGGCATCGGTAACTTCCTGATCATGGGTCTGATCGGCCTGATCATCGCCTCGATCGTCAATATCTTCCTTGCCTCCTCGGCGCTTGATTTTGCGATCTCCGCTATCGGCGTGCTGATCTTTGTGGGCCTGACCGCCTATGACACCCAGAAGATCAAGGAAAGCTATTCCGCCTCCCACAGCGGTGAAGTCCTGGCCAAGGGCGCCATTATGGGCGCGTTGAGCCTCTATCTCGACTTCATCAATCTGTTCCTGATGCTGCTGCGCCTGTTCGGCAGCCGCGAATAGCAGGGCGCGGTAGCGCCCGGCGCTGCCGCTGATGTAAAATCAAGAAGCCGCGATCAAAGATCGCGGCTTTTTCAGTTGGTTCGCGCGTTTGATGATGCGCTTATCGCACCACAACCAGATCCGGATCGAGGACTCTCAAGACCTGCGCCAGATCGTGTCCGCGCTTGAGGATACGGCCCTCGAAATTGGTGACGGTGAACTGGCCCTGACGGTTTCTGAGCTTGGGATTTTTCTCGATGATAAATTGCGGTCGTTCCGAGCTGCGCCGGTAAATGGAAAACACCGCCCGGTCCTTGAGCATATCCATGGCGTAGTCGCGCCATTCGCCGCTGGCAACCTTGCGGCCATAGACATCAAGCAGAAGCGTCAGTTCGTTGCGGTCAAAACTGACAATTGTCGGGATTTTTGCAGGTGATGAGCGGTTAGTGTTTTCACCGGCGGTGACCAGTGAAAGGTTCCGGGCTCCTGCGGAGCGTGGCGCATTCATATCGGCCAAACATAAGTCTCCAAAAGTACTGGAGTGCCATGATCGCGGTGATCTTGCGTTGATGCAAGCCCTTTCACCGAATCAGCTTGTCGACCGGAAGAAATTTGCTACACTTTTAAGGCAGATTCGGTGTTTGGACTCGCTGCCCAAATCCAGAAATCAGGCAAAATTCGGGACCGGCGCAGTGAATTCCACAGCGCGAATCAGCAGGGAATTGCGCCGCCTTACTTCATCCCAGAATTGCCCTAATCTGCCAAAAGTTTTTCCTTTTTAGGCCGATTTGCCCCGGCAGCTTGTCCCCGTTGCCTCCAGTGGCTGGCGCTCCGGGCTGATCGAGCCCCCAAACCATGAAGTCCGTTCCGCCGGCTCTCAAGTATCGGGCAATATTGCGTAAGCTCCCGTACCCGCTACCGGGTGCGGGAGCCCCCGCAAATCCCTAAAGCGACCGCTCATAGGACGCTGCCCCAAGAATACGTCCCGGCAAACCCCCTTTATCCTCCTGCACAAGGATAGCCAGACCGTTGCTGGTCTCGCCAAGCAGCTCGTCAAGCGGCAGTTTGATATGGGCACCCAGATCGGGCTCCCACATGCCCAGCAGCTGGCGGTCGGTCACGATCTGCGAGTACCGCAACGACCGCCCGCGATTTTCACCACGCTCGACGTCAACCACGGCTTCGGACTTGTAAGTAATGAGCCAGACCTCCGATTCAGGCATGTCGGTCGCCTTGCCGATATCGATGGCCAGCATGCTGTCATCAGGTTCAATCCGCACCGGTATCGCAAGTGTCGCGCGCGCCACGGCGCCAGCCACATCCTTGGGCCGCGACCCAACAACATCCTCGATCCCGTTAATCATCAATTGCGGCGTGTAGATGCGGTCTTTGCCCTGGGCAGCAGCATATTTGCGCTGCAGGTCGGAATAGGCCGCATCACCGAACGTATCGCGCCAGCCGATATAGTCCCAATAGTCGACATGATAGGCCAGCGCCACCACATCGGCCCGCTGGTCATATTCGGTCAGCACTGTGTCTGCAGGCGGGCATGAGGAACATCCCTGCGAGGTGAAAAGCTCAAGGACCACTGTTGGCTTGCTGCGCACCTGTTCAGCCTGAACGCTGTACGGCACCATAAGCACAAAACACGCCGTCATGATGTGTACGATATTTTTCATGGGTCTTTTTTTAAGCAACCCGGTCAACACGCGCCAGTCACAGTGCGGTGAAATCACACGCACTTGATCAGCGGGCCGATTTGAAATCAGCGGCATGAAAAACGCGGGGACCGTCCGATCCCCGCGTGACAATCATTCAGTACGGACCTGAAGATCAGGCCGCGACGAGATTGCGCAGCACATAGTGCAAAATGCCGCCATTCTTGTAGTAGTCGAGTTCGTTCTCGGTATCGATCCGGCAGAGCGCCGTAATCTCCTTGACCGAACCGTCAGCGCTGGTGATCTTCACCGTCACATTTGAGCGCGGCGTGATGGCCTCGACACCGGCGATATCGACCTGTTCGTCACCGGTCAGGCCAAGGGATTGCCAGTTCTCGCCATTGGTGAACTGCAGCGGCAGTACACCCATGCCAATGAGGTTGGAGCGGTGAATGCGCTCAAAGCTCTCGGCTACAACGGCGCGGACTCCGAGCAACCGCGTGCCCTTGGCCGCCCAGTCACGCGAGGACCCGGTGCCATATTCCTTGCCGGCGAACACAACAAGTGGGGTGCCGGCTTTCTGATAGGCCATGGCCGCATCATAGATCGGTGCGGTGCTCCCATCCGGTGCCTTGGTAAAGCCACCCTCGGTGCCCGGCACCATCTGGTTCTTGATGCGGATATTGGCGAAAGTGCCGCGCATCATCACCTCATGATTGCCGCGCCGTGCGCCATAGGAATTGAAGTCCTTGGGCGCCACCTGCCGTTCGGTCAGATACGTCCCGGCCGGCGTGTCTTTCTTGAACGATCCGGCGGGCGAGATGTGATCTGTGGTGATCGAATCACCGAACAGGCCGAGAATCCGGGCACCTTCCACATCGGTCACGGCCTCCGGCTCCATCTTCAGACCCTCGAAATAAGGCGGGTTCTGCACATAGGTGGACGACGAATTCCAGTCATAGGTTTCGCCACCCGACACCTCGATGCCCTGCCAATGTTCATCACCCTTGAAGACGTCGGAATAGCGCGACTTGAACATGTCGGGTGTGATGTGGGTGCGCACCAGTTCGGCAATCTCGGCGTTCGACGGCCACAGATCTTTCAGATAAACCGGATTGCCGTCCTTGTCGGTGCCCAAGGGGTCGGTGTTGAGATTGACGAACATAGATCCGGCGATGGCATAGGCCACAACGAGCGGCGGCGAGGCGAGATAGTTTGCCCGCACATCAGGGTTCACACGGCCCTCGAAATTGCGGTTGCCGGAAAGGACCGAACAGGCGACCAGATCGTTCTCATTGATCGCCTCGGAGATTTCCACCGGCAGCGGCCCGGAATTGCCGATACAGGTGGTGCAGCCATAGCCAACCAGATTGAAGCCCATGGCATCGAGATCATCCTGCAGGCCGGCGGCCTTGAGATATTCGGTCACAACCTGCGAGCCGGGGGCCAGCGAGGTTTTGACCCAGGGTTTGGTTTCCAGTCCGAGCGCCCGTGCTTTGCGCGCCACCAACCCGGCGGCGATCAGCACGCTGGGGTTTGAGGTGTTGGTGCACGAGGTGATAGCGGCAATGACCACATCGCCATCGGCAAGCCCGTGATCTGCGCCTTTGACCGCATAGCGATTTTCCGAGGGCACGTCCTTGCTGCCTGTTGCCCCTTCGCCGACAAAGCGCGATTCGCCGGCAGAACCGGGCATATCCGTGCGTTCCTTGCGGCCGCCACTGAGTTCGGTCAGCGCCTCGGCGAACTTTGTGTCCGCTTCGGCCAGAACCACGCGATCCTGCGGACGCTTGGGGCCTGAAATCGAGGGCACAACGGTCGCCAGATCAAGCTCGAGCGTGTCGGTGTAAACCGCCTCGGGAGAATCGGTGGTGCGATACATGCCCTGCGCTTTGGCATAGGCTTCGACCAGCGCCACCCGCTCCGGCGTGCGGCCCGAGGTTTCCAGATAGTTGAGTGTGTCATTGTCCACGGGGAAGAAGCCGCATGTCGCGCCATATTCAGGCGCCATATTGGCAATGGTCGCTTCGTCCTCGAGGGTCAGATGATCGAGGCCCGGCCCGTAAAACTCAACGAACTTGCCGACCACGCCCTTTTTGCGCAGCATTTCAACAACCGTCAGCACAAGGTCAGTAGCGGTGACGCCTTCGGCGATTTCACCGGTCAGCTTGAAACCGATGACCTCGGGGATCAGCATGGTGATGGGCTGGCCGAGCATCGCCGCTTCCGCCTCGATGCCGCCAACACCCCAGCCGAGCACGGCAAGGCCGTTGACCATGGTAGTGTGGCTGTCCGTGCCCACAAGTGTGTCGGGATAGGCGATGGTCTCGCCATCCTCATCTTTGGTCCACACGGTCTGCGCGAGATATTCGAGATTGACCTGGTGGCAGATGCCGGTGCCTGGCGGCACAACGCGGAAATTGTCAAAGGCCGACTGGCCCCAACGCAGGAACTCATAGCGTTCGCCATTGCGCTGATATTCAAGATCGACATTCTGATTGAACGCCAGCGGTGTGCCGAAACTGTCGACCATGACCGAGTGATCGATCACAAGATCGACCGGCACCAGCGGGTTGATCTTTTGCGCATCGGCGCCAAGCTTGGTCGTTGCATCGCGCATCGCCGCGAGATCGACCACTGCGGGCACGCCGGTGAAATCCTGCATCAGCACGCGCGCCGGGCGGTACTGGATTTCGTGATCCGATTTACGGGTCTTCAGCCAGGTGGCAACGGCAAGAATGTCTTCTTTCTTGACCGTACGCCCATCTTCAAAGCGCAACAGGTTTTCCAGCACCACCTTCATGGAATAGGGCAGTTTGGAGATGCCATCGAGCCCGTTTTTCTCGGCGTCCGGCAGGGAGAAATAGGTGTAGGTTTTCTCGCCGACGGTGAGTGTCTTACGGGATTTGAAACTGTCGAGGGATTTCTGAGACAATTGTCAGCCGCCTTTTCGTTTTCAAGAGCAATCGCGAGGCCACCCGCCGCACCGTTTGGCCATCTTGTTGCAGGATGCAGAACGCACCTGCGCAAAGATTAGGGGCGTTATAGTGGAATCATTCTAGACTTGCCAGTCTTGCATGAACTCTCTTAAACGAGGGTCAATGAGCAAATCCGCGCCCCTGCCCGTCCGCCATTTGGCGGTAACCGATCTGACCTGCCTGCGCGGGGGCACAACGATATTCGCCAATCTCGGCTTTTCCGCCGAACCGGGCACTGTGACTTTGCTGCGCGGTCCAAACGGCGCCGGCAAAACCAGCCTGTTGCTCTGCCTTGCCGGGATTTTACGGCCTGAGGCCGGGACGATCGCCTGGTCCGGCCGTGATGCAGAAGAGCGTCCGAGTACCGACATGCACCTCGTCGGCCATCAACCCGCCCTCAAAGGGGGGCTGACAGCCGCCGAGAACCTGCAATTCTGGGCTGAAATCAATAGCGGTGATCCCAATCTGATCGAAGGCGCGCTGGATAATGCCGGTCTCTCCCATGCTGCGCATCTTGAAACCCGCCTCCTGTCCGCCGGGCAAACCCGGCGACTGGCCCTTGCCCGGCTGCTGGTTGCGCGCCGTCCTGTCTGGCTGCTCGACGAGCCGACCGCGGCGCTTGATAGCCAAGGCGATAAATGGGTCGCAAGCCTGATCGAGGAACAGATCGGCGCCGGTGGTTTGGTCATTGCCGCAACGCACCTCGATCTGGCCCTTAAGAAAAGTAGATCGGTGCGCACTTTAAAGCTGGGGCCGGGCAAATGAGTGCGTTTCTTGCGCTGATCCGGCGTGATCTCAGGCTGACACTCCGCGCACCCGGCGAGGTACTGACCCTCATCCTGTTTTTTGTCATGATCGGTGTGACGGTGCCGTTTGCCATCGGACCGGACAAGGTGTTGCTGGCGCGGCTGGCGCCCGGGATCGTCTGGATCGCGGCGCTGCTATCAGCTCTCCTTGCCCTCGACAGGTTGTTCCGGCCTGATCAGGAGGACGGCTCACTGCGCGCGTTGCGTCACGCCGATATTTCCCTTGAAGCGGTAGCGCTGGCCAAGCTGATCGCCTATTGGCTGACCACCGCAGTGCCGCTGATGCTGGCGACACCATTGCTTGCGGTAATGATGAATATGGACATGGCGCTGCTGGGACGTTCACTGGTCTCCCTGTTGGTTGGCACTCCGGGACTTGCCGCGTTCGGGACTTTTGGGGCGGCACTGACTGTGTCGCTCAGACATGGCGGACTGATCGCGCCGGTCCTCATTTTGCCACTGTCGATACCGATATTGATTTTCGGTGCCAGTGCCGCGGCAGGCGGCGCTTTGGCATCGGCAGGCAATGCCGCATTGTTGCTGCTGGCAGGGCTTTCACTGGCCGTGACCGCCTTGTCACCTTTCGCCATTGCCCTTGCACTGCGGCTGAGCGAGGACTAACACTGGAGCCGCTTCAGTGATGGAGAGCCCCTTGGACACCGAAACCGCAAAAAAGATGACCTGGTTCGACCGGATCGCGCATCCGGGCCAGTTTCTGATGTGGTCGCGCTATGTGTTGCTGCCGCTGGCCGTCGGATCGGCGTTGCTGTTTGTTCTGGGGCTCTGGTTTGCCTTTTTCAATTCGCCACCCGATTACCAGATGGGTGACACGGTGCGGATCATGTACATCCATGTGCCCAACGCCTGGCTCAGTCAGTTCGTTTATGCCCTGATGGCCGTCTCAGCTATTGGTACGCTGGTCTGGCGGCATCCCATGGCTGACGTGTCGATGAAGGCGGCGGCACCGCTCGGGGCCGCGTTCACAGCCATGGCGCTTTTTACCGGCGCCCTGTGGGGCCGCCCGACCTGGGGCACCTTCTGGGAGTGGGACGGGCGCATGACCTCCACGCTCATTCTGTTGCTGATGTATCTGGGTCTGATTGCCCTGTGGCGCGCCTTTGACGATCAATTGCGGGCGGCCAAAATCGTGGCCGTGCTGACACTTGTTGGCGCCATCAATATTCCGGTGATCAAGTTCTCGGTCGACTGGTGGAACACACTGCATCAGCCTGCCTCGGTCTTCCGCGCCGACGGGCCGACCATGCCGCCGGAAATTTTGACCCCGCTGCTGGTGATGTCGTTGGCCTTTACCTTCCTGTTCGGCGTGCTGCACATTGTGCGCATGCGCACCGAGATTTTCCGCCGCCGGGTGAAGAGCCTCGAGCGCAAGCGGGCGCTCGAAGGGGCCAAAACCTCATGATCGCGCTCGGACCTCATGCAGCTTATATCATCGCAGCCTATCTCGGTGTGACCCTTATCACCGCCGGTATCATCATCTGGACACTCGCCGATGCGGGCCGCCAAACCTCACGGCTGGCAGAACTTGAAGCCATGGGCGTCCGCAGGCGCTCGGCGGCAAAGCGCGGCAAACGCATATGACACGTATCACACTGGCCTTTGCCCCGCTGGTGATCCTGGTGGGCCTCATCGCCCTGTTCTATTTCAATATCGATCGCGATCCCGATTTCGTCCCCTCAGTGCTGATCAACAAACCTGTGCCTCAGGTGACGTTGCAACCGGTAGCCGGTGCCGAGAGACCCGGTTTCGGCCCTGCCGATCTGCGGGGTCAGGTGATTGTGGTCAATGTCTTCGCCTCCTGGTGCATTCCATGCCGGGATGAACATCCCTTCCTCATGCAGCTGGCCGATGAAGGCGTGTCCATATTCGGTATCAACCAGAAAGACGCGCCCGAGAATGCGGTGGCGTTTTTAAACGATCTGGGCAATCCCTACACCCGCATCGGTGCTGACCCGGATAACCGCGCCTCCATCGAGTGGGGCGTTTACGGCGTGCCCGAAACGTTCGTGGTCGATGCGAACGGCGTGATCACCTACAAGCATACCGGTCCGTTGACCGAGCGCACGCTTGAAGACGGGCTGCGACCCGCAATCGATGCTGCACGCGCCACAGTGGACACTGCCGGGTAACCGGTTTGTGTTTGGACAGGCGGACGCGGGCATGGTTCTCCTGCGCGTCCTGTAATCACTTCCCGGAATCCATGCATGCAGACCCAATCCGGAACTCAGATCAGCTTTGTCCGGCTGACTGAAGTTTCTCCTGAAGAAATCATATCCCATATGTCCGACCCGCGCGTCGCAGAACACATGCCTTTGCTCAAGGATGCCTGGGACCAGGCGGCGTGCGACAAGTTTATTGCCGCCAAGGAGGCCTGCTGGTCACGCGACGGACTTGGGCACTGGGCGATCCTTGTGGATGATGCTTATGTAGGCTGGGGTGGTTTTCAAAAGGAGGGCGACGAGTGGGACTATGGGCTGGTGCTGCGCCCTGACCGGTTCGGGCTTGGTGCCCGCATCACCCGGCAGGCGATTGCGTTTGCCAAGGCAGACAACCGTATTCCGTTCATAACCTTCCTGCTGCCGCCATCGCGCAAACATCTCGGCGGTCTTGACCGGATCGGGGCCAAACAGGTCGGCACTATCGACTATGATGGTGAGACGTTCCTGAAATTCCGGCTGGATACAGCCTGATTACTCCGCTGCCGACGCCTCGTCCTCGAGGGCGTGCCTGGTCAGCACCGGCACCTGCAACATGGAGAACACCACGGTGATCGGCATGATGCCCCAGACCTTGAATGCCACCCACTGATCGGTAGTGAAGTTGCGCCAAACGATCTCATTGACCACGGCCAGAAAGATGAAAAACAGGCCCCAGCGCAAGGTCAGTGTCCACCAGCCCGCTTCGGTCAGCCGATAGACCTCCCCGAACACATATTTCAAAAGCGAATGTCCGAACCCCATGCCACCAAGCAGGATGGCGGCGAACAGGGCGTTGATGATGGTGGGCTTCATCTTGATGAAGGTGTCGTCCTGCAAATAAAGCGTCAGCCCGCCGAATACCAGCACGAAGGCGCCGGTAACCAGCGGCATGACGGCAATCTTTTTGAGAATGATTTTCGACAGAATCAGCGAGATCACCATCGCACCCATGAACCAGGCGGTGGCGGCGAAGATATCGGCGCGCGCATTGACGATAAAGAAAATCACCAGCGGCCCAAGCTCAAGTGCCAGCTTGGTCAGTTGCTGCTTCGGATCACCCGTTTGTACGCCGGGAACTTTCGTGCCTTCACTCATAAACTACTCCTTGCCGGCAATCGCCTCGGCAAAATCTTTCGCCGCGAAACTTTCCAGATCGTCGGCGCTTTCGCCAACCCCGATATAATGCACCGGCTTGTTGAACTTCTTGGCTATCGCCACAAGAATACCGCCGCGTGCGGTCCCATCGAGCTTGGTCATCACCAACCCGGTAACGCCGGCGCGCTGGCCAAAAATCTCGACCTGATTGAGCGCGTTCTGCCCAGTAGTGGCATCGAGCGTCAATAATGTGGCGTGCGGCGCGGTGTCGTCGACCTTTTTGATGACGCGGATGACTTTCTCCAGTTCCGCCATCAATTCGTCGCGGTTCTGCAATCGCCCGGCGGTGTCGATGATCAGAACGTCTGAACCCGCTGCCCTGGCTTCGGTCAGTGCATCGAAGGCGAGCCCGGCAGCATCGGCACCTGTGGGACGGGTCACAACCGGGGCCCCGGTGCGCTCGCCCCAGACCTGCAACTGCTCCACAGCTGCTGCGCGGAACGTATCACCCGCCGCCAGCATGACCTTTTTGCCCTCGGCGCCAAGCTTTTGCGCCATCTTGCCGATGGTCGTGGTCTTGCCCGAGCCGTTGACACCGACCATGAGGATGACGAACGGCGTTTTGGATGTATCGATGGTCAGCGGCTGCGCCACCGGGGTGAGGACTTTCTCCACCTCGGCCGCAAGCACCTCGCGCACTTCTTCGGCGGAGATTTCCTTGTCGAACTTGTCCGCCGCCAGTTGATCGGTAATAGCCAGCGCCGTATCGACGCCAAGATCGGCCTGAATGAGGATGTCCTCAAGATCATCCAGCGTTGCCTGATCGAGCTTCTTCTTGGTGAAGACTGAACTGATATTATCAGTGAGCTGATCTGAAGAGCGTTTCAGTCCCGAAGCGAGACGCTGGAACCAGTTCTTCTTTTTCTCCGGCGCCGGGGCGGGTTCCGGCTCCGGCTCTACCTGATGCTCTTCGATATATTCCGGTGTCGTCTCTGGTGGCCCAACCTCAAGATCGGCATCATCGATAACTTCTGGTTCGGGCGGTGGCGCCGGTTTGGGTTCCGGAGGAGGTGGTGGCGGAGCCTCGGTTTTCGGCGCAGGCTTGGGCTTTTCTTCCGGCGCTTTTTCCTTTGCTGGCTTTTGTGCAGGCGCCTTTTTGGGCGCCGGGGCTTTAGCGGCTGGTTCCTCTACCGGTTTCGGCTTCGGCTCCGCCTTTGGCTCTGGCTTCGGTTCAGTTTTTGGCTTTGGTTTCGGTGTCGTTTTGGCGACAGGCGCGGCCTTTTTCGGGGCCGGCTTTGCCTTGGGTTTGGACGTCGGTTTTGGCTTTGGTGCAGACTTTGCAGCTGGTTTCGGTTCAGCTTTCGGCGCTTCCGGTTCTTTGGCTTCGGGAGCTGGCGGTGTCGCCTCAGGAGGCGCAGGTGTGGGTTCCGGCTTTTTCGCAACCGGCACCTCAGCTTCAGCCTCAGGCGTTGCAACCTCTTTTTCCGGCTCGGGTGGTGGCGCCTCGTCCTTTTTGCGGCCCCAGCCGAAAAGACGTCCTAGAAGGCCGGGTTTTTTCTCGTCACTCACGCCGCATTCCTTGCCAATTCGCCGATCAGTCCGGTTTCGGTGACGCCGGTGATATGCACCCGCACGATTTCGCCCGGGTTGCCGACACCAAGGGCGACCGGCACGAACTGTTCCGTCCGGCCCATACCGTCGCGCTCGACAAGCACATTTTCAACCCGTCCGATCCGCGCTTCACAAAGCTTTGCGAACTGGCTGTCGCCGAGCGCCCGCAATTCCGCTGCCCGGCGCTTCTTGACCGGGCCCGAAACCTGCCTTGGAATTTTCGCTGCTGGGGTACCTGCGCGCTTGGAATAGGGAAAAACATGCAAATAGGTGAGATCGGCTTCGGCAACGATCTTCAGCGAGTTTTGGAACATCGCCTCGGTTTCAGTGGGGAACCCGGCGATGATATCGGCGCCAAAGACCATGTCGGGCCGCGCATCGCGGACCTTATGGACAAATTCCAGCGTGTCGGCGCGCAAATGCCGCCGCTTCATGCGCTTCAATATCATGTCGTCGCCGGACTGCAGGCTGAGATGCAAATGCGGCATCAGCCGCATATCCCCGGCAATCGCATCGTACAGCGCTTCATCCGCCTCGATGGAATCGATAGACGAGATGCGCAAGCGCGGCAGGTCCGGCACATGCTTCAAGATCTGCTGCACCAACTTGCCAAGGCTCGGGGTGCCCGGCAAATCCGGTCCGTAAGAGGTGATATCGACCCCGGTCAGCACCACTTCCTTGTAGCCGTTGCCGACAAGCATCTTGATCTGTTCGACCACCTGCCCCATGGGCACCGAGCGTGACGGCCCGCGGCCATAGGGGATAATGCAAAAGGTGCAGCGATGATCGCAGCCATTCTGCACCTGCACAAACGCACGGGCGCGTCCGTCCATGCCCTCTATGAGATGTCCAGCGGTCTCCTTGACCGACATGATGTCGTTGACCTGCACCTTGTCATTAAGGTTCACCCCGAAGGTGAGCTTTTGATAGGTCTCGGCCTGTAGCTTGTCGCCATTGCCGATGACAAGATCGACCTCGGCCATGCTGGCGAAGGTTTCTGCCTCTGTCTGCGCCGCGCAGCCGGTGACGATGACCTTGCGGCCCGGATTGTCGCGCCGCGCTTTGCGGATCGCCTGGCGCGTCTGACGCACAGCTTCCGCCGTTACTGCACAGCTATTGACGATCAGCACATCGTCGAGCCCGGCCTTTTCGGCCTCGCTCTTCATCACCTCGGATTCATAGGTGTTGAGCCGGCACCCGAATGTCAGGGTTTCAACGCCGCTCATGCCGCCGGCTCCACCAGCAAATCTTCGGGCAAAACGCCTTCACCGTCCTCGGCCCATGGGCCGGTCATGATGATGTGATCATCATCGCGCCAGTTCAAAGCCAACGGTCCGCCGGGCAATTCAATCGTCACCTCCCGACCGGTCAGCCCCTTGCGCGCCGCTGCCACCGCCACCGCACACGCGGCTGTACCGCAGGCCCGGGTCAGTCCGACGCCTCGCTCCCAAACCCGCACCTTTATGCGCGTCACGTCAATCACCTGCGCCACCGATATATTGGCGCGCTCGGGAAATATGGGATGGTTTTCAAGCAGGGGCCCGAACAGGTGCAGATCGTAAGTCTCCGGATCGTCCTTGACCCAAAACACCGCATGCGGATTGCCCACATTGACCACAGAAGGCGTATGCAGTACCGGCGCATCGATCGGCCCGATCTGCAATTCGATGCCGGTGGTGTCGGCAAATTCTTCAGCAAGCGGGATATCCTCCCAACCAAAGCGCGGCACGCCCATATCGACGCTGACACTGTCACCGTTGACGATGGAGGGCAGTGAGCCGGCATTGGTTGCAACGCTGACAGCGTCACGGCCGGTTTCTTTTGCGACAAGCGCGGCCACACAGCGGGCCGCATTGCCACAGGCATCCACCTCTCCGCCATCATGATTGTAAATGCGCATGAACACATCCGCGTCCGCACCCGGCGCGGGTTCGAGCACAATCATCTGGTCGCAGCCGATACCGCTGTCACGATCGGCAATGCGCCGTACCTGATCGGATGAAAACCGGACGCCGGACGCACGTGCGTCCACAACAACGAAATCGTTGCCAAGGCCGTTCATCTTCAAATAGGGCACCTGATCGGTCATCATCGTCAGCTCGGAGCTGTCCAGCAAGTATCAAAGCGGGTCGTCAATCGCCCCTATATGGCGCACTTGGCGGTGAATTTCCAGTTGAGCGTGCAGCATGGTTGATCCAGCGGACAGAGGCTCCTTGTCCCGCCCCATATGTGCCCTGGCCCTATCCGCGGGATAACGCACAAATTTCCTACGTAGTTAACCGATTATTTTTCAATTGCTGGAACTGTCCATGATTGAGGGAAATCTTATCCGGTGGATGCGTCATGGAAGCAGCAGTACAAGTCGATCCTGCAGCGCAACGAAACACATATGCTGAAAAACAGGACGCTGAACCTGGTGCGGGAACAGCCGCGCCGGCATCGACCAACAGCGATATTGCACTGCAGCAGATCGGATCACGCGTCAGTGGATTGAGTATCGCCATCGCGGATGTCTCCGGCCTGGTATCGGACCTGTCGCAGCTGGGCGCCACCCAGCGCGAGCACACCCAAAACGCCGTCACCAGCGCCCGCGCCATGCGCGAAGCCAACGCAACGCTGACGACCGCCATCTCGGAAACCCGCGACGCCGCGGCAACCACAGAAACCCTGTTGGGGGAGAGCACAACGGCGATCGAGGACGCGCTCGGGCAAAGCGTCGAAACAATGCAAGTGCTCATGAGCGGATCGCGCGACATGGAAGGTGCTATCAACGACGCGACCGGCAGCATCGCCAATATCCAGAAAGCCAGCGCCGCCATCGATTCCATCGCCCAGGAAACCCAGTTGCTGGCGCTCAATGCCAGTGTGGAAGCGGCGCGGGCGGGAGAGGCCGGGCGGGGTTTTGCGATCATTGCCAATGCGGTCAAAACACTTGCCGACCAGATCAAGACCTTCAATCAGCAAAATTCGACAAATATCGAAAACCTCACCCGCAATCTGGGGCAGCTGAAAAAATCCGCTGACGCCAATCTGGAGCTGGCCGAGGTTTCGGTCGCAGCCTCTGACAATGCCAAGCGCAGCAATGATCAGCTGCGCGAACTCGCAGAAACCGTCGAAAACCTTGTCAGCTCAATCACCGGCATGGCCGAACCGGCCGCCCGCAATGCCGAAAGTTTCGAGGTTCTGGACCGCAGCCTCGGCGAGGTTGAACAAAGCGTTGAGTCCGCGCATCAGAAACTGGAAACGACCCGGGATCATACCGACGACATCCTCACAATCTCCGAGGATTTCATGCTGTTCGTCGCCGAAAGCGGCGTAGAGACCAGCGATTCACCGGTGATTGCGCTGGCCCGGGAAACCGCGCACCGCATCAGCACAACATTCGAACAGGCGGTTGCCGACGGCACAATCTCAATGAGCGATCTGTTCGACCGCAATTATCGGCCCATCAATGGCACCGATCCCCAGCAATTCGCCACCCGCTATATCGGCTTTACCGACCGGGTGCTGCCCCCGATACAGGAGCCGGTTCTCAACGACAATGCTATCGTTGCGTTCTGCGCCGCGGTGGATGTGAACGGCTTTTTGCCGACCCACAATCTCATCTACGCCAAGCCGCAGAGCGACGATCCGGTCTGGAACGCCGCCAATTGCCGCAACCGGCGCATCTTCGATGACCGCACCGGCCTTGCCGCCGGGCGCAACACCAAGCCCTTCCTCGTTCAGACCTACCGGCGCGACATGGGCGGCGGCAATTTCGTCCTGATGAAAGACATCAGCGCCCCCATCATGGTCAATGGCCGCCACTGGGGTGGCGTCCGGGTGGCTTGCAAGGCGGAACGGCCTAAAGTTTAGCGCGCTGCCGCTACGCCCACTCACCCTTACGGAACACTGGCACCCGGTCGCCGGACTGGGTGATGCCGTCAATATCGATATCGCCGGAACCGATCATCCAGTCGATATGGATCAGGGATGAATTGCCGCCCTGAGCTTTGACCTCATCCGGCGTGATCGTATCGCCGCCCTTGAAGCATTTGGCGTAGCATTGCCCGAGTGCGATATGGCAGGCGGCGTTCTCGTCGAACAGCGTGTTGTAAAACAGGATGCCGGACTGCGAGATCGGCGAGGAATGGGGCACCAGCGCTACTTCCCCGAGCCGCCGCGCGCCTTCGTCGGTGTCGAGCACTTTTTGCAGCACCTTTTCGCCCTTCGACGCCCGCGCTTCGGTAATCGCGCCATCCTTGAAGGTGACCTCGATATCCTCGATCAGCGTGCCCTGATGGCTCAGCGGTTTGGTTGAGCGCACCGTACCCTCGGTCTTTGCCGCATGCGGGGTGGTGAACACCTCCTCGGTGGGAATATTGGGGTTGCAGATGATGCCGTTCTTGGCAGTAGATGCGCCACCCTGCCATTCATGGCCGTCAGCCAGCCCGACGGTCAGGTCTGTACCCGGACCGGTAAAATGCAGGGCGGCGAAATTCTGTCCGTTGAGCCAGCTGCTGCGGGTGCTCAATGTCTTGTTGTGCGCCGCCCAAGCACCTACCGGATCATCGCCATCAACCCGGGACGCAGCAAATATGGCATGCGCCAGTTTGGCCACCGCGATATCCTCCGGGTCGTCGGGAAAGACCAGTTTGGCCCAGCTGGCGCTTGGATAGGAGACGATATTCCAGTTGATGTCGAACCCGGCGATTTTTTCCAAAGCCGGCTTGTAGGCCATGGAATTGGCCTTGTTGGCGCGCGCCACCTTGTTGGGGTCCTGATCACTCAACAGCATCGGATTGTCCCCGGCGATGGCCAGCCGGGCGGTGTTGTTGGCAAAGGCCTTGCCCATGCCCTCATAAAGCCAATCTGCCGCCTTGTCGAAACTGGCATCGGGGGCGTGCTGATAGCGGGCCAGCGTCATCTCCTCGTCAGCAAAGAAAGTGGTCACCAGCCCGGCGCCGGCCTTGTAGGCTTCAGCAGTGATCCGGCGCGCCAGCGGCAGGGCACTGATCGGCGCGGTCATCACCAGATCCTGCCCCTCTTCCAGTCTCAGCCCCACCTTGACGGCGACCTCGGCCAGTTTGTCGAGTTCGGTGGCGAATTGGGTATGCGGCATGATTTGGTCTCCTGATCTCACCCAAACATATGCCCAAGTTCCGCACCGATGAAAAGGCCCCGGCGCGAAAACGGCTTGAGCCCGGGTGGGATCGCCTCTAGCGTTGGGCGCAGTGGGGGGAGAACAGCGTGTGCATGGTCAGATAGACAAGAGGGTGGATGACCCTTTTGAAAGCTTTACCGATTGGCAGTGGTATTCGCAGCAATCGCGCCAGTCGGTCTATTATGCCGCCTTTTCGGCGACGGCCTACACAGTGGAGATGCTTCGGGCACTGGCCCGCGATTTGATCCGGCATGCACCGCAACTGGTGGCGCATCTGCCGGGCAGGCCCGATCCCGATATTCTCCCCGACACACTGCTGGACCGGATCATCACACGCTGTGAGACCAATGATCTCTCCGCTTATCCCGACTGCCAACCCGTGGACGGGCAGGATATTTTCGACGCGCTCGATTTGCCGATGGTCCGGTTGCATGCGGTGGTCCGTTCTGATGGCCCCGATGCGGAAGGCCGGACGACCTGTATTGTCGTTGTCTCCAGCCATGCCCTGCTTGAGGGCGCGGATTCCGCCCTCTTGAGCCGTTCACGCGATGTAGGGCGCCCAGATATCGCAACCGAACATGTCCGTCCTGCCTGGCCCTATCTGCTGTTGGCCGCGTTTCTGGTCCCCATACAGCTGATCATATCGCGTATCATGCTGCCGCGCGTTGATGATCGCGGTTTTGTCACCATGGCCTTCTCTCGCGCCCGCCTCCGCGCGCTGGCGAAAAAGTTCGACGTCCGCCAACGCAGCCTGATTTTCGCGCTCGCCGCCTACGCGCTCAATGAAAATGGCGCGCTCAAACGCCGATCACTCTCTGTGATCTATACCGACCTTGATGCCGTGCCGGAAAAAGGCCAGTTCTTCCGCTTCCGCATGGTGGAATCCAAGTTCAGGGTCCATACCGATTTCAAGGATTTCGTTACCGGTATCGACAAACGGATTTCCGCCGATGAGTCCGCCAACTCCGCGTTCAGCCATGCCTTTATCGGTGCGTTGATGAACCGGCACCGGGCGCTGAAAAACAGCCTGCCGTTCCTCTACACCAACACTACTTTCCGCTTCACCGGATTTTACGATCTCGATCTCTCGCTAGTGCCGCCACATCGGCTGCAGGGGGCGCTCAGTGCCGGACTGATGGAGCCGGTCTATTGCGGCACCAGCCATCCCGGTCTGCAATCGTGCGTCTTCTCGCCGGGAGAAAAATGGATTACGTTCAACTTCAACATGCGCGCACCGCATCTGGCGCGGGCCAAATCTATTCCAGCGCTTGTGGACCGGCTTGAGGCGGATTAAGCGCGCCACCAATCAAGGAGACCTGAATGAGCTTTGAAAACATCAAGGCTGAATTTGCTTTGTTACTTGAGCAAATGACCAACCAGCCGCATGACAAGCATGAACTGGCTGAACAGGTGCGTGAAATGCTCAACGGGCTGAAAGCGGAAGGCATGCCGCTGCCCAAGGACCTGGTGGAACTTGAGGAGCGGCTGGAGAAGGAATTCGGCGGCGGTCAGAAGTAAAAGGTGTGCCCTGTGCGCAATTGACTCCCGAACCACTTTCCGTCATAAGCCCCGCAACTCTGTCAAAGAGCTGAAGAACCGAGCCACTAGCGTGATCCAATGAGACACGCGGTCCCCACCCGCCAGCGCGTTGCGCCCGCGGGTGTTGTTTGGTTTTGGTGCATCCAAAGCCTATATGGTTCGAGGCTATTGGTGGAATTCTGCGAGGGTACGCGGACGATCAAGCCAAACGGCTTGTGAGGACCCCGATGCACTTTTGCATCGCCCCCGCGGAGGGCCAGCGAAGGTTATAGGCGCGGTTTTAGCGCCGTCATGACTGTAGCGGTACGGCCCGTGAGCGAAGGAAAGCATATGTTTGAGACACTCAGCGATCGTCTGGGCAATATATTCAAGGGACTGACCGGCCGCGGCGCGTTGAGCGAAGCGGACGTGCAGGCGGCGCTGCGCGAAGTGCGCCGCGCGCTTCTTGAAGCCGACGTGTCGCTGGAAGTTGTCCGTGCCTTCACCCAGCAGGTGGGCGAACGCGCTGTCGGTGCTGAAGTCACCAAATCGGTGACCCCCGGCCAGCAGGTCGTCAAGATCGTTCATGACGAGCTGGTGCGCGTGCTCGGTGAAGAGGCCGAGCCGATCTCCCTCAATGCCACGCCGCCGGTGACCATCATGATGGTCGGTCTGCAGGGCGCTGGTAAAACCACAACCACCGCCAAGATCGCCCGCCGCTTCAAGGAACGTCAGAACAAGAAGGTTCTGATGGCCTCCCTCGACACCAAGCGCCCCGCCGCCATGGAGCAGCTCAAGGTGCTCGGTGAGCAGGTGGGTGTCGATACGCTTGAGATCATGCCCGGCCAATCGCCGGTCGAGATCACCAAGCGGGCGATGAAAGAGGGCAAGCTCGGCGGCTATGACGTTCTCTTCCTCGATACTGCGGGCCGCACCCATATCGACGAAGAGATGATGCAGGAGTCTGCAGACGTCAAAGCGGTGGCCGATCCGCATGAAGTGCTTTTGGTTGCCGATGCGCTGACCGGCCAGGACGCTGTCAATCTCGCCCGCTCGTTCGAAAACCGGCTCGATGTCACCGGCATCGTTCTGACCCGCGTCGATGGCGATGGACGCGGTGGTGCCGCGCTCTCTATGCGCGCCGCCACCGGCAAGCCGATCAAGCTTTTGGGCACCGGCGAAAAAATCGACGCAATCGAGGAATTCCATCCCGGCCGCGTTGCTGACCGCATTCTTGGCATGGGCGATATTGTCTCGCTCGTCGAAAAAGCCGCCGAGACCGTTACCGCCGACGAAGCGGCCAAGATGGCCAAGAAGCTGAAAAAGGGTCAGTTCGATCTCGAAGACCTCAAAAAACAGCTTCTGCAGATGAAAAAGATGGGCGGCATGAATTCGCTCATGGGCCTGATGCCGGGCATGGGGCAGATGAAAAAGGCTATGGCCGGTGCCAATATCGATGAGAAGATTTTCGACCGCCAGGTCGCCATCATCGATTCAATGACCCAGAAGGAACGGGCCAAACCCGAACTGCTCAACGCCTCGCGCCGCAAGCGCATCGCTGCCGGCTCGGGCACCGAAGTCTCTGAGGTTAACAAGCTGATGAAACAGCATCGGCAAATGGCCGACATGATGAAGAAAATGTCCAAGGGCAAGGGCGGTATGGCCGGTGCCATGGCGAGCCTGATGGGCGGCAAAATGCCCGGCGGTATGGGCGGCATGCCCGATCCTTCGCAGATGGACCCGGCACAGCTTGAACGCATGGCGCGCGAAATGGGGATCGATCCGGCAGCATTGCCGGCACCCGACGCCGCGCCGCAAAAGGAACTGCCAAAGGACGTTAATCAGCTGATCAAGTCCGGCGGCACATCCCCCTCTTTACCCGGCCTTGGTGCCCCGCGTTTCCCCGGCTTGCCCGGTCTCGGCGGCCTGCCCGGCAAAAAGAAATAACACCTAACACAATCGAGATTTAGCTCAGGAGTATCAAACCATGTCCCTTAAAATCCGGCTCAGCCGCGGCGGTTCCAAGAAGCGCCCCTACTATCACATCGTGGTTGCGGATGCCCGCGCCCCGCGTGACGGCCGCTTCATTGAACGTATTGGCGCTTACAACCCGATGCTGCCCAAAGACAGTGAAGACCGTATCAAGGTCGACGTCGAGCGGGCAAAGCACTGGCTTTCCGTTGGCGCCCAGGCAACCGATCGCGTTGCCCGTTTCCTCGATGCCGAAGGCCTGTTGAAGCGCGAACCGCGCAACAATCCGCAAAAAGCCGAGCCGGGCCAGAAGGCCAAGGATCGTGCCGAGGAAAAGGCCCAGAAGGAAGCCGACGCCAAGGCGGCTGCCGAGGAAGCCAAGAACGCACCGGCTGAAGAGCCTGTAGCTGAGGAGGCACCCGCCGAGGAAGCTGCTGAAGCAGAAGCACCGGCTGAAGAGGCCCCTGCTGCCGAAGCTGAAGAAGAAAAGGCCGAATAGGCTTGTCCGGGCAGACACAACGCCCGGCAGATACAAAAGTGCTCATGGGCCGCATCGGTGCGGCCCATGGCATTCGCGGCGAAGTGCGCATTCAAAGCTTTACCGAACGTCCCCTGGATATCGCCACCTACGGCCCGCTCGACACCAGGAATGGCGCCACGCTGACCATTCGACATGCCCGGATGGCCAAGCACATGGTGATCGCAACCCTTGAGGGCGTGACCGACCGCACAGCTGCGGAAAAACTCAATGGCACCGAACTCTTCATCGACCGGGACCGCTTGCCGGCAACCGAGGATGATGACGATTTTTATCATGCCGATCTGATCGGGCTCGAGGCGCGCCTAACCGATGGCACGGTGCTCGGCAAAGTCCTGTCGCTGCCCAATTTCGGGGCCGACGATCTTATCGAAATCGGGCGTAACGCCAAGTCCTCAACCTACTATCCCTTCACGAGGGAGGTGGTACCGGAAATCGATATCGCCGCCGGATATCTGGTTGTAGTACCGCCGGACGAGATTGTGGTCGAGGGCGACGAATGAGCTTTCGTGCCGACATCATCACGCTCTTTCCCGAGCTTTTTCCCGGGCCGCTCGGCGCATCAGTCATCGGACGCGGCCTCAATGAAGGCCGTTGGTCGTTGAGTACGACACAATTGCGCGATTTTGCCACTGGGAAACACCGGCCGGTCGATGACACGCCCTCAGGCGGCGGACCGGGCATGGTGCTCAAGCCCGATGTTCTGGCCAAAGCCATCGATCAGGTGTCCCCGCCAGAAGATAATCGTCCACGCCTGCTCATGAGCCCGCGCGGCGTACCGCTAACGCAAAAAATGGCGCATGAGCTGGCTGCCGGGCCCGGCGCCGTCATTGTCTGCGGACGCTTTGAGGGCGTCGATCAGCGCGTTATCGATAGTCGCAATCTTACCGAAATATCCATCGGTGATTATGTGCTCGCCGGTGGCGAGGTTGCCGCCATGGTGCTGCTTGAAGCGGTTGTACGGCTCATTCCCGGCGTGCTGGGGGCAGAGGCCAGCCGCGACGATGAAAGCTTCGAACAAGGCCTGCTCGAATATCCGCACTATACACGGCCCCAGGATTTCGAGGGGCATCAGATCCCGGACGTTTTGACATCCGGCGATCATGGCAAGGTCGAGAAATGGCGGCGGGCGGAAGCTGAAAAACTGACCCGCGCCCGCCGGCCCGATTTGCTCAAGCGGTCCTAACTGGCATTCTGCCCAAGAAGACGGCGTAGCTTGCCAAGCGCCATATCCATGGGCTCCTGGTAGGCGATGGTACCCTCAAACTGCCCGTTTCTGTTGAGCAGAAACAGGCTGGCAGTGTGGTTCATCGTGTAATCACCATCGCTTGTGGGCACTTTTTCCGAGTAAACCCCGAATGCAGCCTCTAGCCGCTTGATCTCGTCCGCATCGCCGGTAATGCCAATGACCTGTTCGGAAAACAGGGTCGCATAGTCCTTCATGGCCGTCACATCATCGCGTTCAGGGTCGACGGTGATGAAATAAAACTGCAGCGGCTTGCCATCCGGTCCCAACTCGTCGAGCCAGACCGCGATCTCGGACAAGGTTGCAGGGCAGACATCCGGACAATGGGTGAACCCGAAGAACAGGCCCGTTGGCTGTCCACGGAACGCGGTCTCGGTAATCGGATTGCCATCATGGTCAATCAGATTGAAGCTGATCTGACCGAAACCCCGGTCACGCGGCAGGAACGACAATATCGTCGCCCCGATTCCGACGACGATCACCAATCCCCAGAGAAAAAAACGCAGATTTCGCAGCATCGCTAGTGTCCCGAATGATCTATGGGCGCCGATTTGGCCCCGATAGGTGCAACCGGCAATTCGAGGTCGATCTGACCGGCCCTTTCAAATGTCAGTGTCACGCTCACCACGTCGCCTTCGGCAAACGGCGCGGGCACCTGCATGAACATGATGTGCAGTCCACCCGGGGCCAGTGCAACGCTCTCACCGACAGGAATGACGATACCATCGGGCAGCTCGGACATCATCATCACATCGCCGTCCATTTTCATTTGATGCAACTGCGCCACCGGCGCGGCTGGAGATGACACCGCAATCAGCCTGTCGGCCTCGGTGCCGGTGTTGGTGATGGTGACATAGCCGCCGCCGGTGCCGGCAGATGGTGGCATAGCGCGGGTAAACGCTTGTGAAAAGGTCAACTCGCCAAATTGAACTTCGGTCATGTGCGCCAGCGCCTGGCTGGCAATCAGGGTGAGCGTTGCGGCAAACGCGGCCGCGCGCGTGATCGAGCGGATCATATTTTATCTCCGGACTGAAAAGAAACGGGCCAATTGGCCCCGATAATTAACTTCAGACCGTTCTCGGCGGCGCGCGTGTGCGATGCCTGTTCCCGACCCGGTTGTCCGGAACAATAAGGCGTTGCTGCACATGCGTGACGGTAACAAACGCCGTAAAAGCCGGTGTTGCAACGCAAGGGGGTGGCGGCAATTCAGCGCCAACAACGCGGCAGGCATGACAGGGGCCCTGATGTAACCCGTCACCCTCGGGACCATAACCACAATAGCCCGATACATTTGCGTTGACAGAAACGCGCCAGCTTACGTCAGTATCGGCAAAAACCGGCTGATGGGCAAAGGACAGGTGCAGAACGGCCAAAAAGCCGAGCGCCGCGATAAACTCGCGAACAATGCTTGCGCCATAATGCCGGTTCTGGTCAGTCATGCTATTCTTAATAGCGCAGGCGCGGCGCACTGGCGATGCGTCAAATGGGCCAAATGCGATTTGTGTTGGACTCTTTGCCCATCCTGATGTATAGCGCCCGCGACGAAATCTCCGTCCAACCAAGACCGGGCAACATGGTGGTTCACGCCAAAGGCGATGATCACCGGGAATTGCCCCAATGAAAAGATCAGAACGGATTGAAAAGATGAACATTATCGAGCAGCTCGATAAAGAGCAGGCCGAAGCGCTGGCCGCTAAGCGCGAAACCCCTGAATTCTCCCCCGGCGATACCGTCAAGGTATGGGTCAAAGTCCGCGAAGGCAGCCGTGAGCGCCTGCAGGCCTATGAAGGCGTGGTCATTGCCCGCGCCGGTTCCGGCATCACCGAGAATTTCACCGTCCGCAAGATTTCCTATGGTGAAGGTGTGGAACGTGTGTTCCCCATCTACTCGCCCAATATCGACCGGATCGAAGTGTTGCGCCGCGGTAAGGTCCGCCGCGCCAAGCTCTATTACCTCCGCGATCGCCGAGGTAAATCGGCGCGTATCTTTGAATCGACCAACGCCCGCACCAAGAAGATCCAGGAAACAGAGCGCGAAGCCGCTGCGGAAGCCCGCGCCCAGCGCGAAAAAGAGCGCGAGGAAGCCGCTCAGGCGCTTGCAGCCGAAAAAGCTGCTGAAGAGGCTGCCGCCGCAGAGGCCAAGGCCGCCGAGGAAGCCGCAGCCGCTCAGGCCGCTGAAGCTGAGGCGCCCGCCGAAGAAGAGACCAAGAGCGAATAAGCCCGGTCTTCAATTCTACAAACTTTCAAAAAACCCGGCTCGTGCAGCCGGGTTTTTTATTGCCGCCCCAGCAGTCTCTGCCCTATGATCTTCACATCGGCCCGATCGTGATTTTCCGCCCATTGGGCAATCAGAATCGAGGCTTTGTCATGCACACTCATATCTGCGCCACCTGCTGCGCTGAATTCCCGTCTTCAGACACACCACCGGACATCTGCCCGATTTGTGCCGATCCGCGCCAGTATGTGCCCGTTGACGGTCAGAAATGGACCCATGAGGCTGAACTTGCCGCCAATGGCCATGTAACCGAGTGGCGCGAAGAAGAGCCCGGCCTGTTGGGCATCGGCGTAACACCTAAAGCCGGGATCGGTCAGCGGGCCCTGCTGATCGAACATCCTGAAGGCGGGGTGCTCTGGGACGGTATTCCCTTGCTCGATGATGCCGCTATCGCCGAAATCAATCGGCGGGGCGGTGTCCGGGCCATGGTCATGTCACATCCGCATCTATATGGTGCTATGGTCACGAATTCGATCAAGCTGGGGAATGTGCCCATCTATCTGCCGGCTGCCGATCGTGATTGGGTCATGTATCCGCATGATAACATTACGTATTTTGATGGCGACAACCTCGATCTGGGGCAGGGCGTCACTGTGCAGGTCGCCGGTGGCCATTTCGCGGGCTCGGCGTTTTTGCATTGGGCAGACGGCGCTGATGGCAAGGGTGTTATCCTCACCGGTGATACCATCATGGTTGCCGCCGACCATGACTGGGTCAGCTTCATGTGGTCCTATCCCAATATGGTGCCGCTGGGTCCAAAAGCTGTTCGCGCTATCGTGGCGGCTACGGAGCGTTATGAATTCGACCGCATCCGGGGTGCGTGGTGGGATACCGTCATGCAGAGCGGTGCCAAGGCGAAACTGGCCGCATCAGAACAAAGATTTCAAGACGCAATCGCCAACGGATAACCGGCCCGTGTCCGGTGCGCGCGCGTGTCAGAAAATGTTCTAGAACCGCGTGTAAGCGCGGGCCACCTGCCCGGCGGTTGTCTGGGAGGCCGGGTCGGCGCCGAGACTGGCCTGCAGGTTGATGATCGACTCTTCAAGATCCGCAACCCGTTCCGATTCGCGGGCCGAGAGCTGCAGTTTCACACCGGCATGGTCGTTGATAAGCTCGGCGATGTCGTCATAGACCCTCTTTTCGCCGTTCGACAATTCATGCACGGCACGGGGTGGGGCGAGCTGACCGACAAGTTTTGTCAGGTTCTGAAAGCGGCGGCGCAGGGTTTCATTCTCACCGTTCAGGTTGAACTGTTCTTCAACGTCGTCTTTGACGCGATTGAGGTAATCGACGCGCTTTTGCAGCGACGGATTGAGCTTCGGCTTGAGGAGTGCTTCAAGCAGGCCGGCATATTCCGCCAGCTTGGCATCCGCTTCCACATCAACCACCGGCTTGCCGATAATGATATCGGCTTCCTTGTAAAGCTCGGTCCTGTCTTTAAGTTCGTCCGGACGTACGGTACCCGCACCGGCTTTTCTCTCAATGACCTGAATTTCTTTTTGAATCTCAGCAAGCCGCTGTGTTTCAGCCGCCGTCAAGTCCAGCTTGTAGCCCTTGATGCGATTGATTTCGCGCTTTTGCGCCGTGACAATCGCCTTGGCAGCCACCTGCTCGTTGGTGGCGCCACCTGCACCTGCGGCAAAGACAGACTCCGCCGACCCGCCGCCGAAAATATCAGCGCCGGAATATTTGCCGATAATGTCTAACGCGGACGCACCGATTTGCATGTGTGACCCGAATCCCTGTCGAACCACCTTCCTAACCAGAAAATCTTAACAATCGTTAACGATCTGGCACTCAAAGCGCGGCGTTTTTGGATTGCACGCCTTCGCTGGCGCTCCTTATAGTTTTGAAAAGGATATAAAACCAAAAAAGGGACGCGCATCATGGACTACACCAAACTGGGCTCTACCGGGCTCGAGGTTTCACGCCTTTGCCTTGGGTGCATGTCATTCGGCAACCCCGATCTTGGCGAACGCGAATGGGCATTGCGCGAGGATGAGGCCCGCCCCATCGTCAAAAAGGCACTGGATGCCGGGATCAACTTCTTCGATACCGCCAATATCTACTCCTACGGCACGTCCGAGGAGATCACCGGCAAGCTCTTGTGGGAAATGGTGCCGCGCCACGAAATTGTTCTCGCCACCAAGGTGAACGGCAAAATGCGCAACGGCCCCAATGGTGGTGGGCAAAGCCGCAAGGCGATCATGCACGAGATCGACCAGAGCCTGAAACGGCTGGGCACCCACTATGTCGATCTTTACCAGATCCACCGCTACGACAAGACCACGCCAATGGAGGAAACCCTCGAAGCCCTGCATGATGTCGTCAAGGCCGGAAAGGCCCGCTATATCGGCGCCTCGTCGATGTTTGCCTGGCAGTTCATGAAGATGCTCAAAATCCAGGAAATCCATGGTTGGACGAGATTCGTCTCGATGCAGAACCAGGTCAATCTGCTCTATCGCGAAGAGGAGCGCGAGATGCTGCCGCTCTGCCGGACCGAAGGCATCGGCGTCATCCCCTGGAGCCCGCTTGCACGGGGTCGGCTGGCGCGGCAGTGGCAGGCCGAAACGAAGCGGTCCAACACCGATCCCGGGAGCACAAATTTCTACAAGTTTGCTGAAAAGGCATCCCGGAAGATCGTCAAACGTGTCGAAAAACTCGCCGACAAGCGCGGCGTGACCATGGCGCAGATCGCAATGGCCTGGCACATGCACAAACCCTACATCACGGCGCCGATCGTTGGCGCAACCAAGCCTGAACACATAGATGATGCGGTCGCAGCGCTTGATGTTGCATTGACGGATGCCGAGATCGCCCGGCTCGAAGAACCCTATACCCCGGTCCAGCCGGTAGCGTTCACCTGATCAGCCTGAGGATGAGACCCAAGGCAAGCGGTTAAACGCAGCCCCATTGCCCGTCCATCACCATAGCGAACCAAAACAATTGCCAGAACGCCCTAGCGGCAGCCGGGCATTATCCGCTAGAATTAAGACGAGCGTCTCATTTCCGTTTGCAGAACGGTGGGCGCGCGCAACATTCTGAGGGAACACATGTCCACACGCAAACAGGCCGGTCAACGCGTTGCGGCGCGTCTGAAGGGGATTTTGCCCGAGGCGCGGATCAAGGCTGATCCGCTCTACACCTATGCCTATTCCGGCGATGCGAGCTATTTTCGGCTCGTGCCAGCACTGGTGGTCATCGTCAACACCGAGGACGAAGTGCGCGCCGTCATGAATGCGGCCCGCGCTGAGGGCCTGCCTGTTACCTTCCGCGCCGCCGGCACGTCGCTATCGGGTCAGGCCGTCACCGATGGTGTTTTGTGCGTGCTTGGCGATGGGTGGCGCAAAATTGAAATTTCGGAAGATGGTGACAAGGTCACTCTCGGCCCCGCCATCATTGTGGCCAATGCCAATGCGGCACTCAGACCCTATCACCGCAAGATCGGCCCCGATCCGGCCTCGCAGGCAACCTGTAAGATCGGTGGCGTTGTCTCCAACAATTCCTCCGGCATGTGTTGCGGGGTGATCCAGAACACCTATCACACCATGCACCGGCTCAGGATTGTTCTGACCGACGGCACGCTGCTCGACAGTGGTGATCCTGCCTCGCGTGACGCCTTCCGCCTCAAACGCCCGGACATTCTCGAAGCGCTCAAAGACTTGTCAGAGGAGGTCAAGCACGACAATGAGTTGGTCGATCTGATCCGGCGCAAATATGCGATCAAGAACACGGTAGGCTATTCGCTCAATGCCCTCATTGATTTCGAGGATCCCCTCGATATCCTCACCCATCTGATCGTTGGGTCCGAGGGCACTTTGGCATTTGTGTCCGAGGTGACCTACAACACGGTGCCCGATCATCCGCATAAGGCGACGGGATTGGTCCCGTTCGAGACCAACCACAAAGCGGCTCAGGCGATCGAAGCGCTGCATCATGTGGGGGTCTCGGCGGCCGAATTCATGGAGCGCAAGGCCCTTGCAACGGTTGAGGACAAACCCGCTATCCAGCCAATTCTTCCGGTTCTGGGGGACAACACACCCGCTGTGCTGATCGAGATCATGGCCGACAGCGCCGAGGCGCTTGAGCGCGAGGTTGCCGCCGCCGTCAAAGCCATGCAGCCGCACGGTTTGCTGGCCCAGCCGGAATTCACCTATGATCCCGAGGCGGCTGACGCCATGTGGGACGTGCGTAAGGGTCTGTTCGCCTCGGCGGGCTCGTCCCGGCCCAAGGGTTCTGTGATGCTGACAGAGGATGTGGCGGTGCCCATCCATCGCCTTGCCGATGCGGTGGGGGATCTGCGCACGCTGCTCGATAAGCATGGCTATACTGACGGAATTGTTTTCGGGCACACGCTGGCCGGCAACCTGCACTTCCAGATGCATGCCGATTTCACCCAACCCGGAGAGCTGAGCCGCTTCGAGGCTTTTTCCGATGAACTCGCGCAAATGGTCAGCGTCGACTATCAGGGTTCGCTGAAAGCCGAGCACGGCACCGGCCGCCATGTCGCCCCCTATGTCGAGCTGGAATGGGGCAGCCGCGCCTATGACCTGATGCAGCGCATCAAACCGATTTTCGACGCTGAAAAACTCCTCAATCCCGGCGTGCTACTTAACGACGATGACAAGCTGCACCTCAAAGACACCAAGGAGATGGCGGTCTCCGACGATATTGTCGATTTGTGCATTGAGTGCGGCTTTTGCGAACCGGCCTGTCCCTCCGCCGGACTGACCCTCAGCCCGCGGCAGCGCATCGCGGTGATCCGCGAAGAGGCGCGATTGGAAAAGACCGGCGAGGACAACGATCTTCTTGAGGCGCTGCGCGAGGGCTATGTGCATGCCGGCATGGACACCTGCGCCGCCTGTAACCTCTGCTCCACGCGCTGCCCGGTGGGGATCGAGACCGGATCGATGATCATGGGGCGTCGCGACCGGAAACGCTCCGGCACTGCCGATGCCATTGCCGGATTTGCCGCGGACAATACCGGCACCATCGAAACGCTCCTGCGTGGTGGTGCAGCGGTGCAAAGTACAGCGCGATCAATCATTGGCGATGGGGTTGTCGATGCCATTTCCGGCGGCCTCAATGCTTTTTCGGGCCATAAATTTCCCAAACCCAACCGGTCGCTCACACCGGGACCGGGTGCGCCCAAGGCCCCGGCACCCAGCACAGCACCGCGCGGCAAGGTTGTCTATTTCCCGGCCTGCGCGTCACGCATGTTCGGCGCACCCAAAACCGATCTGGACCTAAAACCTGTCACTGAGGCCATGCTGGCGCTTTTGACCCGGGCGGGATATGCGCCGCAATTGCCGGATAATCTCTCCGGATTATGTTGCGGGCAGCCCTTCCAGTCCAAGGGGTTTCCCGATCAGGCCAAAAAGCTGGGAGACAAACTGCACAACGCGATTGATGCCATCGATCCGCAGGGCGATCTTCTAGCCGTCACCGACATGTCGACCTGCGCCCTGCATTTGAAAGCGGACGGCATGGCTGTTGCCGACAGTGCTGATTTCCTACTGGAACATGTTCTGCCGCACCTCACCATCACCCAACCCTTGCCCGTCGTGGCGGTGCATCACAATTGCTCGGCGCAACGTCTGGCCGAACAAAAAACCATCGAGGCGCTGGCAAAGGCTTGTGCCACCGATATCGCGGTGCTCAAGTCGGTCACCTGTTGCGGCTATGCCGGTGACAAGGGCATGTATCAGCCCGAACTCAATGCCCATGCGCTGCGGTTCGCCAAAAACGACATCCCGGACAATTGCACCCTCGGCGTCTCCACTGTGTCGACCTGTGCCACCGGCCTCACCGATCACTTGGGCATTCCGTTCGTAGCGCTCGCCAGCCTGCTGGAATATGTGTCCCGGCCTTGAAACGATCCCGCCGCTTTGGAGCGAAGCTCTTCAAAATATTGACGAAACCGGACATTTGCTTTACAGACCATTTGGTCGATGGCCTGCCCTGCGGCGGGGGCTCCGAACTTGTAGTATGCGTTTAACGGAGTAGGATCGAATGGATATGAACGCGACCACAACGCGCGGACGGATTGTCACCGCAGCGTTTCAACTGTTTCTCGAACATGGATTTGACGGCACGGGCGTCAACCAGATTCTGGCGCGGTCCGGCTTGTCCAAGGGCGCCTTTTATCACCATTTCAAGGGCAAGGACGAAATCTATGTCGAGGTGGTCGAGGATTTCTTCCTCAAACCGCTGGAGCAGACCGATTTCGAAAAGATGGCGGCCCTGCCGTTGCGCGATATCCGCGCCATTCTGGCTGACCACTATGCCAATCTGCCGCTCGATATTCTCAAGCGCTCGGGCATGGACATGGCCCGCTATTTTGCTGCGTTTTTCGAGGCGATGTCGCGTTTGCCGGATATGCGCGCCCGGGTGCAGACCTACTATTTGACCCTCATCGAAGTGGTGACGGACAAAACCTTCGCCGAGCGCGGCGTGGCGCACAAGGTGGCCGAAGTGCATTCGCGCAACGTCATCGCCACGCTCGAGGGGCGGCTGCTGCTCAATGCCATCCTTGGGGAGCTGGCCCCGATGCCCGCTGACACGCTCCGGGAGAGCGATACCGATACTGCCGCCGGGTAGTCCTTCATTTTTTGTCCGCCAGCGCTGACAAGGACGGTCGAACCGTTTAGGACTACACAATGTATACATTATCCGGGTTCAGGACCGCCTTTTTGCGGACTGCCCCGGGGTGCACCATTGGCGGCAAGGGAGGAATTATGCCCAGCACGTGTCGTAAAATCGCAGGCGACGCGTCGCAAATATGGCTGACAACGCCTCCTGACACGGTCTAGGGTGCGCAAGGTCGCCGTGATTTGGGAAGGGTGAAATGGTCGCCGGATTGTATTCAGAAACGCATGTGCGCGAGATCGCTTCCAGCCTCAGCGGGCTGGAAGGGCCGCTGCTGCCGATCCTGCACGCCATTCAGGACCAATTCGGTCATATCCCCGAAGAGGCCGTACCGGTTGTGGCCGAGGTTTTGAACCTCACCCGGGCGGAAGTGCACGGTGTAGTGACCTTCTATCACGACTTCCGCCGCGAACCTGACGCACTCAAGACTTTAAAACTATGCGGCGCCGAAGCCTGTCAGTCCATGGGCGTCCGCGCGCTCAAGGCGGAAGCAGAGAATCTCGCCGGGCCCGATGTTGAAATCGAAACGGTTTATTGCCTTGGCCTCTGCGCAACCGCACCGGCAGCGATGCTGGACGGCAAGGTCTATGGCCGCCTCGACAAAAAGAAACTGGCAGACCTGATCGGGGCCCGCACATGAGCGGCCCGAATGTATACGTGCCCGGCGATGCCGCGGCCCTTTCAGTGGGTGCCGATGCGCTCGCAAACCTGCTGGCAGCCACCGGCGCCAACATCATCCGCAATGGCAGCCGTGGCATGCTGTGGCTTGAGCCGCTGGTTGAGGTCGAACAGGACGGCGAGCGCTATGGATTCGGCCCGCTGGACGAAGACGACATCTCTGCCCTGCTGGATACCGGCTTTTTGACCGATCCGAAATCAGTCACCCATGACAAGGCACTTGGCCCGGTCAAAGAGCTTGACTGGATGCAAAAGCAGACCAGGTTCACCTTTGTCCGCTGCGGTGTGACGGACCCGTTGTCCTTGGACGACTATCTGGCCCATGGCGGCTTTGACGGCTTAAAAGCGGCTTTGGCCGCCTCTGAGACGATTATCGACACCGTCAAACAATCCGGTCTCCGCGGTCGGGGTGGCGCAGGCTTCCCCGCCGGGATCAAATGGCAAACCGTGGCCGATGCGAAAGCCGATCGCAAATATATCGTTTGCAACGCCGACGAGGGTGACAGCGGCACCTTTGCTGATCGCATGCTGATGGAAGGCGATCCGTTCTGCCTTATCGAGGGCATGATCATTGCCGGCATCGCGGTCGGGGCCGAGAAAGGCTTCATCTATCTGCGTTCGGAATATCCGCATGCGCAAATTGCGCTCGAAGCCGCCATCGCCATCGCCCGAGAAGCCGGTTATCTTGGCGATAAGATCGCAGGATCAGACCATCGCTTCGATCTCGAAGTCCGCATGGGTGCCGGCGCCTATGTGTGCGGCGAGGAAACCTCGCTGCTGGAATCACTTGAAGGTAAACGCGGCCAGGTCCGTGCCAAACCGCCGCTGCCCGCCCACCATGGTCTTTTCGGCAAACCGACCATCGTCAACAATGTGCTGACCCTCGCCACTATCCCCTTCATTCTCGCCAAGGGCGCCAAGGCCTATGAAGAGATCGGGTTCGGCAAGTCACGCGGCACCATGCCGATCCAGCTGGCGGGAAACATCAAACAAGGTGGTCTGTTTGAGACCGGGTTCGGGATTACCCTGGGCGAGCTGGTCGATGAGATCGGCGGCGGCACTGCATCGGGCGAACCGGTCCGCGCCGTGCAGGTCGGTGGGCCCCTAGGCGCCTACTTCCCCCGCGATCTCTTTGATACGCCGTTCGATTATGAGAGCTTTGCCGCAAAGGACGGGCTCATCGGTCACGGCGGCGTCGTGGTGTTTGACGACAGCGTCGATATGGCGGAACAGGCCAAGTTCGCCTTCGAGTTCTGTGCCATAGAAAGCTGTGGCAAGTGCACCCCCTGCCGCATCGGTGCGGTGCGTGGTGCCGAAACCGTGGCCGCCATCATCGCCGGCGACAGGCCGGACGACCACCTTAATCTCGTCGAAGATTTGTGCGAGACGATGAAATTCGGCTCTTTGTGCGCCCTTGGCGGCTTTACGCCCTATCCGGTGATGAGCGCGCTGACGCACTTTCCAGAAGACTTCCGGACCGCGCCTGCAGAAAGGAAAGCCTCATGAGCCTGATAGTTGAAAAAGACTGTGGCACTCCGGCCAAAAAGTCCGACCGCCTGGTCACTCTGACCATTGATGGTCAGGAGGTCACCGCACCCGAAGGCACCTCGTTGATGCGCGCCGCTGCCGATATGGGCACGTCCATTCCAAAACTCTGCGCCACCGACCGGCTCGACGCATTCGGTTCGTGCCGCATGTGCCTTGTCGAAGTCGAGGGCCGCAACGGCACCCCCGCTTCCTGCACCACACAGGTTGCCGAGGGCATGGTGGTCCATACCCAGACCGAGCGTCTGAAACGCATCCGCAAGGGCGTAATGGAGCTTTATATCTCCGATCACCCGCTTGATTGCCTCACCTGCGCCGCCAACGGCGATTGCGAATTGCAGGACATGGCCGGCGCGGTCGGTTTGCGCGATGTGCGCTATCCACAGGGGGACAACCATGTGGAAGCCAAAAGCAAGGACAGCGGGGAAAACCCGCTCTTCAAACATGTCGATGCCTCCAACCCGTACTTTCAGTATGATCCCAGCAAATGCATTGTCTGCTCGCGCTGCGTCCGCGCCTGCGACGAGGTGCAGGGCACACTTGCGCTGACCATTTCCGGGCGTGGCTTTGGCTCACGCGTTTCGCCGGGCATGGATGAGGATTTCTTTTCCTCCGAGTGCGTCAGCTGCGGCGCCTGTGTCGATGTCTGCCCCACCGCCACCCTCACCGAAAAATCCATTGTCGAGATCGGCCAACCCGAGCATTCGGTCATCACCACCTGCGCCTATTGCGGCGTCGGCTGCACATTCAAGGCGGAGATGCGGGGCGAGGAACTGGTGCGCATGACGCCGTGGAAAGACGGCAAGGCCAATCGCGGCCATTCCTGCGTCAAAGGCCGCTTCGCCTGGGGCTATGCGACCCATAAGGAGCGCATCACCACCCCGATGATCCGCGACAGCATTGATGAGCCCTGGCGCGAAGTCAGTTGGGACGAAGCGTTGACCTTCACCGCCCAGAAGCTGCGCGGCATCGAGGCGCAATATGGCAAGCGCGCCATTGGCGGCATCACCTCGTCGCGCTGCACCAATGAGGAAACCTTCCTCGTCCAGAAACTCATCCGGCAAGGGTTTGGCGTCAACAATGTCGATACCTGCGCCCGCGTCTGCCATTCGCCCACGGGATATGGCTTGAAAACCACCCTCGGCACCTCCGCCGGTACCCAGGATTTCGATTCTGTCGAGGAGATGGATGTAGCGCTGGTGATCGGCGCCAACCCCACCGATGCGCATCCGGTCTTCGGTTCACGGCTGAAAAAGCGGCTGCGGCAGGGCGCAAAGCTGATTGTCGTCGATCCGCGCGCCACCGATCTGGTGCATTCGCCCCATATTCATGCCGATCACCATCTGGCACTGAAACCGGGCACGAATGTTGCGGTTCTGACATCCATGGCGCATGTCATCGTCACCGAGGGGCTGGTTGATGAGGATTATGTCCGCGCCCGTTGTGACTGGGACGAATTCTCCGAATGGGCTGCGTTCGTTGCCAATGCCGCCAACAGCCCCGAAGCCATGGAAGCCCATACCGGCGTCCCCGCCGCCGAGGTTCGCGCCGCCGCACGGCTCTATGCCACCGGCGGCAATGCTGCGATCTACTACGGGCTCGGTGTCACCGAACACTCGCAAGGCTCAACCACGGTGATGGCCATCGCCAACCTCGCCATGGCCACCGGCAATATCGGCAAGCCCGGCGCCGGGGTGAACCCGTTGCGTGGGCAAAACAATGTGCAGGGCGCCTGCGACATGGGCTCGTTCCCGCACGAGCTCAGCGGTTACCGGCATATTTCCGATCCCGGTGTGCGCGAGCTCTTCGAAAATCTCTGGGGCAATACGCTCGATTCCGAGCCGGGTCTGCGCATCCCCAATATGCTCGATGCGGCCAATGAAGGTGCATTCAAGGCGATCTATATTCAGGGCGAGGACATTTTACAGTCCGACCCCAACACCCATCACGTTGCCTCGGGCCTTGCGGCGATGGAGTGTGTCATCGTGCAGGATTTGTTCCTCAACGAGACCGCCAACTATGCCCATGTGTTCCTGCCAGGCTCCACCTTCCTGGAAAAAGACGGCACCTTCACCAATGCCGAGCGGCGCATTCAACGCGTCCGCAAGGTGATGACGCCGAAGAACGGCTATGCCGATTGGGAAATCACCCAGGAGCTGGCCAAAACCCTTGGCCTCAACTGGGATTACGCGCACCCATCGGAGATCATGGCAGAGATCGCCCAGCTCACCCCGACCTTTACAGGCGTCACTTACGAAAAGCTGGACCAGCTCGGCTCCGTCCAATGGCCCTGCAACGAAAGCGCACCTGAGGGCACGCCGTTGATGCATGTCGACGGGTTCGTGCGCGGCAAGGGCAAGTTCATGATCACCGAATATGTGCCGACCGATGAGCGCACCGGACCGCGCTTCCCGCTGCTGCTGACGACAGGCCGTATTCTCAGCCAGTACAATGTCGGGGCGCAAACCCGGCGCACAGCCAATTCACTCTGGCATGATGAGGACCGGCTGGAAATTCACCCGCATGATGCCGAACAGCGTGGTATCCGCGAAGGCGACTGGGTTCGTATTGCCTCGCGTACCGGTGAAACGGCCCTGCGCGCCCTGATCACAGAACGCGTAGCCCCGGGTGTCGTCTACACAACCTTCCACCACCCGCTGACCCAGACCAACATCATCACCACCGAATATTCGGACTGGGCGACGAATTGCCCTGAATACAAGGTCACCGCTGTCGAAGTCATGCCGTCCAATGGGCCCACCGAAGGGCAGGACGACTATCGCGCATTCTCCGAAGCCAGCCGCCGTATCGCACCGGCTGAACCGGCGGAGTAATCCGGTGACCGCCATGCCACCCCGCGATGATAAAGACCAATTGGTCTATCCGGTTAGTCGGACGGTGGGTGTGCGGCGAACCCGGTTTGGGGAAGATACCAGATCAACACGCAGTGTTGCCACCGAAACACCTGTGGCGTTGGTCTTTGATGGTGGCACCCAGGCCGTGATGATGGCGACTCCGGCGGATCTTGAGGATTTCGCGCTTGGCTTCGCCCTCAGCGAACGCATCATTGCCGATCCCACCGAAATCACCCGGTTCGAAATCGCCGAGCAGGAGCAAGGTGTTGAAGTACGCCTCTGGCTGACGCCGGACCAATCACGCTCACTGGCTGCCCGCCGCCGCACAATGGCCGGGCCCGCCGGGTGCGGTCTTTGCGGTATCGACAGCCTCTCCGAGGCGTTGCCCGCGCTTTCAGAGGTGACAGCGCAGGAAACATTCACCCCGGATCAGGTTCACAGAGCCATGGAAGCGCTCAGTGCCGCGCAGCATTTGAACGCCGAGACCCGCGCCACCCATGCTGCCGGGTTCTGGACCCAAGATTCTGGTCTTATTGCCAGCGCAGAGGATGTCGGACGTCACAACGCCCTCGACAAACTGATCGGTCGGCTGACACGGCAACCTGTCGCTCCGGCAACCGGTATGGTCGTCATGACCAGCCGTATTTCCGTCGAACTGGTGCAAAAGACAGCCCGTCTCGGCGCCGGTGTTCTGGCGGCTGTGTCGGCACCGACGAGCCTGGCCATCGACATGGCTACAGCAAGCGGAATGACGCTGATCGGTGTGACGCGTGATGACGGGTTCGAGATTTTCACCCACCCGGAACGGATAGGGCAGGACCATGAGTGATAGCCGCATCGTGATGATGGCCAACCAGATCGCGCGGAACCTCGCCAACGGTCATGGCGACCCGGCCAATGCCGTTGCCGAGCATATTAACGCGTTCTGGGATCCGCGCATGCGGGCGCAACTGTTTGAAGCGCTTGAGAATTCCGGCTCGGGGCTGAATGAGACCGTTCGGTCTGCAAAAGCCTATCTGCACGCGCCGAGCGCGACGAACTAGCGTTCCGAAAGGATTGCCTCCGCCCCTTTTTCCGCGATCATGATTGTCGGCGTATTGGTATTGGCGGAGACAATTGTCGGCATCACCGACGCGTCAACAACGCGCAAATTTTCCAGACCGATCAGTCTAAGATTGTGATCGACCACCGCCATCGGATCGGAGGGCAGGCCCATTTTGGCGACACCGACGGGATGGAAAATCGTGGTGCCAATATCACCGGCGGCATGCACGAGTTCAGCGTCCGTGTCACCGACATCAGGTCCGGGCTTGTAGGGTTCGGGATGATAAGGCTGCAAGGCGGGTTGCGCCATCAACCGCCGTGTCACCCGCAGGGAATCTGCGGCGACTTTTTTGTCGTCATCTGTCTGAAGATAATTGAGCGCAAGTTCGGGTTGTTCACGCACATCGCGCGACGTGATGCGGATTGTGCCGCGGGAACTTGGGCGCAGATTGCATGCCGATATTGAAACGCCGGGGAACCGGTGCAGCGGTTTGCCGATGGCATCGAGGGAGAGGGGCTGGATATGAAACTGGATATTGGCGCGCTCATGCTCGGGCCCGGTGCGCGTAAATAGTCCCAGTAGAGAAGGCGTCATTGTCAAAGGGCCGCGCCGGAACAACCCATATTCGATCCCCATCCAGGCCCGGCGCGCAAGGTTCCAATAGGCCTCGTTCAAGGTGCCGATGCCAGAAACCTTGTAGAGCGTGCGCAGTTGCAGATGATCCTGTAGATTGCGCCCCACACCTTGCCGGTCGAGCACCACAGGTATGCCCAGATCCTGCAACCATTCACCCGGCCCCACGCCGGAAAGCTGCAAAATCTGTGTTGAACCGATGGACCCGGCGCTCAGGATAACCTCCCTCCGCGCCGAAACATCAAACATCTTGCCGGCCATTGAAAATCGCACACCTGTGGCCCGTTTGCCCTCAAACAGCACCTTCTCGGTCATCACCCCGGTCTCAACCCGAAGATTGGGCCGATTGCGCACCGGTTTCAAAAACGCCGTCGCCGCTGAAACCCGGACGCCATTGCGCTGGTTGACGTGCACAGGTCCCACACCTTCATTGTCGCCGGTGTTGAAATCCTCGGTCAGCGGCACGCCCATCTGCGTTGCTGCCTCGGCAATTTTGTCGAGCACCTCCCAGTGCACCCGCGATTGCGCCACCGGCCAGGGCCCGCCCCGGCCGTGATGCTCAGTGTCGCCGAGAAAGTGATCGTCGAGGCGTTTAAAGACGGGCAGCACATCGTCCCAGCCCCAGCCGGTCAGCCCCAATTGTCGCCAATGATCATAGTCGGCGGCCTGCCCCCGCATGGAGATCATGGCGTTAATGGCCGAGCTGCCGCCCAAAACCTTGCCGCGCGGATAGTTCAAAGACCTTCCATTAAGGCCTGCTTCAGCACGAGTTTTATAAAGCCAGTCGGCACGCGGGTTGCCCATGGCATAGAGATAACCCACCGGGATGTGCAGCCAAATCCAGTTGTCCTTGCCCCCCGCTTCGAGCAAAAGCACGCGTGTGCCGGGATCGGCGCTCAACCGGTTGGCAAGAACGCAGCCTGCCGACCCGCCGCCAACGACCACATAGTCATAATCGCCCTCAAAACGCGCGACATCAGCATCCGGCCCCATAGTCTAATCTCCTTTTGGGAAAAGCTAATGCGAAGTGCGATCACGCGGCAAGCACGGTTTGCAGCATTGCTGTTCTTTGATCGGCTAAGCGCCGTTTGTATCGGTTTTGACCGTGCTTTGACGGATGACCAGCTCGGGATCGATCAGGGTCGAAACCGGATCAGGCAGACTGTCGCCGGCCCTTATCAGGCTGAGGAGCCGATCGACCGAGCGTTGGGACACGTCCTCGGCGTCATAATTGACCGAGGATAGCGGCACCCGCGCAAACTCGGAAAATTCAATATTGTCGAACCCGATCACCGCGATGTCTTCAGGCACGCGCAAGCCGTTTTCAAGGCACCAGAGCTGCGCACCGATGCCAATGGAATCGGTTGAGGCAAAAATCGCCGTGATATCAGGTGATGACTGAACGAGTTCGGCGCCAGCGCGATACCCATCCGATGGTGTGCTGCCTTTTGGATCGACCACAAGCGTGGGATCGAAATCTAATCCATGCGCGGAAAGAGCTGCCTTGTAGCCCTCAAGCTTTTCAAGATTACCGCGCGGATTGTTGCCATCGATAATCCCGATCTTGCGGTGACCAAGTGAGATGAGATGCGTTGTCGCCTTTACCGCCCCTGAAAAATCATCGACCCCGACCGAATCGATGCCCTCGGGCTGACCCATCATCACCACCACCGGATGGTTGGCTTTGCGCAACCGCCGCACATGATCGAGCCGCTGGTGCGAGCGCGGATAGATCAAAATCCCGTCCACCTGCCGCGCACGCAAGGTCTCCACGACCCGGATTTCATCATCGAGCCGGTTGTTCGAGGTTGCCAGTGTGGTCACATAGCCATGCTCGGCCAGCGCCAATTCGATGGCTTGCGCCGTTTTGGTCAGAACGGGGTTGGTGAGCTGGGTCAGGACCAGCCCGATGGTTTTGGATTCGCGTGAGACCAGCGATTTGGCAATCTGGTTGGGCAGATAATTGAGTTCACGCGCCGCCGCTTGAATGATGTCACGCGTTTCACGCGGAATCCGCGGGCTCTCACGCAAGGCGAGCGATACCGTGTTGGCGGAAAAGCCCGTTTTGTCGGCAATGTCTTTCAGGCGAACGCCGGTTCTTCCCATTTATCCCCCGAAACGTCATACCCGTGCCCGCGCTGGCCCGGCATGCCCCTATCCCAATAACGGCCTTTTACGCACAAATCGGCCTTTCGCAAAGCCTGTCATGCAATTCACGCCGAATCGGCCGCGTGCAACCGCTTGATCGCCTGCAACTGCAAACAATCCGGCGCCATCTCCATAAGCTCGACGCGGTTCCCGTCCGGATCTTCGATCCAGGCCTGCCGGTTGCCGTCAGCACCCATTTTGATCGGGCTGTAAAGCTCTATACCTGCCGCCTCGATGCGCTGAACCGTTCCATCGAGATCTTCGATGTTGAAACACAAATGATTGACGCCATTGGCGTTCCAGCCAGGCGCACGGTCATTTTCGGCACCGGGGAAAATTTCGAGATATTGATCGTCTGTCAGGCGCAAATAGACCAGCCATAGCGACCCGTCGTCATTGTGTAAGCGCAGCATTTCGGGGAACCCCATGCGGTCGCGCCAGAATTCGAGGGACTTGTCGATGTCCACCACCTTGATGGCCGCGTGACCATAGCCCGTAATGCCCTTCATCTGTGTTCTCCCTTGTTATGTCCGGTCCGGCACCATGTGCGCGAACGCGTTAGTGTTCAGTCCCAGTCCGGTCCCCAGGCCGGATCGATGTGCCGTTCACCACGGTCCAGCTGTGCGATCCGGGCCATGTCGGTATCGGAAAGGGTAAATTTCTGCGCATCGAAATTGCGCTGCATGCGGTCTTTGCGCGCCGAGGACGGGATGACGCACAATCCCTGTTGCATTAGATAGGCCAGCGCCACCTGATCAGCGCCGGCGCCTAAGGGTTCGCCGATCTCAGCGAGCACCTGATCGGTCGCCACATCGCCATGCGCCAGCGGTTGATAGCAGGTGATCGAGACACCAACCTTGAGACAATGTTCGACCAGTTTGCGATTCTGCAGATAGGGATGGACCTCCACCTGATTGGTAAAGATCGGAATGTCGCCAAGAATGCGTTGCGATGTGTCGATATGGGCGATGGTGAAATTGGACACGCCGATATGAGTAGCCAGACCGCGGGTGAAAACTTCGCCGATCTGTTCGACATAGACCTCAAGCGGAATGCGTTCATCCGGTGCCGGCCAGTGGATCAGCACCAGGTCGGCCTGGTCAATACAAAGGGTCTCAAGGCTCCGCTCTACGGACGGCACAACTTTGCCGCTGTCGAGGTTGGTAGTCGCAACCTTGGTGGTGATGAAAAAGGCGTCCCGGCCAAGCCCCGAGGCTTGCCACGCAGCGCCGACCTGCGCTTCGGTATCATAATCCTGCGCCGTATCGAGATGACGGTAGCCGATCGCGATACCGGCCTCAATGGCCGCCTGGCCATCGCTGCCGCGGCGTCCATAGGTCCCCAGCCCCATAATTGGCATACCGGGTGCGTGTTGAACCGTCACGATCTCCTCCTCCCTGCCTGTCCGCTATCGCCTTGCACGCGAACAGCGATCAGCATCAACCGTTCTTCATCGGAGCGCGGTTTGTAACAGGCCACGCAAATTGACGGTTGACATTGCGCCATACCATGCGTGAATATTAACGATAACACAACCCGTATTAACGGAAATATTGCTGCACCGAATCCCTAACGAAATCCGGGCAGCAAAGGGGAGGAAGTTGCATGGCTTTGCGCTGGAGCCATTGGTCACCGAGAATTGCGCTGGTACCCGCGGTGGTTATCACGGCCGTGGCCTTTGTCGGCTCCATCGGATGGACCATCTATATATCGTTCACCCGCTCCCGCAGGTTTCCCGATTATGAAATCGACTGGACCGACTGGCTGCGCCAGTATGAGCGCCTGTTCCGCGATGGCGCCTGGGAAACCTCGCTAAAAAATCTTCTGGTGCTCGGCATTGGCAGCACGCTGGCGATCCTATTCGGCTTCATTCTTGCGGCCATGATCGAAAAAGAGCAGCGCGGGGAAGGGTTCTTCCGCACCATATTTTTATACCCGCTGGCCGTTTCACTCATCGTGGCCGGTCTTGTCTGGCGCTGGATGTTCAACCCCGCTTTGGGGGTGGAGAATTTTCTGCACCAACTCGGATTTGAAGGGGCCAGCTTCAACTGGCTCGCCAGCCCGGAAACCGCAATGTACGGCATCATCCTCGCCTCGATCTGGCACGGATCAGGCTTTTACATGGCCCTAATGCTGGCCGGGCTGAAAGCTATCAACACAGAGATCTGGAGCGCTGCCAAACTCGACGGGGTCAGTGTCTGGCGGCTCTATATCGAAATCATCATCCCGATGATGAAGTTCACCTTCCTGACCTGCGCCATTCTTTTGTCGCTCGGGGTGGTCAAGGCCTATGACATCATCGTTGCCATGACCAATGGCGGCCCGGGCACCTCGACCTATATGCCGGCACTATTCACCATCAACGCCTATTCGGGCCGCACCAACATCGCCTATGCGTCTTCGGCGGCCGTCATCATGTTGCTGATCACAGCGGCGATCTTTGTGCCGCTTGTATTGCTGACCGCCTGGCAGGCCCGGCGTCGGGAGGCGCAGGTACAATGACCGACGTTCTTCCCCTTGAAACGCCGGAACGCCGGTTCCGGGAGTATCCGAAAAAGCCGCTGCGCATCAAAGGCTCTTCGATCGCCATTCTGGTGTTCCTGATCATGTGCGCCGCCTTCGTGGCTATCCCGCTCTATGTGATGATCGTCACCTCGGTCAAATTCATGGATCAGATCCGGCTGGGTGACATTTTCTCATTGCCGACCGCCATCACGTTCGAACCCTGGTGGAAAGCCTGGAATGAAATTTGTTCTGGCGTGCAGTGCGAAGGGGTCAAGGTCGGCTTCTTCAACTCGTTGCAGATTCTGTTCCCATCGCTGTTCCTGTCCATCGGGCTTTCAATGGTCACCGGTTATGCGCTGGCGCTTTGGAATGTGCGCTGGGCGGGCACGTTCCTGTTCATCCTGTTCACTGCCGCTTTCGTGCCGTTCCAGATCATCATGATCCCGCTGATCATCCTGTCGGGCATCATCAAGGTTTACGGCACCATCTGGGGCGTGGCGATTGTGCATTCGGTGCTGGCCATGCCGCTGCTGACTTTGATTTTCAGGAACTATTACAAGGACATCCCCAATGAGATCATGCGCGCCGCCATGATGGATTCGGGGTCGTTCTGGAAGATTTTCTTCGAGATCATCATGCCGATGTCCGGCAACATTCTCATCGTTGTGTTGATCCTGCAGATCACCTCGATCTGGAACGATTACATTATCGGGCTCTATTTCGGCGGCATCAGCGTTAAGCCGATGACCGTGATCCTCGCCAACTCGGTCATCACCTCTCGTGGCGAGATTACCTACAATGTCGATATGGCCGCCGCCCTGCTCACCGCAATACCACCCCTCGTCATCTATTTCGTGCTCGGCAAGTTTTTTGTGCAGGGCATCACCGCCGGAGCCATCAAGGGATAAGTCATGCCGCGCGTACACTTCAAAGATATCGCAAAACAATATGGGCGCGTCACGGTTCTCGATGAGCTTAACCTGACCGTTGAAGACGGTGAATTCCTCGTTCTTCTCGGTCCCTCAGGCTGCGGCAAGACCACCTTACTCAACCTGCTGGCCGGCCTGATCGAGGTCACTGCCGGATCCATCACCATTGATGACCGCGAAGTCACCGATCTCGACCCGAAGGATCGCGGGCTGGCCATGGTCTTCCAGTCCTACGCCCTTTACCCGACCAAAACCGTGCGGGGGAATCTCAAATTCGGTTTAAGCGCGCAAAAGCTCGATAGTACCGAGATCAATCGCCGGGTCGACTGGGCGGCGAAACTCTTGCAGATCGAGCCGCTGCTCGACCGCAAACCGGCACAACTGTCCGGCGGTCAGCGCCAACGCGTCGCTATTGGCCGGGCGCTGGTGAAAAATGTCGGCGTGTTTCTGTTCGACGAACCCTTGTCCAATCTCGATGCCAAGTTGCGCACCGAGATGCGGCTTGAGATCAAACGGCTGCATGACGAGCTCAAGCAGACGATCGTCTATGTGACCCATGACCAGATCGAGGCCATGACCATGGCCACCCGCATTGCGGTCATGGATGGTGGCGTCATCCAGCAGATCGGCACACCGGACGAGATTTATGAGACGCCCGCGAACTTGTTTGTCGCCCAGTTCATCGGCTCACCCGGCATGAACATGATGCGCGGCACTATTGCACGCGACGGCACGAAAATCTTTGCGCAGCTCGATGAGGTCGACGCCCGGGTCGATTTGAGCGGACACAAGTTCGCTGAAGCACCCGCAGCAGGCGATCCGGTCGTCATCGGGCTTCGGCCCGAACACGGCCTGATCGGTGCAAAGAACAAACCGGCGCAATTCGACTTACCCCTACGTTATGCCGAGCGTACCGGCAGCGACGCCACCGCATTCTTTGAGACAAAAGGCAAGCCGTTTGCCTTGCGTGTCGAACCGGGAGAAGCGGCTGGTATGAAGCCCGGCGGCACCGTTTCGCTTGGCTTTGATACCGACAAATTCAACATATTCGACGCCCGTTCCGGACGAAGAATCTAAGTGCGCACCAAAGTGGAGGAGAAACTGATGCTGCATAGAAAACTGGGAGGGCTTGCAACGGCCCTGCTGATGACGGCGGTGCCCCTGTCGGCAAACGCCGCCGAACTGTTCGTCTACCATTCCTGGTCGGCTGAATCCGAAGTTTCGGCACTCAATGTGCTGATCGACGAATTGGCCGAACGCGACATCGCATGGTCCGAGATCGCCATTCCGCATGAATCGGAATCCAATGTCGGGCTGATCAATCTTGTCACCGGCGGCAATCCGCCGGATGTCTTTATTGAGTCCAATCCCGGCTTTTACCGCGATCTGAAAGGCATGGGCCTTGCCCAGCCGGTCACCGAACTATTCGATTCCGAAGGGATCACCGAGAATCTGCCCCAGGCCGTGGTGCAGTCGATCACTGTCGATGGCGAGATCATGAAGATCCCGACCGCCATCCACATTGACGGTATGATCTACTACAACAAGGCGGTTGCCGAAGCCGCCGGCGTCGATCCGGCAAGCTGGACCTCTCTGGAAGACATGTGGGCCGATCAGCAAAAGGTTGAAGATGCCGGCTACACCTTCATGGCCATGGGCGGCAATACCTTCCAGGCCGGATATCTGTTCCATGCGCTCGTCGCGGCAATGGCCGGTCCCGACACCTATTACAAGCTCTATGGCCCCGAACCTGACCCCAGCGTCTTTGACGATGGTTCGCTGCTCGAAGCCATCGACATGCATCGCAAAATCACCTCTCAGACTGATGATGGCTGGGTGAACCGGTCCTGGGCCGACACCACCAGCACGGTGATCACCGGTCAGGCGCTCATGCACCTGCATGGTGACTGGATGAAAGGCCAGTGGCGCGCTGCCGGTGCGACGGCAGGCGAGGAATTTGGCTGCATCAATATCCCCGGCACCAAGGCCCTCAGCGTGACCGTTGACTCCTTCGGTCTGCTCGGCGGTGTCGATGAGGAGACGAAGGAAGCCGAATTCGAGTTCGCCAAGATCGTCACCGATCCTGAAGTCGCCGCCAAATTTGCCGCGAACAAGGGCTCAACCCCGGTCCGGTCCGACGCACCCACCGGTGCCATGGACATCTGCAACACCGTGGTGCTTGAGGGTCTCGACAATATCGGCGGTGTCCAGAACCCGTTCAATATCACCGACGGCGACTGGCACATGTCGATCTGGAACGCCCTGTTCGAGTATCAGTCCGATCCCAACACGACACCGGACGATGTGCTCGACATGCTGCGTGACGAGTACGACGCGATCTTCGGTTAAGCGCGCATAACTCCCTTGAGAACCGGGCGCCTTCAGGGTGCCCGGTTTTTTGTTTGCCGTCTCACACGGCCGACATATGCGGGTAGGTGTTGCAACCGCTTCGGCCTATACTAAAGTTTCGTCGATTGGACACGCAGTTACGGGACCGGGATGCAACCGACAAACAGAATACGCATGCGCCACATTCGCTGTTTTCTGGCTGTGGCCCGCACCGGTTCCGCAACGGCAGCCGCAAAATCTCTCAACACCTCGCAACCGGCGCTATCAAGATCACTGGCCGAGCTTGAAGAGATTATCGGGCAAGCGCTTTTGGAGCGGACCGGGCATGGGCTGGCGCTGACCCAGTCGGGGCAGAGCCTCAACCGCTATTTCGATATGGCTATGTCGCAGATTGAGACGGCAGCCCAGATTGCGCGCGGCACGCACAAATTGTCCCGGGTCTCTGTGGGACTTTTGCCCAATGTTGCCCGCACACTGGCGGTTCAGGCTGCCGCTTCGTTCAAGGCTGCCGAACCGGGAATTGATCTTGAACTGCATTGGGCCGGAGTGCCCGATCTGATCGGAAAACTGCACCGCAACGAGATCGATTTCCTCCTCGGGCGCTTGCTGTCGCTTGAGCATCTGGAAGGTGTCAGCTTCGAGCATCTTTATACCGAATCCCTCATATTCGTGGTCCATCGTGAGCACCCTTTCGCGATAGAACCTGAGATGATCGATCTGCAGGATCTGCAAAACGAACTCATGATTGTACCTTTGCCCAACACAATTGTGCGGCGTGAAATGGACAAGTTCCTCACCGGGCGCGGCTTCAGCGGCTTTGCCAACCAGATCGAGACCGTGTCCTTCGAGTTCATGCGCAGTTTTCTGCTGTCAAATAGGGCCGTCGCCTGCCTGCCTTTCGGCGCTGTTCGGCAGGAAATCGGCGATGGCCGGTTTGTCAAACTCGGCATTCAGGGCGAGGAACTTGTCAGTTCCGTGGGCCTCACCTACGCCACCGGCCGCGCGCTCTCCGACGAGGCACAGATCTTTGCAAGCCATGTGCGCACGGCCGCGCAACATTATTCTTGATATATCGCATTTGATATATCGTAGCGATAACCGCGATTTCTCAGCGTACCGGATTCCCGCTAGCCTGACGCCAAGGTGCCGCATGCGCACCGGGGGAGGACGCCGGCTATGGGCGAACCGAGGAACATCCTTTTCATCATGTTCGACCAGCTCAGATGGGATTATCTGAGCTGTTACGGCCACCCTGCGCTTCATACACCCAATATCGACCGGTTCGCTGAAATGGGTGTGCGGTTTGACCGCGCGTTTATCCAGTCGCCGCTGTGCGGTCCCTCGCGCATGTCGACCTATACCGGGCGTTATGTGCATAGCCACGGCGCCAGCTGGAACAAAGTCCCGCTCAAGGTGGGCGAACTCACCATGGGCGACCATCTGCGTGCCGCCGGCATGGGATGTTATCTGGTCGGCAAGACCCATATGGAAGCCGATGTTGAAGGCATGCGGCGCCTGGGGCTCGAGCCCGACAGCCTGATCGGCGTGCGGGTGGCGGAATGCGGTTTCGACGTCTTTGAACGCGATGACGGCATGCGGCCCGAAGGGGCGGACGGATTTTACGACGACCGGGCCGCGCTTAAATACAATGAGTATCTGCGCGCCAAGGGCTATGCCAGCGACAATCCCTGGCATGACTATGCCAATTCTAGCGTCGACGACGCCGGCAATGTCCTGTCCGGCTGGTTTTTGTCCAACGCCGATGCAGCCGCCAATATCAGGGAAGATGACAGTGAGACACCGTATCTGACACGGCGCGGCATCGAGTTTATGGAGCAACATAAGGACCAGCCCTGGTGTTGCCATCTGTCCTATATCAAGCCGCATTGGCCCTATATCGTGCCCGCGCCTTATGCCGGCATGTATGGTCCGGACGATTTTCTCCCGCCCATACGCAGCCTTGCAGAGCGCGAGACGGATCACCCCATCTTCAAGGGTCTGCAAAGTGCACCGGTTGGCAAGGCATTTTCCAATGATGACGTGCGCGCAAAAGTGCTGTCGGCCTATATGGGCCTGATCAAGCAATGCGACGATCAAATGGGCGTCCTGTTTGACTATCTTCAGGTCTCAGGACGTCTGAATGACACGCTGATTGTCATTACCTCGGATCATGGAGACTTTCTGGGCGATCATTGGCTTGGCGAGAAATCCTTCTTTTTTGACAGCTCTATCAAGATTCCTCTGATCATCTATGACCCGTCATCGGCAGCCGACACAACTCGGGGAACGGTCAGCGATGCGCTTGTCGAGAGTATCGACCTGCTGCCCACATTCATTGAAACGGCCGGACGAGATCCCAAAGCACGCGATCACATACTGGAAGGGCATTCGCTGCTACCGCTATTGCGCGGCGGACCGCCGCCTGAACGCGACTATGTTGTCTGCGAATATGATTTCGCCGCCATTCCGCTGGCCGAGAAGCTGGGCTTAGATCCAAGGGATGCGCGCATGTTCATGGTAGCCGACAAAAAATGGAAGCTGATCCATTTCGAAAGCGGGCACCGGCCAATGCTGTTCGATCTTGAGAATGACCCGGACGAACTGGCGGATCTGGGTGCTGACAACCAGCATGCTCACATTATCGACCAGATGTACGACAAGCTTTTTGCGTGGACCCGCCGCCCCGCAGCCCGCACCACGATTTCCAACCAGGCCTTGCGCAAGCTGCGCACGGCACCGTCGCGCACCGGCGTGTTGATCGGTGTTGTCGAGGAGACGGACGCGCCGGTTGAACAGACTTTGCACTATGTGGGGCGCACCGTGCCCGACATGCGCGAAAGACCAGAGACTTTGAAACATAAACACAACCATCCGCCGGCGCGCAATAACGCCGGCAGCGAAGTCAAATAGGGAGGAACAAGATGACTTCTATACTGAGAAAAACGACCGGGGCGCTGATATGCGCCGCAACCCTGGCGCTGGGCACCTCGTCAGCTTTGGCCCAGGCCAATCTGACAGGTGAAACCTCTGCCCCCGGCAGCTCGCCGCACCTCAACATGCTGCATCTCGCCGATGTGCTCGGCCGCGCCGGGATTGCCAACATCCAGGTGCAGGAAGGTCAGACCGCGACCAACTCCGTCGTCAATGTCGGCGAAGGCAAATCCGACATTATGACGGCGCCAACAGTGTTGCACTTCCTGCTCGAGCATGGGCGTGGTCCGTTTGCCAATCTGGGGGATGACGGCAAGGCGCTAGCGGACAACATCCGTGCCATTGCACCGTTCAATGCTGGTGCTTACGGCCTGATTACCCATGTCTCAACCGGCATCGAAAGTTACGAGGACCTCAAAGGCAAGACAGTCTGGAACGGTCCGCCACGCGGCGCGGCGCTGACCGTTGGCCGCCAGACAATCACCTTCGGATCGGGCGGCTATGAAGATGGCACAGACTATAATGGCTTCCAGACCGACTGGGGCAATTTGCCCTCAATTCTGGTTGATGGTTCCGCTGAAGCCATTCTCGTGCCGCTCACCTTCCCATCGGATCGCGTAACCACGGCTCTTGCCGCCGGTGAGGTGAATATCATTTCAATTCCAAAGGATATTTTCGAGGGCGAGGCCATGCAGGCCTATCTCTCGGCACCCGGAAATAGTCCGATCGTCATCAAGGAAGAGGATATGGGCTATGGACCCGATGAAGGCGTGCACCTGATCTCCGAGGATGGTGTGTTCCGCTCCCCCGGTGTGCCGTTTGCAACCATGGTTCGCGCCGATCTGCCCGACGATCTCGTCAAATCCATGGTGGCCGAATATATTGCCACCCTTGAAGAGCTCAAATCCCGCGCACCCTACGCACGCACGGTGAACTATGATGTGCTCGATCAGGTGACGACCGGCTTCTGCGGTGGTCTGTCACTGAAATATCATCCCGGCGCTGTCGCGGCTTGGGAAGAGGCGGGCTACGAAGTGCCTGACTGCGCTGAATAATTTGCCATTCGGACCGGGCGGCTTGCCGTCCGGTCCAGTTCACAGCCTGTGCAAGTGTGCATGATCAACTTGCAGCGTAAAGTCTTCGCGAAATGACCGATCTGACTGAATCCGCACCGTCCAATCGCTTCTATCCCGTTGCGCGCGCGATCGGGCTGGTTCTGGTCGGGATCGGTCTTTTGAACACGATCCCGTCCATTCCCGGGCTGGATCAGTTTGTGCAGGACCTGACCGGCAACCCTGGTTTTGTCATCCGCAAGTTTCCCTACGAATATTTCTACCCCGCCGCCTTTGTCATGATGATGGTGATCGTGGCGCTCAACCATTCATTCTTTGAGCAGGACCGAAGCGGCGGCACCAGCAAACGTGTGTTTGCCGGGTTCATGGATATCGCGCTGGTCGTTATGGCAGTTGTGGTCGCCGTGTCATACATGGTCGAGATCGATTCCATTTGCCTGATCGACCAGATCACCGGTGAACGCGCCGAATTGATCGCCAAGGCACTGATCGAAGAGATTGAATTCGCCAAGCTCTATGGCCTGCCGATCCCCAAAACCGTGGATGATCCCGACTGCATCAACACGCTCGGCCTGTGGATCTTTCCCGTCGTCGGCACGGGCATCGTCATTTTTCTCGCTTACAACGTCCGGGTGTGGGGCCTGGCGCTGGTCACAGTGTCCATCCTGATTGCGGGCTACACCCTGATTACCATTCTGATCTGGTATGTTTTTGGCGCTGACGACATCAACAAATATCTGATCACCAAACTGGGTGGTGAACCGCGAACGCTTCTGGACGGCCTGCCAAATGTGCGGGACGTACTGGTCAACACCTCACAAGGCTTGCTTGGCCGGTTTATGGGCATTTTGCTCAACACAGTTTTTCCCTACCTTGTACTGGGGTCCCTGTTCGGGATTTCGGCGGGTGGGCAATCGCTGATCAAGCTTGCCTTTTTGTGGACCCGGCGCCTGCGCGGCGGTCCCGCACATGCCGCCATCGTTTCATCGGCCCTGTTCGGCACCATTTCCGGTGGTCCTGTTGTCAACGTGCTCTCGACCGGGGTGCTGACCATCCCCATGATGCTCAAACGCGGGTTCAACAAACGGTTTGCCGGCGGCATTGAAGCGGCGGCCTCATCAGGCGGTCAGATCATGCCACCGGTCATGGGTGTTGCCGCCTTTGTGCTCGCCGCCATGACCGTGGTGCCCTATCGCGAGGTGATTATTGCCGCGATTATCCCCTCGCTGGCCTATTTCGGCTGCCTGTTCCTCACCGTGGTGTTCCAGGCCCGCAAACAGGGCATTGAACCTATCGGCAAAAAGACCAGCGAGATGGTCCTCACCGGTCAGGACAAGCTGAACCTGTTGATGATCTTTGCGCCGATCTTGTTGATCCTTTTGCTGCTCATCACGCCGAAAGAGGCGGTGGGCTGCGGCCCGATCGGCGCTTTGTTTGGCGTTCAGACCTTTATTGTCGAGGGCACCTGCCGCGCGCCGGATCTGCCCTATGTGTTCCAACTGGTGCAAAATAGCGCCGGTGACGCCGGGTCCGCGGGCTGGTGGGCAGTAATTCTGCTGTCAGGACTGTTCTTTCTCGATCGGGACTTTCGCAAAAAACCATCCCAGCTTATCGGCGCGTTTGCCGATGCAGGAATTTTGATCTCGACCCTTTACCTGATGTTCCTCTCCGTATCGGTGATTGATTTTTGTCTCAATTTCACCGGCCTCTCCGGTTTCATCGCCCGCGACATTCTTTCCATGCTGCACCAGTTTGGAACCGAGCTGCAAAGCGGCGGTTTCTTCCTGCTCGTAGCTTTGTTCGTCACAATGCTTCTGGCCATCCTTTTAGGCATGGGTATGCCGACCGTACCCGCCTATGTGAATGTCGCTCTGCTCATGGGACCTCTGGTCATCGGCTTGGGCATTGCACCGTTCACCGCGCACATGTTCATTTTCTTTTTCGCCGTCGCCTCGGCCATCACCCCGCCTGTCGCGGTGGCCGCTTTTGCCGCGGCATCCATCACCAAAGCCGACCCGATGATGACCGGGTTTTCCGCCGTGCGGGCCGGTATCGTCATGTTCGTGTTGCCATTCGTCTTTGCCTTTTATCCCGAGCTCTTGCTCATCGATGCCGCGAAACTGGATCCCACTGCCGCCGCTGGAACGGCGACGTTTTTGGCCGGCTATACTGCTGGCATTGACTGGTTTGGCCTGTTGCTGGTGGGCGTTCGACTGATCGTTGGGCTCTATCTGTTGTCGAGCGCCCTGGCGCATTTCGACAAACGCGCCTTCGGGACCGTTGAAATGCTGGTTCGAATCGGCCTCGCATTGGCCGTCATATTGCGCGTCCCCGAAATACACTGGCCGGCAATGGCGCTCGCGCTCGCCTACGTGGCCTGGCATCATCTGCGCGGGGGCACGGGAGCGAAACAACAGGCCGTTTAGAGCTTGGGACAATGCCTCCGCGAAACGCTGGCTACGGCATGGTGCGTGCGCATTGCAGTCGAATAATGCCGTTTGTGAGCGCAAAAAACAAAAGGGCCCGCATAGGACCCTTGAAAACCGGCCTTTTCGGCCCCGGCCATTCGGGCATAGCCCTAATGGCTTTCTTGCCTTAAAACGGTCCACCGGACCTTTTGATTTGGCTCTCGCCAAACCGGCTGCGAAATGGAGCGGGCGATGAGATTCGAACTCACGACCCTAACCTTGGCAAGGTTATGCTCTACCCCTGAGCTACGCCCGCACTCCAGATTGCTGCGCCAAGGTGCTTGGCACCGTGCCGCCGGGCGCTTATATGCCTAATCAGAAACCCAATTGCAACCGAAAACTCTCGAGCGCTGCACCAAGGTAAACGACGAAATGAAAAACATCGTCATCTTCAGGACAAGCGCCGGACAAGGCGAACACTCTCATGGATATCACTCTCAACCCCAATGGCACTATCACCCCTGAGCCCGCGGCCGATCTGATCAAGGAATCGTCGACCGCCACCTTCCAGGCCGATGTGCTCGAAGCCTCCATGACAACGCCGGTCCTGGTGGATTTCTGGGCACCCTGGTGCGGCCCGTGCCGCCAGCTGGGACCGGCCATCGAGCGGGTCGTGACCGGCTTGGGCGGCAAGATCAAACTGGTCAAGATCAATGTCGATGAAAACCAGGCGCTGGCCGGACAGATGGGTGTGCAATCGATTCCCGCTGTCTTTGCCTTTGCGGGCGGCAAACCGGTCGATGGCTTTATGGGCGCATTGCCGGAAAGCGAAATCCAGCGCTTTGCGCAAAAGATCATCGACAGCGCGGGTGGCGATACCGGCGCCGGTTCCGGCAATGACGAGATCGAGAACGCATTGGCCGCTGCAGAAGAGGCGGCGAACACCGGCGATAATGAACGTGCCGCGCAGATATTTACACTGGTGCTCCAGCACGTGCCCGGGCAGGGCAGGGCGGTCCTTGGACTTGCACGTGTTCTGCTCGCTCAGGGAGACACGGAAGCCGCCGCCGAAATATTGGAACAGGCCGGTGAAGAAACCCGTCAATCCGCTGACTACGCTTCGGTACTTTCCGCCATCGAATTGAAAAAGCAAGCTGCGAGCCTCGGATCGGTCGCCGATCTCGAGGCCCGGCTGGCCAAAGACGAGAATGATCATCAGGCCCGCTACGATCTGGCGCTGGCCCTTAATGCCGACGGCTTCAAACTCGAGGCTGCCGAGGCGCTGGTGACCCTGATGAAACGCGACCGCGAATGGAACGAGGATGCGGCCCGCAAAAAGCTGCTCGAATTGTTCGAGGCCTGGGGGCCGGCTGATCCGGCAACGCTCAAGGGCCGGCGGCTTTTGTCCTCGATCCTGTTTTCCTGATACGCAAAAACCGTTTCCGGTTAGCCATTATGCCCAAACGTCCAACGACAATAGATCAACTGCCGCAACAGGTGCCGCTGTTTCCGCTGTCCGGCGCCTTGTTGCTGCCCAACACCATGCGGCCGCTCAATATTTTTGAGGACCGCTATATAAGACTGATCGATACCATTCTTGGCAGTGACCGGCTGGTGGGCATGATCCAGCCGGTGCAGACTGATGTGGAATCGCCAAAAGGCAATGTGCCGGTGCGCGATGTGGGCTGCCTGGGGCGGCTGGTGCAGTTCGAGGAAAACAGCCACGCCCGCTATTTTGTCGTGCTTGAAGGCCTCACCCGCTTCCGGCTCATTGATGAAATCGACACCGGCGCGCCCTATCGTACCGGCATCATTTCGGCCAAAGGGTTCGAATCCGATTTTGACCCGGGCCATGGCGAGAACAGCGTCGACCGCGACGGGTTTTTGTCCATGATGCGCGCCTATGCCGAATTCGCCCAGCTCGACATCGATTGGGAAGAAATCGAAACCACAGGCACCGCCGACCTCGTGAATATGGCCTGCATGATGAGCCCCTATGGTCCGGCGGAGAAGCAATCGCTGCTTGAAGCCACAAGCCTGCAGGTCCGGGCCGAGACATTGATGGCCATGGCGGAACTGGAAATGGCCCGCAGTCAGCCGGGCCGCACACTACAATGAGTGAGAAGGCTGGCAATCCGCGTTATGCGCTCGACCCGCGCACACTCGAAATGCTGGTCTGCCCGCTGACCAAGACCCGGCTTACGCTGAATGCCGATAAAACCGAACTGATCTCACGTGCCGCCCGGATCGCCTTTCCAATCCGGCTCGGCGTGCCGCTTTTATGTCTCGACGAAGCCCGGCAATTGAGCGACGACGAATATCAGGCCCTCAAGGACTGATCAGAGCGGTTGCCCCCGCATCAGGCGCGGACCGTCGCCAACGGCCGCTGCATGACGAATCAGAGCCGATTTGACCGGCCCGGCGCGGTCCACCAACCCCAAACCGATATCGCGTAGCGCCCGCACCGGGGCAATATCGTTGGAAAAGAGCCTGTTGAGCCCGTCAGTCGCCACTGCCATCAGGGCGGTGTCGAACCGCCGCCAACGCTGATAGCCCGTTAGCACATTGTCTGCTCCGATATCCTGGCCGAGCCGGAAGGCGTCGGCGACAACTTCCGAAAGGGCCGCCACATCGCCAAGCCCGAGATTGAGACCCTGTCCGGCTATCGGGTGTACCACATGGGCCGCATCGCCGATCAGGGCCAGGCGCGATCCGAAAAAATCCCGCGCAATCTGCAAACGCAGCGGGAAGGCCTGCACCTTGTCGACAATCTCCACGGCGCCAAGCGATGACCCCATGACCGATTCGATGAGCTCGGCGAGCACTTCGACAGGCTTTTGCACCAGTGCATTGGCGGTTTCGGTCTGTTCGGTCCACACAAGTGAGGAACGGTTGTCTGCAAGCGGCAGGCTTGCAAACGGCCCGGCGGGGCGGAAGTGCTCGTAGGCGACATTCTGATGCGGTTTTTCATGGGCAATCGTGGTGACGATGCCCGATTGACCATAGGCGTGACCGATGGTCTCGATCCCGGCCCACTGCCGCAACATGGAGCGGGCGCCATCGGCGGCAACGATCAACGAGGTCGATAGTTTTTTGCCATCTGCCAGTGCCAGCTCGGCCCGCCCGGGGGTTTGGTGCATGCCGGTCAACTCTATAGGTGCGAGTAGGTCGGTTTTGCCGTCCACCGCCTTCATCAGCGCTCCTATAGTCGCCGTATTGGGCACCATATGTGCAAAGGGACGGCCCGGCGCCACATCACCTTCGAATTTGAGAAACAGGGGCCGGGAAATATCGCCGGTACCTGAATCGGTAATATGCATGTGGGCGATCGGCGTGGCGGCGCCTTTCATCTCGTTCCAGACCCCAATGGTCTCAAACAGGCGCGTTACCCCGGCAGAGAGGGCAGAGGCCCGGGGATCCTTGGGCACGGTAAAAGGTCGAAGGTCGCACACGGCTACCTTGAGTTCGGGGAGAAATCGACCAAATGTCGCTGCCAGAGTCAGCCCAACCGGGCCACCCCCTACAATGATGACATCATAATCGATTTGTGTGCCGCGCATGGCCCTGTCTCCGTGTCGCCCACATTGTCGCTGCCTGCCGGAGCCAGTGCAAGGTGAAACAGGGTCGCAGTGATTGAACACGAAATAGTCACAATCTCAAATTTTGCACATAATTTGTGCAATATCTCTTAGTGTTGCGTTTACCTTTTCGCATCTACGCCATGCAGCTTCTAATAATTATTCATGTTTTCAATTGGTTACGCCCAATCCGTTCGGTTTGGCACGGCATTTGAGTCTATCGGGCCAGGTTTAGGTTGCACAAGCTTATGAAAGGACAACCCATGAAACTGGTGGTTGCAATAATCAAACCATCACGGCTTGAGGATGTGCGTCAGGCGCTGAATTCGCTCGACGTGCACGGCATGACCGTGACGGAAGTGAAAGGTTACGGACGCCAGAAAGGCCACTCCGAGATTTATCGCGGCACCGAATATGCCGTGCACTTCCTGCCCAAGCTGAAAGTGGAAATCGCTGTCGACGACAAGCAGGCCGACACCGTTGCCGCTGCAATCCGCGACAGCGCCCAGACGGGCCGCATTGGTGACGGCAAGATTTTCGTCCTTGATCTCGAACAGGTCACACGCATCCGGACCGGTGAAACCGGTGCCGCGGCGCTTTAAGCCCCTGCGCGCTCAAAATTCTACTGGAGACAGACAGATGAACTATCCAAAACTCATGAAACTAGCGGGCGTTGCGGGCATATCGTCACTCGCCCTCATCCTGCCCGCTCTGGGTCAGGACGCGGAAGCTGCGCCGGAGTTCGCGCTGGCCGCGGATACCGCCTACATCTTTAACACCCTCCTGTTCCTCGTTGGCGGCTTCCTCGTCATGTGGATGGCAGCTGGTTTTGCGATGCTGGAAATGGGCCTCGTGCGGTCCAAGAACGTATCCATGCAGGGCCTCAAGAACATCTCCCTCTATTCGATCGCCGGCATCATGTTCTGGCTGACTGGCTACAACCTCATGTACACCGGCGTTGATGGTGGCTTTATGGGCTCCTTCGGCCCGTATGCCTTTGATCCTGTCGGCGGTGACGCCCTTGATGTGGGTTATTCCACGGCCTCCGACTGGTTCTTCCAGATGGTGTTCTGTGCCACCACCGCTTCGATCGTCTCGGGTACGCTGGCCGAGCGCATCAAGCTGTGGCCATTCCTCATCTTCACCGTCATCCTGACCGGTATTCTCTATCCGATCACAGGTTCCTGGCAGTGGGGCGGCGGCTGGCTGGCTGAAATGGGCTTCTCCGATTTCGCCGGTTCGACCCTTGTGCACTCTGTTGGTGGCTGGGCTGCCCTCAGCGGCGCGATCATCCTTGGTGCCCGCTCGGGCAAGTATGGAGCCGACGGTTCGGTCACACCGATGCCGGGCTCGTCGATCCCGCTGGCCACGCTCGGTATGTTCATCCTGTGGCTCGGCTGGTTTGGCTTTAACGGCGCCTCGCAGCTCGCCATGGGTACGATCGGTGATGCCTCCGACATCTCGCGCATCTTCGCCAACACCAACCTGGCCGCTGCAGCCGGTGCTGTTGCCGTCGTGATCCTGACGCAGATCATCTACAAGAAGGTCGACGTCACCATGGTCATCAACGGTGCACTGGCCGGTCTCGTCTCGATCACCGCCGAACCGCTCGCTCCGAGCGTTCCGGTTGCGATCCTGATTGGTGCCATCGGTGGTGTGATTGTTGTCTTCACCGTACCGCTTCTCGACAAGCTGAAAATCGACGACGTCGTCGGTGCCATCCCGGTCCACCTTCTGGCCGGTATCTGGGGCACCTTCATCACGCCGCTTTCCGGCTCGGGTAACTATGGCACTCAGATCGTCGGCATTGTCGCCATCGGCGCCTTCACCCTGGTCACTTCGGCCATCGTCTGGTTCATCCTCAAGGCGACCATGGGTATCCGGGTGACCGAAGAAGATGAGGCCATGGGTCTCGACAAGGCGGAAGTCGGCGTCGAAGCCTATCCCGAATTCTAACCATTCTTGTTGCCGGGCGGTTCTCCGTCCGGCAACACCACCCGCGTTGTTCGCGGTGTGCAGTTCGTGTCGCTCATCAAGGTTTTTCCTTCGAGCGTCCCACTCGCAAACCACATGGACTGCACGCCCCGGTCAATGCCGGTCCTCCCAAACACACACTTAAAGCTCCCGTACCGGGGGCTTTTTTTGTGCGGCAGGTCTGGATAGCTGACCGATCCGGGGACACCGGCCAACAAGTGCTTCGTTTTGCCGCGGTCTTTGTTATAAGCACATGTCCGGCCCGTTCGGCGGGTCGCCAAAAGACCAAGGGGGTCGAACCACATGAAACTGATCATTGCCATTATCAAGCCGTCACGGCTCGAAGATGTGCGCGCCGCGCTGTCCGCGCAGGATGTGCACGGCATGACCGTGACTGAAGTCAAAGGCTATGGCCGCCAAAAGGGCCACTCCGAAATCTATCGCGGCGCCGAATATGAGGTGCATTTCCTGCCCAAACTCAAACTCGAAATCGCCATCGATGGCGCCAAAGCCGATGCGGTGAGCACCGCCATCCGCGAGGCGGCCGGATCCGGCAAAATCGGCGATGGCAAGATTTTCATTGTCGACCTTGAGCAGGCAACCCGCATCCGTACCGGCGAGACCGGTACTGCCGCGCTCTGACGCGCATCTCATACGGAGAACTCAGATGAATTTTCGTTCGATGCCGCGCGCAGCCGGCCTGGCGATTGCCCTCACACTGGCAGGCAGTCTCCCCACAATGGCTCAGGAGGCGGTCACTGCAACCGTCGACAAGGGCGATACCACCTGGATGCTGTTGTCTACCATCCTTGTGATCATGATGACTTTGCCGGGCCTGGCGTTGTTTTACGGCGGCCTGGTACGCGCCAAAAACATGCTCTCGGTCCTCATGCAGGTGTTTGGCGGCTTTGCACTGATGGCGCTGTTGTGGGTTGCTTATGGCTATTCACTGGCCTTCGCCGGACCGGAAAGCGGCGGGCTCAGTCCGTTTATCGGCGATCTGTCGCGCCTGTTCCTCAACGGCATTACGCCAGATTCAACCGCTGCAACCTTCACCGAAGGCGTGGAAATTCCCGAACTGACCTTCGTGATCTTCCAGCTGACCTTTGCCGGTATCACCCCGGCTCTCATCGTTGGTGCCATTGCCGAACGGATGAAGTTCGGTGCCGTCATGCTGTTTCTGGCCATCTGGTTCACCTTCTCCTACCTGCCCATCGCCCACATGGTCTGGGCCGGCCCTGGATTGCTGCTCAATATGGGGGCACTTGATTTCGCCGGGGGCACCGTGGTGCATATCAATGCCGGTGTTGCCGGTCTTGTTGCCGCTATCGTCGTGGGTCCGCGCAAGGGCTTTTTGAAGGAGCCGATTCCACCGCACAATCTGACCTTCACCCTCATTGGGGCGTGTCTTTTGTGGGTGGGCTGGTTCGGCTTCAATGCGGGCTCCAACCTTGAGGCCAACGGCCTGACAGCACAGGCGCTGCTCAACACCATCACCGCCACCTCAGCCGCTGCCCTCAGCTGGGCGCTTGCCGAGCGTATGCTGCGCGGTCACGCCAGCCTTTTGGGTGCGGTGTCGGGCGCTGTTGCCGGTCTCGTCGCTATAACCCCTGCCGCCGGACTTGCCGGTACGGTCGGGGCGATCGTTCTGGGCGGTGTGTCGGGCATTGTCTGTCTCTGGGCAGTGGTCTCGCTCAAGCCGATGCTTAAATATGACGACAGTCTCGACGTCTTCGGCGTCCACGGCGTCGGCGGCATTGTCGGTGCGCTCGGCACAGCCATTGTCGCAGCCCCGGCGCTTGGCGGCTTCGGTGGCGACGGGTTCGCCATCGGCAGCCAGTTTGTCACCCAGGCCACCGCCGTGATCATCGCCATTGTCTGGTCGGCAGTGGTCGCCTTTGTCGCCCTGATGATCGTCAAGCCGATCATGGGGGCTCTCCGGGTCTCCGATTCGGACGAGAGCGACGGTCTCGACCTGTCGACACATGGCGAACGCGCCTACAACTGATCCACTTCTGGATCTTCATAAACCCATTGAACGGCTCGTCTTTTCAGGCGGGCCGTTTGTATTTGCACCCGGCCCTGTTTTTTGCCGCCAATTGAGCGTTGGTTAGGACCGGATTAACCATGGGATTTTAGGATACGGGCGGTTTCATGTAGCGAGTTTTCCGTTTGTCCTATGGCGACACATTCCCCATCTCTGCCTGACGAGAGCGATCAGTCACCATTTTTTGCCATCCATATTCCTGCCCGGGTGGCGGGTTGGCTGCTTTTAAGCCTGATTATTCTGGTGCTTGTGGCGCTTATGTCCTGGTCGGTCGACGACCCGTCCCTGTCCTATGCCACCGATAAGGCACCGGGAAACTGGCTTGGGATGTGGGGCGCGATTGTCGCTGATCTTGGCTTTCAGCTTTTCGGTCTTGGGGCGCTGATTATCCTGCTGCCGCCGGTTTTCTGGGCCTGGAGCCTTGTGCACCGGCACATGCCGCCGCGATTTATCCTGCGTATCGTCACCTGGATAGGTGCAATCGCTTTAGCAACCGGTGTGCTGGCCTTTATTCCCGCGCCCGCCTCCTGGCCCTTGCCCACCGGGCTTGGCGGTCTAACCGGTACGGCTTTCTCCTGGCTGGCAGCTTTTGTCACCGGCCATGTGCCTGAGGGCGGCGAAGCTATGCTTTATAGCGCCATCCTGTTGCCGTCCGCGTTTGCGCTCTTCTGGGTCGCCACCGGTCTCAGCGCCCGGGAACCTGAGATTTCCGAGGCTGACCTTGAAGACGAAACCAATTATCGCACCGGGCTGACTGATATTATCGTCGGTGGCATTGCCCATGCCATCATGCGGGTGCGCACCGCCTGGAAGCGCGGCTGGGCCCGCTCGCGTGCCAAAGCGGACAAGGCCGATGCCGAATGGGCACGGGCCATGGCCGACATGCAAAACAATCGCGGCCTCGAGGGTGCCAGCCCGAGGAGTGCACCAGCTTCATCATTGACCGATGACCGGCGTGAACCGACCTTCGGCAGCACCAGTACAGGTTACACATCACCCTCCGCGACCGGATATGCTGAACCGGAACCCGACTTCACCGATATCGACATCGCCGGTGACGATCAGAATGTGAACCATGCCGAACCGGCGGCACCACGCGTGACCGCTCCGGCGCCACCGGCCAAGCCGGGCCGCCGTATCAGCCGCGAAGCGCAAGGGTCATTGCTTGAAACGGAAGGCTTCGAACTCCCCGAACTCAGCCTGCTTGCTGAACCGCAGCACAAGGGGTTAGCCCCCGAGCATCAGCCGGAAAAGCTGGAAGAAAATGCGCGACGGCTTGAAAATGTATTGGGTGATTTCGGCGTCAAGGGTGACATCATCAATGTCCGGCCAGGACCTGTGGTCACCCTTTATGAGCTTGAGCCGGCACCCGGCATCAAATCCTCGCGCGTGATTTCGCTGGCCGACGACATCGCCCGCTCGATGAGCGCCATCTCCGCCCGCGTTGCAGTCGTGCCCGGCCGCAATGCCATCGGCATCGAATTGCCCAATCATAATCGCGAAACCGTTTATCTCAGGGAAATGCTGGCCTCATCCGATTTCGAGAAGATGAAGGGCAAGCTCAATATGTGCCTTGGCAAGACCATCGGCGGTGAGCCGGTGATTGCCGATCTGGCCCGCATGCCGCATCTGCTCGTGGCCGGTACCACCGGTTCGGGTAAGTCGGTCGCCATCAACACCATGATCTTGTCGCTCCTCTACAAGATGACGCCTGAGCAGTGCCGGTTGATCATGGTCGATCCCAAGATGCTCGAACTTTCGATCTATGACGGCATCCCGCATCTGCTGACCCCGGTTGTCACTGACCCATCCAAGGCGGTGGTGGCGCTTAAATGGGCGGTTCGCGAGATGGAAGACCGCTACAAGAAGATGTCCAAGATCGGCGTCCGAAACATTGACGGCTTCAACCAGCGCGTCACCGAGGCGGCCAAGAAGGGCAAGACCATTTCGCGCACGGTACAAACCGGCTTTGACAAGGATACCGGTGAAGCTGTTTACGAGAGCGAGGAGTTCGATCTGGAACCCTTGCCCTATATCGTTGTGATCGTTGACGAAATGGCCGACCTGATGATGGTCGCCGGTAAAGACATTGAAGGGGCCATCCAGCGGCTGGCGCAGATGGCACGTGCCGCAGGCATCCATCTGATCATGGCAACGCAGCGTCCTTCGGTCGATGTCATCACTGGCACGATCAAGGCCAATTTCCCAACCCGGATTTCCTTTCAGGTCACCTCGAAAATCGACAGCCGCACCATTCTGGGCGAGCAGGGGGCCGAGCAGCTCCTTGGCATGGGCGACATGCTTTATATGGCCGGTGGCGGCCGCATCCGGCGTTTGCACGGCCCGTTCTGTTCGGACGGTGAGGTCGAGGAAGTGGTCAACCACCTCAAGGCGCAGGGCACACCCGACTATCTGGAATCGATCACCGAAGAGACTGAGGAAGACGCAGCCGGTGAAATCGGTGCGGATGGCAACTTTGGCGGGTCTGGCGACGAGCTTTACGACAAGGCCGTCAATATCGTTTTGAACGACCGCAAAGCCTCGACGTCCTATATCCAGCGGCGTCTGTCCGTCGGTTACAACAAAGCGGCCACCCTGATCGAGCGCATGGAGCAGGAGGGCGTCATTTCCGCCGCCAACCATGCCGGCAAGCGCGAAATCCTGGTCGGCGACGGCGCCGGATACTGATCGATGACGGACCCGATCCGTGTCCAGCCACTCCAGCCTGAGGACAGGGCGGACTGGCAGCGGCTATGGCAGGGTTACCTCGGTTTTTACAGCACCAGCCGTTCCGATGCGGTGTTCGACATCACCTTTGAGCGATTGTGCACTCCGGACAGTGGGGAATTTCGTTGTCTCATGGCCAGCCATGGCGAGACGATTGTAGGGCTGGCCCATTTCCTCTCTCATCGCCACTGCTGGCACGAGAACAATGTGATTTATTTGCAGGACCTGTTTGTGGATGAGAAGGCTCGCGGCTGCGGGATTGGGCGGGCTTTGATCGGAGCGGTAGAAGACATCGCCAGAAGGGAACACGCACCAGCGGTCTACTGGATTACCCATGAAGACAATCATGACGCCCGCAGGCTTTATGACCGGATGGCGGAAAACACCGGGTTCATAAAATACCAGATGAACATCACTTAAAGTCTGCTAAGGATGAGAAACCATTGCAGGATAAAGGCGTTGTTCTGCCGCATTTTTCTGACAGAACGCCATGAGCGTTATCGCAAATCAAAGAGCTTTTCATGATCCGCAGGCTTTTCGTTCTCGCCATCCTCGTTCTTGGCACCTTCCCGGCGCTGGCGCTCGACCGTCCGCTCACGCCAGAGGAAGAGGAACTGATCCACGAAATCAACGTCCACAATTCCGCCATCAAAACCATGGCAGGGCGCTTCTTGCAGATCGACAGCCTTGGGGAACGGACCGAAGGCACCTTCTTTATCGAACGCCCCGGCAAAGTGCGGTTTCGCTATGCACCACCTTCACGCGAGGAAATCCGGTCAATAGGGCGCGGCTTTTATGTCATCGACCGCAAGGAAAAGACCAAATACGCCTATCCGCAGGATCGGGTGCCATTGCGGCAGTTTCTGACCGACGAGATTGATCTGTTCAGCGCCAACATTGTCGATGTGGTGTCTTCGGACGATTTCATTTCCGTCAGCATCGCCGACGACACGCCGATCGGATTGGTCACCGTGTCACTGATCTTTGAAATTGAGACCAAAGAGTTGCGGCAATGGACGCTGACCGAGCCGAATGGCGCCGAGCTGACATTTTCGCTTTATGATGTGGTCAAGGATGTCGAAATTCCCCGGGCCTTTTTCCGCATCGATCCCACCTACAAGTCGGTGACCGCCGGCAGCTAGATCCACGGCAGGGCTGGACGCAACGCGTCGCGTGCGGGATAAGATATTTTTGTCCCGCACCCGGTTGATTTCATGTCTTTTACGCTTGCCACCTGGAACATCAATTCCGTCCGCCTGCGCCTGCCCATCGTCATCGATTTTCTCAACACCTATAAGCCTGATGTGCTGGCGCTGCAGGAAATCAAATGCACCAATGACCAGTTCCCGCAAAAGGCGCTGGCTGCAGCCGGTTATCCCCATCAGGCCGTCAACGGCATGAAGGCCTATCATGGTGTCGCTCTGGTCTCGCGCCTGCCCCTGTCCAATGTGGCTGCGCGTGAATTTTGCGCTATGGGCGACGCCCGGCACGTCAGTGCAACTGTTGAGGCCGGGAAAGCACCCGCGACCGTACACAATTTTTATATACCCGCCGGCGGCGACGAGCCGGACCCCGACATCAATCCGAAGTTCCGCCACAAGCTCGACTTTTTGGCGGAGCTTCGATCCTGGTTCTCAGAACCCTTGTTCGATTCCGGTCAGGTCATTACCGGCGATTTCAATATCGCACCTCATGAAAATGATGTGTGGAGCCACAAACAGCTTTTAAAGGTCGTCTCCCACACGCCGGTGGAAACGGACACGCTTAACGCCATGCGCGACGAACGTGACTGGGTCGACATTGTCCGCAAGCATATTCCGGAGACGGAACGGGTCTATTCCTGGTGGTCCTACCGGGCGAAGGACTGGAACCTCAGCGACAGAGGCCGACGGCTCGATCATATCTGGGCGACACGGGATGTCGCCGGATTATCATCAAACGCCGAAATCCTGCGCGATGCCCGGGGCTGGAGCGCAAAACCTTCCGACCATGTGCCGGTTCTGGCGCGGTTTGGCTGATCGGCTCAGTGGCCGCGGAACCGGTCGAGTGCACCGAGATAGGCGCCGAGCTGCTGCTCAATGCGGGCGGCGAACTGCGTGGCCATATCGGGATGCTGGCGCATCAGTTTTTGGAAGGCCGGGCGCGGGACATAGAGCAGCCGGGCCCGTGTGACGGCTTGCACCGTTGCCCGGCGCGGTTTTTTGAGCAATAGCCCCATCTCGCCGACAACCGTGCCGGGGCTGGTGACGGTATAGGCCTGATGCGGACGGTTTGGATCGTCAATGACTGAGATCGTCCCGCTGCTGAGAACAAAGGCACCATTACTCTCGTCGCCGTGGCTGTAGATGACCGCTTCGGCGACAAAATCGAGCATTTCACTGGCAAAGGCGAGCAAACGCCTCTGCTCTGCATCGCACGCGGCGAAAAGCTCAGCACGTTCAAGTAACGCCGCCGTATCGTCCTGGACCATCCCAAACCGCCCCCATAACGCGAAACGTCCTGTTTCGCGGATCACAGGCGCATCGCGCGCCTACGGGACCAGACGATAGCCGCCTTCCTCGGTCACGAGCAACCGTGCATTAGAGGGATCACGCTCGATTTTTTGCCTGAGACGATAAATATGGGTCTCGAGCGTGTGTGTGGTCACCCGGTTGTTGTAGCCCCAGACCTCCTGCAAGAGGATATCGCGTGAAATGGTCTTTGGGCCTTGCCGATACAAATATTTGAGGATCGAGGTTTCCTTGTCGGTCAGGCGGATCTTGCCGCCATCTCCGGCCTCCAGCAGTTTTGACGCCGGTTGAAAGGTGTACTGACCGATGGTGAAGACCACATCTTCACTCTGATCGTGTTGGCGCAAGGCGGCGCGAATGCGCGCCAAAAGTACCGAAAAGCGGAACGGTTTGGTGACATAGTCATTGGCGCCGGATTCCAGCCCTAAAATTTCATCGGAATCGCTGTCATGCCCGGTCAGCATGAGGATCGGCGCCTTGAAACCGTCTTTTCTGAGGATTTTGACCGCTTCACGGCCATCCATGTCCGGAAGCCCGACGTCGAGAATCATCAGATCGACATGGGCATCCTTGACCTTGTCCAGCATCTCGCAGGCATTGGAGGCTTCGGTGATGTCGAATTCCCGGTAGTGGGTGAGCTGGTCGACAAGGGTTTTGCGCAAATCTTCGTCGTCATCGACGAGAAACAGTCGGCGTTTGATCATTTTTCCCTACTCCGCAAGGGTTCTGCACTTGGCGCCGGGGATCGGTGCCAATCTCATGGGTGCAATGTAGGCATCGCGCGATGACACGCCAATCAATTGCCCGTGACAGCAATAATTGGGTTAATTGCGGTCCCCGAAAAGCGCCGAGCCTACACGGACCTGGGTCGCACCCATGGCAATGGCTGTTTCGAAATCTCCGCTCATGCCCATGGATAATCCGCTGACACCAGCCAGCCGGGCCAGCTCCGCCAGTTGCGCAAAATAGGGTCCTGGCGGCTGATCGGCTGGCGGGATACACATCAGCCCGACGATCTCAAGGCCGTAGGTTTTCCGGCATTTTTCAACAAAATCGACCGTTTGGTCTGGTGCGATACCTGCCTTTTGCGCTTCGCCACCAATGTTGACCTGCACGAAACAATTGAGAAACCGGTCAGTCTGTTGCATCTCCTTTTGCAATGCGGCTGCCAGCTTTTCGCGGTCGAGGCTTTCGATAACATCGAACAACGCCACGGCATCACGGACCTTGTTGGTCTGCAACGGGCCGATCAGATGCAGTTCGATATCCGGATAACGCGCCTTCAATTCCGGCCATTTGCCTTTGGCTTCCTGCACCCGGTTTTCGCCGAACACGCGTTGCCCGGCATCGAGCAGCGGCGTGATCGCCCCGGCAGGGAAGGTTTTGGACACGGCGACCAAAGTGACGTTGCGCCCAGAGTCGTCAAACCGTTTAGCCGCCCTTGTGATGGATTTTGTGATGATATCGAGCCGCTCGGCTGAATTGGCCGCTTGTGCTGGCATTTGGCGTGATCCTGTTGACCTTTGGGGGCTTTTCTGATGATGGTCCGGTAACAAATTTCCCCAAGATTACAACTCAGAATACAAACCATCAGCTACTAAAGGTAAAGGGTGCTGCAAGTGAACGCGACCGGTGTTGAGCGCTACAATCCGCGCGACAAGGAGCCGTACTGGCAAAAGATCTGGGACGAACGGCAGACTTTTGTCGCGCCGAACGACGATGATCGTGAGCGCTGCTACGTACTTGAGATGTTTCCCTACCCTTCGGGCCGCATTCATATGGGCCATGTGCGCAACTACGCGCTCGGCGATGTGATCGCCCGCTATCAGCGCGCCAAGGGCAAAAATGTGCTGCATCCCATGGGATGGGACGCGTTCGGCCTTCCGGCGGAAAATGCCGCCATTCAGAACAAGGTGCACCCGAAAGCCTGGACCTATCAGAACATTGCCGCCATGCGTGACCAGCTCAAATCCATGGGGTTGAGCATTGACTGGACGCGTGAATTCGCGACGTGTGATGAAAGCTACTACCACCAGCAGCAAAAGCTTTTTACCGATTTCCTCAAAGAAGGTCTGGTGTACCGGCGCAAATCGCGGGTGAACTGGGATCCCGTCGACCAGACGGTGCTGGCCAACGAGCAGGTGATTGACGGACGCGCCTGGCGCTCCGGCGCCATCGTTGAGCAGCGCGAATTGAACCAGTGGGCGTTCAAGATCACCGATTATGCTGAGGAGCTGCTGACCGCGATTGATACGCTCGATGGCTGGCCGGAAAAAGTGCGCACGATGCAGCGCAACTGGATCGGCAAATCGGAGGGTCTCAGGGTCTTTTTTGAGATCGAGCCAACGGACAAGACAAATGAGACGGCGCTGGAAATTTTCACCACCCGGCCTGACACCCTTTATGGCGCGTCATTCATGGCCCTGTCGCCTGATCATCCGCTGACAGCGGAACTGGCCGCCAACAACGAGGCGCTGGCCGCTTTTGTCGCCGAATGCCGGCGGCACGGCACGGCAACCGAAACCCTCGAGAAGATGGAAAAACGCGGCTTTGATACCGGCGTGACGGTCAAACATCCGGTTATCGAGGGTGCGACCCTGCCGGTCTATGTCGCCAACTTCGTTCTGATGGACTATGGTACCGGGGCAATCTTTGGCTGTCCGGCCCATGATCAGCGCGACCTTGATTTTGCCAACGCCTACAAGCTGCCGGTGACGCCGGTGGTGTTGCCGCACGATGCGGATCCAGAAACCTTCACCATCGACGATGAAGCCTATGTAGGCCCCGGCAAAATCTTCAATTCCGGCCCGCTGGACGGGTTGAGCATTGAAGAGGCAAAGGATGCCATCGCCACGACGCTGGAATCACGATCGCTCAACGGCCAGCCGCAGGCCAGCCGCCAGACCAACTATCGCCTGCGCGATTGGGGTCTGTCGCGGCAACGCTATTGGGGCTGTCCGATCCCGGTCATCCATTGCGATACCTGCGGGATCGTGCCGGTGCCCGACGATCAGTTGCCGGTTACGCTGCCCGAGGATGCCAAGTTCGACAAGCCGGGCAATCCGCTCGACCATCATCCCAGCTGGAAGCATGTGACCTGCCCCGATTGCGGCAATGCCGCCGTGCGCGAAACCGACACGATGGACACATTCGTCGATTCGTCCTGGTATTTCGCCCGGTTCACCGCGCCTGACGCAAGCACGCCCACGGATCCGGCAATGGCCGATGCCTGGTTGCCGGTCGATCAGTATATTGGTGGTATCGAGCATGCGATTTTGCACCTGCTCTATTCGCGCTTTTTCACCCGGGCGATGAAAAGGACAGGCCATCTCAATCTCGATGAGCCGTTCAAGGGCATGTTCACGCAAGGCATGGTCACCCACGAAACCTACAAATCGGAAAAAGGCGATTGGCTCTCACCCGAAGAGGTCAGCTTTGAGACTGTCGATGGCAAACGCCGGGCGACAGAAATCAGTACCGGCAAGACCGCGGTGATCGGTGCGGTGGAGAAAATCTCAAAGTCCAAACGTAACGGCGTTGATCCTGACGAAATCCTCAAAGTTTACGGTGCCGATACCGCGCGCTGGTTCATGCTTTCTGATTCGCCACCCGAACGCGACGTCGAGTGGTCGGAAGCGGGCATTGAAGGCGCGGCCCGGTTTACGCAACGAATCTGGAAGCTGGTTGGCGAGGCGGCACCGGTTATCGGTGGTGAGCCGCAATCTGCAGGTGAACCGGACAGCGACACGCTTGAGCTTTTAAAAGTCATCCACCGGGCAACTGATCAGATCGGCACTGAAATTGAAACGCTGAAATTCAACCGCGCAGTGGCCCAGATATATGAGCTGACCAACGCGCTGGTGCGGTTTTTGCCGCTGACAGCCGAATCACCCGATGCATCGCGCGTCACAGCGCTGAGAACCGGGGTTGAGAACCTGATTCAGCTGATCGCGCCGATGATGCCGCATCTGGCGGAAAGCTGTTGGGAAACGCTCGGCAAAGAGGGTCTGGTTTGCGACGCGCCCTGGCCCGAAGCTGACCCGAAATACCTAAAGGATGATTCGGTGACCCTGCCGGTGCAGGTCAATGGCAAGAAACGCGGGGAAATCACCGTGGCCAAGGACGCCGACAAAGCGCTTGTCGAAAAGGAGGCCTTGTCACTGGACGCTGTAGCCCGCATGCTGGACGGTAGTTCGCCCAAAAAGGTCATCGTCGTGCCCAACAGGATCGTCAATGTGGTCGTTTAAACGGGTCACCCCGTTCCTCAGCGCGCTGGCTCTGGCCCTAGCAGCGCCGATTGTGTCGGGGTGCAGCTTCACACCCGTCTATGGTGACGGATCGAGCCTGGAAACCCTGGATGTGCGCTATGCCGAACCGGCCACTCGTCTCGACCAGATTGTTTATCAGGAGTTTGCCTTGCGGCTTGGTACGGCGTCGCGGGTCGATGCACCACTGGTGACTGTGACAACTTCAGCCTCATCACGCCGGGTCGGCCGCTCATCAGATGGCACACCCTCGACTGCTTATGAGGCAATTGTCTCGGGCACAGTGACCTTGACCGATGACGAGGACGAGAAACTGATTTCGGTCTCCCGCAATGCCAGCGCTGGGTACACCACCAATGGCCAGCTTCTTGCTGATGAACAGGCCAGGGAAGAAGCCACCGAGCGGGCGGCATTAGCACTGGCACAACAATTGCGCCTGGTCTTTGCCGCCGAATATACCCGCACACTGCGAGCGCGATGACCGCGCTCAAGGCCCACCAGGTCGCAGCATTTGTTGCCAAGCCGGATCTGACTTCCGGCGTTTTCCTCGTTTACGGCGCTGATCAGGGCCTTGTACGGGAGACCGCTCAGTCTGTCATGGACGTATTTGGCGGTGATGACGATCCGATGGCGGCGATCACGCTTGAGGGGAACGAGCTTCAGTCCAATCCGGGATTACTGGCCCTCGAGGCCCGTTCGGTGTCAATGTTCGGTGGAAAGCGCCGCATCCGGGTCCGCAATGCCGGCAAGCATCTGGTCGAATCGCTCAAGGAACTGTTCGCCGACTATCCTGATGCCATCATTGTCCTCGAAGCTGGCAATCTCGTCCTCCGCGATCCGCTCCGGACCCTTGTCGAGAAAGAATCGCTTGGCCGCGCCCTGCCCTGTTACGCCGACAATGGCAAATCTCTGGCAACACTTGTGCGTACAACCCTGGCCGACGCCGGCATCAGTGCCGATACCGACGCCATCACCGACACGCTTGGCAACGACCGTGAGGTGACCCGGCGCGAGTTGGAGAAGCTGACCCTCTTTGCCACTGAGAGCAAAACCCTCACCCGCGCCGATGTGCTGCTGCTCTGCGGGGATAATGCGGCACTGGTGCTCGACGATATTGTCGATGCTACCGGTGCCGGTCAGGCAGAGCGGCTGGATAAGGCCATTCGCCGCGCACGTGAAGCAGGTACGGAAGTCCAACGGATTTTGTTGGCCAGTCAACGTCATTTCGCGCTTTTGCGGCAGGTCCGGTCCGATGTCGACAGTGGCAAGTCGGCGCGCGATGCTGTCTCCAGCCTCAAGCCGCGACCGCATTTCTCCCGGATCGAGAGCCTCGAGCGCCAGGTCCGGCTGTGGAACGACAAAAACCTGTCGGCAGCGGCAGATCGTTTGCATCAAACAATCGCGGACACCCGCAAAAATCCGCATCTTGCCGAGGGCCAGGCGCATCGGGCGCTACTGGCAATCTGCGTCTCCGCTGCGCACCGATAGCAGGTTAAACTATTGTAATATATAGCTAATTTAGACGTGCGCAGACATCATCGAGCTGTTCGAGGGTCTTGTAGCGGATTTCCAGTTTGCCGCCTTTGTCCCCATGAACAATGTTCACGTCGAGCCCAAGCGCATCACTCAAGCGCTTCTCAAGTGCCAGCGTATCGGCATCCTTGGACGCCGCCACACGCGGTGCCCGTGACGGTGTGCGCCCCTCGCTTTCGGCCCGTTCCTGCTGCAGCATTTCAGCCTGCCGGACCGACAAACCTTCGGCGACGATGCGGCGCGCCAGCGCCGAGGGATTATCCGCCGTCATCAGCGTGCGCGCATGCCCTGCTGTCAGTTGTCCAGAGATGAGCAACTCCCGCACATCCTCGGGCAGCTTTAACAACCGCAACGTATTGGCGACATGCGAGCGGCTCTTGCCGATGATCTCGGCCAGATCATTCTGGGTATAATTGAACTGCTGCATCAGCTGTTCATACCCGGCCGCCTCTTCCACTACATTGAGATCGGCACGCTGCACATTCTCAATGATCGCCAGTTCCAGCGCTTCGCGATCATCCACCTCACGGATGACCACAGGCACTTCATGCAGCCCGGCCCGTTGCGCGGCGCGCCAGCGCCGTTCACCTGCGATGAGTTCGAATATGTTCGGATCATCACTCGGGCGCACAAGCAGAGGCTGCATGACGCCTTTTTCCCGGATCGACCGGGTCAGTTCCTCGAGCTGTTCGGCGTTGAAATCGTGCCGTGGGTTGGCCCGGTTGGCGATAATAAAATCCACCGCAAGACGCTTGATACCACCGCTATCGGTGACACGCGGCGCATCGATGGGGGTTGCTTCACCGATCAGCGCCGCAAGTCCGCGGCCAAGACGGGCAGTTTTTTGATGTTCCATAATACGCCCCCTGCTCTCAAGCTGCACTGAGCTGGCGTTCCCGCCGGATCACTTCGGTTGCCAGCTTCAGATAGGCCTGACTGCCGGCGCATTTGAGATCATACAACAAGGCCGGTTTGCCATAAGACGGCGCCTCGGACACGCGGACATTACGCGGGATCACCGTATCATAGACGAGATCGCCCAATTCCGAGCGCACATCGTCCAAAACCTGCTCACTCAGATTGTTGCGCACGTCATACATGGTCATGACGATGCCCTGGATATAAAGCCGCGGATTGAGCGTTGTGCGGATTTGCTCAATGGTCTGCAAGAGCTGGCTCAGCCCTTCGAGCGCGAAGAATTCACATTGCAACGGCACCAACACCGCGTCGGCTGCCGCCAATGCGTTGATTGTCAGAAGGTTCAAAGAAGGTGGGCAATCGATCAGCACATAGGTGATCGGTTTGCCGTCTACCAGCAGTTCACCGACGGTTTTCAGGGCTTCCTTGAGCCGGAACGTGCGATCGGACCGTGAGGAGATCGCCATTTCGACGCCGAGCAAATCCATGGTCGAGGGTACGATACCCACATGCGGCACGTCGGTATTGACCAGCGCCTCAGCGACCGTTGCTTCGCCGAGCAGCACATCATAAGTGGAAATTTCGCGCTGCTGCCGGGAGATGCCGAGCCCGGTTGAGGCGTTGCCTTGCGGATCGAGATCAACAATCAGCACCCGTTCGCCGACTGCGGCCAGAGCCGTTGCCAGATTGATTGCCGTCGTCGTCTTGCCGACCCCGCCTTTTTGGTTGGCGATGGTGAGAATACGCGGTTCCATGTTGAACCCACCTTGCTGATTGCCGCTGACTTAAATGCCGCGCTCGATCAGAATCTTGGGCGCAAATTGGTGATTTCGACCACCGCCGCCTGAGGATCCGTAGCGCTTTTCCTTAATACCACATCATGGTGCCAAATCGCAGCCGATTCGGCCAGCTCATCAACATGTTCCCGCCCTTTAAGAAAAAGCGCCTTTGTATCGGGCGACCAGAAGCGCTGCGCATAACCGCAAAGCACCGGCATCGGCGCCAAAGCGCGGGCGGTGATGACGTCCAGATGTCCGGTTTCACGTGAAACGGTGTCGTCTATGCGCTTGGCAATGACTTTGACTTTCAGGTCGAATTCCCGCGCAGCCGCCCGCAAAAATGAGACCTTACGCTGGTTGGACTCAATCAACACAAATTCCCGGTCACTGTCCTTCGCAACAATAGCCATCGGCAAGGCCGGAAATCCGCCACCACTGCCAAGATCACCGATTCGGTCAGATACACGTGTCAGGGGCAACAGTTGCAAACTGTCGGCGACATGCCGCGACCAGTACTGATCGAGCGTTTCACGTGAAACGAGATTTTGCACGCGCTGCCACTTTGTCAGCAAATCCAGCAGTGCATGCAAATCGACAATGACCCGGTCACGATGGTCAAGCGATTCGATGCCCGCGAGCTTGATCGCTGCGTCTGCGGGATCGGTCACACTAGCCGGCCTTACAGTCGGACTGGCCACGTTTCATCACCGACAGTAGCAGGGTTATCGCCGCCGGCGTGACACCTTCCAGTTTTTGCGCCTGGGCAATGGTCGATGGCCGCGCCGCGCTCAGCTTCTGTTTGAGTTCTGCTGACAGGCCGGGCAGGGCGGCATAGTCGATCCAGTCCGGGATAGAACGGCGCTCGTCCCGTTTCACCGCTTCAATATCGGCCTTTTGTCGCTCGAGATAGACGGCATACTGTGCATCAATGGACAGCTGCGCGAATGTCTTGTCGTCTATCTCCGCCAGTTCGGGCCAAACCCGCTTGAGATCTTCCGGTGCGACATCCGGGTAAGACAAAAGTGCGAACGCACTACGGCGCACACCATCGGCGTTGACTTTCAGTCCGGCTTCACATGCAACATTGGGTGACACCGTCAACTTTTCGAGCTTTTGACGGCCAGTTTCAAGGGCTGCACTCCGCTGGGCAAAGTGCTCTGCGCGTTCTTCACGCACTAGACCTTTGGCCACTCCCAGTCCGGTCAGCCGGTCCTCGGCATTGTCGACCCGCAAATGCAGGCGGAATTCCGCTCGCGATGTGAACATGCGATAAGGCTCTGACACGCCCCGTGTGATAAGATCATCGATCATCACTCCGAGATAGCTCTCCGTGCGGGACAGAATCAGCGAATCATCGCCTTTAGCCGCAAGCGCTGCATTAGCGCCAGCCAGAAGTCCTTGAGCCGCCGCTTCTTCATATCCGGTGGTGCCATTGATCTGACCTGCGAGATAAAGGCCGGGCAAACGCTTGAGTTCCAGTGTTGGCTGCAACTCGCGCGGATCAACATGGTCATATTCGATGGCATAGCCGGGGCGCACGATTGTCACATTCTCAAGCCCGGGCATGGCTTTGAGGAACGCTTCCTGCACATCAGCGGGCAGGGAGGTGGAAAGACCATTGGGATAGACCGTCGGATTATCGAGACCTTCAGGCTCTAAAAAAATCTGGTGGCTGTCGCGATCAGCAAACCGGACAATCTTGTCTTCAATCGACGGGCAATAGCGCGGCCCACGGCTCTCAATCCGGCCTGAGTACATCGCCGAACGGTGCAGGTTGTCAGATATGAGCCGATGCACGTCCGCGTTCGTATGGGTGATGTGACAGGCGATTTGCGGTGTCGTGATTTGCTGCGTTAGCGCAGAAAAAGGTTCTGGCGGATCATCACCCGGCTGCGCTTCGAGCTGCGCATAGTTGATCGTCCGGCCATCGAGTCGTGGCGGCGTGCCGGTTTTCAACCGGCCCAGCTTCAGGCCCAGATTCTCGAGACGCTCCGAAAGACCGAGCACTGGCTTTTCGCCGATCCGGCCAGCCGGAATGGTTTCATCACCCCGGTGAATGAGCCCGCGCAGGAAGGTTCCCGTCGTCAGAACCACCCTGTTACACGTGAAACGTTGCCCGTCGAGAAGCACGACACCCGTTATCGTTCCCGCATCGGCAACCAGATCATCGACTTCACCTTCGATGATCCTCAGATTGTCTTCGGCGCTCAGCGCAGCCTGCATAGCCTTTTTGTAAAGCGCTCGGTCCGATTGCGCCCGCGGGCCACGCACGGCGGGCCCTTTGCGGCGATTGAGGACACGAAACTGAATTCCGGCTGCATCTGCGACCCGGCCCATCAGGCCATCGAGCGCATCAATCTCGCGCACCAGATGGCCCTTGCCCAAGCCACCAATGGCGGGATTACAACTCATCTCTCCGATACCGGAAAAACGATGGGTGATCAGCGCAGTGGGGACACCGAGGCGCGCAGACGCTGCTGCGGCCTCACAGCCGGCATGCCCGCCACCCACAATAATCACACCAAAATCAGTCAAAGCTTGTCTCCACGAACGCGCACGAAATAAGGCTTTACCGCGCGTGAATCAATGTTTGATTCCGGCAGCGTCTAGCGCGCATGTTTCACGTGTATCATTTGCCGATGCAAAAACCGGCAAATAGCCGATCGAGGATGGCCTCGCTGTCCATCGCTCCGGTCAGGCGAGCGAGGGCATCCGAGGCGCGGCGCAATCCTTCCGCCGCCAGTTCCGGCTGCTCCAGCTGCACTTCAATTGCATCCATCTCCGACAGGCAGTTTTCAAGCGCTATACGATCGCGCTCCCGGCTGACGAGAAGATTGCCGCCTTTCAACTCTACGGTTTGAAGCTCCGCGGTGATCGCTGACATTAATTCGTCGAGACCGTCACCGGTTTTCGCGGACAGCTGTAGTCTGGTTTCGCCGTCAACCACCCCAAGGTCAGCCTTTGTCGCAATCGGCCATATCAGTTTGCCGGACAGTTCCGGTGGCATTTTTTCACTTTGATCGGGTGCAATGAGCCACAAAACAAGATCAGCACTTTCAATCTGATCCCTGGCGCGGCGCACACCTTCAGCTTCCGCTTTGCTATCCGTCTCGCGCAAACCCGCCATATCGACAAAGATCACCAGCTGGCCATCAAGATCAATCGGCACCTCTTTGATGTCGCGGGTCGTACCGGCCTCTTCGCTGACAATAGCCAGGTCAGAACGTGCTAATGCATTGATAAGGCTTGATTTTCCGGCGTTTGGCGGCCCCGCCAGCGCAATGCGGTATCCCTCACGGACAATGCGGCCGAAAGCAACGCTTTTTACCGCATCTCCAATATCCGCGCGCAACCCATTCAGCGTCTTTGACCAGTCCTCCGGTAAATCGCTCGCCACATCGCTTTCATCGGAAAAATCAAGCCGCGCCTCGATTTCAGCCCTGAGGCCGATCAGAGTTTCACGCCAGGCATCAATCTTTTCTGTCAGCCCGCCTGCCATCCGCCCAAGAGCCTGGACGCGTTGCTGTTCCGTCTCGGCTGCGATGAGATCGCCCAAGCCTTCGACTTCCGTCAGATCAAGTTTGCTGTTTTCGAACGCGCGACGGGTAAACTCCCCAGCCTCGGCAAGCCGCACACCGGGTTTCGCTGCCAGCCCGTTCAACAGCGCCCGCACCACGGCATGTGAGCCATGCACCTGCAACTCGGCACACGCTTCGCCGGTAAAACTGTACGGGGCTGGAAAATAGGCAACAAGACCGCGATCGAGCACGAGACCGTTCAGTCTAAGCGCATGCAATACCAACTGCCGCGGTGGCGGCACCTGTCCGGTCATGTCCGTGAGAATATCTTCCACCGCCGGCCCGGAAAGCCGGAGGACGGCGACGCCGGACGGCAGTGCGCCCGACGACAACGCAACTATGGTATCGCCGGTGCGCATCGTGTCGGAACGGTCTTTAGGTGTTCATCGATTCGAAGAATTCGGCATTGGACTTGGTCTGTTTGAGCTTGTCCAAAAGGAATTCCATCGCATCGGTTGTGCCCATCGGATTGAGAATCCGGCGGAGCACATACATTTTCTTGAGCGTGTCCGGTTCGACCAGCAGTTCTTCCTTACGAGTGCCGGACTTCAAAATATCGATGGCCGGGAACACGCGTTTGTCAGCGATCTTGCGATCCAGCACGATTTCGGCGTTACCGGTGCCTTTGAATTCCTCAAAGATCACTTCGTCCATACGGCTGCCGGTATCGATAAGCGCGGTCGAGATAATGGTCAAAGAACCACCTTCCTCGATATTACGCGCCGCACCGAAAAAGCGTTTCGGACGCTGCAGGGCGTTGGCATCGACACCACCGGTCAACACTTTGCCCGAGCTCGGCACAACCGTGTTATAAGCGCGCCCGAGACGGGTGATGTTGTCGAGAAGGATCACCACATCGCGCTTGTGCTCCACCAACCGCTTGGCCTTTTCAATCACCATCTCGGCGACCTGCACGTGCCGGCTGGCCGGCTCGTCAAATGTCGAGGCCACAACCTCACCATTCACGGTGCGTTGCATGTCGGTGACTTCTTCGGGCCGCTCATCGATCAACAAGACGATCAGGTAGCACTCAGGATGATTGAGCGAGATCGACTTGGCGATATTTTGCATCATGATCGTTTTACCGACGCGCGGCGGCGCCACGATCAGGCAACGCTGGCCCTTGCCAAGCGGCGCAACCAGGTCGATGACCCGGCCGGACTTATCCTTGACCGTCGGGTCATTGACTTCCATGTGCAGCGGATCATCAGGATAAAGCGGCGTCAGATTGTCGAAATTGATCTTGTGCCGAACCGCTTCGGGCTCTTCGAAATTGATCGAATTGACCTTCAAGAGCGCGAAGTAGCGTTCGCCTTCCTTGGGGGAACGGATCTGACCCTCGACCGTATCGCCGGTCCGAAGTGAAAAACGCCGGATCTGCGAGGGGCTGACATAAATATCGTCCGGGCCGGGCAGGTAGTTGGCGTCAGGGGACCGCAAAAATCCGAACCCGTCCGAAAGCACCTCGACAACGCCTTCGCCGGTAATGTCGACGTCCTGGGCAGCAAGCTGCTTGAGGATGGCGAACATCAGTTCCTGCTTGCGCAGGGTGGAGGCGTTTTCGACTTCGAGACTTTCGGCGAACGACAAAAGTTCGGCCGGGGATTTTTCTTTAAGCTCACTGAGCTTCATATTTTCCATGGAAGGGCGCACCGTCTTGGGCAACGAAAATGTCTAAGGGGAGTAACTGAGCCGGGTTCGATCCTTTTAAGGGCGTTCCGGCACCGGGAAAGATGCATTTGATTAAACCGAACACGTCCCGGATTCAAGACTGTTCATCAAATACGGCCTCAGAAGGGCCGAACAATGACAAAAATAACAATACCAATCATTAACAGCGTGGGAATTTCATTTATGGCGCGAAAGAATTTCGCCGGCGTTTCATTGCGATCTTCAGCAAAAGCGGTGAGGTAACGCTTTAATTGCAAGTGATACAAAGTCAATATCACCACAAACAGTGCCTTGGCCCAAACCCAACCCCATCCGGCGGATGCATCGAAGTCCACAACGCCAAACCCGAACACCAGCCAAAGTCCGAACAGCCAGGCCGCCATCATCGCGGGTGTCATGATGGCGCGATAGAGCCGCCGCTCCATGATCTTGAAGGTTTCCGATTGAGTGGAACCCACTTCCGCGTCGGCGTGATACACAAACAGACGCGGCAGATACAATAGTCCCGCCATCCAGGCGATCACCGCGATCACGTGCAGGGCCTTGACCCAAAGCATCAGCCGTTTTCCTTCACCAGTTCGACAAGGCGCGCCACATGTTCAATCGGGGTTTGCGGCACGATTCCATGGCCAAGGTTGAACACGTGCGGCCGGTTGCTGAAAGTCGCAATGATCTGTTTTGCCCGCTGTTCCATTTGTTCACCGCCAGCGACCAGTCGCAGCGGATCAAGGTTGCCTTGAACGCCAAAACCTGCCGGCAATACCGAATCGGCAAAATCGGGAGGTACAGCATAATCGAGACCGATCATGTTCACACCGGTTTCCTTGGCATAGCGCGCCAGATTGGCGGCGGCGCCACGGGGAAACCCGATGATCGGCGCGTCGGGCCGTTTCGCGCGCACACCTTCCACGATCCGCCGGTTGGGTTCGAGCACATAGCGGTTGAAGGCATCCTCATCGAGATTGAGCGCCCAGCTTTCAAAAAGCTGCACCACGTTGGCACCGGCATCGAACTGGGCCAGAAGATAATCGATGCTGACGGCCACCAGCATATCCATGAGCTGCGCGAACGCGTCCGGCTCCTCAAGCGCAAACAAGCGCGCCGCGGCCTGATCCGGAGATCCGCGCCCGCCGATCATATAGGTCGCAACCGTCCACGGCGCACCGCAAAACCCGATTAGGGTCTTGTCAGTGTCCAGTTCATTGCGAATACGGCCAAGGGTTTCAAAGACCGGGGCGAGATGATCCAAAGCACCTTTCGGTTTCAGGGTGGAAAGCGTAGCGGCATCCACTGGATCGAGCCTTGGTCCTTCCCCGCTGATAAAGCTGACCGCTTGCCCAAGCGCATCGGGGATCACCAGGATATCGGAGAAAAGAATAGCCGCATCGAGATCAAAGCGTCTGAGCGGTTGCAAAGTGACTTCGGTCGCAAGCTCGGGTGTATAACAAAGCTCCAAGAATCCGTCGGTCTTGGCGCGTGTGGCACGATATTCAGGCAAATAGCGTCCTGCCTGACGCATGATCCATATGGGTGGCCGCTCAGTTTTGTGGCCAAGCACAGTGTCGAGAAGAATTTTTCCGGTCGGGGACACCAAGGCGCCGCCTTTCGTTTGCCTATTAAGAGTCTTTGGATTCTATTTATCTTTATTATAGCGGTTAAATGCCGGAATTCTTGCGTGCCCACAACCGGGCAGAGCTGCGGCATGGCGTCCGCCGCAATCTTAAGCCGCCTATTGCATTCACAGGGTGCTAACGCTGTGGATAGGAGCGAAAGTGCAAAAGTTAACAAACCGTTAACGGGCATGGTCATTGTGGAGAGGCGATGGATGAATCGCATGGATAATTTCACGCCGGTGCGCAATCAGTGCAAGCTATCCACACAACTCACATGTGAGCCCGATATCGCGTCCACGCCGGACAAGCTGTGGACGGAATCCGGCGCAGCGGGCACAAACCGGGGTGCAGTCTGTACCCATCACCAGAACGGCTTTCATCCACCGCGCCTGTCGACAAATACGGGGAAAAGCGGCACACTCCAAAATCTTCAGGCAGAAAAAAACACAATAGAGTCATGCCCCTAAACGCCTTTGTCATCGGTCATCCGATCGCGCACTCCCGTTCGCCGCTCATTCACGGGCACTGGCTGAAGACCTATGGGATCGATGGCAGCTACAAGTCGCTGGACATTGCCCCTGAAGCGCTTGGCGATTTTGTCGCCAGGGTCAAAGAGGGCGAATTTGTGGGTGGCAATGTCACCATTCCCCACAAGGAGACCATCGTGCCTTTGTGCGACAGGATAGACGATGCTTCGGTCTTGCAAATCGGTGCGATCAACACCCTTGTGATGAGCCCAAGCGGCCTTCAAGGCTTCAACACCGATAAACATGGGTTTCTGGCCAATCTCGATGACAAATCGCCTGGATGGGACGATAGCGGAGGTACTGCCATCGTTATTGGTGCTGGTGGCGCCGCGCGCGCCGTTGTCGCGGGACTGCAAGTTCGCGGCTTCATGGTCGTCATACTCAATCGCACGATGCAAAAGGCGCGGGAGCTGTCGGAATTCTTCGATGGTATTCCAAGTGTGGCCCGCTTGGATGCTTTTGCCTCCCTCGCACCAAAGGCCACACTCGTCGTCAACACCACCTCTATCGGCATGCATGGCACAGCGTTCGACGGTCTGCCGCTTGAACACCTGCCCAAAACCGCGCTTGTCACCGATATCGTCTACACACCGCTCGAAACACCACTTCTCGCTGAAGCGCGGTCATTGGGATTACGCTCCGTCGACGGCCTGGGAATGTTGTTGCATCAGGCTGTGCCAGGGTTCGAGGCCTGGTTCGGCGTCCGGCCTGAGGTCACACCGGAACTGCGGCAACTGGTCGAACGCGATCTGGGTCTTATCTGATGATCCGTCTTGGCCTCACCGGCTCCATCGCCACCGGAAAGTCAACGGTCCTTGAGATGTTCCGCGCCCGGGACATTCCGGTGTATTCCGCTGACGAGGCCGTGCACGCTCTTTATGCTGGCGATGCAGTGGCAGAAGTTGGGGCGCTTTTTCCCGGTGTGACCGTAAATGGTGCCGTGGATCGCGCGCGTCTCTCCAAAAAGCTGCTCGAGACGCCGGACGGGTTCGCAAAGCTCGAGGCACTTGTTCATCCGCTGGTCCGGCAGAAGATGCTGGCCTTTCTGGATGAAGCTGAAGCAGCAGGAGCTGATCTGGCCGTGCTTGAGATCCCGCTCCTTTATGAAACCGGACACCCCTATCCACTTGATGCAGTCGCGGTGGTGTCCTGTGCGGATGCCGAACAACGGCGGCGGGCATTGGCCCGGGCGGGGATGAGCGTGGAAAAGCTCGACGCAATCCTTGCGCGTCAGGTGCCGCAGGCCGAAAAACGCCTGAGAGCCGATTTCGTGATTTCAACCGACGGACCCGAAGTAGACACCGCCGCTGAAGTCGATCAGCTCCTGACAATTCTACGCAAGCGGGCAGCGGATAACGCATGACACGGGAAATCGTACTCGATACCGAAACGACCGGCCTCAGCCCCGCCAGTGGCGACCGGGTGGTGGAAATCGGTTGTGTCGAATTGTTCAACCATATCCCGACCGGTCAGCATCATCACATCTATCTCAATCCCGAACGCGCCATGCCGGAAGAGGCGTTCCGGGTGCACGGCCTGTCCGACGAATTTCTGGCCGACAAACCGCTCTTTAGGGATGCGGCTCAGGCGTTCCTGGATTTCATTGGTGACGGTACGCTCATCATCCACAATGCACCCTTCGATATGGGATTTTTAAACGCCGAACTGGAAATGACCGGGCGCCCGGCTTTGTCCAATGAGGTGATCGACACGGTGCAACTGGCGCGCAAGGTGCATCCCGGCGCGCGTGTCAGCCTTGATGCGCTGTGCAAACATTACGGCATCGACAATTCGCGCCGTACGCTGCACGGCGCCCTGCTCGACAGTGAAATTCTTGCGGAAGTCTATCTGGAGCTTATCGGCGGCCGTCAGGTCGGGTTGGCACTCGGGGCCGTGGAAGAGGACACAGGCGACAGGATAGAGACCGTTGCCGCTATGAGGTCCTCACGTGCTGCGCGGCCAACGCCATTGCCGTCGCGATTGACCGATGCAGATAAAAACGCCCACGCCAAACTGGTTGAAACCCTTGGCGCGGACGCGATGTGGTCAGCGTATAAATCTGACTGATGCGGCTTCGGCTCTGTACAGGCCGGTAGTTTTATGAGGTTTTTTCGGGTTGCGCCCCACCGGCCGCGGTGGAATTCTTGGCCATATTGGCCAGGTTCTGCTGGTACAGGGCAACAAAATCCACCGGCTCGAGGAAGAGTGGCGGAACGCCGCCGGATTGGGTAACACTCGCAATCACCTGCCGGGCGAACGGGAACAGCATACGCGGGCATTCGATCATCAGGAGCGGCGGCAGCTGATTTTCGGCGATATTACGTACCCGGAAGATACCGCCATAAACCAGCTCGACATTATACAGAAGCGTGCCGTCCATCTCCGCCTTGGCATTGAGGCTGAGTTCCACGGCATATTGCTCGTCAGTCTGCTTTTTGACCTGCACATTGATGCCGACATTATACCCGGGCATTTTCGACAATCCGGTGATCGATTGCGGTGCGCCCGGCACCTCAAAGCTCAAATCGCGGGTATATTGACCCACAATGTTGAACGCGGGGCCACTGCCGGTTGCGGCAGCGTTGGGCTTTTGTTCAGAGCCGGCGGCTCCGGCGGCAGTTTTTGTTGTGTCTTTGGCCATGATCACTTCCTGAAAAGATCAATTCGGCCCGCTGGCTAGCACTTTTGCGGCGAAGCGACAAGCAAAGGCGGCATATTGCGCCATTTTCAGTCGCGGTCGCCGCGCCAGTCATCGGGATCGAGGTCGATGGTGTCGTCGCGTTCATAAGGTGGGCGCTGTTGCGATTGCGGGGTGACGATGTGGATGCGCGACTTGAGTTCTTCATAGATCCGATACCGAATGGGCGGTACCAGCAGCAAAAAACCTACCGCGTCAGTAAAATAACCCGGCGTCAGCAACAAGGCGCCGGCAACCGCCAGCATCATGCCCTCGGCCAGCTGCCGGGCGGGCAGGGCACCGGCATTCATATGGCCCCTGATATCCGCAATCAGATTGACGCCCTGCAGGCGGATAATGGCGGACCCGATGAGTGCGGTGACCACCACGCCCAAAAGGGTCGGCCACAGCCCGATGATCCCGCCAAGGGATATGAAAAGGCCGATCTCAATGAGCGGTACGATCAAGAACAGCGCGAACAGCACACGTGCCAAAAGCCAATCACTCCGAATTTAGTTTCGATTTACCCTCAACGGCGGTAACTGCGTCGTGGTAAACTGGTTTCTCGTCAATGTTTGACTATATATAGGTCATCAGAGAGCATGGTGCGAGGGCGGGGGACGATGCCGCGCACCCAACAGCACACCAAGTATGAGAGTGAAACAAAATTGATGAGCGATTTTCTCGATCTCCCCACACTGATCATTATAGGCGTTGCCGTCGTTGTTTTGTTGCGCCTGCGCTCGGTACTGGGGACCCGGACCGGCAATGAACGTCCACCCTCGGACCGGATCCGCGATCGCTCGGAAAAGCCGGCCAACGAGGATGATACTGTCGTGCCCCTGCGCCCGCAGCCCGCGGCGCCCCAGGATGATGAGCGCCGGCAACGCAAGCTCGAAGCGGAAATCGAGCAGTTCTCAAAAGGCGATGCTGAAATTGCCGAAGGTCTGAAAGCCATCGCCGGTGCCGATTCCGGCTTCATGCCGAAATCCTTCCTTGAAGGCGCCAAGTCGGCCTATGAGATGATTGTGACCGCCTATGCCAATGGTGACCGCAAGACGCTCAAGAACCTGTTGGAAAAAGACGTTTATGACGGGTTCGAGGCGGCGATCGCCGAACGTGAGGCCGAAGGCCACACGGTGGATTTCACCTTTGTGGGCTTACCCGGTATCGCAATCACGGAGGCAACACTCGATAAACGCAATGCCCAGATTACCATTCGCTTCGATGCCGAAATTGTCTCGGCAACCCGCGATGCATCCGGAACGTTGATCGAGGGCAATGCTGACCAGGTGGTGACGATCACCGACGAATGGTCCTTTGCCCGCAGCACCCGTTCGCGCGACCCCAACTGGAAACTGGTCGCCACCAACCAGCTCGACTAGGCAGGAAGGCGGACGGGACCGATGGGCAAGCACGATCGCACAATCGGTCCGGCGCTCAATGACTGGCATTTATGGTCCGAGGTGACCCGGTCGGTCTCACCATTGCGCCGGGCGCAAAAACCCAAATCGCAGGTGAAACCGGCGGTCCCGGCCAAAAAAGCCCGCAAGGCGGAAAAGACCAAATCGACCTCATCGGGCGGGCAGGTCTGGTCCCCCGGGGCAACGCCGATCCAGCACACGCCGACAGCGCAAACCCCCACGGCCAGCCATGATCAGGTCATCGAACCGCGCATCCGCCGCCGGCTCAGCCGCGGCCAGTTGCCCATCGATGCCACCATCGATCTGCATGGCCTGCGCCAGCACGAAGCCCACGCCGCGCTTTGCCGCTTTGTCGCCGCCCGGCATGCGCGGGGTGACCGCACCTTACTGGTCATTACCGGCAAGGGCCTGAAAAAGACCGGTTATGGTGCCATCGAGCAACGTGGTGTGTTGCGCACCATGCTGCCGGTCTGGCTCAATGAGCCGGCGCTCAAACCCTATGTTTCGGGTTATGAAGTCTCGGCACGCGGACATGGAGGCGAAGGTGCCTATTATGTCCGGCTTAAACGAGGTGGCAAATGACGCCGCTCGGGGCCAAGCTCCGCGCCCTGCGCGCCGAACGTGGCATTACGCTCAAGCAGATGGCCGAAGCGCTCAACGTGTCGAGCGCCTATCTCTCTGCGCTTGAACACGGACATCGCGGCAAGCCGACCTGGTTTTTGCTGCAGCGCATGATTGCCTATTTCAACGTGATCTGGGACGAGGCCGAAGAGTTGCAGCGCCTGGCCGAACTCTCCGATCCCAAGATTGCCATCGACACTTCTGGCCTGTCCCCCGAGGCGACAGAACTCGCCAACCGCCTCGCAGCGGATATCGGCAGGCTCGAGACCGCCGATCTGGTGGAATTGAAAAACGAGATCATCCGCCGGGTCGGGCGGCGCTAAAAAAAGCGGCCCGTGGGCCGCTTTCCGTTCCAGAATATATGTCGCGGTCGTTTATGCGGTCGCCTGACGGCGGCGGCGCCATCCGGCAAAACCGAGCATACCAAGACCACCTGCCAGAAGCGGCAAGGCTGCAGGGACGGGAACGACAGTGGCTTCGAAATCGTAAATATAAGTCGTGCTGCTTGGTGCAATACGCCCGTTTGCCGTTGAACCTGTCGTGAACTGAATGTTGTCGAAATACGCAGTTTGGCTGATGTTATTCGATCCAACACCGACGGAGATCCCGATAATCACGGCGTCCAGAATGTCGTTTCCAAAATGGGTGAGCCAATCAGACAATGTCTGAGCAGGGCCACCGCCCTGGTTCGGGTCGGAATAAAAACCTGTATGCCAGAAATTACCGGTCGAGCCGTCCGCTGAAGCGGAAGTCCAGACATCTGTCGCTGGTGGGTTGTTGCCGTTTAGATAGGGCTCGTAGACAAAAGTTGTGAATGTGTCCGACTCAGTCGAGTTGAAATCCTGAATTGACAGCTTGATTGCCGCCGCCGCGGAAGGATTGCCGTCACCGGCGCTGGCTTTGAAGTAATCATAGGACACCGAGCCGCCATTTAGAACGAAATCACCAAAGGTGCCGAAATTACCGCCAACAGCGACCTCAGCCTTGTCGTTGACGGTAGGGCCGGTGGTAAGTTTCGCAGCACCCGTACCAGCTGGTACATTTGCACCCAGATCGCCGGCCGCGCCCGACAAGTCCACAATACCTGTCGTGCTGGTTTCTCTAACATCGGAATTGAACCAGACACCCGGTGTCGGTGTTGGCGTATAGGGTGCAAATATGTTGATCGTTTCAGCTTGAGCGCCAGGGATGGCTAAAAGTCCCATGGCTAGTGAAGAAACGGACAAAGCAATGCCGCGCTTGAAAACGCTTTTGGGAATCATATTGGTGCTCCAAATGGATAAGTGAATCAAACAAAGTCATGAGATAGGAAAGTTAACCATTTGTAAACCATAAGTGACAGAACGACATTTGCACAAAAAAGCCGGGTTCTCGGTACGAAAACCCGGCCTCATCATGTGTTGATACTCGCGTTCTAAAGCACAAATTTCGACAGATCGGCATCCGCCGCCATCTTGCCAACCTGTTCTTCGACGAACGCGCCATCGATTTTGATGGTCTCGCCATCCTTGTCCGGGGCGTCGAAGGAGATATCTTCCACCAGCCGCTCAAGCACCGTGGCGAGGCGCCGGGCGCCGATATTCTCGACGCTGGAGTTCACCTTCACCGCTGCGTCGGCAATCGCCTCAATGGCGTCGTCAGTGAATTCAAGGGTCAGTCCCTCGGTCTTCATCAGCGCCACGTACTGCTTGATAAGTGATGCGTCTGTGTCCGACAGAATGCGGACAAAATCCTCATGGGTGAGAGCGCGCAGCTCCACCCGAATCGGCAAGCGGCCTTGCAGTTCCGGCAACAGGTCCGATGGCTTGGCGACATGGAACGCGCCCGAGGCGATGAAGAGGATATGGTCGGTTTTGACCGGACCATATTTCGTCGCAACCGTCGTGCCCTCGATCAAAGGCAGCAGATCGCGCTGTACGCCTTCGCGGCTGACATCGCCACCGCCCTTGCCTTCACGCAGGGTGATCTTGTCGATCTCGTCGAGGAAAACGATGCCGTGATTTTCCACCAGTTCAACCGCTTCGGATTTCAACTGATCCTGATCGAGAAGCTTGTCGGCCTCTTCGTTGATCAGCAGCTGATAGCTGTCTTTGACCTTAACGGTCTTTTTCACGCCCTTGCCGCCACTGAACGCTTTGCCCAGCATGTCGGAGATGTTGATCATCCCCACATTGGCGCCGGGCATGCCGGGGATTTCGAACATGCCGGGACCGGATGAGGCCTGTACCTCGATCTCGATGTCCTTGTCGTCAAGCTCGTTGTTTCTCAGTTTTGTGCGGAAGCTGTCACGGGTCGAGGGCTGCGCCGAAGCACCCACCAGCGCATCGAGGACACGTTCCTCGGCGTTGAGATGCGCCTTGGCCTGTACCTCGCCCCGGCGCTTTTCCTGCAGCAGTGAAATACCGGCCTCGACCAGATCACGCACGATCTGTTCGACATCGCGGCCCACATAGCCTACTTCGGTGAACTTGGTGGCTTCCACCTTGATGAAGGGTGCATTGGCCAGCCGTGCCAGACGGCGTGAAATCTCGGTTTTGCCGACACCGGTCGGCCCGATCATCAGGATGTTTTTCGGGGTGACCTCGCGCCGCAAATCCTCGGGCAGCTGCTGGCGGCGCCAACGGTTCCTGAGGGCGATGGCCACGGCGCGCTTGGCATCCTTCTGGCCGACAATATAGCGATCGAGTTCGGAGACAATCTCGCGCGGGGAATAATTCTGTTCACTCATGGATTGTACTTTCCGTCGGTCGCAAGACTTTCGACCGTCACCTGATCATTGGTGTAAACGCAGATTTTGGCCGCGATCTCCATGGCCTTGCGGGCAATCGCTTCGGCGTCCATGTCCGTTTCAGCCAAGGCCAGCGCGGCCGAAAGCGCGTAATTGCCCCCCGACCCGATGGCGGTAATGCCCTGATCGGGCTGCAGCACATCGCCGGTGCCGGTCAGCACCAGGGAATCGGTCTTGTCGACGACAATCATCATGGCTTCGAGGCGTCTGAGATAACGATCGGTGCGCCAGTCCTTGGCCAGTTCCACACAGGCGCGCATCAGTTGGTCGGGATATTGCTCGAGCTTGGCTTCCAGCCGCTCGAACAGGGTAAAGGCATCGGCGGTGGCCCCGGCAAAGCCGCCAATGACCTTGCCGCCGGCAAGAGTGCGAACCTTCCTTGCGCCATGCTTGATAACGGTTTGCCCCAGCGACACCTGTCCATCACCGGCGACAACAACCTTGTCGCCTTTGCGGACAGTGACGATGGTGGTGCCATGCCAGCCGGGAAAATCTTTTGCCTCATCGGCCATGAAAATCTCCTTGTTCGCGGCTTGAATAAGCCCGCTTCTTGGCACCGCCCATAAGCCAGCGCCGGAAAGAGTCCCTATTTAGGGCGTTGGCGGGCAAATGCAATGGCGCAGGCTTTAGGCTTTTCGTGACCTTTTTGGGTTGATATGACCCTTGGCGTACCGGCAGTTTGCCGGAATTGGAGTAAAAATCATGCGTAGCGCAGACATCGCCCGCAAAACCAACGAGACTGACATCAAGGTGTCAGTCAATCTTGATGGCACCGGCCAACACACCATGCAGACCGGGATCGGTTTTCTCGATCATATGCTCGACCAGTTGTCCAAGCACTCTCTGATCGACATGACAGTCGAGGCCAAGGGCGATCTGCATATCGATATGCACCACACTGCCGAAGATACGGGTATTGCCCTTGGTGAAGCAGTCAAAAAGGCGTTGGGTGATAAAAAGGGCATCCGCCGCTATGCCAGCGCCGATCTGCCCATGGACGGCACGTTAAGCCGGGTGGCGCTTGATGTCTCCGGGCGGCCATTTCTTGTCTGGCGGGTCGATTTCACCTCCGACAAAGTCGGCGAAATGGATACCGAGCTCTTTCAGGAATGGTTTCAGGCTTTCGCCATGAATGCCGGCATTACACTGCATGTCGAATGCTTTTACGGTGACAATAACCACCATATCGCTGAAAGCTGCTTCAAGGCGCTGGCCAAGGCGCTTCGGCAGGCGGTCGAGATCGACCCGCGCGCAGCCGATGTCATTCCCTCGACCAAGGGCAGCCTTTAGGGGATAGTGCTTAGGAGCGCGACCACTAAAAAACACCCAACCCATTGGAAATCACCGCGATCTGGGCTAATCAGGCCGCAAAGGATAGTGGTCATGGCCGTTTATCAGGTTTGTCTCAAGGATCGGCGCGGCAGCGGCGCTTCGGCGCGCGGGGCCCGCATTTTTATTGCCGACAGGTTTTCCTGGAGTGCGGCCGTTCTGACGCCGCTCTGGGCTCTGAGCCACGGCTTGTGGCTTGAACTGATCATCTGGATCGCCTCGGTGATCCTGCTTGGTCTTCTGTCTCTGGTCATCGGTGGTGATGCCGTGTTCTGGCTGTATGTCATCTTCAGCGTTCTGATCGGTTTCGAGGCACAAAATTTGCGCGCCGGAGCCCTCATTCGCAAAGGCTGGATCAGGGCCGGTGATTTCATTGCTCCAAGCGCTGAACAGGCCGAAATGGGCTGGCTCGAGCGGGATCTGCGTTCATGAGCGCAAGCGTTGCGATCATCGACTATGGCTCGGGTAACCTCAAATCCGCCGCCAAGGCCTTCGAGCGGGCGGCCAAGGGCCTCAATACGCCGCCAGCAATCAGGGTGACAGCCGATCCGGATGCTGTCCGGGCCGCGGAGCGGATTATTTTGCCCGGCGTCGGTGCATTCGGGGACTGCAGCGCCGGGCTGCTGGCGGTCGATGGTATGCGTGAGGCGCTTGAAGAGCGTGTCGTCAAGGATGGTGTCCCGTTCATGGGTATCTGCGTTGGCATGCAATTGATGGCCGATACCGGTCGCGAAAAGGGTGATCATGCGGGTTTTAGCTGGATTCCGGGCGCGGTTGAACTGATCGAACCGAGCGATCCGGCGCTCAAAATCCCGCATATGGGCTGGAACACGCTCACCTTCGCCATGCCGCATCCGATTTTTGACGGAATCACGGACGGACCGAACGGTCTGCACGCCTATTTCGTGCATTCCTATCAGCTCAAAGCCAGCGACCCCGAGACCGTTTTGGCGACTGCCGATTATGGCACCCCCATTACGGCTGCGGTTGGATGCGACAATATGGTCGGCACCCAGTTCCACCCGGAGAAAAGCCAGAAGCTGGGGCAAATCCTTATCGAGAATTTTTTACGGTGGCAGCCATGATTCTTTTTCCTGCTATCGATCTAAAAGACGGCCAGTGTGTCCGCCTCAAACTCGGCGACATGGATCAGGCAACCGTCTTCAACGATTCACCCGCTGCGCAGGCAAAAAGCTTTGAAGATCAGGGATTTGCGTATCTACATGTCGTTGATCTCAACGGCGCGTTTGCCGGGGAATCGGTCAACGGCGCCGCTGTCGATGCCATTTTGGACGCCGTCGATATGCCGGTGCAGCTCGGTGGTGGTATCCGCACCCTCGATCATATCGCGGCCTGGCTCGACAAGGGTCTCGCCCGGGTCATTCTCGGCACGGTCGCGGTGCGCGATCCCGAGCTGGTCAAAGCGGCTTGCAAACAGTTTCCCGACCAAATCGCCGTCGGGATTGATGCGCGGGGCGGCAAGGTTGCCGTCGAGGGTTGGGCTGAAACCTCGGAGCTGACTGCCATCGAGCTGGCCAAACGGTTCGAAGGCGCGGGCGTTGCGGCGATTATCTACACCGATATCGACCGCGACGGGGTTTTGAAGGGCATCAACTGGCCCTCAACGCTGGAGCTGGCGCAGTCCACCTCCATCCCCGTCATCGCCTCGGGTGGCCTCGCCTCGATGGACGATATTGAGATGATGACGCAACCGGAGATGCAGATTCTTGAAGGGGCGATTTCGGGCCGGGCGCTTTATGACGGACGGATTGAGCCTGCTGTAGCGCTGGCCAAACTGAAGGCGCTTGCGGCATGACTCTCAAAACCCGCCTCATCCCTTGCCTTGACGTCAAAGACGGCCGCGTCGTCAAGGGCGTCAATTTCGTCGATCTCGTCGATGCCGGCGATCCGGTCGAGGCGGCGATGGCCTATGACGCCGCCGGCGCAGATGAACTTTGTTTTCTTGATATCACCGCCAGCCATGAAGATCGCGATGTGATCTTTGATGTGGTGACCGCCACGGCGGAGCATTGCTTTATGCCGGTGACAGTGGGCGGTGGCATCCGCACGCTTGAGGATATCCGCAAGCTGCTCCTGAGCGGCGCTGACAAGGTGTCGATCAACACAGCTGCCGTCCGCGACCCGGATTTTGTTGCCCGCGCCGCAGACAAGTTTGGCGATCAGTGCATTGTCGTCTCTGTCGATGCTAAAAACGTGGCTCCTGGCAAATGGGAAATCTTCACCCATGGCGGGCGCACGCCCACCGGTATTGATGCGGTAGAGTTCGCCTGCCAATCGGTGGAGCGCGGGGCCGGCGAACTGCTGGTGACCTCCATGGACAAGGACGGCACCAAGTCCGGTTTCGATCTGGAGCTGACCCGCACCATCGCTGATGCCGTACATGTGCCGGTCGTCGCGTCCGGCGGTGTCGGCACCCTCGATCATCTGGTCGACGGGGTCACCAAGGGGCATGCGAGCGCTGTACTCGCCGCCTCGATTTTCCATTTCGGAACCTATACGATTGCCGAAGCCAAGGCCTATATGGCAGCGCATGGCGTACCGATGCGGGAGGATGGATAGCAACCGCTTATCCATTCAACGGATCGTCATAACGACCACCGGGGGAACCAGATGGCATTTTCTTTAGAGGAGCTGGACCAGCGGCTCGCCGAACGGGCCAAGGCAAGCCCCGATGAAAGCTACACTGCGAAACTTTTGGCTAAGGGCGTGGAAAAATGCGCCCAGAAGCTTGGCGAGGAAGCGGTGGAGGCGGCTATCGCTGCGGTGACCGGAAATAAAAAAGAGCTGACCGCCGAGGCTGGTGATGTGCTTTATCATTTACTCGTCACCCTGCGCGCCGCCGGTGTGTCGCTTGATGAGGTGATGGCCGAACTCGAACAGCGCACGGCGCAATCCGGATTGGCTGAAAAAGCCTCCCGCACCGAGACCGGTGATTGACCATGCCGAGTAAAGGATTGAACGTCGCCCCCTATCATCAGTTCACCAAGGAACAGTGGGCCGGCCTGAGGCATGACGAGCCAATGACGCTTACCGCAGCCGATCTTGACCGGCTGCGCTCACTGAACGACCCAATTTCATTGAGTGAAGCGGAACAGATTTACCTGCCGCTGACCCGGTTGCTGTCGCTTTATGTTGAGGCGGTGCAGGGCCTGCATGGCGCAGCGACAAAGTTCCTTGGCACAAATGGCGACAAGGTCCCCTTCATACTCGGGGTCGCCGGGTCGGTGGCGGTGGGCAAATCCACCACTGCTCGCGTGCTGCACGCGCTGTTGCAGCGATGGCCGTCCTCACCGAAAGTCGATCTGGTGACCACCGACGGGTTTTTGCATCCCAACAGCGTGCTTGAGGCGCGCGGGCTGATGGAGCGTAAGGGTTTCCCCGAAAGCTATGACCGGGCCCGCTTCGTCAAGTTTCTCTCCGACATCAAGTCCGGCAAACCAGAGGTTGCCGCCCCGCTCTATTCCCACCTCGTCTATGACGTGCTTGAGGGCGAAGAACAGATTGTCGACCGGCCGGACATTCTCATCGTCGAGGGGCTGAACATATTGCAGCCCGGCGAATTGCCGCGCGCTGGCACGCCCATCGTCTTTGCCTCCGACTTTATCGATTTCTCCGTCTATATCGATGCCGATGAAGAGCATCTGCAGAAATGGTTCATCGAACGGTTCCAGCGCCTCCGCGAAACCGCGTTTCGTGATCCGGACTCGTTCTTTCACCAGTTTGCGCAAATGGCTGAGGATGAAGCCATCGCCTTCGGCATCTCGGTCTGGAATGCCATCAACCGGCCGAACCTGATGGAAAATATCCTGCCCACCCGCGGGCGCGCCGATCTGATCCTCACCAAGGGTGAAGATCATACGGTTGAACAGGTGGCGCTCAGGAAGCTCTAGATTTTCAGCCCGTGCTCTGTCGCAAGCGCCTTAAGATTTTTCTGCGGCCGTGCGCCGACATGGGAAATTGCTTCCGAAGCGGACAGACAGCCAAGCTGCAGCGCATCATGCATGGATTGTCCGCGGGCCAGCCCGAGCAAAAAGCCCGAGGCAAACAGATCACCGGCACCGGTGACATCGGCAATATTGTCCACCTTGAAAGCTGGCACGGTCACCACTTCGCCATCAACAATCGCCATGGCGCCGTCAGCACCCATGGTCACTGCGGCAACTTCGGCGTCCTGCGCCACCATCTGCACGGCGTCATGCAGATTGTCCGTCTGGTAGAGCGCTTTGAGTTCTTCGATATTGGCAAACACATAATCGCAGGTTTGCGAGCGCAACAGATCGAGGAATTCGTCGCGGAACCGGTTGACGCAGAACGGATCGGAAAGCGTGATCGCGGCGGCCCGCTCATGCTTGTGGGCAAAATGCGCCGCCTTGACGAAGGCGCGCTTGGCCTCAGGGGGATCCCACAAATACCCCTCCATGAAGGTGATCGCTGCTGATCCGATCTGATCTTCGACAATATCATCTTCCGTCAGATCGTGGCAGGCACCCAGATAGGTGTTCATGGTGCGCTCGCCATCGGGCGTGATCAAAATCATCGAACGGCCGGAACCGGCACCATGCTCAAGCATTTCAACCGAGTAGGTCACGCCGGCGCCCTGCAGGTCCTTGGCGAAAAACCGGCCAACCTCGTCGTCGGCAACCTTGCCCACAAAGGCCGCGGTGCCGCCAAGAGAGGCGACGCCGACCGCCGTATTTGCCGAACTGCCACCGGAGATCTGCTGCTTGTCGGTGGGCATTTGTGCATAAAGATAGTCGGAGCGGTCATGCTCGATCAAATGCATGATTCCTTTGGTCATGCCCTCGGCTTCAAGATAGGCGTCATCCGCTTTGGCGAGGATGTCTGTGATGGCGTTGCCGATGGTGAGGACGTCATAGTGCGCGTCTGACATAAAGATATCCTTATATCCTTGGATAGTTTGGGGCGCACAATATAGATGCAGCGGCTTGTTACAAGGCCGCTACCTCAAATAAACGCTGAAATTTTGGGTTTTCAGGCCGAAGGCGCCGTGGTTTTGGGTTCGAACCGGCACCACTCAGCGATAATGCAATTGTAGCAGGCGGGCTTCCGCGCCTTGCACACATATCGCCCGTGCAAAATCAGCCAGTGGTGGGCGTGTAAAAGATATTGCGGCGGAATGACTTTCTCGAGGATCTGTTCGACCTCCAGCGGCGTTTTACCCGGGGCAAGCCCTGTCCGGTTGCCGAGCCGGAACAGATGCGTGTCGACAGCAATTGTCGGCAGGCCGAAGGCGATGTTCATCACCACATTGGCGGTTTTGCGCCCAACCCCGGGCAGGGTTTGTAGCAACTCGCGGTCAGCAGGAACCTTCGAATTATGTTCGGCAATCAGTTTCTCGCTCAGCGCCAGCACGTTTTTCGCCTTGTTGCGGAAAAGACCGATGGATTTGATGTGGTCTGTGATCCCCTCAAGCCCGAGCGCCACCATCTTTTCAGGCGTGTCAGCAGCCGCAAAGAGCCCCTTGGTGGCCTTGTTGACCCCGGCATCGGTTGCCTGCGCGCTTAGAACGACAGCCACCAGCAATGTAAAAGTGTTGGTGTAATCCAGCTCGCCCTTGGGTGCCGGATCATGTGCCTGAAAGGCTGCGAACATTGCCGCGATATCAGCGGCGGGCAGATTTGAGCGCACTTGCTTTTTTGCCATGAAATACTCCCGGAACGGCGTTATAGTGCGCTAAATCAGCCAGTGTGAACACCCGCATGATGGATAGTATCAACACGCGCCAATCACCGCTTTTTGCAGCGCTTTTAACCCCGCATCGCTCTCTTGGCGTGATGGGTATCCGGCGTGTGGTTGCGGTTTATGCGGTACTGGCCGCCATTCCGGGGCTTTACTTCTTTTTCAGCGGCGCCTGGCCGATCATCGGCTTTCTCGGGCTCGACGCACTCGCCCTCTGGTGGGCGCTGTCCGCATCGTTGAAATCGGGCAAGGCGTTCGAAGAGGTGACTCTCTGGCGCGACGAGTTGGAAATCCGGCATGTCACGGCGCGGGGCCGCGAACGGCGGCATGCTTTCAACCCGTTCTGGGTACGCCTCAAGATCGATCGCGATTTTGAGGATCGGGTCACGCGCCTGGCCCTGCGCATGCGCAGCGAGGAGCTTGAAATCGGTGCTTTTCTCAATCCCGACGACAAGGAAAGTTTTGCCACCGTGTTCGGACAGGCGCTTTCCAAGGCGCGAGGATAAAGGCACGTCAAAATCGGGTCGCCGCAGCCTATTGAGCGCGATAGGATCGTCGCCATGATGAACGCACTTTCAAAACTCGCACCGTCGTCCGACTATCAGACCATTCAGTCGGCCATCGCCTATCTCAGCACCACCGGCGCTGAAGAGGTCAATCTGCCTGCTTTTGCTCATGCACTCGGGCTGACAGAACGGCAACTGACTGATCTGTTTCGCCGCTGGTGTGGTCTCAGCCCGAAAAGCTTTGCCCAGGCGGTTGCTCTCGACCACGCCAAACGGCTCCTGAGTGACAAGACCAGTGTCCTCACGACATCACTCGAGGTCGGGTTCAGTTCCACCTCGCGGCTGCACGATCTTTTTGTCACCTATGAAGCCATGCCACCCGGCGCCTGGGCGAAACGCGGGGCCGGGCTTCATATGCGCTGGGGCGTCGCGCCCTGCCCGTTCGGCGATGCGGTTCTGTTTCTGACCGACTATGGTCTCGCAGGAATCGGGTTTGCCGATGAACTTGGCGTCGATGCCGCCTATGCCGATCTCGCTGACAGATGGCCCGATGCTCACTTTATCCGTGATGACGACGCCGTGGCGCCGGTGGCGGCGCAAATTTTCAGCCCGGCACGCTGGGACCCTGAAAAACCGGTCCGCGTGGTGCTGATCGGAACTGATTTCGAAGTCTCGGTGTGGGAGACACTTTTAAAGATTCCCATGGGCAAGGCGACGACCTACGGCACCATCGCCGCGCATCTGGGTAAACCCAGCGCATCGCGCGCGGTTGGCGCAGCCGTGGGGCGCAACCCGATCTCTTTTGTGGTGCCCTGTCACCGGGTGGTGGGGTCAACCGGCAAGCTCACCGGCTATCACTGGGGTGTCGCCCGCAAGCGGGCCATTCTCGGCTGGGAGGCCGGGGTGAGCGCTAGCTCTTAACGATCTCATCCACCGTGCCGTCGGCACCGATCTTGTAGATGATCGGTGCGCCGGTGGCGATTTCGCGTTTCAAAATCTCTTCCGGCGACAGCTCTTCAAGCTGCATAACAAGGGCGCGCAGGGAATTGCCGTGCGCGGCCACCAGAACCGTATCGCCCTTTTTCACCAGCGGCGCAATTTCAGCCTCGTAGTAAGGCAGCACCCGTGCAGCAGTGTCCTTGAGGCTCTCACCACCCGGGGGCGGCGTATCATAGGAGCGGCGCCAGATGTGAACCTGTTCCTCACCCCATTTTTCACGGGCGTCATCCTTGTTGAGGCCGGCGAGATCACCATAATCGCGTTCATTGAGCGCCTGGTTGCGGACAATGGTCAGGTTTTCAATGCCCATCTCCTCAAGCATCAGGTCGAGGGTGCGTTGGGCCCGCACCAGTGCCGAAGTGAAATAATGGTCGGGTACATAGCCTTCTGCTTTCAGCGTCTTGCCAGCGGCACGCGCCTCTTCAATACCTTTTTCGGTCAGCCCCGGATTTTTCCAGCCGGTGAACAGGTTCTTGAGGTTCCATTCGCTTTGTCCGTGACGGACGAGAATCAGCGTGCCTGACATTTGAAATTCCTAATTTTGAGCGTGTTCAGGAAAAGGGAAAGCCGGTTTTCCGGTTCGAACACGCGACTACAACAAATTTAGGCCGGACACCGGCCTAGAGGCCGAGCACATCGGCCATTGAATAATATCCCGGTTTCTTGTCGGCGGCCCAGAGCGCCGCTTTCATGGCGCCATTGGCAAAAAGCGCCCGGTCTTCAGCGACATGTCTGAGTTCGATCCGCTCGGATGGCCCGGCAAAGATCGCGGTGTGTTCGCCAACCACAGTACCACCCCGGAGGGTTGCAAAGCCGATCGTTCCCTCTTCGCGCGGCCCGGTCTGACCATCGCGCACGCGCACCGAATTGTCTTTCAAGGAAATGTTGCGGCCTGCGGCAGCGGCTTCGCCCAGCATCAAAGCGGTGCCCGAGGGCGCATCCACCTTGCGGTTATGGTGCATCTCGACAATTTCGATATCAAACTCGGTGCCAAGCGCTGCCGCTGCCTTTTTCACCAGCGCGGCGAGCAGGTTGACCCCCAGCGACATATTGCCCGCCTTGACCACCCGCGCGCCACTTTGCGCAGCGGTTCGGATCGCGGCTTCCTCATCTTCGGTGCAGCCGGTGGTGCCAATGACATGCACCAGCTCCAATGCGGCGATTTTTTGCGCCATAGCCACCGTTGCCGGCGGCACGGTGAAATCAATCACCGCGTCGGCTTCTGTAAGAGCGGTATCGCTATCGGCGGTAACCGTTACGCCCAGTGGCGGCAGGCCGACGAGCTGTCCCGCATCCTGCCCGATGACGGGGCTGTCTGCGCGATCAAGCGCGGCGTGCAGCACCATGCCGGATGTCGCGGCCACGGCCTTGATATTGGCCAGGCCCATCCGGCCACTGGCACCCATGACAACAACTTTGAGATCGGCCATGACGCGGTTCCTTGTTCAGCACACCGGGCTATAGCAAACCCGGGCCATAAGCAAAAGCCGTAGCAGCCGCCATGGCTTAAAAGAATAACCCCATGGCGCAACGTTCGCCAAACTTCGACCAGCGGGTCACATCGCGGGCAAAACGAGCGCTGAGTTCAGGCCCCATTTCGGCCGGTGTCAAAACGTTATAGCCGCGTTTTGCATAAAAGGGCGCATTCCAGGGCACGTCGCGATAGGTCATCAGTGTGACGCCGCGCTTGCCTGCCTGTTGCGCGGCATTGGCAATGGCCTGCAGTAATGCCGTTCCCGCACCATGTTTCTGGGCTTCAGGCACCACGGCAATTTGCGAAATAAAGGTGCAGTCGTCGGTATCATAAGCATAGACAAAGCCGATCGGCGCGTCCGATTCGGCGATGAACAACAGGGTTCCCGGCTCGGTATCCGGACCGGCATCATCGGTAATGTTGATCTCATCGAGCAATGCACCGAAACCGGGCAGGGTGAGGTAGGATTGGTCAGATCGCGCTTCGAGATCAGGCAACAGCGCGAAATCATCAGCTGTTCCTGCGCGGATTGATATCCTTGGCATCAGTCAGCGTCAGGCGCGACTTTCGCCATTTCTGCGACAATCGCTCCGGCTTCCTGTGCCGGGCTGTCAGCGGCGGTAATCGGCCGGCCGACCACGATGTGACTGGCGCCGTTTTCCAGCGCTTCAGAAGGCGTCATGATCCGCTTCTGATCGTTGGTTTTGGCCCCTGCAGGCCGGATGCCCGGCGTCACAATGGCCAGTTCGTCGCCAATCAGCGTGCGGGCCATGGCCGCTTCGTGCGGTGAGCAGACAATGCCGCCGATATTGGCGAGCTTGGCCTGATGGGCGCGCAATCCCACAAGGCTTTCAACATCGCGGTCATAACCGGCATACATCATATCGTCATTGTCGTAGGAGGTGAGCACGGTCACGCCGAGGATCTTAAGCTGCGATCCGGCTGCCGCGCGCGCTGCTGCACCGATCACCTTGGGATAGGCATGCACGGTCAGAAAACTGGCGCCCGATTTGGCGAATGCCTCGACGCCCTTCTCCACCGTGTTTTCGATGTCGAACAGTTTGAGATCGAAAAAGACTTTCTTGCCTGCCGCAATCAGCTCCTTGCCGAAGGCGAATCCGTCGCCGCCGAAAAAGAACTGGTAGCCGATTTTGTAAAACGACACGCTGTCGCCGAGTTTCTCGACAAGCTTTTCCGCTTCCGCGCGCGCCGACAAATCGAGCGCGACGATCAACCGGTCATCAGCGTTGGCCATGGGGTGCACCCTTCAAAATGTTCAACGGGCGTCCAGTCGCACAGGCGCATCAGCAGCGCAAGGCCGAAGCGGTAAAAGTTGCAATGTCAGCTTGTCACTTGCCTGAGATGGAAATCGTCATCAGAGCCGTGATCAATTGATCGACTTTGCGCTGAATGCCCGGCTCAACCGGTGCGCCATCGTCATCAAAAGCGTTGCTCGCCGGTCCGATCCCGAGCAGACCGGGTACAACCAGTCCACCGATCTTTGACAGGCTGTCACGCAAATGCGCCAGCGCCCAGGTGGTGCCGTACTTGCCGGAGCTGACCCCGCCAATACCGAAGAGCTTGTCGCGATAGGGGCTGGGGCTCTGGCGGCTGAGCCAGGTCAGGGTGTTGATCAGAAGTGGCGGCAGACCGCCATTATATTCCGGTGTCGCGATGAAAATCGCGTCATGCTCGCGGAACAGCGCGGCGAGTTTGGCAGCGGTTTCGGGAACACTGTCAGGCTCCAGATCTTCGTTGAAGATCGGCATGTCGAAATCGCCCAGATTGATCTCGGTGACCTCGGCCCCTGCCTCGCGCAATTTCGCGCTCACATGGCTTTGCAGCATTTGATTGTACGATCCGTCACGGATCGACCCGGAGAGGGTGAGAACTTTTCGCATACTATTTCCTTTCCCGGCAGATCGTCAGGACCGGATATTAGTCGAACAGGCCTTTGAGCTTGGAAAAGAACCCATCCGATGTGGGGTTATTGTCTTTTGTCGACAGCGACTGGAACTCTTCGAGCAGTTCTTTTTGCCGCCTGTTCAAATTACGCGGTACCTCGATATCGAGCTGCACGTAGAGATCGCCGATCTGGCTGGCGCGCAGCACCGGCATGCCTTTGCCCTTGAGGCGAATGCGCTGACCCGGCTGGGTGCCGGCAGGCACTTTCACCCGGGCGCGACCGCCCTCGAGCGTTGGGACTTCAAACTCACCCCCCAGCGCCGCTGTGGTCACTTCAATGGGCACACGGGCATAAAGATCGGCGCCATCGCGCTGAAACAAATCGTGGGGTTTGACCGACACGAAGATGTAAAGATCGCCCGGCGGGCCGCCGCGCATGCCCGCTTCGCCTTCATTGGCCAGCCGGATACGGGTGCCATCCTCAATGCCCTTGGGCACATCGACCGAAAGCGTGCGGTTCTCCTGGGTGCGCCCCTGCCCCGAACAACTGGTACAGGGTTGGTCCATGGTCTCGCCACGCCCGTGGCAGGTGGGACAGGTGCGCTCAATGGTGAAAAAGCCTTGCGCCGCGCGGACCTTGCCGTGCCCCTGACAGGTCCGGCACATGGACATGCCGGTGCCTGGCTTGGCGCCGGAGCCCTCGCACGTCTCGCAGCTCACCATGGTCGGCACATCGATTTCGATGGTCTTGCCGGTAAAGGCTTCCTCGAGATCGATCTCGAGATTGTATCTGAGGTCGGACCCGCGCAATTGCGAGGCGCGGCCACGGCCGCGCGCTCCGGCGGCGCCACCCATGAAGTCGCCAAAAATATCTTCGAACATGTCGGACATGGAGGAGGCAAAATCGGGTCCGAATCCGGGGCCGCCACGACCGCCACCCATGCCGCCTTCAAATGCGGCATGGCCGAACCGGTCATAAGCGGCGCGCTTTTGCGGGTCTTTCAGTGTATCGTAGGCTTCGTTGAGTTCTTTGAATTTATGCTCGGCGTCGGTATCACCAGGATTGCGGTCCGGATGATACTGCATGGCGAGCTTGCGGAACGCAGATTTCAGGGCGCCGGCATCGGCCCCTTTTTCAACGCCCAACACTTCATAGAAATCGCGTTTGGCCAAAATCGCACACTGTCCGGATTATAGGGAAACGGGGGCTTTCGCCCCCGTATCTGGATGAGAAGGTCGCCGCGCTTAGGCTGACTTCTGGTTTTCGTCGTCGTCTTCCTTGACTTCCTCGAAGTCAGCGTCGACCACGTCGTCGCCATCCTCGGCGGCATCGGATGCTGCGTCGGCTTCGGCGGCCTCGGCCTGCTGAGCGGCGTACATGGCTTCGCCCAGTTTCATCGAGGCTTCGGCCAACGTGTTGGTCTTTTCCTTGATGGTCTCGGCATTGTCGCCTTCAAGCGCTGTCTTGAGCTCGGCAATGGCCGTCTCAATAGCACTCTTGTCTTCCTCGGAAACCTTGTCGCCATATTCACTGAGCGACTTCTCGGTCGAGTGCACGAGGCTTTCGCCCTGGTTCTTGGCTTCCACAGCTTCACGCTTGGCCTTGTCCGCTTCGGCATTAGCCTCGGCATCCTTGACCATCTGCTCGATGTCCTCATCGGACAAACCACCGGACGCCTGGATGCGAATCTGCTGCTCCTTGCCGGTGCCTTTGTCTTTCGCGCTGACATTGACAATGCCGTTGGCGTCGATGTCAAAGGTCACCTCGATCTGCGGAACGCCACGCGGTGCGGGCGGAATACCGGTCAGATCGAAGCGGCCGAGCGACTTGTTGTCCGCCGCCATTTCGCGCTCACCCTGCGACACATTGATGGTCACAGCCGACTGGTTGTCTTCGGCGGTCGAGAAGACCTGGGACTTCTTGGTCGGGATGGTGGTGTTGCGGTCGATAAGGCGGGTGAAGACACCACCCAGCGTTTCGATACCGAGGGACAACGGGGTCACGTCGAGCAGCAAAACGTCCTTGACGTCGCCCTGCAGCACACCGGCCTGAATGGCAGCGCCGAGCGCCACAACTTCGTCCGGGTTCACACCCTTGTGCGGATCCTTGCCAAAGAACTCCTTGACCGTTTCCTGCACCTTGGGCATGCGGGTCATACCGCCAACGAGCACGACTTCGTCGATCTCGCCAGCCTTGATGCCGGCATCCTTGAGCGCCGCTTTCATCGGGTCGATAGTCCGCTTGATGAGATCCTCGACGAGGCTCTCGAACTTGGCGCGGGTCAGTTTGAGCTGCAAATGCTTCGGTCCCGAGGCATCGGCGGTAATGAACGGCAGGTTCACTTCCGTCTGCGTGCCCGAGCTCAATTCAATCTTGGCTTTTTCCGCTGCTTCCTTGAGGCGCTGCAGGGCCAGCTTGTCCTGGCGCAAGTCGATCGACTGTTCTTTTTTGAACTCGTCAGCGAGATAATCGACGAGACGCATATCGAAATCTTCACCGCCGAGGAACGTGTCACCATTGGTGGATTTCACCTCGAACACGCCGTCGCCGATTTCGAGAATGGAAACGTCGAAGGTACCGCCGCCAAGGTCATAGACCGCGATCACGCCAGTGTTCTTCTTGTCGAGACCATAGGCCAAAGCTGCAGCGGTCGGCTCGTTGATGATGCGCAACACATCAAGTCCGGCAATCTTGCCGGCATCCTTGGTCGCCTGACGCTGCGAGTCGTTAAAATAGGCGGGAACCGTGATCACCGCTTCGGTGACCTTGTCGCCGAGATAGCTTTCGGCGGTCTCTTTCATCTTGGTCAGCACCATGGCCGAGATTTCCGACGGGCTCATCTTCTTGCCGTCGGCTTCGACCCAGGCATCGCCATTGTCCGCCTTGACGATCTTGTAGGGCACAAGATCTTTGTCTTTCTTGGTCGTCGGATCGTCATACCGGCGGCCAATCAAGCGCTTGACGGCGAAGATTGTGCCTTCCGGGTTTGTCACAGCCTGGCGCTTGGCCGGCTGGCCGACGAGACGTTCATCGTCAGAAGAAAAGGCCACCATGGACGGGGTTGTCCGGGCGCCTTCCGCATTTTCAATAACTTTGGGGTCTTTGCCGTCCATAACGGCAACGCACGAGTTGGTCGTGCCAAGGTCAATACCAATGACTTTGCCCATTTTACGCACCTCTTTTCTAGCAGACCCTGTCGAAAACCCCGCTTAGACGGCGGTCCTGCGTTCGGGTCCCTTTGCTGGGATTGGACATGGCGTTCCGGCTGGAACGCTTTCGAGGGCTATATAAGTGGGCTTGCTGGGGCCTTCAAGCGCCCTTTGTCACAAAGTTTGGCGTTTTTTGCGTTCAAAGGGGCTGAAAATCAACCGAATGCGCGCAATCTGATCGCAAATACCAAATCTGTAACGGCCATGACTTAAGCCCCGATGGTTACGAACAGCTTGACAGCCATGGTCGGAGCGCGGTCCGGTTAGGGTATGCGTGAACCGACATCCCGTATGCTTGACCATCCCGTTGTGACCCGCCTCGACGCGGACACGCAGATCGCACTGCTCGACGAGATTGCCGGCGTTCTCACCAAAGCGCCGTTCTTCCGTCCGGTGCTGCCGCGCTGGGGTACGCCCTTCTCTGTGCTGATGAGCAATTGCGGTGATCTGGGCTGGATGGCCGACAAGTCCGGCTACCGCTACACGCCGACGCATCCCGTCACCGGTACGCCCTGGCCGCCCATGCCTTCGACGCTGCTGGATTTGTGGTCCAATCTTGCGCACTACCCGCATCCGCCCGAAGCATGCCTGATCAATTACTATGCACCCGGCGCCAAAATGGGGTTGCATCGGGATAAGGACGAACAGGATCTCTCAGCCCCGGTTCTGTCCGTATCGCTGGGAGATGACGCCCGCTTCCGGCTCGGCGGCACGGACCGCAAGGACCCGGCGCAAAAGCTGGATCTCGTCTCGGGCGACGTGTTGATGCTTTCAGGCAGTAACCGCCTCGCCTTTCACGGCATCGACAAGCTTTATCCAAACACCTCGAACCTGCTGAGCCGGTATCCGGAATTTTTTCCGGATGGTGGCCGGCTCAACCTGACCTTGCGGCGGGTAACAATGCCCTCAGACTAAGCCTGCTTGTCGATATGAATGTCTTCGTCAGGTGCCGGCGGCTCGGGCTCGGAGGCCTGTTGCGGAGCGGCGTCTTTGTCTGCGGGCTTGGCGGCTTTCGCGCCACCCTTGGCAACACCGACCATCGCCGGACGCAACACACGTTCACCGATGGCAAACCCGCCCTGCACCACCTGCACCACTGTGCCTTCGGGCACGCTGGGGTCCGGCACCTCGAACATGGCCTGATGGAAATGCGGATCGAATTTCTCACCCTCGGCCATGATCGGCTTGACGCCGTTTTTCTGCATCAGGCGCTGCATTTCCCGGTCGGTCATTTCAATACCCTCAATGAGGGATTTGACCGCTGAATCGGTGGTGTTGCGGACCTCGTCAGGCAACACCATCAGCGCCCGGCTGAGATTGTCAGTGGCGCTCAGCATATCGCGGGCGAAATTGGCAATCGCATAGGAGCGTGTATCGGCAATCTCGCGCTCGGTGCGCTTTCTGAGATTTTCCATCTCCGCCATGGTGCGCAGCAGCCGGTCTTTTAATTCAGCATTCTCTGTAGCCAGCGCTTCGACCGGATCGGTTTCCGGTGCGTTCGCCTCGAGGTTTTCAGCCGTTGCGCCGCTATCTTGGTCTTCGGTGTGCTCGGTCTTGTCGTTCATGTCCGATCAATCCGCTTTGGTTTGTGCCTGTTGTTGCCCCGCATATCGGCCAGTGGGCAAAAAAATTCAACACCTCAATCGCATTTGACCGATCGGAGGCGCGTGGGTTCAACCCTTTTTGGCCATTAGCCGCGAGATGACATGGGCGGTATAATCCACCACCGGCACGATGCGGGCATAGTTCAATCGGGTCGGGCCAATCACGCCAAGGACACCAACCACTTTTTCATTGGCGTCTTTATAAGGCGACAGAATCACCGAAGAGCCTGACAGTGAAAAGAGCTTGTTCTCCGAGCCGATGAAAATGCGCACCCCTTCGGCAGCCTCTGCATCATTGAGCAGCTCAATCAGACCTTTTTTCGATTCCAGCTCATCGAACAGCTCCCGCACCCGCACGAGGTCTTCCGAGGCCATGGTATCATTGATCAGATTGGCCCGGCCGCGCACGATGAGGGTGGGTTCGGATTTACTTTCGGCTTCCGAAAGAGTCGCCAGACCGGCATCGACCAGTTTGGCCGTCAGCGCATCAAGCTCAGCCTCCTGCCGCTGGCGCTGGGCCTTGAGGGAAGCGCGCGCCTCCGACAATGTCCGCCCCACAACATGGTGCGCGAGGTAATTGCCCGCCTGGGTGAGCGCACTGGCGGTGAGGCCCGGCGGCAGGGCAACCACGCGGTTCTCCACCTGCCCGTCAGCACCCACAAGCACTGCCATCGCAGTCTGGGCGTCGAGGCGGACAAATTCGATATGCTTGAGCACCATGTCGGCCTTGGCGGCGATGACCATGCCGGCGCCACGGCTCAATCCCGACAACAAGGCGCTGGCCTCGTTGAGCAAGTCCTCGACGGGCTGGTTGAGCGCGCTGGATTCAAATTGTGATGCGATACGTTCGCGTTCCGTCGTGTCCACGGCGCCGATTTCCAGCATGGCGTCGACAAAGAACCGCAGACCTTCCTGGGTCGGGGCCCGCCCTGCCGAGGTGTGCGGTGCTGCGATCAGCCCCAGTTCCTCAAGGTCGGACATGACATTGCGCACCGAGGCGGGCGACAGGGAAACATCGAGCATGCGCGACAATTGCCGCGAGCCCACCGGGGTGCCGGTCTCAAGATACCGTTCTACCAGTCGCCGGAATATATCCTGGCTGCGCTGGTTGAGCGCTGACAGAAAGGCTTCGGATTGTTGCGAATTGTACTGGGCCATTGCGAGATAATAACCGTCGAACCAGCTCTTACTTAGACATAAAATGCACAAACACCAAACGGCTTCAGGGCAAACGCTTGTTCTTGGCGCCTTGAGCCGCTAAGAGCGGGACAAAAGCACACCAACAAACCACAGGACAGTCTTATGCGGCCCTCCGGACGCCAACCCGATCAGATGCGCGATGTCACTCTCGAGCGCGGCGCCGCGCCGCAAGCCGAGGGGTCATGCCTGATCAGTTTTGGCAATACCCGGGTCCTGTGCACGGCCAGCGTCGAGACCAATCTGCCACCCTGGCGGCGCGGGCAGGGCCTCGGATGGGTCACGGCTGAATATGGCATGCTGCCGCGCGCCACCGGCTCACGCACCCGGCGCGAAGCCGCGGCGGGCAAACAGTCGGGCCGCACCCAGGAAATCCAGCGCCTGATCGGGCGGTCACTGCGGGCAGTCACCGACATGGCCAAGCTTGGCGAGGCACAGATTACTCTCGATTGCGATGTGCTGCAGGCCGATGGCGGTACGCGCACTGCAGCGATCACCGGCGCCTATGTGGCCCTCAGCGATGCTATCAGTTGGATGATGGCCCGCGATCTTGTCACTGAAAATCCTTTGCGTGACCATGTCGCGGCAATATCTTGCGGGATTTACCGGGGCACGCCGGTGCTCGATCTCGATTATGCCGAGGATTCAGAAGCCGAGACTGACGCCAATTTCGTTATGACCGGCGCCGGCCATTTCGTCGAAATCCAGGGCACCGCCGAACAGGAACCCTTCTCGCGCCAAGAGCTGGAAAGCCTGATGACGTTGGCCGCCAAGGGCGTCTCTGAGCTGACCGGTCTGCAAAAACAGGCGCTCACCGGTGACTGACCCGTTTCACCTTGCACCGGGTACGCAACTGGTGCTGGCCACGCACAATGCCGGCAAGCTCAAAGAGTTTCGGGATCTGTTCGAACCGTTTGGTCTGGAATTGACCTCGGCGGGTGAGCTGGATTTGCCGGAGCCGGAAGAAACCGGCACGACTTTTGTCGAAAATGCGCGCCTCAAAGCCCATGCCGCCGCAAAGGCTGCTGACATGATCGCACTGGCCGACGATTCCGGTCTCTGTGTCGATGCTCTTGGTGGTGATCCGGGCGTTTATACCGCCGACTGGGCCGGGGTGCCGCGCGATTTTAAGCGTGCCATGCGCCGGGTTGAGGACGCGCTGCAAGCCAAAGGCGCCGCGACGCCATCCGAACGCAAGGCCTCGTTCAATGCAACCCTGTGCCTGGCCTTGCCCGATGGCGCGGACCGGATTTTCGAAGGCGTTGCCAAGGGCACGCTGGTCTGGCCGCCGCGGGGTGAGCTCGGATTCGGTTACGATCCGGTGTTCATGCCCGAGGGGTATGACATCACTTTCGGTGAAATGCCGGCAGAGGCCAAGCACTCATGGGCGCCGGGCCAAACCGGCCTTTCCCACCGCGCCCGTGCCTTCGCTGCCCTCGTTGAGGCCTGTTGTGAGTTTTGAGCGCCACAGCAATGATCGCGGCAACGGGCTCTTCGGGGTCTATGTACATTGGCCGTTCTGCGCCGCCAAATGCCCCTATTGCGATTTCAATTCCCACGTCCATCGCGGTCCGTTCGACGAGGATGATTTCGTTGCCGCCTACAAGGCCGAGTTGGCCTGGTTCAAGGCGCAGAAGCCGGGTGAGACCGTCCGGTCTATTTTCTTTGGTGGTGGCACGCCGTCGCTCATGAGTCCAAAGGCCGTTGGTGCCATTCTCGATGAGATCGCCCGCTTGTGGCCGGTGATCCCGGGGGCCGAAATTACTCTTGAGGCTAATCCCACCAGTGTCGAAGCCGAGCGGTTCCGCGGCTACCGCACTGCCGGGGTTAACCGGGTGTCGCTTGGGGTGCAGTCGCTACGGCCTGAACCGCTGGCCGCGCTGGGGCGCTTGCACACGGTGGAAGAGGCCAAAGCGGCGGTTGCACTGGCGCAATCGATTTTCGAACGTTCCAGTTTCGATCTCATTTATGCCCGCCCGCAACAGTCACTTGCTGAATGGCGGGACGAATTGACCGAGGCGCTGGCGATGGCCGCCGGGCATTTGTCGCTCTATCAACTCACCATCGAACAGGGCACGCGTTTTTTCGATCTTTATCATGCCGGCAAGCTCAAAATGCCCAATGGTGAATTGAGTGCGGACTTTTATGCGTTGACGCAGGAACTCTGTGACACTGCCAACATGCCGGCCTATGAAATTTCCAACCATGCGGTTGTCGGTCAGGAGAGCCAGCATAATCTTTTGTACTGGCGCTACGGCGAATATGCCGGCATTGGCCCGGGTGCGCATGGGCGCATTCTCACCGGTTCTGAGCGGCATGCCACAGCGACGGAAAAAATGCCGTTTGGCTGGCGCAAAAATGTTGATGACTGGGGCCACGGCCTTGTCACCAACGATGTGCTGACCTGGGAAGAAGAGGGCGACGAATATCTCGTCATGGGTCTCAGGCTCGCCGAGGGGATCGACCCGCAACGCTATGCCCTGCTCGCCGGCAAGCCGCTCAATCCCGAAAAAATCGCCGATCTCACTGGCTATGGTTTTCTTGAAACGCTGGCCAACGGCCATTTGCGGGTAACGCCCGCGGGGTTCCCGGTCCTCGATGCTGTGGTGGCCGATCTGGCGGCATAAGCCGCCAGACCAATCGATTCACTTAGGGCAGCTTTGGCCCGTCGATTTGCTGCGCCCCACCAATTACAACCTGCTTGATGGTCAGCGCATATTCGCTCCGTCCGTCCACGAGGAACCGGAACAAGCCATCCCGGCCGTTAAAGCCGGAGGCGCGGGTCAGGGCGCCGGTATTGTATTTGGGCGTTGCCTGCGACAGGGACGAAGAATTGGCGAGCAGCGTTGCCGTGTAGGCGATGGTCGCAAACGGGTGCGGTGTGGTGCCGAACCGTTGCTGATAATCGGGCCTGAGCGCCAATTGCCCGGCATCGTCGATGGCCGGGTAGATAGCCCCGACAAGGAAATTGGTCTGGGTAATGCTGGCATCGCCGTCCCAGTCAGCGGAACCGATGACGGACAATGTCGATTTGTCGATCGACGCCGCTTCCAGCAAAACGCCAAAGCTTGGCGCCGTCGCCCGGTCGGGAATAAAGAGCGCATCAACCTGCCCGGCCTGAATGAGCGGGATGACCTGCTCCACTGCCGCGCGGGCCTCGGCCTCATTGGAGAAAGAGTAGACCGCGCGGGCATTGAGCCCCAGATCGGTTGTCGCCTGTCTAAAGGCACCATCCTGAATACGCCCGAACGCGGTGCTCGGCACGATAGCGGCAAAGGCCTGGCGCCCTTGTGCCTTGGCATAGGCAAGCGACCGCTTTACCTCACCTTCAGGCAGCACGTTCAGCAAGTAGACACCCGGCGAAGCTGCACCGGTATTGTTCGAAAAACCGATCAGCGGAATCCCGGCGGAGCGGGCAATAGACCCGGCTGCCTGCACGCTTTCGGCCTTTAGCGGCCCGAGAATAAGGCTGGCGCCTTCGCTGACCGCTTCGGAAGCCATGCGGCCGGCAACCTGTGGATCGCCTTTGGTGTCTTTGAGTACCAGGGTGATATTGTCGCCAACAGTTGGGCTTGACTGGATAAACTCCATGGCCAGCCGGGCGCCATTGGCCATGGAGATGCCGACATTGGCAACATCGCCGGTCACCGGCAACAGCAATGCGACGCGCACCGGACCGGTGCCAATCGGCTCTCCGGCAGCGTCCGGCAGCACCTGTTCACCAACGGTGACCGGGCCTGTTGCCACGTTTCGTGTGGAAATGTCGGGTCCGAAATTGAAATTCGAACATCCGGTAACAAGCAGTGCCATGGCACCTGCCGCTACCGGCGCGGCTTTACTCACAACGGACTTGAAAACGCGTACAAGCCCCGGATTTCCGGTCATTGCCAACATGGCGGCCCCTTTACTCCAAACACCAACTCGGGTTGGCTTCACGGCGAAATATGTCGCAACAATGGCGTCCGCCGTCTGCCCCTCGCTACAGGTATACAAAAGCTGACGCACTGCTTAAAGACTTAATGAGTTCTTAATTTCCCTGAATATGGAAAACCGCGTGCCCGAACCGGACAAAAGCGACGCCAGATTCACGATTGCCGGGCAGTTCTTCACCGCACCGGCGCTGACGCCGGGCCTTTATGTCGTCGCAACGCCCATCGGCAATCTCAAGGACGTCACCATCCGGGCGCTTGAGGTGCTGGCCGCCGTAGATCTGGTTTTGTGCGAGGATACGCGGCAAAGCGCCAAACTGCTCGACCACTATGGCATTCACACAAGGCGCGCCGCGCTGCATGAGCACAATGAGCGCGCCAGGGCGGGCGCCATTGTCGATCAGCTCAAGGAGGGGGCGGCGATCGCCCTGATTTCCGATGCCGGGACGCCTTTGCTGTCCGATCCGGGCTTCCCACTGGTGCGGGCGGCAACAGAAGCGGGGCAGGCGGCCACCGCCATACCCGGTGCCTCTGCGCTTCTCGCCGGGCTGGCAAGTGCGGGCCTTCCGACCGATCGGTTTGCATTTCTTGGCTTCCTGCCTCCCAAACAAGGCGCGCGCCGCAACGCGCTGGCGGATTTGGCGAACCGCCCGGAAACCCTGGTGTTTTACGAATCCCCACGCCGCCTTGCCGCAACACTGACCGATCTCGCAACGGCGTTTGGTAACGACAGACCGGCGGTGGTGGCGCGGGAACTGACCAAGCGTTTCGAGGAGATCGTTCGCGGTGATCTCGCGGGGCTTGCAACCCAATTCAAGGATGCATCGGTCAAAGGTGAAATCGTCATTCTCGTCGCCGGCGCGCCGGAGGTGCAAACCGATCAGTCTGAGTGGCATGCTGCTCTGGAGGCGGCGCTGGAAACTCAGCCGCTCAGAACGGCCGTGGCCGAGGTCACGGCCCGTTTCGGTCTCAAACGCAAGGACGTTTACGATGCCGCCCTCGCCAAAAAAGCGCAAAAAGGCTGAACAGTTCGGCCGGTTGGGGGAATTGCTGGCGGCGCTCTATCTGCGCTGCCTGTTCTATCGTATTCGCGCCACAAGGGTGAAAACTCCGGCTGGTGAAATCGATCTGGTTGCCAGTCGCGGGTCGCTGCTGGTGTTTGTCGAGGTCAAAACCCGCCGCTCGGGGCAAAATCTGGAAGATGCTCTGATGGCGGTCAATACCCGCCGCATCGTTCAGGCCGCGCAGCATTATCTGATGCGCAACCCCTCCCTTGGAGCACATGACATCAGATTTGATGTGATTTTCCTTGCACCGGGCGCCTTGCCGCGCCATTTGAGAAACGCATTTCAGGACGGGAGTTGATGATGACGCTGAAAACCGCGGTGCAGATGGATCCGATCGAGACGATCAATCCTGCCGGAGACTCCAGTTTTGCCATCATGCTCGAAGCACAGACGCGCGGACATGAAGTTTTCTACTACACCCCGCAAAGCCTGGCGCTGGAAGCTGGTACTGTCAGAGCCCGGGTCGCCCCGGTTGAGCTGTTCGACAAACCCAATGGTGAACATTTCAAGCTGGGTGAAGCGGAGCTGACCGATCTGTCGACCTTCGATGTCATACATTTGCGGCAGGATCCGCCGTTTGACATGCACTATATCTCGACCACCCATATGCTCGAGCGGTTGCACCCCGAAACCTACATCGTCAATCCGCCCGCAACGGTGCGCAACGCACCGGAGAAAATCCTCGTCACTGAATTTCCCGATCTGATGCCGCCCACCCTTGTGACCCGCGAGCGCCAGGCCATCCATGAGTTCCGCGCCATCCACGGCAACATCATCGTCAAGCCGCTCTATGGCAATGGCGGGGCCGGGGTCTTCTTCATTCAGGAAGGCGACCAGAACCTGGTATCGCTGATTGAACTGTTTGAGCAAAGCTTCCGTGAGCCTTTCATGGTGCAAAAATATCTGCCTGACGTCAGGAAGGGCGATAAACGCATCATCCTCATCGATGGCGAGCCGGTGGCGGCGATCAACCGCGTGCCCGCCGAGGGCGAAGCGCGCTCCAACATGCATGTGGGCGGACGCGCCGAGCACAGCGAACTGACGGCGCGGGAAAGAGAAATCTGCGCGACCATTGGCCCGGCGCTCAAAAGCCGCGATTTTATTTTCGTCGGCATCGACGTGATTGGCGATTATCTCACCGAGATCAATGTCACCTCACCCACTGGTATCCGCGAGGTCAAACGCTTTGGTGGTCCTGATATCGCGGCGCTCTATTGGGACGCGATTGAAAAGCGTTTACGTTAGCGCCACCCTACTCGCGGGCGCGATCCAGACCTGCTAACCTCCGCCGATGCACAGCACCTTTCTCGTCGCACTGGCCACGTTTTTTGCAACCGTCGGGGTTGCTGATATCGCGTTCATCTTCGCGGCGCTGACCAAGGACAACAGCCCGGCGGAACGGTTTACCTTCGCCACGCGCGGTGTGCTCATTGCGACTGTCATCCTGCTGCTGTTCGGCATTCTGGGAAATTTCATCCTCGATCTGTTCGGCATCACCCTGCCCGCCTTGCGCACAGCCGGTGGCATTCTTTTGATGTTGATCGCCATCGATATGGTGTTCGCCCGGCATTCCGGTGCCACCGGTACGACGTCCGAGGAGAATGCGGAATCGCGCAAACGCGATGATATTTCGGTGTTTCCGCTCGCCCTGCCGCTTCTGGCCGGGCCCGGCTCAATCAGCGCCGTTATCCTTTTGACCACTGGTGCACAGACCGAAATGGATTACTGGCTGGTGCTTGGCGGGCTTGTGACCATATTGGCGCTGGCCTGGGTCACGCTGTTGCTGGCCATCCCCATCCAGCGCATTCTGGGGCTGACCGGGCTGGCTGTGGTCTCACGGGTTGTCGGCATTTTGCTGGCCGCATTGTCAGTGCAGTTCATCTTTGACGGCATCAAGGCCAGTGGATTGCTGGGATAACTTTGCATTTGGTGGCGTTCTTGCAACAGATAGGCTTTGAAAGCCGCCAAACGTCTTGCCGCCCGGCCAGAGTTGCGTTTTACTTCTGAACTCAGAGGCCACGCGTAAAAATGTCCGGATTGCGGCCCCGGACGTGCGGCGTGAGGGCGAAGTGGACGTTAAACATCCTGTGAGTGAGCAGGAAGCCGGGGCGTGGCTTGAAGACTTCAAGCGCGCGGTCGAAGATCGCGATATTGCGGCTCTGTCTTCCCTGTTTACACCGGACTGCGATCTGCAGGGCCGGCAATATATGACAAGTGTGCATGGCCATGCGGCACTGGAGCGGCATTGGCGCGATTGCGTATTTGAGCATCAGCGCGACAATTCTCTGAGTTATGAGATCTGGGCGACACGTGATGACGCCTGTTTCGTGCGCTGGCGCGCCAGCTACACCTGGCTGCCCATCAATGGTTTTGTTGAGCTGGACGGTGTGTTTCGCCTCAGCTTCGTGCGCGGCGAGAACGCCAAACTTGTCTGCCGCGAACTGCAGGAATGGGTCGATTATCGCGAGGTCGGCTAGGCCGCCAGTACCCCGCTTGCATTGCCGACCGGTCATGCTAACCATAGCATTAAGTGTTTGGTTACATTAGGGCGGCAGCCGCTAAAATGGGACCATGAACCAGCACAGGCCCATAGCAGCGGATAGCACCGTGCCGCCCCCGACAACGGGCACCATGGCCAGCAAGTCCGAACAGACCGTCAAGAAGCTGCTCGCTGACGCCGACATCATCGTCGGCGGTACGCGGCCGTGGGACGTTCAGGTCCATGATCCGCGTACCTATGACCGCGTTCTCAGCCACGGGACGCTAGGCTTGGGCGAAAGCTATATGGACGGCTGGTGGGACGCCAAGGCAGTGGATGAGTTCATCTACCGGCTGCTGCAGGCCGATGTGCAATCGAAGGTCAAAATCGATTTCGGCCTTTGGTCCCTACTGCTCAAATCAAAACTGGTCAATTTTCAGCGCTGGCAGAAATTCGCCGTCGGGCGCAAGCACTATGATATCGGCAACGATCTTTATCGCGCCATGCTCGATAAACGCATGATCTATTCGTGCGGCTACTGGCGCGAGGCCAAGACTCTTGATGCTGCACAGGAAGCCAAGCTCGATCTGATTTGCCGCAAGGCGATGCTGGCCCCCGGCCAATCCGTTCTTGATATTGGCTCAGGTTGGGGCGGGTTCCTCAAATATGCCGCCGAAAATTACGGCATCAACGGCACCGGCATTACCGTGTCCGAACAGCAATTAGCCTTGTCACGCGAGCTTGGCGCCGGTCTGCTTCTCGATTTTCACTTGCGCGACTACCGCAAACAGACTGGCCGGTTTGACCGGATCGTTTCCATTGGCATGTTCGAACATGTCGGGGTGCGCAACTATCGTACCTTCATGAAAAAGGCCCGCAACCTGCTGGCGGATGATGGCCTGTTTGTCCTGCATACGATCGGGGGTAATCATTCGGTCTCTCATGGGGATCCGTGGTCGAACAAGTATATCTTCCCCCACGGCATGTTGCCCTCTCCGCAACAGCTGACCCGCGCAACCGAAGGCCTGTTTATCATTGAGGACTGGCACAATTTTGGTGCCGACTATGATCGGACCCTGATGACCTGGTGGAACAATTTCGAGTTTGCCTGGCCAAAGCTCAAACCGCACTATGACGAGCGGTTCTATCGCATGTGGCGTTATTACCTGTTGTCCTTCGCCGCCACCTTCCGGGCCCGCAAGATCCAGCTTTGGCAGGTGGTTTTGAGCAAGAACGGCATCAAGGGCGGCTATCGCTCAATAAGATAGCCTCAGTGTCACCCCGGCCACCGAGCCGGGGTCCATTAAACTCTACCGCTCATTTCGCCGGAACTTGCGATAACCACAGCTGCAACAGGTGCCAATGGATCCCGGGTCTTCGCCCGGGATGACAATCTGTGGGTTCAATGCATAACCTTCACTTCAACCCACCACACTTGCCATAAATCGCCAGCCGGTCGGCAATGCGCGGATCGCAGCCGGTGAGCAGGAACCGAACCCATTCGCTTTCGCCGCCGTAAAACACGTTACGGTCCACTTCGACCTTGATGCCAGGCATGGTGCCCGTCTGTGTCCATTGCCAGAAGGTCCACATCCGGTTGCGGTAGCGGTGGTGCGGTTCGGCGGCAGTGGAGCGCAGCCAGAAGGCATTGTCGAAATATTCGCCTTCGAGAATGTCCTTGTGGAAGGTCATATCCGTGTAAATGATCGGCATCTTGCCGGTGTGGGCTTCCATCTCGGCCAGCATCAGCCGGATTTTCTCAAGCGTATCCTCTTTGGAGAATTTCGCCTTGCAGCTGGACTGGTGGTTCCACTCAAGATCGAGCACCGGCGGCAAGGCGTCCGGATCGGCCGGCACAACGCGGCGGAACCAGGCTGCCTGGTCCTTGGCCAGCGAACACCATGTCATGAAATGATAGGCCCCGCGCGGTACACCTGCGGCCTTGGCCCGGTACCAGTTGTCATGGAAATTGGGATCGACATAGTCCGACCCTTCTGTTGCCTTCATAAACACGAACCGGGTGCCCGCATCCCGTGCGGCCGCGAAATCGATGCGGCCCTGATAGCGCGCGACATCCAGCCCCTGGATGGGCATGTCCCAGGCGCGCCGCACGCCATGATGCGGATCATTGTCGCCCTTGACCACGCCATAGGTAAAGCAGCCGCTTAACGCGGTCGCGGCGATGGCGACGATGGAGGCTTTGACCAGAAACCGGCGCCAGCAGCCGAAAAACGCAGACAACATGAAAGACGCAACTCAAAAACCTGTTGGATTGGATTTGATTCAACATGCGCCGGTTAACGGCCTCTTAACGTTTTCGCCGCGTGTAAAAGCTGGTGAACAGAAAGTTAACGGTGTGGGGATAGCCGTACACATGTTCATGAATTGTTCTTGTGTGCCACACTCCACTTTGCTAAGTTCCTGCGGTCCAGACGGGGGTCGAGACGATGGTCACACGCGTCCAAACCGTAGCTTTTCAGGGAATCGAGGCCGTGCCGGTCGATGTCGAGGTGCAGGTCGCCTCCGGCGTGCCCGCCTTCCGCATCGTCGGGTTAGCCGACAAGGCCGTCAATGAAAGCGGCGAACGGGTCAGGGCAGCGCTGACCGCAAGCGGCCTGTCGCTGCCGCCTAAACGTATCACCATCAATCTTGCCCCTGCCGATCTGCCCAAGGAAGGCAGCCATTATGATTTGCCGATCGCGCTTGGTCTGATGGGTGCCATCGGGGCCGTACCCACCGACATGCTGGCGCGGTTTGTCGTTATTGGCGAACTCGGGCTCGACGGACGCCTGGCGCCAGTGGCCGGCACACTGCCCGCCGCAATCGCCGCAAATGGGCGTGATCTGGGCATTATCTGTCCCGAACGGTCTGGCCCCGAAGCAGCCTGGGCCGGTGACGATCTTGAGATCATTGCACCCGAAAGCCTTTTGGCGCTGGTCAACCATCTGGCCGGACATCAGCTCTCCGCGCGGCCGGTTGCCAAACGCCACGCCGAACCGGTCGGTCTGCCAGATCTCGCCGATGTGCGCGGGCAGCATATTGCCCGCCGCGCACTGGAAGTCGCGGCTGCGGGTGGGCACAACCTGTTGATGATCGGACCGCCGGGTGCGGGAAAATCCATGCTGGCGGCGCGTCTGCCCTCAATATTACCGCCGCTCAATGCCCGCGAACTGCTCGATGTCTCGATGATCCAGTCCATTGCCGGCGAACTTGCGGGTGGCGCCTTGAGCGACCGGCGGCCGTTCCGCAATCCGCATCATTCCGCCTCCATGGCGGCCCTGGTCGGTGGCGGGCTGAAGGTCAGACCGGGCGAGGTGTCGCTGGCGCACAATGGGGTTTTGTTTCTGGACGAACTCCCCGAATTCGCACCGCAGGTGCTCGACAGTCTCCGGCAGCCGCTCGAGAATGGCGAAACGGTCATTGCGCGCGCCAATGCCCGCGTGTCCTATCCGGCGCGCTTTCAGCTTGTCGCGGCCATGAACCCCTGCAAATGCGGTCTCGCTGGCACCCCGGGGCATATTTGCAAGCGCGGTAACCGCTGCGCGACCGACTATCAGGCCCGGGTGTCAGGTCCGTTTCTCGACCGGGTTGATTTGCGTATCGATGTTCCGGCAGTCAGCGCCGCCGACATGATGGCGCCCGCCGAAGCTGAACCGAGTGCAGTCATTGCCGACAGGGTGGTCCGGGCGCGGGCCATCCAGCAAAAACGTTATGCCGATCTGGGACGCGCGGACGTGCACACCAATGCTGCGGCAAGTTCGGCTCTCATCGAACAGATCGTTGAACCCGATAGTGAAAGCCGCGGCCTGCTGATGGCAGCGGCGGAGAAATTCTCCCTCTCGGCGCGAGCCTATCACAGGGTGCTTAAAGTGGCCCGCACACTGGCCGATCTCGCTGGGGCGCAGAAGGTGGCCCGGCCGCACATCGCAGAGGCACTCAGCTATCGTGTCACGCTCACACAGAGTTGAACCTGTGTTTGTCACTCCAGTTATTCTGGTGAATGAAATTTAACCCCTTTTTGTCAAATTAGCCTCTGAGGGAAAGGATAGGCGGCGATGGCGCGCGTGCAGGCAAGCCTGGTGGAGTGGATCGACAACAAGGGATACGGGTTCGCACGGCAACCGGGCGGCACCGAGCGCATATTTGTGCATGCGCGATCCCTGGAGAAGGGCACCAAAGTCAAAAAGGGCGACCAACTCGAACTTGAGGTTGTGCCGGGCAAGCAGGGCAAACCCGCAGCACGCAATGTCCGCGTGCTCGATCATGAAGAACTGGCCCGCATTCTGCCCTATCACATCGTCACTGCTGCGATGCTGTTTATTCTCGTGCAGCTGGTGGTGATTACCGAAAGGGCGCCGTTCGGCCTCAGTATCTATTATGTGTTTATGGCCGGTATCTCGATCTATCTCTATAGTCGCGACAAGCAGGCCGCCCTGTTCGGCTGGTGGCGTATCAGCGAACGCACCCTTCTAACTGTTGATCTTTTGGGTGGCATCATCGGTGGGCTGCTGGCCCAGCATCGCTACCACCACAAAAAATCCAAACAGTCCTACCAGATCAGAATCTTCGCCATCGTGGCGCTGCATGCGCTGTTCCTCGGGCTGTGGGGCAGCGGCATTGTGACCGGTCAGAAACTGCTTGATCTACTGGCCTATTACGTAAACTGATCAGGCGATCTCGATCTCGCAATGATGTGCGTAAGGCGCATCGGGCGTACAGATGATTGCCGGAAAATGCGGCTGATTGACCGCATCGGGGAACATCTGATCCTCAAAACACAGGCCCGCATAGCGGCCATAGCGCCGTCCACCGTGTCCCGGTGCTTCAACATTGGTCGTCACACTGTTGTAGAACTGAATACCCGGCTGATCGGTCCAGAGCTTCAGCGTAAGCGCGCTGTCCTCTCCTGAAGCGATGACGACCGGTTGGGAGGCATCCCACCGTGTTGCCAATACCATGTTAAGATCATAATCGACCGGCGTGCCGTCAGGCGCTCTCAAGGTGCGGGGTGAGGTGAAATCATATTGCGTGTCTACGGTTGGAAGTACTTTACCGTTCATCAACAGATCATCATCGCAATCGGTCCGGGCAACGCAATAGGGCATGTGCACGGTGTGATCGAGCACAGTGTCGGTGGCTCCGAGATTGAAATAATGATGCTGGACCAGACTGATCGGCGTGGGCCGGTCCGGTATGCCGCGCATATCAAGCAGCAACCTGTTCCCCTTGAGTGTGTAGGTCACCTCAAAATCGACTGTGCCGGGATAGCCCATCGCACCGTCGGGGCTGGTATGGGTAAACCGCACCGCATTGGCGGTAGTGTCCGGTGCCATATCCCATATCCGCGATGACAGACCACCCGGTCCACCATGGAGCTGGTTCGGGCCTTCATTGGGTGTCAAATCATAGGTTTGACCGTCAAGAGTGAAGCGCGCGCCGCGAATCCGGTTGGCGACCCGGCCGACAAGTGCGCCGAAATAGGGGCTGTCGGGATAGGGATCGAAACTGTCAAAACCCAGCAATACGGAGCGACTTTCGCCCTGAACCGGCACCTGCCAGTCGCGCACTGTCACGCCCCAGTTCATAATCGTTACATTGACCCCGGTGTTGCTGGTCAACACCGCCTCATCGACACGCTGCCCCTCAAAACTGCCCGCTTCTTTGACGGCGATTGCCATTTCTGCACCCCTCGGTAATTTGCCGCATGTTCACTAAACCATTTGCTTCCTGCAGCAAAGGGCATTGCAAACCAGCGCCAGTTGACCTTTCACCCCGAACAGATAAATCTCGGGATCAAAGCGGTGGAGTATGATTTTGGACGAAAAAGCGCCTTCGAAACGAGCAACGGTACATGATGTAGCACGCACGGCTGGCGTGTCGCTGGCGACGGTGGATCGCGTGCTCAATGGCCGGGCCGGTGTGCGGCCAAAAACCATCGAAAAGGTTGAGGCCGCGATCGGGAAAATCGGGTTCAGCCGCGACATGTCCGCTTCGTTTCTGGCCAGATCCCGCGATATGGCGGTGCACTTCATTCTGCCGGCAGGCAGCAACGAGTTCATGCAATGTCTTTCCGAAGCGATCACCGAACAATCCGTACGGGCTGCTGCGGAGCGGATCGAGGTGACGACCCGCTTCGTGCCGCCGTTCGATAGCGCTGCGCTGGCGGCAACGCTTGATGGTTTGACACCGGAGAGCTGCGATTGTGCCATTGTCGTTGCCAGTGACAATGCATCGGCCCGCCGCGCCGTCGATGCAGCATCCGCGCGGGGTATTCCGGTTTTGACGCTCGTGTCAGACCTGCCGGACAGTGCCCGACGCCAGTTTATTGGCATCGACAACCGGGCGGCCGGACGCACCGCGGCGGGGTTGATGGGCCGGTTTTTTCCCGATGGGGCCAAAATCGGGCTGATCGCCGGTTCTCTTGATCTGCGCGATCACATCGAGCGCTATGAGGGATTTCGTGAAATCTGCCGCGCCGAGTTTCCGCGCTTGCGGCTGATTGGTCCCGAAGAGGGATTTGACGAACCGGGCATGACTGGCGCCTGCGTGTCGAGCCTTGTGGCCGAACATCCGGACCTTGCCGGGCTCTATTCCATGGGTGCGGGCAATGCGGGTCTCATCGAAGCGCTGCATGTCACCGGAAGGGCCGGGCAGATGCGCGTCATTGCCCACGAACTGACGGCTGCAACCCGCGCGGCGCTCAAGGACGGCGCTATCGATGTGGTGCTGGATCAAAATCCCGCCGGTGAAATCCAGGCGGCGCTGGCCGCGGCGCGGGCAACGATTTTCAAAACGGACCGCACCATGCCCGACACGATTATTGCAATCGGGATTTTCTTGCGCGACAATCTGCGCTAAACAGACTGCCAACGAAAAATCCAAATACATAATGGCAGCGGATGAGAGGGAGGAGAAAATGATATATTATTGTGAGGTACGTACCTCATGACCGCGACATTTATTGGCGCCGATATCGGCACTTCTGGCGTCAAAGCGATTTTGATGTCCGAGACAGGCGCGATAATCGGCGAGGCAACCGCTTCACTTGAGGTTTCGCGCCCGCATCCGGGCTGGTCCGAGCAGGATCCTGCCGATTGGTGGGCCGCAACCCTCAAAGCCATCGATGAACTGGCAAAGGCGCATGCCTCCGAAATGGCCGGTGTTATCGGCCTGGGTCTGTCCGGGCAGATGCACGGCGCAACTTTGTTGGGCAAGGACCATGAGGTGCTGCGCCCGGCCATCCTTTGGAATGATGGACGCGCGTTCAAGGAATGCGCCGAGATCGAGGCCGTATGCCCCGATTCGCGGGCGCTTGCCGGCAATATCGCCATGCCCGGCTTCACGGCGCCTAAAATCCTCTGGGTCAAGAATAACGAGCCTGAGATCTACGAAAAGATCGCCAAGGTTCTGCTGCCCAAGGCCTATGTGCGCTTTTTGCTGACCGGCGAAATGATTGAGGATATGTCGGACGCTTCCGGCACACTCTGGCTCGATGTGGCCAAGCGCGACTGGTCCGAACCGCTTCTGGCGGCAACAGGTCTGACCAGGGATCACATGCCCGCGCTTGCCGAAGGCTCGGCACCTGCCGGCCAGCTCAAGAAAGAGCTGTGCGAACGCTGGGGGATTTCCGGTCCGGTGAGTGTTGCCGGTGGCGGTGGTGATAACGCCGCCTCTGCCTGCGGCATCGGTGCCATCCGACCCGGTGAGGGCTTTGTGTCCATAGGCACTTCCGGTGTGCTGTTTGTGTCCAACGACAAGTTCCGGCCCAATACCGAGGGGGCTGTGCATGCGTTCTGTCATGCCCTTCCCGATACGTGGCACCAGATGGGGGTAATTCTTTCGGCAACTGACAGCCTCAACTGGCTGGCCAAACTGACAGGCCGCGGGGCAACCGACCTGTCCGCTGCAGCCGAAGCCCAGTTCACCGGGCCGGGCGAGGAGATTTTCCTGCCCTATCTGTCCGGCGAACGCACACCGCACAACAATGCCAATGCACGCGGCAGCTTCGTCGGCCTCAGCCACGTCTCCGATGCCGCCCGCATGACCCAGGCGGTTATGGAAGGGGTGGCCTTCGCCTTTCGTGACAGTCAGCGCGTTTTGAAGGATGCGGGCACCCAAATCGACCGGCTGATCGCCGTGGGCGGTGGATCGAATTCGGCCCTGTGGCTGAAGATGATCGCCACCAATCTCGATATGGACATCGAGGTGCCCCACGACGGCGATTTTGGCGGTGCGTTCGGCGCCGCCCGTCTCGGGCAGTGCGCTGCAACTGGTGCCGACCCGAAAGATATCTGCACAACACCTCAGATCAAGTCCGTTGTCGCGCCCGACGCCGGACTGATCTCAGCCTATTCCGATCAATATCAGCGCTATCGCGCACTTTATCCCGCCATTGAGGAGACACGTAAATGAGCGATTTTTTCAAAGGGCTGTCGCCCGTCAAATATGAAGGCCCGGAGTCTGCAAATCCGCTGGCATTCAAGCATTACAACAAGGACGAAATCGTTCTTGGCAAGCGCATGGAAGACCATTTGCGTTTTGCGGTTGCCTATTGGCATTCCTTTGCCAGCGAGGCGCGCGATCCCTTCGGTGGCGATACCTATTTCCGTCCCTGGTTCGGGCCGACAATGGAAGACGCCAAGCACAAAGCCGATGTGGCGTTTGAGTTCTTTAAACTGCTCGATGTGCCCTATTTCTGTTTCCATGACGCTGATGTGCGCCCCGAAGGTGACAGCTACGCCGAATCCACCAAACGGCTGAATGAAATCGCCGATTACTTCCAGACCAAGATGGATGAGACCGGCATCAAACTGCTGTGGGGCACTGCCAACCTGTTTTCAAACCCGCGCTTCATGTCGGGTGCATCAACCAACCCGGATCCCGACGTGTTTGCCTATTCGGCCGCAACCATCAAAGCCAATATGGATGTCACCAAGCGTCTTGGCGGCGTCAATTATGTGCTCTGGGGTGGCCGCGAAGGCTACGAAACCCTGCTCAACACAAATCTGGGACAGGAACTGGACCAGATGGCGCGCATGCTGACCATGGTTGTTGAGTACAAGCACAAGATCGGCTTTGACGGCACCATCCTGATCGAGCCCAAGCCGCAAGAGCCGACCAAGCATCAGTATGATTATGATGTGGGCAATGTGTATGGCTTCCTGAAGAAATACGGGCTCGAAAAAGAAGTGAAGGTCAATATCGAGGTGGGCCATGCTATCCTGGCCAAGCACACCTTCGAGCACGAGGTGGCGCTCGCTGCCGCCAACGGCATCCTCGGCTCCATCGATATGAACCGCAACGACATGCAGTCGGGCTGGGATACCGATCAGTTCCCCAACAATGTGCCCGAAGTGGCGCTGGCCTATTACTACATCCTGAAAGCAGGCGGTTTCAGCACAGGCGGCACCAATTTCGATGCCAAACTGCGCCGTCAGTCCATCGACGCCGAGGATCTCGTCTACGCCCATGTCGGCGGCATGGACACTTGCGCCAAGGCGCTCAAGGCTGCAGCAGCAATCATCGAGGACGGCTCGCTCGATAGCTTCATCGAGGATCGTTATGCCGGTTGGAACACATCCGAGGCGCAGGCCATGCTCAAGGGTGAGCGCTCGCTGGAGGATATTGCGGCACGGGTCGAAAAAGATAATATCGACCCCAAACCGCGTTCCGGCCGTCAGGAATATCTTGAAAACCTGATCAACCGTTTCGTCTGATTTTACGACCCGGCGCGCACCGGCAAACGGTGCGCGCCGCAAAACAAATAGAGAGCCAAGCCGCTCCCGGGAGGAACTTCGTGTCCAAAATCACCAATCCGATTCTGCCTGGCTTCAATCCCGATCCCTCGATCGTGCGCGTCGGCGATGATTATTACATCGCGACCTCGACATTCGAATGGTATCCGGGGGTGCAGATCCATCACTCCAAGGATCTCGCCAATTGGGAGCTGATCACGCGTCCGCTGAACCGTGCCTCGCAGCTCGACATGCGCGGCGATCCCGACAGCTGTGGCATCTGGGCGCCATGTCTCACCCATGACGGGGACAAATTCTGGCTCGTTTATACCGATGTGAAGCGCAAGGACGGCTCGTTCAAGGATGCGCACAATTACATCGTCTGGGCCGACGATATTATGGGCCCCTGGTCTGACCCGGTTTATGTGAATTCCTCGGGCTTCGATCCCTCGCTGTTCCACGATGATGACGGCAAGAAATATTTTCTCAACATGCTTTGGGACCATCGGGTCCGGCCATTGCTGTTCGCGGGCATTGCCCTGCAGGAATGGGACCCGAAGTCCGGCAAGCTGGTAGGTGAGCGCAAGAACGTCTTTAAAGGCACCGATCTCAAGCTCGTTGAGGGACCGCATCTCTATAAGCGCGATGGCTGGTATTATCTGCTGACCGCGGAGGGCGGCACTGGCTATGACCACGCCTGCACCTTCGCCCGGTCGCGATCCATCGACGGGCCATATGAGTTGCACCCGCAAAAACACATCATTACGGCCAAGGATCACAATCTCAATCGCGTCCAGCGTTCGGGTCATGGCGACATCGTCGAGACGCCTGATGGCAAGACCTTTGTCGTGCATCTGATGGGCCGCCCGACGACCCAGAAGCGCCGCTGCGTGCTGGGCCGCGAAACCGGTATTCAGGAAGCCGAATGGCGCGATGATGGCTGGCTGTGGGTCAAGGACGGGCCGGTACCGTCCTATGAAGTCGAAGTACCCGGGACCCGGGATGAAGGCAAGTATTGGGAGAAAAAGCACTACGACTTCTCCAAGCCTGAGCTGCATATCGATCTGCAATGGTTGCGGACGCCGGAGACCGAACGAATCTTTTCCACCACTGAAAACCCGCAGGCCCTGCGCCTTTACGGCCGGGAATCGATTGCCTCCTGGTTCGAACAGGCACTTGTGGGCCGCCGGCAACAGCATTTCAATTTCATCGCTGAAACCGAGCTTGATTTCTCGCCTGAAGACGAGCGTGAGATGGCGGGCCTTTTGCTCTACTATGGCCGCTACAATTTCCACTATTTGGCGGTGACGGCGCATTCTGACGGGCAGCGCGAACTGCTGCATATGTCCTCAGAAGCCAGTTTTCCGGATGGCAAGTTGAGCTTCAAGGGCGAGCCGATCCAGATCCCGAATGAAGGCCGAGTGCGGTTGCGCATGAGCGTCAAGAACGGTGAACTCGACTACGCATATGCGCTTGAGGGTGATAATGATTTCAAGCCAACCGGCGTGAAACTCGATGCATCCCTGATCTCGGACGAATGTGGCGGGCACGCCGAACATGGTTCGTTCACCGGTGCATTTGTCGCCGTTGGCGCGCATGACCTCAACGGATCGGCACGCCCTGCCGACTTTTATTATCTGACATATGAGCCTGAAAAAGGTCCGATGGACGCGCCGGACTGGGCCTAGTCCCGCCGGCAAGACTTTCGTGAGCGGAGAACCCAATATGAAACGCATCGCAGTCACCGGCGGTTCCGGCACACCCGAACGCGGCGTTGGCGCCGTTATCGTCAAGCAGCTTGACGAACGCGGATATGAGGTGGTCAATCTTGATATTGCCCCGCCACGGCAGGATGTGGGCGAATACCGCAAGGTCGACCTGTCACACTATGGCGACACGTTTGCCAATCTTTATGGATGTGACGCCGTTGTGCACCTGGCCGCCAATGCCGATCCTGATTTCGATCATTTCACCGGCGCCCAACGGTTTCACCTCAACACGCTAATGGCTTACAATGTCTTTCAGTCTGCGGTGGCGCAGGGCATTCAGCGCGTGGTGTGGGCCTCATCGGAAACGGTGCTCGGTTTCCCTTACGACAAATTTGTGCCGCCGGTTCTGCCGACCCATGATGACGAACCGGCGATCCCGACCGGCTCTTATGGCATCTCAAAAGCGGTTACCGAAACGCTGGCCGAACATCTCAACCGGCTGCACGGCATCGATTTTGTTGGTCTGAGATTCTCCAACATCTATTACGATATTCCCGGGCATGAGACCGGCTATGACCAGTTGCCACCCTATTGGGACAAGCCGGCAGAAAAGAAGTTCAACCTCTGGGGCTATGTCGATAGCCGCGACATCGCCCAGGCAGTGCTCAAAGCCCTGACGTCCGACACGGTCAAAGGCGCCCGCAATTACACAATCGCCGCTGCCGACACCAACATGAAGCTGACCAATGAAGAACTGCTCGCCCGCACCTTCCCCGGCACCAAGCTGCGGCCCGGCACCGGACCGCACGACACCCTGATCGGCATCGACCGGGCGCGGGCAGAACTGGGGTATGAACCGCAATATTCCTGGCGCGATATTCTCGGTGACAAATAGGCTGACAATTCGGTAATTGGGGCGGTTGGCAGGCATCGGCAACTGCCCTAGTCTGCAGTCTCGCCGCAACACGAAAACACCCGGTCTCAATTGACGGAGCAAGCCCCTTACGATCCCGAGCCGCAGTCCGCTGAGACGGGCAACCCGGACCAAAAGGCCCGGCCGGCAGCCATGACGCCCATGATGGCGCAATATTTCGAAATCAAGGCCGTCAATCCGGGATTTTTGCTCTTCTATCGCATGGGCGATTTTTACGAGCTGTTCTTTGAGGACGCCGAAATTGCCAGCGCGGCTCTCGGTATCGTGCTCACCAAGCGCGGCAAGCATCTTGAGGATGACATCCCGATGTGCGGCGTGCCGGTCCACGCAGCACAGGACTATCTCAAAAAGCTGATTGCGCTGGGCCATCGGGTCGCCATTTGCGAGCAGATGGAAGATCCGGCGGAAGCGAAAAAGCGCGGCTCAAAATCCGTGGTCAAACGCGATGTCGTGCGCCTGGTCACCCCGGGCACGTTGACAGAAGACGATCTACTGCCCGCGCGGGCCAACAATTTTCTCGCCAGCCTGGCCATGATCCGCCATGGCGAGACGGACCTGGCGCTTGCCTGGGCCGATATCTCCACCGGCGAGACCTGGGTGACAACTGTCACATCGGATTCACTGGCGGACGAACTGGCACGGATTAATCCATCCGAACTCGTTTTAAGTGCGGCGACGGAAGAGGCGCTACCGGCAGAAGTTTTCAACCCGATCCGCGAAACCGCGCATCTCACCCGCATCGACAACGCGGCTTTCGATTCCGAACAGGCCGCCAAGCGTCTCGGTGAGGCTTTAAACGGGTTCGATCCCTCAATCCTCAGCCGTGCGGCCCGGTCCGCGCTCGGTGCGCTGGTCGCCTATGCGGCGGAAACGCAAAAGGGCAGCCCGGTCGCCTTGCGGCAACCACAAACGAGTGGTGATGGGTTGATGGCCATCGATGCCGCAACGCGGGTTTCGCTGGAAATATTGGCCACCAATCGGGGCGAAGCCAAAGGCGCGCTCCGTCACGCCATCGACAGAACTGTCACTGCAGCCGGTGCCCGGTTGCTGGCCCGGCGACTGTCTGCACCCCTGACGGATGCAACGGCCATCAATGCCAGGCTCGATATGGTCGAGGCCGCGACAGCCAATGCCATTCTGCGTGCCCGCATTACGCAGGATTTGCGCGCCGCGCCGGATATCACCCGTGCCCTGACCCGTCTGGCGCTTGATCGCGGCGGGCCGCGCGATCTGCAGGCGATTGGAGCTGCCATCATGGGCGCCCGGCAGCTGGTACAACATCTCGCCGGCGAAAGTGAATTGCCTGACGGTCTGACGGCTATTAGTGACCGTTTGGAGCAAACGCCAAAAGAACTGGCCGACGAATTGGCGCGCGCTCTTGTCGATGAGCCGCCACTTCTTGCTCGTGATGGTGGCTTTGTCGCCGAAACTTATGATCCGGCGCTCGATCGCGAACGGGCGCTGGCCACTGAAAGCCGGTCTGTGATCGCCCAATTGCAGGCGCGTCTTTCCGCTGAGACCGGTATCAAATCGATGAAGATCAAGCACAACAATGTGCTGGGCTATTTCATCGAGGTGCCTGCGGCTCATGGCGACAAGCTGACGGGGGACCCGTTCGCGGGCACCTTCATCCATCGCCAGTCCCTCGCCAACGCCATGCGGTTCACAACGGCGGAACTTGCCGATCTTGAAGGGCAGATTGCCCGGGCACATGATGCGGCGCGTGAGATTGAATCAGAGATTTTCACGCGGCTCAGGGATCAGGTGCTGGCTGAGACCGAAAGTTTGCGTACCGCTGCTGATGCGCTGTCCGAACTGGATGTCACGATCGGGCTGGCGACACTTGCCGCCGAACAGGGCTATTGCCGGCCTTTGATCGACAATTCTCTGGCCTTCGCAGTGACCGGCGGCCGGCACCCCGTGGTTGAACAGACACTCGCTGCGAACAATGAGAGCTTTGTCGTCAATGATTGCGATCTCGGTGGTGATGAGACCGGCGGGCAGCTCTGGATCGTCACTGGTCCGAACATGGGCGGTAAATCCACCTTTTTGCGGCAAAACGCGCTCATCGCCATCCTCGCCCAGGCCGGTAGTTTCGTGCCTGCGGATGAAGCGCATATCGGCATTGTCGACCGGGTGTTCTCCCGTGTCGGCGCCTCCGATGACATCGCCCATGGCCGCTCCACCTTCATGGTGGAAATGGTGGAGACGGCGGCGATCCTTAACCGGGCGACAAAGCGGTCCCTCGTTATTCTCGACGAAATCGGTCGCGGTACGGCGACTTTTGACGGTCTCTCCATCGCCTGGGCCACCGCCGAGGCGTTGCACGAAACCAATTGCTGCCGGGCGCTGTTTGCCACCCATTTCCATGAGCTGACGGCGTTGAGCCAGAAACTTGATCGCACCACCAACCACACCATGAAGGTCCGCGAATGGGATGGTGATGTGGTGTTTTTGCACGAGGTTGCCGAAGGGGCGGCAGATCGCTCCTATGGTATCCAGGTGGCGCGGCTGGCGGGATTACCTGAACCGGTGCTGGATCGGGCCCGCGATGTGCTGTTTAAGCTTGAGCAGCAGCAAGCGGGCAGTCCCGGTGCAGTGCTCGACGATCTGCCGCTGTTCTCGCATCGTCCGGCGCCGGTAACGAAAAAGAGGGATCCGGTGCATATACTCCTCGATGATGTGCGGCCCGATGATTTAACGCCCGGGCGGGCCATTGACCTGATTTACGAATTGAAGAAAGCGCGCGATGCCAACCGCGACGATTGATAAACCCAAAACGAGAACCGCATTCAAGCCGGTCATGCGTGACGAGATTATCCGCCGGGCGCTGGTGGAAATTGGCGACGCCTCACCAGCCTCAAGCCTGGCGCGGGCCCAATTTTTGCGGCATGTCAAACAGGCGCTGGCCGAAGCGCACAAGCTGGCCGAACAGCAATTGCTGGAGAGCGGAAACGGCATGCGCTGTGCGCTCAATCTGGCGCGCGCTGAAGACGAGATCATTGCCGCAATCCACAAGTTCGCCACCACCCATGTCTATCCCGACAGCGCCGTGTCGCGATCCATCGCCCTTGCGGCTGTGGGCGGTTATGGCCGGGCGACGCTGGCACCGGGCTCCGATATCGACCTGTTGTTCATTCTGCCCGGCAAGGACGCCACCATTGGCCGGGAGGTGACGGAGTATATTTTATATATGCTCTGGGACCTCGGCCAGAAGGTTGGACATGCCGTGCGCACCGCAGACGATTGTCTTGCCATGGCGCGCTCCGACATGACGGTGCGCACCGCTACCCTTGAAGCGCGCTATCTGGCCGGCGACAAAACTCTTTTCAGCAAGCTCATGGACCGGTTTGAAACCGAGATTGTGGCCAATACCGGTCCCGAATTCATCACCGCCAAAATGGCCGAGCGCGACGAAAGGCATGCGCAGATCGGCAACACCCGCTACGTGGTCGAGCCCAATATCAAAGACGGCAAGGGCGGGTTGCGCGATCTCAACACCCTGTTCTGGATGGGGAAGTATTTCTACCAGGTCAAGAACGGGCGCGAGCTTGTGGCCCGTGGCGTCATCTCCAGTGAAGAGTTGCGCACCTTTGAAAAGGCGGAATCCTTTTTGTGGGCGGTGCGCTGCAATCTGCATTTCCTCACCGGCCGGGCCGACGAAAAACTGACCTTTGAGGTGCAGCCAGAACTGGCGCGCCGCCTCGGTTATGTCAGCCGCAGCGGCATGCTCGGTGTTGAACGGTTCATGAAACGCTATTTCCTTGTCGCCAAGGATGTGGGCGACCTGACCCGCATCTTTTGCACCATTCTCGAATTCGCCCACGGCAAAAGCCCGGACCTCGTCAACCGGGTGTTCGAGGGGCTTTGGGGTGGGCGCCGCCGAAAAATCCGCGGTGAGACCGAATTTATCGTCAAACAGGGCCGTATCACCTATGCCCGTCCCGATATTTTCGAGGAAAACCCGGTCAATCTCATTCGCATTTTCTGGCTCGCTGGACGCGAAGGCCTTCTGTTCCATCCCGAAGCGCTCAAGGAAATCCATCGGGCGCTCGGCCTGATTAATAAGGACCTTCGCGCCAACCCGCAGGCCAATGCGCTGTTTCGCGAAATCCTGACCGAGCCGAAATCGGTGGAACGTATCCTCAGGCGCATGAATGAAAGCGGGGTTCTGGGCAAGTTCGTACCTGAGTTCGGCAAAATCGTCGCCCTGATGCAGTTCAACATGTATCACCACTTCACGGTGGACGAGCACCTGATCCGCTCGGTTGGCGAGATGGCCAAGGTTGTCGAAGGTGAACTCGAGAACGAATTGCCGCTGACCTATGAACTGTTGCCGCAGCTCTCCGATGTCAACTTGCTCTATATCGCGCTGTTCCTGCACGATATCGCCAAGGGCCGCGACGAGGATCACTCGGTGGCCGGTGCGCGCATTGCCCGCAAGTTCTGTCCGCGTCTCGGGCTCACTCCGGCGGAAACCGACACGATCGCCTGGCTCATCGAATATCATTTGCTCATGAGCGAGATCGCCCAGTCCCGCGATATCCAGGATCCCGAAACCGCCAAAGCCTTCGCAGAAGTGGTGCAAAGCCCCAAGCGATTGGCTTTGTTGATGATTTTGACCGTCTGCGACATCCGGGCTGTCGGCCCCGGCGTCTGGTCCGGCTGGAAGGGCTCGCTGCTACGGGCGCTCTATTATGCCACCGAACCGCTGCTGTCGGGCGGGCATTCCCAGGTCACCCATAAGGACCGGATTGAGGAAGCGCAACAGGCGCTCGCCGCGCAGCTGACGAATTGGAGCCCGGCGGAAATTTCCGCCTATCAGGACCGGCACTATTCGGCCTATTGGCTGCGCGCCGAATCCGATTTGCAGTTGGCGCATGCCCGCATGATCAAGAAGGCCGACACGGCCGGCGAAGTTTTTGCCGGCGCGGTCAGCATCAATGCGTTTGAAAGCATCACCGAAATTTCCTTTTACATGTCAGACCATCCGCGCCTGCTGTCGCTGATTGCCGGGGCATGTACCTTGTGCGAAGCCTCGATTATCGGGGCGCAGATTTTCTCGATGCGAGACGGGCAGGCGCTTGATACCTTCCGTATCCGGCGCAGCTTCACCTCCGACGAGGATGAACGCATCCGGGCCCACCGGATCATCGAGGCGGTGCGCGATCTCTTGCAGGGCAAACGCTACCTGTCGCGCGACCTGAAGGGTGATTCGCGGTTGAACCGGCGCGTCAAACCGTTCTCTGTCCCCGCCGAAGTACATGTGTCCAACGCCCTGTCGGACAAATTTACCGTTATCGAGGTCACCGGCCTCGACCGTACCGGCCTGTTGCACGATCTGACCCGCGATCTGTCCGATCTCAATCTCACTATCGGGTCAGCGCATATCGGTACCTATGGCGAAAAAGCCGTCGACGTTTTCTATGTCACCGATCTGACCGGTGACAAAATCGAGAACAAGGCGCGCCAGAAACGCATTCACGACCGGTTGATGCAGGTGCTCGAGCCGCCGGCCCGCGTCAAGAAGGCGAGTTAGGCGGTGCGCAAACAGAGCATTGCGCCGCGGCGGAGAACCTGAAGTGAGCCTTTACCGCAATTTCCTCAATGTCGGTGCAATGACGCTTTTGAGCCGGTTGCTCGGCTTTGTGCGCGACATGGCGCTTGCCGCCGTTTTGGGGACCGGTTTTGCTGCCGATGCCTTTGTTGCGGCGTTTCGGTTCCCCAACCTGTTCCGGCGTCTTTTTGCAGAGGGCGCGTTCAACGCCGCCTTTGTGCCGCTGTTTTCAGGGGCATTGGAGCAAAAAGGCGAAGAGGCGGCGCGGGAACTGGCCGCACACATCATGTCCTGGCTCATCGTTGTATTGCTGACACTGACAGTTCTGGCCGAAATTTTCATGCCGCAGGTGCTGGTGCCGTTCGTGCCCGGCTTTCTCGACGATCCGGAAAAGTTCGAGCTGACGGTCCTCTTAACCCGCATCTGTTTTCCCTATCTCGCCTGTATGTCGCTGATGGCTGCTTATGGCGGCATTCTTAATGGTCTCGGCAATTTTCTGGCTGCCGCCTTTGCACCGGTGCTGCTCAATGTGGTTCTGATCGTGGTGCTGGGGGTGCTGATCCTTTTGAAACCGGCCGCACCCGAAACCGCTGCAATCTGGGTTTCGATTGGCGTGGCGCTGGCTGGCGTAGCGCAATTGCTGCTGGTCACCTGGGCGGTGCGCGCCACGGGGTTTTTGCCGCGCTTTACCTGGCCGCGCCCATCCGCCGAAGTGCGCCGGTTCTGGCGTCTGGCGCTGCCCGCCATCGCCTCGGGCGGCATAACCCAGATCAATATCTTTGTCGGTACCATCATTGCGTCAGGCGCCGCCGGTGCCATGTCATATCTTTACTATGCCGACCGGCTCTACCAGTTGCCGCTCGGAATCATCGGGATTGCCATTGGCGTGGTGCTGTTGCCCGAACTCTCCCGCCATCTCAAGGCCGGACGCGATGACAGGGCGCGCGAAGCCTTCAACCGGTCTCTCGTTTTCGCGATGTTTCTGACCCTCCCGGCGACAGCAGGGCTCGTGGCGCTCAGCGAGCCCATTATCGGCCTGTTGTTCGAGCGCGGGGCTTTTGGCCCGGAAGCGACACGGCAAACCGCTGCTGCTTTGGTGGCCTTTGCCTGCGGGTTGCCAGCGTTCATTGCTATCAAAGTGCTGCAACCGGGCTTTTTCGCCCGCGAGGACACGCTAACACCCACCCTGTTCGCCGGGCTTTCGGTGGTGGTCAATATTGCGGTGAGCCTTTTGCTGTTCCCCACCTACCAGCATGTCGGCATCGCCATTGCCACGGCGCTGTCGGCCTGGGTGAACACTATCGGGCTGGCGGTGATTCTTGTCCGCCGCGGCCATTTCGGCCTCGATAGCCGTGAGGTGCGCAAACTCCTGATCATTTGTGCTGTGAGTTTTGGTCTTGCCTTCGGCCTTTGGCTGGCCGCAGGACCGCTTGCTGCGCCGCTTTCGGGCGCGGAGGGGATTGTCATGCGCGCACTTGTGCTGTTTGCACTTATCGGCGGTGGTGCGGTGCTCTACTTCGCCATCCTGCATTTCACCGGCGCACAGCGGCTTGGTACAATTCTGTCCGGGTTCCGGCGGCCTTCAACCTAAAGGCTGCGCGGGACTTGCGGCCCGGCCCGGTCTGCGCGATAAGCCCTGTCCGTAGCTGATGAGGACTTTTTGACCATGACGTTCACCCCGCGCGTTTTCTCCGGCATCAAGCCATCCGGTGATCTGCATCTGGGCAATTATCTCGGCGCCATCCGGCGTTTCGTGCCCATGCAGGACACCCATGATTGCATTTATTGCGTTGTCGATATGCATGCGATCACGGTGTGGCAGGACCCGGCAGAGTTGCGCCGCTGGACGCTGGAGCTGACCGCGGCCTATCTCGCCGCCGGGCTCGATCCCAAGCGGACGATCCTGTTTAATCAAAGCCAGGTCTATCAGCACGCCGAACTGGCGTGGATTTTCAACTGCGTTGCCCGCATGGGCTGGATGAACCGTATGACGCAGTGGAAAGACAAGGCCGGCAAGAATGCCGAGGCGCAGTCCGTGGGCTTGTTCGCCTATCCCGCGCTGATGGCGGCGGATATTCTTTTATATAAGGCGACCCATGTGCCGGTCGGCGAAGATCAAAAGCAGCATCTGGAGCTAACCCGCGATATTGCGCAAAAGTTCAACAATGACTTCTCTGCGTCCATCGCCGCCCATGGTCTCGATGCGGACTATTTCCCGTTGACCGAGCCGGTCATCACCGGCGCGGCGACGCGTGTGCGCTCCTTGCGCGACGGCGCAAAGAAGATGTCGAAATCGGAATCCTCATCAGATATGGCAACAATCTATCTGATGGATGATGCCGACATGATCGCCAAGAAGATCAAGAAGGCGAAATCCGATCCCGAACCGCTGCCAAGCGAGGAGGTGGGTCTGAAAGAACGGCCTGAAGCCGACAATCTCGTTGGCATATTCGCCGCTTTGTCCGACCGGACAAAGGCGGATGTCCTGTCCGAGTTTGGCGGTCAGGGTTTTGGCGCCTTCAAACCGGCATTGGCGGATCTTGCTGTTTCGGTGCTCGGCCCAATGGCGGCAGAAATGCGCCGCTATGTCTCTGACCCAGCTGAAATCGAACGGATTTTGGGGGATGGTGCAACGCGGGCGGGCGCCATCGCCGAACAAACCATGGCGGAAGTGCGCAAAATCATCGGTTTCGTGCGCTAGAGCCGTTGAGGTTTTGACGGGAGCAAAACCCTGGCTCCAGGTCTTTACATGGTCGTGCTTTCGAACCGGAAAAGTGGTTTCCACTTCTCCTGAAAACACTCTAGATAATCTCCACTTGCCGCAGGCGGGCCAAAAATGGCAGCATGCGGCTATCTTGGGCAGATGGCGGGTGGCCTTTGACCGCAACGAACGACGAGTACAAACGCAAATTCCTGGTGGTCATCGATGATACCGAGGAATGCGACCGGGCTGTAACCTTTGCCGCCTACCGGGTCCGCCGGACGGGTGGAACCGTGGTTTTGCTGGCGGTGATCGAGCCGGATGAATTCCAGCATTGGCTCGGTGTCGAAAAGATCATGCGGGCTGAAGCGCAGCAGGCGGTGGAGCAGCTGCTCGACGAACGCAGCGCCCGCATTGCCGCCATTGGCAAGATCAAGGTCGAGACCGTTGTGCGCGAAGGTCGCAAAGCCGAAGAGGTGGAAAAACTCATAGATGAGGACAAGGATATCGCCATTCTGGTCCTCGCTGCCGGCACCTCGTCCGAAGGGCCCGGTCCGCTTGTCTCCGCCTTCACCTCACGTGGCGCCAACGCACTGCCGATTCCGGTGACAATCATTCCCGGCGGCGTCAGCGACGAGCAGATTATCGCACTTTGCTAGTGCGCGCCCTGCGCGAGGGCGAAGGCTGAACGATCAATTTCTGCGCCATACCCCTTCACATCAGGCCAGCGAAGCGCTATCTTTAGCGAACTTGGAATAATTCTAAACAAGATTTTGCGCCCCGGCGCGAAGGGATCAAGAATGTTTATCCAGACCGAAGCCACACCCAATCCGTCGACGTTGAAGTTCCTGCCCGGCCGTGAAGTGCTTACCGGCGAACCGCGGGATTTCCGCAGTGTGGATGCTGCTGGCGTGTCGCCACTGGCCTCGGCGCTTTTTGCGATCAATGGCGTCACCGGCGTGTTCCTGGGCGCGGATTTCATTTCCGTCACCAAGGATGACAGCGACTGGGCCCACATCAAGCCGGCGATTCTTGGCGCGATCATGGAGCATTTCCTGTCCGGTGCGCCGATCCTGAGCGAATCGGCTGCGCCCGAAGCGGAAACGGGTGAAGAATTTTTCGATGAGGGCGATGGTGAAACCGTCGAAATCATCAAGGAATTGCTGGCCACCCGCGTGCGCCCCGCCGTGGCCATGGATGGCGGCGACATCATTTTCAGAGGCTACAAGAGCGGCACGGTGTTCCTGCATATGCAGGGGGCCTGCTCCGGCTGCCCGTCTTCGACCGCGACGCTGAAGAACGGCATCGAAAACCTGTTGCGCCATTTTGTTCCCGGCGTTGAGCAGGTGCAGCAGGTCTGACAAAGCCAGACAGGTGCGATGAATTTAGCCCGGCGCAGTGTCTGTGTCCGGGCTTTTCTTGCTACTGACAACTTGCGAGCCGGCGGATGCCGGACTATGCCTCCTTCATGAACGCAACCATAGGTTCCAGCGAGACGATTTTGGCGATCGACACTTCCGGTCCCCGCCTGCAACTGGCGTTGCTGGTGGCGGACGATGTTGATGCTTGGGTCGAGGATCTGCCCAAGGGTCACGCCGAGGTGCTGTTTGACCGCATCGCGGGCCTGTTGGCGCGAAATGCGGTAACTTATGACGATCTCACCCGTATTTCGGTGACGACCGGTCCCGGCTCATTCACAGGCCTCAGGATCGGGCTCTCCGCCGCCCGAGGATTGGGGCTGGCGCTCAATATCCCGGTCATCGGTGTGCCGACGCTGCTGGCCATGTCTCTTGCTGCGCCCGCTGGGCAGCCGGTGACCATCGCCGTTGATGCCCGCCGGGGTGAGGCCTTTCGGCAATCCTTTTCGGCGCCCGGCGTGCCGGTGGACAAAGCTGTGCTTGTGCCGGCGACAGAGATGGAGGGTATGGTACTCGCCCCTTCGGTCCATGCCGACATTGCGGCCATGACCCGATTCGCCGCCACTGCCGACCCGGCGGACTATCCGCCTGATCCAACCTATGTCCGGTCAGCCGACGCCAAGCCGCAAACAGGCTTCGCCGTGGCGCATGTCGCAGAGGCATCGTCATGAAATTGTGGATGGCGCCGGGCGGCTTGCATGTGGAACCGGGCACTGCGCGTGACGCGCGCGATCTGGCCCGGTTGCATGCCGGAGCGTTCTTTCAGGGTTGGCCGGAAACTGAATTTGCAGCCTACCTCCTCGATGCGGCCCGCACTCCGGCTTTTGTCGCCGTCGACAAAAAACACAAGCTGGCGGGCTTTGCCATTATCCGCCTTGCCGGAGATGAGGCCGAACTTTTGACCATCGTTGTTGACCCCAAATGGCGGGGCAAGGGCGTTGGCCGTGCTTTACTGCAAGCGGCTTTCGCTGATCTGATGTTCACCCCGGCAAAACAGATGTTTCTCGAGGTCGAGGATGCAAATGCAGGGGCGATTGCCTTATATAGGCGATTGGGTTTTGAGGATGTTGCACGCCGCGAGGGCTATTATCGCAAACCAGATGGCAGCGCCGCCACCGCGCTTGTCATGCGCCGGGCGCTTGATTAAGTCTTGCCCGAAGTGCCGGGATCGATGAGGACGGGGACCAGCCGATGACCAATTCACCCGAGGGGGAAACGCTGGAAGAGCAATGCGCCGCCCGCGGCATGCGCATGACCGATCAGCGCCGCATTATCGCTCAGGTGGTCGAGCGGGCGCATGATCATCCCGATGTGGAAGAGCTTTACCGCCGTGCCTCGGATATCGATCCGAAAATTTCATTGTCGACGGTTTATCGGACGGTGAACCTCTTCGAGGAAGCCGGCCTCGTTGCCCGGCACGATTTCAAGGATGGCCGCGCCCGGTTCGAACCGATTCCGGACGAGCATCATGATCATCTGATCGATATTCGTTCCGGCAAGGTCATCGAATTCCGCAACGAGGAAATCGAAGCCATTCAGGAAGTGATTGCCAAGCGGCTTGGATACCGGCTGGTCGATCACCGGCTGGAGCTTTATGCGGTCCCGCGCGACAAACCGAAGGATACGCCGTCCGAATGATACTCAGGTCATTGTATTTCCTTTGTATTCTCGTTCCGTACATGATTCTGGCAGTGCCGCTGCAATTTGCCATCACACGCCTCAACCTGCCATTCTGGAACCTTCTGCCACGCCTGTTTCACAAGCTGGCGACGGTGTTTCTGGGATTGCGGATCACGGTTCTGGGCCGGCCGCAGACCGGGCAGCCGGTTTTGCTGGTCTCCAATCACATCTCATGGACCGATATCATCGCTATCGGATCGGTTGCCGACTTGACCTTTGTAGCGAAATCCGAGATCGGCGCATGGCCGGTGGTGGGGTTCATGGCCTCGATGCAAAAAACCATCTATGTCGACCGCACCCGCCGCTCCGATGCCAAACGTACCAGCCACGAGATGGCCGAACGGCTGGCGGCTGGCGGCGCGGTGATGCTGTTTGCCGAAGGCCAGTCGGACATTGGCACCCATGTGCTGCCGTTCCGTTCGGCGCTGGTTGGCGCGGCGCAAAAGGCGATGATGCAGGCGGGCGCGAAAAACGTTGCCATTCAGCCTATGACCATCGCCTACACCAAGCTGCAGGGGCTGCCGGTGTCGCGCAACGAACGCTCGATGATCGCCTGGATCAAATCGAAATCCATCAGCGAGAATATCCACGAAATCCTCACTGGCGGCATCAAGGATGTGACGATTGCCTTTGGCGATCCTGTGCCGCTCAGTGAGACGGACGACCGCAAGGCCGTAACCCGCCGCTGCGAGACCGAAGTGCGCAAGATGCTGGTGGCGCTCAATCGTGGCCAGAAGCTGCTGGTGCCCACGGCGTGACGCTACTCTTGGCGAAACCGGCTATTTGGGTGTAAACCCCGCCTCATGACAGCAAATCCCAACGCCAAAAAGCTCTTTATCAAGACCTATGGCTGCCAGATGAACGTTTATGACAGCGACCGCATGGCGGATGCGCTGGCTGAACGCGGCTATGAAACGACGGATCAGGCCGGTGATGCCGATCTGATTGTGCTCAACACCTGCCATATCCGCGAAAAGGCGGCAGAAAAGGTCTATTCGGAGCTTGGGCGGCTCAAAATCATGCGCGAACAGCGCCGCGCCGAGGGCCGCGACCTGATGATCGGCGTCGCCGGGTGCGTTGCCCAGGCCGAGGGCGAGGAAATCATCTCGCGTGCACCAGTGGTCGATCTGGTATTCGGGCCGCAAAGCTATCACCGGCTGCCCGAGCTGGTAGACAGGGCGACGACGGCACGCGTCGTCGACACCGAATTTCCTGAAGAGGATAAGTTCGAACATCTGCCGGCGCCGAAAAAGGAACAAACTATTGCCCGCGGGCTGACAGCGTTCCTGACGGTGCAGGAAGGCTGCGACAAATTCTGCTCGTTCTGCGTGGTGCCCTATACCCGCGGTGCCGAGGTTTCGCGCCCGGTGGCGCAGGTTGTTGCCGAGGCCAAAGCGCTGGTCGATGCCGGGGTGCGTGAGATCACCTTGTTGGGTCAGAACGTCAACGCCTATCATGGCCTTGATGCAGAGGGGAAACCGGTCGGCCTGGCCGCTTTGGTGCGGCAATTGGCTGAAATCGAGGGGCTGGCGCGGCTGCGTTACACCACCTCGCATCCGCGCGATATGGATGATGATCTGATCGCCGCGCATGCTGAACTCGATACGCTCATGCCCTATTTGCACCTGCCGGTGCAGTCCGGCTCGGATCGCATTCTCAAAGCGATGAACCGTAAACACACAGCGCAGGAATATCTCGATCTGATTGCGCGCATCCGCGCCGCCCGGCCCGATATTGCCATGAGCGGTGACTTCATCGTCGGCTTTCCGGGCGAAACCGATCAGGATTTCGAGGACACGCTGACCATTGTGCGCGAAACCGGCTACGCCTCGGCCTTTTCGTTCAAATACTCACCGCGCCCCGGCACGCCGGGGGCCGAATTGAGCGATCAGGTGCCTGAAGAGGTCAAAATAGAGCGCCTATACCGGCTGCAGGCGCTGATCAGTGAGCAGCAGGCAGCGTTCAACGCCGCAATGGTCGGCAAGACTCTGCCTGTCCTTTTTGACAAGCCGGGCCGCAATGCCGGGCAATTGGGTGGGCGTTCGCCCTATTTGCAGGCGGTCCATGCCGAAGGTTCGGCGGATCTGATCGGCACCATCCAGCCCGTCGCTATTGTCGGGGTTGGAAAAAATTCACTGCACGGCCAAATTGTCACAGAAATAGCGGCAGAATCGGATAATCTTGAGGGGTTGAATGAAGGCCACACGCGCCAGGATGGCGCGCCAACCCGAAGTGAGTGGAGCCTCAACGCTTGATAACGCATCTGTCGTCGCAGTCTGATCCGAACCTCAAGACTGATCTTGAGCTGGCATTTGAAGACAACCGCCTCGTGTCCCAGCTTTACGGCGAATATGACCAGAATCTCGCCCTGATCGAACAGCGCCTGTCTGTCGATGCGACACCGCGCGGCAATCATGTGCTGGTCAGCGGCAGCGCCAGCAATGTTGATCAGGCGCGGCGGGTGCTCGAATCGCTCTATGCAGCGCTTGAGGAAGGCCGGCAGATTCTCATCGCCGATGTCGATGCGGTCATTCGCATGATCGAGGACGAAGACAGTCAGTTGACCCTACCGACCATGGAGAAAAAGGGTAAGGTGCGCATGGCACAGATCGCCACGCGCAAGGCCACAATCGTTGCCCGCACCCCGGCACAGGACAGCTATATGCGCGCCATGGAGCGCTGCGACCTGACCTTTGGTGTCGGCCCTGCCGGTACCGGCAAGACCTATCTCGCCGTCGCCTATGCCGCAACGCTGTTGGAACGCGGTGATATTAACCGCATTATCCTCTCCCGCCCGGCGGTCGAGGCGGGCGAGCGGCTCGGCTTTTTGCCCGGCGACATGAAGGAAAAGGTCGATCCCTATCTCAGGCCGCTGTACGACGCGCTTTATGACATGATGCGGCCCGAACATGTTGAGCGCGGTATCGCAACCGGTGTGATCGAAGTCGCACCCTTAGCCTTCATGCGTGGCCGGACATTGTCCAATGCCGTGGTTATTCTTGACGAGGCGCAAAACACCACCTCAATGCAGATGAAGATGTTTTTGACCCGTCTGGGTGAAAACGCGAAAATGATCGTGACCGGCGATCCCAGCCAGGTCGACCTGCCGCGCGGCGAACGCTCCGGCCTTGTCGAAGCGCTCGATTTGCTCGGCGGCGTGGAGGGCATTCATATTGCCCGCTTTTCCGATCGCGACGTTGTACGTCATGAACTGGTGGCGCGGATCGTGCGCGCCTATGATGCGGCAGGCGCCAAACCTGCCAAGGACAAGACCCGCTGAGTTCCGCTTCATTTGACATCGATATCGCCGTTGAAAGCGATGGCTGGCCCGATGGGCTCGAGCCTGTGGCATCACGCGCCATTATCAAGGCGTTCGAGATGACCGAGCTTCACCTCGACGGCCCGGCCGAACTTTCTGTTCTGCTCACTGATGATGAGGCCCAGCGCATTCTCAACCGGGACTGGCGGCAAAAGGACAGCGCGACCAATGTCCTTTCGTTCCCCGGGCGGGAGCCCGACGAGCCGCTCGAAGGCTTGATCGGCGACATCTCATTGGCGCGTGAAACGCTGGAGCGCGAAGCCGCCGAGCAAGGGGTCACTTTTGAGGCGCATTTCACCCATCTACTGGTGCACGGATTCCTGCATTGTTTAGGGTTTGATCATCAAACTGACGATGAAGCCCTTGCCATGGAGAGTTTGGAAACCCAGATTCTGGCGGCGTTGGGCATTGATGATCCGTACGCGCAGAGCTAAACATAAGACTTAAAGGAAATGGAATCGCGTCTTTGAGATTGCGATTCAGGGCCATGACAGACAGCGACCAATCTACCGCCGCGGCGCCGCGGCCGCATCGCCTTTCCGGCGACACAGACACATCCAGAAAGCCGTCCTTTTGGACGCGGGTCAGGGCCCTGATGCATTTCCGTGCGCCCACACTGCGCGAGGACCTTGCTGAAGCGCTGGGTGAGGATACCAACGGTCATCAGGCCGAATTTTCCGATAATGAACGCACGATCCTTCAGAATGTGCTCAAACTCGCCGAAACGCGGGTTGAAGACGTTATGGTGCCGCGCCCCGATATCGAGGCGATTGACGGTTCCGAGACCATCGCGGCGCTGATCGCGCATTTTCACGAGGCCGGGCACTCGCGCCTGCCTGTCTTTGAAGACAATCTCGACCAGATCCGGGGCTTTGTGCACATCAAGGATGCGCTCAAATGCCTGACCGAGGTCAAGAAAGTCCACAAGGACGGCGCTGAAAGCAATGGCAACGGCCTGCCCGTCAAGCTGTTGACCCCGGTGCTCAAGCACAAGATCGCCGGCAAGAACATGGTGCGCAAATTGCTGTTCGTGCCACCGGCCATGCCTGTGGGCACGCTGTTGCAACAGATGCAGGCGCAGCGCGTCCACATTGCCATGGTCATTGACGAATATGGCGGCACGGACGGACTTGTGACCATCGAGGATCTGCTGGAAGCGGTTGTCGGGGACATCGAGGATGAGCATGACGATGCCGATGCCGAACTCATCCGCAAAACTGACGAGACCGGCTTTGTCGCCGACGCCCGGGCCGAATTGGCCGATCTGCAACACATGATCGGACCGGACTTCGATCCGGGTCCTCATGGAGACGATGTCGACACACTTGGCGGTCTGATCTTTGAAATGATCGACAGGGTACCGGTGCGTGGCGAGGTCATCACCAAGCTCAAGGGATTCGAGCTTGAAATTCTGCAGGCCGATGCCCGCCGGATCAAGAAGGTCAAAATCACGCGCCGTAAGCGCCCGGCGCGGGCACGCGGCACGAAAGTTGCGGCGGTGCCTGCCAATACGGCACAATCCGGCGGCAAAACCGGCTAGCGCCGCACCTGCCGCCTTGACGGGCCAGTGTCCGACCGGCGACCTATAACGAGTGACTGATTCGTCCGCTCTTATCGCCGGAGGACCGCGCTTTTCATGAACTGGTTTGCCGAAACCGTCATGCTGTCCCACGGGGTGCGGCGCACGGCATTGCTGTTGCTCGCCGGTGCGGTGGCCGGACTGTCGGTTCCGCCACTATTCTTTCTGCCGGCCCTGTTCATTGCCTTTCCGGTACTGGTCTGGGCGTTGGATGGTGCCGAGGCGCAGACCGGCTGGCGGCGGCTCTTCGGGCCGGCCTTTTCCATCGGATTCAGTTTCGGCCTTGGCTATTTTCTTGTCGCCATCCATTGGGTTGGCGCGGCCTTTTTTGTCGATGGCGGCTGGCTTCTTGCGGTCATGCCATTCGCGGTCCTGGCGCTGGCCGCGGCCCTGGCGCTCTATTGGGGCCTGGCTGCGGCTCTGGCGCATCAGTTCTGGTCCGACCGGCCCTGGCGGGTGCTCACCCTCGCGGTGGCGTTCACAGCGGCGGAGTTTGCCCGCGGTCATCTCCTGAGTGGGTTCCCTTTCGATCTTGTAGGCTATGCGCTGACTGCCAATGACGAGATGATCCAGCTCTCGGCGATCATCGGGGTGTATGGGCTCACCTTTATGGCCATTCTGCTCGCTGCATTGCCGGCATTGATCTGGCCGGATGACGGCAGAGCGCTGCCGGTGCGCCTGATCCCGCTTTTTGCTGTGGTTCTGGTGATCGGAGCCCAGATCGGATTTGGTGTCTATCGGCTCGGCGCGGTGGAAGTCGTCCCGCATGACGATCTGAAACTTCGGCTGGTGCAGCCCGCCATCCCGCAGGCTGACAAATGGCGGGCCGAGAGCCGCGCCTTTGTCATGGACCGGCTGATGAGCCTGTCCCAGACGCGTCTGACACCGGATGATCCGGCGCTTGAAGGCGTGGACATGCTGGTCTGGCCGGAATCGGCGATGCCCTTTTATCTCGCCGATCAGCCCGAGGATTTGGCCCAGATTGCCCGCATGCTGCCCGAAGGCAAGGTGCTTGTAACCGGAGCGCCCCGTCTCGATTTCACCGCCGATAGCGATGATGCGGCCTTCAATTCTGTTCTTGTCATCAATTCAGACGGTGAGGTCACCCAGAGTTATGACAAGACCCATCTCGTGCCGGTGGGCGAATATCTGCCCTTCCGCGATTTTTTCCGCTGGGCGGGGTTCACCCAGTTCGTGCCCGGCGCCAATGGCTGGTCGCCCGGCGATGCGCGCCGGCTGCTCGATGTAGCCGGCAGCGTGCCGTTTTTGCCGTTGATCTGCTATGAAGCCATATTCTCGGGCGATCTCGGTGCACCGGTCGCCGATGCCGGGTTCATTCTCAATCTGACCAATGATGGCTGGTTCGACAGATCTATCGGCCCGGCGCAGCATTTTCATCACGCACGCGTCCGCGCCGCTGAAGAGGGCCGGTCACTGGTGCGCCTCGCCAATAGCGGCGTCACAGCGCTGGTTGATCCTTTGGGACGTGTCTCGGCGGCTCTGGCGCCGGGGGAAGTCTCCTTGCTGGACGTAACACCGCAAAAGCCGCTCACATCAACACCGTTCGCACAAATGCGCCATTGGCCATTGCTGATCGGTTTGGGTGTTTGCGTGCTCGTGGGTGGACTGCGCCGGTGGCGGCGCCGGTAAAATATTATCCGGCGGTTGCGTAAATCATATAAGGTTTTCTTTATATCCATGTTGACCCGGCCGGTCCGGACTCGGTAAAAGCCTCGCTGAAACATGCAGCCGGGCGCATACATGCCGGGAAAACACGAACCAGCGGAGTTTAACGTGGCCAGGTCTTCCTTTCTTTTTACTTCTGAATCCGTTTCCGAAGGACATCCGGACAAGGTGTGTGACCGCATCTCGGATGAAATTGTCGATCTCATTTACAAGGAAGCGCGCAAAACCGGTATCGACCCGTGGAATGTGCGTGTTGCCTGCGAAACGCTGACAACAACCAATCGCGTGGTCATTGCCGGTGAGGTACGCGTGCCACCCACGCTTTTGAAAACGGACAAGAAGGGCAATGAGGTCATCAATCCGTCGCGCTTTCGCTCCGCCGCGCGCCGCGCCATCAAGGCGATCGGTTATGAGCAGGACGGTTTTCACTGGAAGACCGCCAAGATCGATGTGCTGTTGCACACCCAAAGCGCCGACATCGCCCAGGGTGTCGACAATGCAGCTGACAAGCAGGGTGAAGAAGGTGCGGGCGATCAGGGCATCATGTTCGGCTATGCCTGCCTCGAAACGCCTGATCTCATGCCGGCGCCGATCTATTATTCGCACAAGATTCTCGAACTGCTCGCCGCGGCCCGCCATGCGGGTGAGGGCGATGCCGGAAAACTCGGCCCCGATGCCAAGTCGCAGGTCACGGTGCGCTATGAAAATGGCAAGCCGGTCGAGGTGACACAGATTGTGTTGTCGACCCAGCATCTCGACGGATCGTGGGACAACAAGAAAGTGCGCTCCGTCGTTGAGCCTTATATCGCCGAAGCCCTGAGCGACATCCGCATCGCGCCGGACTGCAAGTGGCACATCAACCCAACCGGCAAGTTCGTCATCGGCGGGCCGGATGGCGACGCTGGTCTGACCGGCCGCAAGATCATTGTCGACACCTATGGTGGCTGGGCGCCCCATGGCGGCGGCGCGTTTTCGGGCAAGGACACTACCAAGGTCGACCGGTCGGCCGCCTATGCCGCGCGTTATCTCGCCAAGAATGTGGTCGCCGCAAAACTGGCCGAGCGCTGCACCATTCAGCTCTCCTATGCCATCGGCGTGGCGCAGCCGCTTTCGATCTATGTCGATACTCATGACACCGGCAAGGTGGACGAGGAAGTTCTTGAAAAGGCGCTGGGTGAGGTCATGGACCTCTCCCCGTCAGGCATCCGCCGGCATCTCGATCTCAACAAGCCGATTTACGCCAAAACCACAGCCTATGGCCATTTCGGCCGCAAGCCCGGCCGCGATGGATCCTTCTCCTGGGAGAAGACCGATCTGGTCAAGGCATTGAAGGCAGCCGTCAAGGAAAAGGCAGCCGCCTGACCCCGGATTCCGGTCCGCCGCATGCACCAGTTCACCCCGCCCGCGCTTGCCGCCGGGCGGGGTTTTTTATTTCAAAGATTTGCATGCGCGATAAGATACAGAACGCCCATACCACCGGCGGCCCAGATAATGGTCTGCGAAAAGGGATTATTGAATTCATTTGCCGGATGACGCGCAAAGGCGATGTGCAGACCCACATGTATAATCAGGAACACTGCCATACCCAGACGAAATGCCGGCGCATGCGCTGACTGACTATCGCTCAGCCAGAAGATCACGGCGAATAGGGGCACATGGGCAAGCGTGAACACCGTGTAACCGGCCTTGTCGTCTAGCAGGTGGGTTCCGGGAAACATGCGCCACTCCCGCCGCTTTATGGCATCGAGTTCGTGGGTGATGAACAGCGCCAGAGCGAGATCATAGATCAGGTCCGCCACGATAAGCTCCCTAACAGAATTGGTCGACAATCTGCTTGAGCAGACCGGTCAGATCAACTATTGCCAGCCTCCATGATCCGAATTCCACCTCTCAACCGTGATGGTGAACCACGTGCTTTTTTCGGCCGCCGCTCCGGAAAAACGCTGCATGAGCGTCAGCAGACGCTTGTTGATACGCTGTTACCCCGACGCGCAATTGTGCTGCCGCAAAACGGCGAGCTTGATCCCACGACGCTTTTTGAAGCCAAGCCTGAGAACGTTGTTCTTGAAATCGGCTATGGCGGCGGTGAGCATCTGGCGCGGCAGGCAAAGGAAAATCCTGGGACCGGCTTCATCGGCGCTGAAGTGTTTTCCGGCGGTATCGGCAAGATGCTCGAAAAGATCGCCGCTGACGATCTGCGCAATGTGCGTCTTTTCACTGATGATGCTTTGAAGCTGTTGCAGGCGTTGCCCGAGGCCAGCCTCGATGGTGTCTATCTGCTCTACCCCGATCCCTGGCCGAAAACCCGGCACCACAAGCGCCGTTTCGTGTCGCCGCTGACACTTGCCGAACTGGGCCGGGTTATCAAGCCGGGTGGGTTTTTCCGCTTTGCCACCGATATCGAGGACTATGCCAACTGGACGCTGGCGCACATATTGCGGTCTGAAGACTTCAATTGGCCGCTCGCCGCGCCGGGCAGCTGGCACACGCCCTATGCGGGTTGGCAGCCGACGCGGTATGAGCAAAAAGCCCGCCGGGAAGGCCGCAATGTGAGCTTTTACTTCACGTTCGAGCGGCGCACCGCCTGAGCGCTACATCGTTGCCCATGCGGCAAGCGCCTTACCGACGGCTTCGGGCTGTTCCAGCAGCGCGAAATGCCCGGCATCGGCAATGAGATGGACCGTCGCATTGGGAAATAAAGCCGCCATTTCGCGTCCGTCTTCAGGCGTGCACACGCAGTCGCGATCACCGACAATGATCGCAACCGGCAGGGTCATACCAGCAAGATCAGGCCGTGAATCCGGGCGGTCGCGGATCATCTCGAAATGCCGTATGTAGGTTTCCTGCCCGATTTGTGCTGCCATTTGCCGGTGCAGCGCGCGAAATTCCGCATCGCGTCCGCGGTCATCAGGTGTGCTGGAGGGAAAGTATTTTTCGAGGCTCTCCGGGAATGGGTGGCTTTTGACAAAATCGATGTTGTCCTGCCGCGCAGCGCGCTCCATTTCATTGTCAGGCCGCGCCATGGAGGAGAGCATGCAGAGTTTTGTCACCCGCCCGGGGGCCTGCCGCACCATCTCAAGGGCGATGTAGCCACCCATGGAAAATCCCAACAGGGCAAATTGCGGTGGCGCCTGTGCGAGAAGCGCTTTGGCCGCCTCGGTGACAGTGGTCCCTTCAGCGGGATTGGCAATGGTCACCGGACCGTATGGCCACAATGACGAGGCCGTATGCTGAAAAACCGCATCCGTGCAGGAAAATCCGGGGATGAGAAAAAACGGGGTCAATGGCGCGTCCTTTTGCGCAATGTGAGAACAGGCGTTGCCCCGGGAGCCGGAACAGGTCTCTATAGGCATCAAAGTCTAGCAGGGGAGGACCTATTGCGGTTTATTATTTACGGCACCGGCGCCATTGGTGGCGCGTTGGCCGCCCGGTTAACGCTGTCCGGCTTTGATGTTGTGGCGATCGCCCGCGGTGCCATGCTTGACGTCATCAAGGCGGATGGTTTGCGTCTGCGCACACCCGATGGTGACCTCACCGCGCAGTTTCCCGTGGTCGCGCACCCACGCGAAATCCAGTTTCAGCCCGATGATGTGATCCTTTTGACAATGAAGTCGCAGGATACGCGTAATGCGCTGGAAGCACTTCGGGCGGAAGGCGTCCGCCGTCAGACCATTGTGTGCATGCAAAACGGTGTGGCCAACGAACCGCTGGCGCTGCGCTATTTCGACACCGTGCTTGGCGCTGTGGTCATGATGCCGGCCACCTATATCGCCGCGGGGGAGGTGACGGCGTTCGGCACCCCCAAACACGGCCTATTCGATATTGGCTGCTACCCGTCGGGTACATCTGGCGCTGTTGACACTGTGTGCGCAGCGCTCAACGCATCAGGATTTGCCGCCTACGCGCATGAAGATGTGATGCGCGGCAAGTATGGGAAACTGTTTCTCAACCTCGCCAACGGGATCGATTCCGCGCTAGGTGCCGAGGCCCGCGATGGGCCGTGGGCACAAAAGGCGCGTGACGAAGCGCGTGCGGTTTATACCAAAGCCGGGATCGCCTTCGACGATGTCGGGGCGGCTGATCCGCGCCGGGAAGCATTGATGCAATTGGGTGAGGTTCCGGGAGCGGCCCGGGTCGGATCGTCGGCGGCACAGAGCCTTGAACGCGGGGCAGGATCCATCGAAGTGGACTATCTCAATGGCGAAATCGCCTGGCTCGGGCGCCTGCACGGTGTTCCTACACCGGTCAACGCCTTTTTCACCGACCTCGCGCAAAAACTCGTCGTTGCCGGCAAGCCGCCCGGCAGCCTCAGTGACGCAGAGGTGGAACGCGCTTTTGCCGAATGGTCCGCGTAACGCGGTTGCCGTTTAAAAAACATCTCGGGATCAACTGGAGAGGCCCTGTGACATCAGACAATTTAACGCCATCCTTCTTCACCACCCATGATGGGTTGCGGATTGCCTTCTACGAACTGAATGGCGGTGAAGAACCGGCGATCATCCTGCATCACGGTTTCTCCGCCAACACGATGCATGAATGGTGTGAGTCCGGCATTGCGGAGCGGCTTTCCGTCATGGGACGGCGCATGATCAGCATAGATGCGCGGGCGCACGGCAAATCTGACCATCCCCACGAAAGCCGATTTTACGGCGAAGACAAAATGGCCCGCGATGTCATGGCACTTGCCGACCAACTTGGTCTCAAACAGTACGACTATCTGGGGTATTCCATGGGCGGCATTGTCGGTGTGCAGGTGGCCATAGGCGATGACCGCCCCCGGCGTCTTGTCGTGGGCGGTATCGGCGACGGTGTGGTGAAGTTCGGCGGTGTGGATCGCTCCCGCGTCCCTCCCGAAGTGCTGGCGGCCTGTCTTCGAGCCGACGATCCGTCAGATTTTCCGGAGATGGTGCAAAAATTCCGGGCCGGTCTTGTCGCGCGGGGTGGCGATCTTCTCGCGGCAGCCGCCCATTGTGATACGCTCAAGCCACGCATCTTGCCGCTGGAGACGATAAACATTCCGGTACTGGTGATCGCAGGAGTCGACGACCCGATTGCATCCAATCCCGATCAACTCGTCGCGGCCTTACCGGATGCGCGACTTGTACTGGTGCCCGGAGATCATGGCGCGGCCCGGCTGCAAGAGGGGTTTACCGCCGCCGCCATCGACTTCCTTAGCTAGATCGCATCTTGCCAATCAGCATGTTGGGGCGTATATAGTCCCCAACATCTCAGGGTTAACCGGAGAGTGGGTGCCAACCGGCCCCGCTCTTTTTTGTTGCTCTGAGACCAGAATTAACCAGGTGTGGGAAACAAAGGACGATCAAGCCGTCAGGCTTGTGAGGACCCCGGCGAACGGTTTCGCCGCCCCGCCGGACTTCGAAACGGCTCGACAGGGCAAAATCAGTCCAGTGGACTGATTTTAGATGAGAAGGCCATGAGACCTGCGGTCGAATGGCAGAAGCGAATAGATACTGTGGTTCAAGACAAACGCTACATCAGAGAAACCGGGCAGGAGACCCGCATCGCCGCGATCATCGCGCCGGTTGCGGCTGACCTCGGTTACGATCTGGTGCGCGTGAAAGTGTTGCCCGATAATGGCTGCACGCTGCAGATCATGGCGGAAACGCCAGATGGGCGCTTTACGATTGATGATTGCGAGGCGTTGAGCCGCGAGATCAATCCCGTTCTCGATGTGGAAGACCCCATCGACCGGGAATATCATCTCGAGGTCAGCTCCCCCGGGATCGACCGTCCCCTTGTCCGCGCCCGCGATTTCGCGCGATGGACGGGGCATGAAGCGCGGGTGGAACTCCGTGACATGATTGACGGGCGCAAGCGCTTTCGCGGTGAAATATTTGCCAGTGATGATGAGAGCGTCACCATTCGCCTGCCCGATGTCCCCGAGGGCGCGCCTGCGGAGCACAAATTGCCTCTGGCAGAAATTGCCGAAGCCAAACTGATGATGACCGATGCATTGCTCGAGGCAGCGCGCATCGATCAGGAAAACCAATCGCAACTCGACGATCCCGACATAGAAACTGTCGAGCATACCAACGAGGAGAACTAGATCATGGCCGTTTCAGCTAACCGGTTGGAACTTTTGCAGATCGCCGACGCCGTGGCGCGTGAAAAGTCCATCGACCGCATGATCGTGATCGATGCCATGCAGGACGCCATTCAGAAAGCGGCCCGCTCCCGTTATGGCGCCGAGACCGAGGTCAAGGCGGAGATCAATCCCAAAACCGGTGAATTGCGCCTGTGGCGTCTCCTGGAAATCGTCGAGGATGTGGAAGAGCCGGGGCGGCAGATTTCCCTACCTGACGCCAAAGCAAAAAATTCTGCCGCTGAACTTGGCCAGTATGTCACCGAACCGCTGCCGCCGATCGAATTCGGCCGTATCGCGGCGCAATCGGCCAAGCAGGTCATCGTGCAAAAAGTGCGTGACGCCGAGCGTGAGCGCATGTTCGAGGAATATTCGGACCGGATCGGCGAAGTGGTCAACGGCTCGGTCAAGCGCGTCGAATATGGCAATGTCATCGTCGATCTGGGTCGTGGCGAAGCCATTATCCGCCGCGACGAATTGATCCCGCGCGAGCAGTTCCGTTACGGCGACCGCGTGCGTGCCTATATCTATGATGTGCGGCGTGAACAGCGCGGCCCGCAGATTTTCTTGTCCCGCACCCATCCGCAATTCATGGCCAAACTGTTCATGCAGGAAGTGCCCGAAATCTACGATGGCATCATCACCATCCGCTCCATCGCCCGTGATCCGGGGTCGCGCGCCAAGATCGCCGTGACCTCGAACGATGGCTCCATCGATCCGGTTGGCGCTTGTGTGGGTATGCGTGGCTCCCGCGTGCAGGCGGTTGTCGGCGAACTTCAGGGCGAAAAGATCGACATCATCCCCTGGACCGAAAATATCGCCGATCTCGTCGTCTCGGCGCTGCAGCCGGCGGAAGTGGGCAAGGTCGTCATCGATGAGCAGGCCGAGAAGATCGAAGTGGTGGTCCCCGACGAGCAATTGTCGCTCGCCATTGGCCGCCGCGGCCAGAATGTGCGTCTCGCCTCGCAGCTCATTGGCTGGGACATCGATATCCTGACCGAGCAGGAAGAATCAGAACGCCGCCAGAAAGAGTTCACCGAACGTTCGGCGCTCTTCATGGATGCGCTCGATGTGGACGAAATGCTCGCCCAGCTGCTGGCCTCCGAAGGCTTCTCCTCGCTTGAGGAACTGGCCTATATCGAGCTTGATGAAATCGCCTCGATCCAGGGTTTTGACATGGAGACGGCGACCGAAATCCAGAACCGCGCCGTCGACTATCTCAATGCCCAGGAAGCCGCCCGCGACGAGGAACGCAAGAAACTCGGCGTTCAGGACGAGCTTTACGAGATTCCGGGTCTGAACGCCGCCATGCTGGTGGCGCTTGGCAAGGAAGACATCAAGACGGTCGAAGATTTTGCCGGCTGCGCCGCCGACGATCTGGTCGGCTGGGTCGAGCGCAAGGATGGCGAGGTCACCCGTTTCGACGGTACCTTCTCCGAGTTCCCGGTCTCGCGTGAAGAAGCCGAGGAAATGATCATGTCGGCGCGTTTGAAAGCGGGCTGGGTGACCGAAGAAGATCTTGCTCCGGCTGAAGACGAAGAAGGTGCGGAGGTGGAAGAGGCTTAAGGCACGGGTTGAAGCGAGGCCTACGCCATGCCGCGCACACGTGACTTAACCCGGCAATGTGCGCTGACGCGCACCGCGATGCCGGTGGACGATCTTGTCCGGTTCGCCTTGGGACCGGACGATGAAATCGTCCCCGATGTCGATGCCAAAGCGCCAGGCCGGGGTGTCTGGATCACGCTTTCGGAGGCGGCTGTGGAGGAGGCGGTGCGCAAAAAGGCGTTTGCGCGCAGTCTCAAACAGGCCGTCAACGTGCCTGAAGACCTTGCGTTCGGGGTGAGGTCGCGGTTAGAACAGCGGCTCCTTGGGGCGCTTGGGATGGCCAGAGGCGCCGGACAGCTGGTTACCGGTACCGCAAAAGTCAGCGCGGCGGTCTCGAAACCGGGACTTGTGGCGTTGATCACAGCCGAAGATGCCGCCCCGGACGGGCGTCGGAAAATGGCGGGGATGCTCAAGGCGCGGCAGGACAAAGCCACCATCCCGCATTTTACGCTTTTACCCTCCGCCAAATTGGGCTTGGCGCTTGGGCAGGAAAATGTGGTACATGCAGCCCTGATTTCCGGGGCCGCTGCACAAATGGCCCTGAAAAGGGCCGAACGGCTGGCACGCTATACCGGGTCAGCGGAAGGAAAAGAATAGGGCTTTATGAGCGATAAAGACGAAAACGGCAAAGATACCACTTCGGGTGGTGGACAGAAAAAGACCTTGACGCTGAAGGGCGCTCCCAATGTGGGTGGCCGTCCCAATGTGGCGCGGTCTTCGCGCGCCGTCGTGGTCGAAAAGCGTACCCGCCGGGTGGGCCCGCCGGGCGCCGCTTCGGGTCCGCGTGCCCAACCGGCACCGAGCCAGCCACAGCGCCCGCAGCGTCCCGCCGGTGGCAACCGGCCGCAATCGCCGACACCGGGTCTGACCGCGGACGAAGCCAGCGCCCGTGAACGCGCACTGCGCGCAGCCGCTGCGCGGCAAAGCGAGGATCAGCGCCGCTTCGAGGAAGAAGAGCGCCGCCGGATCGAAGACGAACAGCGCCGCCGTGAGCAGCGCGAGGAAGAAGAGCGTCAGGCTGCCGAAGCGCGCGACGCGGCCAGCAAGGCAGCAGAGGCAGAACCTGCTGCAGAAGCTGCGCCCGCAGCACGGCCGGCGCGGAATGAACGCCCCGCGCCGCGTCAGGCGCCGGCACAACCGGCCATGACTCCTGCCGATGCGGAGGCTGAAGCCGAGCGCCGCAACATGCGCGGCGCCAGCCGCAATGCCCCGCCGCGTCAGGGTCTTGTCAGCGAAGACGAGTTGGAACGCGCCAAGCGCGCCAGCCGCCCGCAACCGACCCGCCGTTCTGATACCGAACGCAATCGCGGCCGGTTGACTGTCACCACGGCCACCGAAGAACATGACCGCGACCGCGGCCCGTCCGATGCCGCCCGCCGCCGCCGCCGCGAAAAGCAGCGTGGCCGTCCGCGTGAGCCGCAACCCAAGATTGCCCGTGAAGTCACTTTGCCCGAGGTCATTACCGTTCAGGAACTGGCCAACCGCATGGCGGAACGCTCGGTGGATGTCATCAAGTTCCTGATGACCCAGGGGCAGATGGCCAAGATCAACGATGTGCTTGATGCCGACACCGCGGAACTGATCGCGACCGAGCTTGGCCACACCGTCAAGCGCGTGGCTGAAAGTGACGTCGAGACCGGTCTGTTCGAGGATACAAAGGACGACAAGCCCGAGGATATGAAGCCGCGGCCGCCGGTCGTGACCATTATGGGCCATGTCGATCACGGCAAGACCTCGCTGCTCGATGCGATCCGCAAGGCCAATGTGGTCTCGGGTGAAGCCGGTGGTATCACCCAGCATATCGGCGCCTATCAGGTTGAGCAGGACGGCCAGAAAATCACTTTCCTCGACACGCCGGGCCACGAGGCGTTTACCGCCATGCGCGCCCGCGGTGCCCAGGCGACTGATATCGCGGTGCTCGTGGTGGCGGCTGATGACAGCGTCATGCCGCAGACCATCGAATCGATCAAACACGCCAAGGCGGCGGAAGTGCCGATCATCGTGGCGATCAACAAGATCGACAAACCCGAAGCCGACGCCAACAAGGTGCGCACCGAATTGTTGCAGCACGAAGTGTTCGTGGAATCCATGGGTGGTGAAGTGCTTGATGTCGAGGTCAGTGCCGTCAAAGGCACCAATCTCGACAAGCTGCTGGAATCGATCCTGTTGCAGGCCGAATTGCTCGATCTCAAAGCCAATCCCGATGGCCGTGCCGATGGTACGGTGATCGAGGCCAAGCTCGACAAGGGCCGCGGTGCCGTGGCCACCGTTCTTGTGCAGCGCGGTACACTATCAGTCGGCGATATTGTCGTTGCCGGCGGCGAATGGGCTCGTGTCCGGGCGCTGATCGACGACAGCGGTGAGCAGGTGAAAACCGCCGGTCCCTCGACCCCGGTCGAAATCCTCGGCTTCACAGGTGTGCCAAGTGCCGGTGACCGGTTCGGCGCTGTCGAAAATGAAGCCCGGGCCCGTGAGATCACCGAATATCGTCAGCGTCAGGTGCGTGAGAAATCGGCCACCGCCGGTGTCACCAGCCTCGAGCAGATGATGAATCAGCTCAAAGCCGATGGCGTCTCGAAGTTCCCGCTGGTCATCAAGGCCGACGTCCAGGGTTCCGCCGAGGCGATCACCAATTCGCTCGACAAGCTGGCGACGGAAGAGGTTTCGGCCCAGATTTTGATGTCCGGTGTCGGTGGTATCACCGAGTCTGATGTCACGCTGGCGCAGGCGTCTAACGCCATCATCATCGGCTTTAATGTCCGCGCCAACAAGCAGGCCCGCGAAGCTGCGGCCCGCGAGGGTGTCGAGATCCGCTATTACAACATCATCTATGACCTCGTAGACGATGTGAAATCGGCCATGTCCGGCCTGTTGTCGCCCGAGCGGCGGGAAACCTTTATCGGTTACGCCGAAATTCTCGAAGTGTTCAACATCACCAAGGTCGGCAAGGTTGCCGGTTGCCGGGTCACCGAGGGTCTGGTGGAACGCGGATCGGGCGTGCGCCTGCTGCGCGACGATGTCGTTATTCACGAAGGCATGCTCTCAACGCTCAAGCGCTTCAAGGATGAGGTCAAGGAAGTCCAGTCCGGCCAGGAATGCGGCATGGCGTTCGAGAACTATCAGGACATGCGCCCCGGCGACGTCATCGAATGCTTCCGCGTCGAGACGGTGCAGCGCTCGCTCTAGGCGCCGCTGACACTGCGTTATGAAACGTCTTGAAAAAGGACAGGGTCCAATGCGCCTGTTGCTGCTCCCTGTTGTGTGTGTGCTTGCGGCGGCTTCCGCCGCATTTGCGCAGACTGATGCTGAACGCGTTGTGCGCAATGAAGCCGGACTGACGGTAACGGCCAACAGCCATCAGGTTACCCTGCCGGTACCCGCATGGATGGAAAACACGATGCCGGGGGACGACGTTTCGGCTGCGGTTGATGTTTTCCGCCAGATCATGCCTGGCGGCGAACTGGTGGAACTGATTGCGCCGGATCAGGATGCCGACAGCTGGACGCACAAAACCTCTGCGTTCCTCATGAATCATGAGGCCTTTCCGGCCGATATGCATATCAAGCTGGTCGTCTCCGCCTTCCAGCAGAACTGCATCGAAGACAAGCTGCGCTTTCAGGTGCTGCAACCCGCCGTTGAAGGCGGTGAACCGGTGGCGCTCTTGGTGTGCGCGCAATTTAATAATGGCGAAGAGGCCGGTGAGGTCATGGCCGTGACCATCGTGCAGTCCGAGGCCGCGACCGCTCGCATCTATGTGGAATGGCGCGGCCCGGCTTTTGATGCTGACGAATCGGAGACCTGGCCGGTCTCCAGCGTTGCCGATCTGCGCGATACCATTGCCCGGTTGAGTGGCGGTGCGGCAATAACGCTGCCGGCTGCCGAATAGGAGGCACTAAAAATGCCCCGCAAATCAAAATCTTCCGGACCGTCCCAGCGCATGCTGCGCGTCGGGGAACTGGTGCGTCATGCGCTTGCCGACCTGTTGACCCGCGGCGAGATTATCGATCCGGTGATCGAGCGGGCCGTCATTACGGTGCCCGAAGTCCGCATGAGTCCCGATCTGAAGCTCGCAAAAGCCTATGTGCTGCCGCTCGGCGGCGGCAATGCCGAGGAAATCGTTGCGGCGCTCAACAAGCACACACGGTTCGTCCGTGGTGAAATCGGCCATCGTATCGATCTCAAATACACGCCGGAGATCCGCTTTTTCGTCGATGACACATTTGACGAGGCCAGCCGTATCGATGCGCTGTTGCGCTCGGACAAGGTACAGCGTGACCTTGACCATGACGAAGACGATGACTGAACGGTATGGCGCAGCAAAAGCGCGCTAAGCGCAACGTTTCCGGCTGGCTCATACTCAACAAGCCCTATGATATGTCCTCAACCGAGGCCGTCGGAAAGGTCCGCTGGCTCTTGCAGGCCAAAAAGGCCGGCCATGCCGGAACGCTCGATCCGCTGGCCACCGGCATTTTGCCCATCGCCATCGGTGAGGCCACCAAGACGGTGCCGCAGGTGCAGGATGGCACCAAGATCTACCGCTTCACCCTCAACTGGGGCGCGGCGACGACAACCGATGATACTGAAGGCGAGGCGATCGCGACCTCGGATAATCGTCCATCAGAAGCGGATGTCATCGCAGCCCTGCCGAAGTTCACCGGTGTTATCACCCAGGTGCCACCTGCCTTTTCCGCCATCAAGATCAAGGGCGAACGCGCCTACGATCTGGCCCGGGCGGGTGAAAAAGTCGATATGCCGCCCCGCGAGGTGGAGATCGACCGGTTTGATCTTTTGGAGCATGGCAAGGATAAGTCCACTTTCGAAGTCGAATGCGCCAAGGGCACCTATATCAGGGCGCTGGCCCGCGATCTCGCCGAGACGCTTGGCACAAAAGGGCATGTGGGTGTGTTGCATCGGGCCGCAGTGGGGCATTTCACTGATGCGGATGCGATCGCCTTGGACGATTTCGAAGCTGAAGATCTAGCCGGGCGGGATGAATTGCTCAAACCCGTAGCAGCAGGCCTTACAGGCGTCCCCGAAATCCGCGTGGATGCACGGCAGGCAGCCACGATCCGGCTTGGCAATCCGGTCCTTTTGGTCGGTGCCGATGCGCCTGTGGCTGTCGACGAAGCCTGGGCATCCCTCAAAGGTGCCGCAGTGGCCGTGGGCTATGTCGAAAAAGGCCAATTCAAGCCCAAGCGGGTGATTGCCGGCTGATTGCGCGCGGATGTCATAATTCTTTGCATTTAGCGGCATTTTCCACTATATGCACCGCAGTTCCGCCGCCACAGGCGGACAGTAGCGGCCCTTTGCTGGACGACATCCCGGCGTTGGGCGTCCCCAATCCTCAATTTTGAAAGGATGTATGCGATGTCGATTACGGCTGAACGCAAAAGCGAGCTCATCAAGGAATATGCCACCAAGAAGGACGATACCGGTTCGCCGGAAGTCCAGATCGCGGTATTGTCCGAGCGCATTGCCAATCTGACCGAGCACTTCAAGACCCACAATAAGGATAATCATTCCCGGCGTGGCCTATTGAAGATGGTCAGTCAGCGCCGCCGCCTGCTCGACTATGTTCGGGGCAAGGACGAGGCGCGTTACAAGAGCCTTATCGAACGGCTCGGCCTGCGCCGCTAGGCGAAGGAACCCGGACGCGGAACGTAAGGTTCCGCGTCTGTTTTATATGAAGCCGCGCAGGGGGCGTGGCAGGATCGTTGGCTGTTTTTGAAATCTGGAGCGTTGCTTGAGTTGAGCGGGAGTAAGAATGATCCGGTGGATCATTTGCCGCGAAACGTGGGAACCGGTTACTCGGTTCGGCAACGCGACCGCTCAAAAATGGCTCGCCATCTTGCCCACCTTCCTCAAAGGCTTCGCTGAAATGAACCTGCCAGAAGGGCTTGCGCATGGGGCGCGGGCTGGTGCGGGTTCATGCCGATTCCGGTCATATGGGCCGGTATCCGGTATGAGGAATGGAAATAAAGAAATATGTTTGATCACCACAAAGTGGAACTCAATTGGGGCGGCCAGCCGCTGACCCTTGAAACCGGCAAGATCGCCCGTCAGGCTGACGGTGCAGTGCTTGCCACTCTCGGCGAAACCGTGGTTCTGGCCACTGTCGTTTCCGCCAAGTCCGCCAAACCGGGCGTCGACTTCTTCCCGCTGACCGTCAACTATCAGGAAAAGGCGTTCGCCGCCGGCAAGATCCCGGGCGGCTATTTCAAGCGCGAGGGCCGTCCCTCCGAAGCCGAAACGCTGATCTGCCGTCTCATCGACCGCCCGATCCGCCCGCTGTTCCCGGCCGGTTACAAGAACGAGACCCAGGTTATCGTCACCGTGTTGCAGCACGATATGGAAAACGAGCCCGATGTGCTGGCCATGGTGGCAACTTCTGCGGCACTGACCATTTCAGGCGTCCCCTTCATGGGCCCGATCGGTGCGGCGCGCGTCGGTTATATCGATGGCGAATATGTGCTCAACACCCCGATCGATCAGCGCGGTGACAGCCAGCTCGATCTCGTCATGGCCGGTACGAAAGACGCCGTGCTGATGGTTGAATCCGAGGCCAAGGAACTGAGCGAAGAGGTGATGCTCGGTGCGGTCATGTTCGGTCACGAACAGTCCAGCAAAGTGATCGACGCGATCATCAAACTGGCTGAACTCGCCGCCAAGGATCCGCGCGAGTTTGAACCCGAAGACCTCTCAGAGCTCGAAGACACCATGTCCGGCCTGATTTCGGACGAACTGCGCGAGGCCTACAAGATCACCGACAAGGCCGCCCGCTACGATGCGGTCGATGCTGCCAAGAAGAAGGTCTATGAGACGCTTCTGCCCGAAGGCGCCGAGAACCCGACCTGGACGGACAACCAGATCGGTTCGGTCTTCAAATCGCTGCAGGCCAAGATCGTCCGCTGGAACATTCTCGACACCGGCACCCGCATCGATGGGCGCGATCTTGAGACGGTGCGTCCGATCCTCGCCGAAGTTGGCGTCTTGCCGCGGACCCATGGGTCGGCCCTGTTCACCCGTGGTGAAACCCAGGCGCTGGTCGTGGCAACGCTGGGCACCGGCGATGACGAACAGTATGTCGATAGCCTCGAGGGCACCTACAAGCAGAATTTCATGCTGCATTACAACTTCCCGCCCTATTCGGTCGGTGAAGCGGGCCGCGTCGGCTTTACCAGCCGCCGCGAAACCGGACACGGCAAGCTTGCCTGGCGCGCCATCAACCCGGTGCGTCCGTCGGCTGAGGAATTCCCCTACACGCTGCGTGCCGTCTCCGAGATCACCGAATCCAACGGCTCGTCTTCCATGGCCACCGTTTGCGGCACCTCGCTGGCGCTGATGGATGCCGGTGTGCCGATGAAGGCTGCCGTTGCCGGTATCGCCATGGGCCTCATCCTTGAGGGTGACAAGTTCGCTGTGCTCTCCGATATCCTTGGTGACGAAGATCACCTCGGCGACATGGACTTCAAGGTGGCCGGCACCAAATCCGGTGTCACGTCGCTGCAGATGGACATCAAGATCGCCGGGATCACCGAAGAGATCATGAAGCAGGCGCTTGAGCAGGCCAAGGGCGGCCGTGAGCATATTCTTGGCGAAATGGCCAAGGCGCTCGACACGGCCCGCGACGAGGTCGGCGAATTCGCTCCGCGCATCGAAACGATGAAGATCCCGACCGACAAGATCCGTGAAGTCATCGGCACCGGCGGCAAGGTCATCCGCGAGATCGTGGAAAAGACCGGCGCCAAGGTGAATATCGAGGATGACGGCACCATCAAGATCGCCTCGTCTGACGGCAAGGCCATCGATGCGGCGGTCAAGTGGATCAAGTCGATCACTGACGAGCCGGAAGTCGGCGTCATCTATCAGGGCACCGTGGTCAAGACCGCCGATTTCGGCGCGTTCGTGAACTTCTTCGGACCCCGCGACGGTCTGGTGCACATCTCCCAGCTCGCCGATCACCGTGTTGGCAAGACCACCGATGTTGTCAATGAAGGCGACAAGGTCTGGGTCAAGCTCCTCGGCTTCGATGAGCGCGGCAAGGTCCGCCTGTCGATGAAAGTCGTTGACCAGGAGACCGGCCAGGAAATCGAAAAGGAAGAAGCGGACGACTGATCCGCGCTTTCTTTACACGAACAAAAAGCCCCGGCCGTTGCGGACCGGGGCTTTTTCTTGGCAAACCTATTGCGTAACTCGCCTCAACGACTGCTTTCGGGCAGCACCCGGTGCGGTGGTTTCTCGCCATCGAGGAACACCCGAATATTGACGATCACCGTCTCACCCATCTCGATCCGGCCCTCAAGCGTTGCCGAGGCCATGTGCGGGGTGATGACGATCCGGTTCTGCAGCGCCAGTTCCACCAGTTTGGGGTTGATGCCGTTGCGATGCTCGAACACGTCAAGCCCGGCGCCGCTCAGATGGCCGCTTTCAATCAATGCCACCAACGCATCCTCATCGATCAGTTCGGGCCGTGAGACATTGACCAGGAACGCGTCGCGTTTCATATGCTTGAGCCGGTCCTCGTTCATCAGGTTGAAGGTTTCCCGGGTCAGCGGCGTGTGCAGTGATAGTATGTCGACCTTCGCGATCATTTCATCAAGGGATGGCCAATAGGTGGCGCCGAGCGGATCCTCTACCTGCGGTGGACGCCGGGAACGGGAATAATAATGCACCGAAAGGCCAAAGGCCTGCGCGCGCCGGGCCACGGCCGCACCGATCCGGCCCATGCCGACAATGCCGAGCGCCTTGCCGGTCAGCCGCCGCCCGAGCATGGCCGTGGGCGACCAGCCCTGCCAATTACCGCTGACCGGCAACACCGACGCACCCTCCACAAGCCGCCGGGGCACGGACAGGATCAGCGCCAGCGCCATGTCGGCGGTATCCTCGGTCAGCACCGAAGGAGTATTTGTGACCACGATACCGCGTTTATGTGCCGCCTCGATATCGATATTGTCGACCCCATTGCCGAATTGGGCGATCAGCTTCACACTGTCGGGCAGTGCTGCAATCAGGCCGGCATCCAATGGGTCGGTGATGGTGCTGACGATGACGCTGTGCCCATCCGCGGCCTCGGCGAGCGCTCTCGCATCGAGGGGCAGATCGCTCTGGCTGAGCGTAACATCGAACAGGGCGCGCATGCGCGCTTCCACCGCTTCGGGCAGCCGCCGGGTCACCAGTACTTTCGCCGTCACGTCACTCATATTGTGCAAAATTCCTCCGGCCGCGGGGCCATGCTTCTCAAAAATCCGGCCATCGGCTCCCGCCCTTTAATGACCATTAAATTTTGCCAGCCTATTGAATAGAAAAACGACCCAACGTGCAAAACAATGATTTCAGGTCTCACGCGTCAAATTCCCGGTTTCACTGGCTGCCTCGGCATCGGCACGGTGCTGATTGCCTGCATGGTTGCCCTCGGCACGCCGGCTCTGGCGCAATCGAACAACAATCCGTCGGGACTGCCCTTGCCGCGCTTTGTCAGCACAAGGTCGGAACCGATCAATGTACGGGTCGGACCGGGCACGCGCTACGAGATTTCGTGGGTCTTTGTCAAAGCCGGTGTGCCGGTGGAGGTGATCCAGGAGTTCGATACCTGGCGCAAGGTCCGCGACACGGACGGGGCGGAAGGCTGGGTGCATCAAAATCTGCTTTCAAGCCGCCGTGCCGGTTATATCAAGCCGCCGGCGGACACGGACACAATTGGCGTGATGAGCGCCAAAGCCGAAAATGCGCGAGTCCGCGCCTGGCTTGGCGCCGGGTTTGCGGTGGACATCGAAGCTTGCGACGGCAGTTGGTGCGCCGTCAGCGCAACGGACGCGGCGCAGAAAACCTATAGCGGTTATGTGCCGCAAAACGCGCTCTGGGGCGTCTATCCCAACGAAGTTTTCGATTGACGTTCTGCCGGTCTCAGGCCTTGCGGACCCGCACAACCACATCGACATGGGTGACTTCCATGCCTTTGGGAGCTTCGGGCAAACCCTGAATGACGATGGATTCCGCGGGAATATCGATCACCCGCTGTTCATCCTCGACAAAAAAGTGATGATGGTCGGACGTGTCGGTATCGAAATAGGACCGGGCCGCATCCACAGTCACCTCGCGCAGCAGCCCCGCCTGACGGAACTGATGCAGGCTGTTATAGATGGTGGCCAACGACACCTCGACACCGGCGGCGCCGGCCTCGGCATGCAGTTCTTCGGCGCTGACATGGCGATGAGCACCCGCGAACAGCAATTCGGCCAGCGCGATACGCTGCCGGGTGGGGCGCAGGCCTGCCATACGCAGAACCGCCGTCAGACACGGACGGCGGGACGGGTGTTGACGGTTCAAAATTTTGCGGTACGGCGTACCCATGGCAACTCGGCACTTCTGCATTCATGAAACTTGCCCAATATATATCGTTGCAGGCGGTGAGAAACAAGTTTTGCGCAAGTGGCTCTGGCAGCGGTAAAATGCCGCCTGATCTTCCCCCACCATTCACAAGCCGCGGCAAAAGGGTTGTTGACCGGGTCCCAACCGGCCACTACACAAAGTTTCGGCTCATTGATCGGGACACCCAGTTGCATGGCGGATCGCGCGCACCAGTTTTCTCTAGACGACCTTCTGGCACACAGCCGGGGCGAATTGCCCGGTCAGATGGATGCGCGCCTGCCCGCACCACCCATGCTGATGTTTGACCGCATCACCCATATCGAGGAATCGGGTGGCGAGTTCAACAAAGGCTATGTCACAGCCGAGCTTGATCTGCATCCGGACCTTTGGTTCTACAAATGCCACTTCATCGGCGATCCGGTTATGCCGGGATGTCTGGGTCTTGATGCGCTGTGGCAGATGGTGGGCTTTTTCCTCGGTTGGAGCGGCTCACCCGGCAAGGGGCGGGCGCTCGGTGGCGAGATAAAGTTTACCGGCCAGGCCACAGCCGACAAAAAACTGCTTGAGTACCGTGTCGATATCAAGCGTCACATGCGGGCGCCATTGCCGTTCGGAATCGCCACTGGCTCTGTTAAAGCCGATGGTGAGACCATATATGTGGCCCAGAATCTAAGGGTAGGTCTGATCCCGGTTGATCAGCATGCCTGACCGCCAATCTAACTGACGGGAAAACTATGAAACGTGTCGTCGTCACCGGAATGGGGATTGTCTCTTCCATCGGCAATAATCTGGCCGAGGTGGTGACAAGCCTGAAAGACGCCAAGCCGGGCATTCGCTTTGCCGAGGATTATGCCAAATACGGCTTCCGCTGCCAGGTGGAAGGCGCGCCTAATCTCGATCCCACCGAGGTGCTCGACCGGCGCACCATGCGCTTTATGGGCAAGGGCGCCGCCTGGAACTATATCGCCATGTCGGAGGCCATCGCCGAATCCGGCCTTGAGGACAAGGATATCCGTCAAAATCCCCGTACCGGTATCGTCATGGGGTCAGGCGGACCCTCGACCCTCGCCGTGATTGAGGCTGCCGACATCACTCGCGAGAAGGGCCCAAAACGCATTGGCCCGACCGCGGTGCCCAAGGCCATGAGTTCCACCGCGTCGGCAACGCTGGCCACGGCGTTCAATATTCACGGCGTCAATTATTCGATCTCCTCGGCCTGCGCGACCTCGAAACATTGCATCGGCAATGCCTTCGAACAGATTCAGCTCGGCAAGCAGGACATCGTTTTTGCCGGTGGGCATGAGGATCTGCACTGGTCGATGTCGAACATGTTCGACGCCATGGGCGCCATGTCGACCAAGTATAATGACACCCCGCAAAAAGCCTCACGACCCTATGACAAGGATCGCGACGGGTTCGTCATTGCCGGTGGTGCCGGGGTGCTTGTGCTCGAAGAGCTCGAACATGCCAAGGCGCGTGGCGCCAATATTATTGCTGAGGTTATCGGTTATGCCGCGACCTCGGATGGCTACGACATGGTGGCGCCTTCAGGCGAAGGCGGAGAACGCTGTATGCGTCTGGCCATGGACATGGCCGGCATGCCCATCGACTATATCAACCCGCACGCCACCTCGACCCCGGCCGGTGACGGCCCGGAACTCGATTCGATCCGGCGGATTTTTGGTGCCGACAAGGCCCCGCCCATTTCCGCGACAAAGGGACTGACCGGACACGCACTTGGCGCCGCCGGTGTCTGGGAATCCATCTTCTCGATCCTGATGATGCAGAACCGCTTCATCGCCGAATCGGCCAATATCTTCGAACTCGACCCGGCCTTTGCGGATATGCCGATCCAGCGGACACGCAAAGACAATGTCGATCTCGGCGTGGTGCTGTCCAACTCGTTCGGCTTTGGCGGTACCAACGCGACGCTGATCTTTAAGCATCCGGACGCCTGAGGCCACCCTGGCGGCGCTAGAGCCGTTTATGTTTTGACAGAACCAAAACCTTGGCTCTAAATCTATTGAGTGGTCGCGTTTTCGAACCGAAAAAGTGGCAGCCACTTTTTCTGAAAACACTCTAGTGCCGCCGCCCGTAGCGGACTTCTGAAAAGCGCGCCTCGCGGCCGTCGTAGAGCAACAACCGGCCGACCAGCGGTTCGCCGATCCAGGTGATGAGCTTTATGGCTTCCATCGCCATCAGCGTGCCGATGACGCCCGTCACCGCGCCGATAACGCCGACTTCTTCGCAGGTCGGCAGATCGGTATCGTCAGGCACATCGGGATAAAGATCGCGAAAGCGCGGGGTGGGGTTGCCGTCTTCATCGGGCATATGCGGTGCAATGACCGTCAGATTACCATCATACATCGACACCCCGCCCGAGATGAGATTTTTGCCGGCGGCAAAGGCTGCGTCGGCAATCATCAGCCGGGTGGAAAACCGGTCGGTGCCATCAATCACCATGTCATAGTCGGCCATGAGATTTTCGGCATTGGTGGCGTCGAGCCGGAGCGTATGCAGCTGGATCGCCACCTCCGGATTGAGCGAACGGGCGAAGCGTTCGGCGCTGTCAGTTTTGAGCGTGCCCACGCCATCGGTGGTATGAATGATCTGGCGCTGCAGGTTTGACAGGGACACCTCATCATCGTCGACAATCCCGATGGTGCCCACACCGGCGGCGGCCAGATAGGCGATGGCCGGACTGCCGAGCCCCCCGGCGCCGATCACCAGCACCCGCGCCGATTTCAATCGCCGCTGTCCCGGACCGCCAATGCCTTTGAGCACGATGTGGCGTGCATAGCGCCGGCTTTCATCAGATGTGAGTTCCACCGCCATGCCGCTAGAACCCCGCCGCAAGCGGCGCCGCAACAAAGCGGCGGTTCGCGCCCTCGAAACCGAATGTGTAGACCGAGATCAGCGCCACCCCGTGCGAGATATCAGTCGCCCCGAACGGCAGATAGACGCCGTAAATCGTGTACCCCGTAGGACAGCCGCGCGAACGGGGCAACGACCGGTCACGATGAATGACCCGGCTGGCGCCGAAATCGGAGATGGTCAGCGCATAACCAAGTGGCGGACCATCAAGAATGTCGTCGCAATTGAGGCTCGAACTGCTCTCGATTTCCTCAAGCGTTAGTGTGTAGGCTCCGATCACCGGGTTCGGTTCAGCGCCTGACATCACATAGCCGGGTGCCCCGAATTTGAGGGATTTGCGGTCACCTTCCGTTGACCCGTCACCATTGAGAGCTGCCGGTATTGCCGGAAGTTCGATGGCGAGATCAGTGAACCGCGGCATGATTTCGTCCCAGGCCCGCTGCCTGAGGTCGGCAAGGCTTTCGGTCTCGGACTCGGCCTGTAACACAACAGGCGTGCCCACAACCCAGCGGTCCTCGTTAAGATCGACGACATAGATGCTGGAATAGGCGAACCCGGAGCCGTCCTGAATGCCGTATTCTTCAAAGGTGAAATAACGGGCGTCCGGCGAATAGCCGACAACATTGAGTAGGGCCCTGTCTCCGGCGAACGCCGGTTGCATGTACACAAGCGCGGCCAGTACCGCGCCTCCCAAAACTGCAAAAAAACTACTCTGCCGCCACATGACCCGTCGATCCAAATCCCTTGCCGCCACGGGCGGTCTCATCGAGTGTTGTGACTTCGTGCAGCACCACGCTGCTGACCGGGGCGACGACCATCTGCGCGATCCGGTCGCCACGTCGAATGGTGAAATCCTCCGATCCCAGATTGATCAGCGGCACCATCACCTCGCCGCGATAGTCTGCATCGATCGTGCCCGGTGCATTGAGCACTGTGACGCCGTGCTTGACGGCGAGACCGGAGCGCGGGCGCACCTGCGCCTCGTAGCCCTCCGGCAACGCCATGGCGAAACCGCATGGCACCAGCACCCGCGCACCCGGCGCAAGGGTCAGAGTGTCGTCCGGTTTGAGCGCGGCAGCCAGATCCAGCCCGGCGGCACCGGCACTTTGTTGTGCGGGCAGCGGCAAACCGGCTCCATGTTCGAGCCAGATGACATTGATATTGAGGGGCGCCGCAACCATTCTCCGCCTATTTAAAACCTGGAGAATGCAGCAGGGAGGACGGCAAATTCCGCCGCGTCCACACCATCACTCCCTGCCGCATCCCAAGGCGTTCGCCGCCGACGCCCTAAACCGCATTTGCAGGCCGGAATATGATGTCAAAGACATCTCAAACGGCCCGAATTCCGTGTGCCGCACGTTCAGTCGATCAGGTGGCAGCCAATCTTTTTGAAAGTGCGTCCCTAAGCCTATGACAGGTGCGCGCCTAAAGCGGCAACAGGGAAGCGGGGTGTGTTGTGGTTATACACAGTGGGGGTGTGATTAACGTGGATAATGGGGACATAAAAACCACGCCGGGCAGAATGCTGGGCCGGTTCAGATCAAAATGTTTGCAATGACCGCAATGCTGGCAAGCGACATCAGCACAAGCGTTGTGGTCAGCAGCCATTTGGGCACCGGCAGCCGCGCTTTTTTCCGGTCCTCTTCATATTGGGCCAACGCGCGGTCGGCGCGGCTGACAATGTCGGGCAACTGCCCAAGTGTTTCGAGGATCGTCTCTCCATGTTCCTTGAGCCGTTCGAACTGGCCCTTCGGTCCGGCTTCATCGCGCAGCCAGGCCTCGACAACCGGGCGGGACACATCCCAGATATTGAGGTCGGGATCGAGGGAGCGTGCCACCCCCTCGACCAGCACCATGGTCTTTTGCAACAGCAGCAATTCGGGCCGGGTCTGCATGTCAAACAGCTCGGTGACCGCAAAAAGCTGCCCCAGCACCCGCGCCATCGATATTTCGCGCGACAGCCGCCCATGCAGCGGCTCGCCGATGGCGCGTAGCGCCAGGGCGAATTCATCTACCGACTGATCCTTTGGCACATAGCCGATTTCGAAATGCCGCCTGGCGATCATCTGGTAGTCGCGGGTGATGAACCCGAACAGGATGTCAGCGAGGAACCGGCGCTCCTTTTTGCTGATCCGGCCCATAATGCCGAAATCGACGGCGATGACCCCGTGGGTTTTGGGATCGGCGAACAGATTTCCCGGATGCATGTCGGCATGGAAAAACCCGTCGCGGATCGCCTGACGCAAAAAGGATTGCATCAGATGGGCGGCGAGTTTCTTGCGGTCGATACCCGCCGTATCGAGCGCCGCGATATCGCGGATCGGCACGCCCTCGATCCAGGACGTGGTCAGCACATTGGGCGCCAGATAGGACCATTTCACCACCGGTGCCTCGAAACCGGAATCATCGGCAATATTCTCGGAGAACTCCGAGATTGCCGCCGCTTCAAACCTGAGGTCGAGTTCAAGCCGTGCGGAGCGGTCGAGCGTCTCGGCAACTTCCACCGGCTTGAGACGTCTCAGCGCCGGGATCAGCCGTTCGGCCAGCCGCGCGCCGGTATAGTAGCTTTCAAGATCACGCCGGAACCGGTCTTCAACGCCGGGCCGTAAAAGTTTGACCGCGACGGTCTCGGTTGTCCCGTCGTAAGACTTCAGCTTTGCCTTGTGCACCTGGGCAATCGAGGCGGCGGCGATGGGCTCTGACAGTTCAATCAGGTCCTGCGCCTTGTCACCCAGCGCCTTCATCAGCATGCCGGGCACTTTTTGCGGATCGAACGGATCCATCCGGTCCTGCAGGGCCGATAGGTCGGTGGCGATCTCCACCCCGACAATGTCGGGCCGGGTTGCCAGTGTCTGCCCGAATTTCACATAGGTTGGCCCGAGCCGGTTCAGCGCTCGCGTCAGCCGCTCCACCCGTCCGGTCTTGCGCACTGACCGCCGTTCGATCAGGCGCAGAGCCGATATCCCGAAGCGGGCAGCGGGGGGCAGTGCCGCCGGATCGGCGAGCGAGAACGCACCCTCGCGGGCGAGCACATATCCGGCGCGCATGAGGCGGAACAGGGCAAAAACGGGCATACGATCTAGAGCTTCCAGCCGCTATGCAGTGCGGCAATATTTCCCGACAGGGCTGTGTGGGTGACCCGCTTGAACCCGGCTGCGCCGATCATGGCCGAAAAGGCGTCAGGTTTGGGGAAGTTGCGAATGCTCTCGATCAGGTACTGATAGGATTCCCGGTCGCCCGTCACCATCCGGCCCATAGCCGGGATCGCCTGTTCAGAGAACAGATCATAGGCGCGATCAAGGCCCGGTACATCGACGCTTGAGAATTCGAGACAAAGGAACCGGCCACCGCGCTTGAGCGCCCGGTGCGCTTCTTGCAGCGCCACATCGATCCGCGGCACATTGCGGATGCCGAACGCGATCGTATAGGCATCGAAATGCGCATCGGGGAAGGGCAACTCCTCGGCATTGGCCTCGACAAAGCTGGCCTGCCCGGGATAACGCCAATTGGCGGCCCGCTCCTTGCCGACCCGAAGCATGTCGACATTGATGTCGGAGACGGTAACCTCGGCAAATCCGTGCGACTGATTGACAATGCGCTCGGCAATGTCGCCGGTGCCGCCGGCCATATCGAGCACACGATAGGGGCGCTGCCCCTGCTTGGGCGGCCCGAGCCGCGCCACCATGGCGTCCTTCCACAGCCGGTGCACGCCGCCACTCATCAGATCATTCATCAGATCATAACGGTCGGCGACGGAGTGAAACACGGCATCAACCATGCCCTGTTTCTCACTCAGCGGCACATTACGGGCGCCGAAATGTGTGGTTGGTGCTGTCTCGGCCATCACTTGCCTGTCAGATTTGTCTTGTCATTATGAAACTGAGCCGGACAATAGCCGAACCGCCGCGGCTAATCCATGCGTCATGTGGTGTCGTGGTAACCAGCCAAGAAACCAGAGTCTTTATGCCCGAACTGCCCGAAGTTGAAACCGTCCGCCGGGGCCTGGCACCGTTTGTTGAGGGTGCGCGGATTGCCGCGGCGCGGCTGAACCGCCCGGACCTCAGATTTCCATTTCCGCAGGATTTCGAAAAGAGCCTGACCGGCAGACAGGTCGTCGGCGTTAGCCGCCGGGCCAAATATCTGCTGTTTGAACTCGATAGCGGTATCAACCTGCTCAGCCATCTTGGTATGACCGGCAACTACCGTTTTTATGAAGGCGCGATTGCCGAACCGAGCCGTTACCGGCAACCGGACGTTGCCGAACGGCACGATCATGTCGTGCTCGATCTGGCTGCGCCGGATGGCGCACACCGCACCCTCATCTATTCCGATCCGCGCCGGTTCGGCTTCATGACTTTGTTTTCGTCTCCTGCAGACTGCCCCTTTCTCAAAGACCTTGGGCCGGAACCGCTCGGCAATCAGTTTTCCGCCCCGCAGCTGGCAGCGCGGTTTAGGGGACGGCGGGCACCGGTCAAATCGGCGCTTCTGGATCAGCGCAATGTGGCGGGGCTTGGCAATATATATGTGTCCGAAGCGCTCTGGCGGGCGGGGATATCACCAACGATGCCCACCGGTGCGCTGGTTGATAGCGCTGGTGGCGCAAAACCGGCACTCGAGATGTTGGTTGCGGCCATAAAATCCGTGCTGGAGGAGGCGATTGCCGCTGGCGGGTCAACATTGAAGGACTTCCGGCAATCCGATGGCGCACCGGGTTACTTCCAGCACAATTTCGATGTCTATGACCGCGCCGACGCGCCGTGCCGCCGCGCCGGGTGCAACGGCACGATCACCCGCATGGTCCAATCGGGCCGCTCCAGCTTCTATTGCCCGGTCTGTCAGGCTGAATCCGGTTGACGTTTGCCCCGGCGCTGACTATAAACCGGCGCAATTGGCGGCTTGGGCCGCCCTTTTGTTTTCAATATCGGCCGGTTGAGAAGCATAAGGCACACATATGTGCCCGTTTTACAGCCGCGCAACGCCTGAAGGGTCATTGGAATGGCAAATACGCCGTCAGCAAAAAAAGCGGTCCGCAAGCTGGCCCGCCGTACCGAAGTCAACAAAGCGCGCCGCTCGCGCATGCGCACCTTCTTGCGCAAGGTTGAGGAAGCCATCGCCGCTGGCGACAAGGCTGCCGCAAACGAAGCTCTCAAGACCGCGCAGCCCTATCTGCAGCGCGCCGCCGGTGACGGCATCGTGCACAAGAACCTTGCAGCCCGCAAAATGTCGCGCCTGTCCAGCCGGATTAAAGCGCTGGCGTGACCGCTTGCACTGCTGCAAAGCCTGATTTTCACAAAACCCCCGGGGAAAACCCGGGGGTTTTTGTTTGTGTCGCATGACTGTCACATCAATGACACAGTCGGTCCGGTTTTTTCGCGGGTATCCGACGGGCCGGATTCGGGTCGTTGATGCAGGTGCCTCAAGGAGAGCCTGAAGGCAGGAATTTAAAAGTTAATCAAAAGTTTATGACGTCATTTTCACATCCGGCACCAATTAGCTGCCTCTGGGTGCTGCCGGTCGGCAAAGGGTCCGCCAAAATTTTTTCCGGACCACGATTCCCGGACAAGGTCTGATTTTCTCATTGAGACTCAAAGCGTTAATTATTCCCGTGCGCACCCCGTTTCTTCGGGGTCGGAGTCAAGCATTTTTTTAACGCATCCCCCAATTGAAAGCCTGATTTTCGCCCGCTAAGATGGCCTTGTTAACGAAAAGTTAATGGGGTCGGAAACGCTGTTCCGGCGATTAAAAACAAGAACGGGGGAAGTTCGGATGCGCCATTTGAGAGACACTTCACTGAGGCCAGAAGTACCTGTCATGAAATTCCAACGCATCATCCTCCAGTTATAGCTGAATATGTTTCCGGGTTAGCCCCGGATATTTCGAGATTGGCCGTATCGGCCGCGTTCTAAAACAATAACCAAGTAGTATCGGGTCGCAATGCTTGTGCGGCGGCGGGCTGAGTTTGTCCAAATTTCGGACGGAATTCCGGACGTGAGGCAGGAGTCTGTTCAAGGCTTCGGGCTGTCACGTCCTCATGGGGCAAGACACGATGAAAAACACCACACCATCAGACGAAATCGAAGCGGGTGGCAGCGCTGTTGCGGCAGTTGATCACCCGAAAAAGAAAGAAGAGGCAAAAAAAATGGGCGGTCGAGGGGGCAAGATGTCGGACGCGGAACTTTGGTCCCGGGTCAGGACCATGTTGCGGGCCAGCGTTGGCGAGGACATTTTCAATAGCTGGTTCGCCCGGCTCGAACTCGAAGAGATCGTTGACGATCTCGCCCATCTCTCGGTGCCGACGCGCTTTTTGTGTTCCTGGGTCCAGTCGAACTATTCCGAGCGCATTCTTGAGGCGCTCCAGCAGGAACAAAAGACCATAGAGCGGCTGCATTTCACCGTTCGGGTCAACGGTCAGGCGCGGCCACGCCTCAATCCTCCAAGTGAGCCAGCTGCCGAACCGGTACAGAACGAACCCTCTTCAACACCATCGCGCCCCATTGCCGCCACCGCGGCCGGCCGGCCCGATGCGCTGTCAGGCAGCACCATCGATCCCAAGATGACCTTCGACACCTTTGTCGCCGGCGGTCCCAACGAGATTGCCCTTGGGGTCGCCAAGCAGGTCGCGCATGCGGCGGCGAACAACACCGTGACCTTCAATCCGGTCTATGTGCATTCCACCGTGGGTCTGGGCAAATCCCACCTTCTGAACGCCATCGCCTGGGCGGCCGGCGCGGCGGATGCCAACCGCAACATTGTCTATCTGACTGCCGACCATTTCATGTATCATTTCATCACCGCCGTGCAGCGCCAGTCCGCCATCGGGTTCAAGGAATGGCTCCGGCGGATCGATCTGTTGCTGATCGACGACATGCAGTTCCTGCAGGGTAAGTCGGCCACAGAGTTCGGCCACACACTGTCCGCCCTTCTGACGGGTGCCAAGCAGGTTGTCGTCGCCGGCGATGCACCACCACGCGATCTCGACATGCTCGATGAGCGCGTCAAGTCGCGCCTGAGCGGCGGCCTCGTTGTACCCATCAACACGTTTGATATCGAATTGCGCCGCGCCATAGTCGCCCGCCGGGCCGAGCAGGCCAGCCAGCGCTTTGCCGGCGTGCATTTCCCCGGGGCAGTGATCGATTATATCGCCCATTCGGTGGTCAGCCATGGCCGCGATCTTGATGGTGCGGTCAACCGTCTGGTCGCCGCCAATCAGCTCACCGGCGAATTGATCACCGTGGGTCTGGCTGAAAAGACCCTCGCCGATCTCATCCGGGCTCGCGAAAGCCGCCGGGTGCGCATCGAGGACATTCTCAAAATTGTCTCCCGCCACTTCAAGGTGCCACGCAACGATCTGTTGTCGTCCCGCCGCTCGCGCGATGTTGTGCGGCCGCGCCAGATTGCGATGTATCTGGCCAAGGCCCTCACGTCGCGCTCCCTGCCGGAAATCGGCCGGCGCTTCGGTGGCCGTGATCACACGACGGTCCTGCACAGCGTCCGCAAGGTCGAACAGCTGATGAAGGATGATGGTGATCTGCAGCAGGAGATCGAACTGTTGAAGCGGATGCTCGAAGAGTAGACTCGTGTCGCGCCCGAGTGACGAGAGCTATGTCATAGATCTATGTGACTTAGTTCTTGGATCTCGGGCAAAGCGAGGTCACAGGTTCGATTTTCTCCTAGGAGATCCAGCGCGCAATGGGAGGCGCTATAAGCTACCCGTTGATGCGTTCTATGATCACATTAAGCTTGTAGTCGAGTATCACGAGCGACAGCACACGGAAGCTGTTTCGTTTTTTGATCGTCGTATTGTTGCGTCGGGCATAACGCGTGGCGAGCAACGAAGAATATATGACCAAAGGCGACGTGAAATTTTGCCTCAGCACGGCATCCGATTACTGGAAATAGACTATTCCATATTTGAGCACACATGCTCAAAACGAATAGTCCGGCAGAAAAATGACTTGGAAGTGGTCGTTGATATCCTAAGGCCTTATTGCGATGAGCCTAGAGAGTCTATTTTGAAGAGATTGTCATTTCGAGAGGATTGAATAGCCGCATCCCGCTTGCGTTTTCGTCGCCGTCTTGCGATTGTCTGCGCCCCGGAACCAACCGGGGTGCAGGGTAGCCTGAACGGCGCATATCGGGGGCAGAGTAGCAAAGTCATGAAAGTCACGCTGGAACGCAATAATCTGCTGAAATCGCTGGGTCACGTGCATCGCGTGGTTGAGCGGCGCAACACCTATCCGATCCTTGCCAACGTGCTGATCAAGGCCGAGGGCGATGGGCTCGATTTGCGCGCCACCGACCTCGATATTGAAGTCACTGAACATGTGCCTGCCATGGTTGGCACGCCCGGCGCCACAACCGTGCCTGCGCACACGCTTTACGAGATCATCCGCAAACTTTCCGATGGAGCCGAGGTCAAGCTCGAGACCGAGGGCGGCGAACAGATGGCCATTGCCTCGAGCCGTTCGCGATTCCATCTTGCCTGCCTGGCGCCGGACGGGTTTCCCGATCTGAAAGCCGACGGGTTCAGCCATGAATTTTCCATGCCGGCTACGGCGCTGGCCGAACTGATCGAACGCACCCAGTTCGCCATTTCCAGCGAGGAAACGCGCTACTATCTCAACGGCATTTATTTCCACACCATCGACGCGGACGGCGGCACCATGTTGCGGGCGGTGGCGACCGATGGGCACCGTATGGCGCGGGCCGAATGCGCGGCACCCGATGGTGCTGCCGGCATGCCCGGCATCATCGTGCCCCGCAAGACGGTCTCCGAAGTGCAAAAACTGCTCGACGGGGCCGAGGGCGATGTCGCCATTGAACTCTCTGACACCAAAATCCGCTTTTCCATCGGCGGCGTGGTGTTGTTGTCCAAGCTCATCGAGGGCACCTTCCCCGACTATGACCGGGTGACGCCCAAGAACAATGACAAGGAAATGCGCGTGGATCGCGCCACATTCGCCACCGCTGTGGACCGTGTGTCCACCATCGCTTCGGAGCGGGGCGGCAAGGCAGTCAAGCTCGGGATCGGCAATGATCAGCTTGACCTGACGGTGACCAACCCGGACCATGGCACCGCCAATGAAGAACTGGCGGTCACTTTTGCCGGTGACGGCTTCGAAATCGGCTTCAATGCCCGTTATCTCCTTGATATTCTTGGGCAGATTCGCTCGGACAACGTCATCTTCCGCTTCAACGATAGCGGTTCACCGACCCTTGTTGAAGAAGAGGGTCAGGCAAGTGCCCTTTATGTCCTGATGCCGATGCGCGTTTAGTTGATGAAAGTGTCGCACCTCCCTCCTTCTCCCTTGGTGGGAGAAGGTGCCCCGAAGGGGCGGATGAGGGGGAACAGCAGTCACAGGATCGTGTGGCTCCACCCTCACCCGGCGCTGCGCGCCACCCTCTCCCATCAAGGGAGAGGATAAACAACGCAGTGATGCATGCCCGCCACCCGCTTCATTTCCCGTCTGCGTCTCTCGCAATACCGCAATTATACCGCGGCAGCGCTTGATCTCGATCCGCGTCATGTCGTGCTCACCGGACCGAACGGCGCCGGCAAAACCAACCTCATCGAAGCGGTGTCGCTGTTCTCGCCGGGACGTGGCCTCAGGCGTGCAGCGTTCGAGACGCTGGGGCAGGCAGGCTCGGAAGGGATCTGGGCTGTTGCGGCAACGGTTGAGACCCCCGACGGGCCGGTCGACATCGGCACCGGCGGTGCGCCGGGTGAAGGGGGCCGCAAGGTCCGCATCAACGGCGCCACGGCCCGCGCCATTGAGGACATGAGCGCCTATCTGCGACTTTTGTGGCTGACCCCAGATATGGATGGCCTCTTTCGCGGGTCCGCATCCGACCGGCGGCGGTTTCTCGACCGACTGGTGATGACCCTCATTCCCGATCACGGCACGGCGGTGACCGCCTATGAAAAGGCGATGCGCCAGCGCAACCGGTTGCTCGACGAGGATGGCGATCCCGCCTGGTTGTCCGCCATTGAAACCCAGATGGCGGAACATGCCGCAGCCATTCATTTTGCCCGGGCCGACAGTATTGGACATTTGCAGCGTCTTGCCGCCGAAAGTGTCGATGAAGCGGCCTTTCCCGCCGTCACGCTGGCGTTGACCGATCTGTTTGAGGATGGACACGAGCCGGCGGCCTCGTCACTGCTCGAGAACGAACTTCTGGCCGTGTGGCGCGACAGCCGGGCCCGTGACAGGGCGGCGGGACGGACGCTTTTGGGGCCACACCGGCTCGATCTGGAGGTCACCCACACCCAAAAGAACATGCCGGCGGCTTTGTGCTCCACCGGCGAACAGAAAGCGCTTCTGATCGGCCTCGTTTTGGCCCATGCCCGGCTTGTGAAGCAAATGACTGGGCTGACGCCGCTTCTGTTGCTCGACGAGGTGGCCGCGCATCTTGATCCGAACCGCCGGACGGCGCTGTTTTCGGCCCTCGACGGGCTTGAAACCCAGTGCTGGATGACTGGTACCGACCCCATGCTGTTTGACAGCCTTGAGGACCGCGCACAGCGCTTTTCCGTCCGCGATGGCGGGGTGACGCTGTCCTGAACCCGAATCAGGCTCCCGGGACGTTGAAAACGACCAAAAAAGCACTATTTTGTTTGGGGATAGCGGTAAAATCCGCTAGAAAAACCTGAACCTAACAGCACCCTGATTCGGGGCGGTATGAGCGACGAAGATCTCCCAGTAGAACCGGAATATGGCGCGGACAGCATCAAGGTCCTAAAAGGGCTCGATGCGGTGCGCAAACGTCCCGGCATGTATATCGGTGACACCGACGACGGGTCGGGTTTGCACCACATGGTCTATGAGGTGGTCGATAACGCCATCGACGAGGCCCTGGCAGGGCATGCTGATGCGGTGACGGTGACGCTCAATGCCGACGGTTCGGTTACCGTGATCGACAATGGCCGCGGCATTCCCACCGACATTCATACCGAAGAGGGTATTTCCGCCGCCGAAGTCATCATGACCCAGCTGCATGCGGGCGGAAAGTTCGACCAGAATTCCTACAAGGTGTCCGGCGGCCTGCACGGCGTTGGCGTTTCGGTGGTCAATGCGCTGTCCTTGTGGTTGAAGCTCAAAATCCGCAACAAGGGCAAAATCCATGAGATGAGCTTCACCCATGGTGTCGCCGATGCGCCGCTCGCGGTCACGGGTGATGCCGAAGGGCGCAGTGGCACCGAGGTAACGTTCCTGCCCTCGCCCGAAACTTTCACCATGGTAGAGTTTGATTTCAAAACCCTTGAGCATCGCCTGCGTGAGCTGGCGTTCCTCAATTCCGGTGTCCGCATCCTTTTGCGCGATGCCCGGCATCCGGAGGTGGTCGAGGTTGAACTGCACTATGAGGGTGGGCTCATCGAGTTCGTGCGCTATCTTGATCGCGCCAAGTCGGCCCTGATCGATGCCCCGATTTCGCTGACAGCGGAAAAGGATGGCATCACCGTTGAGGTCGCCATGTGGTGGAATGACAGCTACCACGAGAATGTGCTGTGCTTTACCAACAATATCCCGCAGCGCGATGGCGGCACCCATCTGGCGGGCCTGCGCGGTGCGCTGACCCGGCAGGTGACCGGTTATGCCGACGCCTCCGGCATCACCAAGAAGGAAAAGGTGACGCTGACCGGTGACGATTGCCGCGAGGGGCTGACCTGCGTCCTCTCGGTCAAGGTCCCTGATCCTAAATTCTCCTCGCAGACCAAGGACAAGCTTGTGTCCTCGGAAGTGCGCCCGGTGGTCGAGAGCTGCGTCAACGACAAACTCAACCAGTGGTTCGAGGAGCACCCTGCCGAAGCCAAGGCCATCGCTTCCAAGGTGACCGAGGCCGCCGCCGCCCGTGAAGCCGCCCGCAAGGCCCGCGAACTGACGCGGCGCAAATCGGCGCTGGAACTGTCCTCGCTGCCCGGTAAGCTCAAGGACTGTTCGGAAAAAGACCCGGCCAAATCCGAACTGTTCCTCGTCGAGGGTGACAGCGCCGGCGGCTCGGCAACGCAGGGGCGTGACCGCTACACGCAGGCCGTGCTGCCGTTGCGTGGCAAGATTCTCAATGTGGAGCGGGCCCGGTTCGACCGCATGCTGGGGTCCGATCAGGTCGGTACACTGATCACGGCACTTGGCACCGGCATCGGGCGTGAGGAGTTCGATATCGAAAAACTCCGCTATCACAAAATCATCATCATGACGGATGCTGACGTCGATGGCGCCCACATCCGCACCCTGCTGCTGACCTTTTTCTACCGGCAGATGCCCGAACTGATCGAGCGCGGCTATCTCTACATCGCCCAGCCACCGCTCTATAAGATTTCGCGTGGCAAGTCCGAGCAATATCTGAAAGACGAAAAAGCGCTGGAAGACTATTTGCTGTCCTCAGGTACCGAGGATGCCAGCTTCACCACGCGCGACGGCATGACCCATGCCGGACCCGACCTGTTTGCTATTGCCGCGCAGGCGCGTGATCTGGTGCATGCCATTGAGGGTATCAACACAAAATACGACCGTACCGTTGTCGAGCAGGCCGCCATTGTCGGCGCGCTCGACCCCGATGCGATGGCAAATCCGGAAACGGCTGCCGCGCTTGCCGAGCGGGTCGCCACCCGTCTTGATCGCATGGCGGAGGATTTTGAGCGCGGCTGGCAGGGCGCACCGGATGGTGAGGGCGGTCTCAGATTCTGGCGTACGGTGCGCGGTGTCGAGGAAAGCCATTCCATCGATGCCAATCTCATCGCTAGCGCCGATGCGCGCAAGCTGCGCGGGATGACCGGTCGGCTCGACGAGCTTTATGGTGGTGTGACGACGTTCACCCGCAAGGATATGTCGATTTCCATTTATGGGCCGTTCTCGCTTTACAAAGCGGTGGCCGACTATGGCCGCAAGGGCATTTCCCTGCAGCGCTATAAAGGTCTTGGGGAAATGAACCCCGAACAGCTTTGGGAAACCACCCTCGATCCGCATGTACGTACCCTGTTGCAAGTACAGGTGAAAGAAAGCGACGTCGCCAACGAAACCTTCACCCAGCTCATGGGTGATCTGGTTGAACCGCGCCGCGATTTCATTCAGGACAACGCCCTCAGCGTCGCCAATCTCGACGTCTGATTTCAGCACCAGTGTGGCCGGTACGCACTAGTCCGCCAGCCTGCCTTAAACTATTGCTGCCCGCCCAATGGAGGCTGGCATGGACTTTAAGGCAGATACGTTCGGCAAGCTGAACGCCGAAGATTATGACGCCGCCAACGATCCCGGGACCACTGCGCACAGCGTTGCGTTTTTAGCTGAGCTTTATGGCGCAGGTTCGCATGTGCTCGAACTGGCGATCGGTTCAGGTCGCATGGCATTGCCGCTCATTGAAAAAGGGATTGAAATTTCGGGGGTCGAAGGATCACCTGAAATGGTCGATCTCATGCGCGCCAAACCGGGCGGACAGGATATCGCGGTTGGAATCAACGATATGGCAGCGCCGGATGGTTATGACCTTCAAGGCCCGTTCGATCATGCCTTCCTCGTTTTCAACACGCTGTTCAACCTGACATCGCAAGAGGCGCAGGTACAGGCGTTTCGCAATGTCGCTGCGAGGTTGAAACCGGGCGGAACCTTCCTGATCGAGACCTATGTGCCAAATCTGGATAGCTTTGTGGACAATCAACGTGTGTTCACCAAGAAGGTCGATATGGCCAATGCGTGGATCGAAGCTGCAAAGCACGATCCGGTCAGCCAGACCTTTGATATGCAGCGCATACGCATAACCGCCGAAGGGATCAAACTGGTCCCGCTGGTGATGCGCTATGCCTATCCGCCAGAAATCGATCTGATGGCGCAATTGGCCGGTTTTGCACTTGAAGCCCGCTGGGGTGGCTGGGACAAATCGCCCTTTACCGCGAAAAGCGGCATGCATGTATCGCTCTATCGGCTTGGTTAGAGTGTTTTCAGGTAAAGTGGATACCACTTTACCGGTTCGAAAACACGACCACGTAGAGACTTAGAGCCAATGTTCTGACTCCGTCAAAACATGAACGGCTCTAAGCCTCACCAGATCCCCGGTACCAGCTTCTTTGTTTTCGCCGCATAGGCATCGAAAGCGGCGCCATAACGCTTTGCAAGGTGCTTATCCAGCATCGGAATGTTGCCAAAGGCGAAAAATACCGCCAACGCCACCGGAACCACAAAGCCGACCGGGTGATGCGCCACCAGCGCATAGCCACTGACCCAGAGGATGTCGCCGAAATAGTTGATATGCATGGCGCGGGAGAAAAGCCCGCCGGTGTAAAGCTTCCCGGCATTGGCTGGGTCGGCCTTGAACCGGTGGCGCTCATATTCGGCCATTGTGTTGAGACCTGCGCCGACAACAAACAGAACGATGCCGGCCAGATCAAAAATATCGAACCCGCCACCATAGGGCAGCACCAGGATGGAAAACCCCACATAATAGATGAAAAAGGCCGCCGGCACGGACACCATTTCCGCCGGACCAATGGCGCGTTTCAAAAAAACGAACATCATCAGCGAAAACCGCACCAGGGTGATCAATGAGAAAATGATCAGGATCGTGCGGCGCAAAGACTGGTCGCTGGACACACCGGGCCAAGTGGCGAACGCGGATTGGAGCGGCCCGAACAGAATCAGCGCTGCGATGAGAATGAAGACGAGCTGTGTTGTGGTGATGAAAAGTTTGGCGCCCGTCGCGCGTGCTTTAACTGAATACAGATCCATCTTATCTCACCTGAGCGGTAATTGACGAGCGTTCAGCCCTTCGGCCTTTACTCCACATAAACCGGCCACATTTATTCTCGATAGCATTCCATCAGTTTCAAGAAAACATGGACCGGTACGGCAAAGGGCAATGGACCTCAAACTTTCATCTGAGGATCGGGTTACCCCTGCCAAGGGCCGCAAGCGCAAGCCGGCCAGGGGCAAGGCGCAATCGCGCAAGAAAACCACCAGCCGCACCACCAAGTCTCGCAAGACCCGCGCTGCCAAACCCAAACGGGGCCTGATCGGCCGTTTTCTCCGTTTCAGTCTTTATTGGGGGTTCGTGGTTGCAATTTGGGGCGGCATCATCGTGGCGGGCGTTGTCGTTTACTACGGGTTGCAGCTTCCCTCTGCCGACACCTGGGCCATTCCCGAGCGGCCGCCCAATATCCGTATCGTTGCCGCCGATGGCCGGCTGTTGTCCAATCGCGGGCGCATGGGTGGTGAAGCGGTGGCTTTCCGCGAGCTGCCCTATTATGTGCCTGCCGCCGTGATCGCCATCGAAGACCGGCGTTTCTATGACCATTTCGGCCTCGATCCGATCGGCATTCTTGGCGCCATGCGCATCAATATTTCTGAAGGCCGCGGGCCGCTCAATGGGCATGGCGGTTCGACCATCACCCAACAGGTGGCCAAAAACCTGTTCCTGACCCCTGAACAGACCATCGGGCGCAAAATTCAGGAGGCCTTGCTGTCGGTCTGGCTCGAGCAGAATTATGCCAAGGAACAGATCGTTGAACTTTATCTCAACCGGGTTTATTTCGGGGCCGGCGCCTATGGCGTCGAGGCAGCGGCGCAGCGCTATTTCGGCAAATCGGCCCGTAATCTCAGTCTTGGCGAATCCGCTATTATCGCAGGTGTGCTGCAAGCGCCCTCGCGCCTGTCGCCAGACAATAATCCGGAAGGTGCTGCGGCCCGCGCCCGGCTGGTGCTCAACGCCATGGCGGAGGAGGGCTATATCAGTCAGGAAGAGGCCGATGCCGCCTCCATTGATCCCAACAAGCGTATCCGCACCCGTGTGGCCGGCGCTGAATATTATGTTGCCGACTGGGTCGAAAGCCTGATGGAGACCTATATCGGCGAAATCACCGAAGACGTGGTGGTGCACACCACCATCGATTGGGATCTGCAAAAACAGGCCGAGTTCCTGGTGCGTGAAAGTGTTCTACAGAACGGCGAAGAGCATAAATACAGCCAGGGCGCCCTTGTCGCTATGACCACTGACGGCGCGGTGCGCGCTATTGTTGGCGGTACCGATTACGCCGAAAGCCAATACAATCGCGCCGTCACCGCGCGCCGTCAGCCCGGCTCCGCCTTCAAGCCGGTGGTGTATCTGACCGCGCTTGAGCAGGGCTTCACCCCCGATACGATCGCTGAGGATGCGCCCTTCGATTACAATGGCTGGAGCCCCGAAAACTATAACGATCAGTATGTCGGCCGTGTCACCCTGCGCGATGCGCTTGCCAATTCGCTCAACACCGTAGCCGGGCGTCTGTCGATCGCGGTCGGTCCCGAAAATGTTGTCGACACCGCCCGGCGTCTTGGCATTTCAGCGCCATTGCAGGCGGTCCCCTCCATCGCGCTCGGCACCCAGGAGGTGTCGCTCTTAGAACTGACCGCAGCCTATGCGCCGTTTGCCAATGGCGGCAATGGCGTCATCGCCCATGTCATCACCCGTATCGAAAGCGCGGAGGGCGAAGAGCTCTATCAGGATATTCCCGGCGGGCCGGGACAGGTGGTCGCCATCGAAAACGTGGCCAAAATGAACGACATGCTTGGCCAGGCCGTTGCGGTCGGCACTGCTAAACGCGCCCATGTGGGGAACTGGCCGATCGCTGGCAAAACCGGTACGACACAGAATAATCGTGATGCGGTGTTTGTGGGCTATTCATCGCGCCTCATCACTGGCGTCTGGCTCGGCAATGATGATGGCACACCGATGCAGGGCGTCGGTGGCGGATCCTATCCCGTTGAAATCTGGTCGCAATTCATGGAGCATGCCCATGAGGGTCTTGCGGTGGCGGCGTTACCTGGGGCGGGATATGTGCCTAATAACGTCCCTGTGCAAGTCAACCAGACTCCGCAGGAGCGGCCCCAGACGATCGTTGATCTGATCAACGGCTTTTTCGGCGGCCAGTAGTCTACTCGCCTATGGTTCGATCCCATACGCCATCAGCGTCCGTCCATGCGCCTTGAGCCAGGTCCGGCCCCGGTTCATGTCGGGCAGGGTCCGCTCAACCGTCGCCCAGAAGGCGGGAGAATGGTTCATCTCGACCATATGCGCCACTTCGTGGGCGGCGACATAGTCGAGCACGAAGGGCGGCGCCAGCACCAGCCGCCAGTTGAAATTGAGCCGCCCCGCGCTTGAACATGACCCCCAGCGGGTCGATTGTCCGCGCATGCGGATAGCCGTCGGGGTTACCGATAGATTGTCGGCATGCCGGGCGACAGAAATTTCGAGGTCACGCATCGCCTCGGACTTCAGCCAGTCTTTCAATCGCCGCGCCATATGATCTGGCCCTCCAGGTACCAAAAGCACCGGTCGTTCCTCTTCAGCGATGATTTCGACGGTGCCGCGAATGCGCTCAGCGGCAACAATCAGATGCTCCTCGCCCCGCAGCGGCACCAGCGCCCCATCGGTGAAAGTGGCTTTGGCCGGAACGCGCTTTAGTCGCGCAGCAAGCCAGTTGGTCTGCTTGTGCAAAAAGGCTTCGGCTTCGCGCCAGCGGCCATGCGGCGGTACGCTCAGCACGGGCCGGCCACCCGCATTCAGCGTCAGCCGGTAATGCTTGGCCCGGGGGCGCACTTTCACCGCAACCACAACGTCGCGCCCGTCGGCAATGACGGTGGTTTCTTCCGGCCAGCGTGATTTTCCAAGACCCAGCATGGGTGAAATCATCAATGATTCTTCATCGTCTGCAAACAAAAAGACGCCCCTCCGGGGGAAGGGGCGTCAGGACCAAATGCAGTATGCTCAGGGGTCAGGGGACGGACTGCATTTGGAGGTCACTCGTTCAGCGTTTCTTTTGGAAACGCCAAATTCTAAAAACGGCGATCAGTAGGCGGGACCTTCATCCATCCGGTGTTCGCCATTATGGTTGCGTGCGCGGCGCTCCCGCATGAAGCGGTCGAATTCTTCACGGTCGCGCGCCTTGTGCAGATTGTGCATATATTCGTGGAACTCGTTCACCTCGTCGTCCAGCCGGCGGCGTTCCTCTTCGAGGCGCTTGAGCTGTTCGTCGCGATAGTCGTCAAAGGCGGCGTTGCCGCTCGAGTGCCGCTTGTGGCTCTTTGCCCAGCGCTTCTGCTTCTTCACCCAGGCTTCGGCTTTTTCCGCCGAACCGCCGAACTTTTCGCCCCACAGAATGTAGGCAAGCATGGCAAGACCCAGAGGCCAGAAGATGACAAAGCCCAGGACCATCAGGGCAATGGTCACGAAGGACCATTCAGGTTTGATTATCGATGTGTTCATTTCAACTCTCCCAGTCACGAACAGGCCTGATGTGGGGAGGGTTGAAAGGCGGTCAAGCCTCAAAATTTGCAAAATCGATACTTGAAATCGGATATTGAAACGCCCATGCGTGTGCGCGTTCAGCTTGCAAAACCGGCAAAAAACAGGTGAAAACCGCCTATGACAGGCCTAAAAACCACCCATTCCGCGCCCGTGTGGCGGCCCTTGCGGCGGGCGACTCTGGTGCGTTTGCGCTGGCTGGCGCTTGTCGGGCAAGGTGCGAGCGTGCTGTTTGTGGCGCTGGTGTTGGGCTATCCGCTGCCGCTCGCCGCGTGTCTGGCACTGATTGGGCTTTCGGCCGCCCTCAATATCTATCTGAGTGTGCGCCAGGGGACCGGGCAGCGTCTGACCAGCCGTTTTGCCGCCCTGCAGCTTGGCTATGACTGCTTGCAGCTCGGTGGCCTGTTGTGGCTGACCGGCGGATTGGAAAATCCCTTTGCCTTACTGCTGCTTGCGCCCGTGTCGGTGTCGGCCAACACCCTGACCCAAACCGCGACCTTCTGGCTCTCCGTGCTGGTTGCAGTCATGGCGTCCTTGCTCGCCGTCTCGCATCTGCCGCTCCCATGGGACCCAAGCGCACCGTTGGACTTGCCCGCCTTTTATGTCACCGGCATCTGGGTGTCGCTGCTACTCGGTGTGGCGTTCATTGCCGTTTACACCAACCGGGTCGCCCATGAGGCGCGCCAACTGGCCGATGCGCTTGCCGCCACCGAATTGACCTTGTCGCGTCAGCAACAACTCTCGGCGCTCGATGGTCTGGCCGCCGCCGCCGCACATGAACTGGGGACGCCCCTGTCCACCATCGCCCTCGCCGCCAAGGAAATGCGCGCCGAGCTTTCGGACAAGGCGTTGATTTCCGATGCAGATCTCATCGTAGAGCAGGCGGCGCGCTGCCGGGCCATCCTGGTCAAACTACGTAGCCTTGAAAGTGGTGAGGCGGGGCCGTTTGAGCGCGTCCGCTTGACCGAACTTATGGCCGAAGTGATCCGTCCGCACGAAAATGCCGGCAAGATTATCCGCCAGTCCACCGGCGCTTGCGATGGTCCAGAACCGGAAGTGGTGCGCAATGTGGGGCTTTTGTACGGGCTGGGCAATCTCATCGAGAACGCGACCCAGTTTGCCACGCAAAGTGTCGAGGTCGAAACCGGCTGGAGCCGCACAGGGTTCACCATCACCATCACCGATGACGGCCATGGCTTCCCGCCCGATCTGATCGGTTTCCTTGGCGAACCCTATCTGACCCAGCGCGGGGCGGAGTTTGTGGACGGTTCCCGTCCGGGCGGTGGTTTGGGATTGGGCATCTTTATCGCCAAGACGCTTTTGGAGCGCACCGGTGCCCGCCTGACCTTCACCAATCATCGCGACAATGCCCATGCCCGGGTGATCATTGACTGGCCGCGCGGCGCTGTCGAGACCATGTAACGGTGCTACAAACTTTGACTTTGCGCGCAAAATCACTATCTGTGCTAATATGAACGAGATGACCTCAGTCGTTGAAGAGATCGATGTCAAAGACCGCTCGCTGCTGCTTGTCGATGACGACAAGGCGTGGCTGCTGCGGCTGGAGCGGGCCATGGCCCGGCGCGGGTTCACCGTGACAGCTGCCGCCGGTGTTGCCGAAGGCCTAGCCGCCGTTAAAGCTAGCCCACCGGCCTTCGCTGTTGTCGATCTGCGGCTTGAGGACGGCAATGGCCTTGATGTGGTCTCCGCGTTACATGCCGAGCGTCCCGATGCGCGGGCGGTAGTACTGACCGGCTACGGCAATCTGGCAACCGCCGTCACAGCGGTGAAACTCGGTGCCGTCGATTATCTCTCCAAACCCGCCGATGCCGATGATGTTGTCAAGGCGCTCCTCTCCATGGATACCGACCGGCCGGAACCGCCGGAAAACCCCATGTCCGCTGATCGGGTGCGCTGGGAGCATATTCAACGGGTCTATGAATTGTGCGACCGCAACGTGTCCGAGACCGCGCGCCGGCTTAACATGCACCGCCGCACCCTGCAGCGTATTCTCGCCAAGCGCGCCCCGCGCTAAAACCGGCATTGAAATCATCACAATGTCCCTCTAGCCTCCGCGACAAATAGTCGAGGAGGCGCGTGTGTCTGTAACGCTCAATTTTCATGGTGCTGCCGGTACAGTAACCGGCTCGTGCTATCGTGTGGTGCACCCCAAGGGTCAGTTTCTGGTCGATTGCGGCCTGTTCCAGGGCAATCGCACCGTCCGCGACCTCAATTACAAGCCGCTACCTTTCGATCCGGCGATGATCGACTACATGCTGCTCACGCACGCCCATATTGATCATGCCGGCCTCATTCCAAAGCTCTACCGCAAGGGCTTTCGTGGACCGGTCCATACCACACGCCCGACCACCGGGCTGATGGAGTTCATGCTCGAGGATTCAGCGGGTATTCAGGAAAGCGAAACCGAGCGCGAAAACCGCAAGCGCGCCCGCCGGGGCGAAAAAGAAGTCGAGCCGCTTTATGAGCTCAAAGATGCCGAGGAAGCGCTCAAGCACAGCACCGGCCACCCTTATGAGGAGTGGATCGAACCCGGGCCCGGTGTCCGGTTCCGCTTGTGGAATGCGGGCCATATTCTTGGCTCCGCCTCAATCGAGGTTGAAGTGGAAGATGGTGACGGCAAAACCGTCCGGCTCTTGTTCTCCGGTGATATCGGCCCGGACGAGAAGGTGTTTTACAAGGACCCCAATGCGCCTGCGGGTTTCGACTATATCCTCAGCGAGAGTACCTATGGTGGCCGCAATCGCGACGATTATACCCTTGACGCCCGCCGTGAGGCGCTGTCGCGCGAAATCAATGAAGCGCTTGAACGCGGTGGCAATCTCGTCATTCCCACCTTCGCAGTCGAACGCAGCCAGGAGCTGCTGCACGATATCGGGCTTTTGATCAAACAGGGTGAGATCAACCCGCATTTCGTCTTTCTCGATTCCCCGCTCGCACGCAAGGTGACCGGGGTCTACAAAAAACATGCCGATATGTTCGAGGATGTGGGTCTGGGCGCTGATGAGCTGTTCTCGGACGAACGCTTTCAGATTACGCAAAGCGTCGATGATTCCAAGGCGATCAACACCATTCGCGGTGGCGCCATCATCATGTCGGCGTCGGGCATGTGCGATGCCGGGCGGATCAAGCATCACCTGCGCAACAATATCATTCACAGCAATGCAACCGTGCTGTTTGTGGGCTATCAGGCTCCGGGCACCCTCGGCTCGGTCATTCAGGGCGGCGCACCCGAAGTGCGCATCCACGGGCGGCTGGTGCCGATCCGGGCTCAGATCCGGACCGTCAACAACTATTCAGCACACGCCGATCATGACGAGCTCATGGACTGGATCAATCAGCGCTTGCCCGCACATGGCGCCATCTTTCTCACCCATGGCGAGGATGACAGCCGCAAGGCCATGCGCGATGCGTTGGTCAAGGAGGGGCTGGGTGGCGATCAGGTGATCATGCCCATGCTCGACGATGCGTTTGAACTGCGGGCCGCCGGGATCGCCGGGGTCAAAAAGCCTGCCGAACGCCGTATTGACACGGCACAGTTCGCGCGCGACTGGCACAATGAATATGCCGAGTTTCTTGTTGAGTTGTCGCGGCAGCTGCATGAGGCCGAAAACGACAGGGACCGGCTCGAACTGATGCAAAAACTGGATAAAGCGCTAGCGGACTAAGCGTTGGGGTCGGCGGGCGCCAGTCGCTTCACCAGAAGCAGCCCCATAAGCAGCATCGGTGCCGACAGCAAAAACGCGCCGCGAATGCCGATGAGTTCGACCGCTAGACCGGTCAGGGCTGGCAGGGCGAGCATTGAGACATTGGCCATCAGTGCAACCGCCGTGACGTTCTGGGAGGCAGGCCGATCGCCGATTTGCGCTGCAGCGGACATGGTCAGCGGAAAAATCACACTCAACCCCAGCCCCATGATGGCGAAGCCGATGAGTGCAATGGGTGGGGTTGGTGCCAGGGCGACCAGAACGAGCCCGACAAAAGCTGCAACGAACAGAATGGCCGCGACTTTAACCGGCCCAAACCGCTCGACGATGCTGTCGGCGACCAGCCGGCTCGCAGTCAAGGCCAGCAGGAATGCGGGGAGCGTCAGGGCCTCATACCATTCTGGCACCGTGAACGTGTCGCGCATATAAATGACCGACCAGGCGCGGACGGCCACCTCGGGAAAGATTGAAGCCAAGAGCAAGGTGAACAGCAATAGCGTTGCCAGGGTCGGCCGCACGAAAACGGATTTTTTCGCCTGCCCGGCATGGGCGCGCGGCGCGCTGGCCTGCATCGGCCAGATCACCAGCGCGCAGAGAAGGATCACGGGCGGCAGAACGGCGGTGAAATGCCAGAATGGCGTGATGTCGAGACCGCGTGCCAGGGCGCCAGCACTGGTCGAGAGCAGGAAACCGAGCCCCCAAATGCCATGGCAGCGGTTCATGATCCGGCGTTTGGTTTCACTTTCAACGCGATCTGCTTCCACATTGATGGCCATGTTGCCGGCGGCAAAGCTCAGACCGAAGACAACAAGCGCGAGAAAACAGGTCAGGGCGTTCGGTGCGAGACCCAACAGCAGATTGGAGACCGCGATCATCGGAATGGACACCGATATGATGCGTTTGGGGCCAAGCCGTTCGATGAAATAGCTGGCAAAAAGATTGTTGGTCAGCGCCCCTGCGGCTTGTCCAATCAGCACCAGGCCCAGAATGGTTTCGCTGAGCGACAGGCTGACCTGAATATCGGGAATGCGCGGCAGATAGGCACCGCCCGCAAAGGCGTGTGTGAAAAACACCACCAGGATCGTCACGCGCGGGTTGGATAGGAACGATCGCAAAGCGTGTTGGGCTGCAGCGTCGGAATGTGTTTGCGTCATCACAAAATTGTCCCGCTCGGTCCCGGATCCATAAGGGCGTGAATACGGTCCGCGCCGAGGCGCGTGAGCCGCAGCATCAACGCCTTGCGCCTTGCAGCGGGCAGTGGATCATCAGCCGCGTCGCGTAATATTTCGGCACCGTGCGGGTCGGCGACAATCAGCCCCTCGCTTTCAGGAAAGATATTGGCGTCGAGCGCCGGCGGCTTGGCAAAGAAGAACCGGTCGCAAAAATCGCGATATTCAGGCCATTTGCGGTCGACGCGGAAATCTTCGAGGCTGGATTTGATTTCAACAATCCAGATCTCACCCTTAGGCCCGACGCCTAAAAGGTCAGCGCGCCGTCCGTTGGCCAACGGCACCTCGGCAAAAGCACAAAAATCAAACCGCGCCCGTAACAGCCGCATGGCGCCGCGCTGCACGCCGAGAGCTGTCTCGGATTGCCGTCCATCGCTGATCGGGGGCAGGTCAGCCATGGCGTGCCTCGGCCGGGCGCGGCGGTGTCAACGAGCGGATGGCAAACCAGCTCAGCACCACCAGTGGCAAACAGACCGCAAAGCTGATCCGGATGCCGTAATGCTCGGCCACGAAGCCGAGCAGGGGCGGACCGATCAGAAAGGCAACGAAGGAGAGTTGCGCCAGCGCGGCTACATTTATCGCTGCAGCCCGGTCGGTGCGCTGGGCTGCCGCCGACATGGCCAGCGGGAACATGGCGCTGGTCCCGAGCCCCATGAGCGCAAAGCCCAACAGTGCCATTGCAGGATGCACCGCTGTGGTGACCATGATCGCACCGATGCCGAGCGTTACAACAAGCACACGGGCGACCCGCATGGCTCCGAACCGTTCCACAAAACCGTCGGCAAAGAAACGGGCGACGGCTTGCGCCAGCGCACCAACGGCGAAGGCGAGACCGTTGATGAAAGGCGCTGCCTCAAAAGTGTCGCGCATGAAAATCACCGACCAGTCGGCGCCCGCGCCTTCAAGAAACATTGAGGACAGGGTAAAGGCCACCAGTGCCAGAATCCCGAGACTGGGTACGGCAAATTTCGGCGCTGCATGATCGGTACTTCCGGTACCGGCGCGCGCCGCGGCGGGTTCCATGCGCCCCAGCGTCAAAACAACCCCGATGGAAATCAAAGCAACCATACCCAACAGATGCATCTGTGGGCTGACACCGGCCTGCTTGGCCACAGCGCCGACAATCCCGGCGCCGAAAAATCCGAAACTCCAGAAGGCGTGACAGCGGTTCATGATCCGGCGTCCCATCAAATGTTCGGTCCGGTCGGCTTCGACATTGATCACAACTTCCACGGCGCCGATGACCATCCCGGAACAAAACAGAATGATAAAGAACTGCAACGGTCCGGTGGCGAAACTGGCTAAGCCGGCAAAGAACGCAATGGCGATAATGCCGACGACAATCGTCCGCCGGTAGCCGATCTTTTCAACCAGAGGGCTGGCAAATGTCAGCGACAAAAACGTGCCGATCCCCGGCCCCATCAATGCCGCACCCAGCGCCCCTTCCGCGATCCCCATGGCAAGCTGAATATCGCCAAGGCGCGGATAAATGCCGCCCAGCGCCAGGGAATAGAGAAAAAAGGCCGCGTAGACCCGGATATGGGGCGGCAGTTCAAACCCGATCTTCATGAATGATTGTCTTTCCTGCGAGTCGCAGGAGACTAGGGCTTTGCACGCTATGTGGCAATATGATCGTTATTGCAAAAAAGGGCGCCCCGCAGGGCGCCCAGTCCACCGCAGCTGACGGAGAAGAGATCAGGCGGCGGCCACGTCGGCGAGAAACTTGTCGACGGTGGATTTGAGCGTGTGGGCCTGTTTTGAGACATCCTCGGAGGCGGCCAGAACCTTGCTGGCGCTTTCATTGGTTTCGGTCACCGAACCAGTCACGATCCCCATCGACCCAACAACCTGTTTGGTGCCGGATGCAGCCTGCGCCACCGACTGGCTGATCTCGGCGGTGGCCGCGCCCTGTTCCTCGACAGCTGAGGCGATGGAGGCGGTATAGGAATTGACCTCGCCCATGGTCTTGGCGATCTGCTCGATGGCGGTGACCGCGTCTGTGGTCGAATTCTGGATATCGGCGATCTGGGCCGAAATTTCCTCGGTTGCGGTTGCCGTCTGGTTGGCGAGCGATTTGACCTCGGAGGCGACCACTGCAAATCCCTTGCCGGCCTCACCGGCCCGCGCCGCCTCGATGGAGGTATTGAGCGCCAGAAGATTGGTCTGCTCGGCAATGTCCTGAATGAGCGAGATCACGTCACCGATTTTTTGCGCCGCCTGCGCCAGATTGGTGACTTTCTGATTGGTGGCGTGGGTGGCCTCGTTCGCTTCATTGACAATGGTGTTGGTCTTGGCGACCTGCCGCGAAATTTCCTCGATAGACGCCGCCAGCTCCTCCGCGGCCGCGGCGACCGCCTGCACATTCTCAGAGGCGGACTGGCTGGCATTGGCCGCCTCGTTGGCCTGTCCCGATGTATCGTTGGCGATTGACGTCAGGGAGTTGGCGGTTGCGTTCATTTCCGTCGTGTTGGACGCGACGACTTCGAGGGCGGCACCGACGGTTTCCCGGAAGCTGGAAATAAGTTCATCGATGAATTTCTGGCGTTTCTCGCGGGCCTGCTGTTCCTTGGCTGACATGCCTTCCAGCCTTTGGCGCTCGATACCATTCTGTTTGAAAATCTCAACGGCGCGACCCATCTCCCCGATTTCATCTGTGCGGGCGCTCTCATCAATCTCGACATCGAAATTGCCGTCCGCGAGCGCCGCCATCTTCCGCGTCAGGTTGGTAATGGGACTGGTGATCGACCGGGCGAAAAAGAACCCGGCGCCGGCAATGACCATCACCAGCACCAATCCGGCGATCAGCATCACATTGCGCATAAAGCTGATCGGTGCGGCGATTTCGTCCGTGCTTTCAACAGCGGCAACGACCCAGTCATTGCCCTCGAAGGTGAAATGTTCGGCAAACACCCGTAGGGGCAGGCCGCGATAGCTTTGTGTCACCCCTTGTGCATGACCTTCGGCTTTGGCCCGGGCAATCAGGTCGCGGTCAAAACCGGTATTGAGAATATCGTCCTCGGCGGTGAAATCAGAATCGATGCGCAGAAGACCGTCCGCACCCGCCAGAATGGTTTCACCGGTTTCACCCAACCCCGTCCGGTCATGAAACAGGGCACTGATCCTTGAGTGCGGCATCTGGATCGCCAGGACCCCGAGAAGGGTTTGGTTGTGATCAAACACAGGTGTCGCCATGAATGCCGCCGGTACCCCGTTGCTGGGCGCATAGGGTGCGAAATCGGCAAAGGAAATGTGTCCGTGTTCGCTGGCAATGGCGGCTTGAAAGACTGCACCCAGCCCGCTTTGCGCAAGCGCGCCTGCCCCTTCCGCAAACGTCCCGGCAAAGTCGTTTTCTTTGAAGACCGAGTAGACCAGACGGCCGCGCCTATCGAGCAGGAAGATGTCGTAATAGTCCTTGGCGTCCATGACTTCGCGGAAGAAGGGATGATATTCGGCATGAGCGTCATTGTAGTCGAAACTGCCTGCGGCGCGGTCCATCAGATGCTTCTCACCCGCAGGATTGGGATTTTCGCTGATAAACGCCTGTTGCAGGGTTTGGGCCGCACCCGGCCCGATGGCATCGAAGCCGCGCCTGAAGTCCCCGAGCGCGTCCTGCACCGCGGGGTCGTCGGCATAAAGACGCAAATCGGTCTCGATACGCGTCATGAAACGGTCGACTTCATGGGTGCGCGCAACGGCGATGGTCTTGAGTTTGTCCCCGGACATTTCGTCCACGGTGGATGAGCTGATCTGGTAGCTGGCTATGCCGACTCCGAGCCCCACAAGAACCGCCGCACCGGCAATGGCGGCAGGGAGCTTGTGAGCGATACGCAATGCGCTGAGGAAACTGGCCATGATTGGGATGCCCCGAAAAATTAAACCCGGGGCCATCGTGGCGTTCTGGCGTTAATCCACCGTTTGACCGGCTCTTGGCGAAATTACCTAGGCAAAGATGCCAATATGTCTGAGATCACGCGGCAATAGCCCGGTGCGCGATGATGGAGACGCCGGTTGTAAGCTCACGGACGAATTCAAACCGGTTATGGGCATAGTCGGCGCCCTGACTGAGATCGTCGCTTTGGGGACCACGTGTGTTGCCGCGCCGGTCCGGGCCGAAATAGTGCGGCGTCTCGTAGTAGGTGATCGGGCGTTCAAGCTGATAGCGTAACCGCGCGGCAATGCCCTCGGCTTTGCGGGGCAGGGTAATCACGTCGTCAAAGCCTAGCATCAGGCAGTCCTGGATCAAATCCCGCGAGGGATTGTGACACAGATAGATGAGCGGCATGAAGCGGACATGACGCCGCTTGCAACCGCGCAATTGCCTGACCGCCTTGCGGACAGCCTCCGTGTCGCGGCTGTGCTCGAACAGAACGAAACTGACCGGCATGTCGTCCATACGCATTTCGATGGACTTCAATCCGTCATAGGGTTCCACTGCCGCCAGACCGGTGGCTTCGATAGACTTTTTGAGGCCGGAATCCAGATGCGGTCCCGACCCTACAATATAGGCTGTTGCTTTCACTGTCGTGCGTCCCCAGTCCAAGCAATATTTACAAGCTGTTATGACTGGCAACAGTTAAGGAACGTCTTACCCGGGGGAACGAAGAGACCTGTCGTTAACGCGGCGTTTCGACGCGGACGGTTCCGGCGTTAACTTATGAGACTTGCTGAACACAGACTTTGACGTGGCCGGCCCGTTTGAACCCCAGCCGGACAGCTGCAGCCCGGCTCACATCAATGATCCGGCCTTTAATGAAGGGACCCCGGTCGTTGATGGTCAGCGTGATGGCTTTGCCATTGGATTGATTGACGACTTCGACCTTGGTTCCAAAAGGCAGGGACCGGTGCGCCGCCGTCATACCGTCCGGGTTCATCATTTCACCCGAGGCGGTGCGGGAGGTGAGCGCGTACCAGGAAGCGCCGCCGCATTGCGGGGCATTGGCGAGGACGGGTGTGGAGAGGGTGAGCGAAAGTGCCGCCAGGGTGACGGCAAGACCACGTTTTTGCATTAATCTGCTTTCTTGTTGATAAAACGCGTGGGGCCGATAGGGGGTGGCTGTGGCCAGAATGTGGCCATCGCTCCCTCGGAGGGGAGGCGGACACATGCTGCGGCGGCTGGTTTATGTCCTTGCAATTGGCTGGCTTTTGGCGATGGCGCTGTCGTTATTGATCCCGGTACTGACGCCCGCGACCGGTGACGGGTTCACCCGGGGCCTCTATCGTCTTAGTGCGTTCCTGATCTGGCAGACGGTGGCGGTGGGTGTTGCCATCGTCATCTTTGTCATGGCGCGCAGCGTTGCCAACCACACAGGCCGGGTGTTCAAGCTGGCAGCGTTCGGCCCGATGACCGTGTCCGGTCTGATGGTGCTGGTGATTGTGGGCATTGTGCTCTGGGCCCGGTTCGCACCACGCCCGGGACCTGTCGCACCGCCGGCACCGGTCACCGAACCGGCGCCGAAGCCGGCAACTGATTTCGCGCAGTGAGCTTTGTTGTCACGATCCACTGATCGTTTTTGACCAATTGATAAAAAAATTAAACTGCGCTAGCGTTTCCTCCGGATAAAGCGCGGGAGAACGCTATGACGACAGGTCCCTATACCGACGGTATCGCCCCGAAGCGTCTGTCTTTGGAGCAGTATGAGGCCAATTTCGCCGATCTGCATGCGCCGCTCGACAAGCATGAGGCGCATGTGGAGGCCGATCGCTGCTATTTCTGTTACGATGCGCCGTGCCAGAATGCCTGTCCCACCGAGATCGATATCCCGATGTTCATTCGCGAGATTTCGACCGACAATCCGCTCGGCGCTGCCAAGACCATTTTCGACCAGAATATTCTCGGGGGCATGTGCGCCCGGGTTTGCCCGACCGAGACACTGTGTGAAGAAGCCTGCGTGCGCGAGGAAGCGGAAGGCAAGCCGGTCAAGATCGGACAATTGCAGCGCTACGCCACCGATATCGCCATGGACGCCGGCGCGCAGTTCTATGATCGTGCCCCCGCAACCGGCAAGAAGATCGCCGTGATCGGTGCCGGACCCGCCGGGCTCGCCTGCGCCCACCGCCTCGCGACCCACGGCCATGATGTGGTCATCTATGATGCGCGGCCCAAGCCTGGCGGCCTCAATGAATATGGCATAGCTACTTACAAGACGGTCAACGATTTCGCCCAGAAAGAGGTCGACTATATCCTGTCGATCGGCGGCATCACGCTTGAAGCCGGACGGGTGCTTGGCAAGGATTTCGGGCTCGACGATCTCACCAGGGACTATGATGCGGTGTTTCTCGGCCTCGGCCTGACCGGCGTCAATGCCTTGCGCACAGCCGGTGAGGATGCCGAAGGAGTTGAAGATGCGGTGGAGTTTATCGCCCGGCTCCGGCAGGCGAGTGACAAGTCGGAAATAGATGTTGGGCGGCGCGTCATCGTTATCGGTGGCGGTATGACTGCGATCGATGCGGCGATACAGGCCAAGCTGCTGGGTGCGGAGGACGTGACCATCTGCTACCGGCGCGGGCAGGACCATATGAACGCCTCGGAATTCGAACAGGAGCTGGCCGCTGCCAAGGGCGTCAATATCCGTCACTGGGTCATGCCGCACAAGATCTTGAGCGACAATGGCAAGGTGACCGGAATCGAACTGGAATACACCCATATCGACAATGGCAAGCTCAAGGGTCTCGGGCACACAATGACGCTACCTGCCGACCAGATATTCAAGGCCATCGGTCAGACGTTTGAAGATGGGGATGCACAGAGCATCGCGCTGGAGGCTGGCCGCATCAGCGTCGATGCGTCCATGCAGACTTCCAATCCGAAAGTCTGGGCCGGTGGTGATTGCATCTTTGGCGGTGACGATCTGACGGTGACCGCCGCAGCCCATGGCCGCGATGCCGCTGAAGCGATCCATGCAGTGCTGGGGGGTGGCAAATGACCGCCGCCGCAGGTGTGCTAACCGCACCCATTGCAACTGATTTGAGCCGAACATTCTGGAGTTCAATGCCCAGCTATCTGGATTTTACAAAGCTCGACAGACCCGGAACACCCAATGACTATCTGGTCGCGCCGGAGGAGATAACCCCCGCGCGCCCGGACCGGATTGCGCCGATCTACAATCAGACACCGGCATCGCTGTTTGCCAGCATTTCGGCGATGCTGGAGGCGGACAAGTTCTATCGCGAGGTCGAAGCGGATGCGCAGCTGTTGGCGATCAAAGCTGTCGCGGTGACGCCTATCCTGCGCTTTCGGGATGACGTGAATATTCGGGTATTTCCGGCGGATGGCGGGGCGAGCCTCGCCATCTATTCGCGCTCGCGCATCGGTATGGGCGATATGGGCGCGAACCGTAAACGTGTGGAAGGTCTTCTGGACCGGTTGGAGGCGGTGTCTGATGACACCTGACAGGGCATTATGACCGAATTGATCGCAAAAATCGCAGGGCCCTACCTGCTCTTGACCGCTATCGGCTTTCGCGTGTCACGCGGTTTTTACGAACGTATGGTGCTGGGCAATGAAAAGGCCGACCCGATTTTGCTCAACCTGTCGGGTGCGGCGCATTTCATTGTGGGCATGGTCGTCCTAGTCAATCATTTCCGCTGGGGTTCCGTCGCCGAAGGCGCGGTCACACTATTGGGGCTGGCGGCAGCGGCAAAGGGTGCCGCGCTGATCGCCATTCCTGAAGCAACGCTCCAATCACCCAAGACCGTGGGCAGGGTGCTGACCGGCAGCACCATCGGCTTTGGCCTTGCCGGTATCTATTTCATCTATCTCGGCTATGGGCCGATGATCGGTCTTTAGGAGGGAACGACAATGGCAGACCTCACCAACAATTTCGTCGGGATCAAATCTCCCAACCCGTTCTGGCTCGCCTCAGCGCCGCCAACCGACAAGGCTTATAATGTCGAGCGCGCTTTCAAGGCGGGCTGGGGCGGTGTTGTCTGGAAGACGCTCGGCGAGGAAGGCCCGCCCGTGGTCAATGTCAACGGCCCGCGTTATGGCGCCATTTACGGGGCCGACCGGCGTCTGCTGGGGCTCAACAATATCGAGCTGATCACTGATCGCGATCTCTATGTGAACCTCACCGAGATCAAGCAGGTCAAAAAGAACTGGCCCGACCGCGCCGTGGTCGTCTCTCTTATGGTGCCCTGTGAAGAAGAAGCCTGGAAGGCCATACTGCCGCTGGTGGAGGAAACCGGCGCCGACGGGATCGAGTTGAATTTCGGCTGTCCGCACGGCATGTCCGAGCGCGGCATGGGCGCGGCCGTGGGGCAGGTGCCTGAATATGTCGAAATGGTTGTGCGCTGGTGCAAACAGAACACCCGCATGCCGGTCATCACCAAGCTGACGCCCAACATCACCGACATCCGCCATGCGGCCCGTGCCGCCTTCAAGGGGGGCACCGATGCGGTCTCGCTGATCAACACGATCAATTCCATCACCTCGGTCAATCTCGACACTTTCGCCCCGGAACCCACCATTGATGGCAAGGGCACCCATGGCGGCTATTGCGGCCCGGCGGTCAAACCCATTGCCTTGCACATGGTGGCCGATATCGCCCGTGATCCGGAACTCAAGGACATGCCGATCTCCGGCATTGGCGGCATCACCACCTGGCGCGATGCGGCAGAGTTCATGGCGCTCGGCGCCGGCAATGTGCAGGTGTGCACGGCCGCCATGACCTATGGGTTCAAGGTCGTTGAAGAGATGAAATCGGGCTTGTCCAACTGGATGGACGCCAACGGACACAAGGATCTCGACGCTGTCATTCGCCGCGCCGTGCCCAATGTCACCGACTGGCAATATCTCAACCTCAACCACATCACCAAGGCACGTATCAATCAGGACCTCTGCATCAAATGCGGCCGCTGTTACATCGCCTGCGAGGACACCTCGCATCAGGCCATTTCCAACACCATCAACGGCAAGCGCGGTTTTGAGGTGCAGGACAATGAATGCGTGGCCTGCAACCTTTGTGTCGATGTCTGTCCGGTGGAGGACTGCATCACCATGGAGGTGCTCGAACCCGGCGTTATCGACGCGCGCACCGGCAAGGTGGTGGAAAAGGACTATGCGAACTGGACTACGCATCCGAACAATCCGGGGCGGGTTGATGCGGCTGAGTGAGCCGCGACCCGAAGGGGTAAATCGCGCCGGTGGCGCGATTTAAGCGGCGAACGCCCGTAGACCTATGGTCGAAGGGCCAGCCAGCACCTGAACACTGCCTTCCCAAACCTTTTTCAGTCTCGTAAAAGGCCTGTCTGAGGGAGTCCCATCATGTCACCTGAACTACTCATCGCCCTTGGCCGGATCATTTTCGGCCTGTTCTTTGTTATCGCCGCCGTCCGCAACACGCGCAATTTCGCGACCCACAGGAAGAACAAGACAAACTATGGCTGGACGCTGCCCGCACCGGTTCTGGCAGCGGGTTTCGCGCTGCAGCTGATTGCCGGGTTGGCGCTGGTTATTGATGTGCAGACCGTCTGGGCATCGATTGCGCTGATTGTGTTCCTTTGCATCGCAACGCCGCTGTTTCACAATCCGCTGATGTTCAAGCCGGAAGAGCGCGGCCTGCATATCTATCTCGATCTGGTCAATATCGCCTTTGTCGGCTTCTTGCTGCAGATTATCGGACACGCGCTCGGCTCATGACGGACGCTCCGGCCGCCCCGGTCAATCACGCAATCCACGCCACCGGGCGTGAACGGATGCTGGCGCATGTCGCCATGATCCTGTTTGCGTCAATGATCGCGGCCTCGTTCACGCTCGGCAAGCTTGCCCTGCCCTATGTCGATCCGGTGCCCTACAATGCGGTTCGCTTTGTGCTCGGAGCCGTGTTCATGGGTGTCGTCGCCTATGGCTGGCAGCGCCACAGATTGGCTATGCCACCCGCGCCCTGGCGTCACGCGGTCAACGGGGCGCTGATGGCGATCTATTTCGTCTTCATGTTCGTGGCCCTGACCATGACCAGTCCGGTTGCGACCAGCGCTGTGTTCACGCTTATGCCCATTCTGACGGCGATAATGGCGTTCCTGATCCTGCGTCAGGTCGTGCGACCGGTGGTGGCGTTGAGCCTGTTTTTTGCTGGGTTAGGGTCGGTCTGGGTTATTTTCCGTGGCGACATTAATGCCCTGATGGCCTTCGATATCGGCACCGGCGAACTGATCTTTTTTCTCGGCTGCATCTGCCACGCCGTCTTTGCGGTGTTTGTGCGCCGGTTCAATAGGGGCGAGCCGCTGACGGTTGCGACGTTCTTCCTTCTCGTTGGCATAAGCTTCTGGATTTTATTGTTCGGCATGCCGCAGATTCTGGCCACAGACTGGCTGCACCTGCCGCCGGTGGTGTGGTGGACACTGGCCTATATGGCGATCTTTCCCACCGGCGTGACCTTTTTCCTCATGCAATATGCCACCCTGAGACTGCCTTCCGCCAAAGTGCTCGCCTATGGCTATCTGGTGCCCTGCTATGTGATTATCTATGAGGGGCTTGCCGGCCATGGTTGGACCAGCCTGCCGGTGGTCATCGGCGCGCTGGTGACGGTTCTGGGATTGCTGGTGCTTTATCTGACGCCGGATAATTAGCTCGCTGCGGTGCGAGGCTTCAACCGCGCTTGTCCGGCACAAGCCCGTACATAAACAGGTGCTCGAGAAAATAGGCCGCGTCCTCGAACCGGCCCTCGCCGTTGCCGCCCCGGGCCTTGCCGAGCACGGCCTGCACCTGCACGTCAAAATCGGCGTAATGCTGGGTTGTGGCCCAGATGGCGAAGATCAGATGATAGGGGTCGGCCTGTCTGAGCTTGCCATCATCCATCCACTTCTGGATCACCTTGGCCTTCTCATCGACGAGGTTCTTGAGGTTGACTTCCAACAGATCAAGAATGCGCGGCGCACCTTGCAGCAATTCGTTGGCGAACAGGCGGCTTTCACGCGGATAGTCGCGCGCCATCTCCAGTTTGCGGCGAATGTAGGAGCGGATTTCCGGCATCGGATCGCCGTCGGGGTCCATCTCCTCAAGTGGCGCCAGCCAGGTGTCCAGCAGGCGCTCGATCAGCGTTTTGTGGATGTCTTCCTTGCGGCCGAAATAATAGAGGAGGTTGGGCTTGGACATACCCGCCGCTTCCGCAATCTGGTCGATGGTCGAGCCACGGAACCCGTGCTGGGAAAACACGTCGAGAGCCGCCTCGAGAATGAGTTCCTGCTTCTCACGCTGGATGCGTGTTGCTGGACGCGTAGCGGCGCTGTCCCCCATAAGTAAAAATCCTCCCATTGAAGGGTCAATGTAGCAATTTTCACCTTGATCGCTAGTGGTGGCGTGCTAACATTTTTCCAAATGGTCAAAATTTACAATCGGAAATTTTCACAAAACGGCAAAACGACGCCAAATGACCGCGCTCGGCGGTCCGGCGCTTTCCCGGGAGGGGTTTTAGGGTGAATGTCACGCCGAATGATCTGAACGCGTTCTGGATGCCGTTTTCGGCAAACCGGCAGTTCAAAAAAGCGCCGCGCATGTTTGTGGGCGCCAAGGATATGCACTACACGACCGCCGATGGCCGTGAAGTGCTTGACGGGACCGCGGGCCTATGGTGCGTCAACGCCGGTCATTGCCGCCCAAAGATCACAGAAGCGATCCAGCAACAGGCGGCAGAACTCGACTACGCGCCCGCCTTCCAGATGGGGCACCCCAAAGCGTTCGAGCTGGCCAACAGGCTGGTCGATCTCGCCCCGGACGGCATGGACAATGTGTTTTTCACCAATTCCGGCTCCGAAAGCGTCGAGACGGCTTTGAAAATCGCGCTGGCCTATCACCGGGTGAAAGGCGAGGGGTCGCGCTTCCGGTTGATCGGGCGCGAGCGCGGCTATCACGGGGTGAATTTCGGCGGTATTTCGGTCGGCGGCATTGTGCCCAACCGCAAGATGTTCGGCACGCTGCTGACGGGTGTGGATCACCTCCCCCACACCCACAATCTTTCAAAAAACGCCTTTACGCGCGGCGAGCCCGAGCATGGTGTCGACCTTGCCGATGAACTGGAACGCATCGTTGCCCTGCACGACGCCTCGACCATTGCAGCGGTGATTGTCGAGCCGGTGGCTGGCTCGACCGGCGTGCTGATTCCGCCCAAAGGTTATCTCAAGCGCCTCCGTGAGATTTGCGACAAGCACGGCATTTTGTTGATCTTTGACGAGGTTATTACCGGCTATGGCCGTCTCGGCACCCCGTTCGGCGCCGATTATTTCGATGTGATGCCCGACATCATGGTCACGGCCAAGGGCTTGACCAACGGTGTCATCCCAATGGGAGCCGTGTTCGTGAAAGGCGAAATCCACGACGCCTTCATGACCGGCCCTGAGCACATGATCGAGTTCTTTCACGGCTACACCTATTCGGGCAACCCCATCGCCGCTGCCGCGGGTCTGGCGACGCTTGAGACCTACAAGGACGAGGACCTGTTGACCCGGGGTGCTGAACTTGGTGACTATTGGGCTGATGCGCTGCATTCACTGAAGGACGCGCCGCATGTGATCGATGTGCGTAACATCGGTCTGGTCGGCGCCATCGAGCTGGAGCCGATTGCCAGCGAGCCGACAAAGCGGGCTTTCTCGGCCTTTGTCAAAGCCTTCGAGAATGGTCTTTTGATCCGAACCACAGGTGACATTATCGCCCTTAGCCCACCGCTTATTGTTGAGAAAACCCATATCGACCAGATTGTCGATGGGATACGCGCAGCGCTGAAGGAGGCCCCCTGATGGATGTGATCGAAAACGCTGTCAACGGCCAGCGTTATGCGTCAAAGTCGGATCGCAAAAGCCCGGTCTTCAACCCGGCCACCGGCGAACAGATCGCCGAATTACCGCTGTCCACTGCCGATGAAATCGACGCAGCTGTTGCCGCCGCCAAGGCCGCGCAACCGGCCTGGGGTGACACCCCGCCGGCCAAACGGGCCCGGGTGATGTTCAAATTCCTCGAACTTTTGAACGCCCATACTGACGACATCGCTCGCGAGATTTCCCGCGAACATGGCAAGACCCATGAAGATGCGCTGGGCGAGGTCTCGCGCGGTCTCGAGGTGGTCGAGTTTGCCTGCGGCATCCCGCAGCTATTGAAGGGCGAGTTCTCGCGCAATGTCGGCCCGGCCATCGACAGCTATGCTGACCGGCAGCCGCTTGGTGTGGTGGCGGGCATCACCCCGTTCAACTTCCCCGCCATGGTGCCGATGTGGATGTATCCCATCGCCATCGCCTGCGGAAACGCCTTTATTTTGAAGCCCTCCGAGCGCGATCCATCTGCGCCGATGCTGGCCTGGGATCTGTTCAAAAAGGCGGGTCTGCCGGACGGTATTCTCAATATCGTGCATGGCGACAAACAGGCTGTCGATCACATTCTCGATCATCCCGACATCAAGGCGGTGAGCTTCGTCGGCTCGACGCCGATTGCCGAATATGTCTACCACCGCGGCACAAAGGCGGGCAAACGCGTACAGGCGCTTGGTGGCGCCAAGAACCACATGGTCATCATGCCCGACGCCGATATGGATCAGGCCGCCAACGCCCTGATGGGGGCCGCCTATGGCTCCGCCGGTGAACGCTGCATGGCGGTCTCGGTCGCGGTGCCGGTGGGTGAAGAGACGGCGGACAAGCTGGTCGCCAAACTCAAACCCATGGTTGAAAGTCTCAAGATCGGTCCCTCCACCGACAGCGCCGCAGAAATGGGGCCGGTTGTCACCAAGCAGGCGCAGGAAAAAATCCTCGGCTACATCGATGCCGGTGAAAAAGAGGGTGCCGACCTCGTCGTCGATGGGCGTGGCTTCAAGCTGCAGGGCTATGAGAACGGTTATTTCGTCGGCGGCACCCTGTTCGACAGGGTGACGCCCGACATGTCCATCTACCGCGACGAGATTTTCGGTCCGGTGCTATCGGTTGTGCGCCGCGACAGTTTCGACGCTGCCGTCGATCTCATCCACGGCCATGAATACGGCAACGGCACTGCCATCTTCACCCGCGACGGCGATGCCGCCCGCGCCTTTGCCGACAAGATCGAGGTCGGCATGGTCGGTATCAACGTGCCCATTCCGGTGCCGGTGGCCTATCACTCCTTCGGCGGCTGGAAGCGGTCGCTCTTTGGCGACCATTCCATCTACGGTCCCGAAGGCGTGCATTTCTACACCCGCCTCAAAACCATCACCGCCCGCTGGCCGTCGGGCGTCAAGGAAGGTGCCGTCTTCACCTTCCCGAGCATGAAGTAAGAGACGAAAAGGAGTAACCATCATGCCCACACCAGGACAAAATATCCGCATCAACGGAGACCGGCTGTGGGACTCGTTGATGGAAATGGCCAAGATTGGTCCGGGCGTTGCCGGTGGCAATAACCGGCAGACCGTCACCGACGAAGACGGCGAGGGCCGTCACCTGTTCCAGCGCTGGTGCGAAGACGCCGACATGACCATGGGTGTCGACAAGATCGGCAATATGTTCGCCATGCGCCCCGGCACCGACCCGGATGCGCTGCCGGTCTATATGGGCTCGCATCTCGATACCCAGCCGACCGGCGGTAAATATGACGGCGTCCTCGGTGTGCTCGGTGCGCTCGAGGCGGTGCGCACCATGAACGATATGGGCGTGAAAACCAAACACCCCATCGTCGTTGTCAACTGGACCAATGAAGAGGGCACCCGCTTCGCCCCCGCCATGCTCGCGTCCGGCGTCTTCGCCGGCAAGCATGAGCTTGACTGGGCCTATGAGCGCGAAGACGCCAAGGGCCTCAAATTCGGCGATGAGCTGAAACGTATCGGCTGGGTTGGCGACGAGGAAGTCGGCGCCCGCAAGATGCATGCGCTCTTCGAATTGCATATCGAACAGGGCCCGATCCTTGAGGCTGAGAACAAGGATATCGGCGTCGTCACCCATGGGCAGGGTTTGCGCTGGATCGAATGCACCATCACCGGCAAGGAAAGCCACACCGGCTCCACCCCAATGCCCATGCGCAAGAATGCCGGGCGGGGTCTCGCGCTTGTCACCGAGCTGGTGCACGAGATTGCCATGAAGCATCAGCCCAACGCCGTCGGCGCTATCGGGCATATCGATGTCTACCCGAACTCACGCAACGTCATTCCGGGTAAGGTGGTCTTCACCATCGATTTCCGCTCCCACTTGCCCGACATTCTCCATGCGATGGAGCAGGAGCTTTACGACCGCGCTCCGGCCTTATGCGAAGAGATCGGCGTCACATTCGAGAGCAAGGTCTCAGGCCAGTTTGAGCCGCCCGCTTTCGATGAAAACTGCGTCAAAGCCGTCCGCAACGCGGCGGAGAAACTGGGCTATTCGCACATGGATATCGTCTCCGGCGCCGGCCACGACGCTTGCTGGATCAACGATGTCGCCCCGACGTCGATGATCATGTGCCCCTGCGTGGATGGGCTGAGCCATAACGAGGCTGAGGACATCTCCCCCGAATGGGCCGCTGCTGGCGCAGACGTGCTGTTGCACGCGGTCTTGGAGACGGCGGAGGTTGTGGAGTGAATGGTGGTGATGAGATTCTGAGGCGTTCCCACCCCGACTATACGAAAGACTGGAGTTGTATTTATGAAGCATTATTTCAAAAAATTTGCACTGGCCCTGCTGCTGATTCCACTCTCGGGCGGTGCGCTTGCCAGCGATGCGGGCTGCGTGCCTGGGCAAAGCCTGATGCGTCAATTGGCAGAATCTGTACCGGAGTTGGACCCAGCCAACATGATCGGTTTTGGTCTCAATGTTTCGATGGTGACCAACATGTCTATGGTCGAAGCTAAGGCAATGGCCAGGGAAGGCTGGACGGAAAGCGACCTGGCGCCGGCGCGCGCGCTTCAGGGGATAAAAACCCTGGACGCAGACGGAACACCACGACCGGACGCGGATATGCAGTCTTTTGCATACGAACAATCTCAGGCACTTGCATCGGTCATGGCCGACAAATGCCCGGACACCGAAATCCCCGAGGTGACGCTGACTGGTAACGGCAGCTGACGCGGACAAGACGAACAAACTTCGGCCGATACCGCCGGAGGCGATAGGAGATCACCATGACCAGCAAAGTCATCAAAAACGGCACCATCGTCACAGCCGATCTGACCTATAAGGCAGACGTGAAAATCGAGGACGAAAAGATCGTCGAGATCGGTCCGAACCTCTCCGGTGACGAGGAGCTGGACGCGACCGGTTGCTATGTCATGCCCGGCGGCATCGATCCGCATGTGCATCTCGAAATGCCGTTCATGGGCACCTATTCCACCGATAATTTCGCTTCGGGCACGCGCGCCGCGTTGTCGGGTGGCACCACCATGGTGGTGGATTTCTGCCTGCCCAATCCGGACCAGTCGCTGCTCGAAGCGCTGCAGCGCTGGGACAACAAGGTTGCGCAGGCGAGCTGTGATTATTCCTATCACATGGCCATCACCTGGTGGGGCGAGCAGGTTTTCGACGAGATGAAAACCGTGGTGCAGGAAAAGGGCATCAACACCTTCAAGCACTTCATGGCCTATAAGGGCGCGCTGATGGTGCAGGACGACGAGATGTATGCTTCGTTCCGCCGCTGTGCCGAGCTTGGGGCCATGCCGCTGGTCCATGCGGAAAATGGCGATGTCGTCGCCGATCTCTCTGCCAAGTTGCTGGCCGATGGCAATAACGGGCCGGAAGCCCACGCCTATTCGCGCCCACCGCAGGTGGAGGGCGAGGCCACCAACCGCGCCATCATGATTGCCGATATGGCAGGCGTGCCGCTTTATGTGGTGCATACAAGCTGCGAAGACAGTCACGAGTCCATCCGCCGCGCCCGTCAGCAGGGCAAGCGCGTCTATGGCGAGCCGCTCATTCAGCACCTGACCCTCGATGAAAGCGAGTATTTCGACAAGGATTGGGACCATGCCGCCCGCCGCGTCATGTCGCCCCCGTTCCGCAACAAGCTGCATCAGGATTCGCTCTGGGCCGGGTTGCAATCGGGCTCGCTGTCGGTAGTGGCGACAGACCATTGCGCCTTCACAACCGATCAGAAGCGCTATGGCGTTGGCGACTTCACCAAAATCCCCAACGGCACCGGCGGTCTTGAAGACCGGCTGCCCATGCTCTGGACTTATGGCGTCGGCACGGGCCGGTTGACGATGAACGAGTTCGTAGCCGTCACCTCCACCAACATCGCCAAAATTCTCAACATGTACCCGAAAAAAGGCGCCATCCTCGTCGGCGCCGATGCTGACATCGTCGTCTGGGATCCTGAGCGCGAAAAAACCATCTCCGCCAAATCCCAGCAATCGGCCATTGATTACAATGTGTTTGAGGGCAAGCATGTGAAGGGCCTGCCGCGCTTCACCCTCACCCGGGGCGAAGTCGCGATCACCGAGAACGAAATCAACACCAAGGAAGGCCACGGCAAGTTCGTCGCCCGCGAGCCCTATCAGGCGGTCAACAAGGCGCTCTCGACGTGGAAGGAACTCACCGCGCCGCGCAAGGTTGAACGCACCGGCATACCGGCGAGCGGGGTTTAGTACGCGTAATATGACCTCTGTCGTCTCCGCAAAGAATCTGAGCCTCACCTTTGAAACCAATGACGGTCCGGTTGAGGCGCTCAAAGACGTCAATCTGGAGATTGGCAAGGGCGAGTTCGTCTCCTTCATCGGTCCGTCGGGCTGCGGCAAGACGACGTTTTTGCGTGTTATGGCCGACCTGGAAAGTCCGACGGCGGGCGACATCTCCATCAACGGTATGACGCCTGACGAGGCGCGCACCAACCGCGCCTATGGCTATGTGTTTCAGGCGGCGGCGTTGTTCCCCTGGCGCACCGTCGCGGCCAATGTCGCCCTGCCGCTCGAGATCATGGGCTTTTCCAAATCCGAGCAGCAACAGCGCATCGCGCGGACCCTTGAGCTGGTCAATCTCGCGGGGTTCGAGAAGAAATATCCATGGCAACTATCCGGCGGCATGCAACAGCGGGCCTCAATCGCCCGGGCGCTGGCCTTCGATGCCGATCTGTTGCTGATGGATGAGCCCTTCGGTGCCCTTGATGAAATCGTGCGCGATCACCTCAATGAGCAGCTTCTTAAGCTTTGGGCGGAGACCAACAAAACCATCTGTTTTGTCACCCACTCCATTCCCGAGGCGGTCTATTTGTCGACCAAAATTGTCGTCATGTCCCCACGCCCCGGCCGGGTGACCGATGTGATCGATAGCCCGCTCCCCAAAGACCGGCCACTCGATATCCGCGAGACGCCTGAGTTCCTCGAAGTCGCCCACCGGGTCCGGGAAGGACTTCGCGCCGGGCACTCCTACGAAGAGGAGGGGTGATGACAAGCGCCGTTGCCGCAACCGCCGGCATTGGCCGGCGCGAAAACCTTCTCACCCGCCTCTGGCAGGGCAATACCGGCCCGGTCCTCATCGTTGTCGCCGCGATCCTGATCTTCTGGTACGCCATGGCCGTGCATATGAATGCGCCGTGGCAGCAACGGCTCAATGACCGTGCCGGCGAAGAGGTGTCGTTCACCCAGTTTGTCGACCAGACCTGGAGCCAGAAAAAGCCGCTCTTGCCGGCGCCGCACCAGATCGTCGGCGAGATCTGGAACGCCACCGTCCTTACCGACATCAACTCGCGCCGGTCGCTGGCTTACCATTCATGGATCACGCTGTCGGCGACCCTGCTAGGCTTTGCCTTCGGCACTGCGCTCGGCGTCGGCCTTGCCGTCATCATCATTCACAACCGCGCCTCGGATCAGTCCTTGATGCCGTGGATCATCGCGTCGCAGACCGTACCCATCCTCGCCATCGCGCCGATGGTCGTCGTTGGTCTGGGGGCGGTCGGCATCACCGGCCTGTTCCCCAAGGCGCTCATTTCCATGTATCTCAGTTTCTTCCCGGTGGTGGTCGGCATGGTCAAAGGGCTGCGCTCGCCCGAGGCGATCCAGATCGATCTGATGCGCACCTATTCGGCTTCCCCCTGGCAGGTTTTCAAAATGCTGCGCTGGCCAGCATCCCTGCCGTTCCTTTTTGCCTCGATGCGGGTCGGTGTCGCCATCTCACTCATCGGCGCGGTAGTGGGTGAACTCTCCAACGCCGCCGGTGGCGGGTTGGGCGTCCGTCTGCTCACAGGGTCTTACAATGGCCAGACCATCCAGATCTGGGCCGCGCTGCTATTGGCGGCGGCGCTTGCCGCGATTCTCGTGTCACTGGTCGGCGTGGCCGAACGCTTTGTCACCCGGCGGATGGGAGGCGCAGCATGAATATGAGCCTCGTTGCAGGCGTGGTGATCTTCTGGTTGGCCGCCTGGGCGCTCAACGAATTTCTGGTGCGCCGATTCAGCGCCAATCGCGCTGTCAGGCTGTTTGTGCCGCTGCTGTTCGGAGTGACATTGCTGGTTCTTTGGGAAGGGATTACTCGCGGCCTTGCCGTCCCGCAAGTGCTGCTGCCACCACCCTCAGCCATCTGGGCGCGGTTGACCGATTCCACTTCAATTCTCTGGGCCGATTTCCAGCAGACCTTCCTCAAGTCAGTGCTCGCCGGTTACGCGATCGGCTGCATCAGCGGATTTGTCGTCTCCATTCTGGTCGATCGATCACCCTTCCTGCGGCGCGGCCTGTTGCCCATCGGCAATTTCGTCTCTGCCCTGCCCATTATCGGCATCGCGCCGATCATGGTCATGTGGTTCGGCTTCGACTGGCCCTCAAAAGCGGCTGTCGTTGTGGCGATGACGTTCTTTCCGATGCTGGTCAACACGGTCGCAGGTTTGAGCGCTACCAGTGCCATCGAGGGCGACCTGATGCGCACCTATGCGGCGGGCTACTGGCAGACACTGTTCAAGCTCAGGCTGCCGGCAGCGGCGCCGTTCATCTTCAACGCATTGAAGATCAACTCCACCCTGGCGCTGATTGGCGCCATCGTGGCGGAATTTTTCGGGACCCCCATTGTGGGGATGGGGTTCCGGATATCGACGGAGGTCGGCAAACTGGCCATCGACCTCGTCTGGGCAGAGATCGCCGTGGCGGCGGTTGCGGGCTCTGCTTTTTACGGCCTCGTCGCGCTCATTGAGCGCGCGACGACATTCTGGCACCCGTCCATTCGTGGTGGCGGGGCTTAATTTTGAAAGGGAAACACATGCTGCACAAAAAACATCTGACAGGGATGATGATCGGGGCGCTGGCCCTCACTGCATCCCCGGCCGCGCTTGCCGCCGACGAAATTACACTGCAACTCAAATGGGTCACCCAGGCCCAGTTCGCCGGCTATCTGGTCGCCGAATCCAAGGGCTTTTATGACGAAGCCGATCTCGATGTCACCATTCTGCCCGGCGGTCCCAACACCGCGCCGGAGCAGGTGATCGCCGGTGGCGGCGCTGACATTATCGTCGCCTGGATGGGCGGCGCCTTGTCCGCCCGTGAGGCCGGTGTGCCTATCGTCAATATCGCCCAGCCGTACAAGCGGTCGGGCCTGATGATGATTTGTCCTGAAGAGGTCGGCATCACATCCGAAGCCGATTTCCCAGGTCACACACTTGGTGTCTGGTTCTTTGGCAATGAATATCCGTTCTTCGCCTGGATGAACAAGCTCGGCTATTCCACCGAAGGCGGTGAGGATGGTGTCACCGTCCTGCAGCAGAGCTTCGATATCCAGCCGATGATCCAGGGCCAGGCCGATTGCATCTCGGTGATGACCTATAATGAATATGGTCAGGCGCTCGACGCCGGTTATGGTCCGGACAATCTGACCATCTTCAACTACACCGAGATGGACAATGATCTTCTCGAAGATGGCCTTTACGTCATGGAAGATGATCTTGAGGATCCGGCACGGGTCGATGCTTATGTCCGCTTCGTCGAAGCCTCGATGAAGGGTTGGCAATATGCCCTCGACAACCCCGAAGAAGCCGCTGAAATCGTCGTCGAAATGGACGAGACCGGTGCGGCCGAATATGAGCATCAGCTCTATATGGTCGGCGAGGTGTCCAAACTGGTCGATGCCGATGATCCAGCGCTCGACCTGACGACTTACGAACGCACCAAGCAGGCACTGCTCGATCAGGGTATCATCGAAAATGAGCCCGAAGGTGCTTACACCACGGTGATCACCGACAAGGTTGGCATGTAATCCATTGCCCGATCGCAAATAAAAGAAGGGCGGCCTCCGGGCCGCCCTTTTTTGTGCATGTCATTCAAGCTTACATGCCCATACCGGCCTTGAAGGCCTTCACATAGGGCGCATCTTCGGCGTTGAGTGCCGGACCGTCGACATCGGTCATCCCCTCGCCGAATTCATAAACGCCATTACCATTGGTGTCATAGTGCAGCATGGCGATGAAATCCTCGCCATCCTTGAGCGGGTAGTCCGTGGTAATTTCCACACTCTCGCTCGTACCTGCTTCGACATAGGCGTTGCCAATGGAAGCCGGAACAGTCACCTGACCGTCAACCACTGTGTGAATGACGACAAAACCGGGCTTGTCGATAAGCACCGACGGGATGGTGACTTTGTTGCCATCGGTCATGATGCCCTCTTCCATAATGTTGAGGTGGTCAGCGAGCGCAGGTCCCGCCATCAGTGCGGTTCCGGCAAAAGTCAGGGCGGTCAAAGTACGGTTCAACATGATGTTGCTCCTTGTTCTTGTGTCCAACACCGCCAGCGCTCATCGCCGCGATGCACCGTTTTGACGAACGGTTGACATGCACAGCAACGGATCCAGTCGAGAAAAAGTTTCAGACGCGTGGTCACTGGGTGGTATCTGGAACCGGAGATGCCCGCGAATACGGGGATTTTGCCAACCGGAAAATCCTGCCGCTTGTCTTGGATGCGCGGCCCTGTAGACTGGCGCGGCGATATTTTTGGAGACCGCCAACGTGTCCGCATCCATTCTCACCGTCACGCTCAATCCCGCTGTCGATGTCGCGGCTGACGCCGGTCTGGTGCGGCCGATCCACAAAATCCGGACATCGGCGCAGATCTATGATCCGGGTGGGGGCGGCATCAATGTCGCCCGGGTTGTGGCGCGGCTCGGCGGTGATGTTGAGGCGCTGCACCTGTCCGGTGGAGAGACGGGTGATGTGTTGAGCGCACTGCTCGATGCGCAAAGGCTCAAGCACACGCGCATCCCCGCCAAGGGCGCGACCCGCATCGCCTTCAATGTTTTTGAGCGCGACACCGGGTTCGAATACCGCTTTGTCCCCGATAGCGCCGAAACCGGTGCGGCGGAAATCGCTGCCTGTCTGGAGGCAGTGGCGCAGTTCAAGGGCAATTATCTTGTTGCCAGCGGCAGCCTGCCGCACGGCGCGCCAGAGGACACCTATGAACGATTGGGCGAGATCGCCCGGAACAACGGTGCGCGCTATGTGCTCGACACGTCGGGTCCGTGTCTCAAGCGCACCCTCGGCGCGGTGCCGGTGTTTCTCGTCAAACCCTCATTGCGCGAACTCCAGCAGATCAGCGGCCGTGAACTCGATGAGGCCAGTGCGCGGACGGCGGCCCGCGAAATTGTCGACGCCGGGTTGTGCGAAATGGTGGCGGTGACGCTCGGGCGGCAGGGCGCCATTCTGGCGCACCGGGGTGGGGTGCTGCGTCTGCCGGCGACCCATGTCACAACGCTTTCGGCGGTGGGGGCCGGTGACAGTTTCCTCGCCGCCATGGTCTGGGCATTCAGTGAAAACTGGCCGGTTGAAGACGCTTTCAGGATCGGGGTTGCAGCTGGTGCCGCAGCGGCACTAACGCCGGGCACGGAACTGTGCCGCACCGAAGATGTTCACCGCCTGTTTACCGAAACCCGGTTTTAAGTCCAGTTGCACAAAAAATAATCAAAACAAGAACTTGCCCATAAATCATTCCTAAACTGTCTTGTTTGACTGTGTGCCCGAATATCTCTCTCGGGGCGCACATGACATTCTTGATCAGACTATCCAAAATCATGGCGGGTTTTGCCCTGCCGGGGTTGCCGGCAAGCGCGTTTGCCCAGGAGTTGGGCGATGCGGCGGCCATCGCAGAAGTGGCCAGCAATAGCGATCTCATCTGGATTCTCATCGCCGCGGCATTGGTGATGATGATGCAAATCGGCTTCATGCTGCTTGAAGCGGGCATGGTGCGCTCGAAAAATTCCATCAATGTCGCGCAGAAGAACCTCCTGGATTTCATTTTCTCCATCCTCGTTTTCGGGGCCTTCGGGTTCATGTTCGCCTTTGGCGCCGGATCCGCGTTATTACCCGTGGGTGTCGATGACGATCTGTTCATGCTGGGGTCGCTTGACCCCTATTTGGCGGCGTTTTTCGTCTTTCAGGTCATGTTCTGCGGTACGGCGGCCACCATAGTCTCCGGTGCCGTTGCCGAACGCATGAAGCTGCCCGCCTATGTGCTGGGATCGGTTATTGTCGCGGGCTTTATCTATCCGGTTTTCGCCCACTGGGCCTGGGGCACGGCGCTCGGACCCAGCGAAGGTGCACTATTGGCCAATCGCAGCTTTGTCGATTTTGCCGGCTCGACGGTTGTGCATGCCACCGGCGCCTGGGTGGCGCTGGCTGCCTGCCTTGTCCTTGGGCCGCGTCTTGGCCGGTTCAAGCCCAATGGCGTGCCGGTGCGTATCGCCGGGCACAATCCCGTGCTGGCCACCGCCGGTGCGTTGCTGCTGTTTTTCGGCTGGATCGGGTTCAATGGCGGCTCGACGGTCGCTGCCACCCCTGACATCGCCCATATCATTCTCAATACGGTTGTCGCCGGCGCTATCGGTGGCGCGGCAGGCTATGGTCTTGGCTGGCTTCAGGACGGGGTCATCCTGCCGGAAAAAGCCACTTCCGGCATGCTGGGCGGCCTTGTGGCGGTCACCGCAGGCTGCATGGTGCTCGATGCGCCCGGTGCAGCTCTCGTGGGTCTGTTGGGCGGACTGGCCGCAGTCTATGGCAACCATTTTTTGGAGCACAAATTCAAACTCGACGATGCGGTTGGGGCCATTGGCGTTCATGGTGTCGCCGGTGTGGTTGGCACGCTGGCGCTGGCACTGATTGCGCCGCAGGCCAATCTGCCTCTGCCGCGGCTGGATCAACTGGGCGTCCAGGCTATGGGCGTAGGGCTCAATTTCGTCTGGTCGTTCGGACTGGGACTGGCGTTTTTCTATGCACTCGACAAATTGCTGCCGGTCCGGGTCGACACAAAATCCGAGGAAACCGGCCTCAACGAAGCTGAACATGCAACACGCCTGGGTATTGGCCATGTGGAGCAGGCGATCGGCGCTCTTGTGCATGGCACAGCCGGCCTCGATACGCGGCTTGATGTTGAGCCGGGCGACGAAGCCGAGCAGCTGACCCGCCTGTTCAACAATCTGATGAACAATTTGCAGCTCGAAGAGGAAGAACGTTCCCGCGCGCTTGATGCCCGCCGGTCGGACGAGGAAGCCGAGCGGTTGACGGCGCTTGCCGACGCGACATTCGAGGCCCTGTGCATTTCAGTTGAAGGCGAAATCATCGATGGCAACCAGGCGCTCGAACGGCTGGTCGGGCGGCCCATGGAGGAACTGGTGGGCACAAAGCTCACGGATCTGTTCGTCCCCGCCGACCGCAAAAAGATTGACGACCGGCTCGCCAACAGCGCCACAGACCCGGCGGAACTGAGCATGCTCGGGACAAATGGTGAGGTGATCGCCACAGAGGTACGCGGCCGCGACATCATCTATCGCGGTACACGGACGCGTGTATCCGCCATGATCGATCTGCGCGACCGCAAGAAGGCCGAAGACCGTATCCGCTTCCTGGCCCAGCACGATCCGCTCACCGATTTACCCAATCGGGCCCTTTTCAACGACCGGCTTGTGGCCATGATCCGCGATACGATCAAAACCGGTACGCCGTCCGCAGTGCTGCTGGTCGATCTTGACCGGTTCAAGGATATCAACGATCTGCACGGCCATCCCGCCGGCGACGAGGTGATCAAGGTCACTGCCGGCCGTCTGCGCCAACTGGCGCGGGCCGACGATATGGTTGCACGTCTGGGCGGCGATGAGTTTGCCGTCCTGCAGGCCCGTGTCGATTTCCCCAGCCAGGCCGAGGAACTGGCGCATCGCATTGTGCATGAGCTGGCCAAACCCATCGAGGTGGCGCAGGGCATCCGCATTCGCGTCGGCGCCAGCGTTGGCGTTGCCATCTGCCCACGCGATGGCTTGCAGGACGTGCAACTGGTCTCACGGGCTGACACCGCGCTCTATCAGGCCAAGAATAATGGCCGTAATCAATATGCCCTTTTCGAGCCGGGCATGGACGCCGAACTGCGCCGCCGCCAGACCCTTGATGCCGATCTGCTACCGGCGCTGGAGAATGGCGAGTTCGAACTGTGGTTCCAGCCCCGCATGGATCTAAGCTCCGGTGAGATTGTCAGCTATGAGGCGCTTATCCGCTGGCAGCATCCAAAGTCCGGCTTGATCAATCCGGCCGATTTCATTCCTGTGGCCGAGCATTCCGGCAAGATCGTTCAGATCGGGTCCTGGGTGCTCGATGAGGCCTGCCGATTGGCCGCTTCGTCACTGGATGGCCGGGCTGTCAGTGTGAATGTCAGCCCGGTCCAGTTCCGCGACCGGCAATTCATAGAAACCGTGTCGCGCGCCCTCGACAAGAGCGGTCTGTCGCCGGACCGTCTCGAGATTGAAATCACCGAAAGCGTGCTGATTGATGATGTGGAACGGGCCGTTTCGCTGCTCAAGGATCTCAAATCGCTGGGTATCCATATCGCGCTTGACGATTTCGGCACCGGCTACTCGTCCCTGAGCTATCTTAGCCGCTTCCCGTTCAACACCATCAAGATCGATCGGGCTTTCTTGCAGAATTTGAGTACCGACAAGGATGCGCTCGCCATCGTTGACACGATTATTCGTCTTGGCCGCGCCTTGCAGATGAACATTGTTGCAGAAGGCGTGGAGCATGAAGACGAGGTGGGTTTGCTGGCCTCGCGCGGATGTCACGAGATTCAAGGCTTTGTCCTTGGACGTCCGCAGCCGGTCAATGCCCGTGCCAAATCACCGCCGCCGGAGGTGTTGGCGGCAATCAGCGCTACCGACAGTGGACCGGCAGCATTGCGCCGCGCTGCGACCCAGATGAAGAGCGCGGCCAGCAAACCGGCAGCCACGCGAACACGGAAACGCAAGACGCGCAAAAGCGCCTAGGTTAGCTCGCCCCGCGCCGCGACGGGAACGGTCTCGATGATGCGGCCGCCGGTGGAGAGATAGACAAAGTCATAAAGATTGGAGACCGGGCAGGCGTGATTTGGAATAATCTCGATCACGTCCCCGATTTCTGGCCGTGTATCGCACTTGCTCAGATCGACAATGCCATGCTCTTCCGAAAGCGCGGTGATGGCCGCTTCGGGATAGGTGAGGACATATCCGTAGCCCTCAAGGCCAAGAAGATCGGATGTTAGTGCTTTCGATCCGGCATCGATAATCGCTCGGTCAGGCGTGGGACGGCTGATCACTGTCGTCCTGACGACAAGTGCGCAATCGGCGTAGGTTGCCACACCGGCTGCGACCTGGGAGCGGTCGAAATAGATATAGGTGCCCGGCCGGTATTCGGTCACGACGCTCGATGGGGTATGCCACATACCCGGCGTGCCGCCGCTGGACACCGTTTCGGCAGGCAGTCCGGCGTCAGCGAGCACTTGGACCGCGTCCGCGAGCCAACGCTCCGCTTCCGCATGCCGGTTGGTATCCGGATAGGTCATCAAACCACCAAAGGTGAGACCGGGCGCTGCGGCGATGTGTTTCGCCATCTCCAGCGCTTCTGCCGGTGTCTGCACCCCGCACCGTCCCATGCCGGTATCACATTCCACCAGAACGGTGAGAGGCGCATTCTTCGAAAATGTCGCCGCATACCCGTCCACCGTCGGCGCATTGTCGGCTGTGACGCTCATTTGCACCCGTTCAGCCAGAGCCTTGAGGCGGGCGAGCTTGTCCGCTCCCATGATGTTATAGGGCAGGAAAATGTCGGTGAGCCCGGCATCCGCCATCACCTCGGCTTCTCCAAGCTTCTGGCAAGTGATCCCGATCGCACCCGCTTCCATCTGCGCTTTTGCGAACCGGGGCAGCTTGTGCGTTTTGATATGCGGCCTCAGACGCATGCCATGGGTATCGGCATGCGCCTGGGCCTTTGCGATATTGGCCGTAACACGATCGAGGTCGATCACGACCGCCGGGGTCGGACAGGAGAGAATTTTGCTCATAGGCAAAAATCTAGGCGCTTTTCAATGTGATGGGAATGCGGATCATGTTGTTGAAACCTGCGCCACGACAATTTGAGATGTGACTGCAGGACTGGCGTTATGGCGCTGCCCCGCGTATGCCTTTTGCCGCAACAAGCAAAACGGACGGATTATGCGGTTTCTGGTCACCGGCTCGGCCGGCTTTATCGGGTTTCACCTTTCAAAACGGCTGATCGCCGACGGACATCTTGTCGTCGGCTTCGACGGCATGACCTCCTATTATGATGTGCGCCTCAAGCAAAAGCGCCACGCCATGCTCGAGGCGACCAACGGCTTTCGCGCCCATATCGGCATGCTCGAGGATACCGAGGCGCTGGCCCGCGCCGTGGCGGATTGCGAACCGGATATCATCATCCACCTCGCCGCGCAGGCCGGTGTGCGCTACAGCCTTGAAAATCCGCGCGCCTATGTCGACGCCAATCTTGTGGGCACCTTCAATGTGCTCGAGGCGGCGCGCGAAGCCAAGGTCAAGCATCTGCTGCTGGCCTCAACCAGTTCGGTTTATGGCGGCAATGAGAAGATGCCGTTCGCCGAAACCGACCCTGCCGATTCGCCGATGACACTTTACGCGGCGACCAAAAAGGCTGGGGAGGCGATGAGCCATTCCTATGCACATCTATGGCATATCCCGACGACCTGCTTCCGGTTCTTTACCGTCTATGGCCCGTGGGGCCGTCCGGACATGGCCCTGTTCAAATTTGCTGCGGCTATCGAAAAGGACGAACCGATCGATGTTTATGGCGAGGGGCAGATGCAGAGAGACTTCACCTATATCGATGATCTTATCGAATCGATTGTACGCCTGACCGATTGTGTGCCCGAAACCGGCAAGCCCGTTGCCGTTGAAGGCGGCGCGGATTCCCTGTCGCCGGTAGCACCCTGGCGCGTGGTCAATGTCGGCGGCGGTCAGCCTTCCGGTCTGTTGCCCTTCATCGAGACGCTCGAAACCCATCTCGGTAAAAAGGCAGTGCGCAACATGATGCCCATGCAAAAAGGTGATGTGCGCGAGACCCACGCCAGCCCGGCCCTGTTGCAGGCGCTGACAGGCTATGTGCCGCACACCAGTGTTGACCAGGGCGTCAAGGCTTTCACAGACTGGTTCCGCACCTCTTATCCCGTTACCTGACTGCGCATCACCTGTCATAGGTAATGCGGTAGACCAGCCCGGCATGATCGTCCGAGACGAGGAGCGAACCGTCCGGTAACTCCTCAAGATCGACGGGCCGGCCATGGGTGCGGCCATTTGCATCAAGCCAGCCATCTGCGAAGACTTCCGTGCTGGTAGGGTTGCCCGCTTCATCAAACAACACCCGCATAATCCGGTAACCGACCGGTACAGACCGGTTCCAGGAGCCATGCTGTGCGACAAAGGCATCGTTCTTGTAGTCCGCCGGGAACATGTCACCGCTGTAAAAATCGATCCCGAGGCTGGCTGTGTGCGCCTGAAAGGCAATCTCCGGGCTTGTCGTTTCCATTGGTGGTGTCTGGCTGGCGAACCCGGGCAGTGGAATGCCATCACCACCAAAATAGGGAAACCCGAAATGCTCTCCGGTAAAGCTGACCCGGTTTAATTCGTCGGGCGGAATATCATCGCCCATGCCGTCGGCGCCATTATCGGTGAACCACAAGTCCTGCGTTACCGGATGCCAGTCGAACCCTACTGAATTGCGTATGCCGTCAGCGACCAGTTCCACATCGGAACCGTCGGCATTCAGGCGTACGATCTTGCCGGTCACATCGTCGAGCGCGCAGATATTGCAGGGCGCGCCGAGCGCGACATAAAGCTTCCCATCCGGGCCGAATTCAACAATGCGCCGTCCGTGATGGCGGCTGGGCGTGATCCCGGTCAGAACGGGTTCGAGCGGGGCCAGCCTGTCACCTGCATTGGCGGACCGCGCGACCTGATCGACAAGCCCGATAAAAAGACCGCTTTCATGGATGGCTATGTCACTGGGCAGACTGAGGTCAGTGCCCGGCGTCTGCACCGCATCAGCAGCCCCGTCACCATCCGCGTCGGTCGCGGTGTAAATCGTGCTGCCGCTCGAGCCCACATACACCGTGCCACTCTCGCCATCCACGGCAATCCCGCGCGCCCGCGGCATCTGCGCAAAGACACTGATCGAGAACCCGTCAGGCAGATTAATCCGCTCCAGAATGGCATTGGCATCATTGGTCTGTGACAAACCCGGTCCGATTGCGGCGATGCTGGAAAGGGTTGCAAGGATGGCGGCGTGAAACTTCATGTCGGTCTCCTATTGGGTGATCTTGAAGACGGTACAAGACCAGTGCATCCAAATTGTGATTGCCCCTGTGCATGCCGTTTGCACACGGGTCGTGCCACGGCTATTGAGGGACACAGTCTGCAAACGAACGGAGATCAGGTGTCAGAACCGGTTGAGTTGACCATAAGCGCCATGGGTGCGCGCGGCGAGGGCGTTGCCGAGACGTCCGGTGACCCGATCTATGTGCCTGGCGCTCTGCCCGGCGAAACGGTGCTGGCAACTGTCAACGGCAATCGTGCCGTCATGACCGACTGCGTCAGCCCATCGCCCGAGCGCGTCACGCCGCCGTGCAAGTATTTCGGCCAATGCGGCGGTTGCCAGCTTCAGCACTGGACGCCGGACGCCTATCGCGCCTGGAAACTCGACCTTGTCGTCACCGCGCTCGCCCATCAGGGGCTAGAGGCACACGTCAATGATCTTGTCACCGCATATGGAGCCGGTCGGCGGCGCGCCACCTTGCATGCAACCCCTGAACGAGCCGGTTTCATGAGTCGGCGCAGCCATGAGATCGCGGCGATTGATCACTGCCCCATATTGGTGCCTGCGCTTGCCGATGCACCGGCACTGGCTGTGGCGATCGCCCGGCTGGCTGGCCCCTGCGATGTTGCGTTCACGGCAACCGATACCGGCCTCGACCTGGCCCTGCCCGCCAAAACCCGGATTGCCGACCGCGGCGCGCTCGCCAATCTGGCCCATAAAAACGATATCGCCCGGATCAGTGCCGGTACCGAGATTCTCATTCAGCGCCGGGCATCCCAGCTGACTTTCGGCAAAGCTACCGTTGCCTTGCCGCCACAAAGTTTTTTGCAGGCGACCAGCGCAGCTGAAGAGGCGTTGGCGCAATTGGTGTGCGATCATCTCGGCAAATCGAAGAAAGTTGCCGACCTTTTCAGCGGACTTGGACCCTTCGCCTTGCGGATCGCCGAACGGGCGCAAATTTTCGCCGCCGATTCCAACGCCGCCGCAATCACCGCATGTGACACAGCTCTGCAGGCCACACCGGGGCTCAAACGCATCGGCACAGAAGTACGCGACCTGTTCCGCGACCCCTATGTCGCCGAAGAGCTGAAAAAATTCGACACCGTTATCCTCGACCCGCCCCGTGCCGGCGCTGAAGCCCAGTGCCGCGAACTGGCCCGGTCCAGCGTCAAAACGATCATATCGGTCTCCTGCGACCCGCGCTCATTCGCCCGCGATGCCCGTATTCTTGTCGATGGTGGCTATAAAATCGGATCAGTGACGCCAGTCGACCAGTTCCAATATGCGGCGCATGTGGAAGTGGTGGCAGTCTTTCGCCGCTGAGAAGCGGGCCGCGTTCACTGCGCAAGCGTTTCAGCTAATCGCAAAAATGGACCAGTGGCCTTTTCAATATCACCGATATCTCCGCAAATCCGCGGCAATGCGACACTTCCATAATGTAACGGATCGAGTGTCGGCCAGTCCTGACGCCGACTGTTTACTATTGCTATTGCTTCTTCAGTCTGACCAAGTTCATTGAGGATTGCTGCATGTTGCAGGGCCATTTCAGGGTTGAACCCGATCTGCGCCGCGGCTGTCTGCGCATCGTACGCCAACCGGTACTGACCATCGACGAGGTAGACACGCGCCAGTGTGCCAAGCGTTGCCCAGCGCACCGGATTACCGGGTGATAGTGATTTGTCGAGCGCATTGAGCGCATTGATGGCCTCGGTGGGGTCAGTGCCGCAGAATGACGTGCCAATGGCTTTTACCAGACGGCCCAAGACGTGACCGGAATCCAGTTCCAGGACCCTGTTGATCAGCTGAAATGACTTCTCGTTACGCCCGAGGCGAGAATTTGCCAGGCCGAGAATATAAAGGACATCCGGATTTGCCGAGGCGAGCTGCTCAGCCCGGTCAGCATGAGAGCGTGCACGTTCACGGGTCTCGTCCGTGTCCGAGGATGGATCGCTGACAACAAGAAGTGACAGTTTGGCGGCCAGGGCTGCATGGGCCTCCCCGAGATTGGGTTCAAGTTCGAGAGCACGCTCTGCGAGCGCGATGCGTTCTTTTTCGTACTGCAAGGTCGCGAGCCGGTCACCGGCTGTGTAGGTTGAAAGCAGATAAAGCTCCCACGCATTGAGACTTTCCATCGGCAGTGCTGCGAGCTTTTGTTTTGCGGCACCGATAAGCGCGGGACGGACGTCCGCAGATATTGTGTCGGCAAGCGCCGCAATGTCCGTGCTGTCGACGTCTGATGGAATTGAATAATCGTGCGTCCAAAGGAACCGGCCGGTTTGCGGCTCGACAAGCCCGGTCAGAAGATTTGCGCCATTGTCTGTCGGTGTAAATGTGCCGGCAAACAGCAATGTGGGGTTGTCTTGTGCCGTATAGGTCGCGAGCGCTTCTGTAAGAGACGAATAGTGTGGTGACGCTGACAAGCGCACTGAAATAGTACCGCTTCTGGAAATATTGCTGACAATGCTATCCGTCAGCCGGGCAGCCAATGGCTGGCTTGCCTGATCACCGGACAGAGTCATGACAGTGAGCTCGACAGCGCGGATTTGTCGTTCAATGGATCCCGAAGCTTGCTGGTTGAGAAGAAAGTATGATGTCGATCCGATCAGCATGACCACCAGAAGGGCGGCAAAACCATAGCCAACCCGCCGCAACAGTGAGTTTTCGCCGGCAGCGCGGCGTTGCGTTTGGCTTGTCACGAGGTCGCCAGTGTCATCCGAAGTGTTGGGTGCAAAACTGGGCCGGTAGGAGCCCTTCGGAATTGTGATCCGTACGGCTTCGTTCCGCCCTTCTGTCAGATAGTAGATGTCCAGCATCTGGCGGAGGCGGTTAAACTCGACGCGGACAATGCTGTCTGTGCTGGGGTCAAAGTCTTCATCCCGGCCGAGGACGTCGATTGCAATCGAATAGGCTTTAACGTTCTCGCCGTTACCCGCAAGCTCTGCGCCGACAACGTAATGCAGTAGCGCGAACTGGCGCGAGCCTCCTCCCAAAGTCTTGCTTTCGCGAATCCGATCCAAAGCCTGCTCAATTGCGGTGCTTTCAATCTTTGGCATGCACGGTGGGTCCTTTTGCACCCGCTCCAACCAGTTTAGGCGGAATTGTAGCGGCGTTTAACAGACTCGATACTTGGAGAAGAGCTTCTGTATTGCGCTTGTAACCCCCCGATATTCGGACGAATCGTACGTTACATCACGTTAAGTACTTACGCAAAAGCCCCGGCGCCTTCAATATCGCGAGCGCATTGCGGTCGATGTCCTCCTGCGGGCACGGCGCCACGTGGCGGGTCATATATTTACATCCACCACTCAAGTAAAAATATTCAATTATACAGTATTATGTCGCGATCAATATTTTACATAAACTAATTATTAGAACTTATTTCTTACAGTATATCCCAGTAATCAATATTGTTGGGACTGTAAAATGAAAAACCTGACTATTCGTACTAAGATCACAGCCATCATCCTGATCACCGGGATTGGCATGGGACTAATCGGTGCTGTCTACATCTATCAATCGACAGTGCTGAGTATGGCCGCGGCGCGGGAGCGTGCAGCTATCACCCAGGCGGAGCTGGCCTATCAGGCGAGCACAACTGCGGAACATCTGGTTTCGGCTGCTGAGGCGTTGAATTTATCGCAGTCTGAAGAGCGGCTGACAGAACTCTCAAACGCACTGGCTACGGTGACCGCTGATCTCGACAAGCCAAACGCGCCTGCGGATCAGGTTGAGTATCTGGGACCGCTCACAACCGAAGGTGCTGAATTGACCGCACGGGCCGAAGAACTTGGCATTGATGCGGAATCCGGACTGAAGGGGCGTCTGCGTTCAGCGGTTCATGCCATTGAGACCGAGCTTGGCGCTGAGGACAATGGCGACCCAGCCTTCACTGAAGCCCGTGCAATCATGCTGATGCTGCGCCGGCACGAGAAGGACTTTATGCTGCGCGGCACACCCAAATATATTGATGCCTTCAACGAGACGATTCCCGAACTGTCCAGAGCGATCAATCTGCTTCCGGTCGGTCAGACCATGCGCGCCACGATGCAGGACAATTTGCAAGCCTATGCCAGCGAATTTGCGGCTTATACAGACGGTGCAATTGCGCTTTCGACTGCCTTTGGAAACATGCATGAAAATGCATTGCTGGCCAGAGACTATTTCTCGGCCCAGGTTCAGTCAGAAATGGCCGCAAAACGGGCAGCTGGCGCAGAATACGACGCAGCCAAGGATTTCTACAATTCACTGATCATGACTTTGATTGCTTTGGTTGGCGGCGCATCGCTTCTGGCAGTGTGGTTTGTGGGGCGCTCGATCTCCAAGCCAATTGCAAGAATTACCGACACGATCTCGCGGCTGGCCCAGGGCGATCTTCAAACTGAAGTCGATGGAACAGAAAACAAGGATGAGCTTGGCGCCATGGCGCGCGCTGTTCAGGTCTTCCGGGAAAACGGGATCAAGATCGAGGAAATGAACCTCGAGGATGCCGAACGTCAGGAACAGGCACGCCGGCGCGCAGACGATATGGCTGAACTGATCACATCCCTGGGTGAGGTCGCATCTGCCGCTGTCAAAGGCGACTTTACAACCCGCGTGGAAATCTCTTCGAGCGATGAAGACTTGTCCGGTGTTGCGACTTCGGTCAATGCCCTGGTGGAGACCGTTGATCGCGGCCTTGCGGAAACCGGTGATGTTCTCTCCGCTTTGGCGGACACCGATCTGACGAGCCGGGTCGAGGGCGACTATGAAGGTGCCTTTGCCAAACTCAAGTCGGATACAAATGCTGTCGCAGACAAGCTCACAGAGATTGTCGGACACCTCAAAACAACATCCCGCGCATTGCGGTCGGCGACCGGTGAAATTCTGTCCGGTGCCAACGATCTTTCGGAACGCACCACCAAACAGGCCGCCACCATTGAGGAAACATCTGCCGCAATGGAACAGCTTGCAACGACCGTTCTTGAGAACGCGCGCAATGCCGAGGAGGCCAATCAGAAGTCTGCTCAGGTCAGTCAGACCGCCGCAGAAGGCGGCGATGTGATGCGGGAAGCCAATCAGGCGATGGAACGTATCACGGCATCGTCAGCGAAGATTTCCAACATTATCGGCATGATTGACGATATTGCCTTCCAGACTAACCTGCTGGCTTTGAACGCGTCCGTGGAAGCAGCGCGGGCCGGCGAAGCCGGCAAGGGTTTTGCCGTGGTGGCCGTCGAAGTGCGCCGTCTGGCGCAAAGCGCCGCTGAGGCATCGTCGGAGGTCAAGCAGCTGATCGAGGCCAGCGCCGAGGAAGTCACGGGTGGCTCCGAGCTCGTGGCCAATGCCGCTGAGAAGCTTGAAACCATGCTTGAGGCTGTCCGTCATAATTCAACACTCATGGAAGGCATTGCACGCGAGAGCCGCGAGCAGGCCTCCGCAATTGATGAGGTCAGCACGGCCGTCCGGCAGATGGATGAAATGACCCAGCACAACGCGGCGTTGGTCGAAGAGACCAACGCAGCTATCGAGCAGACGGATTCCCAAGTGATCGAACTCGACAAGGTGATTGAGGTCTTCCGGATTGCAGACGGCCGGGCGGCCCTGACACCCACCAACGCGCCGGGATCAGACTCTGCAGACAGTTCCAGACCCAATAGCGATAATGCGCGTGCTGCCTACATCTCTCAGGGCAATGCCGCAGTAGATACGGACTGGAGTGCGTTTTGATGTCGGCGGCCATCGCAATGCCCGGCGAGGCCTCGGGAGCTCCCGAGCGCCTCGCCGCACAAAGCGCGTCAACGAGCGTGAGCCAATTCGTCACTTTCAAGGCGCGCGATCGCCGATTTGGGATTGATGTCTTGCAGGTGCGCGAAATCCGCTCCTGGGTGCCCACAACGGAGATACCAGATCAGGCCCATGCCGCCTGTGGAGTTCTCGATATTAGAGGCGAGATCATTCAGGTGTTCGATTTTGCCAAGCTGCTTGGTGAGGGGGTGACATCCGCAACCAGTTCCCATGTCGTGTTGGTGCTCAGTCTTGAAGAGAGGACCTTTGGCATTCTTGTCGATGCGGTGACCGATATCGCAACAGTGGAGTCCGAAAATCTGCTGCCATCACCAAATGGCGACGGCCTTGTCTCCAGCATCATGCGCAAAGACGGAGAAATCACTACCATTCTCGATCTTAGCCGGATCGCGATGCGTTGATTTCGAAGGAGAAATCCATGCAACGTTTCAAACGCTATTGGCGTGAACAGATCGACGCGATGAATCGGTTTTTCGACAATGTGCGCATCGATGGTGACATTGCGCGGCACTATGGCGAGGCGTGGTGGCCGGTTTCCCGCCTCAGCCTTGTGGCCGCTGCGACTTACTATGCGCTGCTGACAGTTTTGCATGCCCGATTGGAAACGGGATGGATGCAGACAGTGCTCAGCACCATCGCCCTATCATCGGCGGCAACCTTCCTCGCAATGTTCTGGGCCACAGGGCGGGTGACAAAGGTAAGATTATGGCAGGTTGAGGCGATCAATCTGACAACCCTCGCGATCCTGCTGGCCAACATTTATACCTATCAGCTTTTGCACCTGCAGGTGGACCGGCTGAACAATTTCATCCTCCTGCCCGTGTTGATCGCGGTCATTGGCGGCACGTTCCGGATCATCGTGCCGTGTATTCTGATCTGCTTTTGCTCGTTGCTGTTTTTTGCCGGTCAGATCGGACCGAATGTCCAGACACAGTTTTTGACCCTGATCCTCGGCTCAACAGTCAGTGCGGTCGTGATACATCTGATCGTGCGCTATATTGCGGTACGTGAAATCCGCGCCCGGCTGGCAGCGGAAGTTTTGCGCGACGCGGCACGGGCGCGCGCCGATTTTGATGGATTGACAGGCCTTGCCAATCGCTCACGCTTTTTTTCCGCCCTCGACGATGCACTCAGACGCACCGACATAAGCGTTGCCGTCGCGGTGATTGATCTCGATGGGTTCAAGGCGATCAACGACATTTATGGCAACGCCACAGGGAACGGGTTGCTCGTGGCGGTTGCAGGCCGTCTCCGCAAGGTTTGCAATCAGGATTGCCTGACAGCCCGTATCGGCAGTGACGAGTTTGCGATTATTCTCGAGCAGCAGGGCGATCCGGAATCGATAAAAGCGGTCTTTTCAGAATGGCAAAGGATATTCGATGAACCCTTCGAAATAGAGGGTCGCCAGTTGCATATAACCGCATCCATGGGCGTGGTCCCGGCAATGGGGGATGTCCGTCAGTCCCGGGTTATTGTCGAGCGCGCCGACTTTGCGCTGTTCCGCGCCAAACGTGAACGCAGCGGCGGGTTTGTGCTATTCTCTGAAGAATTGTCGCGTGAGATGGAAAATCTCGGCGCCATCGAACATACGCTGCGCAATAGCGATCTGGTGCGCGAACTGTCACTGGAATATCAGCCCCAGGTCGACATGCACAGCAACAAGATCGTGGCCTTCGAGGCTCTGGCCCGCTGGGATAGTGAGCGGCTGGGGCGTGTGCCACCCGATCTGTTTATCGGCGTTGCCGAGCGTGGTGGCTTTGTTGACCGGCTGACCAGAATATTGCTTGGCAAGGCCATGGCAGCCGCGCGGACCTGGCCCGAACATATCGGTCTGTCGTTCAATCTTTCAGCCCGTGATCTCATGTCGACGGTTGCCCTCAACGACATCTGCCAGATGGTGCGCGATAGCGGCATTGCCGCGCACCGAATCGAGTTCGAAGTCACCGAGACGTCGGTGATGACGGACTTTGACAAGGCCAAGCAGGCCATACGGCGCTTGAAGCGGCTTGGGTGCCGCGTGGCGCTGGATGATTTTGGCGCCGGCTATTCAAACTTTGCCTATATCGACAAGCTTGAACTCGACACGATCAAACTTGACCGCGCTTTTGTCACGCGCATGCGCAAATCCGAACGCACCAAGACAATCATCGCCACCATCATCGAACTTTGCCGGAATCTGGGCATGACATGTGTGGTCGAAGGCGTTGAATATGAAGACGAAGCCGCGATGCTGAAGACTATGGGCGGATTGATTGTCCAGGGCTACCTGTTCGGCCGCCCCGTCTCCGCCGGAGAAGTGACTGCAACGCTGGACACACAATCGGGCGAAACGAAAAAGCCGCTGTTGCAGAACGCCAGTGCCAAAACGAGCTCTGTGGCGCAATGACAGGAAGCATTGCCGATCAATATTAGCGCGATCAGCTTTCCATGGCTTATGTCGCAGGACTTTTGGCATGGCTTGGCCAAGATTGGTCAGATGCAAGAGGACGCGCTTGCGGTAATCGGCGTTATCCTTGGTCAGTCTGATGTGAAATCCAATAGCCGCTTTACCCGTCTTTCGCTGGTATCATCCTCTCGTCAGAGTCACCCTGACCTGCTGCATCAGCCAGGACCGCAAAATTCTCATTCCTTCAGATTCTGCCAGTTCCGGTGTCGTCACCAGCCAGTAGGCTGATTTAACACGCATGGGCAGACCTGTGCGGACCAGTAGCCCGCGTTGGATGTCGTCTTCAATGAGCAAGCTCCGCCCAAGCGCCATGCCGAGGCCACCGATCGCTGCTTGTAAGGTCAGGTCGGCGCGGTCGAAGTGCCGAACCGGATGTCGGAGTTCGGCAGGCCGGTTCAGGAGTTGGAAATAGTCCTTCCAGGTCGTTCCGGTCTCGTATTTTTCCGCGCCGCTATCTGCAAGAAGCACAAGAGATGCATCGCTGACCGGGTCGAGACTGGCCTTGCCCGCTGCAGGATGCGCTGCGCCGATTACAGGCTGAATGTCGCAGGATGCCAGGCGGGTGGCGTGTAGCCCCGGATAGGGGCCGGTGCCAAATCGCAGTCCAGCATCGACCTCTCCTCCCCGAAAAGTCGCCAGCTCCTCACGCACGTCGATCGACAGATCGAGCCCGACGCTCTCAGCGTCGTTGAGGCGTGGTACCAGCCACTTCATAGCCAGCGATGAATGGACCGAAAGCCTGATCACGCGTGCCGACTGTACGTCGCGTGCTGATGACAGCGCGCGCTCCGCGTCCGTCCACGACCGGGCAGCGGCTTCGCACAGAATCATTCCCGCGCGCGTGGGGCTGATGCTGCGGGTCGTGCGCTCGAAAAGGGTCAGGCCGATCTCGGTTTCAAGAGCATGAACACGGTGACTCACGGCGCTGGGATCGACCCCCAGTTCACGTGCCGCACCGGCAAAGCTGCCTTGCGCACGCACAGCTTCAAGAAGATCAAATGACTGGATCAGCCGGGCTATTGCTGCGCTGTGAGACAATTTATTCATGAGCAATATTCATGAACTGATGATCTCTCTTACCTTGGTTGTCCCGCAATTACCCCTCATTTCTGCGCATCGAGAAAGGAGACTCGAAAGATGCAGCATGAAGAAGACACATCATTGTCTGTGACGGTTCATATCGTCAAGGCTTTTGCGATCAACGGGTCAGGTGGCAATCCAGCCGGCGTCGTTCTCGACGCCGATGGTCTCGATGAGGTCGACATGCAAGCCATCGCCGCGCAGACCGGATTGTCGGAAACAGCTTTCGTCTCCCGCTCGATGACCGAAGGCGCACAGCTCGACTTTTTCACGCCGAACAGGCGCATACCCCATTGCGGTCATGCCACGGTCGCGGCCTTTGCGCTGATGCACGCCAAAGGGCGCATCACAGAGGGCATGACTTCTAAGCAGACTGTCGACGGGCCGCGGATGGTCCTGCTTCGCGATGGCCTGGTGTTTATGGAGCAGCGGAGACCCAGCTATCAATCCGAGGCAGACTGGTCCGGCTCAGATGTCAGGCGTGAAGACATTCTTGATGCACTCCACCTGGCCGCGGACGACCTCGATCCGCGCATCGCACCCGAAGTGGTCGATACCGGCAACCGCTTTCTTCTGCTTGCGGTCGTCGACGCCAGAACTCTGGCAGCGATCGTACCCGACCACGACGCTTTGGTGCGGATCAGCGAGGCACTGGGTGTTGTCGGATTCTATGTGTTCACGCAAGACACCGGTGCAAAAGATGTTGATGCCACCGCGCGCATGTTCGCGCCGCTCTACGGCATTCGTGAAGAAAGCGCCACAGGCATGGCGGCGGGGCCGCTTGCCTGTTTGCTCCATGATCGCTTCGGTTTCGACCGCTCCCGTTTCGTCATCGAGCAGGGCCGGTACATGGCCTCGCCGAGCATCAGCCGCATCATTGTCGACCTCGATCTGCACGAGGACGGCATAGCCGCTCTTATGGCGGGTGGAGAGGGGCATTCCACCCAGGCTTTGTGTATCGAACCGGCAACCGGGGACACACGCGGGCCAAAGCGGACACCCCAATTCACAGATGCCGGTCAGCTGGAGGAAGGCGGGCACAGCCAATGAGTAACAAGTTCGACCTTTTCGCTGTTGTTGAGGCCACGCCCCTCAAGGTCAGACCAGGTGAGAAACTGCAGGGCATGGTGAATGGTTGTCGCGATGTGGCCCTCAACCGGCTCATTCTCGAATCCGGCAACAAGACCGGAACCGACACCCTCGAGATAGGCGCCGAACTCGGCCATGGGCGGCTGCAAGGCCGGAACATAGTCCACATCTCGATACGCAGGTGTCCACATGCCGGTGGTTCGGGAGAAGTAATCATAGATCGCCGCGAGCCCGACCCGGAGCCGCTCCCACGGATCAGCGATGTCCACCCAGGACTGCGGATCGGGCGGCGGATTGAGCGAGAGCCAATGCGCGGTGCAGGCCTGGAATACAGCCGTTTCGTCGGGGAAGTGCCGATAAACGGTCAGGCGCTGCACGCCTGAGCGTTCGGCGATGGCGCTGATCGTCGTGGCGCGGGCGCCGATCTCTTCGTGCAGATGCATCGTCGCCTCGACGATCTTTAGCCGCGTTTCTTCCTGCGATTTCGCACGCTCGCGCATGCGGTAGGAGCGCTTCTTGTCCATCATTCAATGAACATATGTGTTCAATTAAATGTTGACAAGCAAATTTTTGTCCCGTAGAGGCAAAATGAATGAACAATGATGTTCAATGAAATGAGGTCTAGAAATGATACCAATTACCGAACCTGTTCAGCTTGAGGCACAGCGTGTCACTGACACTTGGACGGCGCTGCCATCCTGGCTGCCTGTGCCTGGTCTGGGCGCACTGCCGATCAATTCGTTTCTGCTCAAGGGGAACGAGCCGATGCTGGTCGATACCGGACTTGGCGCCCTGTCGGATGCGGTGATCGAGCGGCTCTTCGCCGAGATCGACCCGGATGATTTGCGCTGGATCTGGCTCAGCCATACCGATGCCGACCATATCGGCAATCTTGATCGCATCCTTGAGCTGGCACCCAACGCCACGGTGGTGACCAATTTTCTCGGCGCCGGAAAGATGGGAATGCTGGGCGTTGGTGATCCACAGCGCATGCGTCTTCTTGAGCCCGGAGATGTGCTGGAGATCGGCGGACGCCGGCTGCATCAGGTCAAGCCACCCTATTACGATGCTCCCGAGACGATGGGATTCTTCGACGAGACCGATCGTGTGTTCTTTGCCGCTGACGCCTTCGGTGCGCTGTTGCCGGGTGGTTATGAGACCGTCGACCAGGTGCCAGATGAAACACTGCGCGAGGGGCTTGTGGCCTGGTCGAGTGTTGATGCGCCGTGGCTTGCCCAGATGGATCGGGCGGCACTCGGCGGAATGCTCAAACTGCTCGACAGGCTCGATCCCGCGCATGTGCTCTCCGGTCATCTGCCCCTCACCAGCAGCCTGGACACCCTGACCGGCATCGTCGGCAACGCCTACGGACAAGGCAGGACGGAAGCCGTCACCCCCGAAACCACCGCCCAGGTCGAGGCCATTCTGGCCTGAGACAAAACCCCGAAAAGGAAACCGACATGACCGCCATCGGCCACGCAAATGACCAATCGGAAAACCGGAACCGTCCGCTGATCGCGCGAATCCTGTCGCGTCTGAATCGGACAAGCCGCATTCGCCGCGACATCCGGTATCTCGAAAGGTTCAGCGACCACGAATTGCGCGATCTTGGAATCGAACGCGGCGACATCAACGATGTGCTTCAGCACGGTCGCCGGCAAAGCGCGCAATCCGAAGAAAAGTATCGGCATCCATTTGGCACTGCCAGGGGCCACCGTAGGTCCGGCCCACAAACCTTCCCGAACCCCGGTTCGGGCAATCCCGCCAACTATGGCAATCAACCAAGGAAACAGACTATGACCAACACAATCATTGAAACCAACAAGGCCACCGTCGCCAAGTTCCTCGCCGGAACTCATTCGCCCGACATTGAGGATGTCGCGGTGATTGACGACACAGTCGTGCCGCACATCGTGTGCCACGGCTTTCCGGGATTTCCGAACGGCGAGTTCAACGATCGCGAGAGCTACAAGGCGTTCTTCCGCATCTTTCGCCAGTCTTTCTCCGATATGACGTTCGAAACGCTGAAGACGATCGCGACCGAAGACTTTGTTTCGGCGCATTGGGAAATCTGGGCGACCCATTCGGGCGACTTCCAGGGCATCCCGGCGGACAACGCCCGCGTCGTCTTCGACGGTGTTGCACTTTACCGCATGGAAGACGGCAAGATCGCCGAGACCTGGCTCAGCATCAACGAGCCGCTGCTGGTCTCCCAGCTCGGCAAAGGCCGTGCCCACGCGGCCTGAACGAGAACCGGGTCAGGCTTCACAGAGCCTGACTCGGATCGGTCACACAAGGAACCGACCATGTGCAATTCGGAAAAGCCTCCCAATTCAAATAACCCCAAACCGACCTGTCGATCCGGTAGTGACTGCAGCCAGTGCAGCGCACGGATCACGCGCCTGACCGACCTGCTAAGTGCCAAAGATGCCACACCCAATAGGCCGGCAACCATCACACAAGAGGTACGTTCATGACTTTGACCTTGATTTCTGTTGCCTACCGGCTGCGCATTCCAGCCGCGAACTTTCTTGCTCACGCTGAGGACTCCGCTCATCGGATCGCAGCGGCGCCGGGTCTTGTCTGGAAGATCTGGGGGCTCGATTCTGACACCGGCGAAGGCACAAGTTTTTACCTGTTCCGTGATGCCGCCTCCGCCCAGACTTTTGCTAATGGACCGGCGCTTGCTGCACTGCGTGACGGACCTGCCGAAAGCGTGACGGTTCGGGTCGCGCCTGTCGACACGAGCCTGTCAAACATCACCGGGGCCGGCCCAGCGTTGGCGGGGATACCGGCATGATCCGCCTGACACGCACCATCGAGATCGCGGCGCCGGTGGACCTGGTCTGGTCCATCTCGAGCGATATTGAGCGCTGGCCCGGTTGGCTTTCGACCGTTGTATCGGCGCGCAAACTGTCCGGCGGACCGTTCGGATCCGGCAGCTGTTACGCACTGAAACAGCCGATGCAACCTGCTGCCGTCTGGGAGGTCACGGCGTGCAACCCCGGTGCCAGCTTCACCTGGGAGCGCCAGTCAGGATCTTTGTTGCAATTGGTCGCCGGCCACGAGATCGAGCCGCGCGGGGACTTCGCCATCAACCGGCTTTCTCTCGTTTGTACCGGACCCGTCTCTGGTGTCCTCTACCCGATACTGTGGGGCCTGTTTGCACTCGCCCTCACCATGGAAAACCGGGCTCTTAAGCGTCAGTGCGAGACCATGTGGGGGGCGAGCACTTCGCCGATGCGCCATCCAAGCTGAAAGTCCCTCGGCAGTTCATGAGAAACAAAGGTAGGGGCTTGGAAAACAACAGGCTCGCCGATGACAATCCGTCAATCAGCAAGGCCCACCGCTTGTTGACACGACAACAGCGAATGCCGGTTGAAAACAGCTAAGTATTGAAATTATTGGCGCACCCGACACGATTCGAACGTGTGACCTCTGCCTTCGGAGGGCAGCGCTCTATCCAGCTGAGCTACGGGTGCTCTATGGAGCGTGTTCAGAAAAAGTGGACACCACTTTTTCGGTTCGAACGCGCGACCACGTAATACACTGCCAGCTTATGACGCAGCTTGGCTCTGTCCGCAAGCACCACGGGAAAAATTCGTGCTGTGAGGCGCATTGTCATTGCGTGTCAGCATTCGGTGCACATGCCGTTGGAAAATACGCTGCGCGCCGTTAATACTATCCTGCGCTATTTCCATGTGAGGCTCTTATGCATTTGCTGCTCGTTGACGGCTCGACGTTCATTTTCCGCGCCTATCATGCGCTCCCGCCTTTGACGCGCAAGTCGGACGGGTTGCCAGTTGGCGCCGTGTCGGGCTTTTGCAACATGCTGTTCAAGCTCACTGAGGATTTGAAGGGTGATGATGCACCGACCCATATTGCGGTGATCTTCGATCATTCGGGCAAGAGCTTCCGCAATGATTTTTACCCCGACTACAAGGCGCATCGCCCGCCCGCGCCTGAAGACCTGGTGCCCCAGTTCGGGTTGACGCGGCTGGCGACGGAGGCCTTTTCCATCTGCTCCATCGAGCAAGAGGGCTATGAGGCTGATGATCTTATCGCCACCTACACGACCATGGCCGCGGCCGAGGGCGCGCGGGTGACCATCGTCTCCACCGACAAGGATTTGATGCAGCTGGTCGATGACGGCAAGGTGCGCCTGCTCGACACGCTGAAAAACCGCTGGATCGGCCCGGATGAGGTGGCGGAAAAATTCGGCGTCGGGCCGGACAAGGTTATCGAGGTGCAGTCGCTCGCCGGCGATTCGGTGGACAATGTCCCCGGCGTGCCCGGCATCGGCGTCAAAACGGCGGCGCAGTTGATTGAGGAGTTTGGCGATCTCGAAACGCTGTTGGAGCGTGCCGGTGAGATTAAGCAGAACAAGCGCCGCGAAAATCTCATTGAATTTGCCGAACAGGCTCGCATCTCCAAGCGGCTGGTGACGCTCAAAACCGATGTGCCGGTGGCGCGCCCGCTCGATGAACTGGCCCTGCAGCCCATGGACCCAAAGGCGTTGATGCCGTTTTTGAAGGCCATGGAGTTCAACACCTTCCTCCGCCGGGTCGCCACCACGCTCGATGCCGATCCGGATGCCTATGAGGCCGATCATGAACTGGCAGCGCACGCCCGCGAGGCGGCAGCAGAAGAGGATGAAGGCCATGCTTCGGACCCCGTGGCCGATCACGGCGTTGCCAGCGCCAAAAATGCTGGCCCGGAAGCCCACGCCGCCAAAATCGCCGAGGAGATCCGCAAGATCCCCCTCGATCATGTTAAATACGAGACCATCCGCGACAAAGACGCCCTCAACCGCTGGATCGAGATGATCAAGGCGAAGGGCCATGTCGCCGTTGATACGGAGACCACCGGCCTCGACAATCAGCAGGCCGATCTGGTGGGCATTTGTCTCAGCACAGAGCCGGGTAATGGCTGCTACATCCCCCTGGGCCACACGGCAGGTGACGACGATATGTTCGGCGGCGGCAAGGTCGAGGGTCAGCTCGATCTGAAGGAAACCATCGCGGCGCTGAAGCCGGTGTTCGAGGATCCGGCGATCCTCAAAATCTTGCAAAACGTCAAATATGATATGGGCCTCTTGGCCCGCTACGGCGTCACTCTTCATCCCATCGATGACACCATGCTGATGAGCTACGCCATGGATGGCGCTCGCGGCAACGGCATGGATGCGCTCTCGGAAACCTGGCTCGGGCACACGCCCATCGCCTTCAAGGATTTGGCGGGCACCGGCAAGAAGCAGAAAACCTTCGACCAGTTGGATATCGCCGAGGCGACGAAATATGCGGCCGAGGATGCCGATGTCACCTTGCGCCTCTGGCATATCCTAAAACCCCGCCTCGTCGCCGAAGCCGCGACAACGGTTTATGAAACGCTGGAGCGTCCGCTGGCCCCGGTGCTGATGCGCATGGAAGGGCGCGGCATTTCCGTCGACAAGCAGATCCTCGCCCGCCTCTCGGGCGATTTCGCCCAGCGCGCCGCCCAGCTTGAGGATGAGGCGAAAGAACTGGCCGGCGAACCGTTTAACCTGGGGTCCCCCAAGCAGCTGGGGGAAATCCTCTTCGGCAAGATGGGGCTTGAGGGCGGCACCAAAACCAAGTCTGGCCAGTGGGCCACGGGCGTGCAGGTGCTTGAGGATCTGGCGGCGAAAGACGTGCCCCTCGCCAAGGTTATTCTCGACTGGCGCGGCGTCACCAAGCTCAAATCCACCTATTCCGATGCGCTGCCCGAATATATCAATCCGGTGACCGGCCGGGTCCACACCTCCTATCATCAGGCGGCGGTCTCCACCGGGCGGCTTTCGTCCACCGAGCCGAATTTGCAGAACATTCCCGTCCGCACCGAAGATGGCCGCAAAATCCGCACCGCTTTCGTCGCCGCCCCGGGCATGAAGCTTGTCAGCGCCGATTACTCCCAGATCGAGCTGCGCGTCCTCGCCCACATCGCCGATATTGCGGCTTTGAAAGACGCCTTTGCCCGAGGGCTCGATATTCACGCCATGACGGCCAGTGAAATGTTCAAGGTGCCCATTGAGGGCATGGACCCCATGGTCCGCCGCCGCGCCAAGGCCATCAATTTCGGCATCATCTACGGCATTTCCGCCTTCGGGCTGGCCAACCAGCTCGGCATTCCGCGCTCCGAGGCGGGCGATTACATCAAGGCCTATTTCGAGCGCTTCCCCGGCATCAAGGACTATATGGAAGCCCAGAAGGAGACGGTGAAAAAGAACGGCTACGTCACCACCGTCTTCGGGCGCAAAATCCCGTTCGAAAACGCCAATTCCAAGAACCCCTCGGAACGTGCCTTCGTCGAACGCGCCTCCATCAACGCCCCCATCCAGGGCAGCGCCGCCGACATCATCCGCCGCGCCATGATCCACATGGAACCGGCGCTGAAAAAGCAGTCCATCGACGCCGCCATGCTCTTGCAGGTGCATGACGAATTGATCTTCGAGGTGCCCGAGGGGACCGAGGACGCCGCCATCCCGGCGATTGCTAAGGTGATGGAGTCCGCGCCCGAACCGGCGCTCAAACTCACCGTGCCGCTACAGGTTGATGCGAAGGCGGCGGACAACTGGGAAGCGGCGCATTAGGATATGACCTACGTTGTTGCTCAGAAGTTTGGGGAACGAGTGGTCATCTTGTCGGATACGATGATCACGGATCCTAACGGCACGCGAGCAAACGCTATTCCAGGTAGACTCAAAGCGATTGTGCTATCTGGGGATGTGTCTTTGGCATATGCCGGCAACTCGGAGTGGGGCCTTCAGTGTACCCGAAAGGCACATCAAGTACTCCACGACTCCGGGTTTGACGCGGCTTTGAATGTAATTGTTGCTGGTTCATCTGATGTTGAGAGAAAGACGGAATTCTTGATCGTTCGACACGCACCAAATGCGAAACTCATGAAAGTTTCGCAGGGCTCATGTAGTACAACAGAAAGTGGTTTTGTCATCGGAGACAATGTCAGCAGATCGGTTCATCGGTTGTTGGAGTCCCCGACTTCGATCAACAAAGAATTGGAGTTTGTTTCTCAGGAAGAAATTGTATTTACGCAATCATTCATGAGTATGTTCATTAACGGGGATGTGCGAACAGCCTCCGGTGTTGGAGGAGTGCCAGTTAATCTTCTATGCTCACCAAACGGTCATACTTATCAGGGGCATAGCTTTGCAGCTTCGTTTGACAAAGTTAGCGTTAGAACTGGTGTCACAGAAGAGCAATTGCGAGATCGTGCCAGTGGTATGAATGAGTACCGGATGGCCACAATGGATTCAAAATTTCGGGGCGTGGGGGTTCTTGCGTGTTACTTACCAGCCGCCAGGACCGGGTATATCTACGATCCGATAAAGCAGGATGATGCGATTAAGGTCAGGCTACTTGACCCTAGTTCAGATTGGCAGCCAAGAGAGCATCAAATGATGAAATCTTTAAACAACATTCTAGAAGAGCACGCGGCAAGTTATGACTACAGTTTTGAGTATAAGGGTAGTTGAATTCGATCAAGACTAGAATCTTTCAGTTTTTGCTTGATTCGATTTTGGGATTCCGGGGGGATTGTGGTGACAGTTTACTAAATGCACCAAATCCACCACGCATTCATCGTCATTCCCAACTTGATTGGGAATCCAGTGCGCGACGTCCGTCGCGCGCAAGACTCTCATGCGGGCAGGACTGCCCGCGCTGGATTCCCGCTTTCGCGGGAATGACGCCGTGTTTCCTTGATTGTTCACTAAACTCACGCCACCCACCGTCGTCACCCTCGGGCTTGACCCGAGGGCCCATGAGGAGCTTGCCGCACGGAACAGAGGGCGTGTTTTGCACGAAACCACCCATTCAACGATCCCTCCCTGCGCTGGACTATTGTATGGATCCTCGGGTCAAGCCCGAGGATGACGAGAGGTGGTGTGGATGACGACTGGGTGCGAGGATGTTGACTGAGAGTGAGGCGTGCACTGCACTTTCTCTCCATGTCATCCCGGCCGCAGCGTAGCGGAGAGCCGGGATCCATTGGCATTCGTAGCAGTCGTGAGACGCACCACAAGCCGCACTGCATAATAGACCCCGGCTCAGCCTGCGGCTGTCCGGGGTGACACTGAGGGTGTGGATTCGCGCTGGCCATCCCAACCTCCCCGACGTCATCCCCGCGTAGGCGGGGAACCAGTAACCACATGATTTGCGGTTCCTGAGCCATGCGGCGTGATCATCATTGTGGCTGCCGCATATACACATCGTCTCTCCAACGTCTCGGAATACTGGATCCCCGATCAAGTCGGGGATGACGATTGTGATTTGGGAGGGAAAAGAGTACCGAACCATTTCTCCCCCAAAGGACTTGCCCGCATCCACACACAGGCGCACTCTCTTCAAAGCGAAACGCGGGGAGGGCAGTGTCATGGATGAAATCAATCAAACCAATAGCCGGCGGATCATCGGCGGGGGGCTGGTTGTGGTTGGCATTCTCGTCGCCATTGCGCAGATGGCGGGGCTGAACCTCGGGCAAACGCTGTGGCCGCTTTATATCATCGCGCCGGGGGTGGTGCTGTTTGCGCTCGGCGCCCGGTCCGGCGATATCGGTAAGGGGCTGACCATTGCCGGGGCCACCGTCACCACAACCGGGCTCATTCTCGCCTACCAGAACACATTCAACCATTTTGAAAGCTGGGCCTATGCCTGGGCGCTGATTGCGCCGGGCGCGGCCGGGTTTGGCCTCTGGCTGCACGGTCGGCGCGAAGGTGATGCAGGCGTTGCCTTGCAGGGTCGTACGCTGATCAATATCGGCGCAGCGCTGTTTTTGTTCGGGGCGATCTTCTTTGAGCTGATCATCAACATTTCCGGACGCGGCATGCCTGAAATTTTCTCAGGCTCGCTGGTGCTGCCTGGCATTCTGGTGATCGCCGGGCTGGCGGTGGTCTTCTGGCCGCGCCGCCCGGGTGGCGAAGCGGACTGAGGGTTTTAGCGTAGGGTCAAAGCGCCTTTGTCCGCCCACTCCCTCCCCCTTGTGGGGAGGGTGGCCCGACAGGGTCGGGTGGGGGTCGGCCCGAAGGGCCAACCCTAGTTAGATTTTGAGAGGCGCGTGGTCACGCGCAACCCCCACCCGGTTCGCTGCGCTCACCACCCTCCCCACAAGGGGGAGGGAGACGGTGCCGCACTTTGTTCAACCAAATCCACGTCCCTTGCAACTCTCCTATACTCCGTGCATCGCCATGCGCAGAGCGCGGATGCATACGAGCCCCGGCATAGGCGGTCAGTCAGGAAAAGTGGGAACCGGTTTTCCGGTTCGACTGACCGGCCACCTTCAGGCGAGACGGGCTGCTTCGGGTCGCTGAAGCGGAGGCCGACGAGACGGTGACCTCGTGTTCTCACTGGTGGTAACATCGGAGCTTGAGGACCAGCTTACGCGCCCCGGCCATAACTTCGCGCCGGCCCACAGGGCAAAATTAGTCCGGTGGACTGATTTTAGGGAAGAAGGCCTTGAGACCTATGGTCGAATGGCCAACTGTCGTGCGGGGCGCGGTGCGTCTCACATACACAAAAACGGATAGAGGCGTTCCTCGCCCCGCATCGCTCTCAACCACCCGAAGGCATTGCCTGACGGGCGCTTTGGCGTGCCTTGTGGCTTGACGGCACGCGTACCGAGGGCGCAAGAGCGAACACAAAAAAAGGACGAACGTTTGGAACTCGACCCCCAGCAATTGCTGGTCTGCATCACCGACCGGTGGCTGCCGCGCATCGGCGATCCGTCCACAATGGGCTGGGTCACGGTCTTTGCCTATTTCGGAGCCGCGTTTCTGGCGCTGGTCGTGGGCCTGCGTCTCAAGGGGCGCGAGAAGCTCTTTTGGCTGCTGCTGACCGCGCTCCTGATTCTGCTAGGCATCAACAAGCAGCTCGATCTGCAATCGGCGCTGACGGCGGCGGGGCGCTGCGTATCACAGGCGCAGGGCTGGTACGACCGGCGGGCCCCGTTCCAGTTCGGCGTCATCCTCGCTATTCTGGCCACGGGCGTGGTCAGCATGGGAGCGCTTGTCTGGTGGTTTCGCCACCATATTCTCAAGAACGCCGTGGCGCTTTTGGGCCTTGCCGCCATCGTCACCTTCGTCGCCGTGCGCGCCGTCGGCTTCCATCACATTGATCAGTTCATCAATTTTAATCCCAACGGCATTCGCATGAACTGGGTGATGGAGCTGGGCGGCATCGGCTTGATTGCATCGGGAGCTTTGCTGCGCCTGGCGCTGGGGCGGGACACTTCAAGCTCGGGCCGGAACCGGGAGGCGGGCATCCATGGGTGAGGCGAAAATCTGTCGTGATGACTTTTCAAGCGCCAGCCCGCCTGCTACGAGGAGCCGCTTCTGACAGCAGGAGCTCTCATGCCGCAAGATTTAGGTCCGTTCAAAGCCGTCATCTTCGATATGGACGGCGTGCTGCTCGATACCGAACCGCTCTATATGCAGGCCATGGATCAGGCCTGCGCCGATCTTGGCTACACAATGACCCGGGAGGTGCATAACGCCACCATCGGCATGCCCGCTGAGGCGGGGGATCGGGTGTTCCGGATGGCCTATGGCGACGCCTTTCCGCTCGAGCGGTTCAACGCCTATTCGCACAAGATCATGCAGGCGCTGGTGGCAGAGAAGGGCGTGCCCGTTAAACCGGGAGTGGAGGAATTGCTGTTTGAGTTAAACAGCCGCGATATTCCGGTGGCCGTCGCCACCTCAACCTCCAGCCCCACCGCGCCGGACCGGCTCAGGGCTGCCGGTCTTTTCGACAAGTTCACCACAGTCGTGACCCGCAATGATGTCACCAACGGCAAGCCGCATCCCGAGCCTTTTCTCACTGCCGCTTCGCGCCTCGATATTGCCCCGGACCATTGCATTGCGCTTGAGGACAGCTTCAACGGTATCCGCTCGGCGCATGGCGCTGGCATGCGCGCCATCATGGTCCCCGATCTTTTGCAGCCGGACGCGGATATCCTGCCGCTTTGCCATGCGGTCATGGACTCGCTGCACGAGGTGCGCGCGGCACTTTTCGGTCTGTCTTAATCAGAGGCGGACTGGAGGACGCGGTCGCGCAATTTGGGCATCATGGCCAGATAGGCCAAGGCGCCGCCAAAGCAGAAAGCGGCATAAAAGAACGCCTGGCTGTCGAGTTCGAAATTGAGATCGATCAGCCCGCCAGCAATGCCGGGGCCGATGGCTGACGCGAGCACGAAGGCCGATGTCGCCAGCGCCCGGATCGCACCGATATGGGCGGTGCCGTAAATTTCAGGCCAAAGCGCACCGACAACCGGGCTCATCATGCCACCGGTCGTCCCGAAGGTCATGAGAAACAGCGGAATGGCCCATGTCGGGTCAAGCGTGGCCAGAATGATGCATCCCACACCTTCAGGGATCAGCAGGAACGGAACGATCCGCCAGGCGCCAAACCTGTCAACGGCCATGCCGGCCACAATGGCCGCCACAACCGCGCTCACAGACAGGGCCGGGAAGAAGGAGACGAATAGCGTCAGGTCCCAGCTCTTGAGTTCGGCGAGGTGCGCCTGATGAAAGATAAACAGGGTGCCTATTGCCGGCGGCCCCATGAAGCCGGGTATGAGCGTCCAAAAAAGCGGGTCTTTTAAAACGGCCCCACGGGTCCAGCTCTGCCCACTTGTAGCGGTGCCGGTAGCGCCATCCGGATTGACATCCCCTCGCGCCAGCGCCCGCTTCCCATCCGGCGGATCGCGCAGCAAAAAAGCAACCAACGGCGCCAGCACCAGGAGCAGAACGGCGGCAGCGATCAGCCAGACCTGCCGCCAGCCGAAGGCAACAATGGCGAGCGTCATCACCAGCGGCAGCGTCGCCTCGCCTGTTGGAAATCCCAATTGCGCGAGGCTCAGCGCCCGGCCACGGTAGCGATTGAACCAGCGTGACATGGTGGTCATGGCGATATGGCCCATCATGCCCTGCCCGAACAGTCTGAGGCCGAACAGAGCCAGGGCCAGCACGACAACATGGGTGACCTGGCTCATGCCGATGGCCACCAGCGCCAGCCCGGCCATGCAGGCAATGCCAAGCACCCGTGGCGCAATCCTGTCCGCAAGGCTTCCTGCCCAGATCAGGACGATGGAGCTCATCAATGTTGCGATGGTGTAAAGGCCGCCGAACTGGCCGTGCGTCAGGTCAAATGCATCGCGCAGCGGCGCATTGAACTGGGCAATGAAAATGGTCTGACCCGCCATGGATGAGAAGGTCATCACATAGCCGGCGCCGATCCATTGCATCTGGCGGGTGGTTAAATCCCGCAAGGGAGGTGAGGGAGATAAAAGCGACATTACGCGATCTGCTTTATGCGCCTATTGGCACCGTGTCACCACTCTTGCCCGTTTACCGCCATATTGCCGTTTAATAAAACCTTAAACGGCGTGGTTAACCATTGATGAATAAGAGCTTCCCAATCACGGACTCTCTCGTTTATGGTGCGCCCAGTTTGGATCAGGGGATCGTCGCTGAGTCGATTGGCGGCACAACGTAAGCGGGGGCTTATGTCCGGGGCAAAATTTGCCATCAGCAAAGTTGTTGCGTGCGCGCTAACGGTATTTATGGTGTTTGGTGCCGTTTTCCCGGCAAACGCGCAGCATGTGGCCATGCTGACACCCGAGCTGTTGTCCGGCGCTGGCGTTGACCCCAGCGTGGCACGGCTTGAGACCGACATCACTTTCCAGCCGGAGAAGTGGCTGGAGCGCAGATCCCCCACAGTCGACACCAAAATGCTTAGCGCTTATGCCGCGACCCGGTTCAAGCCGACTTCGGTCAAAATCGAAGAAGCGCGCAAGGAACGGCTTTGCCTGGCGCAGGCGATTTATCACGAAGCGCGTGGCGAAAGCGAAATCGGCCAGCGTGCCGTCGCCAATGTCATTCTCAACCGGGTTGTTTCCAAGCGCTATCCCTCGACAGTGTGCGGTGTGGTGTTCCAGAACGCCGGTGGGAAAAAATTCCGCTGCCAGTTCACCTTTGCCTGCGACGGGCGTTCGGATATGGGCGGCGATGGCAACCGTATTGTGCGCGAAAGCTGGGTCAGGGCCAATATACTGGCGCTGGCGACCTACAAGCGCTTTCAGGAAGGCCATAGACCCGAGGCTTTGCCCGGCACAGCGCTTTTTTATCACACCACGCAGGTGCGCCCGCGCTGGGCCAGCAGCTACCGCGCCGTGGCGACAATCGGCAGCCATATCTTTTACGCCCCGTCGTAAAAGCAGCCCGTGCACGGCACTGGCTTGTGGCTAAACCTTGGCCTTGCCTTAAAAAACGCCTATTTATGACGGCCTAAGCCCCATGTTGTGAACATGAATGGCAGGCGCCTGGTTTTTGGCGCGGATTTGAAAGGGTAGACAATGCCCAAGATTGCACTGGTCGACGACGACCGCAACATCCTCACCTCGGTGTCCCTGACGCTTGAATCCGAGGGGTATGCCGTGGCGACCTATACCGACGGCGCTTCGGGTCTTGAGGGTCTGACAAATGACCGGCCGGATCTGGCGATCCTCGATATCAAGATGCCGCGCATGGACGGCATGGAACTGCTGCGGCGCCTGAGACAGAAATCGGACTTGCCGGTCATCTTCCTGACATCGAAGGATGAGGAAATCGACGAATTGTTCGGGCTCAAAATGGGCGCCGACGATTTTATCACCAAACCCTTCTCGCAACGGCTTCTGGTGGAGCGGGTCAAAACCATTTTGCGGCGCACAGCTGCGCGTGAAGCCGGACCGTCAGGCGCAAGCGGCGGTGATACGGTCACGAAATCAGTGATTGAACGCGGGTCGCTGGTACTCGACGAGGAACGGCATGCCTGTACCTGGAAGGGGCAGAAGGTGACCCTGACAGTGACCGAATTCCTGATTTTACAGGCCCTTGCTGTCCGGCCCGGCGTTGTCAAAAGCCGTAACGCCCTGATGGATGCAGCCTATGACGATCAGGTTTATGTTGACGACCGGACGATCGACAGCCACATCAAGCGGCTGAGAAAGAAATTCAAGGCAGTCGACAACAGTTTCGAGATGATCGAAACCCTTTATGGCGTCGGCTACCGGTTCAAGGAGCAGTAAACGCCGTTGGCATTGGCAAGCGATGAGCTTGAAAAGTCAAAGTCCACGCCCCGGACACGCAAACAGGGCGCCGAACAGCCCGCAGTAAAGGCTGAGGGGCCAAATTTGCGCGAACGGGCCGCTGCAATATTGCGCGCCGTGCGCCGGTTTTTCGGCGCGACGGTGTTTTCCAATCTCACCCGTCGCATCGTTTTTCTTAACCTTGCCGCGATCACGGTGCTGGTCGCGGGGATTTTCTATCTCAGTCTCAATCAGTGGCGGGCCGGTTTGATCGATGCCCGGGTGCAATCGCTGCGCGTGCAGGGTGAAATCATCTCGGCGGCGGTGGCCGCCTCTGCCACGGTGGATAGCGACGTCATTCAGGTCAACCCCGACCGGCTGATCGATCTGTTGCCAGGCAGCGCAAATGCTGCGGTCAATTTCTTTGATCCGTCGCTTGAATTTCCCATCAGCCCCGAACGGGTTGCGCCGCTTCTGGGAGAGCTTGTGACGCCTACAAAGACGCGGGCCCGGATTTATGACAAGGACGGTTTTCTGATCCTCGACAGCGCCAATCTTTACACGCCCGGTGAAGTACTGCAGCCGCTGACCCCACCCGAGCAAAAAGAGGTGTTCTTCCTCGTCGAATGGTGGAATCGGATGTTGAGCTGGGTGCCAGGGGCGCAATTCTCGCTCTACCAGGAATATGATGCCAGCGAAGGCAAGCGCTATCCGGAAGTCAATGTCGCCCTCACCGGGGCGCCGGCGGACATTGTGCGGGTTGATGCCGAGGGGCGGCTGGTTGTGTCCGTGGCCGTGCCCGTGCAACGCGCCCGGGCCATTGTTGGCGTGCTGCTGCTCTCAACAAGTCCGGGTGACATCGAGGCCATCGTTGCCACCGAACGCGCTGCGATTTTGCGGATTGCGCTGGTCGCAGCTGTGATCACCTCAATTTTCTCGTTCCTGCTTGCCGGCACAATCGCCGGGCCGATGCGGCGGTTGTCGGCGGCAGCAGAACGGGTGCAAGTCTCGATGAACAACCGGGCCGAGATCCCCGACTATACCGAGCGCTCCGATGAGATCGGACATCTGTCGGGGGCGCTGCGCGCTATGACCAATGCGCTTTACGCCCGCATGGAGGCCATCGAGCGGTTTGCCGCCGATGTGGCGCATGAGCTTAAGAACCCATTGACCTCGCTGCGCAGTGCCGTGGAAACGCTGCCGCTGGTGACCAAGAAAGAAGATCGCGACCGACTGACCGGCATTATTCAGCATGATGTGCGCCGTCTCGACCGGCTGATTTCAGATATCTCCAATGCCAGCCGTCTCGATGCCGAACTTGTGCGCGAGGGGGCCGACAGTATCGATATCGGGGAAATCCTTGAGGCGCTGGTGTCCATGCACAGCGATTTGGCCGCCGCACGGGACATCACCGTCACGCTCGACAACCGGTCGGGTAAACTCAAACCCCTGACAACGGGACATGACAGTCGGCTGGCGCAGGTCTTCACCAATCTGATCGACAATGCCATCTCGTTTTCGCCTGACAGCGGCACCGTCACAATATCTTTGCTGACAGACGCCGATACGATCACCGTACGGGTAGAAGATGAAGGTCAGGGCATACGCGGCGATACCCATCGCATATTCGAGCGCTTTTATACCGACCGCCCGGAAAACGAGCAATTCGGGGACCATTCGGGTTTGGGGCTTTCCATCTCCAAACAAATCGTTGAAGCTCATAATGGAACCATTACCGGCCGGAACCGAAAAGAGGCGGCGGGCGCGATGTTTGAAGTCGTTTTGCCGCGCCATCGCAAGTGAGGATTAAGGAACGTGAGTGATCGGATTAACATTCACGGCACCGGCTTGACCATTGGCCCTTTCGGCCTTTTGCTGCGCGGCCCCTCCGGGTCGGGAAAATCCATGTTGGCCCTCGAACTCATGCATGATGCACAGCTGCGCGGAGAGCCCGCGAAACTGGTCGCCGACGACCGGTTGGAGCTGACCGTTGAGAATGAGCAGCTGTTCATGCATGCCCCGGCCACCATTGGGGGCCTGATCGAATTGCGCGGCCGGGGCATCGTCACCCGTCCTCACGTTGAAAAAGCCGAGGTGCATCTGGTTGTCGATACCAACGCCGAACTGGTGCGCCTGATCGAGGAAGACGAGTTGCAAACCGAGCTCGAAGGCATCACCCTGGCGCGATGCCCTGTCCCGTCGCGTGACCGCGCGGAAATTACCCAGCAAAAACTGCTGGTTCTGGAAGCGTTGCGCGCCCTTGAGGCGGATGCGGCATGAAAAACCGTTTGAATGCGCACGAGAGTGTGCGATTGACTGACCTTGAGCAGACCCAGAAACTGGCGGGGAACGGTACATGATCGGAATGGTTTTGGTGACACATGGCCGGCTGGCGGAAGAGTTTCGTGCGGCGCTCGAGCATGTCGTCGGGCCGCAGGACTTTTGCGGCACCGTTTCCATCGGTCCTGACGATGATATGGAAGAGCGGCGCAATGATATTATCGCCGCGGTTGAAACCGCCGATGATGGCGATGGTGTCGTTATTCTCACCGACATGTTCGGCGGCACGCCGTCAAACCTTGCAATTTCCGTGATGCAGAACCGCGATGTCGAGGTCGTTGCCGGTGTCAATCTACCGATGCTGGTCAAGCTGGCGCGCATACGGGGTGAACTGGGATTGCGCGACGCTGTGCGCGACGCACAGGATGCGGGGCGCAAGTATATCAACGTCGCCAACGACGTTCTGGGGGGCTGATCGCAAAGTGCCATGCCCGACACAGTCGACCCCGAGCACAGCGTTTGCCAGCAACTGACCATTTGCAACAAGCGTGGTTTGCATGCGCGCGCCTCGGCCCGGTTCGTGCGGACGGCGGAGTGTTTTGACGCCGAGATTTCGGTTAGCCGCGACGGGGTGACGGTTGGCGGTACATCGATTATGGGCCTGATGATGCTGGCGGCGGGGCCGGGATCGACCATTCGGGTCGAAGCGCGCGGCGTTCAAGCCCGTGCGGCGCTGGAAGCCATCGTTGAGCTGGTCAAGAGCGGTTTTGACGAAGACAGCGATGCCGCCGGACCGGACACCCCTTGAGACCCGGCCAGTGCGCGCCTAAGTCATTTGGGTCGCAGGCGCTGGAGTGGCCATGAGCCGGATCATCAATATTGTTGGGGGTGTTGCCTGTGGCATGGCCCTGTCGCAGGTACCCGAATTCTCGCAGCAATATGAGCAGCGTCTGGGTGGCGCGGTGGACGAGTTGCGCATCGTTATCGCCGATTTCGATGCCACCGCCGCTGCCGCCGGCCTGACACGCGCCGAGGCCTTGCAACGCTACGCCGACACCAATGATGATTTTCTCGATCAGCGCGGCCGCGACATGGAACGCACGTTCGCGCGCTATGCACGATTAAGCGCGCATCTGGAAATGGTACAGTCCGCCGGACCCGTCACACGGCTGACCGGCATGGCGACCTATCTCGATCCTGAACTGGCGGCACGGACATATGACAATTACGCCCCGGCCGTGCCTGTGCATGCTGAAGGTATTGCCTATGCGGGGGTTGGTGTCTTTGGCGGCTACGGGCTTGTCGCCGGTCTCGTTGCCTTGCTGACGGCGCCGTTCCGTCGCCGGAAGACCGCCTAACGCAAAAGATATAAACTTATCTTTATATGATGTTGAACCGGAACGCGTGCCCGCGTATAAGGCGCACACACAATCCTGCCTGAATATCCGGAGATCGCACATGACCACGCCGAAAAACGACTATTCCGTTAAAGACCTTTCGCTCGCTGATTGGGGGCGCCTGGAGATCGGTATGGCGGAAATCGAAATGCCCGGCCTCATGGCCATCCGCGAGGAATATGCCAGCCAGCAGCCATTGAAAGGCGCCCGCATCGCCGGGTCGCTGCATATGACCATTCAGACCGCTGTGCTCATCGAAACGCTGGTCGCGCTGGGCGCTGAAGTGCGCTGGGCCTCGTGCAATATCTTTTCCACCCAGGACCACGCCGCCGCTGCAATCGCGGCGGCCGGAATTCCGGTATTCGCCCACAAGGGTGAGACCCTGGAGGAATACTGGGATTTTGCCGACCGCATTCTCGACTGGGGCAATGGCGAGACCGCCAACATGATCCTCGACGATGGCGGCGATGCCACCATGCTGGTGCTCAATGGGGCCAAGGCGGAAAATGACCCCTCAGTGCTCGCACATCCCAAGTCCGAGGAAGAGGAATATTTCGTCGCGCAGATCAAGAAGCGCCTTGAGAAGGAACCCGGTTTCTATTCCAAGGTGCGCGGCAATATCCGCGGTGTGTCCGAGGAAACGACCACAGGCGTGATGCGGCTTTACCAGCTGATGAACAAGGGCGAGCTGCCGTTCCCTGCCATCAACGTCAATGACAGCGTCACCAAGTCGAAATTCGACAACAAATATGGCTGCCGGGAATCTCTGGTGGACGCCATCCGCCGCGGTACTGACGTGATGATGGCCGGCAAGGTGGCGATCGTCTGTGGCTATGGCGATGTCGGTAAGGGTTCCGCCCAGTCGCTGGTCGGCGCCGGTGCTCGTGTGCTCGTCACCGAGATCGACCCGATTTGTGCCCTGCAGGCTGCCATGGACGGATTCGAGGTTGTCACCCTAGAGGAAGCTGCGCCGCGCGCCGACATCATTGTCAGCTGCACCGGCAATAAGGACATCGTCACCCTCGACGCCATGAAAAAGCTCAAGGACATGGCAATCGTCTGCAATATCGGCCATTTCGACAATGAAATTCAGGTGGCGGAGTTGCAGAACTTCAAATGGACCAATGTCAAGCCGCAGGTCGATATCGTACACCTGGCCGATGATCAGCGGCTCATTCTGTTGTCGGAAGGGCGCTTGGTGAATCTTGGCAACGCCACCGGCCACCCCAGCTTCGTGATGAGTGCCTCTTTCTCCAATCAGACACTGGCGCAGATCGAGCTGTGGACCAAGGCGGACGAATATGAGAACGCGGTGCACATCCTGCCCAAACTTCTCGACGAAAAGGTCGCCGAATTGCATCTGGCCAAGCTGGGCGCCAAACTGACCAAATTGTCCACCGAGCAGTCCGACTATCTTGGCGTGAGCCAGAACGGGCCGTTCAAACCCGACCACTACCGCTACTAACGCCTGAAGCCGGGGGCTTTGCTCCCATCGCGGCGCAATTGCGACGTGGAGAAATAACATCAGTTGATGCCCGCCTGTGCCGATCTGTGCACAGGCGGGCATTTTGACTCTTGTAGCCGGATTCGACCACCCGGTATGTTCAATGGGTGATTCGGGGGCAGCTTGCGGCGGACCCCATTCCTGCGGCGAAACTTAAACGAGAGACTTGGGCATGCGGCCGGCAAAATTCCGGAATCTTTTGGGATTCGCTGCGCCTCTGTCACTTTTCACCGCTTCGCCTGCCTTGTCTGCGCCACTTGATATGGCGCGGCTGGCCGAGACTGCACCCATCGCCATGATTGCCGGTGCACTGGCATTCGGCGGTGTAGCGGCCTGGATCGTCCGTCGTGCCGTACACCAGAACCGCGAAGCTGTGCGCAACGCCACCCAAGGCCAGGCGGCAATGCGTGCCACCCTCGATGATTTTGAATCCCTTTTGCACGGCCTGCCCGAACTGACCTTGGTCTGGCGTGGCGACGCGAGCGAACCGCAGATTTTCGGGCAGGGGCATGTCTGCCTGCCGCCGGGACGATCAACGGCAGACGCTGCCGATTTCCGCACATGGCTGACTGCAGGCGATGCGGAATATCTGCTCAGGCATCTTAACGGATTGCGCCGAGAAGCGCGCGGATTTGAGACCAGCATGACCACGCGGGATGGCCGCTTGATGCGCGTTGTTGGCCGGGCCGCCGGCGCCACCGCAATCCTGCGCATCCGGCCCGCAACATCACAACCCAATGATGGTGAAACTGGCGTACGACCGCAATCGGGTCCGGCCTTCGCTGAAAGTCTGTTCACAAACCTCGACATGCCGGCATGGCGGCGTGACAAGGACGGTTATCTGGTCTTTGCCAACCGGGCCTTTATCGAGCTGGCCAATGAACATGGCCCGGTCAATCGCCCCGGTGACCTGCCGGACCTGTTCAGCCGCGACGATGTTCTGGCGCAGCAGGACCGGCTGGCGCGCGGCGAAAACACCACCCCGGTGCAAGTGACCATCGACGACGCGGGCAACTTTGAGCTTGTGCAGTTTGCGCTTGAGCAGGGTACGGCGGGCTTCCTCCGGCCTGTCAACGACGCAGCGGCACCCGAAGCGCCGGAAATCGGTATGGCGCAGATTGCCGGCATTATCGATGCCATCGCCATTCCCATTGCGATTTTCGATGGCGCCAGGCAATTGCGCTATTTCAACACCGCCTATTGCGGTTTTTGGGACCTTGATCCCAACTGGCTGAAATCGGGTCTTGACGAAGGCGCCATTCTCGACCGGCTACGCACCCGCGGGCAATTGCCCTCCGAGGCCGATTATCGCGCCTGGCGGGCCAAGCATCTGTCCGCCTATGGCCTCAAGTCCAAGCGCGAGGATTTGTGGTATCTGCCCGATGGTCGGACGCTCAACGTCACTGCTGTGCCGACTTCGGCCCATGGTGGGGTCATTTACGCGTTTGAGGATATCTCCGAACGGCTGGCATTGGAGAGCCGCTACAACGCCATGATCCATGTGCAGCACGAAACGCTGAGCGCGCTCAGCGAGGGCGTGGCTGTGTTCGGCACCAATGGACGCCTCACACTGCACAATCCGCGCCTCAGCCAGCTCTGGGCCCTGCCCATGAACGAATTGGGCCAGCACCCGCATATCGATCAGATCGGTGAAGCGTGTGCCCGTGCCATGCCAGAGGATGGTCGCGCGCTCTGGCAATCGCTCAAGCAGCGGATCGTCGATCTCAATCCCACGCGCCGCGACACCTCCGGACGTCTCAATCGCGCCGACGGGCGGTTGATTGACTATGCCGTAACCCGATTGCCGGACGGTCAGACGATGATGAGCTTTGTCGATGTCACCGACAGTGCCAACTACGAACGCGTGCTCAAAGAGCGCAACGACGCCCTGGTGACAGCCGACCGGCTGAAAGACGCCTTTGTGCAAAATGTCAGCTATGAGCTGCGCTCGCCGCTGACCAATATTATCGGATTTGCCGATCTTCTGGCTTCGGATACGGCGGGCGAACTCAATGAGCGCCAGAAGGCCTACACCGATTATATCCGCGCCTCGTCGCAGACCCTCGGCGTGCTCATCGACAATATTCTTGATCTCGCCACCGTCGATGCTGGCGTGGCCGAGCTGAAACTTGAACGCAATGATATCAGCAAGCTGGTGGAACGCGCCCGCGCCGGTCTTGCAGGAACCATGGCCACTGAGGCGGGGGACCGCCAGGTCAACCTCGTCGTCGACATGCCAAAAGATCTGCCGCCGCTTGTGGCCGATGGCACCCGTATCGTGCAGGTGCTCTACAATCTTTTGTCCAACGCCGTGCGCTATTCGCCGCCGGGTGCCGTCGTCAAACTCACCGTTGAAGAACGGACCGAACATATTGCCTTTATCGTGGCCGACGAGGGCGCTGGCACATCCGAGGACATCCAGTCGGCGGTCAATGCGCCAAAGGGACAACAGGTTGAGGGTCGGCAGCGCGAAGCAGGTTTGGGGCTGGCCATCGTCAAGACCTTTGTCAATCTGCATGGCGGGGCCATCAAGGTCGAACAGCGCGAACCGCGTGGCACCAAGGTCACCGTCACCTTGCCCATCACACCGGCGCAAGCCGTGACGGCTGCCGAGTGAGATGCCCGGTTCGGCGCTCACTGTTCACCTCCCTGATCTCGCGGCCACCGATCGCCTCGGCGCTGTTCTGGCCCAATGCCTGCAACCGGGTGACCTTGTGACCCTGACGGGTGATCTTGGTGCGGGGAAGACGGCGTTGGCACGCGCCATTGTACGCAGCCTTTGCGCTGACCCCGCGCTCGATGTGCCCTCACCGAGCTTTGCGCTGCTGCAGCCTTATGACGGGGTAAAAAGCCCGATCATCCATGCCGATCTTTATCGGCTTGCCGATGCCCGCGAAATTGATGAACTTGGTTTGCTCGACGATCCAAAGGCGATTGTACTCGTCGAATGGGCCGAACGGGCGCCCGAGCTTGCCGCTGTCGCCGCGCTTGCCATTGCCCTCGACATGGGCGTTGAAGATGATGCGCGGGTGGCTGCCATCGGTTTTGCCGGAGACGATCGCGGTTTTACTGAAGCAGCGCAGGCGGCAGGCCTTCACGTCCAGTAATCGCTGGACTTCGTGCGCCCGGCACGCTTTCATCGCCCGTGATGACAGCCCGATTCAAAATCGCAAACCCATTGATCCGTAACGCTGCGCGCACACCGATTTCGGGGCGCGCATGAGCATGCAAAACCTCTTCACCATTGCACCGCATGCCGCGTTTCTGACGACGCTGGCGGACCGGATTCTCGACAATACGCTGACACCGGATTGGGACATTGGCGGACCATTCGGGCTTGCCGACATTACTGTGATCTTGCCGACACGCCGGGCACGATTGGCGCTGTCCGAGATTTTTGCCGACCGGCTTGGCGGCGCGGTTCTTTTACCCGATATCCGCACCTTTGGCGGCGCGCCCGAGGAGGAGGAACCGTTTCTGCCACCCTTCGAAGCGCCACCGCTGACACCCGCTATTCCACCTATGCGCCGCCGTCTCATGCTGGCGCAACTTGTCGAGAAATGGGCCCAGCAGTCTGGCGACATGCAACCGGGTCCGGCGGAAATTCTGGCGCTGGCCGACTCGCTTGCTGAACTGATCGACGATTGTCACGTCGAGGGTGTCGCACCGAACGCTTTGCGGCAGATCGTGGCCGAGGACCTGCCGGTGCACTGGCAGGACGCGCTTAAGTTTCTCGATATCGCCTTTGCCGCCTGGCCCACCATACTGACTGAGGCCGGGCTGCAGGACGCCGCTTCCCTGCGCAATCAGCAACTCGCACGGCAGGCCGGCGCGGCTGATACTATTTTCGGAGACAAGCCGGTCATTGCCGCCGGGTCCACCGGCTCGATACCGGCCACGGCCAATTTGCTTAAAACAATTGCCGGATTGCCGCGTGGGGCGCTGGTACTGCCCGGTCTCGATACCAGCCTGTCACCGGCCATGGCAGCGCATCTGGCCGACCCGGCACATGCCCCGCACGGACACCCGCAATACGGGTTAGTGCAATTGCTCGACAGATTTGGCGTGCGTCCCGATCAGGTCACCGAACTGGCAAAAGAACCCGCTCATCCGCGCACCCATTTCGTCCGCCGGTCGCTGGCGTTGCCCGACGACGTCACCGATTGGGCGGAAACGGCCGCCACATTGCCGTACGATGCCTTTGACGGATTGGCGATTTCTGTGGCGCGGACCGACGAGGAACAGGCGCGCGCCATTGCGTTGGCCGCGCATGCCGCGCTTGTGGAGAGTAAGAGCGTAGGCATCATTTCGCCGGATCGCACGCTTGCGCGCCGGATCGCTGCTGAGTTGGCCCGGTTTGACATTGGCGTCGATGATAGTGCCGGTATGCCCCTCAGCCAGTCGCGTATGGGGCGGTTGGCGCGGCAGCTTGTAGTGCTGGTCGAAAGCCGCTTCGCCCCGGTCGATCTGATGGCAGTGCTCAACAATCGCTACACCAGCCTCGGAATGGGTCGCGCACTGCTGTCAGACGTGGCGCAACTGCTCGATCTCGCTCTGTTGCGCGGTGCGCGCCCAGCGCCCGGCCTCGCGGGTTTGCGGCAGCACCTGGACCGCAACCTGGCTGGTGAAATTGACCATGTACCGCATCAGTTGACCACTGAAGAAGGTGCGCGCATTAGAGACCTTTTCGACCGGCTGGACGCCGCGATCGCACTATTGTCGGCGATTCTGGCCGGGGGCGGATTTTTCGCGGCCCAGATGGCGGACGCACTGACGATCGCACTTGCGGCGCTGGCCGCCCCCGAACCTGGGAAACCGGCAATTCCCATTCCGGGCGCCGACGAGTTTGCCAGTTGGATTGAAACGCTCATCGCCGAACCGGACCGTGGCCCGCACTTCCGTGCAACAGGTTTCGGCGATGCCCTTGAGCGGTTGATGGCCGGGGTCACCGTACGCCCACCAGCTGCCCACCGGACCGATATCGCCATCTGGGGTCAGCTCGAAGCCCGGCTGCAAAATCCGGACGTCTTGATCCTTGCCGGGCTAACAGAGGGCGTCTGGCCCGAAGCTGCAGATCCAGGTCCCTGGGCGTCGCGCACCATGCGCATCCGCATCGGGCTGGAACCGCCGGAGCGGCGGCTGGGTCAGGCGGCGCATGATTTCGAGATGGCTCTTGGTAACCGCAACGTGCTGGTGACGCTGGCGGAGCGATCCGGCACCAGCCCGGCGACACCCTCACGGCTCGTACAACGGCTTGAGGCATTGGCCGGTCCAGTCCGGGCGGAGGCGATGAGGGCGCAAGGAAAAGTCTGGGTTGAACGCGCGCGCGCGCTCGACCTTGTGCCCGGTCCCCCGAAGCCGGCGCCACGGCCAACACCCGCGCCACCGGCAAATGCGCGCCCGCGTTCTCTCTCGATCACCGAGGTCGAAACGCTCATCCGTTCGCCCTATGACCTTTACGCCAAATATGTGCTGGGCTTGCGCCCGCTTGATCCGCTTGGCGTCGACCCCGGCCCGCGCGAACGCGGCACGCTTTTGCATGAGATATTCGGCCGTTTCATCGAAGAAGGACATGACCCCACCGCGCTTGATGCGCCCGCGCAGCTGGCGCGTTTGGCGGATAGTGTCCTGACTGCACTCGAAGCGCTGCCGGAACGGCAAACCCTCTGGCAGCAACGGTTCGCCGCGACGGCTGACGCCTTTATCGCCTTCGAGCGCGCACGGCCCGAAATCACGATGCGGCAGGCGGAGCTTTCAGGGGCCTGGCATTTCGAGGTGGAGGGTACGCGGTTCACCTTGCGGGGCCGCGCCGACCGCATCGATATCCGTCAGGACGGGCGGATCGAGATCATCGATTTCAAAACCGGATCGGTGCCTGAACCCCGCGAAATGACCGCACTTCTGGCGCCGCAATTACCGCTTGAAGCGAAGATGGTGGCCGAGGGTGTTTTTGGTGATATCGCGGCCGCACCAACCGAGGCGCTAACCTACATAAAGATTGGTGCCGGTCCGGCGGCGTTCGAGGTCAAGCCGTTTGCGGTGGGCAAGGACTGTGATCTGGCGACCGCGATCGATCAGACTTTTGCCCGGTTCCAGGCACATCTGAAAGCCTATTGTCTCAGCGACACGACCGCGATGACAGCACGCATTTTCCCAAAGCCGAACCAGCGGTTTGCGGGAAGCTATGACCATCTCGCCCGCACCGGCGAATGGACAATTGCCGCCGATGGTGACGAGGCGGCGGAATGAACGAACGCAAGGTTATCCCAACCGCCGATATCATCACCCGCCAGCGTCAGGCCGCCGATCCCGGTGCGTCCGCCTGGGTGTCGGCCAATGCCGGATCGGGCAAAACCCATGTGCTGACGGAACGCGTGCTGCGGCTGTTGCTGACCGGGGTCGCGCCTGAAAATCTGCTCTGCCTCACCTACACCAAGGCCGCCGCCGCCGAGATGCGCCGCCGCGTGTCGGACAGGCTCGGCAAATGGGCTGTGGCGAAAGAGACCGATCTTATTGCTGAGTTGGATGCCCTGCAGCAGCAGCCGCCGGCGCCGGCGGATTTGGCTCGGGCACGCACCCTGTTCGGCCATGCTTTGGAGACACCGGGCGGACTGAAAATCAACACCATCCACGCCTTTTGCGAAAGCGTGCTGCACCGGTTCCCGCTTGAGGCGGGGGTGCCGTTCGGCTTTTCAGTGCTCGAGGACAAAGAGCAGGCCGATCTGATGACCATGGCGCGTGAGCGGGTGATCGCCGAGGGTCTTAAAGGCAGTGGCCCGGTGGCACCCGCGGTCAGGTTGCTGTTCGATATGCTGTCCGACAGTCAGATCGAGACGGCGGTTGCCACCGCGCTTGGTGATCCGGGTCAGCTCAAAGCCGTGCTGGCCGATCCTGACGCGGCGAAACGAAACCTGATGCAGCTCACCGGGGTGAAACCGGAGGAAACCGTCGCAGCCTTGCGGGCAGACATACTGGCCGCGCCGATCCTGCCACCGGCACACTATGCCGATGTGCTGGCCGTCACGCCGCCCAAGGGCGGCAGCCGCACGTTCGAAGACAAGCTGGCACGTATCGACCCGCGCAACCCTGACCCTGATCTGGTGCTCAACGCCTTTCTCACCGCCAAGCAGAAAGTGCATGGCGGTACCTATTTCAAAAAGAGCCTTATGGACGCGCCGGGCGGGATCGGCGAGCGGGCGGTGGCCGAGGCGGCGCGGCTCGAGGCCCTGTGCGCGCGCATCAACGCGGTACGGCTTGTGGAACGCTCCAATGCGCTTGTCGACGTGCTCGGCGCCATTCACACGCGCTATGAGGCGAAAAAGCGGGCGTGGACACGGCTCGATTTTGATGACCTCATCGGTGCGACAGCGAGACTGCTCTCCAATCGCAACGGCCAGGATTGGGTGCGCTACAAGCTCGATGCCGGGATTACCCATATTCTGGTCGATGAAAGCCAGGACACCAATCATTTGCAATGGGATGTGGTGCGGGCACTTGTCGATGACTTTTTCCACGGCGACAGCACCGCGCAAGTGCCGCGCACCATTTTTGCGGTGGGTGACCCCAAACAGTCGATCTATTCGTTTCAGGGTGCTGAGCCGCGTCTCTTTGCGGATACCGGGTCCATATTGAGGACTGCTGCCCGTGCGGCGAATGCCAACTGGTACGATGTCCCGCTGCGGGCGAGTTTTCGCACGCAGAACAATATTCTCGATGCTGTCGATCGCGTCTTTGCCGATCCCTCCATTTCGGGGGCCTTGCTGACTGGCGGCGATGCCGTGGCGCATGAAAGCGCCCGTGCAGACAAAGGCGGTAGTGTCACGCTTTGGCCACCGGTCCGTCAGGCGGCGGCAGAAGATTTTATTGACCGCTGGCCACGTGAAGATGATCTGCGCGACAGCCGCAGCGCCCCGCGTATTGTCGCCGAACGAATTGCCGGCACGGTGCGGGGGTGGATTGATGCGCGCCGCCCGATCGGTGCCCGCGAACGGGCGGTGACGGCGGATGATGTGCTGATCCTTGTCCAGTCGCGCGGACCGCTCTTTCATGAAATTGTCCGGGCGCTCAAGCAGCACAAACTCGATAGCCCCGGTTCCGACAAGGTGCCGGTCTCGGCCCATATCGCGGTGGCCGATTTGCTGGCTCTGGCCGATGTGCTGATCAATCCGGCGGATGATCTGGGGCTGGCGGCAATCCTCAGGTCACCGCTGTTCGATATCGATGAGGACGGCCTTTACGCCCTCGCTGCCGGGCGCGGCAAGGGCGTGACCTTGTGGCAGGCCTTGCGCCGGTCTGAATTACCTGAAGCCAAGGCAGCGTTTGCGCAATTGCAGGCCTGGCGCGGGCGGCTGGATTTCGAGCGGCCCTATGAGTTCTTCGCCCATGTGCTTTATGCCGGGGGCGGGCTCAGGCGCTTTCATGCCCGGTTGGGCACCGAGGTCGATGATGTGCTGGCCGAATTTCTCGATCTGGCGCTGGCACATGAGCAGTCCGGACCCTCATCGCTACAGGGCTTTCTGGCGGCGATGCGGCAAAGCGATATCGCCATCAAGCGCGATCTGGCGATCACCGGCGGGGTGCGCGTGATGACGGTGCATGGCGCCAAGGGACTTGAGGCGCCGATTGTCATCCTCGCCGATGCCGCCACAAAGCCTGAGGGCAGCAAGCTCGGCAAGCCCGTCTACATAACCGATACCGATCCCGGCCCCTTGCTGGTGCATGCCGGACGGGTCGAGGAGCACACGCTGGAGACTCAACGTTTTCGCGATGCCGATGTCGGCAACCAGAAGGACGAATATTGGCGCAAGCTCTATGTGGCGATGACCCGGGCCGAGGATGAGCTTTATGTCACCGGCTTTTTGACTGCCAGCGGCAAGGTGGATGACAGCTGGTATGCGGCCATCGAGGCGGCGCTGGTCGAGGATGGCGAAACCGTTACGGATGCCGACGATGTGCCGGCCGAAATCATCTATCCCCGCAACCGCCCGGCACCGAAACCCATAGTGGCGACAGAGGATGCGCCTGCACTTGACGCAGTGCCATTCACACCCGCGCCGCTGCCCGACTATGTCGAAACCGACATTGTCCGGCCCTCGCAGGCACGGGCCGGTGAAGACGGTTTTGAGACCGCCTCCGAATCGGCCCGCGATGCGGATGCGGCGCGGCGCGAGGGCATTGCTTTGCACGCCTTGCTGCAGCATCTGGGCAAGGTGGCGCCTGAACAGTGGCCGCATGTCGCGGTCCGGGCACTTGAGGCGCTGTCGCCACAGCATCCCGAGCGCTATGCTGCGCTTGCGAACAAAGCCATCGCCATCCTTGAGGCCCCCGCCAATGCAGCTCTGTTCGGACCGGGCTCACGGGCCGAGGTGCCGGTACTGGCCCATGCCAGTCGCGAGGGCAAACCCGTCCTGATCGCCGGGCGTATCGACCGGTTGGTGGTCACAAATGACACGGTTCTCATTGTCGATTTCAAGTCTGACGCCGCCCCGCCACAGGATGCGGGTTCGGTTCCAGCCGCCTATCGCACCCAGCTGGCGCTTTATCAGCTGGTGATGGAAAAACTTTTCCCCGGCCGGGCGATTTCGGCAGCCCTGTTCTGGACCGCAACGGAATCGCTGATGCCGGTTCCAAATGATTTACTGAAATCGGAAATCGGCGGTTTCACCATCGAGTGACAACCTTGCACGGGCGCGCGACTCTACTTAGCTTAGGTCAAGTTGAAGTTTCATAAGGAAGGCTCAAAGCCATGCCAACTGCCGTTACAGACGCCAATTTCGCTGAAGAAGTGCTCAACGCCAAGGAACCGGTTCTGGTCGATTTCTGGGCCGAATGGTGCGGCCCGTGTAAAGCCATTGCCCCGGTTCTTGAAGAGCTGTCGGGCGAGCTTGAAGGCAAGGTGAAAATCGTCAAACTCAACGTTGACGAGAATCCCGACACCACCATCCAGTATGGTGTGCGCTCAATCCCGACCATGATCCTTTTCAAAGGCGGCGAGGCTGCCGACATGAAGGTTGGCGCGGGTACGCCGAAAGCGGGCCTGAGCAAATGGCTGGAAGGTCATGCCGCCTGAACCACCAGACACAAGGTTTTCATCTATGATGGCACCCGTAACAGATCAGGACTTCGCCACGGAAGTTCTAGATGCCGATATTCCGGTTCTTGTCGATTTCTGGGCCGAGTGGTGCGCGCCGTGCAAAGTCATGGAACCGGTGCTCAACGAATTGTCGAATGACTTTTCCGGCAAGGTGAAAATTGTCTCTATGGACAGCGCCGCCAACCTCGAAACCGTGACGCGGTACAATGTCCGCTCCATGCCGACCTATTTGCTGTTCAAGGGGGGTGAACCTGTGGACATGCGGGTCGGCGCGGCGCAATCCAAAGTCGGGATGGTCAAGTGGCTGGAAGAATTCGCCGCCTGACAAATCGGTTCAGCCTGCCTATTTCGGCGGTGTCCCATTGTCCGCCAGCACCCGCCCGGCAAGATAAATACCGCCCGCGATCACCACGCGGGCGTTTTTGATTTTTGCCGCCTCTTTAAGCGCTCCGGTGACTGAACGCATCGGGCGCGCGGGCAACCCCTGCGCCTGGGCGAAATCGGATAGTTCCCGGGCGGACCAGGAGGCCCGCTCACCGGGAATACGCACGGTCAAGACGATCTCCGGCGCGTCGCCGAAATGGGCCAGAAAGCCCTTGGCGTCCTTGTTGGCGAACGTGCCCATGATCAGGACCAACGGGCGCGGATTGCGGGCGTTGAGGGCGTTAACCGCATCAGCCACAACACCGCCGCCCGCTTCATTGTGGGCGCCATCGAGCCACAACTCGTGGCCGTCCGGCAAAAACTTGCGTAACTTACCCGTCTTCAGGGGCATCATGCGCGCCGGCCAATAGACCGTCTCAAGGCCCTTGGCGATTTCTGCATCGGTGACCGGAAGCTTGAAATGGCGCACCGCCGCGATCGCGGTGGTGGCGTTGTCGAACTGGAACGGGCCTGCAAGTTTTGACGGCGGCAGGTCTAGGAGCCCGTCCTCGTCTTGATAAATCAACCGGTCGTTCTGGGCATAGCCATCGAAATCGCGCCCGGAGACGAAGGGGGTCACACCCAGCGCTGCCGCCTTGGCCTCCAACACGTCGAGACCCTCGTCCGTCTGACGGGCAAAGACGGCAGGGGCGCCACGCTTGAGAATGCCGGCCTTTTCGCCAGCGATTTTTTTGATCCCCTCACCCAGAAACTCGACATGATCGATGGAAACGGGGGTGACGATCGTGCCCAAGGGGTTATCGATGACATTGGTGGCGTCGCACCGGCCGCCAAGTCCCACTTCGAGCAAAAGATAATCCGCTGGTTCTTCGGCAAACAGAACAAACGCTGCCGCCGTGGTAATCTCAAAGTAGGTAATGGGCTTGCCGCCATTGGCCTTTTCGCATCGCTCAAGCGCTTTGTTGAGTTGCCGGTTCCCTACAAGCTTGCCGCCAAGACGGATGCGCTCATTAAAATTGACCAGATGCGGAGAGGTATAAACGTGTACCCGTTTACCCGCCGCCTCCAGCATGGCGCGCAGATGGGCCGCAGTCGACCCTTTACCGTTGGTACCGGCGATATGGATGGTTTTGGGCAGACGTTGTTCGGGATGACCGAGGTCAGCCAGAAGCCGATGCATTCGGTCGAGGCTCAAATCGATCAGCTTGTTGGGATGCAGCATCAGCAAACGCTGCAAAATGGCGTCAGTACGGCTCACGGGAGATTATGGTCCTGAATATTATTCAGCGTGTGCGGCTTCAGGCGGCGCGGTGATCAGATCGTCATCGCCCTCGGCAACTTCAACGTCGCGCATGGAGACCGGTTGCGGCGGCACAATCACTTCGGTCCCCGTATCCGCCATGGGCGCACCGGTGAACATGCCGATCAGGCGGCCAATCGTCGGCCTCAGACTGTGGCGATGCACCACCATATCAACCATGCCGTGATCCAGGAGATATTCGGAACGCTGAAAGCCTTTGGGCAGTTTCTCGCGGATCGTGCTTTCGATCACCCGGGCGCCGGCAAAGCCAATTTGCGCCCCCGGCTCGGCAATATGCACGTCACCCAGCATGGCGTAGGACGCGGTCACGCCACCGGTGGTGGGGTTGGTCAGAACGACAATGAAGGGCAAACCGGCTTCACGCAGCATCTGCACCGCCACCGTGGTGCGCGGCAGCTGCATCAGGGACAAAATGCCTTCCTGCATGCGCGCGCCACCCGACGCGGTGAAAATGATGAACGGCGTCTTGTCGGCAAGAGCCTTTTCCATCGCGGCAATAATGGCCTCACCTGCCGCCATGCCCAGTGATCCGCCCATAAAGTCGAAATCCTGCACGGCAACCGTGACGCGGGTGCCCAAAAGATCGCCTTGTGCAGCGATGACGGCATCGTCATAACCGGTTTTGGTGCGGTTTTCTTTCAAACGGTCTGTGTAGCGTTTGGAATCGCGGAATTTGAGCGGATCCTGCGCCACCTGCGGCGTAGTCAGCTCTTCAAACGCGCTGCCGTCAAAAAAATGCGCCAGCCGGTCACGCGCCTTGATCTTCATGTGGTAGCCGGAGGACGGCACCACCCACTGATTGGCTTCAAGGTCGCGATAAAAGACCATATCGCCCGATTCCGGGCATTTGACCCACAAATTCTCCTGCACTTCCCGTTTATTGAGAAGCGAGCGGATTTTGGGTCTGACGACGTTGTTGATCCAGTTCATGGGCCTGAGCTACCGTTTTTCAATGGCGAATCTGCGAACAATACTATCCGCACCGGGCTCCGATATAGGTGTCTGAAACCGACATTATCAGGTCTGGTGGCGCACAGCAAAGCGCAAAGGAAATTATCCAGCCCGCGCGCGGTGCACCCCGTCTGCGAGCGACCGTACCAGTGCATGCACCGCACCGGGTGTCTCCGGTGTCGCCTTGCCATCGTTAAGGCTTTCGGCGATAGCGTTGACCACCACCGTGCCGACAACGACGCCATCAGCATCCTTGCCGATGGCTGCGGCATCATCGGCGGTCTTGATGCCAAAACCAACGGCAACCGGCAGGTCGGTATGCGATTTGATGCGTTTGACCGCATCGCCAACTGCGCCGCGATCCTTGATGACGGCACCGGTGATACCGGTCATCGAGACATAATAGACAAAGCCCGAAGTGTTTTTCAGAACGGTCGGTAAGCGCTTGTCGTCGGTCGTCGGCGTGGTCAGACGGATAAAATTCAGCCCGGCTTCAAGCGCCGGGATGCAGAATTCGGCATCCTCCTCCGCCGGCAGATCGACAACAATGAGCCCATCGACCCCGGCCTCGAGCGCTGCTGCGATAAACCGGTCGACGCCGTAAATATAGATGGGATTGTAATAGCCCATCAGGATGATCGGCGTGTCATTGTCCTTCTTGCGAAAGGCGGTGACCATATCGAGGGTCTTTTGCAGGGTCTGGCCGTTCTCAAGCGCTCGATGCCCGGCGACCTGGATAACCGGCCCGTCAGCCATCGGGTCGGAAAACGGCATCCCCAATTCGATGAGGTCCGCGCCCGCATCGGGAAGCCCGTCGAGAATTTTCTGGCTGGTTTCCAGATCGGGATCGCCGCCCATCAGATAGGTGACAAGCGCCGGGCGGCCTTCCGCCGCTAGTGCCTTGAAGCGGGTATCGATGCGTGTGGTACTCATGAACTTTCGCATTTCCTCGGGCATAGAGTGTTTTCAAGAAAAGTGGATACCACTTTTCTGGTTCGAAAACACGACCACTCAAATTTTAGAGCCAACGTTTTTGATTCCATCAAAAACGTTGGCTCTAAAGGCCCATATCGAGATATTTGCCGACGGATTCCACATCCTTGTCGCCGCGGCCGGACAAGCACAACACAATGGTTTCATCGGCGCGCATTTTTGGGGCGAGCTTGATCACCTGAGCCAACCCATGGGCGCTCTCAAGTGCTGGGATAATGCCCTCGGACTTGGTGCAGACCATGAAGGCATCAAGCGCCTCCTTGTCGGTAATCGGCACATAGGTGACGCGGCCGCTGTCTTTCAAAAAGGAATGCTCGGGCCCGACGCCGGGATAATCGAGACCGGCGGAAATGGAATGACCCTCAAGGATCTGCCCGTCGTCATTTTGCAACAGGTAAGTGCGGTTGCCGTGCAGCACGCCCGGCTTGCCGCCAGTCATGGAGGCCGCATGTCCGTCTTCGACATCGACGCCATAGCCGCCCGCTTCTGCGCCATAGATTTTGACATCGGGATCGTCAAGGAACGGGTGGAAGGTGCCGATGGCGTTTGAGCCGCCGCCTATGCAGGCGACAAGGGCGTCCGGCAGCTTGCCGGTCTCCTCAATCATCTGTTCGCGGATTTCACTGCCGATGACCGATTGGAAATCGCGCACCATCTCGGGATAGGGGTGCGGCCCTGCGGCGGTGCCGATGAGGTAATAGGTGGTGTCGACATTGGTGACCCAGTCGCGGAGCGCCTCGTTCATGGCGTCCTTGAGCGTGCCAGCGCCGGCGGTCACCGGTCGCACTTCGGCGCCGAGCATCTTCATGCGCAGCACATTGGGCATTTGCCGTTCGACGTCGGTTGCACCCATAAAGACGGTGCAGGGCAGGCCGAATTTGGCGCACACAGTCGCCGCGGCAACGCCGTGCTGGCCGGCCCCAGTCTCGGCAATGACGCGGGTCTTGCCCATGCGCTTGGCGAGAAGAATCTGGCCAAGGCAATTGTTGATCTTGTGACTGCCAGTGTGATTGAGATCTTCGCGCTTGAAATAAATCTTTGCACCGCCGAGCTCCTCGGTCAGCTTCTCGGCATAATAGAGCGGTGAGGGACGGCCCACATAGTGGGTATGCAAGTCCTTGATTTCGGCCGCATATTCGGGATCGTCTTTGGCGTCCTTGTAGGCCTGTTCCAGATCAAGGATCAGCGGCATCAGCGTTTCAGCGACATAGCGGCCACCAAAAATGCCGAACCTGCCCTCTTCATCCGGGCCGTTCCGCAACGAGTTGGCGCCTTTCATGTCCACGGCGATGTCCTTTCAAAAACGCGCAATACTAACCGATCTTCGCCGCTGCCGCCCGCGCATTCTCGATAAAGGCGCGGATCAGCCCGGCATCCTTGACACCCGGGGCGCTTTCGACCCCCGAAGACACATCGATGCCGAACGGCTTCACCTTCTCGATGGCGGAAGCCACCGTGTCAGGTGTCAGACCACCGGAAAGCATGAACTCGAGCGCCGGGTCAAGCGTCTTTAGGAGGTCCCAGTCGAACTGCATGCCGAGGCCGCCCGGTCGCGTCGCCTTCATCGGCGGCTTGGCGTCGAGCAGAATACGGTCGGCAACGCTCTCATATTCCGCCACGACATCGACATCCTCCGCTGCGCCGATGGGTAAAACCTTCATAACCGGCACACCGCCTTCGGCCCGGATCGTCTCCACCCGGTGCACATTTTCCGAGCCGTGCAGCTGCAACCAGTCAGGATCGAACATGGCAATCTCGGCGATGATGGAATTGTCCGGATCGACGGTAATCACCGCCGTCTCGACCCGGCCCCGCGCCTCGGAGATGAGAAAGCCGATATCTTCGATACCAAGGTGCCGCGGGCTTTTGGGGAAATGCATGAACCCCACAATGTCGGCGCCGGCGTCTATCGCGGCGTTGAGCATTTCACTGTCCTTGATGCCGCAAATCTTGATGATGGGGGAGTAGGCCATGATAGGTTCCGGAACAAATCCTTGCTTAATCGTCTTCGAGAAAATCGTCGGCGTCAGTGAGGGCGGGACTGCGTGTCGCGCGCCGCGCCTGCTTGCGGGCCGCACCGAGCTCTTCGGCCAGGTGCGTCGCTTCGCGTCGATAAGCTCGCCGTTCCTTGCGGATACGGCCTTGCGTAAACCAGGTCGCGAGGCCGCCGAGCACGACGCCGCTGATCAGCATGACATAGATAACGACGTAGAGCGGGACACTGAAGCCGGGCACCAGCGGCGATTGCGGTGACATGGGATCAAAGCCCACGGTCACCGTATGCCGGTTGGCCAGCGCGAACACAACCAGCAATGCGCACAAGGGCAACAGTACAAACCAGCCCACTACGCGTCTGATCATCTAAAGATCCCGGTATTGTTCAAACGGCTATTTGTTGAGCCGCTCGCGGATTTCCTTACCCGCTTTGAATTGGGGCACATACTTCTCGCCCACATCCACTTTTTCGCCCGTACGCGGATTGCGTCCGACCCGGGCCGCCCGGTTCTTCACCGAGAAGGCGCCGAAGCCTCGCAACTCCACGCGGTCGCCACGTGCCATGGCCGAGCCGATTTCATCGAGCACAGCATTGACGACACTTTCGAGGTCACGTTGAAACAAGTGCGGATTTTCTTCCGCCAGTTTTTGTATCAGTTCCGATTTTATCATCGCCGCCCCCGGGCGTTTGGCTTGATGTTGTGCTTGTGTGTCAGGCTCTTATTCAATTGGTGCAGCCTGCCAAAGGGAAACGAGACCGTCAAGCGCTATAGGTCCCGTTGGTGCAAGTCCGGCCAGCGACCGTGCCTGCCCACCGAGGTAGCGCATGACCCGGTCAAACTCGTTTTCAGGTGGCGGCCAATGGGTGACGACCGGCAAATCGGCGCCGATATCACGCTCCGCCTGCAGCCACGCGATGGCCTCGGCTTCGCCGCCAAAGGCATCGATCAGGCCGGCGTCCAGCGCCATGCGCCCGGTCAGAATGCGTCCGTCCGCCAATGCCAGCGTGTCGGGGCGGCTGAGACCACGGCGTTCGGCGACGATATCAACGAACCAATCATAGCTGTCATCGACCAGCGTTTGCAGGCTTTGCCGCACTTCGCCGGTCAGCGGATCATCTATATCCGGCTCGGCTTTCAGCGGGCCGGTCTGCACCTTGTCGAAATCGAGGCCGATGGTGCGCATCAGCTGTCCGGCATCCAGATGCTGATAAAGCACACCAATAGACCCCACAATCGACAGGCGCCGGGCAAAGATGCGGTCACCGGCAATCGCCGTCATATAGGCAGCAGAAGCGCCAAGCTCGTGAATGACGATCGCGACCGGCTTTTCCGCCCGCAGATCGCTCAAGGCCTCGTAAAGTTCCTCGCCACCGGCAGTGGAGCCGCCTGGTGAATTGATGGCAACAATGACAGCAGAGACGTTTTCGTCGTCCTTGAGGTCCTCGATCTGTCTGAGGCGGCCCGGATGGGTTGTGATCACGCCGGAAATGGACAGCCGGGCTATGCGTGTTTCCTCACCCTGAAGCAGCTCTGAGGCGCGGGTGAACAGGGCTAGAATGGCAATGACAAGCGCCAGTCCGGCGGCAATCCGCCAGCGCGTACGCGAGCGCCGGAGATAGGTATTTGCCGGGATGGAATGGACGGGATCGTCGGAATAGGTCATGGCCGGACCGTCTGTTTGCCGCTACTTGTCAATGACTTACGCGTTCTGGGGAGCGCTTGCAAGTCAAAGCGGGGAATCGCTGCCACAGGCGCGCGCAACCGAGATCAGAGCATACGGCTCATATAGAGCGCGTCGGCGCCATAGCTGTCCGGATCGGTACCGTCTTCAGACGCAAAGCCCATCTTGGTCCAGTAGGTTATTGCATAGCTCACCGCCGTCAGCGCAATGCGGTCGAATCCAATGTCGCGGGCGCGGTCCATGATCATGGTGACAGCGCGTGTCGCGGCGCCATTGCCACGGGCTTCGGGTAGAAGCGCAATGTCATGCAGATAATAGCAGCCGTCCGCATCAGACAGCGCCACCAAGCGGGTGTTAAGCGCGGGTGACTGGCCGAACGGGTAAGGGTGGCTGAAGACATAGCCGGTTATGCCGACTTCATCCTCAAGAACAAGGCACCCATCAGGATAAAGCGCCAGCTTTTCGGCGAGCACCGCATCGTCCTCGGGAAAATCCGGATGCACGATGGCCGCGATACGGTAAACCGCATCGAGATCGCTGGTGGTCATGTCACGCCAGTGCGGCATGCGGCTTTCTCCGGGGCGGGTCAAAACAAAAGGGCCCGCGCCAGTGGCGCGAGCCCCAAAAATGTGTGCGGTCGCGAAAACTATTCGCCTTCGCGATCCTTGAGCGCTGCGCCCAGGATGTCGCCGAGCGATGCACCGGAATCCGAAGATCCGTACTGCTTGACCGCTTCTTTCTCCTCGGCGATTTCCAGCGCCTTGATGGAGAGATTGACGCGGCCGGTCTTGCGATCGAACTGGGTGACGCGAGCGTCCACCTTGTCGCCAACAGCAAAGCGCTCAGGCCGCTGATCGGCACGATCACGGCTGAGATCAGCCCGGCGGATAAAGGCGGAGACATCGCTGTCAGAAATCTTCACCTCGATGCCGCCATCATTGACCGCGGTGACTTCGCAGGTGACGATCGCGTTCTTCTTGAGGCCCGAAGCATCGGCAGAAGAGGCAGCGGCGTCGGAGGCAAGCTGCTTGATACCAAGCGAGATGCGTTCCTTCTCCACATCGACGTCGAGCACCTTGGCCTGCACCATGTCGCCACGGTTGTAGTCCTCAAGCGCTTCTTCGCCCGGACGGTTCCAGTCGAGATCGGAGAGGTGAACCATGCCGTCCACATCGCCTTCGAGGCCGATGAACAGACCGAATTCGGTCTTGTTCTTGACCTCGCCCTCGATGATGGAATCGACGGGGAACTGTTCGGCGAACGTATCCCAGGGATTGCCGAGGCACTGCTTGAGACCAAGCGAGATGCGGCGCTTTTCGGGATCGACCTCGAGCACCATGACTTCCACTTCCTGAGAGGTGGAGACGATCTTGCCCGGATGCACGTTCTTCTTGGTCCAGCTCATTTCAGAGACGTGGATCAGGCCTTCGATGCCCGGCTCCAGTTCGACGAATGCGCCGTAGTCGGTGATGTTGGTCACGCGGCCGGTGAACTTCGCACCGATCGGGTACTTGGCGTCGATGCCATCCCACGGATCGGACTGCAGCTGCTTCATGCCGAGCGAGATGCGGTGCGATTCCTGGTTGATGCGGATGATTTGCACCTTGATGGTCTCACCGATGTTGAGCACTTCGCTCGGATGGTTGACGCGGCGCCACGCAATGTCGGTGACGTGCAGCAGACCATCGATACCGCCGAGATCGACGAACGCACCGTAATCGGTGATGTTCTTGACCACGCCGTCGACGACCTGGCCTTCTTCGAGTTGCTGAACGATTTCGGAGCGCTGTTCGGCACGCGATTCTTCCAAAATGGCGCGGCGCGAGACGACGATGTTGCCGCGGCGCTTGTCCATTTTGAGAATCTGGAACGGCTGCGGCACGTTCATGAGCGGGCCGATGTCGCGGATCGGACGGATATCGACCTGCGAGCGCGGCAGGAAGGCGATGGCGCCGTCGAGATCGACGGTGAAACCGCCCTTGACCTGGTTGAAGATCGTGCCTTCGACACGCTCGTTCTTGTCGTATAGGGCCTCGAGGCGCACCCAGCTTTCCTCGCGGCGGGCTTTTTCACGGCTAAGAACCGCTTCGCCCATGGCGTTCTCGACGCGATCGACATAAACCTCGACCTCTGAGCCCACCTGGATGGTGCCGTCACGGCCGGCAGCGCCGAATTCCTTCAAAGGAATTCGGCCTTCTGTTTTCAGACCGACATCGATGATCGCCAGATCGTTTTCGATGGCCATCACCTTGCCTTTGACAACAGCGCCTTCAAGCGGCTCGTTGTCGACAAAGCTGTCCATCAACAGGGATTCAAATTCTTCAGTTGTCACAGTTTGCTGTGCCATTGATACTCCATGTGTGCGCCGGTGGTTGGGGGTTGAAACGCAGTTTATGAAACCTCGAACCCCGTCCCGTTGGGCAATAGCCCAAACGACCCGGCGCGCGGATTCAAAAGCTCATGAATGCGAGATAGTCATTTTTCCGCTTGCCAAGCGCCCGGAAATCGATCCGAAAGATGTGCCGGCGACGCTGGTGGCCACAAGTTATGAATTTGAACAAACGCTTCAGGTTTGCCCGGACTTGTGTGCCACGGCCGCATCGACAATCGCGATGGCTGCGCGGAGTGCGGCTTCTATATCCATTTCCGACGTATCAAGCAAGTGGGCGCCATCCGCACGGTAAAAGGCGCCGGCGGGGTTGGACCGGTCGCTTTCGTCACGCGCTTCGATCTGCGCCAGAATCTCTGCTTCGCTGACAGGGTCGCCCCTGGCGCGCAACTGCGCGGTGCGCCGCTGCGCCCTTGTTTCAGGGCTGGCGGTGATGAACAGCTTGACGTCGGCATCGGGGCAGATGCGGGTGCCGATATCGCGCCCGTCGAGAATCGTGCCACCGGGTTGCTGTGAAAAATCGATCTGAAATTGCCGCAAAGCGGACCGCACATCCTCGATGCGCGCCACTTTTGCGGCCAGAAGCGCCACATCGGGGGCGCCCAGCACATCGGGGTCGAGACTTTCTGTATCGATTGATTGTGCTGCCGCAACGGCTTTGGTAGCGAAATCCGGACCCTCGTATGCATCGCGCATCGCCAGCCCCACAGCCCGGTACAAAAGACCCGTATCAAGGTGCTTGAGGCCATAATGATCCGCCAAGCCTTTGGCAACAGTGCCTTTTCCGGAGGCTGCGGGTCCATCGACAGCGATGATCATGGTCTCGAAATTTCCCGAAGTTGAACGCAGCCACCATGGCGCCGCCGCGTCCCGCTTAACATGAACCACCGCGACCCGCCATATATGGGCAAGCTTCGAATCCATTTTCGATTTGACATGCGCCGGGATTCTCCTCTAACCGAACTGCACCGGCTGGCGCAGCCTATGCGCCGGAGAGTGCAAGAAGAGCTAGAGGAACGACATTGGCCAGTTTTGACCGTGGTACGAAACGCCAGTGCCTGCATTGCGGCACCAAATTTTACGATCTCAATCGCGACCCGATTCTATGCCCAAGTTGCGGCAAGCAGTTTTTGCTGGACGAGCCGCGGACACCTGTCGCCGAACAGGTGAAGGAGGAAGTCGAAAACGAAGAGGCCGAAGTGGACACCGCAGCAGAAGCGGCTGGCGCTGAAGTCATTTCGCTTGATGATGCTGAAGATGACGACGAGGACGATGATGACATTCCGGATGTCGAAGACGTTGAGGTCGATGAAGATCTCGGGGACGATGACGAAGATGTCTTCCTTGAAGAAGATGACGAAGATGACGACAAGCTCGGCATCGACGTTGCGACCGACGACGAGGACTAGTCACCTCAAATTGCAGGCGGCGCTGACCCGTGCACGCCGCCGCAAATCTTTGCTTGCAACTCACGTCGAGCTTGACTAGGTTGCAGCGCCGTCGGGCAGGGCATTGCGCTCAGGCCCGGCAGATCCCATTGGTTAAGGGGCCATAGCTCAGCTGGGAGAGCGCCTGCATGGCATGCAGGAGGTCAGCGGTTCGATCCCGCTTGGCTCCACCAGCCTTCGCACTTACGTGCTTCGGCTCGGCAAGCCATTGCCGTTCCGAAGACGTTAGGAGAAGGCTGTCGCGCCGTAGCCTTGGCACAGGCGGACATATTGTTTCTCACATCGATTCACCGGTATGCTTTCTCAAAGGAGACAAGCGGTGAAGTATGTGTACATCCTTGAAAGCACATCCGAGCCTGGACGATTCTATACGGGATTGACCGGTGACTTGAAGGCAAGGCTCGCCAAGCACAATGCTGGAGAGGTATCCCACACGGCAAAGTATACTCCCTGGCAATTGAAAACATATGTGGCTTTCAGTGATGCGCAGCGGGCCTCCATGTTTGAGCGTTACTTAAAATCAGGCTCTGGCCGCGCATTTTCCAAAAAGCATCTGTAGCTCCAGAGTGTACCTATTCACTTGCCAGTTCTTCCCCTACGGCTAACACTATCCGGCACGGAGGACACTCAATGCCCAGTTACGTCGCCTTTTTGCGCGGAATCAATCTCGGCAAGCGCCGCATAAAGATGGAAGATTTGCGGGACGCCTTCACCGCCATGGGACTGAAGGATGCGCAGACGCTGATTGCAAGTGGCAATGTGCTGTTTCAGGCCGATGATGCGCGCGATCTCGTCACCCGCATTGAATCGGGTTTAAGCGAACGGTTTGGCTTCGAAGTACCAACGATTTTACGCTCCATCACGGCACTTGAAGCGCTGACCGGGAACGACCCGTTTACCGATCACCCCGAAACCGACGACACCAAGCGCTATGTCTTCTTTCTTGCCGATGATCCCGCACTGGCCGAAATCGAAATCGAGAAGCATGTGCCCGGCGATTATGATGTGATCGCGCGCACTGAATCTGAGATTTTTGCTGTCGCCTACCGGCAGCCGAGCGGCCGGTTCGGTGAAGGACTTGATGCGCTGGCCAAACCGTTCAGGACCGGCATTACCAACCGCAACTGGAATACCGTGTTGCGCATGATCGAGAAGGCACGCGGATGATTGTCGTTATCGGCTCGATCAATCTCGATCTCATCGCCACCACCGGGCGGCTTCCGGCACCAGGGGAAACCGTAGCGGGCAAGGACTTCAACACAGCGGCTGGTGGCAAGGGCGCCAACCAGGCGCTAGCGGCGCTGCGTGCCGGTGGCGATATGCGTCTCTTCGGGGCCGTGGGACGTGATGCGTTTGCCGATCAGGCGCTGGCCGAATTGCGGTCGGATGGTGCCGATTTAACGGGGGTCACTGCGGTCAATGGCAGTACCGGCATTGCCGTTATCCTTGTGGGCGGTGCGGGCGAGAATGTCATCGTCGTCATTCCCGGCGCCAACGGTGCGGTTGGAGCCGAGCGCGTTGAAGCTGCATTGGCCGGATGTGGTGCGGGCGACATTTTGCTGTTGCAACAGGAAGTCCCCACGGCGACGCTCGACAAGGCGCTCGATATGGCCCGGTCCAAAGGCATGCGAGCCCTGTTCAACACAGCACCGTTCACCGATGACACGGCACATCTGGCCGCCAAGGCCGATATTGTGATCGCCAATGAAACCGAATTTGATGCGTTGATCAGGACACCTGCAGGCGACGACCGACTGTCTGCAATGCGGGAGGTGGCGGCTGCCAACACCCAGACCATCATCGTCACGCTAGGTGCGGACGGGGCATTGGCGGTGACTCCTGACGGGGAGAAACTGGAGGTCCCCGCACCTGACATCACCCCCGTGGATACGGTGGGCGCTGGGGATACGTTCTGCGGTTATCTGGCTGCTGCGCTTGAAAAAGAGGCCGATCTGAAGACGGCTCTTGCCCGGGCAGTGACTGCCGGTAGCCTTGCCTGCCTCCAACCCGGCGCCCAGCCTGCCATTCCCTATAAACGGGACGTGGATGCGGCTTTGAGATGAGGCTCCAGATGATCCTCGAATAACAGGCCGGGATTCTCAGCAATCCGCGGGCCATATTCGGTTTCCGCCCCCAGAGAGGTGCGCCAGAACGCCAGCATGCCTTCGGTGTCTGCAGGGTCCGGCAGGGCGTAATAGCCGGTTTCCAGCCGTTCGATTAAGAGGTTCTTGGTCGCGATCACTGCTTCGCTCGCGCCCGGGCGGTTGGAGACGGAATCGGGTTCCTTCACATAGGTATGCAGCGGGGTGCCGAAGTGATGGCAGACCGGATGGTGAGCATAGAGTTTCAATAGAAAATCGATGTCGGTGAGGCGCGGCATGCTGGTGTCGAAACGCGGGTCGATATGCTGACGGTTGTAGATCAGCATCGAATCCATCGAAATGTTGACGAATTTATAGTCCGCCGCCCGCAGCAGGCGATCCGGACCCGCGCCCACGGTGCGCAGCGGATTGAGCGCTGCATCGGCAATCGTCAGTGCGGTCGAGATCAAGCCGTATTGCGGCAATATCGCGCGGGCACGGGTGAGTTTTTCAGGGTGCAACAGGTCGTCGGCATCGAGAATGACGATATCGTCGCTCTCGGCCATATCAAGCCCAAGATTACGGGCGACGGGGGAGCCGAGCCGGGTGGCGCCAGTACGGGTGTGGCGGATGCGTTTATCAGCAATCCCTGCCTGAGCTAGTACATCCGCATAATCGGTCTCATCATCGGCAACGATAATGGCTTCCCAGTGCGGATCGGTTTGCGCCAGCAGGCTTCGAACCGCCCTTGGCAGGGTGCGCGTGGCGGCGGCAGCGGGAATAACGATACTGAAATGGCGGGTCATGGATCACGACCATATGGGGTCTGATGCCGGTTAGAAAGCGCAGAAAATTCCTCTCAAGGCTCGGCACCTGGGGCTATACGGCAATAAGGTCTTGAAGCGGGGTGGCGCAGCGCCCATATCTTGAGGCGAAAGGATGCCGCCTCGCGGGTCCGCAAACCTTACGTTGCTTTGCAAAAGGACGCTTGGGATCATGACGCGTATGTCGCTGTTTTCCGCACCGTTTCTCCTCGGCTTCGATGCCTTTGAGGAGAGTGTCGACCGCCTCTCCAAGGCGGCGGACAGCTATCCCCCCTACAATATCGAACGTGTGTGCAAAGATGACGGCGCCGAAACCTTTGTGATTTCAATCGCCGTGGCCGGATTTGGCACCGAGGACCTCGATGTGGTTGTGGAGCATAACCAGTTGGTGGTGCGCGGCCGCCAGTCCGAGACCAAAGAGCGCCAGTTTTTGCATCGCGGTATCGCGACCCGGCAGTTTCAGCGGACATTCCTTCTGGCCGATGGCATGGAAGTGGAAGGCGCCAGTCTTGCTGACGGGTTGCTGATCGTCACGCTGATGCGGCCAAAGGTGGAAAAAGTTTCCCGGCGCATCGAAATCGATGCGGCGGAGTAAGGAAAGTTAAGCGTTATGCAGGACAAGAGTTTTTTCAAAACCCTCGATTTTCCCGTCCCGGTGCTCAATGCCCCGCTCAAAAGCATGAGCGAGGAGGAGTTTGCCGCACTCGGGGCCGGACAGGTGGTGTTTTTGCGCCCGGCCACAGCTGAAGAGCTGGTGCCCTTTGTACCGCAGGCCCGCACCATGCCACCTGATACGGAATTCAACCTGATCATGTCGGCGGACGGCGCGCCGATCCTTGTCACGGATAATGATGAGGCGGTAGCCGACTGGCTGGAAGACAATGAAGTGACGCTGGTGCAGCGGCACTAGCGACCGTCCAAAATAAAACCGGCGCCCAATGGGACGCCGGTTCGAATAACAAGCCCTCAAGCGCCTCAGGCGGCGTTGATTTCCTCGATGGGCGTGGTCAGAATCTCATAAAGCTTGGCCGGATCGCGGGTGGCGCGCAGCTGCTCGGTCACGCCTTCGGTGCGCATCATGCGGGCCACACGGGCGAGGGCCTTGAGATGGTCGGCACCCGAGCCGGCGGGTGCCAGCAGCATCATCACCAGGTCAACCGGCTGATCGTCCACCGCATCGAACTCGATAGGCTGTTCCAGCCGGGCGAACACCGCTGTTACCCCGGAAATATCCTTGAGTTTGCCATGCGGGATCGCGATGCCGTTGCCAAGGCCGGTCGACCCCAGCTGTTCGCGCCCCACCAGCGTATCGAAAATCACATGGGCCTCCGCACCGGCCTCCGGCGCAGCCTTTTCGGCCAGTTGCTGGAGGAGTTGGCGTTTGCTCGTAACCTTAGCACAAGCAATGACGGACCCCTTTGCGAGGATATCGGCAAGTTCCATATAAATAGGCTTTTTTCTGTTCGAACCGGAAGCGGTGAGACGGGACCTAGTTTGTGGTCGCGGCCGGATCTATCCAGCCGATATTACCGTCGGCCCGGCGATAAACCACATTCACACCGCCATGTCCAGCGTGCCGGAACACAACAACGTCCGATTGGGCCAGATCGAGCTCCATAACCGCTTCTCCAACGCTCATTCCCCTTAAATTCTCGGTGCTTTCCGCAATGATGGGCGGGCTGAAATCCTCTTCAAGTTCTTCCTCACTGTCGGGTGCCGCCAGAACATAAGCCGATGCGGCCAGGCCGCCCTGATCGGCATTGTTGCGGCGATGATTCTTCAATTTGCGCTTGTAACGCCTCAGGCGCTTCTCAATATGCCCGGCCATGGTCTCGTAAGCGGCGATGGCATTGGGCTGCGACGCATGCGCCTGCAGCACCACGCCGGTGTCGAGATGGATGACGCAATCGGCCCGGAATCCGGAGCCTTCCGGCTCCAGCGTCACGTGTCCGTCAAACCCACCGTCGAAATATTTGCCAACTGCCGATGTGATATAGCCCTCCGCCGTCTCGCGCAGTGCTTCTCCCACATCCATGTTTTTTCCGGAAATACGCAAATTCATGGCCAATCCTCGACTTGTTGCAAAGCGTGGAGAGCCCCCGGGGCAATCCGCCTTGGGCGCCCACCACCCAAAGACTATCCCCCCGGACTGGCCGACGCAATGTCGAAAGCGCGGCACAAACACGCAAGTGCGGTTGACCGCCGCAAGCGTGCCTCAATGGTAAATGAAATGTTGATGCGCGATTTGGCAGAGGTGGTAGCCGTGCTCAACCCGCCGAAACCAGGGCCTTTTTCTGCCGGCGGCGGATGACTGAGGAGGGGATGTTCATACCCTCGCGGTATTTGGCGACCGTGCGCCGCGCCACATCGATGCCCTGCTCGCGCTGCAGCACTTCGGCGATGGTGTCGTCCGACAGAATCGCTTTGGGGTCTTCGGCATCAATCAATTGCCGGATGCGGTGCCGTACCGCCTCTGCGGAGTGATCGCCTGCTCCGCTGGTCGAGCCGAGCGCAGTGGTGAAGAAATATTTCATCTCGAACAACCCGCGCGGGGTGGCGAGATATTTGTTCGAGGTGACGCGCGAGACGGTCGATTCGTGCATATCGATCTCTTCTGCCACCATTTTCAGTGTCATCGGTTTGAGATGCGATACGCCGTGCACCAGAAATGCATCCTGTTGCCGCACGATTTCGGTGGCGACCTTTAAAATGGTCTGTGCCCGCTGGTCGAGGCTCTTGGTGAGCCAGTTTGCGGTTTGCAGGCAGTCGGTGAGAAAGCTCTTGTCGCCGGTACCACGCGCCTTTTTGCTGACGGTGGCATAATAGGTGCGGTTCACCAGAACCCGCGGCAAAATGCCGGTATTGAGCTCGACCGCCCAGCCGCCTCCATTGGCCTCGCGCACATAGACATCGGGCACAACCGCCTGCACAGGCGAGCCGTCAAACGCACGGCCGGGGCGCGGGTTGAGATCGCGCAACTCGGTCAGCATGTCGGCAATATCCTCGTTTGAGGCGCCAACAGCGCGGGTGAGCGCCTGAATATTATGCTGCCCGATCAAATCGAGATGTTCGAGCACTTTCGCCATCAGCGGATCGAGCCGATCCTTTTCGCGCAATTGTAGCGCCAGGCATTCCTTGAGATCGCGGGCATAAACGCCCACCGGGTCGCACCCCTGCAACACGGTCAGTACCGCCTCGACATCGGCCGGTTCAGTCCCCAACTGCTCCGCTGCCGAGTCGCAATCGACGGTCAGATAGCCGGCCTCATTGAGATTGTCGGTCAGATATTGCGCAATCAGCCGGTCGCCGGGGTGCTTGAGCAGTAAGAGGATCTGGCTGCGCAAATGATCGGCGAGATTGGTTTGTTCGGCAACGAAACTTTCAAAATCCGGGGCCTCGGATGTCCCCACCATGCTCGGGCCTTCGCGATAGCCCGATTGCGCCTGTTGCAGTGAATCCTGTCCCACCTGTTCAGGGAACACGTTGGAGACGTCGGTATCGTACTGCTCGGCGATGGTCGCGGCGGTGCCGATGGCCTCGCTATTGTCATAAACGTCGCGGGAATTATCGAACTCGGCGTCCGGCTCCGCCGCCATCAGCGGCTCGTTGTCGCCGGTCTCGTCGCGTTCGAGCAAGGGGTTACGCTCAAGCTCCGCCTCGACAAAGGCATTGAGCTCGAGATGGCTCAGTTGCAGGAGCCGAATCGACTGCATGAGCTGAGGCGTCAGTGTCAGGCTTTGCGTCTGCCTGGCTTCCAGACGCGGCGACAACGCCATGCCAAACCCCCTGTTTACAACGGCATCGGCCACAAACACATACCTGTGACCGGCGCCAAGCATGACATGATTTGTGCTGGGTATACAAGTTTTGTGCCAGACAGGATTAACGGGTTATGGCGTGGGTGTGTTGGAGGTTGCTTGGATGTGCTGGGGCGGAATATGCGGATACTGATATCCTTGACGCAGTAGTGTTGGCACTCGACTATGAGACCTATGCCGACCGGCGATAACCGAAAGGCTGCTGACCTGGTTCGTCTCTAAGGTGGAAATTATGCGGTGAGGGCGGGGTGATGAACATGCCAAGAAGTACAGCAGTTGTTGTAGTAACAATATTGATTCTTTTTGCTATTGCATATCTGATACTAGAAAGAAGTGAATATAATAACAATAGTTTTTTTGTAGATGAAATCGCTGCGCAGTATCATAATTTTCTTAAAGAAGGTAAGGTTATCGAGATTTATTTCAAATCCTGGAATCAATTAGACAACGACAAGCCAGAAAATCATTCACCAGATAATTTATCTGAAATTATTGAGTTAGCTAGTGATGCAGGGTACGATGTTTCAGGATTTGAAAACTGCAAAAATGATGTTCTCTATTCTAGAAATAATTTGAATTTGGAAAAAATAAGCTTCAGAGTATCCTTCAATGAGTTATGTCTGCCGACAAAAATAGAAATATTTAAACACTCAATATTGTCATTCTAGGGTTATGTTATAGGATATATATTTGTTAGAATTACGGAATTACGGTGACAGTCTTCTAAATGCACTTATCTGCCTGCTCCCTCGCCATCCAACCTAAATCGAAAAACTCTCCCCCAGATACACCCGCCGCGCTTCCGGATCGCTGGTGATCTTGTCGGGGGTGCCCTGGATCATCACTTCGCCGCCATGAATGAGATAGGCCCGGTCGACAAGGCCGAGGGTTTCGCGCACCGAGTGATCGGTGATCAGAACGCCGATGCCGCGGGCGGTGAGTTGGCGCACCAGCGCCTGGATGTCGCCCACAGCGATGGGATCGACTCCGGCGAACGGTTCATCGAGCAGCATGAATTGCGGATCGGCGGCCAGCGCGCGTGCGATCTCGAGCCGCCGCCGCTCGCCACCCGATAGCGACATGGCGTTGGCGTCACGCAAATGGCCAATGGAGAATTCTTCCAAAAGTTCATCAAGCCGTGCTTGCCGCGCCTTGCGGCCGCGCACATGCCCTTCGAGAATGGCGAGGATATTGTCCTTGACGCTGAGGCCGCGAAAAATCGAGGGTTCTTGGGGTAGATAGCCAATGCCGAGCCGCCCGCGCTGGAACAGCGGCAGACTGGTGATCGCATGCCCATGCAGCCGGATTTGCCCGCTGTCAGGCTTTAATAGCCCCATGATCATGGTGAAAACCGTGGTCTTGCCGGCCCCGTTCGGCCCTAAAAGCCCCACCGCCTCGCCGCGCCGGACGGCCAGCGACACATCGCGTACCACGACGCGCTTGCCGAAACTCTTGGCGAGGTTGATGGCGATGAGCCAATCGGCCTGATCGATCTCGGTGCTCATCGCTCCTGCTCAATCTCCCGTGCTGAAAACACCGGTCACGCGTCCGCTGCCCGTCGCGCCGGTAAATTCGGAAATATCATTGGCCAGATCCACCACCAGCTCTTCGCCGCGCAGCAGGCCGGTGGGATTGGTCACCACCACATTGCCCGTCAGCCGCAACACCCGCGAGTTGGGATTATAGTGCGCCCGGTTGCCCGTCGCCGATTGTTCGGGCTGCTCGATGCGCACATTGCCCACCGCCTCGAAATCCTTCAGTTCCGAAGCGCCACCGGCGCCATAATAGACAATGACCGTATCCGCCCAGACGGTCAGGCCGGGCTGCGTGACCACCACATTGCCCGAAAAGGTCGCCTCGGACGCGCCTTCATTGATGACAAACTTGTCTGCGGTGATTTCGGTCTCGCCGTTCTGCGTCAGGGCAGGGGAGGCGAAAACCGCGAAAAGTGCGAACAGGACAAACCGGACCATCTTCATTCGCCTTGATCTCCTGAAGGCACCGTCAGCTCGGCACGGTCAAACGACCAGGAGCGGCTAGCGGCCCGGTAGGTGCCTGTTGCGGCGCGGAGGGTCGTGCCATCTGCAAAAAGCGCGTCGACGCCGCCACGGCCGAAAATCGTCTGGGCTCGCCAGTCGATGAATACATTGTCCACCACAGCATCGACACCGCGGCTGTCGTCAACCTGCATGCGCCCCGGCACGGTCACGGTTTGCGCGGGCAGGCTGAACTGTGCCGCAGTGGCCTCGGCGGTCAGCGTGCCGCCATCCGGTCGGGTGAGTAGCAGGACTGCGTTTTTCAGATCGATGACGTCTGTGCCTGACAGGGGCGCGGAGGCCGCCTCAGCGGTGATCTCATAGCGGGTGCCGTCGGACATGACGCCCGCATAGCTCGGGGTGTCGACGCTCACTGCTTCGCGGGAGAAACGTATGCCCGAAATACCGGCAACCGAGGTCAGATTGGCCAGAACGATTTCCGCCACAAGGATTGCCAGCACAACCACACCGAATAGCGGCACCGCGAGTCGCAACACACTGACAACGCGATTACGGCGCTGGAGCGCTCTGAAAAGCCGCGTCTGCGGCGAAAGGTTCAATGCGGTGTCGGTTGCGCCTGCGGCCATGCGGATCAGCTATGGGCGAAGATGTCGGTTTCGGACCAGCCCATCAGATCAAGCTGCACCCGGGTCTCGAGAAAGTCGAAACATTTCTGCGCCGTCTCTGCCCGGCCCTCGCGCTGCAGCATCCGGTCGAGATGGCGCTTGAGATCATGCAGGTACAAAACGTCCGAGGCGGCATATTCTGTCTGCGCGGCGGTCAGCACCTCCTGACCCCAGTCCGAACTTTGCTGCTGCTTTGACATGTCGACGTTCAAAAGTTCGCGGCATAGATCCTTGAGGCCATGCCGGTCCGTATAGGTGCGCACCAGCTTCGAGGCGATCTTGGTGCAGTAGACCGGCCCGACGACAATGCCGAAATGGTTTTGCAGCGCCGCCATGTCGAAGCGGGCGAAATGGAAGATCTTGGTGACCTTCTGGTCCGACAGGAGTTTTTCCAGATTGGGCGACGATGTGTGCCCCTGGGGGATTTGCACAATATCCGCATCGCCATCACCGGGCGACAATTGCACGACGCACAGGCGGTCGCGGCTGGTCATCAGCCCCATGGTTTCGGTGTCGATGGCGACTTCACGCCCATAGCGGGAGAGATCGGGCAGATCGCCCTTGTGCACCCGTACCGTCATTACTCAGCCTCTTTGATTTGATTGGCACTTGTGATGCCACAGCCACCGCCGCTTGGAAAGGCCCGCTCGCCTTGTCAACACTAGTGTTATGAGCGCAGGCCGGTCTCTTCGAGCAGACCCATACGCTTGGCGTGATAATAATAGCCCGTCTGATAGAGCTTGTCGGCGCGGGTAGCATTGCCTTTGGCGACCATGTAGGCCCCGGCCAGATATTTGACGCCATATTTAAGATTGGTCTCGGGGTCATAAAGATCGGCGTTGTTGCCGCGAAAACCCATGGTCCGTGCCGTTTGCGGGTTGAGTTGCATAAGGCCGATATGAATGCCGTTGCGGGCTTTCGGATTATAGGTGCTCTCGCGCCGTACAACGCTGTGCACCAGCGATGCGGGCACGTCATAACGGGCGGCATATTTATCGATCAGGCGATTGATGTGGGTGCGGTCGGCGCTTTGCTGGCCACCGACAAAGGCGAGTGCCGTAGTGTCACCCGCTTCGGTTACGGCTTCCTGCGCCGCGCCTTTGGGTTCGGGCGCAGCCAGCTCGGCAAATCCGATACCGAAATCGGAAAAGGCTCCGGTGCTGCTGCATCCAGCCAGAAGTGTGGTGACAAGTGCGGCCGCAACGGCCTTTCGCATGATCAACGGCATATTACGCAATACTCATTTTTTTGCCGCGCCCCCTGAATAGGCCGCATCGATGCGCGAAACAAGCGGCAAGAATGAGGCAGGCTTAATGGAATTCGTGTCGAGTTGCCGCATCTCAGGCGGGCGCATTGGCGAACATCCGCTTGATCCGGGGCAGGATCGAGACATCGATCCCCGTCATTCTGAGCGTGGTGAACCAGAGCATCAGCGCACCGGCGAGAAGCGCCAGAAACGCCGCCGAAGCTGCGCCGGTGATACCGAAGGCGGGCACCAGAACCAGATTGCCGCCGACTAGGCACAACAACACGACAGCGATGGCGGGCAGGTTGGCATAGGGGTAATTATTTGCGGTCAGGATCAGCGAGGCGGGTCCGAGCACGGCGCGCACGAGGAGCGTTGCACACAATATCAGAAGTGGAACCAGCCCGGCCGAAAAGTCGGGACCGAACAGCCCTAGAACCAGTGGACCCAGAACCGCAACACCGCCCAGAAGCACCAGAGCCAGTCCGCTGGCGGCGAGATTGGCATCGCCGATCTTTGCGGCAAGCCCATCGGCGTCTTTATTGATACCGTCTTCGAGAAGCCCCGGCACAGCCACTGCATAAACAGCGGTTACCCCGAATGCGGCGAGCACGAAGATGCGTGTGCAGACACCGAAGACAGCAATCTCATCCTTGCTCAGCATGCTGCTGAGAACCAACAAATCGAGATCAAAGAAAAAGTCGGTCGTCAGCGATATCGCGACCCAGGGCAAGGCAAAAAGCCACCAGCGTCGCCATTCACCGGGCGGGACGGGTGCGGTGGTCGGTTGCGACGACACGTTCCTGAGCGCCAGAACTAAATGCACCATACTGACCGCCAAAAGCGCCAGCGCGATCTGCCACAGCATGGCGGCAATGACATCGCTATTGGAAAAAAGAACGAGGGTAATGAAAAACGCCGTGAACGCGATCAGCGGCCGGAAAATGGTGTCAGCGAAAAAGCCTGCATAGGGCTTTTTCAGGCCCACAAGGACCGTGCCATTGACGTGAATGATGGCGGTGGCCACCGCCAGAATGCACAGTGGTATCCAAAGTTCGGCAGCGCGAACGCCGGCAGGCCCCCAATTCGGCGCCAGCCATCCGGCAACAGCAAGGATGAGCAGACCGGGAAACAGAATATGAGTGTAAGCATGCACCATAAAGCGCCGCAGCGATTGCCCCGCGCCGCGGGCGGCATATTCGGCGGCAAAATAAGTGCCGATGGTCTGAAAACCGAGGGGCAGGGCGACAGCCAAAAGGTTGGCGACGGCAATGGCGACGAGATAATCGCCCAGAGCCAATGGCCCCCAGGCCCGGGCCACCAGCGCCTGGGTCAAAAACATCAGGCCCGCGCCACCGATGCGCGCTGCGAATATGATCGTCGATTGCGACATCAGCCGCTGTTTGACACTCATGAATACCCCCGGCCTGCCCTGCCGATTGTGTCGGACCGGGCGGCTATTTATCCGCCGGTTTGAAAACGATTCTGAACACGGATTTGCGCAGCCCGCGCGGCATCCGGTAGGCAAGTTTCTTGGCCAGCGGCCTGATGACGCTGAACCAGATGGTGTAAATCCGCCCCAGCAGCGAAAGCGGCTGCATGTGATCCTGTACGTCTACAGTTTCACGCGCCCAGGTCGCCTTGTACGGCACGGCGGGGACCAGGAAGTCGGCGGTTTTTATGCCTTTTTCAAAGCAGGTCTTGATCACTTCGCCCAGATGCATCCGCCCGGGACTTGAGTCCTCAAACGCCGTGTCCAGCGTGGACATGAACGCATAATAGCGACCCTGGTGGACGAAACCCCACTGATCGGCCATGGGGCGGTCGTCATGCAAAAGGCTCATGGCGAGAACGGAGATATTGGTGAATTCCGGTGCCTTGAACCGGTCCAGAAATTCGGAAAAGCCCGCATTTTGAAACGCGCGGGAAGTCAGCCCCATCCGTTTCAGCCAGTCGGCACGCCCAGCATAAGTCCTGTCGATGACAGCGCGCAGATGATCACCATAGCTGGAGACGGTATGGGAGACCGTCCCTGTACGCTCAAGCCGGTTGCGGGCATTGCGCATGCTCTTGCGGGTCTTGGCGGTGATAGTCTTGAAATAGGTCTCGAAATCGGGCCACTCGATGAGATGGACCACCGGCGCCCCTTCAACGGCGCCGATATGGGCTATGCGTCCGTCTATGGCTTTATGCAGCGGCCCTGTCTTGCGCACGCCACCCAGATGCACATAGTCCGCACCCGAGGCGCGGATCTGCGGATAGATCTGATCAAAAATGGCCACGGGATCATAGCCGGATGCGACAAGCATTTCGGTATATTGCTGAAACGGCTCGGCAAAGCCGGTCAGAATGGTCCGCACATCTTTTTTCATCAAAATGAGCGGCAGCAGACCGACAAGGACATTCTTGTCATAGACGCAACAGACAAAAAAACGCCCTGCGCCATTGCGTTCGGCGTGGCTTGCGGCCACCCGGCAAAAGGCGAAACTTTGAAAGAATATGGCGCCCTCGGCGTCTGCCTCGAGCGCCAGCCAGTCGGACTTGGCGGCTTCGATTTCACTGAGCGTGCGTAATACGCGGGCGCTGAGTTCCGACCGCCGTTGCGTCGTCGGTTTGCGGGGCTGATTCTGAACTGTCGCGTGTGTGGCCGTCATTTTCGAAGGTCGTAGGCCTTGATGTTCCTGAAGCCGCGCGCCGCATCGGGATCGACACGGAAGTCGACGCGATAGGGCTTGGCATCACGTTTTTGCACGCCGGAGAATTTAATCGCGCCGGCAAGTGCAATCCGTCCCCAGAGCGCGGGTCCGGCTGTAGGGCGGTGCAGATTTTTAAAGCCAGCCTTACGCATCATCGCATTGGCATAATTGACGGCGTAAGCGTTGCGCAGAGTGTCGGTCCAGTGCTCGGTGGTAATCGAGACATTGAGACTGTTGTGATTTTCAACCCGGTGCGGGCCATTGAGCGGCCAGTGCAGCATTTCGCCGGGGGTCAGATCCTTGACCTCAGCATACTCATCAAACCAGGGCTGAAAGACCATGTCGGTTTCATGCGCTTCGTTGATCACCAGTTTCTCGATGGCTTCCTGCGGCAGGAAGGGCGGTTCGGCTGGATAGAGATAAACCCGTTTTTTGCCGCGCACCTGCCAAAGGCTCTGTCCGGGGACATCGGCGTGATACTTTACCGAGACTTTCGGTGAGGAAATCAGGATGGTCAGGTTGCGCTTGTAGGTCTGAAGGCCCGGCACCCGGCTTTCGAACTCGGCATAGATCTCATCAAGCAGCGCGTCATAAGCGGGATTGACCCGCCCAGGCGCGCGCAGATTGATCCAGATATCGCCGGTGCGCACGGCTTTGAGAATCTCTTTGCCCGAAAGGTCACCAAACTCGCCCTCGCGCCGAACCCCCTTGTCCATCAGGTTGACGTGATAATCCTGCCGGTCGCAGTTCTCCAAGAGATTTGCCAATGCGGCGTCGGAGAAGAGCGGCGAAGTGTGCAGCCGGTGTTTGAGGCAAAGCGTGTGACGGCCGAAAAGCTCGGCGTAATGGTCCTGCCATTCGGTCAGGATGGTTCCGCTGGATTGGTCAAGCATGATAGCGCCCTGGATGATCCGGATGAGCGGCTTGTGCCGCGACTAAGTCCATGATGCGGGTAAAAGGTTTCGAACAGTTGACCGGGAGCGCCTCAGAAACTGTTTTGGCACCTATAGTTAAGGGGCTGTTATGAAGTGCGGCTATGTTCGGAACGCCGATATTGCTTCACTGCCCGTCCTGCAGCGACAAGCGTAAAGTGTAATTATGCTGCATGAAAAAATGGTGCCCTGGAGAGGACGCATATTGGAGCTATAACTAATTGATAACAATCATATTAATTACGACGCGCATATACTATACGAATAAATATACCAACATTTCGGAATGTCACACCCCGTACTGGCTCCAAGGGCTGGGGTGATTACTTCCGTCTGCAACCACGATCTAGTCCTCAGAATATCTGACCGCTTTGCCATCCCGCCGGGTGCTCCGACCGCACAATCCGGGCTATTCACCGCGTCAGGAACTTGCCATAAATAATATGAGCCTCTCATTCTGGAGGAGATTCTGTTGCGAGTTGTCGCAATCACTGTACACGCAGACTTGCATTCGGTTGGAGAGGGATATGCGGCAGCAAAATTGTTGCAGGCATTGTCTTCGATGGTAGACCTAACCGTCTTAAACCTTGACGGAAATGGGAAGATTCCACTCGCGGAGCAGTTACCTTATGCAAACGTCATCGGGTTTCCTGAACCGGCTTTTATGTCGAATCGTTTCGAGCGGCTGAACGCAATGCTCGTACCCTACTTCCCGGTGTTCGTTCGAAAATGTTTGGCTTGGTTGCGGACCTATCAGGAGTCTAACCTAAACTTCGAACTGGTTCACCAAATGCTGCCATACGCCGCGCGATATGCGTTGCCGTTCCAACGCATCGATAATCCGTACATCATAGGGCCACTGGCTGGCAGTTTGGCAACGCCTTCCGGGTTTGAAAACGATTTTGGGCCGGTTCCATGGTATACTCGACTGAGGAAGTTGGATCAGTTTAGGTTTTGCTACGATCCATTTCTGAGACGAACCTTTCAGTGCGCTTCAGAGGTGTTACTTGCAGCTCCTTATATGAAAGATGTTTTGCAGCCCCTTCCAATTGAAAACTCGTGGGTACTCATGCCTTGGGCCCATGAAGGATTAAAGCCGCGGCCTTCCAGGTCGGGAGAAGCGGGTGTTCTAAGGTTGCTTCACGTAGGCCGCGTCGTTCGAACTAAGGGATTGAGGGACACGATCCGTGCGCTAGCCCATTTAAATGACCTTCCTAGTGTCACATTAGTTAGCGCCGGAGCGGGACCTGACCTCGAGCGATGCAAGGTGGAGGTAGAAAATCTCGGCCTATCCGAGCGCGTATCATTTCTCGGTCATGTCCCTCGGAAAGAGATCGAACGGCTATATCGCGAGGCTGACGCTTTTTGTTTCCCTAGCTTCAGAGAGCCACTTGGTCACGTGGTCTTCGAAGCCATGGCTCAAAGATTACCCGTCATAACAACTGATCGCGGGGGTCCAAATAATACCGTCAATGATACATGCGGATTTCGAGTGTCGGTTGAGCATCCACAGAGTTTTTCTCGTGACATTGCGAGCGCAATTCGGAAGCTGGCCACGGACCCAAAACTGCGGATAACGATGGGTACCGCCGCTTTTCAGCGAGTTAAGTCTTTCGGAACTTGGGATGATCGCGCCAGAGAACTAGTGCAGGTATATGAGCGCATATTGAAGCAGGGGAATAGCGCAGACCAAAGCACTCCGCCTAATCGTGCAACGTACCAACGATGCTCACAGGTCGAATGAATGTGTGGTATTGTCGGATGGGCAGGTTTTCGGCTTGATGCTGAACTTTTGAACGCGATGACGCTTACAATGCAACATCGCGGTCCAGATGCTTTCGGAACATTAAGCATACCACTACAGGACGGATCATCGATCGCGATCGGCCATTCTCGATTGAGCATTGTCGATTTCGTGGGAGGCGCACAGCCAATGCAAAGCGCTTGCGGTCGATACGCAATCTCATTTAACGGAGAAATATACAACTTTCCGGAGATTGGTGAAAAACTTCGTCATGCCGGTATCAGTCTCCGAACAAAATCGGACACCGAAGTGCTCATTGAAGCATGGTCATTTTGGGGTACAGATATTCTTCCAAGACTTCGCGGGATGTTTTCGTTTGCGATTGTCGACATGCAAGAGCGCAAGTTGCATCTCGTCCGAGATCATAGCGGTAAGAAGCCGCTCTATTGCTTCTCTGCCCCGTCAGGTCTTGTTTTCTCCTCGAGTATAGCGACGTTACTTGTTCATCCTGCTGTCCCAAATGAGATAGATCCAAGTACCGTCTATGCTTTTCTGAATTATCGCTACGCACCCTCGCCACATACCTTCTTCAAAGGTGTCTTCAAGACTGAGCCTGGGTCGATTGTGACCTGGCAGAGGGGTTTAGTAAAAACCGAAAGTTTTCCGCACCCATCAGAGTTGCATCCAGCCGCAAAGAAGCCCGAAGGGAATAGGTTCCCGCAGGCACTTGCCGAGGCGGTCGCCATTCGCATGCAAGCGGATGGGCCAGTCGGCGTTTTCCTATCCAGCGGGATTGACTCAGCGTCAATTCTCGCACATGCGGTCCGCTACTCAAATCGAGATATCCCGGCCTTCACAGTTGGATTTGTGGGGGATGGGAACACGGAGATTGAAAATGCGGCAAACATAGCTCGTGCAATAGGTGCACCTCATCATCCAGTGTCATTCGATTTCGATACGATATTTACATTGCTGGAGGAGCTTAGCTTGGTGCGCGGAGCACCACTTTCTAATCCAGCAGACATCGCAGTCTACGTTCTCGCTTGCGAGGCATCGAAGCATGTGAAAGTCGTATTGTCTGGTGAAGGGGCTGACGAATTGCTCGGTGGTTACCCAAAGTATATCGTTGAAGCGTTTCTGTCCGATCGAGCGTCCGGACTTGTGGCTCCTGTTGCAAAGCTTGCTCAGTTCTTGACAATGCGGTCCATACGCGGAGGCACGCGAGCCTCACTACTGCTGAAGGTTCTTAGTGAGCCAGATTTTGCCCAGCGTTCCGTAATATGGTTCGGCAGGTCATCGGCAGCGGAACGGAGGGCACTTTGGATTGCTGAACCGCCTGAGGTGGGCAATGGTTTCCCGTTCCGCAAATTAGATGGCAACATGACACCTCTTAGAAGAGCAATGACCTTCGATCAGCAGTCTTGGCTTCGTGACAATTTGTTGGATCGGCTTGATAGCATGACAATGGCAGCTTCCATCGAGGCCCGCGCGCCTTTCCTAGACACTCATCTAGCTTCGGTGGTGTCAGGACTTTCCGACAACAGTTTGGTGCGTGGACTATCGACGAAACGTCGTCTCCGTCAGGCGATGACTAAGGTACTTCCGCCTGAAGTCATTCAGAGGAGAAAACGAGGGTTCCCTTTACCCGTTCATGATTGGTTCAAGGGTACTCTGGGCGATGCGTTCTTAGATGCGATCAACCGGCCAAGTGCACAATGCACGGCTTTTCTTAATAGGAGGGTTCTTGAAGGAATGCTCTTTGATCTACGTAAGAAAGGTGTTCACAACGAGTCCGTGTTGTGGTCAATATTTGCATTGGAGGCCTTCCTATCAGCGTTGGCGAAGCGACCAACCACTTAATCGGTTCGTCTGTGAAAATTTCGGTCATCATTTCGCATCTCAATCAAGAAGAAGATCTAAACCGCTGTTTAAGGGCACTTGCCGATCAGAAAGATGCTCGGACATGGGAAGTCATAGTAGTTGACAATGGCTCTACTCACCTTCCCAAACTAAATGGATTTGAAGGAGCTCAAATCGTTCTTACACTGGAACAAACGCCAGGCCCAGGTCCCGCTCGAAATACTGGAGCGGCACTGACCAATGGCGAGGTACTGGCCTTCATCGATGCAGATTGCGTGCCAGCAGATGATTGGCTTAGCCAAATTCACCAGGCATTCAATTTACCTGATACAGAGATCGTTGGAGGCGAGGTTCTGGTCGATGTTCTGAGTAACACCTCACCACCTAAATCTCTTTTTTATGAGAAGGTATACTCATTCCGAAACGGTCTGCATGTGCGAGATGGATTTTCTGTTACCAGCAATATGGCCGTCCGACGGGAAGTCTTCGAGCGTGTTGGGCCATTTGGTGGAATTGATATCGCCGAGGATCGGGATTGGGGGATGCGTGCAACCGCATTGGGCGCGTCCTTTCGATTTTTGCCAAGTTTGGTTGTAATTCACCCGCCGCGCCATTCATTCTCCGAACTGAAAAAGAAATGGCTCCGCCATATTGCTCATGAACGAATGGAATGGTCGAAAAAGCAACATGGCTCACTACTTTGGAGTCTTAGGGCGTTTGCCGTTGCAATTTCTCCGGTTCTAGAAATCGCCGAGCTCGCAAAGTCGAAGAAATTGAGTGGATTTGCTGAGCGGTTCCTAGCTTTCGTCTACTTGATCCGAATCCGACTTTTTCGCGCTCAGATTATGATTGCTTATGCCTTTGGTTTGATAAGGAGCAAACCGCAGGATTTCTGGAACCGGTAAGAATTTGTGTGGATGCAGCGCAAAAACCCCGGAAAACCAAGGTCGATCGGATCAATCTAGATCGTCTCAGATAAGAATTTGGTGCCCTGGAGAAGACTCGAACTTCCACTTCCGTACGGAAACTAGCACCTGAAGCTAGCGCGTCTACCAATTCCGCCACCAGGGCCCATGCACAATCGCACCATATCGGTGCCGGGCGGGCAACTCACTAGGGCGCGCGCCGGGCTTTGTCAATCTTCAGAATGTGCTTGGGATTGATTCACACTGCGGGAATGGTTGGATTGGCACTCGACATGCCCGTTTAAAGCAAGCTAGAACCAAGCAGATTTTGATCGGTTACGCAGATTCCGGGAGCTTTGGGCCATGGCGGGCGGAAAAATTGTCACCATTTTTGGCGGATCTGGATTTGTCGGCACGCAGATCGTGCAGGACCTGGCGCGCAAGGGCTATCGCATCCGGGTCGCCGTACGCCGTCCTGATCTGGCCGGGCATGTCAAACCCCTGGGTGCAGTGGGACAGATCCAGCCGATACAGGCCAATGTGCGCAATCCCGAATCGGTGGCGCGGGCCGTCATGGGCGCGGATATCGTTATCAACCTGACAGGCATTTTGTTTGAAAGCGGCCGCCAGCGCTTTCGCGCCGTGCATGCCATGGGGGCAAAGAATGTTGCTGCCGCGTCCAAGAAGGCCGGTGTTGCCACACTGGTGCATATGTCGGCCATCGGCGCGGATACGGCGTCCGAAAGCGCTTATGGACGTTCCAAGGCGCTTGGTGAGGCCGATGTGCTCAAGGTCTATCCTGATGCCGTGATCATCCGTCCGTCGCTGATCTTCGGACAGGGTGACGGGTTGTTCAATTTGTTCGGCTCCCTCGCCCGTATCAGTCCGATTCTTCCGGTCATCGAAGGGGCGACAAAATTCCAGCCGGTCTATGTCGGCGATGTGGCCGAAGCGTTCGTGGCCGCAGCCGAGGGCAAGGCCAAGCCCGGCGCGATCTATGAACTCGGCGGTCCGGAAACCGAGACCATGCACGAGATCATGAGCCGCGTCGTGCATGAGACCGGACGTGGCAATGTTCTGTTGCCGCTGCCAACATCGCTGGCCAAATTGATGGCCTTTTTTACCGGATTGCTACCCAATCCGATGCTGACCGTCGATCAGGTCATCCAGCTTGGCACCGACAATGTGGTCTCCGACAGCGCCAAAAAGCAGAAGCGCACGCTTGACGGTCTCGGTGTGACACCGACGGCCATGGATGCGGTGCTGCCCACCTATATGTGGCGCTTCCGCAAGCACGGTCAGTTCGACAAGGTCGAGGCATAACCATCCGGCGGCGCGGGAGGGTGTAGATGCAGATCCAGACCTGGATCGAATCCGGTTTCCTTGCACTCATGGACTGGTTGTTCGCCAATGCCGGTTTCATCGACATCGCCCTTCTTGTGGGCATCGCGGCGCTCTATTTTCAGCTGCGCGGTCTGGCCCACAATGCCCGTGCCGATCAGGCGCGCTTTTATCTCGAAGTGGCGCAGCGCTGGACGGTCATCCTCAAGCTGCTCTACCACGTCCGCAACAATCCGCCGCCAAGTCTTGAAGAGCTGGAACGGATGTATCCCGACCCGCGGCAATTCACCAGCACCGAGGACTGGCAGGAAACCTACCGGCCAATCTGCAATTTCTTCGAAGATATCGGGCTGATGATCAAAACCGGCACCATGTCGATCAAGGAACTCAGAGTTCTCGTCACGGTCCTGGACAGCGACTATCTGCTGCTCAAGCCGGTCATCACCTATCTGCGCCACAAATACCGGCCCGATATCTATATTTTCTGGAACTATCTGTTGCAGCAGGCGGCGCGAAAGACCGCGGTTTACGATCCGTTCGATGGGCGCAAACCCTATGAGCCTGCGGCGCCGAGTTCGGGCGGCTCATGACTCTCAAGGCGTCCGAACCCGTCGTCAAAGCCGTCGAAGAGATCATTCTTGGCGATGCCGGGCGCGGTATCGAGAACGCACGCACTCGGTACACGTTCACCCTGCACAGGCTGGTCAATTCCCTGCTTGAAAAGGATCAAGTCCCTATTGTTGGTCTCCTGACCGGGTTCCCTGTGCCACTGGAAAATGGCGAGATCGCGCTCGAAAATGATGGGCCGCTGGGTGCCGGGCATGTTTTGGCGGCATGCGGCCATCTGGGATGGCGCGCATCCATAATCTCCGATGCGCGCGGACAGGCGGCATTGACGGCGATGGCAGAGCTTTGCGCTGACACAGCGGCTGGCGAAAAAGCCAATTTCAAGAACCTGCCGGAAGCCGGTGACGGGCGCCGGCGGCGATTCTTCTCCGCGCTTGAGAGTGAAGGCCTGACGCACCTTATTTCGATTGAGCGGCCGGGCCGCTCTGAGGATGACGAATATTACAATATGCGTGCCGAACCGATCGGCGACTATTTCGCCGCCAGCGACTTTCTGTTCGAGGACGCACCCTGGGCCACGGCAGCCTTTGCCGATGGTGGCAACGAAATTGGTATCGGCAATATCGCCAAGCGACGTATCGGCCAGAACATTGCCCATGGCAGCACAATTGCCAGCCGGACGAAGGTGGATTTTCTCACTCTGGCCGGTGTGAGCAACTGGGCGGCATACGGGCTTGTAGCGCTCTTGGCGGCTGCATTGCCGCAAAAGCGGGATGCTCTGCTGGATTTGCTGACGCCTGAGTTTGACCGGAAACTTTTTGAGACGTTGCGCGCTCACGGGATCGTCGACGGCGTGACACGTGGTCCCGATGAGAGCGTCGATGGTCTGTCGCTTGCCCGGCATCATGCCGTGCTGGACCAGCTGCGAGAGGTTGTTCTATCTCTCGCATGAAAAAGGCCGCCCTTTGGGGCGGCCCTGGTCAGTATTATCCGGACGCGCCTAAACCTTGGCGAGCGCCTGTTCGATATCGGCAATGATATCGTCTGCATGTTCGATACCCACCGAAATGCGCACCAGATCCTCGGACACACCCGCCGTTTTCAACTCATCAGCGTCGAGCTGCCGGTGGGTGGTTGAGGCCGGGTGACAGGCCAGCGATTTGGCGTCACCGATATTGACCAGCCGGAGGATCATCTCAAGCGCATCAATGAACTTCGCGCCCGCGTCACGCCCGCCTTCAATACCGAAGGAGAGAATGCCTGAGGCCTTGCCCTTGGTGATCTTTTCCGCCGTCACTTTATAGGGGCTGTCAGCAAGCGTTGCATAGTTCACCCAGTTGACCTTGGGATGCTTTTTCAACCACGCGGCGACCTTTTCGGCATTTTCGCAATGGCGCTCGATCCTGAGGCCGAGGGTCTCAAGCCCCTGCAGCGCCAGGAAGGCGTTGAACGGGGAAAGCGCGGCACCGGTGTTTCTCAACGGCACAACGCGTGCGCGGCCGATATAGGCCGCAGCTTCCAGCGCTTCGGTGTAGACGACGCCATGATAGGAGGGGTCCGGCTCATTGAGCATCGGGAACCGGGCCTTGTTCTTCACCCAGTCGAACTTGCCACTGTCGATCAGCATGCCGCCGATGGAGGTGCCGTGGCCGCCAATATATTTGGTCAGCGAGTGTACAACGATATCGCAACCGAAATCGAACGGGCGGCAGAGATAGGGTGTGGCAACCGTGTTGTCGACAATGACCGGCACGCCATGCTTGTGGGCGATCTCGGCGATCTTTTGCAGATCGACGATATTGCCCGCCGGGTTGCCGATGGACTCGCAGAACACGGCTTTGGTCTTATCATCGATTAGCTTTTCCAGCCCGTCAAAATCCTCGGCGCTGAACATGCGCACATCGATGCCCTGGCGCGGGAAGGTGTGGCGGAAGAGGTTATAGGTGCCACCATAAAGCTGTGAGGTAGAGACGATATTGTCCCCCGCCTCGGCGATAGTCTGGATGGCATAGGTGATCGCCGCCATGCCCGATGCCAACCCGAGCCCGCCAATGCCGCCCTCCATTTCCGCCAGACGCTGCTCGAGCACCGCGGTCGTGGGGTTCATGATGCGGGTGTAGATATTGCCTGCGACCTTGAGATCAAACAGGTCCGCACCATGCTGCGTATTGTCGAACGTATAGCTGGTGGTCTGGTAGATCGGCACCGCCGCGGCTTTGGTGGTCGCCTCGGATTCATAACCGTGATGCAGTGCGATGGATTCAAGTTTCATTGCTAGCCTCCCTGATACCGCCGCGATTGACGGGCGGTCTGTCCGGAGACCTAGAAACCATTTTTGCGGATACGCGCCAAGGGGTGTTGGGTCAATTTCAGCTTGGTGCGTAGGCGCAGAGGAATATCCTGACAGCCTCGGCGGCGTGTTCTTGCAACTGATTCCGTTCCGGTATGCCGTCGTCTCCCAAAAGCATGGCGGCGTTTGTCGGCGCGCCCATGACCAGCCAATTGAACTGCGTCGCCGCCTTTTGCGCATCCGGCGCATAAAGTTCACCGGTATCTGTGTAGTGAGAACAGGCATGTGCCACCCGGTTGATGGTACGTTTGGGGCCATTTTCGTACAAGGAACGGCCCAGTTCGGGAAACCGTTCAACCTCGCCGATGACCATACGCCGCAACTGCATGAGCCGCGGCGTCATGACCACGATCAGTTGATCAAGCGCTACCTGCTGGAAAAAGTCGGCAGCGGATACTCCCTCGAAGTCATCTGCAATATCCTCGCCGATCTCTGCTGCGGCGCCACCTGTCATTGCGGCGATGACTTCAATGAAAAGCGTCTCTTTGGATTTGAAGTGCGCATAAACTGTCTGTTTGGACACCCCTGCAACTTCAGCAACCGCATCCATGTTGGTGCCCAGAAAGCCGTGGTGCGGAAAAAGCTGCTCCGCCGCCGCCAGAATCTTCTCGCGGCTTTTGCGGATACGTGTTGCGGCGCCATTTGCCATGTGAGTCGGCTCTCCAGTTCGGGTGCTCAGTCTAGCCTCGACATGTTGACAAATCAAACTGGACGGTCCAGTCTAATTAGCGAAATTGAAAAGGACCCCTTATGAGCAGTAGTCAAGCGGTAGCATGTAAATGCGGACAGGTGCGCCTGCAGGTTGATGGGCCGCACATCGCCTCGGTCGAGTGTCTGTGTTCCAGTTGTCGAAAAGCTGGCGCAACCCTTGGTGAATTGCCCGGGGCGCCGAAAATCCTGAATGAATATGGCGCTACACGGTTTGTCGTGCAGCGCAAGGACCGGGTGCGCTTTTTGTCCGGCACTGAACATCTAAAAGAGTATCGTCTGTCACCCGATGCCGGGACTCGGCGGGTCGTTGCCACCTGCTGCAACTCCGCGATTCTCCTGGATTTGAAGGGCGGGCACTGGTTCAGCCTTTATGGTGCGGTGTGGCCGGAGGGCACGCTGCCGCCGCTTGAATTGCGCACCATGACAGGCGATCTCGACGATCCCGGCAAACTGCCCAACGATGTGCCCAACCTCAAACAGCATTCCCTGGGGTTTTACGGGCGGTTGCTCGGGGCCTGGATCGCCATGGGATTCCGAAATCCCAAACTGACAGTCGGAGGCACTCTCGATGTCTGACGCTGACGGCAAGATCGAGGTGGAAAGCATTACCTCACCACACCACAAGACCCGTGTTGATCGCCGTAAATATACAGCCATGCGCGAGGCCTTACTGCCGGTGTTGCCCACGACACCTCCTGGCCTGACCGTTGCAGAAGCCAAGGCGGCACTGCTTGCACACCTGCCGCAGGATCTGTTTCCCGGAGGCAAAAAGGCGGGTTGGTGGCTTAAATGCGTGCAACTCGATCTCGAAGCGAAAGGCATTATCGCCCGAGGACCGACAAAACCCGTGCGGCTTTATCGCTGCGCGGAGTGATAAGCGCAACGCATCCTGCGCTTAGCCGCTGAAAACCAACAAGGCTATCAGCCCCAAACCGCCGACGAGTATCCGCCACCAGGCGAAGAACCAGAACCCGTGTTTTGACACATAGTCAAGCAGGTAGCGCACCACCAATGCGCCGACAATGAACGACATGACAAAACCGATAAGAATATCGATGCCGACACCGCCGGACATAATCAGGTCCTTGTTCTTGTAAAAATCATAGCCGAAGGCGCCGGCCATGATCGGCAGGGCGATGAAGAAGGTGAACTCGGCCGCTGAGCGTTTGTCGGTGCCGAACAGCAGCGAACCTACGATGGTTGCGCCGGACCGCGAGACACCGGGAATGAGCGCCAGCATCTGGAAGATGCCGATGATCAGGCTGAGGTGCCAGGGGTAGGTGTAAATATCGGTATAGCGCGGCTTGAGCGGCAGCCGGTCGACAATCAACAAGATGACGCCGCCGATGAGCAGCATGATGCAGATGGTCAGCGGGCTTTCATAGATTACCTGCTGGATGAAATCATGCGCCAGCACACCCGCTAGTGCTGCGGGCGCTGAGGCGAGGGCCACATTGAGGGCAAAGCTCCAGGCGCCCTTGTCACCGCGCAGCGCCGCCATCAAAAGTTCGAAAAGTTTCTTGAAATAGATCGTGATGATCGCAAGGATCGCACCGAGCTGAATGAGGACGATGAAGACCGGCGGTTGCACAAGGCCGAAAAAATGCCCGGCGAGCAGCAGATGACCCGTCGATGAAACCGGCAAAAACTCGGTCAGCCCTTCAAGGATGCCGAGGATGAAGGGTACAAAAAGGCCTTGATCGGTTATCATCTGATCCCTATCCAGTGAGCGCAGGAACACGCATGGTCCGCACGGCTTGTATCCTCATCCCGTGACGGACGCCAGAATGGCGAAAGGACCTTTCCCCGAAAATGCCCACGCTTTTGCATCATCCGCTCGATCCCGCCAGCCGTCTCGTCCGGCTTATGCTGGCTGAATATGGCGTCGCGGTGGAACTGGAAGAGGCAAGCCCGTGGGTGCGGGGCAAGAACCTGACCGACCTCAATCCGGCGGCCACCGTGCCGCTTCTGACCGACCGGGGCATGACCCCGGTGATCGGACCGCTTGCGGTCATCCACTTCATTGAGGAGCATTATACCCCCGACACGGTGGCCGGGCTCGTGCCTGCCGACGGTGAGGACCGGGCCGAGATGTGGCGGCTCTATGACTGGGTCATGGGCCGGTTCAACGATGAGGTGACCCGCTACGTCATCGAGGAAAAGGTCGGCAAGCGTGAACAAAAGGCCGGCACGCCGGACCCTTCGATCTTGCGCGCCGCCAAGGTCAATCTCTCCGAGCATCTGGCCTATTTCACTTATCTCTTCGCCACCCGGCGCTGGTTGGGCGGTGACCTGATGACCATGGCGGACTTTGCGCTGGCGGCGCACCTGTCAGCGCTCGATTATCTGGGCGATGTCAACTGGGGCTCAGCGCACGAAACCCGGGACTGGTTTGCCCGCATCAAGTCACGGCCCGCGTTCCGGCCGTTGCTCAACGACAAAGTGTTTGGAATGCCGCCGTCGAAATCTTACGCGGATCTCGATTTTTGAGTGCTGGGGCGACAGCGAAGCTTGTCGATGATTTGCGCACCCGGGCTGAGGCGCTGGGGTTTGATGCTTTTGGCATCACGCGCGCCGACGCGCGGCCTGATCTGCCTGAAAAACTCAACACAGCGCTCTCGGCACACTGGCACGGCGATATGGACTGGATGGCGGAAACCGCCGAGCGGCGACAAGCGCCGCAGGCGATGTGGCCAGCCGCCAGATCGGTCATCATGCTCGGGGTGAGTTATGCGCCGGCGGAAAATCCGATGCATCTTCTGGACGAAAAATCCAAAGGCAATATTTCGGTCTATGCCCGCAATCGCGACTATCATGACCTCATCAAGGGGCGGCTGAAAGAGCTGGCGGGCTTGTTGGCACGCGCCGGGGCAGAGGTGAAGGTGTTCGTTGATACAGCGCCCCTGATGGAAAAGCCTCTGGCGGAAGCGGCGGGCATAGGCTGGCAAGGCAAGCACACGGTGTTGGTCTCGCGCCAGCATGGATCGTGGATGTTTCTCGGCGCTATTCTCACAAATGCGGAGTTGCCGCCAGATGCACCGCATCCCGAGAGCTGCGGCACCTGCCGCAAGTGCCTCGACATCTGCCCCACTGATGCTTTTCCCGCACCGTTCCGGCTCGATGCGCGCAAATGCCTCGCCTATCTCAGCGTCGAGCACAAAGGCCAAATCCCCCGCGCCTATCGTGCGCCGATGGGTAACCGGATATTCGGTTGTGACGACTGCCTCGCCGTTTGCCCCTGGAACAAGTTCGCCGATGAAACCCGCGAGGCCAAGCTGCAGGCGCGGGCCGATCTCGAAGCACCGGATCTTGCGGATCTCGTGACGCTGGACGATGCGGCATTCCGCAAACGCTTTGCCGGATCGCCGGTCAAGCGGCTGGGGTCAGCGCGGTTTGCCCGCAATGTGCTGGCGGCGGTGGGCAATAGCGGCGATCTGTCCTTATTGCCTCACGCTGAAACGCGGCTGACCGACGATTCTCCACTTGTGCGTGGCATGGCGGTTTGGGCCGTGCGGCGGCTGACAGCGGACGAAGGCATCGATGCTTTGCGGGACCGGCATCTGGCTGCAGAACATGACAGTCATGTTACCGGAGAATGGTCGGGTGCCCTCACACTACCTTTGGAGACTGAAGCATGAATGTTTTCGTGTTCGGCATGGGCTATTCCTCAAAGGCTGCCGCGCGCGCCTTGCGCGAGACCATCGATCCCGAATTGGTCATTCATGGCACCACCCGCGACGCTGACAACACAGCGGCTTTGGAGCTGGAAGGCATCACGGCGCATGTCTTTGACGGCCATGGCTCCGACGCTTCAATCAGCGCCACCGTTGCGGATGCAACGCATGTGATCCACTCCATCGCGCCCAATGACGATGGTGATGCTGTTATGCGCCGTCACCGCGATCATCTGATGGCGTCGCAGAATCTGGAGTGGCTCTGCTACTATTCGACCGTCGGAGTTTACGGCAATTTCGATGGCGCTTGGATCGATGAAACGGCCCCATGCGCGCCGCGCAACAAGCGCTCCGAATGGCGGGTCGCCGCAGAAGATTCCTGGCGGGATTTCGCGGCAAAAAAAGGCATCCCGCTGATAATTTTGCGGCTTGCCGGCATTTATGGTCCGGGCCGTTCCGCGCTCGACAAGCTCAAGGCGGGCACGGCCCGCCGCATCGTCAAGCCGGGGCAGGTATTTAACCGCATCCATGTGGCCGACATCGGACGGGTCACCGCGCTGGCGGCGCGTCAAAAACTTGAAGGCACCTTCAACCTGGCCGACGACGAACCGGCCCCGCCGCAGGACCTTGTCAGTTTCGGCGCGGATTTGTTGGGCGTTGACCCGCCACCCGAAATTCCCTTCGCAGAAGCGGATATGACCAGCATGGCGCGGTCCTTTTATTCCGACAACAAACGGGTCTCCAATGCCGCAATCAAAAAGGCGCTGGGGATCGAAACATTACTTTATCCCTCCTATCGCGAGGGTCTGAACGCCATTTACGGGACGATGTGATGCCGCTTAAACCTGCCCAGCCGCCGCAACCTGTGACGCTTGAGGGCCGCTATTGCCGGCTAGAGCCGATGGCAGACAGTCATGCCGCAGACATGTATGCCGCGATTTCGGGCCCGGAGATGGAGGCGCGGCATCGCTATCTCGGCAATCTGACGCCACCTGCCGATCTCGCTGGGTTGAGGGACTGGATTATCAAAGCAAACGCTTCGCCAGAATGGGTCTATTTTTCGGTCATCGACAATAATACCGGCCGGTGTGGCGGACGGCAGGCCTTCATGCGCATCCGGCCCGAACATGCCTCCATCGAAATTGGTGGTGTGCTCTGGGGTGAGGGGGTCGCCCGAACCCGGATCGCCACCGAAGCCTTCTATCTGATGGCAAAACATGTGTTCGAGGACCTTGGCTATCGGCGGTTTGAATGGAAATGCCACAACGAAAATTTGCCCTCCAAAAAAGCGGCCCAGCGTTTTGGGTTCACCTTTGAGGGCATTTTCCGGCAGGACCAGATCATCAGGGGGCAGAATCGCGACACGGCCTGGTTCTCCATGCTCGACAAGGAATGGCCGGCAATCAAGGTGGCGTTCGAGACTTGGCTTGCCCCGGAGAATTTCGATGAATACGGGCAACAGAAGGTGGCGTTGAGGACGCCTGCTTCTGTTCCAGCGCCCTAGAGCGCTGCTGCGGTTTACCCAATGAGCAGCCTTGGCCTTCCCTCCCCCTTGAGGGGAGGGATCGAGGGTGGGGGTCGCCCGAAGGGCAACCAAAGAATTGTTGGCCAGGGTATTAGTGGTTCTGAATTGGCGCTTTGCGCCGACCCCCACCCTGCCTCTCGGCTTCCCTCCCCTCAAGGGGGAGGGAACGACAGCGGCAAGATAGGGTGAGCTTACGCCGCGCTGAGGCGGCGGACGATCTCGCACAATTGGGCAAGATCCTGATCGCGGCTCAACCGATGATCGCCATCGGGGACGAGGGTGAATGTCACAGGGTCTTGCGTTATATGGCTCAAAAGTTTGAGCGCATGTTCAGCTGGCACGTCTGTGTCCTCTCCACCCTGCAGAATGGTCACCGGACAGCCGGTGACAATTGAGCCCTTGCCGAACAGCAGATGTTTAGCGCCATCTGAAATCAGCTTTTCGGTGAGGATATAGGGCTCGTCCGCATAGTCAGACGGCTGTTCCACCCGGCCCTTGGCGTGCAGATCGTGCAGTTCAGCGGGTGAGAATTGGGTACGCATCAAATCCTCCGTCATATCGACGGCTGGCGCGATCAGCACGAGCGCCTGCACGCGCGCATCACCCTTCTCCTTGAGCGCCTTGTTGAGCAACAGCGCCAGCCAGCCGCCCATCGATGAGCCGATGACAATCTGCGGGCCGGTCGTCGTTGCGAATACGGTCAGGGCATCTTCGAGCCACTGGCTGATCGAGCCATCGAGAAACGCGCCACCCGATTTACCGTGCCCTGAATAATCGAACCGCGTCACAGCCAATCCCAGCTCTGCGCCGAGCGCATCGAGGGCAGCGGCTTTCGACCCTTCCATGTCGGACTTGAACCCGCCAAGCCAGAACAGGCCCGGCGTCGTGCCGCTGCGGGTGAGCGTTGCAAGGGTGCGGTGGTCCGCTCCGGTGCCAATCTCGATCGTGCCCGGTTCAGCTGTCATGGTGTCATTGCCTCCTTTTGGGAGTGGTCTGGCGTGTCGGCGGTAAGAATTGCTTTCCTCTATGGTGCTCTGCAACCCTTTGCCAGTTGACTTTATCCCCGTCAGCCATGATTTTAAGGCGCATTAGCAATCACCCCTGATTTCATCAACAGAAGGATCGCAAATCATTCGTCGTCCAATGAGACAAGTGCAGCCCCAAAAGGATGGGCCGCCAGCAAATGAAGATATCACTGCACCCGATGTGCAGCTTATCGATGCCGAGGGTACAAACCACGGCACCATCCCCACATCACAGGCCAAGGAAATGGCAGCGGAAGCCGGACTGGATCTGGTCGCGATTTCGCCCAATGCCAATCCGCCCGTGTGCAAGATTCTCGATCTAGGCAAGTTCAAATACCAGGCGCAGAAAAAAGCCGCCGAAGCGCGCAAGAAGCAAAAGGTCATCGAGGTCAAGGAGATCAAGATGCGCCCCAATATCGACACCCATGACTATGAGGTGAAGATGCGCTCGGTGCAGAAATTCCTTGAGGAAGGCGACAAGGTGAAAGTCACCATGCGCTTCCGCGGCCGCGAAATGGCCCACCAGGACCTCGGCATGCAACTTTTGCTGAAAGTGCGTGACGAGATGGAGGATCTGTCCAAGGTGGAATCCACGCCGCGCTCCGAAGGCCGTCAGATGGTTATGGTTCTGGCACCGCGTTAGCCGCGATTTTAGCCCGGCCCTTAAGGGCGCGGTCACCTCAAAACGCGATACTGCCCCGGTTCATTCCCATGTGCCGGGGTTATTTATGTCCGCCAAAACGCAACAAAAACCGGGATTTGGTATTGCCGCCCTGTTTGGCGGAGTCGGATTGGCCATCATGACCATGATGGCGGTGGATCAGTCCGGGCTCCATGTCCCCCTCTGGGTGGCCGAAGCTGCTGCGGCATCATTTGTATTTGCCGGCGTCGCCATGGCCGGACAGGTGGTCAACTGGCTCTGGCTGCAAAAGCTCGGTAGTCTCGGTGTGGTCTGGTGCCTGTTCGTGCCCGGCGCCTGGATCGCGTTCGGGCCGGACACCGGTTCCTGCACCGGCGGCATCGGTATCGGCATGCTGACGACATGGCGCGAGGCGGGCAATATTGAATGCCGGCTCGCATTTGGGATCGGGGCAGTAATCACGCTGCTGTGCGCTCTCGCGATGACATGGCATGTGATTGGTGCGTGGCGCTCGCGTACGACACCTGAGGCCGATTAGGGCTTGCCAACGCCGGACCCGGCGTTAAATTTGCTGCACCCGAATCTGGGGCGCTCAAGCGGACCACAGCCATGCTGCGTGGAGGCGCGCATCTCCAGTCACCCCGACACAGGAGGTCAGGCCATGATTCGCAAGTTTTCATTGCTCGACGGATTGCGCGAAGCCCGGGCCACACTGATTCTGGCCTGGCCGCTGGTGCTGGCCCAGTTGGCGCAAATCTCCTTTTTCACCACCGATGTCATCATGATGGGTTGGCTTGGCCCTGAATTTCTGGCCGGGGGGCTTCTGGCAACCGCTTTAATGCACCCTGCGGTCATCGGTGGGTTCGGAGTCACGACGGCGGCCGCTCCCATGATCAGCCAGGCCATAGGGGCGCGGGAGCTCAGATCGATTCGCCGCACGGTGCGTCAGGGTTGCTGGGCAGCGCTGGTCGTTGCCGCCATCATTATTCCTTTTCTCTACGTCGCGGGTCCGATCTTCACCTTTCTCAATCAGCCACCTTCGGCGACCGCCCTGGCGGCGGAGTATCTTGTTTATGCCGCCTGGTCAGTACCCGGGGCACTCTTGCTCAACGTGTTGCGGGCCTTCATCTCGGCCAAGGGCAATACCGGTGTGGTGCTGGTCATTATCGCCTCGGCGGCGGTTTTGAACGCCGGGATCAACTATGTGCTCATGTTTGGCCATTTCGGCTTTCCGAAGCTGGAGCTGGTGGGGGCAGGCATAGCCACCGCCATCACCAACACGCTGATGTTTTTGGCGGCGCTGGCCTATGCGGTCTGGCACAAAAATTATCGGCGCCATTTTATTCTGGTGCGGTTCTGGAAACCGGACTGGCCGCGCTTTTTCGAGTTCTTCCGTATCGGCCTGCCCATCGGTCTGACGCTGTTGTCGGAGGTGGGGATGTTCGGAGTGGCCGTCATTCTCATGGGGTGGCTGGGCACCAATGAGGTGGCTGGACATGCGGTTGCCATCCAGTGCGCTTCGGTCACCTTCATGGTGCCGCTCGGCATTTCCCAGGCGACGACGATTCGCGTGGGGCTGTCGCAAGGGCGGCGGGACCCGGCAGGCGTTGCCGTCTCGGGCTGGGTATCGTTGGCCATGACTCTTGTGTTCATGGGCTTTACCTGCGCCGCATTCCTGATCGTACCGGACCGGCTGGCGCATATTTTTCTCGATCCTGGCGAAGCGGAGAACCTGCTGCCAATCTCGCTCGCCATCTCCTATCTGGCGGTGGCCGGCCTGTTTCAGTTTGTCGACGGAGCCCAGGTGTCGGCAGCGGCGGCGCTGCGCGGGCTGAACGATACAAAGATCCCCATGGTCATCGCCCTGATCGGTTACTGGGTCGTGGGACTGGGCACTGCCTATCTGTGCGGCTTCGTGTTCGGCATGCGCGGCGTAGGCATCTGGACCGGGCTGGCGGCTGGGCTGGCGTTTGTCGCGATTGCCATGATGGTGCGTTGGGCCGTGCGTGAACGGCTCGGCCTGGTTCGGCACGCGGCCTGACCACTATCAGCACAACGTAAAACGCAATGCGTCCTGGGGGGCAGGACGCATTGCGTAGGGTAGTCGGCGCGCTGTCGGCCGCCTGCCCGTTGGAGGTCATACGAACCGTGGGGGCTTAACTCAGGTGCCCTATCTGAAAGGGTCCAGCATGCCGGAAACAGGCTGGACCCCTCAAAAAAATCCGCGGAACACAAACGTGCCCACAGCACATTATTGCTTTGAGTATGAGTGGCGACAATCTGCAGATTGTTATCACTCTTATACATGTGCGGGCCGGATACGAACCCACAGTGCGAAGTACAACATGGTCGATTTGTGGATTCTACCTATCAAAATTGATAGGGCGGCCGCGATTGGCTACAGCAAGCCGCGCTTGACGGCGATTGCCATCATCTGCTCGCGGGTCCGTGCGCCGAGTTTGCGGCGGGTGGATCGCAAATGCATATGGATGGTCACCGGCTTGATGCCAAGATGAAAGGCAATCCGGTCTGTGCGGTAACCGGCGGCCAGCCAGCGCAGGATTTCGCGTTCGCGGGGCGAGAGTACCGGCTTTGAAAAATCGTACCAGTTGGCGCCGCCATACTTCCCCTGAAACAGGACCGACGCTCTTTGGCCGATCAGGTCGGCCGCAAGCCGCAGCATGGGAAATTCGGAATTGAGATAAGCCTGCCCACGCTCTTCCTCAAGCTCATTGCGAAAGGTGATCGAGGTGGAGAAGGGATTGCCGGCGGAAACGACAGGGAAATAGGCAAGGCCGCGATAACCGTCCTTGTGCATGGCCGGCAGCATGCGGGCCGAATTGCCTTTTTGCCAGGCCGGAGTCACACCGAACCCCCAGCCAAGAATGGCCGGTTGCGGATCACCATGAATGCGCGGGATAAGCGGATCATCCATGGCCAGATTTTCTGAAAAGTAGCGATCGACCGAGGCCGCGTTCATCGTCGAACTGACGCCGACAAGCTGCTTGCGGTTATTGTCGAATACGGCACAATTGACGGCACCAGCGCCGACATCGCGGCTGAAATCGCCAAGCACGGAAAACAGATCGTCATAAGTCGTCTGTGCACGCGCGGCCTGCGACAATGCGTGCAAAGTTTCCAGTTGCGAATGTGTAATCCGCGCGCCCGTACTCTTTGGAAATTTGGGCGTACTATTTGGTCCTACGGCGAGCATCCCGACTTGCTCCCTGACTAAAGCCACGGCGATATTATATCATATTACCGATCGGGAAAGTAGTTCTGCGCACTAATCTTGCGGGATTGGCGGTAGTCCACAGGTCTAGCCGACAAGACCTTGAAGCACGATATAACCGCCAACGCCAACGACGATGGCCGAAAAGACATAACGCAACCCGTTGCGGCTTTTGCCAAGCAGTTTGCCAAGCCCCGCGCCTCCGAGTCCGCCGGCAGCGCCGCCGGCGATAAACAGTGCTGCAAGGCTCCAATCCACCAGACCGGAAATCGCATAGTTGGCGGCGGTGGTCGCCCCGAAGGCAAACACGGCAACAAGCGACGATCCGACGGCGAAGCCGAGCGGCATGCCGGTGGCCAACATCAGGCCTGGTACGATGAGAAAGCCGCCACCAATGCCGAAAAATCCAGATAGCGCACCAACGCCGAATCCGATGGGTATGAGGCGCGGCAGGAGCTCGGGTGCGGTATCCTTGCGCAGCCTGACATCGGGATTACCCTCATGTCCGCCATTGAACAGCATGGTCAGTCCCACCACCAGCATCAACAGTCCGAACAACAGCAGCAGAGCGTGGCCGTCAACGATCTTGGCGATCGACGATCCGGCATAAGCACCGAGAATACCCGCAGCCGAAAACACAATGGCGCACTGCCATTTTACATGGCCCTGCCGCCAGTGCGGGATGAGGTTGACCAGCGCCGTCAGGGCCACGGCGAGGGCGCTTGTGCCGAGGGCCATATGGGTGGAGGAGACGCCCACAACATAGACCAGAAGCGGGACCGCAAGTATGGAGCCGCCACCACCGACAAGCCCCAGCACCAGCCCCACGACCGCGCCGGACAGCGGGGCCAGAAGCATGCTGTCCATGATCAGTTGTCCGGGGCGCAGAAGATGGAGTGCAGGGTCGAAATCAGTTTTTCGGTGTTTTTGTCCGCGATTCGGTACCAGATGGTCTGGCTGTCGCGCCGTGTGGCGACAATGCCCTCGGCGCGCATGCGGGCAAGATGCTGACTTAACGCCGACTGGCTGAGTCCGACCGCTTCAGCCAGCATATTGACGCTCATTTCACTGTCCTGGCTGAGTTTGCACAAAATCATCAGGCGCTTGTCATTGCCAAGTGCCCTGAGGGTTGCAGCGACTTCACCAGCCCGGGATTCCAGCTCGGCGATCTGTGTATTGCGCATGATCTGAACTTTCTTCTATATTAGGACTTGCTAATTTAGAGATACGTCATATATTTGTCAACACGAGCTGTCACTTGCCACGGAGAAATCATATGGCCAGCGAACCGATCATAGACGCGTTCTTTGACGAAGCGACATACACTATTTCCTATCTTGTTGCAGACCCTGTAACAAAAAAAGCCGCTATTATCGATCCGGTGCTGGATTACGACCCGGCGTCGGGCACCGTCGACACCACTTCGGTTGAGCATATTCTCGATACCGCGGACAAAAAGGGTTATGACATCATCTGGGCGCTGGAAACCCACGCCCATGCCGATCATTTGTCCGGCGCGCCTTACATCAAGGCCAAAACCGGTGCCCAAATCGGGATCGGTACGCACATCAAGGATGTGCAAAAAATCTTCCGCCCGGTTTTCAATGCCACCGATCTTAAAACCGACGGGTCCGATTTCGATCGTCTGTTCGATGATGGCGAGACCTTCGATATTGGCGAATTGAACGTCGAAGTTTTCTATACGCCGGGTCACACACCCGCTGATATCTCCTACAAGATCGCCGATGCGGTCTTTGTCGGTGATACGCTGTTTATGCCCGATTACGGCACCGCTCGGGCGGACTTTCCCGGCGGCGATGCGCGCAAACTCTACAAGTCGATCCACAAGCTCCTCGAGTTGCCGGACGCAACGCGGCTGTTCATGTGCCACGACTATAAAGCACCTGGCCGCGATGAATATGCCTGGGAGACAACAGTCGGCGAAGAGAAAAAGAACGTCCATATCAAGGACGGCACCTCTGAAGCCGAATTTGTCAGCATGCGCGAAGAGCGTGATGCAACACTGTCCGCACCGCGCCTCCTCTTGCCCTCGATCCAGGTCAATATTCGCGCTGGACGCTTTCCCGAGGCCGAGCAGAACGGCGTCCACTATCTCCTCATTCCGGTCAAACCCAAACGCGCACCCGAACAGATCGCGGTTTGAACGGCCGGTCCCTCAACTCAACACAGTAATGGAATGAAAAAATGAGTCTTCTTGGTTCCCTCTTTGCCGGTGGCGGTGCTGCCGGTTCCCAGATTGAAAACATGTCCGCCTCTTCGGCCGTCCAGTTTCACGCCGATCCGGAAACGGTCTTTGTCGATGTGCGCGGTCTTGGTGAGATCCAGATGTCCGGCACGATTGCCGGTGCAGTAAAAGCGCCGTTACCCGAACTTGGCAGTCATGCCCGACCCGAAGGCGGCGGGTCCCTGCCGGCAGTGGCGGATAACAAGCGCATCATCCTCGTGTGCGCCTCCGGTGCCCGCTCCGGTGTTGCCGCACAGCAATTGGCCAGCATGGGGTACACTCAGGTTGCCAATCTGCGCGGTGGCATCGGTGCCTGGGCACAGGCCGGCGGACCGATGGAACGCTGATCCTAAAGGTCAAAATCTCAATCGAACAGCAGGGCGGCCCGCAAGGACCGCCCCTTTTTTACAAGGTGACTGATATCACCGGCCTCGCCCCACTTGCCTGATACCCAACCAACCGCCATATGAGACTTATGCCTAAATCCCTGCCGCTCTCCATCCTTGATCTTGCGCCAATTGTCGAAGGCACCTCGCCTGCCGAGGCACTGCGGCGTATTCCTGACCTGGCGCAACTGGGTGAAAAACGCGGCTTTGAGCGCATCTGGTATGCCGAGCATCACGGCTTGCCCAATATCGCTGCTGCTGTGCCCGAATTGATGATTGCCCGCGCCGCCGAACACACCACCCGCATCCGGGTGGGCGCCGGTGGCATCATGCTGCCCAACCATGTGCCGCTGAAGGTGGTGGAGAATTTCCGCACTCTCAATGCGCTTTACGAGGGCCGCATTGATCTCGGGATCGGCCGGGCCGGGGGCACCGATGGGCTGACCATGCGCGCCCTGCGCTCGACGCCGGGCGATGCGTTTTCGCATGAACTGGCCGAGTTGCTGGCGTTTGAAAATGGCGATTTTCCCGACGGGCATCCTTTTGCCGATGTGGCGATCACACCTGAAGGTGTGTCCCTGCCACCGATCTGGCTCTTGGGGTCCAGCGGGGCCAGTGCGCAACTGGCCGGCCAACTTGGCGTAGGCTATGCCTTTGCGTCGCACTTCGTGCCCACTCCGGCGCGGCCAGCGCTCGAAGCCTATCGCGCCGCCTTTACGCCATCCGAAGCGTTCCGCGAACCGAGCGCGATCTTGTGCCTGCAGGTCATCTGCGCCCCGACCGAAGAGGAGGCTCAGTTCATCGCCGGGTCCTCAAGGCTGGGCTGGGTGAAGCTGCGCACAGACGAACGCCAGCCACTGCAAAGCCCGGAAGTGGCTGCAGCTTACGCATATTCCGCGCAGGAAAAGGCGATCCTCGATCAGTTTGAGCGGATATTGATCGTTGGCGATCCCGATCAGGTCAAAATGGAAATCGAGGCTCGCGCTGAATCCGCCGGGGCGACCGAGGTTATGATTGCAGGCAATGCCTATGACCCGGCGGCGCGTTTACGCTCATTTTCGTTGATTGCCGATGCGTTCGGGCTTTAACCCAATTCCCCTTGCGCTTTCTCCGCCATCCCCCTATAACGCCGCCTTCTGAACCGGGTTCGCCGGCCAAAAGGCATGCCGAGTGGTCCCAGAATGCTCCGCCCGCAAGGGCTTATAGAAAGAGATGCAAAATGCCGAAGATGAAGACGAAGTCGGGCGCCAAGAAGCGTTTCAAGGTGACGGCGACGGGTAAGGTGAAAGCTGGCGTTGCCGGCAAGCGCCACCGCCTGATCAGCCACAACTCCAAGTATATCCGCACCAATCGCGGCACCAAAGTTCTCACCGAGGCCGATGCGGTCAAGGTGAAGAGCTACATGCCGTACGCACGCTAACGCCAGACAAGGAGACACAATATGTCCCGCGTTAAAAGAGGCGTTACCAAGCACGCCCGCCACAAAAAAGTTATCAAGGCCGCGGAGGGCTATTATGGCCGCCGCAAGAACACCATCAAGGTTGCCAAGCAAGCCGTCGAAAAAGCCGGCCAGTATGCTTATCGCGACCGCCGGGTGAAAAAGCGCAATTTCCGTGCGCTCTGGATCCAGCGTATCAACGCTGCCGTCCGTGACCACGGTTTGACCTATGGCCGATTTATCGACGGCCTCAGCAAGGCTGAGGTCGCGGTTGATCGCAAGGTCCTTTCCGACCTCGCGATCCGTGAGCCGGAAGCATTTGGCGTTCTCGTCGCCAAGGCCAAGGCCGCACTCGGTTATCTCGAGGGTGTCGAAAAGACCACCCACGAGCGCGTTTCCGCCTAAGCGACCTTTCCTCAGCTTGCTGAGGCCGCATTCAAGGCTCTGCATCACTCCGCTTAAGGGGTGGCGCGGGGCCTTTTGCGTCTGTAAGACACATCGAGCAAATTATCCCGTCACAAACGGAACCTGACCATGTCCGCAAACGACATTGAGACACTGAAATCAGAATTGACCGCTGCCATTGCTGCCGCTGAAAGCGCCGAGGCGCTTGAGGCAATCCGAGTCGGTGCCCTTGGTAAAAAGGGCTCGGTCTCGGCCATGCTGGCAACGCTCGGCAAGATGACGCCAGATGAACGCAAGGTCATGGGGCCGGCAATCAACGGGCTGAAAAACGAAATCGCCGCCGCCATCGAGGCGCGGAGCGCCGAACTTGCCGCCAAAGCGCTTGAGGCGCGGCTGGCCGCGGAGCGGGTGGATGTCACCCTGCCGCTGCGCCCGGCCCCAACATCGGCTGGCCGCATTCACCCGGTGAGCCAGGTGATCGACGAGATCACCGCCATCTTCTCCGATATGGGCTTCTCCATCGCCGAAGGTCCTGACATCGAAACCGATTACTTCAATTTCACCGCGCTCAATTTCCCCAAGGATCATCCGGCGCGTGAAATGCACGATACGTTCTTTTTCAATCCCGATGCGGAGGGGAACCGCAAGCTTTTGCGCACGCACACTTCGCCGGTGCAGATCCGCACCATGAAGCAATCGAACGAAAAGCTGCCCGCCAGCTGGATGACCCCGTCCATGGAGCCGCCGATCCGCGTTGTCATGCCGGGCCGTACCTATCGTTGCGATAGCGACCAGACCCACACCCCGATGTTCCATCAGGTCGAAGGGCTGGTGATCGACAAGTCCTCGCATATCGGCCAACTGCGCTGGGTGCTGGAAGAGTTCTTGAAGGCGTTTTTCGAGGTCGAAAACGTCAAGACGCGGTTCCGCCCGTCCTTCTTCCCCTTCACCGAACCCTCGATGGAAGTCGACGTGCAGTGCGACCGCTCTGGCGCCGATGTGAAGATCGGCGAGGGCAGCGACTGGATGGAGATTCTCGGCTGCGGCATGGTGCATCCCAACGTGCTCACCCATTGTGGTCTCGATCCGGATGTCTATCAGGGCTTCGCCTGGGGTATGGGAATCGACAGGTTGGCGATGCTCAAATACGGTATGCCGGATTTGCGGGCTTTCTTCGACGCCGATCAGCGCTGGCTCGATCATTATGGCTTCCGGCCGCTGGATTTGCCGACATTGTTCGGGGGGCTTTCGAGCTAATGTACCGACATCTCATTCAGGAAACCGAGGGAGCAGCTTGCGGTCCCTCCCCCTTGAGGGGAGGGATGCCGACAGGCAGGGTGGGGGTCGGCCCGAAGGGCCAACCAATAATCACTTGGGCCGCCGCGCTGAAGCGCTGCGGAACCCCCACCCCCGACCCCTCCCCTCAAGGGGGAGGGGAGCAATGACCCACACCTCCGCCGAACCGGTCACCTTCGTTGTTACCGACATCGAAACCGATGGCCATTCGCCATTGCGCAACTCCATGCTGAGTTTTGCCAGCGTTGCGGTGAGCTATGACGGGGCTAGGCACGGTGAGTTCGAATCTGTCCTCGCCCGCCGTCCGGACCGGCAACCGGACGAGCGCACCATGGAGTGGTGGAAGGGTTTCCCCGAGGCTTATGCCGCGGCAACCGAGAACCCGCAGGACCCGAAAGCCGAAATGGAACGCTTTGCCGACTGGGTCGAAGCGCTGCCGGGCTGGAAGGTGTTCTGCGCTGCCCCGATTATGTTCGACGGGCCGTGGATGGATCATTATCTCGATACCTTCGCCGACACCCGCGCGTTGGGCGGCCCTTATGCGGGACGCCAGCTGTTTCGCGGCGGCGGGGTGTGTTTGTACACCATGGCCGGCACACTGCGCGGGCAGGATTATCTCAACTGGGGCATGCAGCGGGCGCCGCACGAATGGTACGGCAATATCCCGCACACCCACAAAGCCATCGACGATGCGCGCGGCTTTGCCAATGTGCTCACAAAACTCTTTGAATTGAATGCGGCTTTGCCGACAATCGAAAACGCTGTTGGAGCGTACTGATGAAGTTCACTATTGACTGGCTCAAGGATCATCTCGAGACCAAGGCAACCACAGATGAAATTGTCGAGACCCTGACCATGATCGGCCTCGAAGTTGAAGAGGTCGAGGATCAGGCCAAGGCCCTCTCTGATTTCACCATCGCAAAGGTGATCTCGGCGGACAAACACCCCAACGCCGACAAGCTCAAAGTGCTGTCGGTCGATACCGGCTCCGGCGATCCGGTGAAGGTTGTATGCGGCGCGCCCAATGCCAAGACCGGCATGAAAGGCGTCTTCGCCGCGCCGGGCACCTACATTCCGGGGACAGAATTCACCCTCTCGAAAGGCGTCATCCGGGGCGAGGAAAGCAACGGCATGATGTGTTCTGAGCGCGAGTTGCTGCTCTCGGACAATCATGACGGCATTATCGAATTGCCAGACGACGCGCCGCTTGGCGAAAAATATGCGGACTATGCCGGGCTGCAAGGCGTGGTGATCGATATCGCCATCACCCCGAACCGGGGCGATTGTACCGGGGTCTATGGCGTTGCGCGGGATCTCGCGGCCGCAGGCATCGGCACGCTGGAAGATAATCCGGTCATGCCGGTCCCCGCCACTGCAGGCCCGACACCAATCGATATCGAACTCAAGTTCGACGATAGCGAAAATCCGGCCTGCCGCATGTTCGCCGGACGGCTGATCAAGGGCGTCAAAAACGGCCCGTCGCCGGACTGGCTGCAGGCGCGCCTCCGCTCGATCGGGCTGCGGCCCATCAACGCGCTGGTCGATATCACCAACTACATAACCTTCGACCGGGGCCGCCCGCTGCACGTTTACGATGCCGATAAGGTCAGGGGCACTGTGCATGCGCGTATGGGCAAAAAGGGCGAAAAATTCCTCGCGCTCGATAACAAGGAATATGAAGCCGACGAGACCATGTGCGTCATTGCCGACGACAGCGGCGCCATCGGCTTTGGCGGCATCATCGGGGGCGAGAGCACCTCGTCCGAAGACGATACCACCAATGTGCTGATCGAGTGCGCCTGGTTCGACCCCAAAAACATCGCCCAGACCGGGCGGAAGACCGGCATCAACTCCGATGCCCGCTACCGCTTCGAGCGTGTGGTCGATCCCGAGTTCGTCAAACCGGGCATCGAGCTTGCAACCAAAATGATCCTCGACATTTGTGGCGGTGAGCCTTGTGAGGTCAAAATCGCCGGGCATGTGGCAAGCCCGGAAACCATCATAGAATTTCCGCTGGCGGAAATCGCCCGCCTGACCGGGCTGAAAATAAGCGCCGGCGAGGTCAAAGGCATTCTCACCCGGCTCGGCTTCTGGATGTCGGGGACGGGCGATGTGGTCAAGGTTGCGGTGCCGAGCTGGCGGCCGGACGTGACCATGAAGGCCGATCTGGTGGAAGAGGTCATGCGCATTGCGGGGGTCGACACTGTGCCAGTTGATCCGCTGCCGCGCCTTTCCGGCGTTGCCCCGAAGATGCTCACCATGACGCAAAACCGCCGCCGTCTTGCTCGCCGGGCTCTGGCGGCACGCGGTCTCGATGAGGCGGTGACATGGTCGTTCGTCTCCGAGGACATGGCCAAGCGATTTCGTGGTGGCGCGTCGGAATTGCGGCTTGCCAATCCCATCGCCTCAGACCTCACCGACATGCGCCCCTCGCTCCTTCCAGGGCTGCTGGCCGCGGCGGGGCGCAATGCCAACCGCGGGTTCGACGATGCAGCGCTGTTCGAGGTGGGACAGATTTTCCTTTCTGATGCACCCGAAGGCCAGCACACTTATGCCACCGGCATTCGCACCGGCAGCGCCAAGCTCACCGGTGCCGGGCGGCACTGGCAGGGCAATGCGCCAAAAGTCGATGTGTTCGATGCCAAGGCCGATATGGCCGCGGTACTCGATGCGCTCGGACAGGATATCGACAAGGCGCAAGTGGTAGCGGAACCCGCGCCCTGGGCGCACCCGGGCCGTGGCGGCCGGGTGCAGCTTGGACCGAAACTCATTCTGGGCTGGTTTGGCGAGTTGCATCCCGCGCTATTGGCGGAGCTCGACCTCGAAGGCCCGGTCGCCGCGTTCGAGATTGACATCGATGCGCTGCCCGCACCGCGTTCGAAGGCCACCAAGGCAAAACCGCCTCTCGGGTTGTCCGATCTGATGCCGTTGAGCCGTGATTTTGCGTTCGTTGTCGATAAAGACGTCGCTGCTGGCAGCATCCTCAAGGCGGCGCAAAGCGCCGACAAGAAGCTCATCACTGGGGTTTCGGTGTTCGACATTTATGAAGGCGAGCATGTGGGCGCGGACAAAAAGTCCGTTGCCATTGAAGTTGCCATTCAGCCTGCAGACAAAACCCTGACCGACGAAGAGATCGACAAGATTTCGACCTCGGTCGTTGCGGCGGTCGAAAAGGCAACCGGCGGCACGCTGCGGAGCTAAGGACAATGGCGCTCACAACACCTTCGCGATGGGAATTTCGCGGCATCATGGCCCGGTCAGCTCTGCGGCCGGTCAAGGGTGTTCTGGGCAAAGCCTATCGGCCAACAGATCTGCGTGATCCGGCAGAGGTGGAAAAAGTCGTCAAGGCTTACAGCACGCTGGATGCCGCTCCGCCGGGGACAGAACACGGCATTGAAAAAACCGTGTGGATGCTGTGGCAGCAGGGCTGGGATCAGGCACCCGATCTGGTCAAAGCCTGCGCGGCAAGCTGGAAGCGCAAAAACCCCGGCTGGGACGTGAAGCTGCTCGATCAGAACACGCTTCTCGACCATATCGACGGGTACGAAAAGGTGCGCACCAACCTAACCCGTCAGGCGCGGGCCAACATGGCGCGCACCATGCTGCTGCACACCCATGGCGGTGTCTGGGCCGATGCGACGCTCTTTTGCGCCCGCCCGCTCGATGAATGGTTGCCCTATGCCGCGGCCAAGTCCGGCTTTTTCGTCTTCACCGATCCACGGCCCTACCGGCGGCTCGACAACTGGTTCATCGTCGGAGCCAAAGGCAACTACTTCATCGATGCGATGCTCAAGCTTTTCTTTGCCTATTGGGATGAGTTTGAAAAACCGCACCGCTATTTCTGGATGATTTATCTGATGGAGCATCTGTCCCGCACCGATCCGGAGGCCAAGCGAATCTGGGACGATATGGGCAAGCTCTCGGCGTTGGGGCCACTGGCTGTGTCGCGGCATCCGTTTGAAACCAGCCCGCATGAAAGCGTGTTGCAGGTTATCGACGATGGCAAGGTGCCGGTGCACAAGCTCAATCACAGATGGAATGCAGACGATCTGACCGGCACGCCCATTGGCCGGTTGCTGAAACTCAAATCCCTAAAAGGCAGCGAAGCGTGAGTGCAGTGGAGATCATCTCCACGTCTCCTCTCGTTCTCCCAACCGGAAGCGCGCATCAGCGGCGACCCCGTGCAGCCTGGCGGCGACGTCCCGAAGAGTTCTGGAAAGCTTACGACAGCCACACATTGTTTTACGACTGCTTTCGCGCCGCCGATGGCGAGACAGTGCTGCTTGTCGGCCCGCCCTTGCGCAATTTGCAGCGTTTGATTGCAGCAGCCGAATATCAGGTCGATGGCTGCACCGAAAGCCTTTCGCTGAGTATTCACTCCAGCATCTCGATCAGCATTGTTGCCCTGTCCGATGTGCCCGTCGATGCAAAGACGCTCGGCATAAACATCGATGGGCAGGTTCATTCACTGACCATTCAGCCGAACTTTGCTGACCAACTCACCGGACAGCGCGTGATGTTCACCATGAACCGGAACAATCATGCCGATTGGCTTACCGCGTGGGCGCAATACCACCACCAGTTTCATGGTGTGGATGCGGTGGTGCTGTTCGACAATGGGTCGACCAATCTATCCCACGCACAGATTGGTGCCGCGCTTGAAAAATCAGGCGTAGCCAAGGTTTTTATTGTGCCATGGAACCACCTCTATGGCCCTTATGACCCGAAGGTGATCTTCAATCCCTACTGGACCCGGTTCGCCCAAATCTCGGCCATGAGCATTGCGCTCCGGCGCTTTGCGGCTGCAGCCTCCGGCCTGCTCAACTGCGACATCGATGAGCTGGTCCACACGCGAACAGCACCCGACATCTTTTCCGAACTTGCGCGGACCCCAAATGGCCTGCTCGTTATGCATGGGCGCTGGATCGAGGCGGAAAGTTCCGGGTCTGGATTTGACGATCATCGGGATTTTACACTGCGCCGCAAAGATCCGAAGGCCCGACATTGCGCGCAGCGTAAATGGGTGCTCGACCCGCGCCAGCCCTGGGTCGCCGACCTTCAGGTTCATCCCTATATGCACTGGATTGAGCACCGGCCCCGCGGCGCCAAGTCCATGCCGCCCGATTGCTTTTACTGGCACTTCAAAGGGATCAACACCAACTGGAAAACCGACCGGAACAAACCGGCCGGCGTCGCGCTCGATCAGCTCGAGCCGGATCCGGAGTTCGCGGAGGTGCTGACGCGCTGGGAAGAACCGAGTAAATCTCGGTGATTCCGCTCTTCACCTCTCCCCCAAAGGGAGACGGAGGAGGAAGTCTCTGTTTTAATCCTTCGGACCCAGCATCAGCTCGGGGCGCACAACCTCGTCAAATTCCGCCTCCGTCACATAACCGAGCCGCAAAGCTTCGTCCTTCAAGGTCGTGCCGTTCTTGTGCGCCGCTTTGGCAATCTCTGTGGCCTTGTCGTAGCCGATCTTTGGCGCCAGCGCCGTCACCAGCATCAGCGAACGTTCCATCAGGAGTTTGATATTGTCCTCACGCGCTTCAATGCCGTCGACGCAGCGATCGTTGAACGACCGGGCGCCATCAGCCAAAAGCCGGACGGACTGCAACAGCGCATAGGACATGACCGGCTTATAGACATTGAGTTCGAAATGCCCCTGCGAGCCGGCAACGGTCACCGTAGTCTGATTGCCGAACACCTGGGTGCATACCATGGTCAGCGCTTCGGCCTGGGTTGGGTTCACCTTGCCCGGCATGATCGACGAGCCCGGCTCGTTCTCGGGCAACTGCAATTCGCCAAGCCCTGAGCGCGGGCCGGAGCCGAGCAGGCGTATATCGTTGGCGATCTTGAACAGCGATGTCGCCACCGTATTCAGTGCACCATGGGCATAGACATAGGCGTCGTGTGCCGCCAGCGCCTCGAATTTGTTCGGCGCGGTGCGGAAGGGCAGGCCGGTGATGGTCGCGACTTCAGCTGCGAAGCCTTCGGCAAATCCCTTCTTGGTGTTGAGGCCGGTGCCAACGGCGGTGCCGCCCTGCGCCAGGTCAAACAGGCGCTGCAAGCCTTCATTGACCCGCTCGAGCCCGAAATCGAGCTGAGCAACATAGCCGGAAAATTCTTGTCCCAGCGTCAGCGGGGTCGCATCCTGGGTGTGTGTCCGCCCGATCTTGACGATGTCCTTGAACGCTTCTGCTTTGGCTTTCAGCCCGTCACGCAAATATTCAAGTGCCGGGATCAGCGTCTTGGAAATTTCTGTCGCCGCCGCGATATGCATGGCAGTGGGGAAGGTGTCGTTTGAGCTTTGGCTCATATTGACATGATCGTTGGGGTGAACGGGTTTCTTCGAGCCCATTTCGCCGCCAAGAATTTCAATCGCCCGGTTCGAGATCACTTCATTGGCATTCATATTCGACTGGGTGCCCGACCCTGTCTGCCAGACCACCAGCGGGAAGTGATCATCCATCTTGCCGTTGACGACCTCGTCCGCTGCCTTGTCAATGGCATCGGCCACTTTGGCATCAAGAACCCCGAGCGTCTTGTTGGTGCGGGCAGCGGCCTGCTTGATCACACCGAGCGCCCGGATGATCGGGACCGGCTGTGTTTCCGTGCCAATGGGAAAATTCATCAGCGACCGCGCCGTCTGCGCGCCGTAGTATTTGTCGCCCGGCACCTCAAGGGCGCCAAAACTGTCGGTTTCCGTACGGGTCGCTGCCATGATCTCACTCCCAGGTCATCGAAACTGCCGCCTTGTTACTGCATGCTTGACGCTCAGTCCATCAGCTACAACGCGGCTTATTGACCTTATGCGCTGATGCGGCATGATGACCCTATAGCAACAGGCACTCATCAATGGCATTACGCGCACCCCAAAATCTCGCGACCCTGGTCAATCCCAAAACCGGATTGTCGATGGTAGAGGCCGAGATCCAGGCCGAAACGGCTGCCTCCCTCGGCCATCATGGCCGCAAGTTGGAGACGGCGCTGGCGGCATTTTCCGCGGCAGCGGATGATGAACGGGCGGCCCTCAGAAAAAGAGCCGCCCGCGCCGCATGGGAATATTTCATTCAGCGTGAATTGATGGGCATGCGTGACCACCGGCTGATCATTCGCGAGATGCAGATCCCGCAGGAGGTGCTTAATTTGATGGGCGCCGTTGGGCGTTAGTTTATTAAAGCAGGGCCAGCGCCAGTTGGTACAGCACACCAACTGTGAACGATCCGGTCAGGGCAAATGCCAGATAGGCGAAGAACACCGGACGTTTCACCAAAGCGAAAACAGCGATGGCGGCGGGGATGCAGGTCACCCCGCCTGCAACCATGAAGCTGAGCGCCGCACCGGGCAGCATGCCCTGGGCAATCAACCCGTCAACAAGCGGAAGGGCGGCAAAGCCGTTGAGATAGGCGGGCACGCCGGTCACGGTGGCAATGGCGATGGGTAGCATGCCGCTGCCGCCAACGATGGTTGAAATCCATTCGGCAGGCACATAGGTGATCATCAGGCTTTCCAGTGTGAACGCCAGCACCAGCCATTTGCCAAGGAACATCAGGTTCTTTGCCGCGCCGGCGCGGAACTTTTCCAGACGCGCGGACTCCTGCCAGAAAGTCCAGGCAACAGGTTTGGGCGTCCGCACCGAAGATGCACCGCAGCCGCCATTCCCCACGCCATCGCGCAACGGGTCAGCGAAGAGGGGGAGGCGGCTGAGTGCCAACAGGCCAAATCCGCCGAACAGGCCAATACTGATTGCCGAGAGCATTTTCACCAATGCGAAATCGACGCCAAGAACCGCGCCGGTCATCACGAACATGGAGGGGTCCATGATCGGCGAGGCGAGCCAGAAGGCCATGACCGGTGCAAGCGGCACACCCATGGACAACAAAGCTGCGATAATCGGGATGACACCGCAGGAGCAAAAGGGCGAGAGCGCGCCAAAAGCTGCTGCGGCGAAAATCATCACCGCCGTCCGCCCTGCAAACACCCGTGCAATCAGATTGTCGGCACCACTTGCAGTTGCATAGGCCGCTATGGCGACGGAGATGAGCAGAAAGGGGCCGGTGCTCAAAAGACTTGCCCCGACATCGCCGAGTGTTGTCAGCCCCTGCTGCGGCGCAAGCACGAACAACAGTATGAAAATCGCCAAAATGGCGATGATGACTTTGTCCAATCGGATGGGTTTGCGCGGTTCACGTGCCGTGTCGGTCGATGTCAAAGACATAATTTATATCCCTAGTTATATAGTTACTAATTGGCGCAAAAAGCCCTGCGGCAGCTGGCTCTAAGCGACATTGTCGTTTGAGACACTTGCCACCCCGGCACAGCACTCACTCGACAGATAAGCAATCAGGTCGTCCATCGCGTTGTATCGAGCGCGATTGATTATGGTGCGGCCCTGCCGTTCCTGTTCAACCAGTCCGGCCTGCACGAGCGCCGTCAGATGGTGCGCCAGTGTCGAGGGCGGCACACCCAGATGCGCACCGATATCACCCACCGGTAAGCCATCCGGCCCGGCGGTCACCAGAAGCCGGAAAATGTGCAGGCGGACCGCATGGCCCAGTGCTGACAATGCCGTTGCGGCGGTGGTGAGTTCGTATGTCATAATCCCCTATATAACTAGAATAATAGTTTTGTCAACATTGCGCTGTGAGACCGCGCACAGACCGCAGAGCGGTTGCACCAGGAGGGACCGTCAAGCAATGCGCTCCACAATAGTTCACAGGGTGGATTTGACGTTGAATATTTACAAGTGTTTTAGAATTGCATGTATGAATCACGAGCAACAAATCTATTTGTGCCGTGATGAAGAAGAGGGTGAGCCATCACACAGTCAACACGTCCGAAACTGTTTCAAAAGCCAACGGGTAAAGAGATATTCTTTCCCGACAGTGAGCTCATTATCTCTGAAACCAATCAAGCCGGACAGATTACTTACGGCAATGACGCCTATTGGCGCTACACAGGGTTTGGGCGGCGGCAGACCCTGGGCAGTCCACACACCTATACCTGGCATCCCGATATGCCGCGGGTGATCTTTCGCACATTGGGCGAACGATTGGCTGCGGACAGAGGCGCATACGCCTATATTGAGGACATCACCGAGAGCGGTGATCACTACTGGGCCTTTTGCCAGGTGATTCCCACCTGTGGCACCAATGGCGGGCGTGTAGGGTACCTCATGTTACGCCGCGCGCCGGACCGGGCAGCGCTGCGGGTGATCGTGCCGATCTATGAAAAGCTGCGTGCTATCGAAAAGGATGCACCCGACCGGGCAACAGGGGCAAAGCTTTCGCGTCAGGCTTTTGACGCCTTCCTGGCTGATCTTGGACAGACTTATGAGGAGTTCATTTTCTCGCGCGCGACCTAGGCGCAAATGAACTGAACGCACCAAACAATCACCGTGATTTCCATCACGCTTTCACCTTGGCACAGGTGTCATCACAGTGATACTCAGGCGCCATGACTGACCTGCCGATCAAAATTGCCGCGCTTTATAAATTCGTCGCCCTGCCGGACTGCGAGACATTGCGGCCGGAGGTCCACGAATTCTGTGCCGCGCACAATATCCGCGGCACCCTGCTTCTGGCCCCGGAAGGCATCAACGGCACGGTTGCAGGCGCACCGAACGATATCGATCAGCTGATCGCCTGGCTGGAGGATGGCAATTTGTTCGGCGGCCGGTTGCGCGGGGCGGAGATCAAATATTCGGGTGCGGAGTCGCAGCCCTTTTTACGGCTGAAGGTGCGGCTCAAATCCGAGATCGTGACCCTGCGCGCGCCTGAAGCAGACCCCACCAAAACCGCCGGCACCTATGTCGAGCCCGAAGACTGGAACGCACTGATTGCCGAAGACGATGTGGTGCTCATCGACACCCGCAACGACTATGAGGTGCAGCTGGGTACCTTTGATGGCGCCATCGATCCGGCCACCCGGACCTTCACCGAGTTCAAGGATTTCGTCGATACGCAGCTCGATCCTGCACGCGATAAGAAAGTTGCCATGTTCTGCACTGGCGGTATCCGCTGCGAGAAGGCATCATCCTATCTGCGCGCCCATGGGTTCGAACAAGTGTTCCACCTGCACGGCGGCATCCTGAAATATCTTGAGACGGTACCCGAGACAGAGAGCAAATGGCACGGCGAATGTTTCGTGTTCGATGAGCGGGTTGGCGTGAAGCACGGGCTGGAAATCGGCACGGCGACACTCTGCCGTGCCTGTCGCCAGCCGCTCCTGCCTGCGGACAAGCAACGCGCAGAATTCATCGATGGCGTGCAATGCCATCACTGTGCTGGCACTGATGCCGACAAGACCCGGCGCGCTGCCGAGCGCCAGCGCCAGATCGACATCGCCGCGCAACAGGGTCTGGCGCATCTTGGCGATGCTGCCGCCAGTGCGGCCGCGGCCCGGGCCAAAGCCAAGAAAAAGCAACGCGCCGCAGACCGGAAGCGCAATACCGTAAAATAGCTCGGCTTTGCTGCAAGCTGATGATTAGGCTGGTGGTGTCTCCCGGTCGTCCAGTAGCAGATACATCGCAACCTGATCGCGCCAGCGGCCGCGTTTCTTGCCCAGCTGCGGCATGAACCCGCCATGGATGAACCCGAACTGCTCATGCAGTTTGATCGACAGGGTATTCTCCGCATCGATGATGGCCACCATTGCGTGCCGGCCATCCTTGCGCGCCAATTCGATAATCTCGGCGAGCAACGCCTTGCCGGTGCCTTTGCCACGCGCTTCAGGAAACAGATAAACCGAATGTTCAACCGTCAGATCATAACCGTCCCGTCCCCGGAAGGTGCCATAGCTGGCATAGCCAAGAATGCTCCCGTCATCGTCAACGGCGACGATCACCGGAAAGCCGCTATGTTGCCGTTCGGCAAACCAGGCTTTGCGCATGTCCAGCGTCTCCGGCTTTTCGATCCACATCCAGTCGATGTCACGAATGGCCAGATTTTGCAGATCGCATAGGGCGGGGATGTCGTTTTCGGTGGCGGGGCGGATATGCATTTATCAAACGCTGTGTCGGGACAATCTTTCACACTAGGCTTAGACCAAATTTGCGCGGTCCGACACATGGAAATGACGCATTGCTGACGACGCCCCTCAGTCGAACCAATCTATGGTTCGCAGCTGTTGGCCAAGCGCAGCTTTTGCGTCCTCCAGAGTCACCAGTTCGTCGAGATGCACCAAGCCCGACGTGTCCGATTGCAATCCGGCTTGCACGGTGAGTGCCAGCATCGCGGCGGTGACGTCAGCCTGGTCAACTGTCTCGATCACCCGGCGCGCCACCAGTTTTCCCGCCGCGTCATAACCCTCGACAGCCAGCCGCGTCGCCGTTCCACCCGAAGGTGGCAACTTTGCAAGAAACCGGGTCAATCCGTCAGACCGCCGGGCAATCCATTTTCCTGTGGCGCCACCTGCCAGCAGTCCGGTCAGCACAGTCATGCTTTTCGGGTCCAGCGCAAGAAAGCTGCGCGCCGTATCAAGGTCGAGGCGTTCGGCCATGGCGATCTGGTCAGAGAACTTGAACCCGATAGCCGGTACCGCGCTGCCGGACCCGAAGCGGACTTTGCGCTTCTCCCGGCCCGGCACGATGGTTTGCCACGCGCCTTCGCGTTTGCTGCGATAGGGTTGACCCAATGCCCGCAATGTTCCGGCCGTTGCTGCGTGTCCGTGATGGCGGCCCATGCCCATTTCGAGAATGGAATCAATGCGGCGTACCTCGGGGTGCTGTTGCTTTGTTGCGCGGGCGAGGATGTTGGTCAGCCCGGGTGCCAGACCGGCATTGATCACCGCCAGACCGGGACCGGCAGGCAGAGTGGCGGCAACAGCGGCGAGATGATCAGGGTCTGCCGAGGTGTCGATATACACCCCGCCTGCTGCAACGACCTGCTTTGCGATGACTGGTGGTTGCGCCTCGACAAAATTGATGACCGCCGCAGCGGACGACAGCGCCGCCTCGGGCAAGCCTTGTGCCGCATCACATGTCTCGCCACGTACCGGCGCACCCAGCGCCTGCGCCCCGTCCCGCGCCTTTTGTGCATCGCGCCCGGCCAGAACAACATCAAAACCACCCGCCTTCAACAATGCTGCAGCGGTGGTTCTGCCAACATCGCCATATCCGCCAATGAGCCAGACTTCAGAGTTCATACCAATGCTCCGATTTGCTTTTATTAATGGCTGGTCTATAGGTGTCGGGGCGTCAAACAATATGATTGAAATCATAAATGCTGCCATCACCCTTTGATCGTGTATCTCCAGGCAACCTGATCATTTCCCATTACCAGACCGGCGATCTGGTCTTTTCGGAAAACCATCGCGTCACGGGCCTTGGCTTTGTTGAAAGCGGGGCGGTGGAATTGTCCCTGACCGACATCGCCGGTCGCCGTTTGGTCATTCACCGCGCTGAAGCCGGGGAAACGCTGATGGAGGCGTGCCTGTTCTCCAAGACCTATGAATGCGACTGTCATGCCACCGAAGACAGCAATCTGATCATTATCCGCAAATCAGCGGTCATGGCGCTCATGCGTTCCGATCCGGATTTTGCACTGCAATTTTCCGCCCGCCTTGCAACGCAGGTGCAGGACACCTGTTGCCGATTGCAGTTGTTGAGCATCAAGAGTGCCGAGGAACGTGTGCTGTCCGGCCTTTCGCTTGTCGGCCAGAAATCCTCGGTGGTCTCGTTTGCCGACGAGATCGGCCTGACACCTGAGGCGACCTTTCGGGCCCTCACAAATCTGGTGAATCGTGGTGCGGTGGCGCGGACCGGCCGCGGCCAGTATGCCGTTACCGCCCATCAGGGTTGAGAAACGCCAAAACGATCCGGCGAAACGCCTCCGGTTGATCGAGATTGGCGCAATGGCCGGCATCCTTGATGTGGGCGAGCCGGAAAGTCTCACGCCCCGCCATTGCGGCGATGGATGCGGGTAGCGCCAAATTGACTGCCTTGTCCCTATCAGCACGGATCATCAGGAACGGGTTTTCAAACCCCTGTGCATTGGCGGTCAGGTCGTAACGGCGCACATGGGCAGCGATGCCCTTGACCGCTTCGGGCCGCGCCGCCAGCAATGTCTGATAGACAATTTTGCGCGCGCGGGCGCCGGGGCAGGTCATATGCGCGGTGATGCGCGAGAGCAGTGGCCGCCCGATGGCGGCATAGCCGAGGGCGAGTCCATGCACCACCAGCCCCGGCAGATCGAGCGCAAAGGCTGTGCCGAACACCACTACCCGGTTTAGCCGCTCCGGTGCCCGGCCCATAATGTCGAGGGCGATTATGCCGCCAAGCGAATTGCCGACCCAGTCGGTGCGCGTGATCCCTTCGGCATCGAGGATACGCAATAGGTCATCGGCAAGCCGCGAAATGGCATAGGCGGTGCCATCGTCTTTAAACGGCACAGCTGACTGGCCGTGGCCGCGCAAATCGGGCGCAATGACGCGATAGCCCCGATCAGCGAAATAGGCCATATCATCAGCGAACTGCAGTGCCCCGGCCGCAAGACCATGGCAGATCACAAGCGGCCGCCCATCATCGGGGCCAGCGATGTAATAGGCAAGCCTGCAGCCATCGGCATCGATCAGCCGCGCCTCGGGCAGCTGCGGCAGTGCCGTCATTTGATGAGGCCTTTTTCCCGCGCCGCCGGCAGATAGCTGCGGCTGATGGGGAGCGCTTCACCCTTGCTGGTGACGACAACCCATTTGCCGTCGCGCCGCTCGGTCTTGTCAACCTGATCGAGGGCAACCCAGTGCGAGCGGTGGATCTGCAATCCGGCAACTCCAGCGGTTTCCCTGATGGCATCACCAAGACGCATCAGCACAAGTTCGCTGCCCTTTTGGGTTTCCACCCGGACGTAGTGATCTTCAACCGTCAGGCTCACCAGCGGCCCGCGTTTGGGCAGGGGTAACCGGTCCAGCAGCGGTGATTGCGGGTTGGGCGATTGGCCTGTCGCGATAAGCTCGCCCTGCGGCCCGCGCGGTTGCAGTACATAGGTGAGCAGGGTCACAGCGCTGGTAATCGCAACGCAATAGGCAAAAATCAGCAGGAACTCCGGAGGGGTATAGAGATCACCCAGCGCCAGCGCGTTCACAAGCGTCACCACCAGCGACACCGGGATCGCCCCGGCGAGGCCCGCCAACGGCAAGATCAGCCATTGTCCCAGATGCGGCCACAGCCAGGCGCTGACAAAGGTCACAGCAAAATTCGCCGTGTGGAAGGTGAACACCGCAATCGCCACCCAATAGGCGAGACGCGGCCCGAGCGGCATGCCGAAGGTGCCGAACGGCCCAACCAAACCAACCAGCACCGCCACCACACACAGCACCAGCCACACACGCGGGTTTGTGAACACCGCGTGCATTTCGCGAAGCGTGAAGTGCAGTGGCGTGTCGTTCACGTATCCAATCCGCAGTTGAGGCATGAAGCGTTGCGGGAGGCAGTCTAGCGCGGCAGGTGTTTCGGGCAAGTTTCAAACACCCGTTTCACTGGAGTTTTTCAAAGTGACCCTGGAACCACTTCTCAATGCACCGCCCGTTATTCAGATCCATGCTTATGCAGCCATCGCCGCCTTTGCGGTCGGCGCCGTGGTCCTGTTTGGCGAAAAAGGTGATGGCCGTCATATGTTGCTGGGCCGCATCTGGGTTGGGCTTATGGTGGCGGTCGCATTGTCGTCGCTGTTTATCTGGAGCATACGGCTCATGGGGCCGTTCTCGCCGATCCACCTTCTGTCCATCTGGACGCTCATCTCGCTCTGGCAGGCGATCGGCGCGGCGCGGGCAAAGCGCATCACCGCACATCGCAAGTCGATGCAACAGCTCTATCTCGGCGCCCTGGTGATAGCCGGCTTTTTCACCTTCATGCCCGGACGCTTGATGCATCTCGTTGTGTTCGGCACCGACGGAGCCGGTGCCGCTGAATGGATCACGTTCCTTATGGCGTTCGCCTTCGTCATTGGTGGTGGCGCCGCGCTTCTGAGAAAACGGCTCGGCTGGCACTGGTCTCGTGCCGGATGATTTATGCGAGCGCGGAGAGCGCGTCCTTGTTAGGACAGTAATTTGGAGCTGCACTCAGGCTGTCGGCACTCTCGTCGAGCAAGGTGGTGCAGGCGTCAGCGTGATCGCATCTGGCGCAACGTATTACACATCCGCGATACGTAGACGCAGCTGTGTCGAGGTGAACAAATTCATTCGTCCAATCAACACCAACCGCTTCGCTCATACGGCCCATCAATTTGGCCCGCTCATCCAATCGCTTCAGGAACATGGTTCAGTCCTCCATTGTTGATGGAGTGTAGACCGCTAAAGGCCGGGTCTGTCGTTGATCCTGATCAAATGAACTGACGCTGTGTCAGGCATTGCCGATGAGAATGCCCGCCGCAAACACCAGCGAGCCGCCGAGAACCACCTGCAGAACAGCGCGCCAAAACGGCGTCGACATATATTTGTTTTGAATGAAGGCGATGGCCCATAGTTCGATGAACACAACGGCAATGGCGATGCTGGTGGCGGTCCAGAAATCGGGGATGAGATAGGGCATGGCATGCCCCAAACCACCTACCGCCGTCATAATCCCGGCGGCAAAACCGCGTTTGACCGGCGAGCCGCGCCCGGTCAGCTTGCCATCGTCGGAGGCGGCTTCGGTAAAGCCCATCGAGATACCGGCGCCTACCGATGCGGCGAGACCGACAAGAAATGTCTCCCAGGTGCTGCCAGTGGCAAAGGCGGCGGCGAAAATCGGCGCCAGCGTTGACACCGAACCATCCATAAGTCCCGCAAGGCCCGGCTGCACATAGGTCAAGACGAACTGGCGGTGTTGCTCGTCCTGTTCGGCATCCTTCTCTTCGTCGCCAAGATGCTTGCGCTCCAGCATGTCCGCTTCATGCTTGTGCTTGCGTTCCTGCATGGCGAGATCGCCAAGCAGTTTGCGCACTTCAACATCGTCGGTCTGCTTGGCGGCCTCGGTATAAAAGCGCCAGGCGCTTTCTTCCATCTCCCAGACTTGCTGGCGGATGGTTTCGATGCTCAGCTCCTGCATCAGCCAGACCGGCTTGCGGGTCAAAAATCCGCGCACATGCTCGCGCCGGATCGGCACCAGCTTGTCACCGAACCGGATCTTGTAGAGCGCCAGTAGCCGTTTGCGGTGCACATCCTCCTCTTCGGCCATGCCGTCGAAGACTTTTGCCGATGCCGGATAGGTTTCGCGAATGCGATCAGCATAGGCTGCATAGATGCGTCCATCCTCTTCCTCCGCGGCGATGGCGAGCGACAAAATCTCCGCCGCGTTGAGGGATGAAAATTCGCGTTTGCCGGGTTCGAGAAATCGGTTGAGCATGGGTCAATCGTTCCTTGCGTGATTCTGTTTCTTAAAAATCTACCCCGGCGCACCAATGTGCGCCATGCGCTGGATCAAGGTGCTTTGGTCCCCGGCTCAACCGCCATCAGCCGTTTCTGCTGGCCGCGCAACTGACCCACATAACCACAGGCCGAAGCGGGCACTTCCGCTGTCAGCCAGTCGCGGAATACGCGCACCTTTTGCGGCAGACTGCGGCCGTCCGGCGTGACGAGAAAATAGCCGGTGTCATTACTTGCCGGCAAGTCGAACGGGCGCACGAGGCGCCCGTCGCTCACCGCGTCGGCACTCATCATATCGACGGCCAGCAGCACGCCCTGTTCTGAGATCGCAGCATCGAAGGCAATTGCGGGATCGGTGTAATAGGGGCCGGGTACCTCAGGCGGGTCATCAACGCCCGCCATCTTCCACCATGCCGCCCAGCTCAGCATCGTGCCCTCGTCGCGGATAATGTGCGTTTTGGCAATATCCAACGGTGTGCGCAACTGCGCGGCAACTGGCGGCGCACAAACGGGCTGAAAGGTCGTGCCGCCAATGGGGTCGGCGCGCATGCCAGACCAGTTGCCATGACCGAACCGGATTCCGCAATCAATATCGGAGACGCCGAAATCGACAATGTTGCCGGAGATGACCAGCCGCAGTTCGATGTCGGGATGGTCCGCGGCGAAGCGCGCCATGCGCCAGACCAGCCAGCGCGAGGCAAATACGTTACCAACCGTGACCGTCAGCACGCAGTCCCGTCCCCGTTGCAGCTTCTGACCCACCTCCGCCAGTGATTGAAATCCGGATCGCAGCATGGGCAGCAGGTCGGTCAAAAGTTCGGTCGGCACCAACCCCTGCGGCGTCCGCTCGAACAGCAGAATCCCCAGCCGTTCTTCCGCCCGGCGGATATGCTGGCTGACCGCGCCCGGGGTCACCCCGAGTTCTGCTGCCGCCGGAGCCAGCGCGCGCAAACGGGCCACCACCTCGATGGCATGCAAAGCGTTCAAGGGGACAGGAAATGAGTTGCCCATATAGAAAATCTATATCGGTTGCGAATTCTTGTCCATTGATTGTGCGCTGTTTTCGGGGCGAATGTGGCTATCATTCCAATTGAGGGTGCAAAAAATGAAAAAGATAATCTACAGGATACTGCGTTGGCTCAATATGCGCGACCGGTCGGGATGCGATCCGCTCTCGGGTATGAGTCCCCACCAGCAGGCCGATCTGCCGCCATGGCATGAATCACGCAACCGCAACGATTGCGCCTTATCGGATCCGTGTTTTGGTTGCGACTGACATGCGCGCTGTCTAACGCGTGTCGCGATAGATCTGGTGGCAATCGCCGCATGCGACCATCACATCACGGATAGCGGCGCGTGTCTGCGCGTTATTGCCGGTTTCATATGCCGACACCAGGCTTTCCACCGTGGTTGCAAACTGGGCGATCTGTTCGGCAAACGCCTCGGGCTCTGTCCAAATAATCTCGCGTGCTTCGGAGGCCTCTGATTTCTCATACACCGCAAAAAGCGTCGGCAGGATTTCAGTGTCCTGCCGCAGGCGCTCAATGAGAACCTCGGTGCTTTGATCCTCTGTCAGCCCACCTCTGCGTATGGCCTGTTGCAGTGCTTTCAAGGTGCGGCCCATTTCCGACATCGCCGTAATCCGGTTTCTGACCGCATCAGAAGCACTCTTTTGGGCCTGAACCGGCATGTGCAGGATAGCAGATACCTGTAACAGGGCGAGCAGCACCACTACAATTTTAAGACCGCGCATCAGCCGTCGTTCCAGTTTCTGTAATCTGGTGGATAGCGCCGGAAAGCAGCGCCGATCAAGGCCGTACCGACGCGAATACGATAATTGACAAATGCACGGCGCAGGGATTAGCACATCAAGTGGTGGTCATGTTGGTGCCCACATTCAAGGGAAACAGCATGTTCCGATCGTTTCTGGGTCGTCCCCCCGAAATTGTCCCAAAACTTGTGATCACCCTGCGCGAAGGCTATGGCGCATCCGATCTGATGCGCGATCTCTTGGCCGGGTTCGCGGTCGCCATCGTGGCTTTGCCATTGTCCATCGCCATTGCCATCGCCTCGGGTGCCGGACCGAACGAGGGGCTTATTACCCTCATCGTCGGCGGCATCCTCATTTCGCTGCTGGGCGGCTCGCGCACCCAGATTGGCGGCCCCACCGCTGCGTTTATCGTCGTGGTCTATTCGGTCATTCACGAGTTCGGCTTCGACGGGCTCCTGACCGCAACCATTATGGCCGGAGGCATTCTGGTGATCGCTGGCTTGCTCCGGGTCGGCAGTCTGGTGCGGCACGTCCCCGAACCTGTGATCCGCGGGTTCACTGTCGGCATAGCCATTGTGATCATATTCAGCCAGTTCAAGGACGTGCTGGGTTTGTCCGGCGCCGAAGTGCCGGCGGAGTTCTTCGCCAAGCTCGAGGCATTGTGGTCGATCCGCCAGAGTTTCAATCCCGCAGCACTTCTCGTTGCGCTCGGCACATTGGCGGTCATCATCGGTTTCCGTGTCTGGAACCCCAAATTCCCCGGACTTGTTGTCGCCGTGGTGCTTGCCGCACTCATTGTTGCGGTATTCAACGTACCCGTGGACACGATTGCCTCACGCTTCGGGCAACTCGATTTCACCCTTGCCGCACCAAAACTGCCCGACCTGTCGCCGTCCCGGCTCATCGAACTGTTGCCCTCGGCGTTCACCATTGCCTTTCTGGCCGGTATCGAGTCGCTACTCTCCGCCATGGTCGCTGACCGGATGTCAGGCGGAAATCATCGCGCCAACACTGAGATGCTAGGTCAGGGTGTCGCCAATGCCGCAAGCGCCATGATGGGTGGGCTGCCGGCAACCGGCGCCATCGCGCGCACGGCCACCAATATCCGCGCCGGCGGCAAAACGCCTGTGGCGGGGTTGAGCCATGCGATCTTCGTTTTAATCTTCTTGCTGTTTGCCAGCCCGCTGATCGGCTATCTGGCGCTGCCCTCGCTCGCCGCTGTTCTTCTGGTCGCCGCCTGGACCATGAGCGAGGCGGAGACACTCGGCGCGGAACTCAAGGCCAATAGCGCTGATGCGGCGGTCCTGCTGCTGACGCTGGTATTGACGGTTTTCACCGATCTGATCCTGGCGATTACGGTTGGTACCATCGCCGCATTGCTCTTGCGCAAGCGCCGCGCACAATCCCGCGTCTGACCGCAAACCAAACCACCCGGCTATTCCGTCGGCAAGGCGTGCAATTCATCTTTGCGGTTGATCAATAACCTGCTAAATCCCGCCGCCATGACCGCATCGCATCGCACACCGCTCAAAAACATCCGCAACTTTTCCATCGTCGCCCATATCGACCATGGCAAGTCGACGCTGGCCGACCGGCTGATCCAGAACACCGGCGCGCTCGAAGAGCGCGAGATGAAGGAGCAGTTGCTCGACAATATGGATATCGAGCGCGAGCGCGGTATCACCATCAAGGCGCAAACCGTGCGCCTGGAATATGATGCGGCGGATGGTGAGCACTATGTGCTCAATCTCATCGACACGCCGGGCCATGTCGACTTCGCCTATGAGGTCAACCGGTCGCTCGCGGCCTGCGAAGGTTCACTGCTGGTTGTCGACGCGGCGCAGGGTGTCGAGGCACAGACCCTCGCCAACGTCTATCAGGCCATTGAAGTCGATCATGAGATCGTCCCGGTCATCAACAAGATCGATTTGCCCGCCGCTGAACCGGAGCGCGTGCAACAGCAGATCGAGGACGTGATTGGCCTCGACGCGTCCAACGCCGTGATGATCTCCGCCAAGACCGGCATCGGCATCAACGAGGTGCTCGAGGCCATCGTCACCCGCCTGCCCGCGCCTGAGGGCGATCCGGATGCGCCGCTGAAAGCCATGCTGGTCGATAGCTGGTACGATGCCTATCTCGGCGTCATCGTGCTGGTGCGCGTCATCGACGGCACGATCAAAAAAGGCCAGAAGGTGCGCATGATGGCAACCGGCGCCGTCTACGAGCTTGACCGGGTCGGCGTCTTCACACCCAAGCTGATCCAGACCAACGAGATGGGCCCCGGCGAAATCGGCTTTATCACCGCCTCGATCAAGGAGGTGGCCGACACCAATGTCGGCGACACCATCACCGATGACCGCCGCCCGTGCGAGAAAGCGCTGCCCGGCTTCCGCCCGGCGCAGCCGGTGGTGTTCTGCGGCCTCTTCCCCGTCGATGCCAACGATTTCGAGGATCTGCGCGCCGCCATGGGCAAGCTGCGTCTCAACGACGCCAGCTTCAGTTTCGAGATGGAAACCAGTGCTGCTCTCGGCTTCGGTTTCCGCTGCGGGTTCCTGGGGCTCTTGCATCTCGAAATTATTCAGGAGCGGTTGAGCCGCGAGTTCGATCTCGATCTCATCGCCACCGCGCCGAGCGTTGTCTACGAATTGCAGATGACCGATGGCAGCGAAATGCAGCTCCATAACCCCGCCGACATGCCGGACGTGGTCAAGATCGATGAAATCCGCGAACCGTGGATCAAGGCAACCATCCTGACGCCGGACGATTATCTCGGCGCCATCCTGAAACTCTGTCAGGAACGCCGCGGCATCCAGACCAACCTCACTTATGTCGGCAACCGCGCCATGGTGGAATATGATCTGCCGCTCAACGAAGTTGTGTTCGATTTCTACGACCGGCTAAAATCGATCTCCAAAGGCTATGCCAGCTTCGATTACACCCTCTCCGATTACCGGGAGGGCGACCTCGTCAAGATGTCGATCCTCGTCAATGAGGAACCGGTCGACGCGCTCTCCATGCTCGTCCACCGCTCAGCGGCGGAAGCGCGCGGTCGTGTGATGTGCGAAAAGCTCAAAGAACTGATCCCGCAGCACCTCTTTAAAATCCCGATCCAGGCCGCCATCGGCGGCCGCGTCATCGCCCGCGAAACCATCTCGGCCCTGCGCAAGGACGTGACCGCCAAATGCTATGGCGGCGACGCCACCCGTAAGCGCAAGCTTCTCGAAGCCCAGAAGAAGGGTAAGAAAAAGATGCGCCAGTTCGGCAAGGTGGAGATTCCGCAGGAAGCGTTTATTCAGGCGCTGAAGATGGGTGACTCTTAAACGCCGAACCCACCTCACTCACCGCTGTCACCACCGGGCCTGACCCGGTGGTACATGAGGGGATGGCTGCGCAGAACAGAGGGCGTGTTCAACGCACAATCCGCCACCAAAGGTCATCCCACTTAGGGTTCATCCCTTCGATCAGCTCGATCTTCCACTTCCGGCTCCAGTGCTTGATATTCTTCTCGCGCTGGATGGCGTTGAGCATTGTGTCGTGTTCCTCAAACCAAACCAGCATCTTGCAACTGTGCT